>Ga0214250_1000001_pt1:392500-804442 | contig 804442 bp, 733 predicted proteins | sample TroBogypolimnion_35_FD_153088 | JGI IMG/M metagenome (GOLD analysis project Ga0214250, IMG submission 153088) | Freshwater microbial communities from Trout Bog Lake, WI - 29JUN2009 hypolimnion | ecosystem: Environmental > Aquatic > Freshwater > Lake > Hypolimnion/Profundal zone...
GGTACTCTTGCAAGTGCGGAAATAAGATCCCCTGCCATCAGCCTGACAAGACGAACCCCAGAAGTGTTCCTTCCGGTCAAACGAATGTCGGAAACATGCTGACGATTCACGATCCCGTGTGTGGTGATAATGATAAGATCATCGTCGTCGTTGACATCAAGCAGACCAATAAGGGCACCAATTTTCTCGTGAGCCTTGAGTGTAATGACTCCTCGTGCTCCACGCCGGGTCAGACGGTAGTCCTCCACACGGCTTCTCTTGCCAAATCCATTGTCGGTGACAGCCAGCAACGCGGTATCGAATCGCTTGGTCGTTACCATTGAAATACATTTTTCTCCCTTGTCGAGCGTGATTCCCTTGACACCCATAGCTGTACGACCCATAGAACGAATTTCCGCCTCGGGAAAGCGCACAACAAAACCAGAGCTCTTGGCAAGAATAATCTGATGTTCACCGTCGGTCAGACGGGCATCAAGCAGCTCATCCTGTTCTTCGATAGTAATGGCAGCTATGCCGTTCTTTCTTGGGTGGGAAAACTCTTCGAGTGCTGTTTTTTTCACGATACCGTTGGTCGTTGCCATAACAATGAAGCCCGGTTCGTCAAAATTCCTGATATTAATATATGCCCTTATTTTTTCGCCCGACTGAAGCTCCATTATGTTCGCCAGTGCCCGGCCCCTTGCCGCACGTCCTGCTTCCGGGATTTCGTAGACTTTCAGCCAATGACATCGACCTCTGCTGGTGAAGAAAAGAATATAGTTGTGCGTTGAGGCAATAAACATGTGCTCAATAAAGTCATCATGCTTTGCCTGTGCACCAGTCACACCTTTACCACCCCTTGCCTGACGTCGGTACCCTGAAACCGGAAAGCGCTTGATAAAGCCGTCGTGGGTAATAGTAATAACCACATCTTCCTGGGCAATCATGTCTTCAATGGAGAAGTCCCCTTCCTGCGGCACAATCTCGGTACGACGGGCGTCGCCGTAGACCTCTTTGACTCTCAGGAGTTCTTCGCGGATAATCTGCATCTGCTTTTCTGGACTGCCGAGAATAAATCGCAACTCTTCAATAAGGGCAAGTACCTCAGTGTATTCAATATCGATTTTTTTGCGCTCCATACCCGTCAGGCGCTGCAGGCGCATCTCAAGAATAGCCTTGGCCTGAACTTCTGACAATCCGAAACGCTCTATGAGCCTCTCCTGGGCAGTTGAGGCATCAGGTGACTCCCTGATGGTGGATATTACCTCATCAAGATTGTCAAGACAGATCTTCAGGCCTTCAAGAATATGAGCCCGCTTTTCGGCAGCTGTGAGGTCAAATTGCGTACGGCGCAGGATAATCTCGTTGCGATGTTTAATGTAATAGACCATCATCTCCTTGAGATTGAGTATCCTCGGCACTCCATCAACCAGCGCCAGCATAATCACCCCAAAGGTATCCTGCATCGGGGTATGCTTGTAGAGGTTGTTAAGCACAACCTTGGCAACAGCATCCCGCTTGAGTTCAATAACCAGTCGCATGCCATCGCGATCAGATTCATCGCGGATATCGGCAATACCTTCAAGTTTTTTATCGTGAACAAGCTCGACAATTTTTTCGATCAGCCGGACCTTGTTGACCTGATAGGGAAGTTCTGTAACAATAATGGACTCCCTGCCGTTTTTCTGGGTAACCTCCACAAGAGCACGTGCCCGAATCACCACTTTACCACGACCAGTCATGTAAGCCGAACGAACACCTTCATATCCATATATAATACCGCCGGTTGGAAAATCAGGGGCGATAACATATTTCATGAGATCGCTCACTTCAAGTTCCGGATTGGCAATCAGGGCAATCATGCCGTCAACAACCTCTCTGAGGTTCTGGGGGGAGATATTGGTAGCCATGCCTACCGCAATACCAGACGATCCGTTTACGAGCAGGTTGGGAATCGCCGAAGGCAGAACCGTAGGCTCTTCAAGAGAGTCATCAAAGTTCAAGGAAAAATCAACAGTCCCTTTTTCAAGGTCCTTAAGCATTTCTCCAGCAATGCTCTTCATACGAACTTCAGTATATCGCATAGCCGCCGGGGAATCGCCATCAACCGAGCCGAAGTTTCCCTGGCCGTCAATAAGAGGATAGCGCAGGGAGAAGTCCTGCACCAGGCGAACAAGACTGTCGTAAACAGCCGTATCACCATGGGGGTGAAACTTTCCAAGCACTTCACCGACCACACGGGCTGATTTTTTATGAGGCTTGCCTGCCTGCAGACCAAGCTCGTGCATACCGAAAAGTACCCTCCGGTGAACCGGCTTCAGACCGTCCCTAACATCAGGTAGAGCACGACTGACAATGACCGACATTGAGTAATCGAGATAAGAACCCCGCATTTCTTCTTCAATACTGATCGGGACTATTCTTTCACGCTGCATAGGTAGATCCTGGGTGATAATTGATATAAATAACTCAACGGCGTAATGTATAAAAATCCGCATGAATTCTTAACGATACAGTGCCCGCAACAAGAGCTAACCGAAGAAAAACGGGCAAAAATATCAGCTCAGTGTAACTACCGGTGCATCAGACCAGAGGGATTCAAGATCATAAAAATGGCGTTCATCAGGCATAAAAACATGCACAACAACATCAATATAGTCCAGTAGAATCCAGTGCATGGAATCCATCCCCTCAACATGCATCGGACGCTCACCATCGACCTTGAGCTCATCAATAATATGCTCCGCTGCTGACTTTGCCTTACGATCAGAATCAGCTGTCACAATTACAAAATAATCGGTAACCGAGGTCAATCCCCGGAGATCAAGAATCTTAACCTCTTCACACTTTTTCTCCAGTGCCAGTTCTGCTGCTCTTCTCGCCAGTAACTCACCGACACCCACCTCTTTTGCCAGGGCGGCACTCTCTCTCTCTTCCTCTTTCAAGCTACTCATAAACCTCCATCCTTCATATGTGAACTATATTTTTCAACAACTTACCACCACCATGCAACAAAACTGCAACAAAATAGTAATAACGGTAACTCCTGAACATACAAAAAAGCCTGCTTACTGGCACAAAAAAAGCCAGGGAGTCCCCGGCATGGTCTGGCAGAATATAGGAGTTACGGCATGAATGATTGGGAAAAAGCCCCAATAGAATTGCTCACATGGGCAGATCAACCAGTCATCATTTCCCGCCGTTGGGGCTGAACATTTGCCGGTAATCGGGCGTAACCCCGTTAAGTTTTGCAGCATCAGCTCCGGCAAAAAGCCTTTCAGCAGCAAAAAAAAGTGAACTGGCAGAAAACATGTCCGCCTCCCTGTAAACTGCACTGGAACCAGCAAGCAAAGGAGCGATTTCGTCGAGCCCTCGCCCGATAATAAATGTTCCGACATTACTGGAGAAAGCAGCGGCGGCTATATCAGCAGCAGAACCTCTCTTGACCTCATCATGCCACAAGCCCGAAGAGAGTTTTCTGTACCTATACGACGCATAGTAATACTCCCCTTTGCGGGATGGAATAACGGCCATGACTGTATCGGTTTCGGCATGCAGTGAGGCAGCCATTGCGGGCATTGTGGGGACAGGAACCAGCGGGATTCCGAGTCCGTAGGCAACCCCTTTGGCAATCGCCATGCCTATGCGCAATGATGTAAACGATCCGGGGCCGGATGAAATTGCTATGCAGTCAAGCTGCTGGAGGTTGAGACCGCTTGCCGCCATGACCTGTTCAATAAGCGGAACAAGCTTTTCAGCTGCCTTACGCCAGTCAGCACTCTTTACCTCGGCAACAACACCGGCGTTCATGACCGCTACACTCAGTGCAGCATGAGTACACTCTATGGCAAGAATTTTCATAACGGTTTACGTTTAATAACAATTCTCCGGCTGTCGCTCCCGGCATATTCCAAAGTAACCGTTACCGAATAGAGTGGTGCATATTCCGCAAAGCGGTCAGCCCACTCCACAAAAGCAAAATCGCCGCTGGAAAGATATTCGTCGAAGCCAATCCCTTCAAGCTCTTGAAGTGAGTTGATCCTGTAAAGATCGAAATGGTGCAGTGTGACCGACTCGCCACCCTGCGACCCCTCATAGATGTTAAAGAGGGGAAATGTCGGACTTGAAAGTTGTTCATCACAGCTGAAAAACTCTGTAACTCCTCTCATAAAGAGGGTTTTACCGGCACCGAGCTGCCCTGTGAGAGATACAATATCTCCCGGCTGCAAACCCGATGCAAAGTGCCTTCCAAACCGACGGGTCTCTTCAGCAGAGGAAGAGAGAAACTCTTCAGTCATAGGGACTCAGTCGAGGGGATTAAAAAGAAGACCCGTCATGAGTTTCGGGTAGAAAAAGGTCGATTTCTGCGGCATGACCTCTCCTGTTTCGGATACTGCAAGCACTTGTTCAACCGTTGTCGGCTTGACAACAAATCCAACCTGAATCCGACCGGCAGCAACAGCTTCGAACACCTCCCTGTCGTCTTTCACATAAACCAGATTAGTTTGTTTTGCCATTGCTTCCGGAGATATTCCAAGCAGCCGACCCAGCACAAGATCATGCAAAAGCACCAGACCAAGAGACTTAAGCGCCTCAGGCCGTGCCGGATCGAAAAGAGGGCTTGGATCTCTGTTCAGACTTATGCCGTAAACATTGCCACTGGTAACAACACCATAGGTATAGCTTGACTGCTCATGTTCAAGAAAAGTTTTCAGGGCAGCTCTGTCCTGCAGTTCGGTAACCGTAAAAAACTCCTGCAGTCGCGCCTTTAAACCAGCCGCATCAAACCCATCCAGAGTGTGTACCAGCCTGTGAATCGGAAAAATAAGCAGTCCTTCGTCATAAATATTGGCCAGATAGGTCAGGATAAAGTTATAGGGCTCGTGACCGGTATGTATTGGGTTTGCTGCAGCACACTCGTTGCGATAGTTCACGCCGGTCTCGTAGCGGTGGTGACCATCAGCGATATAGACGCTTCGCTGCAGCAGTGACTGCTGAAGCTGCTCGATAAGCGCCGGATCAGTAATCCGCCACAGCTGATTTCTCACCTCCTGGAAAAGGGCATCAATAATTGGCTCATGGGTTTCAGTGAAAGCTTTCAATACTCTATCGGCGGTTTTCGATTCATCGGCATAGAGACCGAAAATGCTGCTGATGTTTGTTTTTGTTTTTCTGAAAAGATTAAGCCGGTCAGCTTTGGGACCTGAAAGGGTTTTTTCATGAGGCAGTACCTTTTTTTCCGCAAACTCATGGAGCCTCATGGCGGCGAAAAAACCACTTCGGGTATGCCAGTTGCCTTCAGAGTCCTGGAATGTCTGAAAATATGGGTAGATGGCGGGCACAGGGTCATGCTGGAGTTCACCATCCAGCAGCCACTCGCCGAGTCGCGATGCCGCTGCTGCATAGGGGTCAGACTCCAGCGGAAGTTCAAGCCTTATGGCATTGAACGGTGAACTTGCATAGAGCTGCTGCTGAAGTTCTTCAGAGATAACATCGTAGGGCGGACAGATAAGCCCGGAAGCGTTCGACAGCAATTCGGAGTTATAGAGAATTCCCTTAAAAGGTACAATTTCAGGCATAAGAATCAATATTTAGAAGATTATTATCAAGGGATGAACACTGTTCTCATGGTAATCCAGAAATCGTCATGCCCATCCTTCACCAGCACAATAATTTTCCTGTTTTTACACAATTCAAGAACAGCAAGAAAGGTTACAACAAGAATGATACGTTCAGTTACACCCTCCAGCACAGAGAGAAATGAGAGCGGCACCTGATCCTGAAGTTTCGATAGAATCAGCATCGTCTGCTCTTCGACCGTTACCGGAGCATCCTGGACACTGCGAGTCATTGGTTGTGGCATGCTTTGAAGAGCGGATTTATAGGCATGGATAAGATGGTATAGTGTTGGCCGATTGATCGGTTCATCCAGTTCATCGATCGTCTCAGACTCAAACTCCTCAAAAAAGCCCCGGCCAAAAAGGTTTTCCCGAACTTCAGCAAGCTGATTCAGGGCTAATGAAGCCTCCTTGATCCGTTTGTATTCCAGTAACCGCTGGACAAGTTCTGTCCGCGGATCAAACTCATCGGTTTCGGCACCATCCACATCTTGACGTGGAAGCAGCATTTTAGCCTTGATGCTCATAAGCATGGAGGCCATATAAATGAATTCAGCTGCAATTTCAAGATTCAGACTTCTTACATCCCCTATGTAGCCAATAAAATCAGCAGTTATTCTGGAGATCGGAATATTATAGATATCAAGTTCATCGCGCCTGATAAAAAAAAGGAGCAAATCCAACGGCCCTTCAAATTCTTCAAGGCTGATCCTGAACATTAACGGGTAGGTGCGTTGACATTATGTATTCCAACAAGATAGAAAAAGCAGAATAACTTGTCCAAATATTCATAGTTCAATGCACCATCAATTCGGAACATACAATAATAAATTAGACTACTCATGCCGGAAACCTATATTACAAGTGTTGCGCTATATTGCTTATTTATTACTTAGACGACTTTTAGCAGGGCCTCCATGAGAAGGATTTTATGTTTTATCACACTCTCCGCGGCATTTATGCTGCTACACGTCAGCATTGCCCTGGCTGAATCGGCAAACAGCTTCTTCAACAATGGATTTGAAAAACACCTTCATGGTGATCTTTCAACTGCCATACAATTATACTCTAAAGCCATTGATAATGACCCTCAATTTGTCATGGCCTACCAGATGCGGGGCGCAGCACAGCAGCAACTGAAAAAATATGCTCAGGCCATCAACGACTATTCAATGGTCATTACCTGCGGAGAGCCATATTTCAAGGCCGTTGGATACTATAATCGGGGAGTGGTAAAAAATATAACCGGAGATTATCAAGCTGCTATCCTTGATTTTTCACAGGCCATTGAACTCGATAAAAGAATGGCTGCGGCTTTTTTTCATAGGGGTATTGCAAAAAGCAAAACAGGAGATTTGGCCGGTCATCTGGAGGACTTCCGCCAGGCGGCAAAGCTTGGCGACAACAATGCTGAAAGCTGGCTGAACACCTACTATCCAGATTGGAAGCAAATGCCCTTTGCTGTTGGACCGACATAAGGGCAGAGATAACTTCCCCGCCCTTATGTATTGGTTGACTGTGGCTATATCGCCCTGCCGCCACGCTCCCTGGTTCTGATCCTTATACACTCCTCAAGCGGGGTAATAAAAATCTTTCCATCTCCAATCTCTCCAACACCATGACTTGCAGCATGAATGATCGTGTCGACAGTAATATCAACAAATTCATTGTTGACGGCAATATCAATCCGGATTTTTGGAATAAGATTTGGTGCTATTTTCTGGCCTCGGTAAATTTCGATGTCCTCCTGCCTCCCATGACCGGTTACACGGCTGACAGTAATTCTTGTTATATCCGCCTGAATCAATGCCTCACGAACATGATCAAGCCGGTCCGGCTGAATGATTGCTGTTATCAGTTTCATTGCAACAAATTAGTTAAGGTTGATTAGACCATATCCATGCTCACCATGCATGCTGTGATCGAGACCGGACATTTCATCATTCTCGCTGATACGCAGACCAATAGTTTTTTCAACGAGAAAGAGCAGAATAAATGACATAAACGCGGCATAAACAATGGTCACACCTACCGCAGTGGCCTGAACTCCAAGCTGCTGCCAAACAGTCCAACTCCCCCCGACTTTGACGGCAGCTTCAGCCATCCATGCTGGCCGGATAAAAAAAACAAGGGCAAGAGCACCAACAATTCCACCAACACCGTGAACACCAAATGCATCAAGACTATCATCGTAACCAAGCTTGTTTTTGATGAGAATTGCGGTGTAACAGAAGATAGCAGCAAGAGCACCAAGAGCAAACGCACCAGATGGCTGAACAACTCCAGCGGCAGGGGTAATAGCAACAAGACCAGCAAGAATTCCAGATGCAACTCCAAGACTGGTAGCCTTGCCATGCTGGATTATCTCAATAACCATCCAGGTAAACGCCCCGGCAGCAGCAGCCACTTGCGTGACCGTAAGCGCCCGTGCTGTTGCAAGGTTGCTGGCGATAGCACTGCCGGCATTAAACCCAAACCATCCGACCCACAGAAGGCCTGCACCGATAAGGGTCATCACAAGATTGTTCGGTTGCATGACATTATTGGGATAACCACGTCTTTTGCCGAGGTAGAGTGCGGCGACAAGAGCGGTAATGCCGGAGGAAATATGAACAACTGTACCACCGGCAAAGTCAATTGCACCTGCTGCCCCAAGATTGAACAGAAATCCGTCTGATGCCCACACCCAATGACAGATAGGACTGTAGACAAAAATACTCCAAAGAGCAATAAATACGGCAAATCCTTTAAAATTAACCCTTTCGGCAAAAGCACCGGCAATAAGCGCTGGTGTTATAATGGCAAATTTCCCTTGAAACATCGCAAAAACATATTCAGGAATATGCGTAGACATGATTGCATCATCAATACCCTGAAGCATGAAATACTTACTATCCCATCCAATAAATCCACCAAGAATACCGGGACCAAAACTTAGCGAATAACCAATCAGAGGCCAGAGAACGCCAATAATCACCATTGAGGCAAAACTATGCATCATGGTACCAATCACATTTTTAGTCCGGACAAGTCCGCCATAAAACATGGCAAGTCCTGGAACCATAAGCAGAACCAGTGCAGTAGATGTCAACATCCAGGAGGTGATTCCTGTATCGGTGACCACGACTGCGGCTGCGGCAGCATTTGCGGTACCCTGCTGACACAATGATACGGCGAGGAGAAGAAGCAGCGATGTTAAAAGTTTTTTCCTCATACATAGATTAAATAAAAATTAAATCCACCTAAATAAATAATGATAACTACGTATATGTAGTTATTTTATTAACCAAAACCAAAGCATTGGTAATGATTATTACGAATATGTAGATTTACCAGTATTATCAACTCAGGGGCAATGATTCTGTTGTACTGAAATAGAGCCTGAGTATCTCTTTTCCCGACAATGAAAAGAGGTACAGAAATCGTTATGCAAAACGTATAAATTTATAACCGAAGTACATTTTTATTTTTGAAAACCACTGGCAATTACAATAAATTACTACCTGAAATCAGCCAATGGTTGTCTGATCGCTATTCAGGTAATTTGTGCCTTGGTTACCTGCTGGTGCCTCTTGCTATCAATGCACATGCATACTGAGACTAACAATGAATATTTACATTGGTAATTTGCCTTACACTGTAACTGAAGATGATCTTCGTGATGCCTTCTCTCAATTCGGACAGGTCGACAGCGCGAACATCATAAACGACAAGTTTTCAGGACGTTCCAAAGGGTTTGGATTTGTTGACATGCCCAATGAAAGTGAAGCTCGTGAAGCCATCGAATCCATGAATGACAAAGATTTGAAAGGACGCACTATAAAGGTAAACGAAGCGAGACCTCGCGAAGAAAGGCCGGAAAGAAGAGAGCGCTACTAAGCTTTTAATTATTTTACGTTAAGGCCAGACAGAAATCCCCTCCTGTATGGCCTTAAGTAGTTTTGATGGAAAGTGAAACCAATTACGACCGGACAAGAAAAACACTGAGATCTTCGAGAAGAGCTTGCAGATCCTCTTCATGTTCGACCTCATCCTGTAAAATCTGCACGGCAAGATTATAGGTTACCGGGTCTTTGAGCCCGATCTCTCCGATAATGCTATTGTACACATTTATTGCGCACTGCTCACCAGCAATGTTCTGCTCAAGAATCTTTTTGATAAAGGGATCGTCTGGCGCATCGTAACCGCAATTTGACCAGGTAAACCAGTCGCGTGGTGTGGTTATAGGTGTACCGCCAAGTTGAACAATTCTTGTGGTTAACATACCGGCATGCCGAAGCTCATCGGCTGCATGCTGAAGCAGTTCGGTAATCGCTGCATCTTTCATTGGCCCCTGTACCACCTTTGCTCCAAGCCAATATTGATAGTAAGCGAGCCATTCATCGGCAAATGCCTTGTTAAGCAGTTCCAGTACTCTTGGTAGATTCTCTCCGACAATTTCCCGTCCTCTTGTGCCCATGACACACTCCTGTTTTTAAACGCGCTTGTTAAATTTTTTTATTTCTTGTTCGTTATAAGGTCAGCAAGTGCATCTGCCAGTTTCGGATAGCTGAAAGCAAAACCTTGAGCATGCAAAACACCTGGTTTAACTTTCTGGCCTTTAACCGCGTATTCTCCCCCCTCTCCCATAAGAAGCTGAACGGCAAACTTCGGCACCGGCAGCAGTGCTGGCCTGCCAAGAACATTGCCAAGTCGAGCAGCAAAATCTTTCATGGAAACAGGCTCTGGACTAACCGCATTGACCGCACCCCGGTAAGATGGATTATCAAGCAACTCCAGAATACAGGCGATCTCATCATCAACATGAATCCATGAGATACACTGAAAACCTGAACCAATCGGTCCACCGAGAAAAAAGTTGAAGGGTGTGAGCATTTTCTGGAGCATTCCTCCTTTGGTGGAGAGCACAATGCCTGTTCTCAGCAAGACAAGACGCACGTCGTTATGCTCAACCTTTAGTGCCTCTTGTTCCCAATCGATGCAGATTTTTGCAAGAAAATCCCTGCCGCCCGTTCCTGACTCTACAATATCCGCAGTATCACTGCAACGCTCAAAAGAGCCATAGTAACCAATGGCCGATGCGGAAATAAAAACCTGAGGTTTTTCCAGCGCACCAGCAATCGCCGATGCTAAATGACGGGTGCCAAGAATTCTTGAATTATAACACTCTTCCTTGTGAGCTTCACTCCAGCGGCTTTCAAGCAGAGGTTTTCCTGCCAGATGAATGACCGCCTTTGCCCCATTAATAAAACCAGTCCACTCGCCGCTTTCCATGTCCGAATCCCATTTGACATATCCTGCTGCGCCTGGAATTTTCCGGGCTGCACTCTCAGGTGAACGGGCAAACAGAACCACCCTTTCACCTCTTCCAATTAACTTCAGGGCAAGATCTGAACCTATGACGCCGGTAGCGCCGGTAATTATAATATGGCCATGCATAGACTCTTTCAGTTGAAGTGAACATTCACGTTACTTAAAACGCTGCTTAACCTGTTACTGAACCTGAAATTATAAATATTAATTCCCCAGAGATGCGTTGGGAGGAAAAAACAATTAAACCGGGAAAGGTTCTTACACCTTACCCGGCTTTATGCTTAAAAATTGTCTGGAAGGAAGGAACGGCATTACTGTAATATTACTCAACAGTTACTGATTTCGCCAGATTTCTGGGACGATCAACATTGCAGCCTCGGAATGTGGCGATATGATAGGCAAGAAGCTGCAGAGGGATAACCGTTAAAAGTGGCGTGATTGGCCCGGAAGAGTGTGGAATAAAAATAACATGTTCGGCAAGTCGGCTAACCTCCTGATCCCCTTCATTGGCAATAGCGATAACCCGACCTTTACGACTGCGCACCTCCTCAATATTACTGAGAATCTTGGCGTAGGTACTGTCACGGGTGGCAATAAAAATAACTGGCATATCCTTGTCAATCAAGGCAATCGGACCGTGCTTCATTTCAGCAGCAGGATAACCTTCAGCATGTATATAGGAGATCTCCTTGAGTTTCAGTGCACCCTCAAGAGCAACAGGGAAGTTGTAGCCGCGCCCTAAATAGAGTGCATTCCGTGCATCCTGGAACTTTTCGGCTATATCCCTGATCTGACTGTCGAGTTCAAGAATACGCGTGGCTTTTTCTGGAATATGAGAAAGCTCTTTAAGATTCAATGCAATTTCGTCATGGGAAAGGGTTCTTCCTTTACTGAGCGCCAGAGCAAGCATATAGAGCATGGTTACCTGGGCCGTAAACGCTTTGGTTGAAGCAACGCCAACTTCAGGTCCGGCATGGGTATACATGCCACACAAAGTTTCACGGGCAATGGTGGAACCAACAACATTACAAATACCCATGACAAGGGCTCCTTTTTCCTTGGCAGTCCGGAGAGCTGCAAGAGTATCGGCTGTTTCCCCCGACTGGGAGATAACAATAACCACGTCATCGACGCCGACTATAGGATTGCGGTACCTGAACTCAGAGGCATAGTCGACCTCGACTGGAATACGGGCAAACTCCTCAATAAGATATTCGCCAATAAGAGCTGCATGCCAGCTTGTACCACAAGCACATATAACAATACGCCTTGCATGCTTCAGACGATCGAGATAGTCCTCTATTCCTCCAAGACAAATCCTGCCTTCAGCAAGTCGAACGCGCCCCCTCATGACATCGTGCATGACTGCTGGCTGTTCAAAGATCTCCTTAAGCATGAAGTGCTCAAAGCCACCTTTTTCTATTTTTTCCAGAGAGAAATCAAGTTCAGTGATAATTTTTGACTGTTCGACATTCTCAATGGTCTTGACCAGGTAGCCATCTTTTTTCACCACGGCAAGCTCACCATCAGCGAGATAGATAACTTTATTGGTATGCTCGACAATCGGAGCAGCATCAGAAGCAATAAAATATTCCCCCGTACCAATACCAATCACCAGAGGACTTCCTTTGCGAGCAACCACAATCTTGTCGGGCTCCCGCGAAGAGATAACACAAATACCATACGCACCATCGACATGACGAAGAGCGTTACGGGTGGCCCCTTCCAGGTCAAGCAATGGATCACTCTTCCATATTCTGTCGATCAGGTGAACCAGCACCTCGGAATCGGTCTCACTGAAAAACTCATACCCCTGAGCGATAAGCTCCTGCTTCAGCACTGAATAGTTTTCAATAATCCCATTATGAATAACAGCGATATCTCCTATGGCATTCTGGTGAGGATGAGCATTGGAGTCACTTGGCTCGCCATGAGTAGCCCACCGGGTATGGCCAATGCCTACGGTAGCAGCCTTCATCTCCTGACTGAGCCCCTCAGCGGCAACTTCGAGACCACTGACGCTTCCCTTCTGTTTCATAACTAAAAGAGTGCCATTCAACAGGGCGATTCCCGCTGAATCATAACCCCGATATTCAAGCCGCTGTAACCCCTTAAGGAGCAACGGAGCAGCTTCGCGCCACCCTATGTATCCAACAATACCGCACATAATATTATTATTTTAAAAGTCGTTAGGGGCCAGGGAACCACACTTCAGTGAGATCAACAGCTCTCTCTCTCTGAAATTATGGATAATTTGAAAAAAATGCAGCTATAAAACTTTCGTCATCTCTTCATAAATATTATTTGCCTCCCGGGCAACCGCGCATTCATAGTCGTCTATACTTGAAAATGACCCGGAAGGATAGATCAGACTTCTGCTGACATTGATAACAGCACTTTGCCTGTCACTGTCAACACCAAGATTGACTGCATCTTCAAGCGAACCGCCCTGTGCACCTACACCTGGAATCAGCAGAAAAAGAGAGGGAAACTCACGACGAATGTCACCAAGGAGTGAGCTTTTGGTCGCTCCGACAACCACACCGCCATTTCCGTTCCTGCTCCATGACGCAACCTTGCCAAGCACAGTGCGATAGAGTGGCACTCCACTCTCCATCGTCTGTTCCTCAAAATCTTCCGAACCTTTATTCGAGGTGAGACCAAGAACAAACACCAGTTTATCCTCATAGGCAAAAAATGGTTCAAGGGAATCGAACCCCATGTATGGGGCAACAGTCAGGGCATCAAAGGGCCAGTGTTCAAAGAAAGCCTGGGCATATTTCCTGCTGGTATTACCGATATCCGCCCGTTTGGCATCGGCAATCGTCATAATGGTATCGGGAATATAGTGAAGTGTTTTTTCCATATCAGTCAATCCCGCAATACCACGTGATTCGTAAAAAGCGGTATTGAGCTTGTAGGCTATGGTAACATCACAGGTAGCTCTGATAACAGAGCGGTTAAACTCAAGGACAGGGTTTTCATATGCTGAAAAAAGTTCCGGAATTTTTTCCGGATCGCTATCAAGCCCGACGCATAAAAGGGATTTCAACGATAATATTCTGCGGTTTGCCTTATCCCGAACTACACTCATGAACTACCTCTATCTCTCTTTTATATGATATACTTACACTCCACCATGGTTTTAACACAAGAGTGATGAAGACAAAAAATGCCGCGTTAAGACCGGCACCCTCAGAATGCAGTGAAACTTATAACTGCAGAAATACATTTTCATCTTGGTAATATATAATATGTTTTATTACGAGATGCTTCTTTAAATGGAAGATTCCCTTAAATTGAACTCCTGATTCCGCGAACGGTGAATACGCTACTGAGTCGCTTTATAATAACCATGATTGTTGATTGATGGCAAAAAAACTAATTAAACCTTCAAATCCTTATAAAAATTTACCGGAAAACAACACACCACGACCGAAATTTTCGATTATGTATTATGTGGTCGTTATTGTTCTTCTCATAGGAGTTCAGCTTGCTTTTTTCTGGTCTGGTTCAACACTGGAAATCCCCTACAGTACATTCCGCAAACTTATTGTAGAAAACAAGATTGAATCGGTAAAAATTGCCCAGGAGAGGATCTATGTCAAGCTTAAACCGGGAGCTATCACTGGTCTTGCAATAAAGGAGCAGCAGAAAGATGGGCCTGGCATTTTTCTGCCTCAGTCTTCATCAAAGCAGGAAGAGATTTATGTCAATACAGTGCGGGACGAAACTCTGATACAACTTCTTGAAAGTAAGGGAATTAAATATCAGGGTGTACCGAGCAGCACCTGGATCAGTGAACTGCTCCAATGGATACTGCCTTTTGGTCTGCTGATCGGTATCTACTTTTTTGTCTTCCGTCGTATGGGCGGACCGGGCTCTCAGTTCATGAATATAAGCAAGAACAAGGCCGCACTCTATGAAAACCTTGACGAACACACCCGTATCACCTTCAAGGATGTCGCCGGACTTGATGAGGCAAAAGCTGAGGTCATGGAGGTAGTAGACTTCCTTAAAGATCCGAAAAAGTATACAACACTTGGCGGAAAGCTGCCCAAGGGAGTACTGCTGGTTGGCCCTCCTGGTACCGGCAAAACCCTTTTGGCCAAAGCTGTTGCCGGAGAGGCTGATGTACCGTTTTTCAGCATCAGCGGCTCGGACTTTGTAGAAATGTTTGTCGGCGTTGGAGCTGCAAGAGTACGCGACCTGTTCAAGCAGGCAAAGGAAAAAGCTCCCTGTATTATCTTTATCGATGAAATTGATGCTGTCGGACGGAGCAGGGGAAAAGGAGCTATGATGGGCGCCAATGACGAAAGGGAGAACACCCTCAATCAGCTGCTTGTCGAGATGGATGGATTTGCAACCGACAAGGGTGTTATTTTGATAGCTGCCACAAACCGGCCTGATGTCCTTGATTCGGCATTGCTGAGACCAGGCCGTTTTGACCGCCAGATCATGGTTGACAAGCCAGACCTGAAAGGACGTATTGATATTTTCAAAGTACACACCAAGGCGCTTTCGCTGTCAACGGACGTCAATCTTAAGGCACTTGCCTCACAGACACCTGGATTTGCAGGTGCGGAAATTGCCAATGCCGCCAACGAAGCTGCCTTGCTTGCTTCACGTCGCAACAAACTGAGCATCGAGATGAAAGACTTCGAAGATGCCATTGAACGTGTCGTGGCTGGCCTTGAAAAAAAGAACAAGGTGATCAATCCTCGAGAGAAGCAGATTGTCGCCTATCATGAAGCCGGCCATGCCATTATCAGCTGGATGATGGCTGAAAACGACCCCGTTCAGAAAATATCCATTGTTCCAAGAGGAATGAGCGCGCTCGGCTATACTATGAACATCCCTCTCGAGGATCGTTATCTCATGACAAAAAGTGAGCTCCTCGCGCGCATTTGCGGTCTTCTCGGCGGACGCATTGCTGAAAAGATCATTTTCAATGAAATATCGACAGGCGCGCAGAATGACCTTGAAAAGGTAACCAGTATTGCTTATAACATGGTCATGGTTTATGGCATGAGCGAAAAACTTGGCAACCTTTCGTTCTTTGAAAGCAATAATCCCTATTATGGAAGCCCCGGCATTGATAAAAAGTACGGAGAGGAAACCGCACGACTTATCGACAGGGAGGTAATGGCAATCGTGGAAGAGTCGCGCATAAAAGTCATTGAGTTACTGACACTGCACCGCGAAAAACTCGAACAGCTTGCTAATGAACTGCTGTTAAAAGAGATGCTGCAGTACGCCCAAATTGAGGAGATTCTGGGTAAACGCCCCGAAGGGCTCTTTCCTGTTTTTATTGAAGAAGAGAACGCGCCTGAAACCAACGGAATTACAACCATTCCGACAAGCACCGACCAACTCAGCGAGACAGAACAGGCAGAGCTTGAAGAGGCAGTTGCAAGACTCAAAGAGGGGAGAAAAATTCCAGAAAACTAAGGGAAGTGTCAGAAACAAAAAAAGGCAGGGATTTCCTGCCTTTTTCTTTCTTTGTCTCTTCGTGAAGATGTGGGTCCCGAGGGATTCGAACCCCCGACCTACTGGGTGTAAACCAGTCGCTCTAACCAGCTGAGCTAGGAACCCATTAAGAGGCCTCAATTATAATATAATTTTACGGGAATACAAAAAGAAAAAACCACTTCATGAAGAGTCTCTCTGCCAGTTATTTGTAAGCCTTCACTAAAAAGCATAAATTCAGGCCGATAATTCACCGATAAAACGGCAACTTTTTTTTACTCATTATGAGATCACTATCCATCCTTGGTTCTACTGGCTCAATTGGTCTCAGTACACTTGATGTTGTCAGGCAGCACCCGGACAAGTTCAGCATTGCCGGCCTTGCTGCAGGTCAGGACGTTACCCGACTTTCAGAGCAGATCCAGGAGTTCCGTCCTGAGGCGGTTTCCGTAAAGGATGAAGAATCGGCAAAAAAGCTTCAGGGTCTTTTAGGAGAGCACAAACCGGAAATTTTTTTCGGTGTTGAAGGAGCCTCCACAATTGCCTCTGCCGATGGTGTGGATATGGTGATCTCTGCCATTGTCGGTGCGGCCGGCCTTGTACCAACAGTCCGTGCGATCAAGGCGGGCAAACATATCGCTCTGGCCAACAAGGAGGTTCTTGTTGTCGCAGGACAGCTTGTATCTGATCTTGTAAAAAGACATAACATCCAGCTGCTGCCGGTTGACAGCGAGCACTCGGCAATTTTTCAGTCACTCGAAGGTCACCGGACTGAGGATGTCGAACGCATCATCCTTACTGCATCAGGAGGGCCGTTCCGCAATACCCCCGCTGAAGATCTGAAAAACGTCGGTCTCGAACAGGCTTTGAAACACCCGCAGTGGACAATGGGCGCAAAAATCACCATTGACTCTGCAACCATGATGAACAAGGGTCTTGAGGTTATTGAGGCACGGTGGCTCTTTAACATGCCAGGCGAGAAAATAGGCGTCGTAGTCCATCCCCAGAGCATCATTCACTCAATGGTTGAATATATTGATGGCTGCGTCATAGCTCAACTTGGTTCTCCCGACATGCGGGCACCGATTGCCTATGCCCTCTCTTATCCGGAACGGTGCGAAAGCGGCATTCCAAAGCTTGACCTGGCAAAAATCGGCACACTAACCTTTGAGGAACCGGATATGGTTCGCTTTCCTGCTCTTCGTCTTGCCTTTGAGGCTCTGAAAGCAGGCAGAACCTATCCTGCTGTTCTTAACGCTGCCAACGAGATCGCCGTCGCTGCTTTTCTCAATAAAAAGATTGGATTTGCCGACATTGCCGCAACAGTCGACAAAACCATGCAGGCACACGAGGCATATACTCCGGTTGAGCTTGGTGAATATCTTCAGGCTGACCGATGGGCACGTGAAACGGCAACAATATTTATTGCATAAACCTGTAAACCAAACGGAAAAAGAGGGCGCCGCCAGTTAATGACGGCAGTATCGCTTTTTTACTGAAACGAAGGATAGTTATGGATTTTCTCAGCTCTACATTTTTTTTCATTATAGCCATCTTCATTCTTGTAACCGCCCATGAACTCGGCCATTTTCTGACCGCGAAACTTTTCGGTATGAGAGTTGACAAATTTTATATCGGTTTTGATTTCTATAATCTGAGATTCTGGAAAAAGAAAATCGGTGAAACCGAATATGGTTTGGGCGTCTTTCCCCTCGGGGGATATGTCAAGATAGCCGGCATGGTGGATGAAAGCCTCGACACCAATTTTCAGGCTTCGGAACTGCAGCCTTGGGAGTTCAGGGCAAAACCGGTCTGGCAACGCCTCATTGTTCTTGCCGGAGGAGTAACGATGAACCTGATTCTTGCCTCGGTAATCTTTATCGGCATTACTCTTGTTCTCGGTGAACCCCGTACAAGCGTCAACAATCCTGCCTTTGTTGAAAAGGGATCGGTCTTCGAGGTAATGGGAATGAAAACCGGCGACCAGCTTATACTTGCAAACGGCAAATCCGTTGCAAGCTGGGAGGAAGCACTTGATCCGGAACTCTTTAATGCCAAGTCACTCAACTTTACGATCCTTCGCAATGGCAGCCGAATAACCCTGGATGCGCCATCAAACATCATGTCGAGGATCAACGATAATCAATCTCTCGGCATCCGTCCCACTGTACCTCCGGTTATAGACGAAGTACTTCCAAAACAGCCCGCCAAACTAGCAGGTATAAAATCCGGTGGACTGATTACTTCAATCGACGGCAAACCGGTCTCGGACTGGATAGAAGTAGTTGGTATTATCTCTGCTCATGCAGCAAAACCCATTACCATTACCTGGCAATACCTGGAACCAGTGCCGGGCCACAAAATAACTGCTGCAGAACTCCGCGCTCAAGGCAAAACATTTGTCACCACCGTTGTACCCAGCAACGCTGGCAAAATAGGTATATCTCTTAAACAGGTACTTGCTACAGAAAGAAGAAAACTCAGTGTCGGCGGTGCAATGCTGAGCGGAATTGGCCAGACCTGGAAAATGAGCGCCATGACAGTTCAGGGATTTGTTAAAATCTTCACGGGCCAGGAAGATTTCCGCAAATCAGTCGGCGGCCCTATCAAAATTGCCAAAATAGCGAGCCAGAGTGCTGAACAAGGCCCCGTCAGCTTTCTCTATTTTCTTGCCATGCTCTCCATTTCTCTCGCAATCATCAATATTCTGCCGGTTCCAGCTCTTGACGGAGGACAGTTTATGCTGAACGCTCTTGAAGGCGTTATCCGAAGGGAGATCCCCTTTGAGATTAAAATGCGTATTCAACAGGTCGGTATGGCGCTGCTCCTTGCGCTTTTCGCCTATATCCTTATCAATGATATTTTCAACCTCTGAGGCTGACACCCGAATCAATGCTTGAAAAACTACAATTTATAAAAGAAAAACATCTCGATCTTGAACAGCTGCTTGCCGATCCAAAAGCAGCAGCCGATCAAGCACGCTTCAGAAAACTTAACAAGGAGTACAGCGACCTTAAAGAGATCGTGCAGGCATACGACCATTACGCTCTGGCAAAATCAGAGCTGGACGAGTCACTCCAGCTTCTGCATAACGAGCACGATCAGGAGATGAAAGAGCTTGTCGAGGCTGAAATTAATGAACTGCAAAACAAGCTCCCCGAACTCGAACAGAGGTTGAAGGTACTCCTGCTCCCAAAAGACGAGGCGGATTCTCGCAATGTCATTATCGAAATCCGGGCGGGCACCGGGGGTGAGGAAGCCGCACTTTTTGCCGCTGATCTGACAAGAATGTACCAGCGGTATGCTGAGAAACAGGGTTGGCAGTGCGAGGTACTTCACTTCAATGAGAGTTCCGTGCCTGGCGGATTCCGCGAAATTACCATGGGCGTCAGCGGTCATGATGTTTACGGCACCATGAAGTATGAAAGTGGAGTCCACCGGGTACAGCGCGTGCCCGACACCGAAACACAGGGTCGTATCCACACTTCGGCAGTTAGCGTGGCGGTGCTGCCGGAAGCCGAGGAGGTCGATGTCGAGATCCGAAGGGAAGATTTGCGATTTGACACCTACCGGAGCGGAGGAAAAGGTGGACAAAATGTCAACAAGGTAGAGACCGCTGTAAGAATCACCCATATGCCGACTGGCATTGTCTCAGCCTGCCAGGAGCAGCGATCACAGCTTCAGAACAAGGAGAGGGCCATGCAGATGCTCCGAACAAAACTCTTCGACATTCAGCTTGCCGAGCAGCAGCAAAAAAGAGCTGACCTGCGCCGTTCTATGGTAACAACCGGAGACCGGAGCGCTAAAATCCGTACATACAACTACCCGCAATCACGCGTAACCGATCACCGTATAGGCTTTACCAGCCATGCACTCCCGCAGATTCTTCAGGGTGACCTTCAGGAAATTATCGAAGCCCTTAAAATGCATGACCAAGCCGAACGCCTTCAGGCCGAACTTCAATAATCACGCTCTCTCGGAATAAAGCAAACCTTCAGAAGGTATAGGTTTTCACAGATTCTCCTTATATTTTATCAGATTAAAAACGCATGGAAATTTTCCAGCTCTCTCGAATAAAACAAAACCCATGGAACGCTGACAATGGAGATGCATGCTACAGGAGTAAGTAAGGGAGAGTGGATATTTTTCGAAGATTTTGATAGGACAACAACCTATCTTGCCGATGTAAAAAAAATATTGAGCTTCAACCCTTTCTGCCATAGCGTAGAACTAACCGACACTGAAAACGTCTATAAATGGAATTTTCGTGTCACCGATCCACAAAATAATCCCTTTGATATCATTTTTTTGGTTGAACAGTCCGATGAACTGCAGGTAGAACTTCCCGACCACATCGAATGCTCCGACCCTGATGAGCTCACCGATGAAATGATCAAGCGCTATACTGTCTGCAAAAAAGTTCGCTGGAAACACCACAATGCCAACCATAAAATTTCAGACCCTAAAAATTATCTCTTTGAGGGGAAAGTTTCTGGCGAAATGGATATTCATCGCGCCGGGGAACATAAAAGCAAAGTGCATTTCGATTTAAGAGTCGATGTCCGTTTTCTTCTTTACCCTGCATTCAGGATCGTCCCAAAAAGAATTGTTCGAACAATGGTGAATGGAGGAATGTCATTGATTATGCAGACAGCAACAAACAGCATGTTTCACTCAATGTCGAAAGATTTCTGCAAAATCCAGAAGATATAAAAAGAGTGGCTGAGAAATGAATTTTCAGCGTAGAGAGCGTGTTACATTTCTTTTCAGGCTTCTCAACGTAAACAGCCATCACGGTTTTATTTTGTGAGAACCATTGTCTTCACCGGAAAAGGAGGGGTAGGCAAGACCTCCATAGCAGCGGCAACTGCTGTAAAAGCTGCAGCAATGGGCTTTAAAACCCTTGTAATTTCGACAGACCCCGCTCACAGCCTCGGGGACTCCTTCGATATCGAGCTTGGTCCATCTCCCATCAAAATTGCCGAAAACCTCTCCGGACAGGAAATAAGCGTCTATGGCGACCTGAACCTGAACTGGGAGGTTGTCCGGGCTCACTTTGCACACATCATGGAGGTGCAGGGAGTCAAAGGGATCTATGTCGAGGAGATGGGTGTCCTGCCAGGTATGGAGGAGCTTTTTTCGCTCTCCTACATCAAGCGATACAATGAATCAAAAGAGTATGACCTGCTCGTTGTAGACTGCGCTCCTACAGGCGAAACCCTCCGGCTGCTCTCCCTTCCGGAAACATTCGGCTGGATGCTGAAGATGATCAGAACCCTTGAAAAATATGTGGTAAAACCAATGATACGCCCTCTTTCGAAAAGGGTTAGCCGACTCCATGACCTGGTGCCCGAAACAGAGGTCTATGACCAGATCGAGCACCTCTTCTCTTCAGTCGAAGGAATCATAGGACTCTTGTCGGATGGAACACAAACAACCGTGCGTCTTGTCATGAATCCCGAAAAGATGGTTATCAAGGAGTCAATGCGAGCGCTCACCTACCTCAACCTCTACGGTATAAACGTTGACCAGGTGGTGATCAACCGGGTCTTCATGGATGATATTGATGGGCACTACATGGAAGAGTGGAAAAGCATCCAGCACAACTATATCGAGCAGATTGAGCGCTCTTTCGCCCCCATCCCGATTACAAAAGTACCTCTCTTCCGCCGGGAAGTACTCGGCCTTGAAATGCTGAAGCAAGTTGGCGATGTGGTCTACGGCGATAAAAACCCTCTTGATATTTTCTATCACGAAGAGCATACAACCATTACCAAAATCAGCGATGGTCACTATATCATGAAAGTCCGCCTCCCCTTTGCTTTCGACAACAAAATGGAAACCAATGTCGTACAGTTGGGTGATTCGCTGACACTGAGAATCGGCAACTACCAGAAAAGTGTCATTCTGCCGCTCTTTCTTGCAGGAATGCGGGTTGCTGAAGCAATCTATGAAGATCAATGGCTGAAAATCGACTTCAGAAAAAAAGAAACAGGCACATCACCGAGCTGAAAAAAGTATAACCCCAGCTCTTTCAGTTTATTTCATTGGCTTCGAACGAAATATTTCTGATCTTTGGGGGAAAACTTTTTATTGATCCATGAACAAACAACTTTTGCTGGGAGCTGAAGCCATTGCTCTTGCTGCTCTTGACGCCGGCATCTCAGGTGTCTATGCCTATCCTGGAACCCCTTCGACTGAAATCACCGAATACATCCAGAAAAAAAGTCACGCTATAGACCAGCCTGTGCGATCCACCTGGTCTGCAAACGAAAAAACGGCCTATGAGGCTGCTCTCGGCATGTCCTATGCCGGGAAACGGAGTCTTGTCTGCATGAAACATGTCGGCCTGAATGTGGCTGCCGATCCATTTATCAACTCTGCCATTACCGGCGTCAACGGGGGGCTTGTCATTGCCGTTGCCGACGACCCCTCAATGCACTCGTCGCAAAATGAGCAGGACAGCCGTTTCTACGGAAAATTTGCCATGGTGCCTCTGCTTGAACCATCTTCACAACAAGATCTCTATAATGCAACCAGGCACGCTTTTGACCTCTCAGAATCTGTCAAGCTTCCTGTACTCCTCCGGCTTACCACAAGACTTGCGCATTCACGTGCAGGAGTGGAACGCAGTGCAACACGCATGCAGAACCTGCTCCATGCCCCCTATGCACCCGAACGATTTGTGCTGATGCCGCATAATGCCCGTCGGCAGTACAATCTGCTGCTCGGCATGCAAGAAGAGCTTGAAAAACGTTCAGAAAACTCATGGCTCAACCGGCTGATTTCCGGCTCAGGGCCAAAAGGTGTCATTGCATTCGGCATTGCATACAACTATGTAATGGAGATACGTCAGGCTTATGCCCTGGACTTTCCAGTTCTTCAGATAGGTCAGTATCCGCTCCCGAGGAAGCTTGTCGAAAGCCTCTTCAATGAGTGCAATGAAATTCTCGTTGCCGAAGAGGGCTACCCTCTCTATGAAGAGCTGCTGAGAGGTTATTTCGGAGGAAACAACATCAGGGGCCGACTGGATGGAACACTTCCACGTGCTGGAGAGCTCAATGCTGATATTATTGCCAGAGGACTCGGTATTGAACCAAAGAAGGTAAGAGCGATACCCGGCATTGTTGTAAACCGTCCTCCTGAACTCTGTAAAGGGTGCGGTCACCGCGACCTTTACGACGCGCTCAACAAGGTTATGAACTCCTTTGCAGAGCACCATGTCTTCTCAGATATCGGCTGCTACACACTCGGCGCTCTTGAACCTTTTAATGCAATTCATACCTGCGTCGATATGGGAGCATCAATCACCATGGCAAAAGGAGCGGCTGATGCCGGACTCCGGCCTGCCGTTGCGGTAATCGGCGACTCGACCTTCACACACTCCGGCATGACCGGTCTGCTTGACGCCATTAACGACCGCTCACCACTTACGGTTATTATTGCCGATAATGACACAACAGCCATGACAGGCGGTCAGCAATCGTCAGCAACTGGTTCAAAAATTCTGGATATCTGCCGGGGACTTGGCGTTGAGGAGCAGCATATCAGAACCATTATACCGCTGAAATCGCACCTTGAAAAAAATATAACGATACTCGCGGAAGAGATCAGCTATGAAGGCGTCTCGGTGGTCATTGCGCAGCGCGAATGTATTGAAACTGCTGCACGGAAAAAACGAACCCAGGCAGCCAGATCGTAACTGCAAAACTATGAATATCAATATTATTCTTGCTGGAGTTGGCGGACAGGGAATACTTACAATCGCTTCCGTGATTGACCGTGCGGCACTGCAAAGTAGCCTCACCATCCGTCAGACAGAGGTGCATGGCATGAGCCAGCGTGGAGGTGCGGTACAGTCACATCTTCGGATTTCGAACAGGGAGATTTATTCTGATCTTATCGCTGAAGGTACCGCAAACCTGATCCTCTCGGTGGAACCTCTTGAAGCACTGCGTTATCTGCCACTTCTTGCTTCCGCTGGCCGGGTGATAACCTCGACAGATCAGTTTATCAACATGGAGGGATATCCGGCAATGGAAGATATACTCACTGAACTGCACCGCACAAACCTTCCTGTGCTGGTCAACGCAGCAGAACTTGCACGTGAGGCCGGTAATTCGAGAACATCCAACATGGTCATGCTCGGTGCTGCCTCCCCGTTTATCGGTATTGCTGCCACACATTTTGAAGAGGCTATCGAATCGCTCTTTCATGCAAAAGGCCCGGAAATTGTGGCAGTCAACATCAGGGCATTCAGAAAAGGAGAAGAGTTATCTCAACATCAAGCCACTACGCCATGATCTGGAACAGGCATTTTGAGTGTATGGAGCGGGAAGAGCTCCAGAAACTTCAGGGGAACCGCTTAAAGGAGATGGTAAAACGGGTCTATGACTCGGTTCCATTCTACCGCAACAAACTGCAGGAGGAGGGCATCGAACCCGATGACATTATGTCAATCGACGATTTGAACAAGCTGCCCTTCACAACAAAGCAAGACCTGCGCGACAACTACCCATTCGGCATGTTTGCTGTTCCCCAGCCAGATATTGTCCGTTTTCATGCCTCAAGTGGTACAACAGGAAAGTCAACCGTCGTTGGATACACCCATAACGATGTTCAGATGTGGAGTGAAGTTGTTGCCCGTTCGCTCACCATGGCTGGTGTCACCAAAGCTGACATCATCCAGGTCGCCTATGGCTATGGGCTTTTTACCGGCGGTCTTGGCCTGCACTATGGTGCTGAAAAAGTGGGCGCTTCAGTCATTCCCATATCCGGTGGCAATACAAAAAAACAGCTGCAGCTCATGGAAGACTTTGGCTCTACAGTCATTGCCTGTACGCCATCCTATGCAGCCTACATCGGGGAATCCCTTGTTGAGGAAAAAATAGACCGCAGCAAGATCAAACTTAAAGCTGGCATCTTCGGTGCCGAACCATGGACTCAGGAGATGCGCACTCAAATTGAGCAGGTGCTCGGCATCAAAGCTTACGACATATACGGCCTCACTGAAATCATCGGGCCAGGCGTATCAATGGAGTGTCATTTTCAGCATGGCATGCATATTTTTGAAGACCATTTTATTCCTGAAATTGTCAACCCCGAAACCGGCGAAGTCCTCCCTTACGGGGAACTTGGCGAACTGGTGTTTACTCCGGTAACAAAAGAGGCTATGCCGCTTATCCGCTACCGCACACGCGACCTGACCCGCCTCCATGCTGAAAAATGCGAGTGCGGTCGAACGCTGGTTCGCATGGAAAAATGTGTAGGACGCACGGACGATATGCTCATTATAAGGGGTGTCAATGTTTTCCCTTCGCAGGTGGAGTCGGTACTGCTTGAAATGAGTGAAACAAAACCCCACTATCTCATTGTTGTCGACAGGGACAACAACCTCGACAGGATGGAGATACAGGTGGAAATTGAAGAAGCGTTCTTTTCCGATGAAGTGAAAGAGCTGGAAGGGCTTCGCCAGCGCTTAAAAGCCAATATAGCCAGCACCCTTGGTATCAGCGCCGTAATCAGACTGGTTGAACCCGGCACCATAGAACGCAGCATGGGCAAGGCAAAACGGGTCATCGACAAGCGTCATTTACATTAAAAACAGGAGTTGCCATGATTATCAAACAATTATCGGTCTTTCTTGAAAACAAGACTGGCAGGCTGACTGAACTGACTGGAATACTTGCTGACAACGATATCAATATCTCTGCCTTCAGCATTGCCGATACGGCTGATTACGGTATTCTGCGCATGATTGTAGGCCGCCCTGAACTGGCCGCAGAGGTACTTAAGAACAATGGCTTTACCGTTAAAATTACCGATGTTGTAGGGATGATAATTCCTCACAGTCCTGGAGGACTGCACAAGGCGCTCCAGATCATATCCAGCAACAACGTCGCTATAGACTATATGTACGCCTTTGCCTCTGGAGAGTGCAAAGCCACGGTCGTTATCAGGGCTGAATCTTTAAAGAAAATTATCGATGTCCTGCAGGAACACAAAATGGAGCTCCTGAGGGAAGGTGATGTCTATCAAGTTTAATATTTACACTGCCATGCCAAGGTTTTCAAAATCCGTATCAGCTCTCCGTTCCTCTGAAATCAGGGATCTTATGACCCTGGCCTCAAGACCAGACATTATATCATTCGCAGGTGGTATGCCCGGCAATGACCTTTTTCCCGTTCAAGCCGTTGAAGAGCTTTTTCGGGAACTTGACAGCAAAACAAAGCAGGCGGCATTCCAGTACGCTCCGACACCCGGTCTGCCATCACTCCTTGAATCACTTGAAGGCTTTCTCGAAACAAAAGGTTTACCGGTAAAGGAAAACAGACTGCTCATCACAACCGGTTCCCAGCAGGCACTCAATATTCTCGGCAAAGCCTTTATTGATCGTGGAGAAGCTGTACTGGTCGAAAACCCCTGTTTTATCGGCGCACTCTCAGCCTTTCGCTCCTATGAAGCTGAACTCAGAGGAGTTCCGGTTGATCGCGAAGGCATTGTAATTGACCGGTTGAGCCAAGAAATCCAGAGAAAAGAGAGAGCCAAGTTTCTCTATATCACCCCCTATTTTCACAACCCGGCAGGAGTACTCTACACCACCGAACGCAAAGAGCAGCTTATAGCCTCACTTCAGGGAACCAACATTCCGCTCATTGAAGATGACGCTTACGGAGATCTCTATTTTTTCGAAGAGGATCGTGACCGACTCAAGCCGATCAAGGCGATTAATCCGGACGGCATCAATGTTTGCTATACCGGCTCATTCTCCAAGATTCTTGGCCCCGGCCTGAGACTTGGCTGGATGCTGGTGCCCGAAAAGATTTACCAGAAATGCGAACTCATCAAACAGTCAGCCGATGCCTGTTCACCAAGTTTCACTCAGGTGCTCGCCGATGCATTCATTCGTTCCGGCCAGATATACAGCTATGTTGCAAGTGTCCGCCATGAATACAAGAAGAGAGCCTCCACAATGGTTGCCGCCCTCAGGGAGCACTTGCCAAACTATGTGCAGTGGAACGAACCACGAGGAGGATTCTATATCTGGCTTACCCTCCCAGCCACAGCCGATGCGACCCAAATCATGACCCTCGCCATCAATGGCGGAGCAGTCTTTGTCGCCGGTAAAACCTTCGACCCCGCCGGCCAGCAAAACAACTCCCTCCGCCTCTCCTACTGCAACAACACCCCAGAACAGATCGTCGAGGGTATCCCGATTGTAGCCAACGCCATCAGAGCTATTTGTGGCTAAAACCCATAAGTCACATTCGTCCCTTGTGTCCTTTCAGTCACTTTCCCCTTCTTCCCTCCCTTACTGAAACCTCTTCTTCACCCCAAGCTTTTCAATCCTCGAATAAAGTGTCTTCGGATGCATCGCAAGCCGCTCAGCCGCACCACCTTCCCCGCTCACCCTGCCATTCGAGTGGTCAAGAGCATCAAGAATCAGCTCACGCTCCATCATGGCAACATCACGTTCAAACTCACGCATGCTTCTCCGCTCTCCTGCAACAGGGCGTTCAGCATGCAACTCAGCGCGAGAGAGCAGCTCTGAAAAATCAAGCGCAACTCCTTCTGACACAATAACCGCCTGCTCAATCAAATGGGCAAGCTCACGGATATTGCCCTTCCACTCACGTGCAACAAGACGCTGCATATCACGCTCCCTGAATACCCGAACCGGCTTGCCAAACTCCCTTGCAAATTTAGCGGCAAAGTGCACCGCAAGCATCGGAATATCTTCACGCCGCTCACTAAGTGAGGGAATGGCGAGAGGAAAAACATTGAGACGGAAAAAAAGATCCTCCCGAAACCTCCCCTCAGCAACCTCTCTTTCAAGATCACGGTTCGTGGCCGCAATCACTCGCACATCAACCTTGATCACCATTTTCCCCCCAAGCCGCTCAAGTTCACGCTCCTGAAGCACACGAAGCAGCTTAGCCTGCAACTCCAGCGGCAGCTCGCCAATCTCATCAAGAAAGACCGTCCCCCCCTCGGCCAGCTCAAACTTGCCAATCCGACGCTCCACCGCACCAGTAAAACTCCCTTTCTCATGCCCGAAAAGCTCCGATTCAATCAGTGTGCCCGGCAGAGTCGCACAATTTATCTTGATCAATGCACGCTTCCTACGGGTCGAAAGATTGTGCAGGGCACGCGCAAACAGCTCCTTTCCCGTCCCAGTCTCTCCCTGTATCAGCACCGTGGCATCTGTATTCGCAACCTGACTTACCCGCCGCAATACCGCCGTCAAAGGAGCGCTCTTGCCGATGATCTCCTCAAAATTGTGATCCGCATTGATCTCCTCAATAAGACAGGTACGCTCCCCTTCAAGCTTGCGGCGAAGCTCATCAATCTCCTCAAAAGCAAGATAGTTCTGCAGGGCAAGCGAGAGCTGAGACACAATCAGGTTGACGGTAGTCTGGTCATGCTCATCAAACGATCGGGAAGTATCCGAAATAATCAACCCCGCACAACTCCCCGGAGTATCCCACAACAACACAGTCAGCAGAGAGCAGACACCAAACTTCTCCCTCACAACAGCCAGAATCCGGTAGCTTGCACAAAGCCGCACAAACGCCTCCCCACAAAAGCATCCAGGATTCTTGATCAATGAAAAGCTCTCCCGCGCAATCTCTTCAAAATTGGCAACATCCAGCTTTTCATTCGAAGTTATTGGAAAAAAACCACGACCATCTTCACGCATGAAATTATCATACACAAGATATCTGCCATCACGGCCCATGACACGAATTCCAAGAAAGGTACACGGCACCACTTTATCAATCTGTTCACACACAGCAAGCATCATCCGGCTTCGATCCTTGATGGTAAGCAGGGCATTGTTTACCGCAAGCTGCATCACCGTCTGCGCTTCACGAATACGCAGCTCCTCATAGGCAAGCGCATTACTCACAGCAACCGCAACAGGCGACGAAAGCAAAGCAAGCAGCTCCCTGTCACTCTCCGGCCACTGTTTTTCATCTCTCATCACAAAAGTCAAAAACCCGATCACCTTACCCCCCGTACGTAACGGCGAAAGAACAACTTGGCGCATACCAACATCCAAAAGCACATGCGGCACCGGAAAATCCGCAGGATACCGATCAACAATCTCCGCAATACTAAACACCGACACCGACACATCAGTTAAATGCGTCTCAATCCACGACCCCGCAACAGGCCTCTTCCTCCGCTCAACACTCTCCGGCAACTGAAACCGAAGCATCTCAAAAAAAACATTACTATACCGCCGCTCCTTGTCAAGCGTAATAATCACCACCGAATCAAACGCAAACACAAGCCGCAACTTATCAGTCACCACACGAAACAACTCATCAGGATCCCGAATAGACCCCACCGCATCACTGATATACAACATAAGCTGATGCGCCTCAAACACCGAATCAACCCTCATAACAAAAAAATAAACCCAGTTATTCCGAAATCTCAATCCCCCAAAATAAAGAATTTTCCGACTTTTTCAGAACCCATACCTCCCATAACTCTTATAAGTACCATTAGCCCCTCCCTTTTTCTCTCCTGGCACACTATTTGCTGAACTACCCCCAATAGCTATCACAAAAAAACAACCAGCACCCATGCACAGCCCTCTTCTCAGAACAGCCGCAATAGCAGCAACACTCATGCTCCTCGCCACACCATGCCGTGCAACCAGTGCCGAAAACACCACAGAAGCACCCCTGACCATAGAACAAACCATACGCCTTGTCATCGAAAACAACCATATCCTAAAGGCCGGAGCCGATGATGTAAAAGCGGCAAATGCCCGCATTACCCAGGGCAGAAGCGCATATCTTCCACAGATCACCGCTACTGCAGGCTACACCTACCTCAACCCGGTCCCGGAAATGAGTTTCTTTGGAAGTCCCATGCTCAAGTTTGCACCCAACGACAACTACGAAGCCAAAATCACCGCCAAGGCAACACTCTTCGATTTTGGCAAACGAGGATCAACTGTCGATCTTGCACGCACAGGGAAAAAAACCGCCGAACAGTCACTTGAACTCTCCCGGAGAGATCTCTCCTTTCAGGCCGTTCAGCTCTTTTACGGCATCCTCTTTTTACGCGAAAACATAACGGTCGAACAGAAAGAGATAACCGCCCTCAACAAGGCGCTTGACTTCACCACAAAACGCTACCAGACAGGCGCTGCAACCAGATTCGATGTCCTTTCCACCGAAGTGCGCATCGCAGCCGCAAAAAGCAAAATGCTCGACCTGAACCATGAGCTGCTCCGCCGGGAACTTTCCCTGCGGCATCTCACCGGAATAGCCGACAATCTCCCGCTCACCATGCAGGGATCCTTCTCCGTCACTCCTGCAGAACGCAAAGAGAGCGAACTGCTCACCCAAGCACTGGAGCAGCGGCTTGAGATGAAGCTCTCCATTGAACAGGAACATGCCGCCAGACAACGGCGATCCATTGCCATGCATGATGGTCTGCCCGTGCTCTCCGCCAGCGCCTCCTACGGCGTCACCAACGGCCTCCTGCCCGATATCAATGAAATCCGTGAAAATTTTGTCGGCAGCCTGCATCTGGAAGTGCCTCTCTTCAGCGGCTTTAAAACAAGTGCCGAGCGCCAGGAAGCAACCGCCCTCATGCACGCCGCCGCTCAGCGAAAATTTGACACAGAGCTGCAAGTCAGGAGTGATGTCGAAGAGACCATCCACGCACTGAAGACCTCGTCAGAAAAGATCACAACAACCGAAGTACAGGTGCAGCAGGCCAAACTTGCTGCTGAACATGCAAGAACCCGCTACGAAAACGGCATGGCGACAGTGCTTGACCTGCTCAACACAGAAGCATCACTCTCCGAAGCAGAACTTGCCAGACTGCAGGCCAACTATGCCTATGTCATGAACAACTACACACTGAAACGGGCAACCGGGGAGATATTCTGGTAACATGACCATACCACGAAAAAAAATACTCTGCGCCGTAGATTTTTCCGCATTCTCGGATGCTGTAGTGCAATATGCCGCCACCATGCATCAGGCAGCAATGGAGCTTACTCTCCTCTATATAGCACCCCGCAGAAGTGATGATGACCTCACACTGAAAAAGCACCTGCATGAATTTTCCCGCTACAGTGAAATGCTTGCACAACACAACGCACACGCCCTTTTTACCGTTCAATACGGTGAGCCTGCAGCGGGGATTCTCTTCTATGCACAAGAGCATGCTATGGATATGATTGTACTCGGCTCACACGGCACCAACGCCATAACCCGGCTTCTCGTGGGAAGTACAACAGAAACAGTGATGCGCAGGGCATTTTGTCCCGTTGTAATACTGAAAACACCAACAAACACTCTTACAACTGCAGAACAAAAGGTTCAGAACGATTCTCTTCACGACAACAACCAGAAATAACATGGAACATCCTGAATCAAAAACAAAGCCTGAAAACAAGAACTCCGAAAAAGACCCGCTCAAGGCTTCAAACCCCCTGCGCATCATTATTGCCGGCATCCTCATCACAGGCGCCCTCATCTGGGGAGGAAAAACCCTCTACCACTCATTCCTCTATGTCGAAACCGACAACGCCCAGATAGAGGGGGATGTCTACCCGGTCATCTCACGTATCCCCGGCAAAGTGCAGGAAGTTCTGGCAACCGACAACCAGCTGGTGCACCAGGGCGACACCCTCATCCGCCTCGAAGCCGCTGACTACGAAGTCCGCCGCGACATTGCTGCAGCAGCCTTGGAGAGCGCACAAGCTGCTGTAAAGGCAACCACCAACCAGGCAAATGCCTCCAGTGCTTCAGCCAGCGCAGCCGCAGCAACAAGCCGCAAACAGCAGGCCGACCTTCACCGAGGCGAAAATCTCCGTCACCAGGATGTCATATCACAGGCAGAGTTCGACGCCGTCAAAGCCGGAGCACAAGCCGCATCAGCCCAATATGCTGCCGCTGGCAACCAGTCACAGGCTGCCCTCGCCCAGATACCGCTGCAAAAAGCCGAAGTCAAAAAGCGTGAAGCCGAACTTCGCCAGGCCGAACTGCAGCTCTCCTACACCAGCATCACCACACCAGCCAACGGCCAGGTAGCAAAAAAAAATGTTCAGCCAGGCCAATATGTAGCCCTCGGCCAGCAGCTCATCGGCATAGTCGGCAGCAAGGAGCTTTGGGTAGTGGCAAACTTCAAGGAAACCCAGCTTGAAAACATCCGTCCCGGCCAACCCGTCACCATCAAGGTTGACGCCTACCCCGACAAAGAGTTCAAAGGAAAGGTAGAGTCACTCTCATCAGGCACCGGCGCCAAATTTACTCTACTGCCTCCAGATAACGCAAGCGGTAACTTCATAAAAGTCACGCAGCGGGTGCCAGTCAAAATCATCTTCACTGAAAAGCCAGACAAAGATCATCAGCTTGCCGCAGGAATGAATGTAGTCGTCGACATAAAAATTCAATAACCACCTTTTTGTTATTTTGAACCCCCTCCTTGTGAGGTGAAAGAGCCAGAGACAAAAAGCAAGCCAACTGGTGAAGGATCCAGGAACAAGGCAATAGGAATCAAGCAACATCATGGCACAACCAGTACAACAGAACGGCATATCGGTAGCAGCAATGCTCCCCAATACAGCCCAGACCTACGACACCGGATTCCGGAAAATCATCATCACCCTCACCGTGATCGTGTCGGCCATGCTCGAACTGATCGACACCACCATTGTCAACGTAGCACTCACCCAGATCAGCGGCAACCTCGGTGCCAGCATCGACGACGTCGCCTGGGTCGTCACCAGCTACGCCATAGCCAACGTCATAGTCATCCCCCTCTCAGGATTTCTCGGCAACCTGCTCGGACGCCGTAACTACTACATCGGCTCCATACTCCTCTTTACCTTTGCCTCACTTCTCTGCGGCATGGCCCCGAACATCTGGGCACTCGTTATTTTCCGCTTTCTGCAGGGCCTCGGCGGCGGAGCACTCCTGCCAACCTCCCAGGCAATCCTTTACGAAACCTATCGCCCCGAAGAACGAGGCAAGGCAACCGGCATCTTCTCCATGGGACTTGTGCTCGGTCCCACCATAGGCCCCCTCCTCGGAGGCTTCCTTGTCGACTATTTCTCCTGGGACTGGTGCTTCTTCGTCAACATCCCCATCGGCCTGCTTGCCGCATGGTCAGCCTTCACCTTCCTCCGGGAACCAAAAGCACAGCACTCCGTCTCCAGAATCGACTGGACAGGCATCGCCCTGCTTGCTGTAGGCATCGGATCCCTCCAGTTCATTCTCGAACGGGGAGAGTCCAAAGACTGGTTCGAAACCCCATACATCACATGGTTTACCATCATCGCCGCAATAGCATTGATCGCATTTGTCTGGTGGGAGCTCCACACCAAAGAGCCCGCCGTTGACCTCCGCGTACTGGCACGGAGCAAAAACCTCGCCATAGGTGCTGTGCTCACTTTTGTCGTCGGTTACGGCCTCTACGGTTCACTTTTTGTCTTTCCGGTCTTTGTCCAGCGCCTTCTCGGCTTCACCGCACTCCTCACCGGCATGGTGCTCTTTCCCAGCGCCATGGTAACCGGCATGATCTCCATGCCCCTCGGCATCGCCATGCAGCGAGGCATCAATCCCAAAAAACTCATGGCAATCGGCATGGTAGCATTCACACTCTTCTGCTGGGAACTTGGCCAGCAAACCATGCAGTCAGGAGCAGAAAACTTCTTCTGGATACTTCTCCTCCGCGGCTTTGCACTCGGCTTCATCTTCATACCCGTAACCATGCTCGCCGTAACAGGCCTGCACGGCAAAGACATCGGACAGGCAACCGGACTCAACAACATGGTACGCCAGCTCGGCGGCTCCTTCGGCATAGCACTCACCAATACCTATATCGCCAGACGAGTAGCAGCACACAGGGTAGAGCTCCTCAGCCACCTCTCACCCTACGATCCCGCAGCAGTCACAAGGCTCCAGTCCGTGCAACAGCTCGCCAGCACCAAAGCAGGGCTCTCACAAAGCGAAGCAGAACTCGCCGGCATCAAAGCACTCGAAGGAACTGTAACCGCCCAAAGCCACCACCTCGCCTATATGGACGCCTTCATGCTCATCGCCCTCCTCTTTGCCCTCGCCCTGCCACTCCTCCTCCTGATCAGAATACAGAAAGGAGAAAAAGCCGATCTCTCATCAGCACACTGAACCCCCGGGAGCGCTTAGCCCCAGCTCGGTAAAACAAAGCCAGTATCACTCCGCGCCGCACCATAACTCCCACCTCGCAGCAGATTATAACGAAGCATTGGAATGGCACAATGTTATTTATCCGGGACAAAATCCAGAACAACCGAGTTCATACAAAACCGCTTTCCTGTAGGAGGTGGCCCATCATCAAAGAGATGGCCAAGGTGTGCGCCACACCTCCCGCAGAGTACCTCGTTCCGCACCATTCCGTATGAACGATCCGGAAGATAGGTCACACTGCCTTTTCGCACTACCTCAAAAAAACTTGGCCAGCCGCAGGTTGAGGCAAATTTTGCATCAGAGCGAAAAAGGGCATTGCCACATGCCGCACAGTAATAGGTACCCTTACCGGTATAGTCCCAGAACTTGCCGGTAAACGATAATTCAGTCTTTTTTTGACGGGCGGTGGCATAAACTTCCGGAGAAAGTACCTTTTTCCACACGGCATCCGGCAGGTTGAGTTTCGCGGTATCAGTCCGCGAATAATAGGGATTGGATGGCTGTTGCTTTTCCATTTTTTTGAGATTCTTGATTTTTTCAGCAGGCGCAGTCGAAGAGCACAGTAGTAGCGCAAATACAACCAGAGTTACAAAAAACTGTTTCATGGCGAAAACTTAAAATAGGTGTTTGATCTGAATGCCCATTTATCTTCATAAAGCCTTATAACGATGGTAAGCTGTTCGGACACTTTTGCCGGAGTAAACCAGAACCAGCGAAGCAAGGATCGTGACAACGCAGCCGATACGAATGGCAAAGCCTGTCCCGAAGTGTTCCGACAGATAGCCGATCTCAAGGTTCCCTATCGGCATGAAACCCATGAACACCATCATATAGAGACTCATAACCCGTCCCCGGAAGCGATCGTCAACGGTGCTCTGAATGGTGGCACTCATGGTTGAAACTGCGGAGACCAGTCCAAAGCCTGCGAGGAAAAGAAAGAAAAATGCCACAGGGAGCGATGTGGTAAAGGTAAAGCCAAGCAAAGCAAATGCGAAAAAAATATTTCCACCGGCAATAAATACCAGCCGGTCAATTTTTTTGGAGTAGATAGAGACAACCACAGTACCGACAACGGAACCAAGACCCGAAACTCCGTAAAGGTATCCAAGACCGGAAGCACCCATACCAAACCTGTGTTTGGCGATAACCGGAAGCATGGTGACATACGACCAGGCAAAAATTGAAATAACAGCAATAAACAGGACAATGGTTCTTATCAACGGATGCTCCCATGAATATTTCAGCCCTTCCCTGATCGCCTGCAAAGGATGCAAGAGGGTTTTCGCCCTGACCTGTTTTGGCAGATCTTTCATGGAGAGTAAGGATATGATAACAGCAAAAAAACTGACTCCGTTCACAAGAAAAGCAACACCCGTCCCTGTGGATGAAATAAGAAATCCTGCAATAGCCGGCCCGATAACCCTTGAGACGTTATAGATAGCCGAATTCATCGCAATGGCCGATGGAAGCTCCTCCCGATCAACTATTTCGCTGAGAAAAGCCTGCAGGGCAGGAACATTGAGAGCATTGACACACCCGAGGAGAAACGCAAGAGTAATAATGATCCAGATCGTTACCATACCGGTCATTGCAAAAATGCCAAGCACAAAGGCAAGTATCATTGCAGAGGACTGAGTCCAAAGCAGAATGGTACGTTTGGGATAGCGGTCAACGATAACCCCTCCAAAAAGGGAGAGAAAAAGTGTAGGAATGGTCGAGGCGGCAGCAACAACTCCAACATCAAAAGCCGATCCGGTGATTTCAAGCACCAGCCAACCCTGTGCCACCATCTGTATCCATGTACCAATCATGGAAATCACCTGCCCCGGAAAATAACGCCTGAAATTCAGGCTCTGGAATGCAGGAAAAGCAGAAAGCAACTGTCGAGAAAACCCGCTGCTTCTTTGATGTTCAGGCTTACAGGAATTGTTTATTGTAGGCTCTTCAGCAGGTAAGGTCATCGCAGCAAAACATCTTCATTTATCTCTTCATCATAGCTCAAAGGTATCAAAAGAAAGCGGGAAATCCTGCCACCTTTTCGTGATTGGCAAAGTATGAAGACAAACTCGGCTATGCGTAATATGGGTGCAACCTGTTTGTAACAACGTCGCATAACACGATATTTTTATTCTTTAAAAAATAATAGATGTACATTTACGTCGCCATTGCGATGATCGCGATAATTACAACGGCAATTACTTTTCTAAACTAAAACAAAAAGGAGTTCAGCCTATGAGTGTTGTTAATCCGGAAGCTATCGGGTTATTTGGACTTATGGTCACTGTCTGGGTATTTGGCCTTGAGCAGTTGGGATTCGGTCTTGACAAGGATACTGATCATGCAAAGCTGGGAAGAAATCTTGCCCATATCGCCCTTTATTTCGGTGGTGTCGCACAGCTTTTCACGGCCGCCTGCCTCTACCTGTTTGATGTAGGCATGCCGCCTGAAGCAAGAGTTTATGTCGGAACCATCTTTGCCACCTACGGCTTCTTCTGGGTTGTCGTAGCTATGCATTTCTACAACCCCGGAGACAAGAAGATTTACGCTCACCTGTTTCTTGGTATTTTTTTCATGACAGCGGTATTCAGCTACAAAGCAATCATGATGGGCAAAATATGGCCATTAGGCACAGTTCTGCTGCTCATCAATGTGCTTACCATCCTGCTTCCGTTCGCCTGGTACAAACAGAATACACTCATCACAAAAATCTGCGGAGCAACCAACATTGCCATCGGACTCTGCGCCATTCCACTTCTGTTCCACTCTCTGGGAGTGTAACCCTATCCTTTATTGCCCGAAACAATCATCAGCGTTACGATTGTTTCGGGCCGTACCCATCATCGATAAGCACCGCTCCATTTTCCTGATTATCTTTACACTTCTCGTCATTGCTTATTTCAGCAATCTTCCGCATATTCTGTTAAAACAGTAGAAAATACATTATCGGAACAGGTTAACTGATTATAGCACTGCATGTTTCCGTATTGGATGGCACTCCGATGCTCTGGAGTGAGGGAAACACACCGGGCAATCTCGTAGAACTTCGGCTGGCATTACACGGTATTGGTATCTCTTTCACCTTTAGTAAAAACACAACAGAAGAACTTGTCGCATGGCTCCCTTGCCGGGGAAAAGAGCCTCTACTCTCATCTTCCCTTATTGGTGATGAACCCGACAAGCGCCGCAAAGAGAGTCTCCAGCCTTTTCTCATTACCGCACTTCGGCTTGACCTCAACTCCTTGCAGGAACTTTTGCTTCTTTCCAAAAAGGGGAACATCCCTGGAAGCGGTGTTATTTTTGGCAACTCGATTATCTGGGTTCGTCAGGTAGTAAGCAGTGCCCTGAACCTCGTTTCAAGCCAGTTGTTTCTTCCTTCGATCATGCTGCACAATAGTGTCAGGGAAGCCCGATGGGTTCCATTTCCTGACACTGAAGCCTCTATAGTGCTTGGAAAACTTGCAGAAAGCATGCCTCCGGTATGCCGATCTCTCAGCAGAACTGATACACTCCCCCCTGAAGAGGCAAGATCATCAGTGCTGAAGAAGCTGCTCTCTTCTATTGTGGATATCATAGTACGATGTTTTTATGAAAAAAACAGTCTCTTGTCAGGTACTCAATCTGAAAGCATTCATGAGGCCTGGTTACAGGCGCTTTTGAGTACTCAGCCTCAAATAGTATGGGATAAAGTGCGCGAAATTGAGGATCTTGGCCGCCAGCTCACACTATGGCGCCGTCCAATCGATGTGCTTGAGTCTTCCCCGTTCACCTTCTGCTTCAGGCTTGCAGAACCACCTGAAACGGGCAAAAACAGAGATCTCTGGCAGGTGATCTATCAAATTCAGTTAAAAACCGACCCAAGTCTGATTCTTGATGCTGGAGATCTATGGAAGCCAGAGAGCACAGCATCACAACACATTAAATCCTATGCAGACGATAGTGCCGAATTTATTCTGACGGCATTAGGTCAAGCATCCGCGCTTTATCCAGCAGTCACCGACAGCCTGAAAAAGAAAAATCCCGCGGGTTTTACCCTTGATGCAGAGGGGGCTTACAGCTTTCTTTCAGAGTACGCCGATCTCCTTCGCAGGGCAGGTTTTATTGTCATGCTTCCTTCGTGGTGGAGCGGTCGGGGAGGATTCAACCGGATTGGTATTAAAACAAAGGCAAAAGTGCCTGTAATGCAGGAAAGCGGCTCCTGCCTGACTCTCGATACTATGATTGCCTGCGATTATGCTGCAGCTCTCGGTAACGACGAACTTGATCTGGATGAACTGAAAATGTTGGCGGCCTTGAAAGCGCCGCTACTGAAAGTGCGGGGGCAATGGACACAACTCGATCAAAAAGAGCTTGCTGCGGCTGTTCGTTATCTTGAAAAAAAACCAAACGAAAAACTCTCTGCCCGCCATATCCTCACAACAGCACTTGGCGCAAAAAGAAAAGAGGATGGAGTACTTGTTCGCTCAATTGAGGTCGATGGATGGCTTCAGGATCTGCTTGAAAAGCTTTCCGATCATAGCCAGTTTGAGATCCGCCCGCAACCTGATCGGCTTCGGGGAAAGCTCCGGCCCTATCAGGAGCGGGGCTATTCATGGCTCTCTTTTCTTCGGGAATGGGGACTTGGCGCCTGCCTTGCTGATGACATGGGCCTCGGAAAAACTATCCAGACTCTTGCAATGATTCAGCGAGAACGGGATCTTGGCGAGAAAAGAGCAGTACTGCTGATCTGTCCGACCTCCGTTGTTAACAACTGGCGGAAGGAAGTACAACAGTTCACGCCAGATCTACCCATACTGATCCATCACGGCACCGACCGTTTAAAAGCCGCCAAATTTCGCAAGGCTGCCAATGAGTCCGCGCTTGTCATTTCAAGCTACAGCCTGCTGATGCGAAACATTGAGCTTTTTTCAGAGATATCGTGGGCAGGCGTTGTGCTTGATGAGGCACAGAACATAAAAAACTCTGAAACCAAGCAGTCAAAAGCAGCACGTTCGGTCAAGGCGGATTACCGTATTGCCTTGACCGGCACACCTGTCGAAAACCATGTAGGCGACCTGTGGGCACTGATGGATTTTCTCAATCCAGGTTTTCTCGGTACCCAGCACTTTTTCAGAGAAAACTTTTATACCCCGATTCAGTGGAATGGCGATAGTGAAGCATCAACCAGATTAAAAAAACTAACCGGCCCCTTTATTCTACGTCGCATGAAAACCGACTCCTCAATCATTTCAGATCTGCCCGATAAAATTGAAATGAAGGAGTATTGCACGCTCACTAAAGAACAGGCCTCACTTTACAAGGCAGTTGTTGACGAGCTGCACGAAAAAATCAAGTCTGCGGAAGGCATTGACCGGCGAGGACTGGTACTTGCCCTTCTACTGAAACTTAAACAGGTCTGCAACCATCCTGCTCATTTTCTTGGTGATAATTCAGCCATCATAAACCGCTCCGGCAAATTGCAGCGTTTGACAGAACTGCTTGATGAAATCCGTGAAGCCGGTGAAAAAACTCTTGTTTTTACCCAGTTTACACAGATGGGCACAATCATACAGCGATACCTGCAGGAGCTGTTCGGTGAAGAGGTATTTTTTCTGCATGGCGGTGTCAGCAAAAAAAAGCGGGACCAGATGATCGAAACCTTTCAGCAAGAGAGCCACTCTCCAGGAATCTTCATACTTTCACTTAAGGCTGGCGGAACGGGCCTCAATCTTACCTCAGCCAATCATGTCATTCACTATGACCGGTGGTGGAACCCTGCCGTAGAGAATCAGGCTACTGACCGGGCATTCCGTATCGGGCAGAATAAAAACGTTGAGGTTCATAAATTCATTACTGCAGGAACGCTCGAAGAGCGTATTGATGATATGATCGATAATAAAACAACCGTAGCCGGTAAAGTTCTCGGAACCGGAGAGCAGTGGCTAACCGAATTGTCAAACAACGATTTGCTTAACCTGATCATGCTCGGTCAAGAAGCATCGGGAGAATAACCTTATGTCTGCATGGTATACACACTACAGCTCTATACCCAAAGCTGCAAAAGGGGGCATCAAGGCACAAAACAAACGGGGCGCGCTTGCCTCCACCTGGTGGGGAAAACAGTGGATTAAGACGCTCGAAAGTTTTCCAATCGGGGCAAGACTTGCGCGTGGAAAATCCTATGCCCGAAGCGGTCAGGTCACCGATCTTGTTATTACCTCCAAAGGAGTATCGGCGAAAGTTCAGGGTTCAAGATCACTACCTTACTCGATTAAAATCCAGCTCAACCATTATTCAACAATCGAGCAGGCCACCCTGACCGCCAAACTTGCAGCAAAACCAATCTATATAGCACAACTCCTCAGCAGTGAAATGCCTGAAAGCATAGAGCAGGTATGTAAAACTGCCAAAGTCCCTCTCTTTCCAGTGAAATACCATGATCTCGAGACCACCTGTACCTGTCCCGACTACTCGAACCCCTGCAAACACATTGCCGCGGTTATCTATCTCATGGCCGAAGCCTTTGACCGTGATCCATTTCTCCTCTTCACCTTACGGGGAATAGACAAAAATGCCTTTATCAAAGCTATCGGCAACAAACCAAGGTGAAAATGGAACATGGCGAGCCTTTAGTTCCACCGGAACCACTTCCTTCCGACCATAGCTTCTGGGGCATGACCACGGGAGCCGAACACACTATCGACCATGCTCTTCCAAAGGTACATGCCTCCATGATAAAACGCCTCGGACCAATTCCCTTCTGGCGTTCATCCAGAAACTTTATTAGCTCAATGGAGTTTGCATATATACAAGCAACCCTCTCCGCTGAAAACCTTATCGGGCATTCTCGTGAAGAGAAAGAGAGTGCCCGTTGAAAACATTACCAAAAATGCGTAAGCCCTCGAATGGTGTTTTGAAGATTTCGCACGAATTGCTAATATAGTGCTGACATGAAGAACGTATCACCTTAAGCGTAACTTCTTTTTTTTAGCACAAAAACCTCTACATACCATGGGCTCCCACATTTACAAGAAAATTGAAATTGTAGGCTCTTCGCCAACAAGCATTGAAGAAGCTGTCAATAATGCTGTTACCAAAGCTTCTGAATCAATAAGAAATATCAAGTGGGTTGAAGTATTGGAAACCCGCTGTCATGTAGAAAACCAGAAAATTGCCTACTGGCAGGTTTCGGTAAAAATCGGCTTCACCCTCGACGAAAACTGAGAGATTGATGAGTATAAACAGAAAAGGCACCTTTGAAGGCGCCTTTTCTGTTTTATAATTTAGAATACGCATATCAGAGATCACGAGTGTAATCTTCCGGTGCCAGTGACCAGTGTTCGGGAGACATCCAAAGTGTCGAGAGCATCAGCTCACGGATATGGGTAAACTCCTTTGGCAGCCTGTCATAAATCATGGCAAAAAGCTCCTCATGTGAAAGCAGCTCCTTTTTCCATGCTTCACGGTCTACCGACATCAGTTTTGAAAACTTCTCTGAAGTCATCTCATCAAGACCGGTCCAGTTTATCGCCTCATACTTTGGCATCCAGCCAAGAGGACTTTCAACAGCGGCAGCATGTCCACGCACACGACCAACAATCCATTGCAGGACGCGCATATTATCGCCGAAACCTGGCCAGAGAAACTTGCCGTTCTCATCTTTGCGGAACCAGTTGACACCAAAAATTCTTGGTGGTTCCTGAAGAGTACGGCCAACATGGAGCCAGTGATTGAAATAATCACCCATGTGGTAGCCACAGAAAGGAATCATGGCAAAAGGATCGCGGCGAACATCGCCAACTGTACCTGCTGCTGCTGCAGTTTTTTCTGAGCCCATTGTAGCTGCAAGGTATACACCGAAATTCCAGTTTGCAGACTGATAGACAAGAGGAACGGTATCCCCACGGCGTCCACCAAAAATAAAGGCACTGATTGGCACCCCTTTAGGATTTTCCCAGTCGGGATCAAGCGAAGGACACTGATTTGCTGGGGAGGTAAAGCGGGCATTAGGATGCGAAGAAACCCTTCCACAATCAGGAGTCCAGCGATTACCCTGCCAATCGATAAGTTCATCGGGAGCGACCTTGGTCATTCCTTCCCACCAGACATCTCCGTCCGGAGTCATGGCAACGTTGGTGAAAATACAGTTCTTGGCGAGTGTCGCCATTGCATTCGGATTTGACTGTTCCGACGTACCGGGTGCAACGCCAAAGAAGCCATACTCCGGATTGATCGCATGAAGCCGACCATCCTCACCTGGCTTGATCCACGCAATATCGTCTCCGATTGTAGTCACCTTCCAACCCTCAAAAGAGTGGGGCGGAATAAGCATTGCAAAATTGGTTTTACCACAGGCACTCGGGAATGCAGCTCCAACATAGGTTTTTTCACCTTCAGGTGATTCAACACCAAGAATCAGCATATGCTCTGCAAGCCAGCCTTCATCACGAGCCATAGAGGATGCAATACGTAATGCAAAACATTTCTTGCCAAGCAGAGCATTACCACCATAACCGCTGCCGTAGGAGACAATCAAGCGCTCTTCAGGAAAATGTACGATATATTTTTTGCCATTGCAGGGCCATGCGACATCAATAGCACCAGGCTCAAGCGGTGCACCTACTGAGTGCAGACAAGGTACAAACTCTTTGCTTTCACCAAGCAGCTCCGTGACCTGGCGGCCCATTCGAGTCATAATGCGCATGTTGGTAACAACATAGGGAGAGTCGGATATTTCAACGCCGATATGCGCAATAGGTGATCCAAGAGGTCCCATGCTGAAAGGAATAACATACATGGTTCTGCCAGCCATACAACCGGTGAAAAGCTCATTGAGAGTCTCTTTCATCTCTTTGGGTGCGACCCAGTTGTTGGTCGGGCCTGCATCCTGGCGGCGAAGGCTGCAGATGTATGTTCTGTCCTCAACCCTTGCAACATCACTTGGGTCAGAACGGCAGAGATAGCTGTTTGGGCGCTTCTCTTCGGAAAGCTTGATGAAGGTACCGCTCTCCACCATCTTCTGACAGAGAGCATCGTACTCTTCCATGGAGCCATCGCACCAGTGTACAGAACTCGGGCGACAAATGTCAGCGGTTTCCTGTACCCACTGAATCAGCTTTTTGTTTTTCACATAATCCGGAGGATTAATCTGAAGTAAAGTCATAATCTTTCTTTCGCTGTCTAAGGGTTATAAAAAAAACGTCCGCACCCAACACTGGCTGCAGACGTTATAAGGGAAATATATATCCGGATACTACACTGTATCCTGACCTGAAAATCATCAATCATGTGATGAAGGCTTTATTTCTTTGTTTTCTGTTTCCTGAGAGCATCAACAATCATTTTTTCAAAAACCTCTTGACTTCTTGCCCCGGTAATAACCTGAGTAATCCGGCCTGAAGAGTTCACAACAAAAGAGGTAGGGATTGCCCGTATTCCTCCGTCAACGTACCGGCTGAAAGCATTGACTATCTGCTCGTTAGCCATAACTACAGGATAAGTAATTTTGTTTTTTTTGATAAACTCGCGGATAGCCGGTTCGGTCTCATTAACCGCCACGCCAATAAATGTAAATCCTTTGCGACCAAATCGATTCTGAAGGGTAACCATATCAGGAATCTCCGAACGGCAGGGGGGGCACCATGATGCGAAAAAATTGATAATATATGTTGTACCTGTAAGGTTGGTCGAACCAACTGTTTTCCCATCAAGAGAGATAACTGAAAATGCCGGAGCAGGCGGAACACCCTCTGCTGGAGAAGAGGCAAGCAGCTTCATTGTTACACCGGTCAATAAACAGCAAGTGAGCATCAGCGCCCGTAGAGAATACCTAACCATCTTCACCATTTTTTTCCTGGTTCCAGTTATAAAGAATCAATCACTATTTCCCTTGATCTTTAATATACAATTCTTCTTTTTTTTGACAGCTATAAATGGTATGTATTTATCTTTGTGTTTCTGTATCAAAAAAATTATATTTCGGCTTGATTTTTTTATATGCTTAGGCCACCTTAGCTCAGTTGGTAGAGCAACTGTTTCGTAAATAGTAGGTCGTGGGTTCGACTCCCGCAGGTGGCTCGTATCCTGGACTGCCATTACCAACGGGATGATCTGATTCATAATTCCCGGTTAAGAAAGGCCCCGGGCATGAATGCCTGGATGTTTCAACGTTTGATTACTCTATAAAATCCTATCCACACTGTCACTATGCAAGAAGGTAAGATTTCCCAGATCATCGGCCCAGTTGTTGATGTAGATTTTCCTGAAGGACAACTGCCGTCAATTCTGGATGCATTAACTATTACAAGAGCGGACGGCACAAAGCTCGTTCTTGAAACACAGCAGCACCTCGGAGAAGAGCGTGTAAGGACTGTTTCAATGGAGAGCACTGACGGCCTTGTCAGAGGTATCAGCGTCACCAATACAGGAAGACCAATTCAGGTACCTGTAGGTCCGGAAGTTCTCGGCAGAATGCTGAACGTTGTCGGAGAACCAATTGATGGTCGTGGAGCAGTTACTACCAAAAAAACTTACTCAATCCATCGCCTGGCGCCTAAATTTGACGAAATCTCCACAAAAGCTGAGATGTTCGAAACAGGCATCAAAGTTATCGATCTGCTTGAGCCATACTCTCGCGGTGGAAAAACCGGCCTTTTTGGTGGAGCCGGTGTAGGCAAGACCGTTCTTATCATGGAGTTGATCAACAACATTGCCAAACAGCAGTCGGGCTTCAGCGTTTTTGCCGGAGTGGGCGAGCGTACCCGTGAAGGAAACGACCTTTGGCACGAAATGATGGAATCTGGCGTTATCGATAAAACAGCTCTTGTGTTCGGACAGATGAACGAGCCTCCAGGTGCCCGCCAGAGGGTTGCCCTGACCGGCCTCAGTATTGCTGAGTATTTCCGTGATGAAGAAGGTCGCGACGTGCTGCTCTTTATCGACAATATCTTCCGCTTTACCCAGGCAGGTTCTGAAGTATCCGCTCTTCTCGGTCGTATGCCAAGTGCTGTAGGTTACCAGCCTACCCTTGCAACGGAAATGGGTGAACTCCAGGACAGAATCGTTTCAACTAAGAAAGGTTCAGTCACCTCGGTTCAGGCCATCTATGTCCCTGCAGATGATCTTACCGATCCGGCTCCAGCCACAGCGTTTGCTCACCTTGATGCAACAACAGTGCTTTCCCGTTCTATTGCAGAGCTTGGTATTTACCCTGCGGTTGACCCTCTTGACTCAACATCACGTATTCTTGACCCGAACATTGTCGGCGATGACCATTACGACACAGCACAGGCAGTCAAGCAGCTTCTGCAGCGTTATAAGGATCTGCAGGATATCATCGCTATTCTCGGTATGGACGAGCTGAGTGACGAAGATAAGCTTGTTGTTTCCAGAGCACGAAAAGTCCAGCGATTCCTCTCTCAGCCATTCTTTGTTGCCGAGGCCTTTACCGGTCTTGCCGGAAAGTATGTCAAGCTTGAGGAGACCATCAAGGGCTTCAAGGAGATCATTGCAGGCCGTCATGACAATCTGCCGGAAAGTGCATTTTATCTTGTCGGAACCATCGAAGAAGCCATTGAGAAAGCAAAAACTCTATAAACCAACCGAAGCATCATGGCGAATTCCGATAAAGGGTTCAATATAGAGATCGTCACTCCCCAGAAACTCTATTTTTCAGGGGAGGTTATCAGTATTACAGCACCGGGCGAAAGTGGACAATTTCAGGTACTGAAAAACCATGCTCCCCTGCTTTCTTCACTGAAAAACGGCAAGGTCAAACTTGCACTGGCAGATCGCACCGAACAGTCATTTTCCATCTCGGACGGTTTTTTTGAGGTCAGCGGCAACAAAGCCATTCTGCTGACCGAAAACATTTCCTGATTTCATGTAAATGAATAAAAAACATCAGCATCTTCACGGGTGCTGATGTTTTTTGGTTTTATGAAAAACCTCACACCAAAAGCCCTGCGCAAGGGAGATACCATCGGGCTTATCTCTCCTTCGTCACATTGCGCTTATCCTGAAAAAATCGGGCAGGCGATCCTCTATCTCGAAAAAAACGGTTACAAGGTCAAACCCTCTCTCCACCTTAACCGTATTGACCCTGACCCGGCTATTGCCGACAAAGAGAAGCTGCACGATATTCACAGCATGTTCAGCGACCCGGCAGTCCAGGCAATATTCTGCGTGCGGGGAGGAGCTGGTGCCGCCCGCCTCTTGAACAATATCGACTACAGCCTGATAGCTGCAAACCCGAAAATTCTTGCCGGTTATTCAGATATTACCGCGCTCTCCCTGGCCATCTACACAAAAACCGGACTGATAAGTTTTTCCGGTCCCATGCTTGCAACTGAACTCTATGCGCCCACCCCCTATACCGAAGAGCATTTCTGGGGAATGCTCACCTCACCGAACTATGCGCTCTCGCTTCAAAACCACCAGAGCCATCCCGTTACCTGTTTCAGGGAAGGAACGGCTGAAGGCCAGCTCATCGGAGGCAACCTTTCAGTACTCTCCTCAATGATAGGCACCCCCTTTCTTCCCTCCTTCCGTGAGACACTTCTTTTTCTCGAAGACATCAACGAGCCGGCATACCGAATCGACCGCATGCTCTCGCACCTCTCCAATGCAAACCTTCTTTCAAGGTGCAACGCCATACTTTTCGGCCAGTTCTACGGAAACCCCGAAAAAACCGGAGAGGATGAACGACTGAAAAGAGTTTTTGAATATTACAGCACGCTCAACAACCATGCAACTGTCCTCTCTGGACTCTCCTATGGCCATGTACTTGATTTGATGACAATCCCGGTCGGTGCCCGCTTCAGGATAGAGATATCCACGTCAGGCAACTTTTCACTCGGCGCACTCGAAGCGGTTATTGAAAAGTAGACAGAGTAGCCGCCACTGTTGTATCTTAGAGAAAGTATTGCCTATTTTAAACATTCACAACCAAAGCACGGTATAACCATGAACTCCTCCCTTCTTGCTAGGTGGACAGCATCCATACCGGTGCCAGTAACAAAAGAGAGTGAACAAAGCTCAGGAACCGATACGCTCGATGCATACCGCGTTGTGCTGTTCAACGATGAAGAGCACTCCTTCGACGAGGTAATTGTGCAGATCATCAAAGCAACCCAGTGCAGCCGTCAGAAAGCCGAACGCTGTACCTGGGAGGTCCACACCCGCGGACAAAGCATCGTCTATTTCGGGCAGATGAACTCCTGCCTGAAAGTTAGCTCAATTCTTGAAGAGATCGCCCTGAAAACAGAAATCCAGACAGGGTGAGATGCTTTCCTGTAGAGTAACGTCCATACAATCACCAGATTTCATTTCCAACCACTTCGCCCGTATCGGTTTCTCTATGTAAATTATTGTCTGTTACACCAGCAAGTAATATTGCAAGCTCCTGCTTTTTGTCAACCATCGGGCGGATAACAATTTGATTTTCTTCAACCATAATTTTCACAACAGACACTGCATCCATCGCAACAGCCTTCGGCATCCTCAGCGGTTTTCCTTCGATCATATCCGACGCGGCAGTATTATCGTGATTGCTCGCTACAACAAGCGTCTTGACTGATGCAGACAGATTTGTTGTTTCAAGGCCAATCTCGATGCAGAGCTTGCCGTTTTTTATCTCGACGGTCATGGCCATGAGTGTGTGGGTTTTTGTAAGTGCAAATTTGAAGGGAAATATAGCGAATAGAAGTAATGCGAGCAGGGGCTCTTATTAAAGGAAGGTTTTCTGAGACAGCAAAATCGTGCTCCCGGCAGGGTCAGGAGGATTAATTTTTCTTACTGCACTATACAGTTTTTGTCCTCCCACCACAGGGATATTAAAAAAACGTTTTCATTTTGTTCGTAACCCATTTTATTCCTTTTATATGGCGTATATTTTAGCTGAATAACCGTGTCTTTTTTGCGTTATTCTCCATCAAGCGTTCTCTTGATCTGAGAGTCCCTTTGTATAGGACAAACAGACCCATACGAGAATGGCACAATACAATCAGAGGAGCCGAATGAAAATTATCGACAACATCAACACCCTGCTTGGCGACGATCTGAAGGCTTCCATCCGCCCCAAAGACAAGCTCAAAATTGCAGCTTCCTGCTTCTCCATATATGCTTATGATGCATTGAAATCAGAGCTTTCAAAGATTGAGTCGCTGGAGTTCATCTTCACGGCTCCAACATTTGTGGCCAATGAGGTCACTGACAAGTTTCGCAAGGAACGTCGAGAGTTTTTTATCCCCAAGAACGATCGTGAACGGAGTCTTTACGGTTCAGAATTTGAAATCCAGCTTCGCAACAAGCTCACCCAGCGGGCTATTGCACGCGAATGTGCTGAGTGGATGCGGCGAAAGGCTGTGTTCCGCTCGAACAAGACAAAAGCGCCCATGCAGCAGTTTGCCTGCATCCAGTCACCACAGCAGGATGTTGCCTATATGCCTATGAATGGCTTTACTGCCGTAGACTTGGGTTATCAGCAAGGTGACGCGATGTCGAATCTTGTCAACCGGTTTGAGGAACCTGTCTTTACAGCGACCTATCTACAACTTTTCAATCAGATTTGGAATGATCCGGAAAAGCTTGAAGATGTAACGGCTGTTATTTGCGATCATATTGCTTCAGTCTATCAGGATAACTCGCCAGAGCGCATCTATTTTTTGATGCTCTACAACATTTTCAGCGAGTTCCTTGAAGGTATTGATGAAGATGTTCTGCCTAACGACCTTACAGGTTATCAGGAATCGCTGGTCTGGAAAAAGCTTTTCAATTTCCAGCGAGATGCAGCAACCGGTATTATCAACAAGCTCGAAACCTACAATGGCTGCATTCTGGCTGACAGCGTCGGACTCGGCAAAACCTTCACCGCTCTTGCAGTCATTAAATACTACGAACTGCGCAACCGCTCCGTTCTGGTACTGTGCCCCAAAAAGCTTGCCGATAACTGGCTGAACTACAACAGAAACCTCAAAACAAATATCTTTGCCAAGGATCGGTTCAATTATGATGTGCTCTGTCACACCGATCTTTCCCGCACTTCGGGGGACTCTTTCGGCATTCCTCTGAACCGGATCAATTGGGGAAATTATGACCTTGTCGTCATTGACGAGTCACACAATTTTCGCAATAATGACGTTTTCAAAGAGAGAGAGACCCGCTACCAGAGGCTGATGAACAAGGTTATTCGCGAAGGGGTCAAAACAAAGGTTTTGATGCTCTCGGCCACCCCGGTCAACAATCGTTTTAACGATTTAAGAAATCAGCTTGCCTTGGCTTATGAGGGAGATTCCGAGAACCTCAGCAAGAAACTCCGAACGAAGAGGAGCGTTGAGGAGATATTCCGGCGTGCTCAGGCTGCGTTTAACCTCTGGTCAAAACTTCCGATTGAGCAGCGTACCTCCCAGGCTATTCTCGGCAGCCTTGATTTTGATTTTTTTGAACTACTCGACAGTGTTACCATCGCCCGGTCACGCAAACATATCCAGACTTACTACGATACCAAAGATATCGGGCAGTTCCCTGAACGGCTTAAGCCGCTCTCGTACCGATGCCCGTTAACCTACCGGAGCGATGTGCTTGGGCTGAATGACATTTTCAAGCAGTTGGCGCTACTCAAGCTTGCGGTTTATGCGCCAATCAGCTACATCTTGCCAAGTCGGCTCAGCAAATATGAAGAGTTGTATGATACGTTGGTAGAGGGTGGCAAAAGCAAACTGAGACAGGCGGACCGCGAACGAAGCTTGCAGGCGCTGATGACAACAAACCTGCTCAAACGGCTCGAAAGCTCGGTAGAGTCATTCCGGCTTACTTTGGGTAGTTTGCTGCGCAAGGTGGTTGGTGCAATAGAGCTTATTGATGCGTTTCAGCAAACCGGATGTTCGGCAGCAATCACTGACTATACCGCTGGGCTCGAAGCTCTGGAGGCAGAAGAGGATGATTTTGTTTTGCCTGAAGATGTTAAAATCGGAGGGAAAGTTCAGATCAGCCTGAGTGATATGGATGTTGAGCGCTGGAAACATGAACTGGCAGTAGACCAAATTTTGCTTGACGAGCTTCTTGCTTCAATGCAGAAAATCACGCCCGACGATGATGCTAAGCTGCAACATTTGAAAAATCTTGTACTGAACAAGATTGCGAACCCCATTAACGATGGGAATAAAAAGGTACTGATCTTCACCGCCTTTGCCGACACCGCCAATTACCTCTACAACAACCTGGCTGAGGATATTCTGCATACCAACGGCCTGCACAGTGGCAAGGTAACCGGCAAGGATGCACCGAAATCAACGCTCAAAAAAAGTTACGATTTCCAGTCTCTGCTCACTCTTTTTTCACCGAGAGCGAAAGAGAAGGCCCTTGTGCTCCCTGAAGAGCCGAGAGAGCTCGATATCCTCATCGGTACTGACTGTATTTCTGAGGGGCAGAACCTTCAGGATTGCGATTACCTGATCAACTACGATATCCACTGGAACCCGGTGCGCATTATCCAACGATTTGGACGTATTGACCGAATTGGCTCGCAGAACACAACCATACAGTTGGTCAACTACTGGCCGGATATTTCGCTCGACGACTACATCAATCTCAAGGAACGGGTCGAAAACCGGATGATGATTGCCGACGTCACGGCCACCGGTGACGACAACCTTCTTACCGCACAAAGCAGTGATGTCGCATACCGCAAAGAGCAACTCCGGCGCCTGCAGGATGAAGTGGTCGAACTTGAAGAGCTGAAGACCGGCGTCTCCATTACAGACCTTGGATTGAATGAGTTCAGGATGGATCTGCTCAACTCTGTCAAAGCATACGGCGATCTTGGCGACTTGCCCAAAGGGATGCACGCCGTTGTTCCCGCCAACCCGGCAGCAGGCATAAAACCTGGAGTCATTTTTACCCTTCGTAACCGAAACGAAAGCGTGCATGTGAGCTTGCATAACCGCCTGCATCCTTACTATCTAATTTATATTGGACGGGATGGTGAGATTATTTCCAATCATACAGAGGTCAAAAGACTCCTTGATCTGGTGAGAATAAGCTGCAAAGGGCAGTCGGAACCCCTTCAAACGCTTTGCCGCCTTTTTAACCAACAGACCGACGAAGGACGCAACATGAAGGCTTACTCCGATCTGCTCAGTAACGCTATCCGCTCAATGATGGAGGTCAAAGAGGAAAAAGATCTTGATAGCCTCTTTTCAGGTGGAAAGACTTCTGCGCTGCTTAACACCATCGCTGGTCTTGATGACTTCGAGCTTATCGCGTTTTTGGTTGTGCAGGAGGAAGGATGACGTCCGTGCTTTTTGAGTATCCAAAAAGTTCGGCATTTGGCCGGATAGTGCCGAAGAGCAAAATCTATGAGCATGTCTCTCCAAGCAAAGCCTTGAAAGAACTCTTTGTTGGCCAGGTTGACCAGATTGTCTGGCAGTACAAGCTTGCACCCGAAACGATCAACTTGCGACAAACGCCTTCCGTGCCGGAAATAGAGATTTTCACCATTATCCTGAAAGATGGCGAGCTAAAACACGATGTACTCCGCTCTATTGACCAGGCGATTCCCTTTCCGCTTCTTTTTGAACTCCTGTATGGTGATAAGTGCAAAGTGATTGCAGCTTACAAACGCCCGAGCGAAGCTGATGCAGCCAAATGGGTCGTCAGCGACTATTTTGAATCCGCATGGCTGCCCATTGAAACGCTCCGCACACCATTGCCGGTAGTCCTCAATCTTGAAGCGCTCTACGAACAACTGCTTGCACCATTGATGCCCTATCCCGCCCGACAGGGTGAACGGTTGCAGCAACAGGTTGAACGGATGAGCATGATCCGTTTCAAGCAGCGAGAACTGGAGAAATGCGAAGGGCGCCTCCGCAAGGAAAAACAGTTCAATCGCAAAGTGGAGATTAATGCAGAACTGCGAGAGTTGAAAAGGGTGCTGCAATGTGTACTTTCATGATCGACGAAATACAGAGAAAAATGAAACCGGATGGTACACGATGACCGAATTAACACACGACCGGAGCTCGTAGTGTAAAGAAAAATTTATTGTACATTTGCAATATTTGGACGATCAATCAGGAGTAATGTTATGATGACTCAACATGAATTCGTTGATGCGATTATCTCTGTAGCTCAGTCTAAAGGCTACCTTGTCGAAAATAGCAGAAATGGCAAGCAAATTGATTTTGGTCATAAGAAGCTACATGAAGGACACTTGATAAAGCTATACCCCAGTATCCTTGCTACAGGAGCCAATATTTCCTCTCTTATCGAGTCAGTAGCTCCAGGTCGCCCTTGCAGTCACAAGCCAATGAGGGAAATTGTCGCTACAGTGAATAAACTTAACAGTACCATGTTAAGCCGGAAATCACTGAAGTAAGCAATTTTGTAACTATGCGTTTTCGCCACGATGTAAACATTTTCAAATTTCTGGTGATACTCCTGTGGGCTAAACACTGAATTATCAATTGTCTCTATTTTTGAACAGTGACTGACAACCCGATAGTTCTTGACGGGGGTTTCCTATTTATTAATATAGATGGAGCCGAATTTCCATGTCTCCTTTCTTGTGGATCATTCAGCTTGACTTTTTGATTGGGCTGTATTGACGTAAAGGTGCAATATGGTATTCATGATAAAAGCCAGCGATAAGATCAGTTTCAATTTCATGTCGGTGGACTGATGTAGTCTCTTGTGATAAATACACATAAGAGAATAATAATTCTGCTTCTGAATCAGCCAATGGTGACCTAGAATGGGCCATTAATCTGTTTTTGATCTCCCCCGACTCGCCTATATAGATAACCTGATTTGTGCCTGTACTGATGATTTTGTAAACACCGCTACCCTTTTCCATTTTTTTAACTACTTCCGGCAATAGTTGTTCAGGAATACACCAATCAAGGTTCATCCAATCAAGTGATAGGGCATCCTGTTTGAACGTTAATGGCTTGGTGCCATAACTACAAAACTGCTCTGTTTGTGGATATGGCGGATTTATTTTTCCACCGATCCGACCTTGCTTTTGGCTTGACGACTTAACATAATTAGAATGGAAATTCCCATAATTGCACAACGTCGATCGTCCGGCTTCGCTTCTGGATAGCCATAAGATATAATCTTCTACGACTTGTCTGGTTTGATAATCGCATTCTAAAACCGCAACAGAACACTCATATTCTCCGATTCCTTCATTACGCCACACCCATAGATTTGGAGCGGCAGTATGCGGGTCATTAAATGGCATTGACTCAGCAAAAGTTCCCTTTTGCAATTGTTTTAATCTTTCCCTGAGATTTCTGCCGGTTTGTCCTATATAAACCAGTTCATTACATTTCTCTGCTCGTATTCTATAGAAGCCAGGACGGGATGTTACAGATTTGAGTGTTGCTGTTTTTGTAAATGCAGTCCAATCGCTCCAGGATAAACCACCTAAGTTCAATTGAAAATATTGTTGTTCCATGGTTTACGTTTTTAAATTATTCAAAATCCCCCGTGGTAAGCAACGGGGGATCCCATAGATTTAAACTATAGTGGTGATGACGATTGAACGACGCGACTCTATCTGTAAATTAAATAATGAGCTATTTATATCCTAGCTTTCAGAAACCAAAAATTGCACTCTATCATTAAAAGCTAATCTATTATGACAAAAAAAGGATCCCCAGAAACCCCTTTGCCTTTGATTCTTTTTACAAGACTCATTTTCATCAAAACACAAAACAGAAATGTTGTATTACAATCATGCCCTGCCGGGCTTGCTTTTGAGTTAAATATCTCTGGTTTATAGGCTTTTAAGTCATTAGTTGACATTTTTTTTCCGCTAAAATCTGAGTATGACTGATAAAGAACTTCAAGAGGCACACTAATAGGCGACTTTTTTCTTATATATTTAACTATTCCATTTTTTACGGACATTACTGTTGAATCTCCTTTTTGGGGATTCAGAAAAATAGAACCAACTTTAATTTGCTCATGAAAAGCTAAAACGAACTCAGAGAAATCCATATGTAATAAAATTTATTTGTTTATGAAAATAATATCATTTTATATTTTACCATCAATCAAAGCCTGAGCACAGGTGTATTGCCAATTTGTTTTTTGCGTTGTTATAAATCGCTCAAAGCAATAGCCACGCTCTGCAACAGGTGTTTGTGTTGCGTTGTAAAATATTTTCTTTAAACCACTTAAATCGGCTGTCAACTTTTTAAAAAGTGGTTGGTAATCTTTTCCACCAACAAAAATAATATCCTCACCATCATTTACTATTTGACATAAATCATCATAACGATCTTTTTTCTTTCTTTGAGCATACGATTCAACGTTTTTTGCATTACTAAACGTAATATCATAATCGGGTATAAGAAAATCCGCAGCAATCAGTCCCCAACCTGCTGAAAGAATAAATACCTTTTCTATACCAAATCTTTTGACTAAAGCTTGATACACTTTATGATCATAAAGCTGATACGCTGGAAAAAGATGAAAAAGATTTTTTTCAGCACTTTTATTGTATTCCAATAAACGCTCTCTCCATGTTTGCTGATTATCAGAAATATCATCAGGGTGAGCATAAAAAATATGCTCACTTTTTGGGGCTTTCTTTGGATCAGCTACGAATTTGACCAATTGATGATCCGCAGTGTAAAAACCGGCATTTGGTTGCTGTTGTTTTTTTGTTCCAGCGCATTGAATAACAATCTTCATACCCTGCTCCTTGATTTAATTGTTAACAAACATACTTTTTTAATCATCAACACCAATACTGAAACCTGAATGTTTTCCACGACACTTATTCCATTCATCCCGCCCCAAGCGACAAACACTAAAAACGCCCGCGTGAGGATATTTAAGCTTCAGCATCTCAATCATCACCTCAACAAATAAGAAGAAAAAATAATTCAAAGTCAAGGAGAAATGGAAAATTGAGAAATTTTGTTATCACTTATCACTTATCACTTATTAGTTATTAGTTCTGTTCTGTTGTGTTGTGTATCTTTTTTGATATCCATAACTATGTTTGATATTACTGTACATGTTGATTATGTATTATATACTACTTATTATGTATTCAGTACACACCCAACTATTGAATGGTTATTTCATGTACACATACTCATCCACTGAATCCGATTTGTTACGGGTATTGGTAACAGGTCGTCTTGCAGAAGTGGAAAGATGAGTGCGTTGCAACCCCTTATGATTTCCCATAATGTTATGAAAGAAAATTTTACTATACTGCACGTAAATTATTGAACAACCCCCCCCCACGCATCTCGTCGGCTCTGCGCACCATGGGGGGTTACTTGTTTTCGGGGGTAGGGTATGCGCTTTATAGTGGCAATAAACTGGTATTGATATGGAAAAACTGAAAATGCACTCGCCAAATTTGACTGACAGCAATATTGCCCGCATTCGAGAGCTGTTTCCCGGCTGTGTCACTGAAGCGCGTGATGAAAGCGGCACCCTGAAGCTGGCTGTTGATTTTGATCAGCTCAAACAGGAGCTGAGTGACTCTATTGTTTAGGGACCGCAGGAGCGCTACCACCTTAACTGGCCGGGGAAACGCGAAGCGCTGTTGACCGCAAATGCACCGATTGCAAAGACCCTTCGCCCGTGCCGTGAAGAGAGTGTTGACTTTGATACCACGAAAAACCTTTTCATTGAGGGCGACAATCTGGATGCCCTGAAGCTTTTGCAGGAGACCTACCTCGGCAAGGTCAAGATGATTTACATTGACCCACCGTACAACACGGGTAATGACTTCATCTATGAGGATGATTTTGCGGAAAACGCGGATGAGTTTTTGCTGCGTTCAAACCAGAAGGATGATGAGGGCAACCGGCTTGTTGCCAATACGGAGTCGAATGGGCGCTTTCATTCGGATTGGTTGAGTATGATATACCCAAGATTGAAGCTGGCGAAGAAACTGCTGAGTGATGATGGAGTCATATTTATATCCATTGGTGACGAAGAATTGTCATGCTTGAAACAAGTCTGTAATGAGGTCTTTGGGGAAGCAAATTATAGAAACACTATTGCTATAAAACGAGGTGCTAAGAGTGTTCAAGCTCAATTTGATAAATGGGATAAATTAGGAACAGCGTTCGAGTATATTCTGCTTTACTCAAAACAATCTATGTATCGCTTTCCTAAAATGGAACGTGAACTATATGATTTTAAATCAGGTACTTGGAATAATCACTGGAGAGGTACGGATAGGCCAACAATGCGATATGAAATTTTTGGCATAATTCCTGAATCTGGCCAATGGCGCTGGAGCAAAGAAAGAAGTTTTATTGCGATCAAAAATTATCAAAGATTACTTAGTGATGTAGGAAAAAACGAACAAAATTTAACACAAGAAGATATTGATAATTGGTATAGTACACAAAATCAAGACACGGATCTTTTACGCTTATCATCAACAAAAAAGCCTGAACACTTTATACCACCTACAAATTCAACGTTGTTAAACGATGTATGGTTTCATATACCATCAGGTGGCAGCTCTATCGTGAAGCAACTCATGGGTTTTAAGGCTTTTGATAACCCAAAGCCTTTAGGTTTAATTCGGCAGGCTTGCTTATTTTGTTCTGACGACGCTATTATTCTTGATTTTTTTGCAGGTTCTTCAACAACCGCACATGCCGTAATGCAGCTCAATGCTGAAGATGGTGGCAACCGCAAATTCATCATGGTTCAGTTGCCGGAACTTTGCAATGAACAATCTGAAGCTTTCAAAGCGGGCTACGAAACCATCGCTGAAATTAGCAAAGAGCGTATCAGGCGTGCAGGAAAGAAAATCAAGGATAACGGCGCAAGGATGAAGGATGAAGAAAGCACCCTTTTTTCTGATTCTGATAATTCATCCTTCATCCCTCATCCTTCATCATTAGACGTTGGTTTCCGCGTTCTCAAAGTCGACTCCTCCAACATGGCCGAGGTTTATTACACTCCTGATGCCGTCAAACAGGAGGAGCTTTTTAATGCCGTTGACAACATCAAACCCGACCGCACACCGGAAGACCTGCTCTTTCAGGTACTCCTTGACTTGAGTGTTGACTTGAGTCTGCCAATCCGCAAAATGAAAATTGAAATTGGAATGGTGAATAGTGAAAAAAAGAAAGAACGCGACCTTTTATCCGAAGCTGAAAATTCACCATTCACCATTCATAATTCACCATTTAAAACATACGAGGTATTTTTTGTTGACGAGAATGCTCTGATCGCCTGCTTTGATACCGGCGTGAGCGAGGAGCTGGTCAAAGAGCTGGCACAGCACAAGCCTTTGCGCGTCGTGTTCCGTGATACTGGCTTTACAACCGATACGGTCAAAATCAACGTGGATCAAATCTTCAAGCAGTTGTCTCCCGGAACTGAAGTGAAATCAATCTGAGGAGGCAATGATGGATCAAACTCATCTTCAAATGCTGTTGAACACCCTGATTGCTTCCTGGGAAAACGAAGTCATTGAGTTTAAGCAGGCAGGAAAAGACTATTCGACCGATGATATTGGAAAGTATTTCTCTGCTTTGGCCAATGAAGCGAATTTGCGTGGAGAAGAGGCCGCCTGGCTGGTTTTTGGGGTTCATAACAAAACACGGCAAGTTGTCGGCACCGACTATCGGTTGCAATTTGAGCGACTGCAAAGCACGAAAATGCAGATTGCTGAAAATACAGAGCCAAGTATCACTTTTCGCAATATTCATGAACTTCAAGATCCCAATGGGCGAGTAGTTTTCTTTGAAATCCCCGCAGCTCCCCGGGGGTTGCCGATTTCGTGGAAGGGGCATTATTATGCACGAGCTGGCGAAAGCTTGACCCATCTTGGTTTGGATAAGCTTGATGAAATCCGGCAGCAGACTATGTCGAGCGACTGGACTGCTCAGATCATCCCTGAAGCGACAATAAACCATCTTGATGAAACGGCATTGGAAAAGGCACGCGCATCGTTTGCCCGTAAGTACGCCAATCGGTTCTCATCTGATGAAATATCACAATGGTCACTACCGGTTTTTCTTGATCGCGCAAAACTGACACAGGATGGCAAGATTAAGCGTTCCACGCTTTTGCTCTTGGGTAAACCGGAATCAGCCTATTATCTCTCTCCTCATCCAGCCCAAATGACATGGAAGCTTGAAGGGCCTGAACGTGCGTATGAACATTTTGCGCCACCCTTTTTCCTCACTACTACTGCGCTCTATCAGAAAATTAGAAACATTCAGCTTCGCATACTTCCTGATGATGCGTTACTGGCTATTGAAGTTGCCAAGTATGACCAAAAAGTTGTCTTGGAAGCATTGCATAACTGCATTGCCCATCAGGATTATACCCGTAGTGGTCGCATTATCGTTACTGAACAGCCGGACAAACTGATTTTTGAAAACGAAGGTTCTTTCTTTGAGGGAACACCGGCTGACTACATCGCTGGCAACAAAACTCCTCGACGTTACCGGAACCCGTCCCTTGCGCAGGCTATGACTGAATTGAACATGATTGATACCATGGGGTATGGTATTCATGCCATGTATTCAGGCCAGGCCCGTCGATATTTCCCTATGCCGGACTATGACCTCAGTGACCCGCACGCTGTAAAGATGACGGTTTATGGACACGTCGTTGATCCTGCTTATAGTCGGATGCTGATCCAAAAAACCGATCTTCCGCTAACAGATATACTCTGCCTGGACCGTATCCAGAAAAAGCTGCCGGTGCCAGTAGCAACCATCCGTCATTTAAGAAGATGTGGACTGATTGAAGGAAGACAACCAAACATCCATGTTTCGGCTGTGGTGGCGCAGGCTACTGCAAGTAAAGCTGAATATATCAGAACCAGAGCACAGGATGATGCTTTTTATGCAAAGCTGATCATTGACTATCTAACAAAATTCGGTAAAGCTTCAAGGGAAGAAATAGACAAATTGTTGTGGACAAAATTAAGTGATGCCTTGGATAAGGAACAGAAAAGTAAAAAAGTCGCAAATTTACTTGCAAATTTACGGCGATCAGAACGCATTGATAATGCCGGAACCCGGAAATCTCCTATTTGGCAACTTGCAGAAAAGAAAGTGCAATAAAACGGCTCATTTGCAGAAAAGAATGCAGAAAGAACTCACAGGAAAAGTCCTATGAAATTCAAGTTCAAAGTACAGCCTTACCAAACCAACGCGCTTGACTCCGTTGTTGATTGTTTTGCAGGGCAGCAACTCACCTTGCAAAACTCTTATACTGTAAAAATCAATGTGAATCAGATCTTCAGGCAGTTGTCTCCCGGAACGGAAGTTAAATCAATCTGAGGAGGCAATGATGGATTATGAAATGACAATCGGTGGCACCCTCTTTGATCGAGTTGTCCAGATTCTCGAACAAGCTCGTTCCAATGTGGTTCAGTCAGTTAATACCAATATGGTCACGGCTTATTGGCTGATTGGCCGGGAAATAGTTGTTGAGATACAAGGAGGCAAAGAGCGCGCAGTATACGGAAAACAGGTCATTGAAACGCTGTCATTACAACTGACGGAGCAATATGGTCACGGTTATTCTGTTCCCAGCGTTAAAAGCTTCAGACAATTTTTTCTTGCCTTTCAGGATCGGTTTATCGAGGTCTCTTCCCAAACGGAAAGCGATCTCTTTTCCTCTCTTCAAAAAAGCTACCCGCCGGGTAGCCAATTCGCCACGAACTTCTCTCCACAACTGACATGGTCGCATTATCGTGCTCTGATGAGAGTATCGAAACCTGCGGCTCGGGAATTTTACGAGCGGGAAGCCATTGAGTGTGGCTGGAGTAAAACGCAACTGGAAAGGCAGATACAAACATCATACTATGAGCGAATTATTGCTCATCATGGAGAACAAGGGCTGCTGACGGCCAATCGCGAACGGTTGACGGGTGAAAAACTCAGTCCGGTTGACGTGCTGAAATCGCCTATGGTGCTTGAGTTTCTTAATCTGCCTGACACTCCGGATCTTCATGAAAGCGAACTGGAGCAGGCCATTATTCGAAATCTGCAATTCTTCCTGCTGGAACTGGGTAAAGGATTTTCCTTTGTTGCCCGCCAAAAACATATCCGATTTGACGATGATGATTTTTATGTCGATCTGGTCTTCTACAACTTCATTTTGAAGTGCTTTTTATTGATCGACCTGAAACTTGGCAAACTTACCCATCAGGATGTTGGGCAGATGGATGGCTATGTTCGCTTGTTTGAAGATCAGTTTAAAGTGGAAGGCGACAATCCAACCATCGGCCTGATTCTTTGCTCCGACAAGAGTGAGGCGGTAGCCAAATATTCGGTTTTACATGAAAGCAAACAGATATTTGCCTCGAAATATCTCAAATACCTCCCGACGGAAGAGGAACTTAGGCTGGAGATTGAAAAAGAACGGAGGCTGATTGAAGCAAGTCTGGCTGACCGGAAAGGGCTCTTATCATTCGATGAAAACAGTATGCCGAATGCAGAATAAAACAGCTTATTTGCAGAAAAGAATGCAGAATAAAATTGGTCAATTGCAGAATAAATGCAGAATAAATTAACCGTAAATTTATTCTAAAAAACATCTTACGCAAGCACACCCCTCTTGAGGCTTGCAGAAAAGAATGCAGAAAGAACTCCAGGAATAAAGGTCTATGAAATTCAAGTTTAAAGTCCAGCCCTATCAAACCAATGCGGTTGATTCAGTTGTAGACTGTTTTGCCGGGCAGGTCAGCACGCAACACAACACCTATACCATCGACCCTGGCAAGGCGCCTATGCCATTGGAATTCACGGGGTTTAAAAATGCCGAAATCCTTTTGAGCGAGTCGCAACTGAAGGAGAACATTCGCGAGGTTCAGCAGCGCCAGAACCTTCCTTTGTCTGAGGCATTGATTACGAGTGCAAAGTGCAGGGTAAATCTTGATGTCGAAATGGAGACCGGTACGGGTAAAACCTACTGTTATATCAAGACTATCTTTGAGTTGAACAAGCTCTATGGGTGGAGCAAGTTTATTGTTGTGGTACCGAGTATTGCCATTCGTGAAGGAGTCTATAAATCACTGGAGATCACGGCCGACCATTTTACCGAAAGCTTTGGCAAGAAAGTTCGATTCTTCATCTACAACTCAAAGCAGTTACATCATATCGAAAGTTTTTCGTCTGATGCAGGCATCAATATTATGATCATCAATATTCAGGCTTTCAATTCAAAAGGGTCTGATGCAAGGCGTATTTATGGTACTCCCAAAAAGAATGCTCGGGGTGTGACTGAAATGGTAGGTCTTGATGATTTCCAGTCGCGCAGACCGATTGATGTTATCAGCAGCAACAGGCCTATTCTCATACTTGATGAACCCCAAAAAATGGGAGGCGACAAAACAGTCGATTCTTTGCAGGATTTCAAACCACTGTTGATTCTGCGTTACTCGGCTACCCATCGTATCAATCATAACAAGGTTCACCGGCTCGATGCACTGGATGCGTATAACCAGAAGCTGGTCAAAAAGATAACGGTTCGTGGCATAACGGTAAAGGGGCTTGCAGGTACGAATGGCTATCTCTATCTGGAGTCTATCGAAATATCTAAAAGTGCACCGTTGGCTCGAATCGAGATGGAGGTGAGGCAAGGCAGCGGGATCAAGCGGGTTGTGAAACGGCTTGAAAAGGGGCGTGACCTGTTTGATATATCTGGCGAGCTGGATCAGTATAAAGGCTTTGTCATTTCAGAAATCAATGCCCGTACTGATACCGTTGAATTCAGTAATGGCCATCTTTTGAGCGCTGGTGAAGCAACCGGGGATGTTAACGAATCGACCATCCGCCGCATTCAGATCAGGGAGACCATCAAGGCTCATCTTGATAAAGAGAAGCTGCTTTTTGCTCAAGGCATCAAGGTGCTGTCGCTCTTTTTCATTGACGAGGTAGCGAAGTACCGTGACTACAGCCAAGCCGACGAAAAGGGTGAGTATGCACGCATTTTTGAGGAGGAGTACGAACAGCTCAGGGCTGAGTATCTTGGCGAACTGGCTTTGGATAATGTGCCCTACCGGAAATATCTGGAACGAGATATGCCGGATAAGGTTCATGAGGGATATTTTTCGATCGACAAGAACAAGCGGCTGGTTAATCCGGAGAGCAAGCTGGTGAAAGATGAGGAGAGCGGCACTAAAACAGCGATCTCTGATGATGTGGATGCCTATGACCTGATCCTGAAAAACAAGGAACGGCTGCTCTCTTTTGAAGAACCGGTCAGGTTTATCTTCTCGCATTCAGCACTGCGTGAAGGGTGGGACAACCCGAATGTCTTTGTTATCTGCATGTTGAAGCACAGTGATAACACCATTTCGAGGCGGCAGGAGGTGGGTCGTGGCTTGCGGCTCTCCGTTAACCAGAGTGGTGACAGAATGGATCATCCGGCAACCGTGCATGATATTAATGTCTTAACGGTGGTTACCAGCGAAAGCTATACGGAGTTTGTAACCAACTTGCAGCGGGAGATCAGTAATTCACTCTCTGCCCGTCCGAGAAAAGCCGACGAAGCCTATTTTACAGGAAAAATCATCCAGACCGAATCAGGCCCGGTGGAAATAAATCCGGTGATGGGGAAGCAAATATATAAATACCTGCTCAAAAACGATTACACCGATGATGCTGATGACAGCATAGCTCCTGCCTATCACAAAGCGAAGGCTGATGGCACTTTGGTTCCGCTACCTCCAGAGCTTGCAGCACAGGCTGAGCAGATTTACAAACTGATCGACAGTGTTTTCAGTGAGTCTCAATTACCCCAAGTGGGAGACGACCGGAAGCCAAAGGCGAATCCGCTGAACGACAACTTCAACAAAAAAGAGTTCAAGGAGCTCTGGAACCGGATCAACCATAAGGCTATCTACCGGGTTGAGTTTGACTCCGCGGAACTGGTTCGCAACTGTATTCGTACACTGGACAAGGAGCTGCGGGTCAGCCCGCTCCAGTATACCATCCATGCCGGCACTCAAAAAGAGCAGATTACCGATATCCAGCTCCAGAGTGGCGAGAGTTTCAAGCTTGAGGAGACTACGGTCGAGAGCAATAAAGTTTTCATTCACTCGATGGTCAAGTACGACCTTTTGGGTAAGCTTGCTGGCAACACCGATCTCACCCGCAAGAGCATTGCTGAAATTCTCGGGGGTATCCACCCCGTTGTGTTCAAGAAGTTCAGTGAGAATCCGGAACACTTCATTGCTGAAGCTACCCGCCTGATCAAAGAGCAAAAGGCGACGATTATTATTGAGCGGTTGAGTTATGATGAAATTGCCGACCGGCATAATATTGACATTTTCACCACGGGTCAAAGCAAGCAAGACTTCTCAAAGGCAAGTGAAAAACTGAGGAACCACATCTACGATTATGTAGGCACCGACTCAAAAATTGAAAAAGCTTTTGTGCATGAGCTTGATACCAGCACAGAGGTTGTCGTTTATGCAAAACTTCCACGCGGCTTTCTCATTCCCACACCTGTTGGCGATTACAATCCGGACTGGGCGATATCTTTCAAAGAGGGAGCTGTCAAGCACATCTACTTTGTAGCAGAAACCAAAGGCTCAATGTCCACCATGGAACTTAAAGCAATTGAGAACACAAAAATCGAATGCGCGCGAAAATTCTTTGAGGAGTTCAATCAGAGGGTTGACTTGGATAAGGTCAAGTATGATGTTGTGACTGATTTTGGAAAGCTGATGGAGATTGTGGGAAGAAATAGTGGTGTGTCGTGAAGTGGTGTGGATGATGTCGGGATAACGCATACAAGCTCCTCTGCTGACAAATTATCCTCCTTTGTTTATTATATTCAATGATTTATCTATTGAACGGAAATCCCTCAGGGATTTTTTTAACATTTTGAATGACCATGAGCAATTCTGAGCAGAAACGGGTGCAGAGTGTGAATTTGCCGCCTGATAAAGTAATGCATAAACTGGTTTCACTGGCCAAGCGACGCGGGTTTATTTTTCCTTCGTCGGAGATATATGAAGGGCTCTCTTCGTGCTTTGACTATGGGCCTCTCGGTATTGAGCTGAAGAGGAATATCAAGGATCTGTGGTGGAACTCAATGACACGCCGCCACCAGAATATTGTGGGCCTTGATGCCTCGATCATGATGAATCCAAGAGTTTGGGAGGCTTCCGGCCATGTGTCGAGCTTTAACGATCCAATGATTGATGACCGGACGACCAAGAGGCGCTACCGGGCTGACCATCTGATTGAAAACCATATTGAAAAGCTCCGCCGCGACGGCAAAGAGGAGGATCTCCTCAGGGTACAGAACACATACGAAGCAGCTGCCGGGGCGACCGATTCAAACCGGGCACTCTATGAGCTGATCATTGCCGAGAAAATCAAGGCTCAGGATACGGGGTCGGGTGACTGGACCGAGGTGCGGCAGTTCAACCTGATGTTCCAGTGCAATATGGGGGCAGTGGCTGATACATCAAGTATTGTCTACCTGCGACCTGAAACTGCACAGGGCATTTTTGTAAACTTCCACAACGTACGGGAATCGTCGCGCATGAAGGTACCGTTCGGTATCGCGCAGATCGGCAAGGCTTTCCGGAACGAGATTGTCAAAGGAAACTTCATCTTCCGCATGGTGGAGTTTGAGCAGATGGAGATGCAGTACTTTGTAAAACCTGGCACCCAGGCCGAAGCGTTTGAAGCGTGGAGAGAGGAGCGTTTTAACTGGTACACCAGCTCTCTTGGTATCAGCAGGGAAAAACTGCACTGGTACAAGCACGACAAGCTGGCTCACTACGCTGACCTTGCCTACGATATCAAGTTTGAGTTTCCGTTCGGTATTGAAGAGATCGAAGGGATCCACTCAAGAACTGATTTTGACCTTAAACAGCATCAGGAGTTTTCAGGCAAAAGCATGGAGTATATCGACCAGCTCACCAACGAGCGCTACCTCCCCTATGTTGTTGAAACCTCTGCCGGATGCGATCGACTCTTCCTTGCGCTTCTTTCCGATGCCTACACTGAGGATACCGTTGACGGTGAGGAGCGGGTGGTGCTGAGGCTGTCGCCAAAAGTAGCACCGGTAAAAGCCGCTGTTTTGCCACTCATGAAAAAGGGCGGAATGGGTGAGGCTGCGGCAACGCTGCGTGATGAGCTTGCGTCTGACCTTCTTGTCCACTATGATGATGCGGGCTCTATCGGCAAACGGTACCGGCGGCAGGATGAAATCGGTACCCCTTTCTGTATCACCGTTGACCACCAGACGCTGGAAGAGCAGAGCGTAACCGTGCGTTACCGCGACAGCGCATTGCAGGAGAGGATCGATATATCAAGAGTCAAAGAGTTTCTTGCTTCAAAACTGGCTTAGGAAGCATCAATGATGGTTAATTACCTTTTATAACAGTGCGTTACGATGTTGCAGTCATAGGTGGAGGGCCTTCAGGGGCGGTTGCCGCACGAGAACTGGCAAAGGCTGGTGTCTCGACCATTCTTGTCGAGAGAAACCTTGATAATGTCAAACCATGCGGAGGTGCAATCCCCCTCGGCCTTATCGAAGAGTTCAACATTCCTGCTGAACTGATCGAAAAAAAGCTCTCCCGCATGAGGGCTCGCTCCCCGAAAGGGAGGATCATTGAGATGCGTATGCCGAACGGCTATGTTGGCATGGTAAGACGTGAGAAATTCGACAGCTATCTGCGCTCAGAAGCTGAAAAAGCTGGAGCAGTGATTGTTGAGGCACTGGTGAGTTCCATCAAGCCCTCTGGCAGTGGTTTTGTCATCAACACCCTTAACAATAAGGTAGCTCCTTTTGAGGCTCATCGAATTATCGGTGCTGACGGAGCAAACTCAAAAACAGCTGATGAGCTGCACTTTCCGCCCAACGAGCTGAAGGTTATTGCCATGCAGCAGCGCTTCAAATACACACCTGCCATACAGAAATTCAGTGATATTGTTGAAATCTGGTTTGACGGCGAAGTCTCTCCCGACTTTTATGGCTGGATCTTCCCAAAGGCGGATCACCTCGCCATCGGTACCGGCACAGAGGACAACCGGCACAATATCAAGGCACTCCAGAAACGCTTTATTGAAAAAATAGGGATTACCGACAAACCCTACCTGGACGAGGCGGCTAAAATCCCGATGAAACCGCGTAAATCGTTTACTGCAGAGAAGTCAATCCTGATCGGTGATGCTGCCGGGCTGGTAACACCGGCTAACGGAGAGGGGATTTTCTTTGCCATGCGCTCAGGGAAACTTGGTGCTCTGGCCATGATTGAACACCTGAAAAAGAATGCTCCACTGAAGAGCTATGAAGATGAGTTCCGCAAACTCTACGCTCCGATCTTTTTCGGACTTGAAGTACTTCAGGCAGTCTACTACCGCAATGACCGGCTGAGAGAGAGTTTTGTGGCTATATGCGCTGACAATGATGTGCAGCAGATCACCTTTGACTCCTATCTCTATAAAAAAATGGTGCCCGCCCCCTGGTCAACCCAGATGAAAATATTTTCCAAAAACATCTACCACATGATCAAGGGTTGTTAAATGCTTCTCTCTTTTCCGAACTGGATTATCCATATCTCTTCTGCCCTTGAATGGGGCATTGGCGCCGCATTGATCTTCCAGTACGGTAAATTGACTGGAAGGCGCAACATCCGTCACTTTGGCCTTGCCATGCTGCCGCACTGGCTTGGCAGTTTTTTTGTGCTCGGTTATCACCTCTCCACTGACTCCATTCCTCTTCTGCTCGATATGTCGGAGGTCATTAACTTTTTCGGCAGCATTTCACTCCTGTGGGCTACCCTGAACCTGCTGAAAACAACAGGAAAAAGTTTTGCTGCTGGATATTCAGCCGCATGTTTAGCGATCATGTTTACCGGAAAACCGCAATCCTACATGGGTGCGGATATCTTCGATACCATTCTTCAGCTTTCAAGCGTTGTCTATATCACCTTTCTCATACTGCTGGTGGTACTCTACCGCCGGGATCGGACTGTTTTTTCGGGGCTGACCGTGGCTGGCTTCTGGTTTGTGCTTGTCTTTATCTCAGTGACCGTATTCTGTATCTACCTTGCTACTGAGGTTCGGGGATATCCGACACTTTCACATGACGATCTGCTTCACGGGTTGGCTGAAAGCCTGCTGAGCATAAGCAATCTTATGATTGCCTTTGGAGCCCATCGTAAAATCCGGGAGTATAAAGCGGGATTGCTGCAATATCCTCAGGGATGAAGAATCCCTGAATACTTCCTGGAATCGGAAAGCACTTCAACAGCTTTTTTCACAACAGGATCATGATCGAGCTCAGCATGTCGGGCAAGGTGCTCGTTATAATGACGAATAATCTCCTCTTCAAGCACCTGCGCAACCCTCTCTGACTGCTTTGCAATTTCCTGCGCCTTCAACCTGTCAATTTTCTGCTGAAGTTCACCAAGACTCTTCATCAATTCAACATTTTTTTCCGATGAAGTTTTCGTCAAATAATCCTTCAGTTCATTAAACCGCCTTTCACTCTCAGAGGTGTAAACAAATTTTCTGTTCCGCACAAATTCCCCGAACGAAACCATCAACGCCTTGCGATCAAAGGGCTGACGAGGCATAACGGGGTGAGATGAGGAGTAGATTGAGGAAAAAAGGAAAATCATGCCTTTCTTGCGCAGCATGGAGAGATAGGGAGTAGCCGCCGGATCTGCAAGCTCAATATCAGGTGTAATCCCGCCGCTGCCATAGACTTTTCTCCTTCCCCTGGTATAGAAAATCTTGACTGAGTTATCCTCTTTTGCCTTTTGAACTACCTTGCGTGAATCCGGCACCGCTTCTTTCTCTTTCTGGATCAAACGGCCCGTGGGAGTATAGTATTTGGCGGTAGTAAGTTTAAGGGTGTTGTGGTAGGAAACCGGTATAATTGACTGCACCAGTCCTTTACCATAGGAACGATCACCGATAATTACCCCACGGTCGAGATCCTGGATTGCGCCTGATACAATTTCGGATGCGGAAGCGCTCTCAGCATTGATAAGCACTGCAAGAGGCAGCGCTGCATCAAGGGGTGGAGCTGTTGTTACATAGGATTTTATGCTTTCCGGAGTACGCCCACGAAGAGAGACCACCAGACTCCCTTTGTTGACAAAAAGCGAGGTAACATCAACAGCAACCGTGAGAAGTCCCCCTGGATTGTTTCTGAGATCAAGAATAATACCTTTCATCAGCATGTGCTGCTCTACCGACTGCCTTTGAAGACCCTGAATGGCTTCACGCAGATCATCAGCCGAACGAGTGCTGAAACTCTTCATCTCAACATATCCAATACCATCAATAATGCCTGAATAGCTCACAGGGCTAACCCGCACCTCTGCCCGAATCAGCTTGACAGAGAACGGTGGCGAACCATGACGCTGAAGGCCGAGCGTAAAAGAACTCCCAGCCGTCCCTTTCATCAACGACTTGACCTCATCAAACGATGATTTCTTGAGATCCTTGCTGTTGATGGAAATAATATTGTCACCGGATTTGAGAGCTGCCTTTGCTGCAGCCCCCCCCTCAACAACTGATGTAATATAAAACATGCCTTCAATAGGCGAAATGGTAACGCCAATACCAGCATACTGGCCACTGGTCATATCATCAAGCTCACCAGCATCCTCTTCGTCAAGAAAAACCGTATAGGGATCAAGCGTATGCAGCATGCCATCGATACCCGCATACATCAGACTGCTGACATTGAGCGTATCAACATAACTTTTTGAAAGCTCACGATAAACCTCACCGAAAAGGTCGATACTTTTAACAATATTAAAGTACTCTTTTTCATTCGGGTGGGTCGCTGAGTAAAGAGTTGCGGAAGGTACACAACAAAAGCAAAGAATGGCCACAAGGAAGCCCAGCATTCTCTGCCGCAAGCCCCCCTTATTCTCTTCCTGGCTCTGCACGATTTACCTGAGAGCCTCTTCAAGAGCTGTCGCACTATCGGTCCGCTCATCACGATATTTGATAATAACCGGCGTATAGATCGACAAGCCATGTTCCGACGCAAAATCACCCTTGATCTTGCGTGATCCGGCAACTACGACAGCCCCAGCTGGAATGACAAGAGGCGCCTCGGCTGTTTTTCTGTAAATGGCATTCAATGCAAGATCATAAACAGGCGTAGAACCATTGAGAATGACTCCGGTACCGATAACCGCACGCTCTTTGACAATAGTTCCTTCATAAATACCACAGTTGCCACCAACCATTACCTCATCCTCGATAATAACTGGCATAGCTCCAACCGGCTCCAGCACACCACCGACCTGAACGCCAGCAGAGAGATGCACCTTCTTGCCAACCTGCGCGCAGCTGCCTACAAGGGCATGGGAATCAATCATGGTTCCTTCATCGACATAGGCTCCCACATTGACATAGGCCGGAGGCATCATAACAACAGAAGGTGCCAGATATGAGCCATCCCGTACTGCAGATCCCCCGGGAACAATACGGACACCGTTGTCAAGTGTTATTGATTTGAGCGGATAGGTATCCTTGTCTATAAAGGAAAAGCCTCTCTCTTGTCCATCAAGCGGCACATGGCTTTCCTGGAGTCTGCCAAGTCGCATGCCGAGTAAAATACCCTCCTTGACCCAAGAGTTCACCACCCACTCCCCGTCTCTATTCTCAGCCGCTCTCACCAGACCATCATTGAGCAGCTGCTTGAACTGATCAAACACTCTGCGCGCTTCTGGGATTTCCCATAACGCAGCTGCACCAAACGCTGAAAACCGAAGAATATCCTCTTTCAATAAATCATACTGTCCCATAAGCCTCTCTCAAATTATTAGATATCGCCGTATTCCGCGGTAATATCCTTGTTGTTTTTTCGGCTGTAAAATCTGAAATCATCGCTTCTGAGGCTCTCATCCGCCTTTACCTGTACAAAGAGCATGTGCTGGAGAAACCATTTCAACTCTGTTTTCATATCGCTGTTCTGAAGCGGCTCGACAACCGTCGGGCTGACATAGAGATCGAGCTGCTGAAACTTCATGGAGTGCTGAAGCGCATACTTTCTCAACCAACGCTCAATCTGGTTTATTGTTGTAAACCTGGCCTGAACCACGCCACTTCCGCCGCAGGCAGGGCACTGATCGCCCATCCGCTGCATCAGGCTCGGTCTAATCCTCTCACGGGTAATCTGCATGATTCCAAAATCGGACATGGGCAGAATGTTTGATTTTGCCCGATCGTTGCGCAGTTCGGTTTTCATGGAGTCGTAGACCTTCTTGGCATTTTTTTGATCAAGCATATCAATGAAGTCAACAACAATAATGCCGCCGATATCCCTGAGCCTCAACTGCCGTACTACCTCACGCGCAGCCTCAAGGTTGGTTTTCAGTGAGTTCTCTTCCTGCTCCCGCTTCGCAGCATACCTGCCGCTGTTGACATCAACAACCACCATGGCTTCAGTATGCTCGATAATAATGTAGCCTCCTGATTTAAGCCACACTTTACGAGAAAAAATCGATTCAACATCCTTGGCAATACCATACCCTTCGAAGAGAGGAAGCTTTCCCTGGTAAAAGGTGACATTTTTCACCATTTCAGGCGCCGCCCACTGGATATAGTTCAGTGTTTCTTTGTAGATGACAGGAGAATTTGCCACGATTTCAGTAACATCAGAATTCAGTGAGTCGCGCAGAACACTTGATATAATGGTGTCCTCCTTGAAAATCAGCTGAGGAGGAGTGGCATCCTGCAGTTTTTCCTCAATCTGTTTCCACTTGGCAAGAAGCTTTTCAAGATCCTGCTTCAACAATGTCTCCTCCTGGTCTTCGGCAACTGTTCTGATAATTGCTCCGAAACCTTCAGGAAGCATGGAACGCACAAGTTTTTTCAGCCTTGCCCTCTCCTTGCGCGCAATAACCCTTCTGGAAACCGCCACCTGGCCGCCGCCAAATGGAAGAAGCACCATGAAACGTCCCGCTATGGTAATATCGGAAGTGAGGCGAGAACCCTTGCTGCTGATTGGCTCCTTGATAACCTGCACAAGAATGGAGTCGTTCGGCTTCAGCTTTCCAGCAATAATCTGAGTGTACGACTGACGCTTTTCAGCCTTTTCCTCTGCATCTCCTGACTGCCTTTTGCCACCGCTGCGTGCAGAGGCTTTCACACTCGGCTCAGCAACAGACCCAGTACCTGATAGCCCATCAAACAGTGAATCATCATCTACTCCGACGGCGGCATCATCATCATCGTCATCTTCAATCAGCGCACGATAATCCTCACTGGTTGTCCCGACATCGGAAAAATGAAGAAACCCGTCAGACTTCTGCCCTATATCGACAAAAGCCGCTTTCAATCCCTCAATAACCTTATGCACCCGACCAAGATAAATGTCACCGATACTTCTCTTGCTTTCGGGGCGCTCAATAATCAACTCGACCAGACGACCCTCTTCCACAAGCGCAACCTGTATCTCGTCACCGGTCTTGTTCATCAGCAATTGCTTATTCGAACTCTTCTTCATTCGCTCACTCTTTTATAATGGTAAGAACCAGGGGACAGATGCCCCTTCTATAATTTAAACAGCCAGTTATGGCAGAAAACCATCTATCTCATAAACACACAACGCTGCCATCAAACACTGCAAGCGTCAACATCACAAACCATCAATGCGTTTCAACAGGAAAGCCGGCAGACCGGGATAACAACGGGCCTGCAAGCCAACAATCAAGATAAGAAATAATAATAAGGAAACAGCAAAACCACCCTTGAACTGGAACACCCGGCTCATGGCTTTTCATGCTTCATGACGAATAGGCTTCGTCAAGGAGTGTTACCTCAAAAAAATTCCCTGTTTTGTCATTCTGTATGGCCGGCACACCAATAGCTTGTCCCCGACTTGCTGAGTGGCTTGCTCGGTCACCGGGTAGCTCTGGAACGAACGGTTAATTTACAGTGGTCTAGGTTTTTGGGAGGAGGTCACTCCCTTCCACCGCTCAAATATTACAACAGGAATCTGCCTGTCTGAAGAATACATGGTTGACATTATGCATTCTCCTTTTCAAGGCCATCAATAAAGGCGGAAATCTCTTTATTCAGATGGAAATCATCAATACCTTTCTTCAAATCAAGCAATTGCAGATTTGGAAACATGCACGCAATAGAGCTTTTCTCTTCAGGTGGCCCTTCAAATATCGCAAATGCCGGAATCGGCTTCTCCCGTTTTGAAAGCATTTTTCTGCATTCAAGCAACTGCCTGCGTACCCAAAGAGTGGTACTACTTCCATAGATGACAATCAGACCATCACACTCAAGAGGATTTACTTCAAGATCACTTCTCGTGTCCGATGGATCTCCACTGGCAAGAGGGCGACTGTACCCGACGCCCTGTCGTTTCAGTTCATCACATACTTTTTCTGCAAGTGGCCGATCCGAAGACGTCATGTTGACAAAAATCAACGCATTCAAATTGGCTGGCTTTTTCACCGGTAGTGGTTTCACTTGTGGCGGTTTCAGGATAAAATCCTTAACTGCCCGTTTAAACTCTTCGATACCTTCTGCTCTTACCTTGTCGCCGCTTACCAATAATTGATGTTCTTGATCCTGAATTATTGCAATATCAAGGTAGGGACTGCGCCACTGAAAAACAGGTTTTCCGGAATTTCTGGCAATTTCATACTGCAACTGTAAATAGCTATTTGGAGAATCCTCTGGTTTCTTCTCTGACCGCCCGTTTAGCAACTGCACAAAAACAGCGCATTCAGAGAGATCTTGTTCTGTGTATAACCTCAAATTGGTCGTTTCCAAGGTTGGATCCAGAGAGTAGCTGCTATTCGGAAGAACATAAATTCCATATTGATTGAGGTAGCTTTTAACGCTTGCTCTTTCCTCTTCCTAATCGTTAGTAACATCAGCAAGAAACACGGAACGTTCCTTTGATTGTATGGGCACTTCAGGGGAACCCGGTATTGGATCCGGAAGTGCTTCTGTTGGTGGAAATGATGTAATAGCATTGAAGAGGTCGATAGCTTCATTCCTCTGGGGATTGCAGTAATTGACAAACTGAACTGTTTTCAATTCCGAAGGGAGCTGGCTCATCTTAACATTATCGCCAACAAACACCGGCAAGATGTGTTTACGAAGACGAAGCGCATAGGTGTACTCAAGTGTACAGGCTACTGAATCATGTGATTCCTGACTCAACGCAAGAACAAAGATGTCACAAGCGCGTATTCTGGTCAGGATTTCATCCCACCATTGCTGCCCACCTGAAAGTTTTTTGTCGATCCATAGCTCGCAGTTTGGAAACTTGCTCAAATCATTGAAAAGCACTTCGACACTTTTGTTTGTTTTACTGCTATAGATCAGGAATATCTTTTTCATAATTCACTGCTATATTCGTTGCTGAATTTCATGTACTGCCAAGTTACCGAAGTCACATCCTGCCAAGTCACAAAAGCACGAGGACGAGGACTCAGAGCGCGGCATGAATGGTACAGTAATTCCTTCTTCTGGTAAAAATCCATCCTCTATGATATTCAGCCTTCTGTTTTTTTTTGATATCTTTACAGTATTTTGAGATGAGATGTTGGTGTTCTTCAATCATTTCTTACCTGAATCGTTATGCCGGAAATATCGGAGCAACTCTCCTATGAACTTCGTATCGGAGTAACCGGTCATCGGAATCTGTCAAGGCAAGCCGCTGTTGCAGAAGCTGTCGACAGGCTGGTTGACCGTCTTGACAAATTGATGGGTCATAATAAAAATCTTCCACTTGAATGGATCGTTATTTCACCCTTAGCAAAAGGTGCTGACAGAATTGTTGCTCGATCAATCTTGAACAAAGAGCATGCTCGTTTGAAAGTACTCTCCCCCTTTTCTCTCAATGAATACCGGAAAGACTTCACCAACCCTGAAGATTTGAAGGAATTCAATGAACTCCTGAAAAAAGCCGATCCTCCGGTGGAAGAGCTCGGAAAAAATACCTCTGATTTGACCAAATTTCAACGTTCTGCAGGGTACCTACGCGTTGGGAGAGAGGTTGTTGATGCCTGCGAAATCCTGATTGCCATCTGGGACGGCAAGCCTGCAGAGGGGCAAGGCGGAACGGCAGAGATTGTCAGCTATGCCCTTGAACGGGGGCGTACCGTACTCCGCATTGATGCAGAAAACCCCACCGCCCCAGTCAAACTGCTTCTGGCGCTGAAAAACGAGGGGGAACAGGAACGCAGTCTCGACTTTCAAGAGCTCACATTACCTGATACGGCAAGGAAGCTCTCTCTGAACTATCATCAGTTTATGGAGTTTTGTAGCAATCCATCGTTACCCAAGGAAAAACTCAACGATTTGACAGAACAGTGCCGTCAGGAGGTCAAAAAGGTTGCCGACAAAGCAAAACTGGACCCCGCTCGACTGAAACCGATTATCGACTACCTCATACCGACCTATGCACGGGCAGACGCACTCGCCGCACATTACCAGAAATGGCATTTCTGGTTAAGCATAGTTATCCATATTTTATCCGCGCTTGCCGTTTCTATTGCGGTGTTTCAAGTGATCCTTTTTCCACAGCTGATAGGGTTGATCTGGCTGGAAGTCATTGCAATGCTTATCGTACTACTAATGAGTAGCAGGAACTCCTGGCATGAAAACTGGATCGATTACCGATTCCTTGCAGAGCAATTGCGCACCGCCATCTTTACCGGTGTACTGGAACTCAATGCTTTATCAGGCCCGGCTAACGCTCCGAAAACAATGCCCTTTTATAATAAACCCAAAAACTGGATTGAGTTTACCATTGCCAGCCTGATACAGAAAGTCCTCAGGCATCCGTGTTCGACTGCTGATTTCAGCGTTCTCAAAGAGTTTGTCATTGAAGGTTGGTTGGACGATCAAAGAAAATGGCACATGAAAAATGCTCACACAAAGAAGCACACTGAGGATCAACTGCGTGGAACGGTACTCTTTTTCTTCTGGGGTACTCTTCTGATGGCGCTGTTCCATTTGAGCGAAATTGGACATGAGCATAGTGCGGCAACGAACAAAATTTTGTCGTGGATGAGAACGTTGGGAACATTATTCGCGATTCCATTTGAGATTGCGACAACGAACAAAATTTTGTCGTTGATGAGCAAGTGTAGTACAGTCTTAGCAATTGCTTTACCTGCATGGGGCGCGGCAATACACGCTATCAGCAAACAGCTGGAGTATGATCGTGTGGCTGAACGATCAGAAAAAATGGCCGGTGAATTGGGTCGATTGGTAACTCTCGCAAAAGAGAGTGACAATTTGAACGATCTCAGGGAAATCATCCAGCAAGCTATCCGTACGGTCAATCTTGAAAATTACGAGTGGTGGGCGCTCATCAGCTTCAACCCACCTGAGCTGGTTGCATGAGATGGTGATGTCGTCACATCCTGCCAAGTCAGAAAAGTTTGAAGAGGTGCAGTTCGATAGTCCGAGATGGTGTCAACGATGACGAATTCGGAATAGGGCCAACATGGGCGTGAACCGACAGGAACCGTTGCGCCTGCCTTGGTGATTTGAACTTTAGCATCTACCGTTCTGATCAACTGCCAGCCAGGCTGCTATCTCTGCAAATCGAGCACTTGTTTGCCCTTCGCGGTAGTGCGATATTGTTGTTTTTTGCTTCTTGGAGTGTTGGGCAAAACTTGTTCCACCAATCCCAATTTCAGCAGATGCGAAAGGGCCTTTTTAAAATTACCAGTACGGGATTCATAGCCAAGAAGGTCAAGAAGCGATGAAGTACTTTGTACCATTTCCAGGCAACCTTCCACTATCCGTTGCTGTACCTCAGTCAATGAAATATTTGCCTCATCATGGGCCTCATCATGGGCCTCATCATGGGCCTCATCATGGGCCTCATCATGGGCCTCATCATGGGCCTCTAATGATAATCTTATCGCCGAATTTTCTGCACCTCCAAATTCCGGGACCTTAACCATAATACGAAACACATCACCCTCGATCATCTCAGGATTTGCGCCACCATATGCTTTGCCGTATTTCATCATTTTGCGCATTCCAGAACCCAGTTCATCGACCCATCCAATCTGGCGAAAGAATTTGCATATCACCGGATTTTTTGGATACGGGGTGAAGGTGTCCGGGTTGAGTACTCCGAAACCATGAGGCTTGTTGCTATTTTCGGTGCGTACCTGACCGTATTCAATGATGAACTTGGCCGGAAAAGCATTACGGTATTCCCGATGGATAAGAATATTGGAGGCAACTTCCCGAAAAATAGCTTCACGAATGCTGATACGCTGTATCCCTTCAAGGTAAAACGTGTCAGGCAGGTGCTTGCGTACAAAGGCCATGATGCGATCATGACTCTCAATCAAATTGGTATCAACAAAATCCCGATCGTCATAACGGTCAAGGTTAACCTTGCGCAAGATCATGTCGGTACGATGATATGGCACTGCAGAAAGAATTACGCAGTCCTGACCCAGGAGAAGAATACCAGCAAGAGTAACACCGCAATTACCGGTTTCATGGTCAGTCTGATAAAGCTGGGCACTTTTGATTAGTTCCATATCATCCATGTTGAGCCATGGATGATCTTTGTTCCAAGCGCCCGCCAGTCTGCGGCATCGGTCAATCAAATCTGACCGAAGGTCAGATAGTGCCGCAAAGGGGTATATCTTATTTTCAGAATAGGTTGCTTGCTTACGGTGATAGAGGTCTGCAACCATGCGGGTATGATCAGTAATATCAAAGTCACCATCTTCATTCCGATCGTAGATACGACCATTACAGCGATGTACCTGTGAGCTTTCAGGCACATAAATGCGCAGAATCATTTTCCCGCTCAACACAACCTCCTCGACAGAAAGATAGGCTGGTGGATTAATTTTTTGCGGGTTGTTGATGGCTGTGACAAAGTCCTTTTTTATCTGGGCCAGCGCTGCAATATTGACGCCTGTGACTTCTCCGGCATCATTAATTCCAAGCAAAATCGTCCCCCCACGCCGATTGAGAAAAGCACAAACGGTCTCATAGACATCACGAGTAATCTGGCTCCAACTGGTTTTGAACTCTGTTGTCAATCCTTCGCCCTGATGGATCAGCTCCCGTATTTGGTGTTCTCTTCCGCTCACTTTCGGATTATTCCTTTTACATTTACATAGATGAGTAATAAGTGTATATTATACGAAATATAACAAGAACGACAAACATATGCTCACCGACTATGAATTCCCCCTATGGGAAACAATAAACATTATCTGCGGTATTGATGAGGTTGGCCGGGGACCTCTGGCCGGACCAGTGGTTGCGGGTGCGGTTGTGTTTCCCCGCTGCTTCAGGCCTGATGGAGGTTTGCTGGAAAAGTTGAATGACTCCAAGAAACTTTCTGCTAAAGTGCGGGAGGAACTCGTTCCTGAAATAAAAAGGAATGCCCTTGCCTGGGCGGTTGCAGCTGTTGAGCCGGAAACTATAGACCGAATAAACATCCTGCAGGCCACCATGCTTGCCATGAACAATGCTGTTGAGTTGCTTTCGGTACGACCGGATCTTCTGCTGGTTGATGGCAACAGGTTCAAGACAAACCTCGGGATTCCCTATACAACCATTGTAAAGGGAGACTCCAAGGTCTTTTCAATTGCCGCAGCTTCAGTGCTTGCCAAAACCTGGCGGGACGAACTTATGGTCGCATACAGCACCACATGGCCGGAGTATGGTTTTGACCGACATGTCGGCTACGGCACCGGGGAGCACGTCCGGGCTATTATTCAGTATGGGCGGTGCCCGATTCACCGCACAAGCTTCAAGCTCAGGCAACTTGATGAAAAATAACGCATCCAATGCTTGATCCCCATCAGCTCGGACAAGAGGGTGAACGACTTGCGGCTGAATACCTGGCAAAAATAGGGTACCGCATTATTGAGCGCAACTACCGCTACCATCGCAATGAGATCGACATTATCGCCCGAGATCACAGAACACTCTGCTTTATTGAGGTGAAAACCCGCTCTACTGATGAAAAAGGACATCCGTCAGAAGCTGTGTCACTCCTGAAGCAGCGGGAGATCATCAAGGCTGCTCGGGCCTACCTTGCTTTTTCCGGTGAAGAGGAAACAGATTGCCGCTTCGATGTTGTTGCAATAATGGTTGAAACCATGGAGGAAAACCCTCTCTCTTCGTTTGTTATTGAGCATTTTCCCGATGCTTTCTGGGCGACCTCCTGAGCACATAAGGCAACAATAATGATGGCATTTTTATTATCTTGAAGAACAGTTTTATTCACACCAGTTATAGCTGATTCTTATGCAGGAAGCCGATATCAATATCCCAGCACCATCTACTCAATCCGCAATTCCAGTCCCTTCGAGCTACGGAGCAAACAATATTCAGGTTCTTGACGGCATTGAGCATGTACGTATGCGTCCTGCCATGTACATCGGTGATATTCACAGCAGAGGCCTTCACCATCTTATTTACGAAATTGTCGATAACTCGATTGACGAAACTCTCGGCGGCTTTAACGACTATATTTTTGTTTCCCTGAATCCGGATGGTTCTGTTACCGTCATTGATCGTGGACGAGGCATCCCTGTTGATATTCACCCTGAAAAAGGAAAATCAGCCCTTGAGCTGGTTATGACCGTTATTGGTGCCGGCGGTAAATTCGACAAGGGTGCCTACAAGGTTTCGGGAGGTCTGCACGGTGTTGGCGCTTCGGTGGTCAATGCTCTGTCCGAATGGTGTGAAGTTGAAGTTTACCGCGATGGCAAGGTCTATTTCCAGCGGTTTGAACGTGGTGTTCCCCAGGGTGATGTCAAGGCTATCGGATCGAGTGACAAGCGTGGCACAAAAACCACCTTCATGCCGGATCATCTTATTTTCAAGATAACCGAGTTCCGCAAGGATATCATTATTGATCGCATGCGGGAACTTGCGTTTCTCAATAAAAATCTCAGTATAACCGTTCAGGATACAGAGGGCGAACAGGAGATCTTTCATTTTGAGGGTGGCCTGAAGGAGTTTGTCCAGTTTACCGATCAGAACCGCTTAAGCCTGCTCAAGGAGCCGATCTATATCATCGGAGAACGGGACACCACCATTGTTGAAATAGCGCTTCAGTACAACGACACCTACCAGGAGAATGTGTTCAGCTATGTCAACAATATCAATACGCAAGAGGGTGGAACCCATGTCACCGGATTCCGCAAGGCGCTGACCAGAACACTCAATGCTTATGCCCAGAAAAATGAGCTCCTGAAAAATCTTAAATTGTCACTTACTGGTGATGATTTTAAGGAGGGGTTGACAGCCGTGATCTCCGTCAAGGTTGCAGAGCCACAGTTTGAAGGCCAGACCAAGACAAAACTCGGCAACTCTGAAACACAGAGCATTGTCGAAACCATTCTCAATGAGCAGCTCTCGGAGTACGCCGAAAGCAACCCGAACGTGCTCAAAATGATTATTGAGAAGGTTAAGGGCGCTGCAATGTCAAGGGAAGCGGCCCGTAAAGCAAAGGAACTTACCCGCAGAAAATCTGTGCTTGAAAGTTCAGGACTTCCAGGAAAACTGGCTGATTGTTCGATCAATGACCCGGAACACTGCGAGCTTTATATTGTTGAGGGTGATTCGGCAGGTGGCAGTGCCAAGCAGGGAAGAGACCGGAGTTTCCAGGCCATCCTTCCTCTGAAAGGCAAAATTCTCAACGTTGAGAAGGCCCGCCTGCACAAGATGCTTGAAAACGAGGAGATCAAGACCATTATTCTTGCGCTCGGCACAAGCTTCGGGGAAGATGAGTTTTCAACAGACAAGCTGCGGTATGGAAAGATCATCATCATGACCGATGCTGATGTTGACGGAGCACACATCAGAACACTCCTTCTGACATTTTTCTTCCGCCACATGCGTGCACTTATCGATGCAGGAAGGGTCTACATTGCACAGCCGCCACTCTATCTGGTTAAATCAGGCAAGGAGCAGCAATATGCCTGGGATGACGATGAGCGCAACAGTATTTCGGATTCAATGAAAAAAATGCAGAAGGGAAAGGCTAATATCCATATCCAACGATACAAAGGTCTCGGAGAGATGAACCCGGAGCAGCTCTGGAGTACCACCATGGATCCGGCTCACCGCTCGCTCCTGCTGGTAAGCGTAGACAACGCAATGGAGGCCGACCATGTCTTCTCCACGCTTATGGGAGACAAGGTTGAACCTCGCAGAGAGTTTATAGAAAAGAATGCCCGCTATGTTCGCCGCTTAGACGTCTGAGACTCGAACAAAGACCTCCTTGCGGAGCATCTGAACCCATTCGTTGAAACGACGACGGTTTTTATCCTCCAGGGCCATCTCAGCAAGAAGGGTGTAATCTTTTTCAGGATTCAGCCGGTGCGCAGGAACACGTTCATTCAACATGAATATGGCATAGAAGGAGTCGCCTTGGGGCGGATCAATTTTCTGGGGCTCACTGATGTCTCCATTTTTTTTCAGCGTCTTGATAATCGCCTGCAGTTGCGGGCGCAAAGTTGTGGGTGAAAAAATCAAGCTGGAAGAGCCTGATGTTGAAATTGCACCGCCAAGTTTAGCTGACATCTGATCATCTGAATATTTTTTGGCCATATCAGCAAAGGTCGCCTTGCCGCCAAGCACATCCGTGCGCACTGCATTAAGCTGCCTGATCACTCCGGCATAATCTACCTTGGAGCGATCAAATCCAATGAGAATATGACGGACATGAATTGAAGTAACATCCTTGTTGAGCATCTGAATAAGATGAAAACCGTAGCGAGTTTCAACAATATCGGAAATTTGACCCTCCTTAAGCTCATTGGCAGCATCCTCAAAACTCTTGATCAGCTGACCTTTCTGGACATACCCAAGATCACCCCCTGCCCTTGAAGAGCCAGGATCCTGGGAGTACTTGCGTGCCAACTCGGCAAAATCTGCACCTGCTTTAAGCTCACTTTTGATCTGCTGAATCATGGTGAGTGAATGAGCCCTGCTTTCGGCAGTCACTGACGGATACTTGAGGATTTGCGATACAGCAACACCGTCAGGTATTTCGGAGAGTCGATCCTTGTTTTCCTTGTAAAAAGCCATCATTTCATCATAACTGATGGTGACACCTGCAGACTTTTTCCTTCGCAGTGTATCAATCAACTCCTGGTTACGCATCTCCTGATGAATTTCCTCCCTGATACTGGCAGAGGATTTGCCAAAACGGGCCTGCATCTCATTACGAGATGAGAACCTTGAGCTCAGCTGCTGAAAACGATCATTAGTGGCTGCTTCAACGGCATTTTCGTCAATTTTCAAGCTGTCAATTTTTGCTTTGGCAAGAATGATCTTCTGATCAATCAAACCATCAAGTATTGTGCGTGACAACCCTTTGACCTGTGAAAGCTCTGGATTCTGCATGCGAGCCATGAGTTCCCTCGCATCAATATCCGATTTCAGAATGGCATCGTGGCCGACGACCGCATAAACCCGATCGGCAATACGAGCAATCGCAGAGGGTTGCAGACATAACGATCCAGCAGTAAACAGCAATGCTGCTCTTATCAACCTTGTTTTCATCACCACTCTCCCCTTACATATAAAAAAATTGTTGAATCTGTTGCCCAAAGGAGCGTGCTTCTTCAGGAGACCTTGCTTCCTCTCAGGTGAACCGGGCTTTTTGCCAACCGGAGCCAATCATAGACAAGAGGAGCAGCTACAAAAATCGATGAATAGGTTCCTATAAGGATCCCGATAAAAACAGCAAAGGCAAATCCTCTGATTGCAGGTCCAGCAAAAATAAAGAGTACCAGAACAGAGAGCAGCACAGTTCCTGATGTAATAATGGTTCTGCTGAGCGTCTGGTTCATGCTTTCGTTAAAGATCCGTTCATAATCTGACTGCTTCTGTCCACGAATCCTCTCTCTTATACGGTCGTACACAACAACGGTATCGGTAATGGAATAGCCTGCTATGGTTAGAAATGCCGCAATGATACTTTGATCCATTTCCAGCGGCATAAAATCAAACAGGCCTCCCAGAATACTGAAAAGTCCCAGAACAGTCAGGATATCATGAAAAATAGCAATCACCCCGGCAGTCGCAAATTTAAGTTCAAAGCGGAATCCTACATAGAGAAGAATTGCCAAAAGCGATGCCAGGAGAGCTTTCAGGGCCGACCATTTCAAATCTGAAGCTATACTTGGCCCAACAGCATCAACCCGGACAATTTCATGGTGATTTCCCTTTAGGCGATCATTCAGGGCATGTGAAACCAGTGACTTCAAATCACTGGTTTGGCCATTAAACACGGTACTGAACAGAAAGGAACGGTCAAGGCCATACTGCTTCAGCGATCCTGAAACACCAGCTGCATCAAGGACTGTACGAACAGTACTGACATCGATATTTTTCTCAAAGCGTATCAACACTTCCGATCCGCCCCTGAAGTCAATGCCGTAATTCAAACCTTTTACCGCCAGCGATATCAGGCCTGAAGCCAGAATAACAAGTGAAAAAACGTAGGCTATTTTACGGAACCGTATAAAATCAAAGCTGGTCTTATGAAAAATCCTCATGAGTCGAAGGGTCTAAAAAAATAAATTAACCGAAACTTTTTTGTGTCATAAGGTTCCTGCCGAGCAGGAAGGAGAATATCTCTTTTGTCACAACAATCGAAGTAAACAAGCTGGCTGCCGTACCGATCATAAGGGTAAGGGCAAAACCCTGAATAGGTCCTATACCATAGGTATAGAGAAGAAATGCTGCAGAGAGTGTGGTAACATGTGAATCAAGAATCGATGAAAATGCCCGGTCATAGCCTAATTCAATGGCAGATTTAAGCGCCTTGCCTCCATCAAGCTCTTCGCGTATGCGCTCATAGATCAAAACATTGGCATCAACTGCCATACCAATAGTTAACACAATACCCGCAATACCCGGCAGCGAAAGGGATGCATTAAAACCAGCCAACACTGAAAGAACAATGACAATATTGAGCACAAGCGCGATATCGGCTGCAATACCGGCTTTTTTATAGTAGACCAGCATGAAAATGGAAACCGCACAAAATGCCCAAGCCAGAGAGAGTACCCCTGCACGGATATAATCGGCTCCAAGCGATGGTCCGACAGAACGTTCTTCAATAATTCTGACTGGTGCAGGAAGAGCGCCTGCCTTGAGCACAATTTCAAGATCTTTTGCCTCCTCAAGGCTTTCAATACCGTTGATAACAGAGTTGCCACTGGGAATTTTTGATTGAACTACGGGTGCACTGTAAACGGCACCGTCAAGCACAATGGCAATACGCTTTCCAATATTTGCACCGGTAATTCGAGCCCATTTTGCTGTCCCTTCAGAGTTCATGGCCATCAGCACTTCTGGTTGTACCCCCTGTGAACCAAAAGTAGCTTTGGCTTCTGTAATCACGCCACCAGTAAGTTCCGGACTCTTTCTGACAAGATAGATAGGATAGAGTTTTTCACCGCTTTTACCAATCTCAGGCTTGGCGGCAAGCAGTAGTTCCGTGTCCTGAGGCAGCAAGGCCAGGATGTCGCTGCGATGGAGCAACGAGACAACCAACTCCTTGGAGTGCTCGGTAGTATAGGCTGAACCATTCTGAAAAACGCCAATGAGATCATAGAGTGGTTTGGCAGAGGTCTGCATAGATACAGACGGTGTCAGTGACTTAAGCTTCCCTGATACCGCAACAGAATTGCCCGCAACCAGAGAGGTTTTCGGTACTCCACTATTCTGAACTAAATAGGTGTTGATACGGTCAAGTGTCCTGACCAGTATTTCCGGATCACGAAGAAGCCTGAATTCAAGTTTAGCCGTGCCTTTCAGAAGATTTCGCACTCTGTTTTCATCCGAAACACCCGGAAGCTCTATAATGAGTTTTCTGCTGCCCTGTGTGGTGATGACCGGTTCGGCAACACCGTACTGGTCAATACGATTGCGGATAATCTCCTTTGCACGGTTCAAAGCATCTTCTGATTCCTTCTCAAGTTTTGCAACAATTTCCTGGTCTGAGTTACGGATATCATAAAAATAGCGGCTCAGGCGCATATTCTCACCTTTGAACTCGGCTGAAATAAGGTCAATGACTTTTGCGTCGCTTTGAGAGGCCTTCTCCCTTACAGCTTTCATGATAGCAGTGAACTTCGCATCTTTATTCCACGCTTTCTGTTCAAACAGATCCACCTGGTCAACTTCCATAACCAGATGCATGCCGCCCTTTAAATCAAGACCAAGCTTAAGACTTTTTTTGCGGGCATTCTCAATCTCATCTCGATTGCTTAGAAGATATTTAAGGCTATCCGGTGCTGATTTTATACTATTGAGCTGGTTGGAGAGGGAGTAGTCACGCCAGGTTGGCCATAATGACCACGCTGCCACAAGAGTAACAACTGCAATAAGAAGAAGATTAAAACGTTTATTTTTCATTGATGGCATCGCTTTACGCTCGAATAAAATAATTCAGCCAATATATAAAATGGGGTATTGATTAACTAACTGTCAGAGAAAACCCATGATCCAGGCACTGAATCAGAAAAACGGATCTCCATACCATAAAAGCGCTTTCGTACTTCCACAGAACACCCCGAGCCTGAAAAGATATCTTTTCAGATGAGCTTATTATTATATACAGTGTTGTTATACTATTAGGAAAATCACAATAATACACATATAATACGCCTTATTGCGATTTATATTAGCACCAACACTCAAAGAATATAAAGCACTATTATTTGTATCTTCGGTACCGATATCTTAAGCCACCAACAAATGTTTCACGTGAAACAATGCACAAATCATGTATGATATAATAGTAACCGGAGCTGGTCATGCTGGCTGCGAGGCTGCATTAGCCGCTGCAAGAACGGGATGTTCCTGCCTGCTCATCTCTTCTGATCTTACGGCTATTGCACGAATGTCCTGTAATCCAGCTATCGGGGGTGTTGCAAAAGGTCAGATCACAAGGGAGATTGATGCTCTCGGAGGAGAGATGGCAAAAGCAATTGATGCGACGGGTATTCAGTTCAGGATGCTCAACAAAAGCAAAGGCCCGGCAATGCACTCTCCAAGAGCACAGGCCGACAGAACACTCTACTCTCTTTATATGCGTCGAATTATTGAAAGTGAAAATAATATCGACCTCCTTCAGGATACAGTGACAGGGATTGAATGTTCATCAGGTCAGTTTACAGGAGTCATACTCTCTTCGGGACGAATCATTAAGGGCTCTGCTGCCATTCTTACCTGCGGAACATTTTTGAACGGGCTTATCCATATTGGAATGAACCACTATCCCGGAGGACGAACTATTGCAGAACCTCCGGTATATGGTCTTACCGAAAGCCTGGTCAACCTGGGATTTAAGGCCGGAAGATTAAAAACAGGTACCCCACCAAGAATTGACGGACGGAGTGTCGATTACAATCTTGTTGAGGAGCAAAGAGGAGACGACGATCCTGTTGTTTTTTCATTTAAAACAACCCCGCCACTCAACCGCCAACAGATAAGCTGTTTTGTTACCAAAACAACAGCAACAACACATGCGATTTTAAAAACAGGGTTTGACCGATCACCTTTGTATACAGGAAAAGTTCAGGGAGTTGGTCCGCGATACTGTCCATCGATTGAAGACAAAATCTGCCGTTTTCCGGATAAGAACAGCCACCACATATTCCTTGAGCCGGAAGGTTTTGATACTCATGAGATGTATGTGAATGGATTTTCAACTTCGCTGCCTGAAGAGATACAGCTTGAAGGCCTTCAATCTATTCCTGGACTCTGTAATGTCAAAATGATTCGTCCTGGATATGCAATAGAATATGACTACTTTTTTCCATACCAGATCAACAGAAGTCTCGAGACAAAACTGATTGAAAACCTCTACTGTGCCGGCCAGATAAACGGAACCTCGGGTTATGAAGAAGCTGCCGCGCAGGGATTAATTGCCGGCATTAATGCATCTCTCAAACTTCATCAGCGCCAACCGCTGCATCTTAAACGCTCTGATGCCTATATCGGTGTACTTGTTGACGACCTTATCACCAAGGAAACTAATGAACCATATCGAATGTTTACCTCATCGGCTGAACATCGACTGATGCTACGCCATGATAATGCCGATATCCGACTCCATCACTTTGGCTATAACTCAGGGCTTCTTGATCAGGAGAGATTTTCAGCTTGTAACAATAAAATATCACTTATCGAACAGCTCAAGCAACTCTGTTTAACGACAAGAGTATCGCCAGAAGAAATTAACCCTTTGCTTACTTCTCTTGGTTACCCTCCTGTAACGCTGTCACAAAATGCCTCTACTCTTCTAAAGAGGCCCGGAATTTATATGCGGACTCTTGTTGAAACATCACCCTGTTTCGGAGATAATGTCAGAGCAATAACTGATGATCTCTCAATCTATGAACAGGTAGATATCGACCTGAAATATCATGGATATCTGAAGCGTGATTTATTAATGGCTGATAAAATCATTAGACTTGATTCTCACATAATACCATCTTCATTTCAATATGATGGTGTGGCCGGTCTATCAAATGAAGGCAGGGAGAAGCTTACTAAACATCGACCAGACACAATTGGGCAGGCATCAAGAATTCTCGGTGTTTCTCCATCAGATATCTCAGTTCTTATGATTCGACTCGGACGATGATCAAGAAAAATATGTTTCACGTGAAACATATTTTATCTTTTCACTCTTGCTATTAAAGAGATTATGTAATTATGGAAAGCATTATTAATGAGATCATGGGCAACGATTTGTTGTTCGGCAAGGATAAAGAGGAGCGTATTGTCGGGGCTTACCAGCTTTCAGATAGCCAGATAAGAGTTTTTATTCGACAAAACGATAAGGTGCTGTTTCATGATGAGCAGTTTTTTCCATTTTTTTTTCTGTCAGAGAGCGCTTTGCTTGATGGGTTTGTACCGGAAGGTGGCGATAAATTCTGGCTGGTTAAACTCAGCGGATCAAATTATTATCAATCTCTTGCAATTTTCAGAAGCTGGAAAATATACAGGAGCGCTCTTGATTTTATCAACAAGAAAGCACTTATAGACTCAAAAGAAAAAACAAATGATGACATACCAACCGACACAATATCTCTGATCTATAATAAAGGAGATGCTGTCACACAATATCTTCTTCAAAGCGGAAAGACTCTTTTCAAAGGGATGATTTTTGATGATCTTTACCGAATGCAACTTGATATAGAGACCAATTACGAACCTGTAAGAAAAAAAACAGGGAGTTCCGGATTTGGTGAGGATGAAATTATTATTGTTTCACTGAGCGACAGCCGTGGTTGGGAATCTGTTCTTCATTCAAAAAACCGAGATGAAAAAGCTCTGCTTGAAGAACTTGTCCAGTTGATAATAACAATGGATCCTGACGTAATAGAAGGGCACAATATTTTTAGTTTCGATCTTGCTTATCTACAACGACGATGTGAGCGAAATGGAATTCCTTTTGCAATTGGACGCAACGGGCTTATACCTAAAAGCTACCCGGCCAGCATTCGTTTTGCTGAAAGAAGTATCGACTACCCTTTTTTTGATGTTCCGGGAAGACATGTTATAGATACTCTTTTTCTTGTACAGGGCTATGATGTGTCCAAACGCTCAATGCAGAGTTATGGACTGAAGGCTGTAGCGAAACATTTCGGTTTTGCATCTCAAGACAGAACCTATGTTGATTACAAGGACATTGCATCCCTCTGGAATAATAATCATGAGAAACTTCTCGCTTATGCTCTGGATGATGTTCGTGAAACAAGGGCACTCTCATCTCTCCTGTCAGGAAGTAATTTTTACCTCGCACAGATGCTTCCCTATACCTATGCCATGACATCGCGTATTGGGCAGGCAGCAAAGATAGAGGTTCTTTTGGTGCGCGAATATCTGCGCCAAAAACAATCAATTCCTAAACCCACCTCAGGTCAGCAGCATTCTGGTGGCTATACCGAAGTGTTCCTTAAAGGAATTCTTGGCCCTATTGTCTATGCTGATGTTGAATCACTGTATCCTTCAATCATGCTCTCCTATAATATCAGCCCAAAAAGCGACGAGCTGAAAGTGTTTCCTGGAATTCTTAATGATCTTAAGGAGCTTCGATTTAAGGCAAAGTGGCGTGCACAGGAAGAAAAAACTCTCGGCAACTGCGCGCTTGCTTATAACTTTGATGCAATGCAAAGTTCTTTTAAAATTCTTATCAATGCTATGTACGGATATTTAGGATACAGTGGAGGGATTTTTAATGATTTTTTTGAAGCTGACAAGGTTACCTCAACAGGGCAGAATCTGGCAAAAAAGATGATTTTTGAATTTGAATCACGAGGCTGCAAAGTCATTGAGGTTGACACTGATGGCCTTCTCTTTGTCCCCCCACCAGGAGTTACAACGGATATTGCTGAAAAAGAACTTGTTCATGAAGTATCCCAGCTCATGCCACAAGGAATCAATATCGGTTTTGACGGGAGATTCAAAAAAATGATATCCTACATGAAGAAAAACTATGCGCTTCTTGGATATGATAATGTAATGCACCTCAAGGGTTCTTCTTTGACGAGCAGAAGCGGAGAAAAATTCGGCAGGGATTTTGTCAGAAGAGGGTTTGAAAAACTGTTAACAGAAGATATCACTGGACTCCACGATTTGTTCACTGAATACAGGAATAACATTCTCAATCATGAACTTGATGTTTCAGAATTTTCAAGAACTGAAACCCTGAAGAATTCCATTGATCAATATCTTGAAGACGTAAAGACAGGTAAGAGATCAAAATCTATTACCTATGAAATTGCCATCAAAGCTGGAATGGGCATAACAAAAGGCGACAGGATTACTTATTATGTATCAGGAAGTGGTGCAGGAACAGCATCCTATGACAAAGGAAAACTGGCATCTGAATGGAATAAAGAAAAGCCTGATGAAAATACTTACTTCTATCTTAAGCGGCTTGATGAACACTGCCAGAAATTTCTTCCGTTTTTTAAACCACAGGATTACAGTACAATTTTCTCTACTGATACACTTTTTGCATTTTCAGCAGAAGGTATAGATCTTGTAAGAGAAGTCAGGAATAGCGAAACAAATCTTTCTGCTGGTGAATTTTCTTTGTAACAGTTACCAGTGATGTTCTGTTGATCTCTTGAGTTTGCAACATGGAACTGTCAAGGATATTTTTCGGTAGTATTATGGTAACTCCTTTATTTTATATCAATTCTCGAAATATAACATGTCAGACAATATTGTACTTCCCATTACAGCAGATGTAAGCTGGATAGGCGTTCTTGACCCAGGCCTTATCACTTTTGATATTGTGATGGAGACAAAATACGGAACTACCTATAACTCCTATTTTATAAATGCCGATAAGAAAGCAATTATAGAAACAACAAAAGAAAAGTTCTGGCCAACTTATCTTGCTAAAATAAAACAAGTTGTCGATCCTGCTGATCTTGAGTACATCATTGTTGACCATACCGAGCCAGACCATTCTGGAAATATCAAAAATCTGCTCGCATTAGCACCAAACGCTACAGTAGTCGGAAGCGGCAACGCCATCAAATTTTTGCGCGATCAGACCGGACATGACTTCAAATCCCGTGTTGTGAAAACAGGTGATACGCTCTGTCTCGGTAATAAAACACTGCATTTTATTCTTGCACCAAACCTTCACTGGCCTGACACAATTTACACCTGGCTTGAAGAAGACAAAATCCTCTTTACTTGTGACTCATTTGGATCACACTTCTGCCATGAAGAGATGTTTGATGATGCAGTCGGAGAATTTGAAGACGCTTTTACCTACTACTTTGACTCCATCTTGAGGCCATTCAGCAAATATATGCTGCAGGCAATTGAAAAAATAGCGCCACTTGATATCAAGATGATATGCCCAGGCCATGGCCCTATCTTGAGAACTCACTGGAAAAAATATGTTGATCTCTCTTTCAGGTTTGCTACGACGGCAATCGCACTTCCTCATGAAAAAAATATTTTGATAGCCTATGTCTCCGCTTATGAAAACACCGCATTAATGGCAGAAAAGATTGCGGAAGGACTTAGCCAGTCATGTGACTTCAATATTGATATATGTGATATAGAATCTGTTCATTTTTCAACACTTGAGGATAAAATAGCTCACTGTTCAGGTATTATTGTTGGTTCTCCAACCATCAACCAGAACATATTACCGCAGATCTATCAGCTCTTTGCAGCGGTTAATCCTATTCGCGACAAGGGAAAGCTTGCTGCAGCATTCGGATCCTTTGGATGGAGCGGTGAGGCTGTAAAGATGATAGAAACTAATTTTACAATGCTGAAGCTGAAGGTTTTTGAAGAGAATATAAAAGTTAAGTTCAAGCCTCATGAAGAGGAATTTTTGAAGTGCAATATATTCGGAAAAGCTTTTGCGGATAAAATGATTGAACGGTACCAGTTAAGCTGCAATCTCTGAATAAATAAATGGTTAGCGGTAAACGCCGCAATTGAAATGCGTGGCGGCGTTTACTATTTAAAAATTATATCCTGCACCAGTTCGCTCTCCAAAGCCTCATTCAGTCTTGCAAGAATATCCTGTTTACGGTAATTAAGTTCCATCCTCCATGAAGGATTCTTGACTTTGATAAAGAGTTGTCCATTAGAAAATCGCTCAATGGTTGTCGCTCCTGAAATAGTCTCTCCTACAACCGTGTGCCATATCTGAAGTGTTTTATACTGCTGGTAAGCCTCAACAAAACCCAACGTATGACACATATCGCCAAGAAGTATGGATATTTTTTTGGGATTACTGGTTCTTGACACGCTTATTTCTCCTGACTATTTTTCAGATACTCCATTGAGAGCGCTGTCATGTTTGGATGCTGCTTGTTTTCTGCTGAAGTAATGATTGATTGGCCGAATGTATCAAGAATGTTGAAAATATCAGCGGTTCTGGTTGCATCAAGCTCGCTGAACACATCATCAAGCAGACAGAGAGGTTTTTCTCCAAGAATTTCGTAAAAAAAACGATGTAGTGAAAGTTTAAGAGCGATAAGAAAAGTTCTCATCTGACCTTGGGATGCATATTTTTTTATCTCTTTCTCATTCATCAAAAAATGAAGATCATCACGATGGGGTCCAGTCATAGTCTGTGCCCTGAGTATTTCCTGTTTTTCAGTTTCTTCAAACTTTGCAAGAAAAAGGGAATAAAGTTCATCAACAGAACTCTTGTCTTTGATTTTTCCCAATGAACAACGGTAGGTTATCTGTGGATGTTCATGATAAGAGAGACGGGCATAGAGCTCTTTAAACTGATAAAAAAACGCATCTATAAATTGTATTCTTGTATGAACAATAGATGCTGCTAAGCGTGACAGATTTTCTGTCCAGAGAGATAGTGTATCATCATGGACAAGTTTCTTATCATAGAGTTGTGAGAGCAATGCATTGCGCTGATGCAGAACCCTTCTGTATGCCAGGAGGTCGTCGAGATATCTGCGATCAGTCTGGCAGATGGCATTATCGATAAAACGACGGCGTTCTGCAGGCGCTCCATTCACAATGACAATCTCCTGAGGAAAAAAAGTTATGCATGGAATAGTGCCAATATGACGTGAAAACGGTTTTATCTCGCTATTATTAACAATAATCTGCTTTTCTTTCTCTTTTGTGTAGGATATTTTTACAGTGAGACTGTTTTCGTTTTCATCATAAAAACAACTGTCGAGCACAAAATAGTCTTTAGAAAATGAGAGTGATTCATTATCTGTAGTGCTCAGAAAACCCTTTGTGAGTGCACAAAAATGAATACCCTCAAGCAGAGAAGTTTTGCCCGATCCATTTGGACCGTACAAGAGAGTGATCCCTGCTGATGGTTTAAATGTTAAAAAGCGGTGATTTCTGAAATTCTCATAACTTATACGCTGCAGTCTCAATAATTACCCCTTCCATTCAAGTATTTATTCTGACAGGCATAACCAGAATAATCAGTTTATCATCCTCTTCTGCCTTATGTGGCTTAAAAATAACTGCTGTCGTTGGACTTTTCAGTTCAATACGGATCTCGTTGTCATCAAGGTGTGCAAGAGCTGCTTCAATAAACCGGGAATTAAAGCCAATCGTGATATCTTCACCTGTGTAAGTACACGATAACTCTTCCTGTGCAGCTTCTCCTTCATTGGTATTTTCAGCCATCACCTTCAGCATTTGACCTTCAACAACCATCTTGATATCACCGATACTCGAAAAACGACCAACACGTTTTACCGAATCATATATTAATGAACGATCAATGATCAGATGTTTATCGTGTTCAACGGGAATAACAGCGTCATAATTAGGATAGGGCTCAATAATAAGAGCTGCATCAAGCACAACATTTCCACTCATAAACCTGACAAATCTGCGATCAGCATCAACACACATTGTTATAGATTCAGTTGGAGCAAGCTTCTGCACTATCGAAAGCACTCTTGCCGGTACAACAAATTTCTGCTTTTCCGATACATCGATGGATGAACTTTTTCTGTTTCTTACCAGTCTGTGCCCATCAGTTGATACTGCAGTGATGACACTACCTTCAAGTTCAAACAAGACACCCATCATGGCAGGTCTCATACCATCCACACTACAGGCAAACAGAGTTTTCTGAATGAGGTCAACCAGTTCATTTGTTGGAAGCTCGAGCGAAATGTCATAACTCTTTTCAAACTTTTCAGTCTTACTCTCAAACTGGCATGGAATTTTATATTTGCCTTTGTCTGTTGTGATGTTAACGGTACCATGATCACTGATTTCCTGTCGTTCAATCACAAAAGAAACTGCGGTATCATACATGCTCCTTAAAAAATCCTGCAAAGTTCTGGCCTTAATCCCAATATTTCCACTATCTGATGTCTCAACATCGATTTTTGCCGTGATTGAAAGTTCACCATCGGTTGCAAAAAAGGTAAGCCATCCAGATTCAATGGATAAATGAACATTTTCAAAACGTGCATCAATGGCTTTTGCCGGGATTGCTTGTGCAACTTTACTGACCGCATCCTGCAGTTGACGAATTGAGGAAGTTAATTTCATCTGCTCCAACTTTAACTAATTAAGTATTTATAAAAATTTGTTGTTGTTGTTGAGTGTGTTGATATCTGGATAACTCGTAATAAATAATTTCTATTTTATTATAAAAATATCATTTAAACAATAAATAACACCACATAAAACTGTTCACAACCACCACACTATAGCACTACTTTCTTGTGGGTAGCTTGTTGATGATTATCCCTCTTTAAATATAGTGTTGACAGCTTGCAGGTTATCAAGAGGTAGTGCACATAAAACCAACACATTACCAACACCAGAGATCACATGGAACTGATCTCAATTCTTTTTTTGATCTCTTCAATTTTTTTTCTTTCTTCGGCCAACGACTCAACGCGTTTGGTAATCGTGTTCACTGCATGGATAACCGTTGAGTGATCTCTTCCGCCAAAATGAAGGCCAATTGTCTTGAGTGATGATTCGGTCAAATGTTTTGAAAGGTACATGGCTATCTGGCGCCCGACAGCAATCTCTTTCTTTTTCGATTTACCTTTCAAGTCATTTGGGGTAATTGAAAAGTAAGAGCAGACCGCTTTTTCTATAGTGTCGAGTGTCAGTCGTTTTGTTGTATGCCGAATAATATCTTTGAGGGTTGTTTTGGTAAACTGGAGATCAATCTCTCTGTTATCAAGAGATTGTGCGGCAAGCAGTTTAACAATACACCCTTCCAGCTCTCTGACATTCTCAGTGATATTGGTTGCAATAAACTCAATAACAGCCTCTTCAAGATTCACTCCGCTTTGAAGTAACTTACTGAGAATAATAGCTTTACGTGTTTCGTAGTCAGGAGGTTGGATATCTGCTGACAGTCCCCAGTTGAAGCGTGATATCAGGCGGTCTTCAATTCCCTTGATATCTTTGATCGGCCTGTCAGCTGAGAGTATAATTTGTTTGTTTGATTGATGCAGGGTGTTGAAAATGTGAAAAATTTCTTCCTGTGTTTTTTCTTTGCCAGAAAAGAACTGAATGTCATCGATAATAAGCACATCAATGGAACGGTAAAATGAGGAAAATTCCTGTATTTTTCCATTCTGGATGGCATTGACAAAGTCGATTGCAAATTTTTCACTTGACACATAAAGTACCCTTTCCGAAAGGCGGTTCTCCCGAACACTATTACCTATAGCCTGCATCATATGTGTTTTTCCAAGACCGACACCGCCGTAAATGACCAGTGGATTAAAGGCATTCTGGCCAGGGCTTTGAGCAACCGATTTTGACGCGGCAAATGCTAATGAGTTGCAGTCGCCCCTGATGAGTGTTTCAAAGGTGTATTTAAGATTTAAATGTGTTTCAAATCGTGCCAGGTTGCGTTGAAAGTCGTCTGTGCTTTTTGAGCGTTCAGCTGAAGCTATACTTGAAGCAATGAAATCGCTATTCATTGCGTTCTGGTGCGGTAATTCTATGGTGACAGGCTGCCCTTGTGATTTATCCATAACTATTGAATACATCAGCCTTGCATCGGGTCCTATCACCTCCTTAAGCGCCTGCTTTAAAAAAGAAGAGTAATTTTCTTCAATCCACTCATAAAAAAACTGGCTTGGAACCTCAATAGTAAGCTCACTGCCAGAAAAGCTGAGCGGCTTGATGGGAAAAAACCAGGTTTTAAATGCAAGCGGATTTATTTTTTCTCTGAGAGCATTCAGACATGCCTCCCAGACCTGTTGCTCCATAGAGGAGCCTTTCTGGGTATTGGTTTGTGGATATTCAGGAAAAGCTTTTGACGTAACTTCAAGCATAACAAACGGAGATTTGAGAGGTAAGGATCGACATTGCCAGAATCCATCAACATTTACTGTTCACAAGTTAGTGTTTTAAGTGGATAAAAAACAATTTCCTTTATGAAAATCCTTTCCTATGAGGGGAGATGGAAATAGAGAGTTTTCAACACAGTATCTTATTGATATTGTTTATCTTAACTCCTCAATAACAAAAAGTAGTCAACATGTGTTGATTCTTTAAAAGGTAGGACTATTAAGAGGTTTTGGTGCGCGATGTTTTTTTATCAACAAGTTATCCACAATGTTGATAACTTGTTGTGAAGCTAATTTTTTTACAACACCAAAACATTATTTTGGTAAAATAAAAGCGGTTGTTTTGGCTGGTAATCCATGTCACTTAGCAGAAGCATTTGTTATTGATTGTTCATTATGCTAAATTACGCGACCTGTACTATTGAATTATTATAAATAAGTTGGAGCTATAAGCGATGAAAAGGACCTTTCAGCCTCGGAATAGAAAAAGAAGAAACAAGCATGGTTTCAGACAGAGAATGTCCACCAAGAATGGCCGGAGAGTTCTTTCTGCCAGAAGAGCCAAAGGGCGTCACTCTCTTTCAGTAAGCAGCGCAATGGGTACAGCCGGACAGTAATCGACCGCAGTGTCAACTCATATCCCTGGTTGGCTGATGAATAAAATTGCTCCTTCACGTTTTGAATAAGTTACACGTCCACTCTCTGCGAAAGCATGAGATTTTGAGGAAAACACTATTGATTTCACTCCTTTTCAGGAGCGGAAAGGGTTTGAAAGGCGATTTTTTAAAAATGGTATACGCCTCTTTCAATCCTGAGGGCAATGTTGTTCAGGGATTTCCAGCCATTCTCTTTGCTGTGAGTAAAAAAACACTCCACTCTTCTGTTCATCGCAACAGGATAAAAAGAATGATGAGAGAAGCTTACCGGCTTGAGAAATCGTGTTTAGAGTGTAGAGTGGAGTTTCCGCATGATGGCATTGTTCATGGGCTGCTCTGTATTGCATTTATTTATACAGGCAGAAAACAAACGTTCCCAAACCTTGATGCATTCCGGGTGGAAGTCAGGAAGTTATTGCAGAACATGAGTCTTTCTTGAAAAGCGAGCTGCAGAGATTGGCATTGCGTTCTTACAGGCGAACAAGACGGTATATATGTTTTTATGCTGCATAAAGGATGAGAAAGCATGAGTAGCTGGACGATTGTAAATCAGGTGCCGATTGTTGCGATAAAATTTTATCAAAGGTTTCTTTCTCCTTTGCTTGGCCCCTCCTGCAGATATTTTCCTACCTGTTCAAGTTATGCTCTTGAAGCTTTTCAGCAGCATAATTTTTTTTATGCATCTTGGTTGACGGTGTGGCGCGTTCTGCGATGTAATCCCTTTGCAAAGGGAGGTTTTGACCCGGTGCCCATAAATAAAAAAAGAGTTTCACAGTAATAACAAAAGTGAGTGGTAATGGATAGAAATTCAGTAACCGGTCTTGCGCTGATAGGCTTGATCATGATTGTCTGGCTTCAGTTTATGTCGCCAGAAAAAAAAGTGGTGAAGCCTGTAGCAGCTGTGAAAACAGAGCAGGCGGAGCGGAAGGTTGAGGAAGTTCGTGCAGCTCAGATTCCCATTACCGAAAATCTTGGCGTCTTTACTCAAGCAACTGCCGGGAAGGAGCAGGTTCTTAAGGTAGAAAACGATCTTTTTCGTGCAACACTGTCCACAAAAGGCGCCACATTGAAGTCGCTGGTGCTTAAAAAGCATCTTGACAGTAATCATAAGGCGTTTGACCTGGTCAGCAATGAGAAAAACGGTGCTCTTTCCCTTCTTTTTCTTACCAGGGAAGGTAAAAAAATAGATACACGTGACCTTTATTTTCGCAGTGTAACGCTTGATACTCTTAAGACTATCGGCGGCAAGGAGAGCTATGCAGTGCGTTATCACCTTGATGTTGCTCCCCAGCAGGCTATTGATATTACCTATCTTTTTGGGGGAAACAGCTATAAGGTTGATTATGACATCAAGCTGACAGGATTTGCAAATGCACTTGCCGGCAATGAGTACCAGCTGCAGTGGGACGGAGGTTTAGTCTATTCGGAAAAAAACCGTAAAGATGAGGCTCAAAGTGCAATTGCTAGCGCATATCTTGGTGGAAGTCTGGTCAAACTTACTGCAAGCAAGGAGAATCAGGTCTACCGTGAAGAGCAGTCAGGGGAAGCTAAATGGGTTGCTGTTCGCAATAAGTATTTCGTTGCCGCACTTATACCTCAGGGTCGTACTGAAGGGATTTTTCTTGACGGTAAAAGAAAGGCCGATGATTTCGCGGATTATGTTGTTGCCCTGAAAATGGGAGTTCCCTCTACGGGCAATGTTGTTGATAATCGTTTCAGCCTCTATCTCGGCCCACTGGATTACAATATTGTCAAAGCACAGAAGGTTGATCTTGAAAAGATCATGGATTTCGGATGGGACTGGCTGACCAGACCATTTGCCGAGTATATAATATTGCCGGTATTCAGCTGGATGAATACCTTTATCGGTAATTATGGGCTTATCATAATCATTTTTGCTTTTTTGATCAAGCTTGTAACCTATCCCCTTTCCATTGCTTCAACGAAGTCAATGAAAAAGATGTCAGCCCTGCAGCCTGCTCTCAAGGAGCTTCAGGAAAAGTACAAGGATAACCCCGCAAAACTGCAGAGTGAACTGGGTAGAATTTACAAGGAGGCTGGTGTGAACCCGCTTGGCGGGTGTTTGCCGGTGCTGTTGCAGATGCCCCTGCTCTATGCAATGTTTTATGTTTTCCGTTCCTCAATCCAGCTTCGTCAGCATGGCCTGCTTTGGGTAAAGGATCTCTCTATTCCTGATTCTATTTTTGATTTTGGCTTTAGCCTTCCCATGTATGGCGATCACATTGCAGTTTTCCCAATATTGATGGCTGTTACGGTTTTTGTGCAGCAGAAAATCACGCCTACCACCCAGACCAATGAGCAGATGAAAATCATGGTCTACATGTTTCCTGCCATGATGTTGCTCTTTTTTAATAATATGCCGGCTGGTCTTGGCCTCTACTACCTGATGTTTAATATTTTCAGTGTCGCTCAGCAGTTTTATATCAACAAAACTACCACAGCTGACGATATGCCGAAAGTTAATCTTGGAACCTCTTCTTCTGGCTCATCCCTGAAAAAGAAAAAAGGGGGAGCTAAAAAGTAAATAAATTATGGCGCTGATTGAGCAGGCTGATGTATGGCTGTTCCATCTGCTGAACCTTCATCTGGTTCATCCGGCAGTCGATGATCTCATGGTGTTTCTCACCAGAGAGAGGCTGTCGGGGCATATTTATTTTATGGCAGCTCTTTTTATTGCCGTTAGAAAGGGAAAAGAGGGTTTTTTGATTATTCTTTTCACACTTCTTGCTGTTGGTCTGGCCGATTTTGTTGCATCAGGCATTTTCAAATCCCTTATTCAGCGTGAACGCCCCTGCTTTGCTCTTGAGCATGTCCGTCTGCTTGTTTACCAGATGAGGAGTTATTCCTTTGCCTCTTCCCATGCGGCAAACTCTTCTGCTGTTGCCGGAGTAACATGGATATTTTTTCATCGGGGAGTGCTTGTTGAAAAACTCTTTACGGTTGTCATGATACTCTACGCCTTGGCCATAGCCTTTTCGCGGGTTTATGTCGGCGTCCACTACCCCGGTGATGTTCTTGGAGGAATGGTGATCGGACTCTGCAGCGCAAGCCTTGTCTATCTTTTCGTCTCATGGCTTTGGAAGAACAAGATTCAGCTGCTTATCATGCGCAAAGAGAGTTGCTGCAATGGCTGAAATGTACTGGGGCATCGATCTTGGTGGCACAAAAATCGAGGGGGTAGTGATCGACAGCGCCTTGAAGCCACTGATACGTCGCAGAATTCTCACCGAGGCATCCCGAGGTTATTGTCATATTCTTGAGCGCATCGGTCAACTGGTAGAGATGATCTCTCTTGAGTCCGGTATGCTTCCTCCCGAGGTGATAGGCATAGGAACCCCCGGACGCTATGATGCAGAGCTTGGTGTCATGAAAAATTCAAATACGGTATGCCTTAATGGCTGCGATCTGAAACGCGATGTAGAGGGGGTTCTCAACAGAGCGGTAGCGATAGAAAACGATGCCAACTGTTTTGCTCTTGCCGAATCGATGTTTGGCGTAGCGTCATCACTCATGCGCGATTCATCAAAAACTGCTTTTGGCATTATTCTCGGTACTGGTGTAGGTGGAGGGATTGTCTGCAGAGGCAAGGTGCGGCACGGTGCCCACGGTATTGCCGGAGAGTGGGGCCACAACGAACTTATCTCCGGAGGAGAACTCTGCTATTGCGGCAGGGCTGGCTGTGTCGAGACGGTTATTTCCGGCCCGGCGCTTGAGCGTTATTATCAGCAATTAAGCGGACGGTTCTCCCCGCTGGAGAAGATTTCTCAAGAAACGGGAACTGACACTGCTGCGGCTGAAACTATTGAACGCTTGCTCTATTATTTCGGTAAAGCACTTGCCCAGGTGATCAACATTCTTGATCCGGATCTCTGCATTCTCGGAGGCGGAGTAGGGCGTGTTGAGCAGCTCTATTCAAAAGATGCTCAACACGCCATTGAACGACATTTGTTTAACAGCGAGCTTAGAATCCCTCTTTTTCGGCCACTTCTCGGTGACAGCGCCGGTGTTTTTGGCGTCGCGTTACTGACCCGTACCGAGATTAGCTGTTAAGCATGAGGATTGGGTAAAAAAATGATTTCAATCCCGTTATATTGCTATCTCTTGAAATAGTGTTTAATAATTTAGACGGAGGTAGGTGTGGAAAATAATTGCGAACATTGTGTTTTTTATTGCGTGGCAAGCAGAAAAAACAACGGTAAAACAGCAGCATCTGAGTGCAGATTAAATCCTCCGGAAGTTTTTGTTGATATAAGCAGCCATCGATCCGGTACCGACATTGTTGTACAGTCTCAGAAATGTTCAGGATGGCCCGAAGTGCAGCCAAGCCATTGGTGTGGGCAGTTTATTAGCAAGCCTGAATCACCAGAGGAAATTATAGAAATTCTCGAACAGCAACAGTAGCCGGACAAGGTTCACTGCCACACTCTTCAGAACAGGGGTGTGGCTTGAGCTGGGCTTTGAAACATGATGCCGAGCTGGGGCTCGGCGTTCCCGGGTTATAGGTTTAGCCAAGGCACATAAAAACAAGGTATTATGGCGATTACGGAACAGACGAAATTAAAGAGAGACGATATAATAGAGTTGAGAATAACTGATCAGGCGGAGAAAGATCAGTGTTTTGGACGGCTTGAGAATGGTATGGGGGTGATGGTTGGCGGTATGCTTGCCGTCGGCGATCTGGTTTCAGCACGGATAAAAAAAGTAAGGCAGCGGTATATAGAGGCTCTTGTGGTTGAGGTGCTTGAACCCTCTCCCGACAGGACTGACCCATTGTGCAGCTATTTTGGGATTTGCGGTGGATGCAAGCTGATGCATATCCGCTATGAGGCGCAGCTTCTGTATAAGGAGAAAAAGGTGCGGGATGCGCTTGAGCACATCGGAGACTTTGTTGCTCCTCCGGTTGCGTCTGCGCTTGCCGCTGCGGCTCCGTTTCATTACCGCAACAAGATTGAGTTTTCGTTTTCCAACATGCGCTATCTTCTCCCCGAAGAGCTCTCGCAGGAAAAACTCCTTCGCCCAAAGGATGTTGCTCTCGGCTTTCATACGCCGGGTAACTTTGAAAAGGTGCTCGACATTGACTACTGCTTTCTTGCAAAGCAGTCGATGAACAGGGTGCTTGTGTTGACCAGGGAGTTTGTTCTGGCCAACGCCCTTACGCTATACTCCGCCAAGGCACATACCGGATATTTACGGAATCTTGTGGTGCGCTTCAGTGAAGATCGTGAAGAGGTTATGGTTAATCTTGTTACCTCGTGGTATGACGAGGATATTATGCAGCGATACCGGATGCACCTTGAATCGGGTATGGAGGGCGTGAAGATGACTGTGCTCAATAATGTAACGCAACGATTGAACAGTGTTGCTACAGGCGATGAGGAGTTTACGCTAAGCGGTGTGGGATATATTACCGAGCGGCTTGGTGGCCTTGATTTCAGAATATCGGCAAACTCTTTTTTCCAGACCAACTCTTCACAGGCAGAGGTTCTCTACAAGTGTATCCTTGATGTTGCCGGGCTGAGTGAAAAGGATACCGTTTACGACCTCTATTGTGGCACTGGAACCATAACCCTTTATCTGGCAAAGCACTGTCGCCAGATAGTCGGCCTTGAAGTGGTGGAAAGTTCCATTAACGACGCACGTTCCAATGCAGTGTTGAACGGAATCAATAATGCGGCTTTTTATAAGGTTGATCTCAAGGATTTCCATGCCCTGTTAGGGAGTCTTGAATGCTATGATACCCCTGGGGTGCTCATTACCGATCCTCCAAGGGCAGGGATGCAGCCAAAGGCACTTGCTACAATGATCCGTCTCAGGCCGAGGCGTATAGTTTATGTCAGTTGTAACCCGGCAAGCCTTGCGCGCGACGGGAAGGAGATATGCGCACACGGCTACACGCTTCTATCGGTGCAGCCGGTTGATATGTTTCCTCATACCAGTCATATCGAGAGTGTTGCCTGCTTTGAGAGGATAGCGCTGTGTTGAAGGGTTATTTGCCACCAGCCTTGAGGAGCTTGCGGCGCTCTTCAGCTGATAATGAACCATAACCTCGTTCAGAAATTTTGTCGAGGATAGCATTGATTTCTGCTTCGGAGACCGGGGGCTCTATGCTGTTCGGTCGATGAAGGCGCGGACCGGTTTTCTTTTTTCCAAGAGAGCTGATTTTATCCGTCAGTCCGGAAAATGACCATTCAGCTCGTTTTATGGAGATGTAGATGAAGCCAATCAGCATTCCGCCGAGATGCGCAAAATGGGCGATATTGCTGCCGCTGCCCATGGCCCGGCTGCCGAAACCAGAGAAAAATTCAATGAGCGCATAGCCGGCAATAAAATATTTGGCCTTGACGGGGAAGAGAAAATAAAGCAGAATATAGCGGTCAGGGAACATCATGCCGAAAGCAAGCAGTACGCCGTAAATAGCCCCTGAGGCCCCAACCGTTGGGTATGGATCACCGACGGTTGCCAGCAGGTTGATTGCTGCTGCTCCGATGCCACAGACAAAGTAATAGGTGTTGAATTGCCGGGTGCCCCAGTAGTTCTCAATTTCCGCTCCGAACATCCATAAGGCAAACATGTTGAAGAAGAGGTGAGTGCCCCCCCCGTGCAGAAACATGTAGGTCACAGGCTGCCAGATTCGGAAGTTGCCGGAGCCAAGGGGCCAAAGCGATCCAAGGTTGAGAATGGTTTCCCCGAATGGCGTGAATTGCAGTGCAAAGACCGCAATGTTAATGACAATAATGGTTTTGATTGCAGGGGGTATAAACTGAAAGCCCCCGGGACTGTATGGCTGGCTGGAATAGTTCATCAATAGCTGTAGTTCTGCCCTGTCCCGCTGTTGATCAGCGGGAGTGAGCGTCTTAAAGATAAATTCCGTAAAGAGTTATTCTGTACGGAACTGGTTAGTCGTTCAGCGCGGCAATGCCTGGGAGTTCCTTGCCTTCAAGGAATTCAAGGCTTGCACCTCCTCCTGTGGAGATATGGGTAATCTCTTTTGCGAGACCTGCTTTAGCTATTGCAGCAGCAGAGTCACCGCCGCCGACAATAGTTGTCGCTCCTTTTGTGGTTGCCTCAGCCAACGCCTTTGCGACTGCCATGGTGCCTGCCGCGAAGTTGTCAATTTCAAACACGCCCATTGGCCCGTTCCAGAGAACTGTCCGTGCGGAAAGAATTTCGTTGCGGTATGTTTCAGCAGAGAGTGGCCCAATATCAACGCCAATCATATTTTCAGGGATATCGGTGATCATGACAGCATGGCTATGGGCCTGTGCAGAAATTTCGGGTGCAACAATAACATCAACAGGCAGAAGCAGCTTGATTCCCTTGTTTTTTGCCTCTTCAAGAATTTTCAGGGCAAGCTCGACCTTGCTATCCTCGACGAGAGACTTCCCTGTCTGGTAACCCTGTGCCTTGAAGAAGGTGAAGACCATGGCGCCACCGATGAGGACGGTATCGACTTTTTTGAAAAGGTTTTCAAGGACATCTATTTTTCCTGATATTTTTGAGCCACCAAGAATAGCCACAAATGGCCTTTCCGGCTCCTGAAGAGCTTTTCCCAGATAGAGCAGCTCCCTCTCTATAAGATAGCCTGCTACGGCTGTTTCTATGAAGTGTGTTATTCCTTCTGTTGATGCATGGGCCCTGTGTGCGGTACCAAATGCATCATTGACGTAAACCTCGCCGAGCGATGCAAGTTCTTTTGAAAAAACAGGGTCATTAGCCTCTTCTTCGGAGTGAAATCTCAGATTTTCAAGCAGGATTACTTCCCCGTCCTTGAGAGCGAGAACCTGCTGCATCACTTCAGTGCCGATGCAATCGTTTGCCATGGCAACCGGTGACCCGAGAAGTTCGGCCAGTCTTACTGCCACAGGGGCAAGCGAGTATTCCGGGTTGACTTTTCCTTTCGGCCTGCCCAGGTGGGACATTAAAACCAGGCGTCCGCCCTCATTGAGAACTTTACGAATGGAAGGCAGGGACTCAACGATTCTTTTGTCGTCGGTAATCGTTTTATTGTCGTCGAGTGGAACGTTGAAATCAACGCGCATTATTACTCGTTTACCTTTGACTGCTATGTCCGACAACGTTTTTTTCTGCATTGCTTATTCGATTGATTGAAAAAAAATACTTTTTGTAATGTATCTAATCTACAACATAATCAATTTACTCAACAGCGGTAAAGGGGATCCACATACTTGAGCATGATCATCGGAGTGTATCGCGTCGGGCGATCTGGTACTTTTTGATGTTGTTCTTATGTTCTGCCAGCGATTCAGCAAAATTGTGTCCTCCTTTTCCGGTGGCGACAAAGTAAAGGTACTTTGTATTTGCAGGGTTCAACACAGCAACGATTGATGGAGCACCGGGGTTGCATATCGGTCCGGGAGGGAGTCCGTTATGACGATAAGTATTGTAGGGAGAGTCTATTGCAAGGTCTTTGAAGTAGAGTCGGCGGGCAGCTCCTCCAAGTGCAAACTGAACGGTCGGATCGGCCTGCAGGCGTATATTATGTTTCAGGCGGTTAAGATAGACGCTTGCTACAAGGGGTTTTTCCTGATCTACCGGGGTTTCGGCTTCAACGATGGAGGCGAGGGTCAGCAAAGCAGTTTCACTCAGGCCCTTTGCAGAGGCTTGACTCTTCAGGCTATCAGTATAGAAATGCCTGAACCGACCGATAAGAAATCCGGCAGCTTCTTCAGGTGTACTTGCCCATACAAAGTTATAGGTACCAGGGAAGAGATAGCCTTCTGCACTCTTTGCGTTAATATGGTATTTTGAAAGCACTCTGCTGTCGGAAGCAGCAGCCATGAAATGTGCTGCATCCATATCAAGTTTCCGGGAGAGGATGCGGGCAACATGCTGGAGATCTATCCCTTCGGTGATGGTGACACGAACCTCATCCTGCTTGCAGGTGTGCAGATAATATAAAAGCGAGAAGTTGGACATACCTGCCGGGATGGAGTACCTGCCCGGTTTGATATTGTGCAGTTTTGGGATAATGTGACCGGTAAAGAGTATCATCCACCTGCTTTTGACAGAGCCGTTCCGATGCATTTCATCGACAATGGATTTGAAGCCTGTCCCGCGGTGAACAATAAGGGATGTGGTGTGTGACGATGTATTGAATCCCGGCAGAAATAAAATGCATGCCAATGCACTCAGCAGAATTGCAGTGCCAGTTATCAAGAGTTGACGTGGAGAAGTTTTTATTGAGGCCATTGTGAGGTATTTCTATCAGCTGGTGTGTATATCTGGCTGACTGTTTTTCCACTCATGCTGTAAAAGGCGACTCTCTTCAAGGATGCAACGGTAGATTTTTTCCAGCGTATAAGCTTTCAGTGGAGAGTCAGCATGGATGAGCACATTGTTCAGAACCTCTTTTTCCCGTTCAGGTTGAAGTACCTCTTCTCCAATTTGTGACTTCAGGGAGCTGATATTTTGCGCGCAATGTAACCTTTCGCAAAGGAGGAGGGATAACTGCTGATCAATGACATCGATTTTTTTTCTCCATTCGTCCAGTTCATGCCAATGTACGGTATTGTTGATGGTGCTTTCAGACATCATGATCGGGTGGTTAAGTGAAGCGTATAAATGCCACACAAGAGTATTAAAAAATGTGACGGGATCTGCCTACGGTTTGTCGTGCGTGAAGAGCTTCATCCATCGGTTAACTTCTTGATTGCTTAGCAATTTTTCGTTGAATTTTTTCTCCTTCATGGAGAGGTGTTCCGGGCGGATCTGTTTATTTTGGAGGGGTAGAGTGCGCCCAGAGTTTTTTAGTTGTATCGCAAATTCCTCAGATTTTATGCATTGTGCGCCGAAGGCTCTTGCATACCGGCGAATCTCGTCGTCTGAACTTACAATAGTAACCAATTTTACTTGTGTGTTCAACGATTTTACGTAATCAATAATCCATTGGTCGGCGCTTTTCGACGCAGGGGTAAAAACAATATGCAGAGGAGCGCCAAAAGCACTCTCTCTATAAGCGCTTTTTCCATCGTAAACAACCGTGACCGGGCATTTTGTCTCGTGTTGAAAAATGAGCAGCTGCTTTTCTGTTTTCTGACGCAAAATGTCAAGAGATGATGAGGACGAAACAGAGTAAAGCTTATACATTAAATTATATCCGTCCACCACAATCTCGCTGTGCCCTTCTCTCATGGTGATCTTCTACATTTAAAAATATACATAGCAGCTATCGTATAAAATAGCTGAATATTTTTTTAGTGCATCCTTTTTTTATACATTTTAAGTGGTAGGAAGTGGTAAAAAATGGGTGGAATTTCTTGTTTGTCATGGTTATTTTATGATTTATGTCGGCAAGTAGATGAAATATGCTCTTTTAGTGAAGGATGCTTGGTAACAGGAGCTAACGGGATTGCCATCATGGCAGGTTTTATTGGAAAAGAGAGACATGCTGTTGATGAGAAAGGGCGACTGATGATTCCTGCCAGGTTTCGCAGGTTGTTTCGGAAGGAGGCGCCAGTTGAAGTGGATCAGAGGGAACAGGACTATTTTAATGGGCTCTATATCATGAAAGCGCCTGATCGCTCCCTTGAACTTTATGAGCCATTTATCTGGGCTGACATGAGAAAAACTATCTCTGCTCTTTCTGATTTTAATCCAGAAGAACGTCTGCTGAAGACATTGATGTATGAAAGTCTTGATACGATAGAGCTTGACCGCCAGGGGAGGGTTCAACTGTCAAGAGAGTTTCTTGAGCATGCAGGGATTTCAAAAGATGTCGTGATTATAGGTGCTGATACAAAAATGATTATTTGGGATCCGGAATGCCTTCTGGCGGTGATGCAGGAGAGTGCTGGGCGTTTTTCCTCTCTTGCGGGCAGGTATTTTTAACATCCATGGCACAATATAAATTTCACGAGCCGGTACTTCCAGCCGAAATTATTGACTTGCTTGTCAGAAGACCCGGTATTTATGTTGACGGGACTCTTGGAGGTGGTGGTCATTCGCAGGCTATTTTGCGTGCGATTCTTGAGGCTGGTTATGGCGAAGGATCTCTGCTTATCGGGATTGACCAGGATGATGCTGCGCTGCATGAGGCTGCTGAAAGTCTCAGAGGGTACGACGCAATGACTGTTCTGGTTAAAGGGAATTTCAAGGGTATTGAAGGTATTGTCAAGAGTGTCTGCGGCGCAAAAGGTTTAAAGCCAAAGGTAGCAGGGATTCTCCTTGATCTTGGTGTCTCATCGTTCCAGATTGATAGTGCGGAGCGGGGATTCAGTTACTTCAGGGAGGGGCCGCTTGATATGAGGATGGATAGGGAAACTACCCTGTGTGCCGGAGATATTGTCAACACCTATGAGGAGAAAGAGCTTGCAAGGCTTTTTTACCGGTATGGAGAAGAGCCTCGAAGCCGAAGCATTGCCAGGGCAATTGTTGCATACAGGCTTAAAAACGGATCGGTACTCGGGACGCAGGATCTCGCCGGGATAATACGCGATAACGCAACCGGCAGGGATAAGATTATCAAGACTCTTTCAAGAGTATTTCAGGCTTTGAGAATTGAGGTGAATGGTGAGCTTGATGTACTCCGCCATGCGCTTTATGATGGTATTGATTGTCTTGATAATCATGGCAGGATGGCGGTCATCAGTTATCACTCTCTTGAGGACAGAATAGTGAAAACCGTTTTCGCCGAAAAAGCATGGAGCGACTGGGGGCCAAAGGGGGTTGGGTTGAGGGAGCCTCTGGCAAGGGGTACCGTCTCACTCATTACTCGAAAACCTCTTGTTGCAACCCAACAGGAGATAGCTGCAAACCCGAGAGCCCGAAGTGCGAAATTGAGAGTCATTGAAAAAATTTCATAGGGAGATTATCGTGGATGTCAATAGTGGGATTGTTGCCTCTTTAAGCAGGTTTCAGCCGCGCATTAACAGTTTCAGGGAGAAGATACCTGATGCTGTGGTTGTTACCGAAAATTCGGGATTCAGGGAGCTGTTAACCAATGCGCTAAAGTTTGATATCGGCGCGTTGTTACGCCCGAAGACCTTTGTCTATCTCCTTGTCGGGACAGTGATGTTTCTTTTCCAGACATATAATACACTTACCATCATCAATCTTGCCCAGCAGAACGATAAGCTTCGCGAGCAGATACATATGAGTTCAAGTGTCATCACTTCACAGGAGTTGAGAGTGCATGAACTGCATAGTATTCACAATATTGCACAAGATGCTGCATCACTTGGGCTGGCAGCCTCCAATGTTCCTGCTGTAGAGCTTGGGCTGTGAATGATTTGCCTCTAAAAGAAGGATGCTCATGAATGAAAAGCATAACATCGAGAGCTTGGATGATCATGAGTTCGGTAAGCGGCTTGGTATCGTGGTTGCGGTTTTTGCAATATTTGTTATTGCAATCGTTGTCATGCTGCTCAATATCCAGGTTATTAATGTCAAAAAATACAAGCAGAAAGCAGTACGGCAATATGAGCGTGTCATAACAGAGAGTGCACAGCGAGGAGTTATTCTTGACAGAAATTCTCGCATGCTTGCTGAAAGTATTGAGTCCGTCTCATTCTATGCTAATCCTGCAATTGTCAGGCATACACCGCTTTTTAATGAGAAAGGCAAGTCGGTTATTGACAAAGTAACCCGAAAGCAGAAGGTTTATGATAACTCTATAGCTGTTGCAAACTTGTTTGCCCGACATTTAGGAGGTAGTAAGGGATTGTACCTCAAAGAGTTGCGTCGACGAACAGGAATGGCTGTGCTTGGTCGGAAAATTCCTATGGCAAAAGCACTGCGACTCATGCATGAGAACATTCCTGGAGTCTGGTTTGACAAGGAGAACCAGCGATATTATCTGAATGTGGCAGCTCAGGTGATAGGAAGTACCGATATCAAAAACAACGGGATCAGCGGGCTTGAGCTGCAGCTCAACAAGGAGCTGAAAGGTGTTGACGGGACGAGAATTTATCAACGTTCAGCCACTGGCAATCGTTATCCCTCACCTGATGCTAAACAGCAGGATCCAGTTAAAGGTAACAGTGTTCAGTTGACCATCGATGCCGATATTCAAAGTATTGTTGAAGACGAACTGTTGCATGCGGTCAATAAATTTCATGCGGATGCAGCATCAAGTATTGTCATGGAGGTTCGTACCGGGGAGATTATTGCAATGGCCAATAATCCATCATTTGATCTCAACCAGAGGTCGACCTGGTCCCCTGAAAAATCGCGTAACCGGGCAGTAACTGACAGTTATGAACCGGGATCAACCTTCAAGCTGGTCATGGCTTCTGCCGCTACAGAAGTTCTTAAAAGAAAAGCTGAAGACAGGGTGAGTGGTATGAGCGGTATTATGCCCATCTACAACCTTTTTATCCGGGATCATGAACCATTAGGAAATATAACGTTCCGAGAGGCAATCATGAAATCAAGCAATATTGTTGCTGCCAAGACCGCACTGGCCGTCGGGAGCGAGAAATTCTATGCTTATACCTTGAATTTAGGGTTTGGAAGAAAAACTGGTATTGGACTGGTTGGTGAATCGCCGGGAAGGGTACGGCCGCTTGCCCGATGGGATAGAACAACGCTTCCCTGGATGGGATACGGTTATCAGGTTATGGCCACTCCGCTGCAGATATTGCAGGCTTATGCAACTATTGCCAATGATGGTAAGTTGATGAGGCCTTATATCATCAGGAAGGTTGTCAATGCTGAAGGTAAAATTGTCTGGGAGAGTGCCCCTAAAATAGTCCGGACGGCGGTTTTGCCTCAGACGGCACGATATCTTGGCAAGGAGTATTTTAAAGCTGTGGTAGATAGCGGAACGGCAAAGAGTGCAGCTGTGCCGGGAGTTACCGTCGCAGGCAAGACGGGAACAGCAAGGCGTGCTGCCGGAGGTTCGTATTCAAAACCTGTCTATGTCTCCTCATTTGTCGGATATTTTCCTGTTGAAAATCCGCGATATGCCATTATTGTGGTTGTAGAAAATCCAAAAACGGCATATTATGCCGCAACGGTTGCCGCTCCGGTTTTTTCCGGCATCGCGTCAAGAATGATGGCCTGCTCGGAGGAGATGCAGAAAAAGCTTTCCTTCTGTTCTCCTGAACAGGCACTTCTTGATTCCGTGTCAACCGTGACAGTTCCTCAGCTTATGGGGCTACAGGGGCGGGATGCAGAACGGTTGCTGAAATGGTACAATCTGGAGGTGCAATTTTCGGGAGATTTAGATGGATTTGTTGTTTCCCAGAGCATAGCCCCAGGTCAAAGAGTTGAAAAGAAAAGAATGATAAGGGTAACGCTTGCAGGAAGGAACATGAACAAAAAATCCTCATGACGAGGTTCCGGGAGAGTTCCGGTCTGCAGGAGCTGCAGCTGGATGAGCTGCTTAATGGTATTACCTATGAAGAGTCTACCGGCATAAGAGTCGGTGAGACCATTCACACGCTTACCAGTGATTCGCGAGAGGTTCTTCCTGGATCACTTTTTGTGGCAGTTAGAGGATATTGCCGTGATGGTCACCACTATATTGGCAGTGCTGTTGAGCGCGGAGCTGTTGCGGTTATCTGTGAGGAGTTTCCTCATGATATCGGCTCAACCTGCCTCTTTATCAAGGTTTCCGACGCGCGCAAGGCCCTTGCCGAGGCTGCCCGTATCTTTTACGGAAAGGCCTCTGACCAGCTGCTGATTATCGGGGTTACCGGGACCAACGGCAAAACCACAACGTCCAGGCTGATTACGGCCATGCTCAACGCCACAGGCACTCCTTCAGGTTATATTGGCACGAATCTTTGTATGATCGGAGAGCGCGAGATTGCGCTTGAGCGTACTACTCCGGAGGCTAATGGTCTGCACTCTCTCTTTAGCCAGATGGTTGAAGCAGGGTGCCGTGCAGTAGTCATGGAGGTCTCTTCACATGCCCTCGTGCTGCAGAGGGTTTACGGTATTAAGTTTCATGCGGTACTTTTTACCAATCTTACCATGGAGCACCTTGACTTTCATAACTCCATGGAGGAGTATGCTTTAGCCAAGCAGCGGCTTTTCGGTCAGCTCAGCCCGGAAGGCTTTGCTGTGTTTAATAGCGACGACCCTTATGCCTTTCAGATGGCCAAAGGGGTAGAGCGTGAAAAAATATACTGCTGTAGTCTGCAGGGTGTCGATAGATCACCTCTTTCCTGTGGCAAATATTTTAAGGCAGAGATAATCGAAAGCACCATTACTTCAAGCAGGGTTTCCCTGCAATTTCCTGATGCGCTCATCACAATGCTGGTAAGGCTTCCGGGCATATTCAATGTTATGAATGTGCTTGAGGCTGCAGCCATTGGGTTTGGCATGGGGGTTGCGCCCGAAGAGATATGCCGTTCCCTTTCTGCAGTTTCTGCGGTGGACGGGCGCATGGAGAGAGTTGGAGAGAGCCTGGGGTTGTGTGCTTTTGTTGATTATGCGCATACTCCTGATGCACTTTTCAAGGTGCTCGATGCTCTCAGCAGGCTGAAGCCTGAGGGCTCGCGACTTGTGGTGGTTTTCGGGTGCGGTGGAAACAGGGACAGGGGAAAGCGCTCTGAAATGGGTCGTATAGCATCGGAAATAGCCGATGAAGTTATCATTACCTCCGATAATCCACGCGATGAGGAGCCCGAGGCTATTCTTGATGAAATTGAGCGTGGTATCATCAACGGTCATTATCGCAAAATCATTGACCGGACTGAAGCTATCATGACGGCGGTTTCGATAATCCAACATGGTGATATTCTTCTCGTGGCAGGAAAAGGTCATGAAAAGTTTCAGGAAATTGCAGGATGTAAATATTTCTATTCAGATAAGGATGTGTTAATAAAGTCTATGAGGCAACGTTGTTCCGGATATCCGGAGAAGGAGAAAAAGTGAAAGGGGTAGTGACTGTAAATGATTTTCGGACTATCGGAGAGGTTATTATTGCGGAATCGGAATTTCCTCCTTGTGAAATTGCAAATCCGGTTGTGGTTATTGATTCAAGAGAGGTGAAGGGTGGGGAGCTCTTTATTGCCCTCAAAGGAGAGAAAACGGACGGGCACTCTTATATTGAAAGCGTTTTTGAAAAAGGCGCATGCTGGGCCATGGTCAGCCGTGAGTGGTATGAGAGAGATGGTTCAGTTGAGCCTCCACCGGGCAAAGGGTTTATCGTTACTGACGATACAGTTGAAGGGCTGCAGCAGCTCTCTGTGCTTTACCGCTCTACATTTTCTTGTCCCGTCATTGCTATTGGCGGCAGCAATGGAAAAACTACCACAAAGGAGATGGTTGCATCGGTACTTGCAACCGGGTTCAAGGTTCAGATGAGCCGGGGTAACAGGAACAATCATCTCGGAGTTCCTCTCACTCTTCTGCAACTCAGGCAGGATACCGAAATTGCGGTTGTTGAGATGGGAATCAATCATCCGGGAGAGATGGAGTTGCTTGCCGATATCGCGAAGCCTACTCACGCACTGTTGACCAATATCGGTCATGAGCATCTTGAGTTTCTTCTGGATCTTGACGGCGTAGCTGAGGCTGAACTCCAGCTTTTCAGCTATTCTCGGCAGCATGCCGGTACTGTTTTTGTCAATGGTGATGATCCCAGGCTGAAAAATGCAGGAGCCGGATTGGCAGGAAGTATCAGTTACGGTACTCGAGAAGTTCCACTTCACAGCTGTTGGAGCCGGGAGATTTCTGTGGAGAGGGATGGCCGTGTTTCATTCACGCTATGCTCAGCTTCTGGTTCTGAAAAGGTCATCCTGAATTTTACCGGCAAGCACAATGTAGTCAATGCGGTGGCTGCTGCGGCAGTCGGGCGGCATTTCGGACTTTCGTTATGCCAGATCAGGGAGGGGCTTGAGCGACTTATTCCTGCGGCAGGCTGGAAACGCCTTGAGGTCGTTGATGCCTGTGGTATCAGAATTCTGAATGATACTTATAATGCCAATTCAGATTCAATGCGTCTGGCGATCAATGCGCTGTGTGATATGCCCTGCAGTGGTAAAAGAGTTGCTGTCCTTGGTGATATGCTTGAACTTGGTGCGGCGGCAGATGCTGAACATGCAACTATTGGCAGCTATATTCAGCAGAGTACGGTTGATATGCTTTTTACCTTTGGAGAGAAGGCCAGCCTGCTCTGTAGGGCGACACCCCGCAACTGTCGGGGACATTTCGAGAGTCGGGAAAAGCTGTGTGATGCATTGCTTGAGGTAGTGCAGGATGGCGATGCCGTGCTTTTCAAGGGATCAAGGGGGATGAAGCTTGAAGAGGTTGTCGAAGCGCTTATCAACGCACGAACAATAACCAGGTAAGAATAGGGTATGTTTTATTATTTATTAAGGTACATCAACGATGTTTTCCACCCCCCGGTGCTCCGTGTTATCGAGTACCTCACCTTCAGAGCAAGTGCTGCTGCGATTACTGCGCTGTTGATCACGCTGTTTTTTGGCCCTGGATTTATCAGATATCTTCAAACCCGATTTATTGAGCCAATCAAGGAGGAAGCACCTCCGGAACATAAAAAGAAAAAAAAGCTGCCTACGATGGGAGGGCTGCTTATTATTTTTTCTGTAGTAATCTCTGTGCTGCTCTGGTCAAAATTCAATGATCCACATGTGTGGCTGATTCTGCTGGCTATGATATGGATGGGTGTCATCGGCTTTATTGATGACTACCGAAAAGTGGTGATGAAAATCAAAGGGGGGCTTTCTGCACGCTATAAGCTTATCGGGCAGCTCTCTCTCGGTCTTATTATTGGGCTCTATACCTGGTTTGATCCGGCTTTTTCGGTGCTTCTTTCAACAACGACGGTGCCGTTTTTTAAAAATCTGACGATTGACTACGGTATCTTTTATATACCAATCGTCATTTTTATCATTACAGCAGTGTCGAACGCAGTGAATCTTACAGACGGTCTTGACGGTCTGGCTGCAGGCAGTTCTGCTATTGTAGTGACCGGGCTTGGCGGCTTTTCATACCTTGCCGGAAATGCTGTCTATGCCGTATACCTCAATATCCCCTTTATTCCCGGAGGTGGTGAAGTTGCTGTGGTCAGTATGGCCATTGTCATGGCCTGCGTTGGTTTTTTGTGGTTCAACTCCAATCCTGCTGAGATTATCATGGGAGATACTGGATCCCTTGCTCTTGGCAGCGCTATTGCGGTAATAGCTCTGCTGATCAAGCAGGAGCTGCTTCTGCCGGTGATTGCAGGTATTTTTTTCCTTGAAACACTCTCTGTCTCTCTGCAGGTTCTCTATTTCAAATACTCGAAAATGCGGTTTGGCCAAGGAAGACGAATCTTTTTGATGGCACCTCTGCATCACCATTTTCAGCTGAAAGGGTGGGCTGAGCAAAAAATCGTGATCCGGTTCTGGATTGTGGCCATTCTTTTTTTTCTTGTCAGTCTCATGACTCTCAAACTCAGATAATGGCTATCAATCTATCGGGTAAAAAGGTATCGGTTATCGGTGCAGGCATAAGTGGCATTGCAGCAGCGGAACTTCTCCAAGCTCAAGGTGCCGCTGTACTCTTGAGCGAGTTTGGCAGGATTGGCGCAGATGATATTTTGCGACTTCAGGAGCAGCAGATATCTATTGAACAGGATGGTCATTCTGAGAAAGTCTATGATGCCGATTTTTGTGTCATCAGTCCCGGAATTACTCAGAATGCCCCGGTTGTGAAGACCTTGGAGTCCAAAGGGATTCCAATTTTCAGTGAAATCGAGATAGCGAGCTATTTCTGCAAAGCAAGAATTGTTGGTGTTACCGGTACCGATGGTAAAACTACCACATCGACGCTTATTCATCGTTTATGCGAGGCTAATGGCCTGCAGAACGATTACCGGTCATTCAGCGTAGGCAATATCGGGGTGCCGTTCTCTTCAAAAGTACTGGATATGAATCCGCGGGATATTGCGGTTGTCGAGCTGAGCAGTTACCAGCTGGAGCGCTGCTGTAGCTTCAGGCCCGATGTTGCGGTCATCACTAATATTACACCGGATCATCTTGCCCGCTATGAAGGTGACATGCAACGGTATGCCGCAGCCAAATTCAGGATCTATGCGAACCAGGGTGTGGCAGATACGCTTATCTATAACGAGGATGATCCTTTGCTCAGAGAGCATTTTTCAGGAAAGTTTTTCCCGTTCAACCTTGTCCCGTTTGGCATGGACTCTGTGCAAGGAGGGGGAATTGACCGGCGCATTGTTTTGCTTGATGGAGAGAGAATTGTTGTGCGTATTCCAAATGGTGAAGATGAGGTGATGGTGATATCAGACTTTCTGAAACAGAGTTTTCGAGGGCGCCACAATATTTCTAATGTGCTTGCTGCTATTGCGGCAGCAAGGGCATTGGGTATCAGTAATGAGATTGTGCGTTCAGTGCTCAGTGAGTTCAATGGTGTTGAGCACCGTCAGGAATATGTCACGACACTCAACGGAGCTTGCTGGGTCAACGATTCAAAAGCCACGAACATCAATGCCATGCGACAGGCACTTGAGGCTGTACCGGGAAGCTGCGTTCTTATTGCAGGAGGTCGGGATAAAGGTAATGATTACAACTCTCTAGCCGGGCTTGTCAGAAAAAAAGTCTCACTGCTCATTGCAATTGGTGAATCGCAGGGAAAGATCGTCTCATCATTTGAGGCTATTGTGGTGGTAAAAAAGGCCACGTCGCTTGAAGATGCAGTATTGCTTGCCTATGAGGCTGCCGGGCAGGGAGAAACGGTGCTGTTTTCGCCAGGATGCGCCAGCTTTGACATGTTTGCAAATTTCGAGGAGCGCGGAATAAAGTTCAAACAATGTGTTCATCAGTTACAGCCATGCTGAAACGAGATTTGAGTTCCGACTTTGCGATATCGACGGATCAGGAAGAGTTTTTAATACCTTCACGGGTAGAGGGAGTTGCAGGGAAATTGATGATGCTTATCGTTGCTATTCTCATATGCATCGGTGTGGTTATTGTCTACAGCAGCGGAGCGGGATGGGCAGAAAACAAATACGCAAGCTCCGAGTATTTTTTGTGGCGTCAACTTGTTTTTTCTGTGCTTGGAATTACTACTGTTTTGCTTGTTGCGCAACTTGACTATCATCTTTTCTGGAAGACCAGCAAGATTATTCTTGTTGCAAGTATTCTTCTTCTTGCCACTCTTCTCGCATTGAAAGCAGTTGGACGTATTTCAGGAGCTGCTCGCTGGATAGGGTTCGGGCCGATTAAATTCCAGGTATCTGACTTTGCCAAATATGCGGTTATTTTTCATTTTTCAAGGCTTCTTACCGAAAAGCAGAGTTATATACGAGATCTCAATAACTCCTATTATCCCCTGCTCACTATTCTGCTTACAGTTGTAGCTCTTGTCGCGCTTGAACCTAATTTCAGTACCGCGACGCTTATTGCCTTGATAGGGTTTATGTTGATGTTTATCGGAGGGGTTAATATTCGTCATCTCCTTTCAACGGTATCTCTGCTTATCCCCATTGCAGCTGTTTTTGCCATTGCTGCGCCATACAGGGTTGCCCGTTTGCTCTCATTTACCAGTAAGGATGAAAAAGAGATAAGCTATCAGGTTGTGCAGGCATTGATTGGTCTTGGAAATGGTGGCTTGTTCGGGCTTGGTATAGGAGCAAGCAAGCAAAGGGAGCTTTATCTGCCTCTTTCGTATAATGATTTTGTCTTTGTTGTTATTGGCGAGGAGTATGGGTTTGTCGGTGCTGTTGCTGTTATTGCGCTTTTTGCTGGTTTTTTTGTCTGTGGACTGATTATAGCCAAGCACGCTCCCGATAATTTTGGAAAATATGTCGCCAGCGGTATCACCATGGCAATTACTCTTTTTGCTTTTATCAACATTGCTGTTGCCTGTCACCTGATACCTACCACAGGCGTTGCGCTTCCTTTTATCAGTTATGGAGGTACAGCGCTCCTGCTCAACTCACTTGGTGTTGGTATTCTTATGAGTATATCGCGCTACAAGAAACGGGTGATTGAAAAAAGTGCTCAGTTGGGTGTCGCTGAAAGGAGTATGGAATGAAAGTACTTTTTGCCGGAGGTGGAACAGGCGGGCATTTATATCCTGCCGTTGCCATGGCAGGAGAGCTGAAAAAGCTGGTGGCGGATGCAGAGATTTCATTTGCCGGTACTTCCGGAGGTATTGAGTCGACCGAAGTGCCAAGACTTGGTTTCAAGCTCCATCTGATTCCGGTCAGAGGTTTGAAACGAGGTTGGTCACTTGCCGATATCATTGCCAATGTTGGTGTCCTTGCCGATTTTGCTGCAGCTCTGGGTCGTGCTGTTGCCCTTATTGGCCGGGAGAGTCCTGATGTCGTTGTCGGAACGGGTGGATTTGTCAGCGCTCCGCTGTTGTTTGCCGCACAGCTTTTACGAAAAAAAACACTAATTCAGGAACAGAATGCATTTCCTGGTTTGACAACTAAACTCCTTTCATCCCTTGCCAGTGAAGTGCATCTCTCTTTTGAAGACGCTAGGAGGTTTATTGTAAAAAAACAGAATCTTTTTGTCTCCGGTAATCCTGCACGCTTGTTCGAAAAGCAGGACTCCTCAGCAGCACGAGGTTGCTTTAATCTGCACACTGATCGTCCAACCCTTCTTGTTTTCGGAGGAAGCCGTGGAGCCCGTTCGATCAACAATGCCGTGCTACAGTGGCTCAACGAGATTACCCTTTCGGCAAATCTTATCTGGCAGACAGGGTCGCTCGACTTTGAGCGTATAAAGAGCCAGGTCATGCCGTCACCTTATTTGTGGATGGCACCGTATATTGAAGATATGGGCGCGGCATACAGTGCATCTGACCTTGTTTTATGCAGGGCAGGTGCCTCAACTATTGCAGAACTGACCAATCTTGGTAAAGCATCTGTGCTTGTGCCTTATCCTTATGCCACCGGAGATCATCAGCGTCACAATGCACAGGCACTTGTCAAGAGCGGAGCAGCTATTGTGGTTGAGGATGCCCGTCTCAGTGAACAGATATCGAAGAAAAAAATTCTTGAATTACTGGATGATGCAGGAGAACTGAAAAATATGAGGATTGCTTCAAGGAAACATGCGTATCCAGATGCAGCACATCAACTTGCGTTGAGAATTATCGGGCTTTCAAAATAACATTAAGGGGTAACATTCACATGGAGCTGGGGAAAACAAAAAGCGTTCATATTGTTGGAATTGGCGGTGCAGGAATGAGCGCAATAGCGGAACTGCTTTTGAAGTCCGGCTTCGGGGTAACAGGTTCTGACGTATCCTCAGGGGAGGTGACCGATAAACTTGTCGAACATGGCGCAATAATCTATAAAGGACACAGGGCGGAGCAGATTGCGTTATGCGACGTGGTAGTTTACTCCTCAGCGATAAGGCCGGAAGAGAATATTGAGATTATCACAGCTGAAAAAGCAGGCATTCCTGTTATTAAACGGGACGAGATGCTTGGAGAGCTTATGCGCTACAAATTCGGGATTTGTGTTTCCGGTTCGCATGGCAAGACAACTACTACAGCTATGATTGCCACGATGCTTATTGAGTCGGGAGAGTCGCCAACGGTCATGATTGGCGGTATATCGGACTATCTGAAGGGCAGCACGGTTGTCGGTGAGGGGAAATATATGGTTATTGAGGCCGATGAGTATGACCGCGCTTTTTTGAAACTTACTCCGACCGTTGCTGTTGTCAACAGCCTTGAGTCAGAGCATATGGATACCTATGGAACGCTCGATGAACTGAAACGGGCATTTATAGAGTTTGCCAATAACGTGCCTTTTTATGGACGGGTGATCTGTTGTGTCGACTGGCCTGAGATACGAAAGATCATACCATCAATGAACCGTCTTTATTCTACTTTTGGTATTGACGAGCCTGCGGATGTTATGGCTTCTGACATTGTTCTCGAAAAACAATTGAGCAGATTTACACTCAAGGCTTTCGGTACAGAGTATCGCGATGTTTGCATTAATGTACCTGGACGCCACAATGTGCTCAATGCACTGGCAGCCTTTTCGACAGGACTTGAGTTGGGGATTATACCTGAACGGCTGATTGCAGGCCTTGGCAGGTACAGCGGTATGAGGAGAAGGTTTCAGGTGAAATATGACAATGGTGAAGGACTTCTGGTTGTTGATGATTACGCTCACCATCCATCGGAGGTCAAGGCGACTGTCAAAGCGGCAAAAAGTGGTTGGAGCGACTCCAGAGTTATCGCTGTTTTTCAGCCTCATCTCTTTTCCCGTACCATGGAGTTTGCTGATGAATATGGCTGGGCTCTTTCAAGAGCAGACATTGTCTATGTTGCAGATGTTTATCCCGCCCGTGAAAAGTTTGTGGATTATCCCGGGGTTACCGGGGATATGGTGGCTCTCGCTGTTCGAAAAGCAGGCGGAAAGCATGTCGAGTTTATTGCCGACAGGGAAATTCTCTTTTCAGCTCTCGGGGAACATTTCGTAACTGGGAATATGCTCCTTTTCATGGGTGCCGGGGATATAACTCTTCTTGCTTCCAGAGTTGCCGAAGCATGCCGTGAGAAAACTCTTGCAACATGATATGGAGAGCATGTTATGCATGATTCCGATCAAAAAGAAGAGACGGGTTATCTCCCTGACTCCAGAAATCCGGGAGCTTCTGATGGTTTTGACGAAGAGGCAACACTAAACAGCTCTGTTCCGGCTTATGCTGATGATGGGAAGGCAAGAGTTTTTATTTTTATTATGGTGCTTGCATCTCTTGTCGGGTTGGCCTTTTATTCCTTGAAATGGAAAAAAGAGGTGGTTGTCAGGGATATTGTTGTTGAGGGAGTTGCGGTTATGGCCGGCAAAGAGCTTTCAGCAAGCATGAAAGCCTATAAAGGCAGAAATCAGTATGAGCTTGACTCTGATGAACTGAAAGCGAGAGTTATGCAGTTTCCCTATATCAGGGATGCAGTGATCAGCAAGGAGATGAATGGAATTGTCCGTATAAGGGTTATGGAGCGGGTGGTGATGGCCTTGACGGTTATAGATGGCAGAAATATGGCTATTGACACTGAAGGATTTCTGCTGCCTGATAAGGAGGAGTTTTCAGAGCAGTTCCCTAAATTTCTCCTGGTTTCAGGAATAAGCCGATTGAAAGTGACCGGTAATGGCCTTCGTCAGATTGACTATCGAGATTTTGACACGATCAGTCAATTTCTTGAGGCTCTTTCCGGAAGTGATTATGCAAAACTGCTTATTCGCGAACTTCACCTTGCAGGTAACAATATGACCTACTGCATGGCCAATCAGGCTTCTACTCGTTTTATTGTTGGTAATGATGGTAACTTCAAGGAAAAGTTGAAAAAATTCGAGATATTCTGGCAAAAGGTTGTTTCAAAAAAAGGTTTTGGCTTTTATGAAACTGTTGACCTGAGGTTCAGAGAGAGAGTTTTTACCAGGGTTCCTGTCTCTTCGGAGGTCACACAGGATGTTCACCTTTGATAATAATGCAAGAATAGAACAATGCTGAAAAGCAATATCGCGGTAGGTCTGGATATCGGCACAACCAAGGTATGCGTTGTGGTTGCCGAAAAAGATGAAATTGGAAAGCTTAATGTGCTTGGGAAAGGACGTTCAAATTCTGATGGTCTTCAACGAGCTACAGTTGTCAATATCAACAAGACGGTAGCCGCCATAAGGGCTGCTGTGGCTGATGCTGAGCGGGAGTCCTCTATACGGATTCTCGGTGTGAATGTCGGTATTTCCGGAGCACATGTACACTGTATACACAGTAATTCCGAAATCAGCATCAATCAGACCGGTATTGTCAATGAATCCGATGTCAAGCGGTTTCTGGAAAAGGCCAAGACCAATATCAGATATCTCGATATTGATCATGAAATTATTCATGTCATACCGCAGGAGTTTATTGTTGATGATCAAGAGGGGCTTCTTGATCCGATAGGAATGGCTGGAACGACCATGCGAGGCAGTGCCTATATTGTTGTCGGCTTGAGGACAAAGATCCGTAATATAAAACAGTGCGTCGAGAAGGCTGGACTGGAGATCAGTGCGGTTACTTTTGAACCGGTTGCCTCGGGTATCGCGGTTATGAAGGAGCGGGAGAAGAAAAGCGGCGTGGTTGTTATTGATATAGGAGGAGGCACTACGGAGGTCGCAATATATATTGACGGAGCAATCCGTTACTCAGAGGTAATCAAGGTTGCCGCCAACGATGTCACTCATGATCTGGCTCATGGCGTGAAGGCTCTTTACGAAGTTGCTGAAGAGCTTAAAATAAGACATGGCTGTGCGTACAGTCAGATGAGCGGGGAGGATGTTGATATTCTTATTGAAGGTATTGAAGGCCGTCCACAAAAATCATTTCCTAAGAGTTCGTTGACTATGATCATTGAAGCCAGAATGATGGAGATTCTGGAGCTTGTGCGGGATTCTATCAAGCGGTCGGGCTACTACGAATATATCAATGCGGGTGCAATAATCACTGGAGGAGGCTCTCTTCTGCCGGGCACCGAAGAGCTTGCCCATGATGTTCTCGGGCTTGATGTTCGTATCGGCTATCCCGAAGGTGTCTCTGGCGGCATCAAGGGCTCTGTCAACAATCCCATGTATGCCACCGTTATGGGTCTTGTCGCTCATGCATTTCAGAACAATCTTACAGGCGATCATAATTTTGCCTCGGCAGCAGAAATAGTTCAGCCTGATACCCCCGCAAACATTTCAGAAGAGCCTGAAGCACAGGAGCAGAGTCCTGCGACTAAAAAAATTGGGGATCGCTTGAAAAAATTCTGGGATAATCTTTGATGAGAGATAAAAAATACGCCTTTTAATAGAGGAGAACTGAACAATGGCATTTGAACTCGATCCCGGCCTGTTTGACAGTGAACAGGGGAAAGGGGTTACTATAAGAATTGTTGGCGTCGGTGGTTGCGGCGGCAATGCGGTGAACAACATGATTGACAGGAAAATAAGCGGTGTTGAATATATTGTGTTCAATACAGACCGTCAGGCACTCCTGAACTCGAAAGCACCTCTCAGGGTGCAGATCGGCAAAAAAGCTACAAACGGGCTTGGGGCTGGAGCTGATCCGGCCAAGGGGCGGCAGGCGGCTGATGACGATCGCGAAATTATTGCTGCCCAGCTCAGAGGGGCCGATCTTGTTTTTATTGCTGCAGGCATGGGCAAGGGCACGGGAACTGGCGCTGCGCCTGTTATTGCCTCGATTGCAAGGAATATGGGCATACTCACCATCGGTGTTGTAACCAGGCCATTCAACTTTGAGGGCCAGGTCAAGGCGAAAATTGCTGACGGAGGGATTGCAGAGCTACGAAAATATATCGATACTCTTATTCTTGTTGAAAATGAAAAGATTCTGAGTATTGCTGAAGAGGGAGTAAGCGCTACGGAAGCGTTTAATATGGCAAATGATGTCCTTTACAGGGCAGCAAAAGGCATCGCCGACATTATCACCCGTCACGGCCATGTCAATGTTGACTTTGCCGATGTGCGGAGCATTATGTCAGGGGCGGGAGATGCTGTTATGGGTTCTGCTGCTGCGGCTGGCGATCGCCGGGCCCTGAAAGCTTCATCAGATGCTCTCAACAGTCCCCTTCTTGAAGGTGTATCGGTCAGGGGTGCCAGAGGTGTGCTGGTCAACATTACCGGCGAGGTCACCATGAGGGATATGTCGGATGCCATGAACTATATCGAGGAGCAGGTTGGCAGTGATGCCAAAATCATCAATGGTTATGTTGACGAGCCTCAGGTATCTGGTGAAATAAGGGTGACCGTTATTGTTACCGGCTTCAAACGCAAAGATCAGGAGGAGGTAAAAGAGAGTGTGGGAAGACATCCTGTCACACCTGTGCAGGGAATCAGATCAGGACAGGGTTCCCAATCTGTCCGGCATACCGTATCTCTCTATCCTGACCGCCACGAAGAGGATTTGCGTATTCCCGCTTATATCAGAAGACAGTTATCGATCCATGATCCCCGAGAGGTGGGGGCAAGGAAAAACACTCAGAATGACACCGATCATAATCCGTTGGTCACCAGTGGAAGTAACGAGCATGAAGATAAAATCCAGAAAGGCTTGTCAGATACACCAGCATATCTCCGCAGGAAAAATACCGGTATCTGACAATGCATTTTAACCATTGAAGTAAAGGGAGTTAATGAAATATTGTACGCTTTCCGCAGAAGATGCGGTAGCCAGAATTAAATCGGGTGACAGGGTTTTTTTGCATACGGCAGCAGCAACACCGCAACGACTGATCGACGCGATGGTCAATCGATCAGCTGAGTTGAAAAATGTTGAAATCATCAGTCTTCATACCGAAGGTGAAGCGGCTTACGCGAGACCGGAGTATCGGGAGAGCTTCAGATTGAATGCTCTGTTTGTTGGTAAAAATGTTCGCCAGTCGGTTCAGAACGGTGATGGTGATGCCATTCCAGTTTTTCTCAGCGATGTTCCCTCCCTCTTCACCAATAAGGTACTTCCGCTCGACATTGCCCTTGTTCATGTTTCTCCTCCAGACCGACACGGCTACTGTTCTCTTGGAGTTTCTGTCGATGCAACTCTTGCAGCAGTGCACTCAGCAAAGCTTGTTATTGCCCAGGTGAACCCCAATATGCCTCGAACCCATGGCGAAGGAATGCTGCATACCAGCAAGATCCATGCGATGGTTGATGTCTCCGATGCTATTCTCGAAACACCAAGACGTCTCTTGAGTGATGTAGAAATCCGTATTGGAAACCATATTGCTTCCATTGTTGAGGATGGCGCAACGCTTCAGCTGGGTATAGGCGCTATTCCAGATGCAACACTTGCTGCGCTTACCGGCCACAAAGACCTTGGCATTCATTCTGAAATGTTTTCGGATGGTGTGGTAGATCTTGTTGAAAAAGGAGTGATTAACGGTCGTAAAAAACGCAGCCACAAGGAGATTATTGTTGCCAGTTTTCTTATCGGGACAAGAAAATTATATGATTTTGTTGACGATAACCCGCTTGTTGCAATGTTGCCTTCCGATTATGTCAACGATACCCGGGAAATCCGGAGAAATCCTCGAGTGACAGCGATCAACAGTGCGCTTGAAATTGACATGACAGGCCAGGTATGTGCGGATTCGATCGGGCAGAAATATTATTCAGGTGTTGGCGGTCAGATGGACTTTATACGTGGTGCAGCGCTTTCAGAGGGCGGCAAACCGATTATTGCACTGCCATCAACGACAAAAAAAGGGTTGTCGAGGATTGTTGTGCAGCTTAAGCCTGGCGCTGGTGTAGTTACTACAAGAGCGCATGTGCAGTACGTAGTTACCGAGTATGGCATTGTCAATCTGCATGGAAAAAATCTCCGTCAGCGGGCTGAAGCACTGGCAAGCATTGCCCATCCTGATTTCAGAGAGGATATTTCCCGTCAAGCCCATGACCTCTATGGCTCTTATGGCAAAGGTTACCAGTAATATCCTCACCGTAAACCAATCAGGCTAACCATGCGTCCGGTTTTTCCCTGATCGCGACGGTATGAAAAAAACATACTGCTGTCGGCATAGGAGCAGAAGTGAGAGCGCTCGATATTCGATGCGGGAATACCTGACGCGAGAAGCTGCTGATAGTTTACCAAGCTCAGGTCAAGCAGGTATTTTTCTTCTTCCCGGGAGAATGGTGAACGTCGGCAGCTATCCAGAGGAAACTCCCTCGCAACTTCAAGGCTCACCTCGTAGGCATTTGCAGAAATACCCGTTCCAATGAAGGCAAAACACTCTTCCGGCACACTCTTGAATGTTGTCTGCATTGCCGCAATGGTTTTCATCACAATTTTTCCGGCACTTCCTTTCCATCCTGCATGAACCGCTCCCGCAGCTTGATGCTGCGGGTCGTAGAGCAGTACAGGATAGCAATCTGCAGTCAAAATGCACAGGAAGAGATTGTTCCGGTCTGTAATGAATGCGTCATAACCGTGGTATTTTCCAGGTTTATCGGCAAAGAGGATTTCAGTGCCGTGAACCTGCACGGAGCTGACCAGGCTTTCAGGAGTGATATGGGCCGATCTACAGAGCAGACAGGTGTTTTCATGAACACAGTCGAAACTATCTTCGGTATTGATACCGAGGTTCAGAGAGGAGTAGGGCTCTTCGCTCACGCCTCCTGTTCTTGTACTCTGCAGAGCCAGAAGCTCTTTGAATTTCCTGAAAGACTCCGGAACGATAAATTTTGGAGGCACGCCAGTTGGGGTTATGTTGTTTGACAGGAAGAATGCGCTTAAAGGTTCATTAATTCCCGAAGAGATAGTATCTTTCATGTCATGATTTATTGCCCTGCTACCCGGTTATGATTGTTTTTTATAGAATCTGGTGCTGGTCTGAATGATAACAAGCGCGTTCAACAATGACAAAACCTGATGAAGAGAGGTTTCCGGATCAATTTGGGCGTTCTGTTCGGGCGATTTCCGATTACATGGGTCTGGGTATCCAGATTGCGGTAAGTTTTGTTTTTTTTGTATTTCTGGGTTACTGGGCAGACGGCAGGCTTGGTACTTCACCACTCTTGCTTCTTGCCGGAGTACTCCTTGGTATGGTTGGTATGGCTCTTGTCCTGATGAAAGTAGTGCGCCAGGCCAACAAAAAGAAATAGAGCATGAGTTGTTAATCAAGAAAGAAAAGAGAGATATGAAGCCATTGTTTGAATTTTTTATTAAGTTATGTATCTTGTCAGTCGTTTTATGGGGGGTTATTTTTGCAGCTCTTAATCCGGGAAGTGTTGATTATCACTCGATATTTCTTGCTTGGATAATGGTAGTTACCAATGCTGTTGCTGGTTATATGCTTTTCGACTATGCAATTGACAAGGATTCATCGGTATTTACCAAGGTTGTATTTGGAGGTTTGACTGTCCGGTTGCTTCTTCTGATGGTGCTTGTAGCAGTTGTTCTTATCAGGAACCTTGCAGTTATAAATGACTTTGTTTTTTCCTTCTTCGCGTTTTATTGTATCTATGTAATTGTTGAAATTCTCGGGTATCAAAAGAAAAACAAACAGAAAAAGAATACTGCATGAAACGGGTAAACATCATACAGGCCAACTCTCTTCTCAAGGTTATTGCGATTCTTGTGCCACTTCTTTTCAATGTGAATGGCCTTGCTTTCGCGTCGTCTGAACAGTCGTCAGGCGTTACCAAAAACAGCTCTGTCGCAGTTGCTGCTACGGCAGTTTCCGCTCCTGCAGCTGAAGTCGCACATGGCGCTGAAGCGCCTGAAGGGGAGGAAAAAGCCGGTGATGTTATTATGCATCACATTCTCGATAACAGTACTTTTGCTTTCGAGCCATTCGGCTCAGTCAATCTTCCGAAAATAGTTGTAGGGGGATATGATATTTCAGTCACCAAGCATGTGGTAATGCTCTGGGTGGTATCTGCCCTGCTCCTTATAGTGTTTTCAGTAGTCGGCGGCAAATACAAGAACATGACCCCGCGTCATGCTCCCAAGGGGCTGGCCAACGCTATGGAGGCTCTTGTGGAGTTCATTCGACTTGATGTTGCCAAGTCAAATATCGGACATGGCTACGAAAAGCATCTTCCTTATCTGTTGACGGTTTTCTTTTTTATTCTCTTCTGTAACCTTCTTGGTCTTATCCCCTACGGTGCCACGGCAACCGGTAACGTCAATGTTACTCTCACACTTTCCGTTTTCACCTTTTTTGTTACCCAGATTGCCGCATTCAAAGCTCACGGTGTCAAAGGTTATCTTCAGCACCTTACCGCAGGGACTCACTGGTCTCTGTGGATTATCATGGTGCCAATTGAGATAATCGGTCAGTTTACAAAGCCGTTTGCGCTTACTGTTCGACTTTTTGCCAACATGACGGCGGGACATATTATTATTCTCAGTCTGATTTTTATCAGTTTCATTTTGAAAAGCTACATAGTCGCCGTAGCGGTTTCGGTTCCATTTGCCATATTTATTTATCTGCTTGAGCTTTTCGTTGCGTTCCTGCAGGCATTTGTTTTTACCATGCTTTCCGCACTCTTCATCGGTCTTGCTACAGCGCACGAAGGACATGATGAGGCGGCAGCCGGAGCAGCTCATCACTGACATGAACTTACGTGGCTATTGAAGAGTAACTCTTATTGGTATTCTTTTTATTAAACGCTTTTAAAACTGCTAATCCTTTAGCAAAAAACTATCAACAAATAAACGGAGGTAATAACAAGATGGAAGGTTTAGGTTTAGCTTATTTAGGTGCAGGTCTTGGCGCCGGTCTGGCAGTTATTGGTGCAGGTCTTGGTATTGGCAATATTGCAGCGTCAGCAGCTGAGGGTACAGCTCGTCAGCCTGAAGCTACTTCGGATATCCGTACCACCATGATTATTGCAGCAGCTCTTATCGAAGGTGTTGCCCTGTTCGGCGAAGTTATCTGTGTGCTTCTTGCTCTTAAGTAATATTGAGCGTTTGTAAAGACTCAATACAGAAGATATCCCGATTGCGATTGATTTGTTCAAGCCGTAATCGGGTTTTATTAACCGTTAACGGAAACATTGTTCATGCTGACGTCAGGAATTATACTTCTTGCCGGTTCTCTTCTGAGCCCTAACCCCGGTCTTATATTCTGGACTGCGGTAACCTTTGTGATTGTGCTGCTTATTCTGAAGAAGATTGCATGGGGGCCGATCCTCACTGCTTTGGAAGAGAGGGAAAAGGGAATTCAGTCATCCATTGACCGTGCGCATCAGGCCAAAGATGAATCTGAAGCTATTCTGCGTAAAAACAGGGAACTTCTGGCAAAAGCCGATGCTGAATCCGACAGGATTATCCGTGAAGGAAAGGACTATTCTGAAAAACTTCGTGCTGATATCGCTGAAAAAGCTCAGGCAGAAGCGAAAAAAATGATTACTTCAGCAAAGGAAGAGATTGAACAGGAAAAACGTCGGGCACTCGATGTGTTGAGAAATGAGGTTGCTGATCTTGCCGTCAAGGGCGCTGAGAAAATTATAAAGAGTGCTCTGGATGCCGATATTCAGAAAAAGATCGTTGACAGTATGATTCAGGATCTTTCAACAAAACGTAACTGAAAAAGGTCACGACATGTCAAGTGTAATTACAAGCCGTCGATATGCTTCCGCTCTTCTCTCTGCAGCTGAAGAGGGTAATTTTATCGATCAGATTGTTGAAGAGCTTCAAGTGATTAAGGTTGTGCTTGAGAACTCCCGTGATCTCGTTCAAGCCATGCGCAGCCCTCTTGTAAAAGGGGACAAGAAAATTCATATTCTTGAGGAGATCTTCAAGGACTCTGTCGGGGATAAAATGTTTCTTTTTTTAAAGCTGGTTGCGAGGAAAAAACGTGCAGGGCTCTTGCCCGAAATTATTGATGAGTTTCAAGTTCTTCTTGATGACAAAAGAGGTATAATCAATGTCGATATTACCAGTGCAGTTAAACTGTCCGACGAGCAGTACAGTGAACTGGTTCAGCGACTTGAGATCTATACTGGGAAAAAAATTCGGGCAAAGATGGCTATCAATGAGGCTCTTATTGGTGGCGTTTCAGTGAAAATAGGCGATACAATATTTGATGGCAGCATCAGCCACCAGCTTCAGAGGTTCAGACAGGCATTGGTTGCCGAAAAGGTATAAACTTATAAAGGTTACCTGATTGTTTTCTCCATTGTCAATAGCCTGCTCATGCAGGCTATTTTTTTAACTTTTTTATGCTAAAGATTTTTGCAAGCTTTGTAAAAATCTTTAGCATAATATACTTGGGGCTTTAGCTCAGTTGGTAGAGCGTCTCGTTCGCAATGAGAAGGTCAGGGGTTCGACTCCCCTAAGCTCCACATGAACTCCGTCGGCGAGTTTCTTATTCTGCAGTTGTGTATTACTTGTACGGTTCTGATTTCTATAAAATGGATAATGGAGTTACTCTATGTCGGTTGCCAGATATTTTTCACGTGCGGCATTGATGCTTTTTACGATAGGGTTGTTGATGAGTTCCGGGTGTTCATCATCCAAGCCTGCAGCTACAGTAACTACCCTCGTTTCTGAAGGCTATGCCAAAGCAGAGAAGATGTATAATAACAAGGATTATGATGGCGCCGCCCTCACGCTTGAATCTCTGCTTGTAACCTCACGGGCAACTGCACTCGAAGATCACGTACTCTTTCTTCTTGGGCAAACTTATTACAATTCAGGACAGTATTTGCTTTCAGCAGACATTTTTACCCGCTTACTCAAGCAGGTGCCCTCTACACCTTATGCCCGGACAGCCCAGTTTCTGATTGCAAAATCCCATGAGAAGCTTTCTCCAAATTTTGCACTCGACCAGCAGGAAACAGTTAAAGCCATTGATCAGTTTTCCGTATTTATGGATATCTACCCCGTAACGGATTCTTCAAAGATTTTAAGTGACGTTGAGACCTACAGGGAGCTGCTGAAGATCAATCCCGACAACCCGACCTATAAAAAGAATTATGCTAAGGCAACCGCAGAACTTGCACGGGTTGACACCATGAGGTATGCGGAAAAGGCTATTCCGGCACTCAGAAATAAATTAGCTAAAAACACATATTTTATAGCAAGGCAGTATGTTCAGCTAAAAAAATATAAGGCGGCCGTTATTTTTTATGACGAGCTTATCAAGCGTTACTCTGATACCGACTATCTACAGCAGGCTTGGGCAGGAAAGATAGAGGCGTTGATCAAGCGCAAAAAGTGGTTTGAAGCCGGTCAGGTACTCGATCAGTATCTGCAGCTTTACCCTGGTAAACAGCATGAAATGAAAGGTACCAGGGAACAGATCTCTCAAAATATTAAAAACAACTGATCGGAGGGGACCCCAGTGCATATGGCAGTTTTTGGCGGAACCTTCGATCCGCCGCACAATGGTCATCTTGCGCTTTCTCTCTATGCCCGGGAGCTCCTTCAGATTGACAGAATTTTTATTTCTGTTTCCAACAATCCCCTGAAGCACAACCGGAGAGCTGCTGATGTGCATAGGAAGCGCATGGCTGAGCTTCTCTCTGCCGAAATCAATCGTACAGGACTCTGCAGCCAGGTAAGCGGCTGGGAGCTTGAAAAACAACAGGAATCCTACACCGTTGACCTTCTGAACTATGTCCATCAACTCTATCCCCACGACAACCTGACACTGCTTGTTGGTGAAGACAGCTTCCGGGAGTTTCCTTTGTGGAAGGATTATGAGAAGCTATTTTCGTTGTGTGATATTGTGGTGTTCAGAAGAGCAGAAACAGGGATTCATTTGCTGCCACCTGATGCTCTGCAGCGGAAAGAAAGCATAGCTACTATCGATTTCACCTACGGAGTCTCCTCAACAGAAATCAGGGAGCTTGTCGCTACCGGGCAAACTATATCAAGGTTAGTTCCCTCCTCAGTACATCGCTATATCATCGAGCACGCACTCTACCTGCAGCCATCGCTTTCTACATCGACTCAGGAGCCGAGACACCGAGAATCCTAAATCCGTTGCGAAGTACCTGGCGTGTTGCCAGCGAAAGAAAGAGTCTTGCCTTGCATATATCAGGTTTGGCCTTGATAATGGGGCACTCCTGGTAGAACCGATGAAAAACTTCAGCAAGTGAGTGCAGGTACTCCACCATTTTTTGTGGTTCCAGCAGGCGCAGGCTTGTTTTAATCATGGCAGGATAATCAAGCAGGGCAAATCCAAGCTGAAGTTCTGCCTGCGAGGTGAGTAGATGCAGCAAATGGTGTTCAGAGCTTGATGCCGGGTCAAACCCTGTTTCCTGCAGGGCCATACGCAAGAGGCTGCAGATGCGTGCGTGTGCATACTGCAGATAGAAGACCGGATTGTCTTTTGACTGTTTTTTTGCAAGCTCGACATCGAAGTTCAGGTGAGAATCCTTGCTGCGCATGATGAAAAAAAGTCTTGTAGCATCTGCGCCGACATCATCAATCAAATCGTCCAGCAGATCAGCATTGCCTTTTCTTGTTGACATTTTAAGTGTCTGTCCGTCAACCGTCGTTGTCACAAACTGATTAATGGCTATCTTGATCCGTCCGGTATCGAAACCAAGAATCTTGAGTGCTTCGATAACATCAGGATACTCATCAATATGATCGGCACCGAAAACATTGACAATCACAGCAAAGTTCCGTTCAAACTTCGTGATATGGTAGGCGATATCGGGCAGTCGGTAGCTCGGTTCGCCCGAGGATTTGATGAGTACCTTGTCCTTTTCCTGTCCCAGCTTTGTTGTTAGAAACCATGTAGCTCCATCGTATTCGGCAATGAACCCTCTCTCTCTGAGTGCTGTGATGACATTCTGGTTTGGTGTCAAGCCTCTCTTGTCAGGCGTATAAAGGGTATGTTCATTAAAATACGAGTCATGATGGATACTGAGACGATCAAGGGTTTTCCGTATCGAGCTGAAAATGATCTCTTCAGCAATCTCTTTAAAGATCTTCAACTCACTTGACGCTGAAAGTTCCGTTCCATGTTCGTTGTATATCGTTTCAGCTATCTCCCGGATATACTCTCCCTGATAATGAGTGGGGGGGAACTCTATCACCTTGCCGCAACGTTCCAGATATCTCAGCATGACTGACTCTCCGAGAATCTGCATCTGTCGGCCGGCATCGTTGAAATAGTACTCCCTGGTAACCTCATAGCCCTGAGTCTCAAAGAGATTTGCAATACAGTCTCCAAGCACGCCACCCCGGCCACGCCCTATGGTCAAAGGTCCAGTAGGATTGGCACTCACATATTCCACCAGCGCTCTCTCTCCCTTACCGATACCTCCCTTTCCATACTCATCACCATCCAGAAGCACCTGCTCAACGGATTGCATGATAAAGAGCGGGGTGAGATAAAAATTAATGAAACCAGCTCCCGCTACTTCAATTTTAGCAATGGTATCTGGCGGGAACACCAGATGCCCGATAATCTCCAGAGCCAGTTCACGCGGATTTCTTCTGCACTCTTTTGCCGTAAGCAGGGCTATGTTGGTCGAAAAGTCCCCGAACTTCTTGTCCGAAGGCTGTTCAATATTGATTTGTTTATTTGTCTCAATACCTGCCGAACAAAGAGCGCTCTGGATGACAGGAAGAAAAAATTCATGCATTATTGTGTCTTTTATAAGAGGGTCACAGGTTGTCTTTCATTGATCTTTTCGAGAAGATCATCGGGACAAAGCTGCGTAAAATCGTCGATAATCTGAACAATATTGTCGAAATCGCTGAATGCCTCAGCACCGTTTGTTGTTGTTACAGCAACACACCGCATACCGGCTTTGCGCGCAGCTTCAATGCCGGGCAGGGCATCCTCAAAGACAATGCAAGCCGAAGGGGCAACATCAAGAAGTTCAGCAGCACGTAAAAAGATATCGGGATGGGGCTTTCCATTCCGTACCTGAAAGGGATCCACAATCGCTTGAAATTTACCAGTCAGCTTTAATATTCCGAGTACATAATCAATATTTTTCGGTCCAGCTCCGGTGCCGATACCAAGCCGGATCTCTTGCTTTTCAGCTGCAACAAGAAATTCCCGGATACCAGGCATAGGTTTGATGAGATTGCGCGAGTTGACCCGGTAGAGAAAATCCTTAAGTTCCGTAAGACGTTCAGCTTCAGCTTCAGTGATCTTCGGGTCAAGAAAGTAACGCAGCACATCAAGACCTTTCATTCCTGCTGTTTCTACCAGGTACCTCTCGGCATCGAGCCCTGTAAGGCCAAAATCCCTGAAAAGCTCCACCCAGGAATCAGCATGGAAGCGCATGTTATCCGTCAGCACTCCATCCATATCAAAAATAAAGGCGTGTTTCTTATTGTTCGGCATTCAGGGTAAAAGATTTTTGCATTATTTTGTTTAGCCAAGCCTCATGGCACTTCTTACTTCCTGCATGGTATGGTTTGCAATAACTTTTGCCCTTGCCTCCCCTTCATGAAGAATGGTTGTTACAATATCGATATGTGCTTCAAAATAGCGCCTCTTTTCAATCAGTGGTGCCAGCTCTTGTGAAATATTTACCGCACAGAGTTTTTTACAATCCACACAGCCAAGCGATCCTGCACGGCAATCGGTCTCGATGCTGCAAAGCTGCTCAGGGGATGCAAATTTTTCATGGTAGCTGAACACGGTGCATCCTTCAGGGTGGCCCGGATCGTTTTTCCGGATTTTTGCTGTATCAGTTACAGCCGTACGCATTTTTTTCAGAACCTCCTCGGGGCCGTCTGCAAGCAGAATGGTATTGCCAAGAGACTTTGACATCTTGGCCTTGCCATCGAGACCGACAAGCCGGGAAAATTTTGTGATTTTAGGTTCTGGCTCAGGAAAGACATCACCAATAATGGGATGAGGGTAGTGATTGTTGAATTTGCGGGCAATCTCCCTGGTAATCTCCACATGCGGGATTTGGTCTTCACCTACAGGCACAACGTTGCCCTTATAAAGAAGAATATCGGCTGCCTGTAAAACAGGGTAGCCAAGATGCCCGTAGATCAGTGAATCCATATTAAGATCGCGAACCTGTTCCTTCAGTGTTGGATTTCTTTCAAGGCGCGACGAGGTAATCAGCATGGCAAAGAGCAGAAAAAGTTCAGCATGTTCTTTGACCTGCGATTGGCGGAATACCGGGCTTTTTTCAGGATCAATGCCAGCTGCCAGCCAGTCGATAAGCATGTCAAGCGTGTGCTGGTAAATCTCTCCGGTTTCAAGCGAGGTTGTCAGGTTGTGGTAATCGGCAATGAGGAAGCAGGTTTCATATACCTTTGATCCATCTTCAGCAAGGAGATTCTGTTGTTCGACCCAGCTTTCGAGAGCACCGGTATAATGGCCGAGATGGAGTTTGCCGGTAGGCCGCATCCCGCTTAATATTCGTTGTATTCCCATAAGATGATGATTGCCGCTTCGACCGAATAGTAAGTGCGGCTGATGCAGACAAGGCTGTTTTTTTGTTGAAAAGCTCTAAATGCCCAAGAAGTTATAACAGTTGACAGAAAGATAAAAGGCCTTTGTTTGTTTTTTGTTTTCATTGCGCTATATTATCGAACTTGTTTTTGATATTCTTTGACAAAAGAAAATTTCAAAAACCGATATATTAGAGAGTAAGTCCTATACAACACTCAGTTGCCCAACCATGTCAGATCCGGAAGGAAGCAGCATCCGGTAATTTGAGTGTGTGATATAGTAAGCTTACTCTCTTTTTTTATGGTAGTCACTTTTAACAGGCCGGGAGCATTTATGGAAGCAGGATTGAGAAAAGATGAGTTACTGAACGCGCCAGTCCGTCATATTGATATCAAGCAGCTGAATATTGTCTCTCTTGTTGATCAGATGGGTAATACAGCTTTTCAGGCCAGAAATCTGGCAAGAGCGGCATCCATAGTTGACCTCATGCAGCAGGATAAAGAGTGTGCAGTCATCCTAACCCTTGCCGGCTCACTGATCAGCGCAGGATTGAAGCAGGTTGTGATTGACATGATCGACAGCCATATGATTGATGCCATAGTCTCCACCGGAGCCAATATTGTTGATCAGGACTTTTTTGAAGCCCTTGGGTTCCACCACTACCAGGGTACTCCGTTTATCGACGATGCCACGCTCAGGGAGCTGCATATCGATCGCATTTACGATACCTTTATTGATGAGGATGATCTACGACTCTGTGATGATACCACAGCTGTCATCGCCAATTCGATGAAATCGGGAGCTTATTCTTCGCGGGAATTTATCGTGGAAATGGCAAAATATATAGAGGCAAATAATCATGACAGGAACTCCATCGTCTACAAAGCCTATGAAAAAGGTGTACCGATTTTCTGTCCGGCCTTTTCCGATTGCTCTGCAGGGTTTGGGCTGGTGCGTCATCAATGGAACAACCCCGAGAAACATGTTTCGATTGACTCGGTCAAAGATTTTCGAGAACTAACCAGAATTAAAATCGAGAATGACAAGACCGGTATTTTCATGATTGGTGGTGGCGTTCCGAAAAACTTTACACAGGATATTGTGGTTGCTGCTGAGGTGTTAGGCTATGACGATGTTTCCATGCACACCTATGCCGTTCAGATCACGGTAGCTGATGAACGTGACGGAGCACTTTCCGGTTCAACGCTTAAGGAGGCAAGCTCATGGGGCAAGGTTGATACGGTTTTCGAGCAGATGGTCTTTGCCGAAGCAACTATTGCCTTTCCGCTTATTGCCGGCTATGCCTACCATAAACGCAACTGGGAAGGTCGGCAGGCTAAAAACTTTAATGCTATGCTTGATCGTCAACAGATAACCGTTTAAGGAGAGATAATGAAATTCTTTATTGACACAGCCAATCTTGACGAAATTCAGAGTGCAAAAGAGTTGGGTATGCTTGACGGTGTAACGACAAACCCCTCTCTGATTGCGAAAATTGTCGGAGATCCCTCCATATTTACCTATCGGGATTTCAAGGATCATATTGCCAGGATCTGCGACATTGTCGATGGTCCCGTAAGTGCCGAGGTCACCTGTCTGGAGACCAAGGAGATGATTGTTGAGGGAGAGGACCTGGCTGCAATTCACGAAAATGTGGTTATAAAATGTCCGCTGACTTTGAACGGCCTCAAAGCCATCAGGCATTTTTCAGAACAGGGTATACGCACCAACGCCACCCTGGTGTTTTCGCCGAACCAGGCATTGCTTGCCGCCAAGGCTGGCGCAAGCTATGTGAGCCCGTTTGTTGGAAGATTGGATGATGTCAGTACTGATGGAATGGCACTTGTTGAGCAGATTGTCACCATCTACGACAACTACGGTTATCCGACCGAGGTGATTGTCGCCAGCGTGCGCCATCCACAGCATGTGGTTGATTCGGCCATGATGGGAGCAGACATTGCTACCATTCCATACAGCGTTATCCGACAGCTTGTCAATCATCCGCTGACCGATATCGGGCTTAAAAAGTTTATGGAAGATGCCGCGGTTATGAAAAAATAACCAGATCTGTCCGGTAGTTCAGCCCTCTTTTCGCCCTTCATGGAAAAGAGGGCTGGCCGGGACTCTCTCCCGGCCAGCTCTACTGAATTATACCTCTGGAGAAAATTGTTATCAGCGGGAGATAACCTCAATCTTCACTTTTGCCGTACCTTTTCCGAAAAACCCCAGCTGTTTGGCGGCTTCCGCGCTCAGATCAATAACACGGTCATCAACAAACGGCCCTCGATCGTTGACTCTGACAATAATTGATGCATGAGTGTCGAGATTTGTTACTTTTACAAGAGAGGGCAGAGGGAGGTATTTATGTGCGGCGCTTGGTTTGGAGGGGTCGAAGGTCTCTCCGTAAGCGGTCTGCTGTCCATTGTGCTGGTCGAGGGTTTCCTGGCCATACCACGATGCCGTGCCGATCTCCTCGTAGGCGACCGCCTCTTCAAAGTTCATAGGGACATAGACCCTGCCATTGATAACATAAGGAGTGTTCTTGATTTTGCCCAATCGGTAGGCTTCCTCCGGTGTAATGCCTCTGAAGTCTCGTTTTGAAAAGGGCTGGTGTGTTGAAGAGCACGAGCTGAGTGCAAGGGGCAGCAGAAAAATTCCGGCAAGTATAACCTTTCGCATTATCTCTTTCATGGGACTCAATTTGATTTAAACATAGTTATTTTACGAGAAATTACCTTATAACCTTTATGCAATACAAAACGCCAAGCCCATTCGGCGTTCTTATCATTCACGGTTTTACGGCGACCCTTGAGAGTGTCAAAGCATTATACATGCCCCTCAGGGATCTTGGTATTCCGGTTCGCATGCCACAGCTTGCAGGGCATGGAGCATCATCGCCTGAAGCGCTTCGGGGCGTCAGGTGGGAGGCGTGGATGGCAGATGCCGAGCAGGCGTTTAAAGAGCTCCGTCTGGAGGCTGAGCGAGTAATCGTGATTGGTCACAGTATGGGTGCTCTCATAGCACTCAATCTTGCCGTCAGGTATCAGAACCAGGTGGATTCGCTGGTACTTGCTGCTCCGGCTATCAAGCTTGCCTCTCTACTTGCTCCCGGACGTCCTCTGCATTTTGCTGCACCACTCGTAAGCCTGTTCATAAAGAGGTGGGAGCTGAAAACTGATTATGCCGGAATAGAAAGTCAAGGATGCACTCCGCATTATCCCTGGGTACCGACTGACGCTATTGTTTCGTTTTTTGAGTTGATCAAAAAAAGCTTGTCGTTGCTCGGAAAAGTCAATGTGCCAGTTTTTATTCTGCATAACCGCAGGGAGAGTACTGTTCTGCCTGAAAGCGCAACCATACTCTGCAACAGCATTGCTACTGCACCCTCAGAAAAGTCCATCATGTGGTTGGAACGGTCAGAGCATCAGATTTTTTGTGACTGTGAGAGCGACGTGGCGGTAAAAGCAATCATCGACTATGTCTCCGGCAGGATCGGTCGAAAATCATTGATTGTTTGACTCATGCGGATGATAGATTTAAGCCAGACTATCGAGCACGGTATGCCCTCTTATCCCGGTACTCCCGGGCCGCAGTTTCAGTCACTCTCTTCCATTGAAACGCATGGATATGCTGAACAGCAGCTTACACTCTCTTCTCATACCGGCACCCATATTGATCTGCCGTCACATATCCTTCCTGGAGGGTGCTCGCTTGACGACCTAACTCTCGACCGGTTTACAGGAAATGGTATAGCAATAGATCTCCGCGGTTCAGTTGGTGGAGTGATTACCGTTGGAGCGCTTCAGGCTTTCGGGACTCAGATAGAAGAGTGCGACTTTCTGCTGCTCTGTTCCGGGTGGAGTAATTATTGGGGAAATCCTGAATATTACGAAGGGTACCCGGTGTTATCCGCTGATGCAGCTCTCTGGCTCACCGAATTTCATCTCAAAGGTATTGGTGTTGACATGATTTCAGTTGATGCTCCCGATTCTGTTGACTTCCCGGTTCACCGGCAGCTTCTTGAGAGCGATATCCTCATCATTGAAAATCTTGCAGATCTCTCTCCACTTATGCACTCCCCCTTCCACTTCTATTGCTTCCCCCTGAAAATCGCCAAAGCTGAAGCCTCCCCTGTGAGAGCAGCAGCTTTTGTTTAATATAGGTCGACATGTATAAATTTATTAATTGGAAGTTAATAAAGAGAACTTTACATTGTGGGCCTCAGGAGATAATCCGCTGTTCTTTCCCATTGAATATAAATCATAGTATGAACACCATGCTTTTGTACTCTTCTATTACCAAAAAAGTGCTCATGGCGCTTGCGGGGCTTTTTCTGGTGACATTTTTATGCGTGCATCTTGGCATCAATCTGATGCTTCTGAAAGGTGATGGGGGCCTTATGTTTTCTGAAGCGGCAACCTTCATGGGTACCAATCAGGTGATCAAGGTTTTCGAGATTGTGCTCTTTGCGGGCTTTCTGCTTCACATTCTTTTCGGTATCCTTGTTTCCTTCCAGAACCGTGCAGCACGACCAACCGCTTATGCTTGCGGCAACAGTTCAGAGACATCGTTCTTCTCTAAGTACATGTTTCATACCGGTATCATTGTTTTCATCTTCCTTGTTCTGCACTTTATCGACTTCTACTTTATTAAAATTGGTATTGTGGCGCCTCCTCCAGGTATAGCAAGCCACGATTTCTACCATCGTACCCTGCTTCTCTTTTCATCGCCCTGGTACTCACTACTTTACATTATATCCTTTCTCTTTCTCGGTATCCATCTTAACCATGCCATTCAGTCAGGATTTCAGACGCTCGGCTGGAATCACAGCAAATATATGGATGCGGTAAAGTTTATCGGATCAGCTTATTCTCTCCTTATTACCGTGGGGTTCAGCATTGTTCCTCTTTATATCCTTTTATCTAAATAACATTAACGAATATTTTCCGACTGTGTTATTCACCGAAAACAACACTCACAACACTCCTCAATGACACGCCTCAACGCCAGAGCTCCTGAAGGGCCGGTAGCTGAAAAATGGACGGCCTACAAAGCGGGCTGCAAGCTGGTAAACCCCAACAACAAACGCAAACTTGACATCATCGTTGTCGGTACGGGCCTCGCAGGGGCTTCGGCTGCCGCGTCGCTTGGACAACTCGGGTACAATGTCAAGGTTTTCTGCTATCAGGATACTCCCCGTCGTGCCCACAGCATTGCCGCACAGGGGGGAATCAATGCCGCAAAAAACTATCAAAATGACGGTGACAGTGCCTACCGTCTCTTTTACGACACCATCAAAGGTGGCGATTATCGAGCACGTGAAGCCAATGTCTATCGCCTTGCCGAAGTCAGCAATCAGATTATTGATCTATGTGTAGCACAGGGTGTGCCTTTCGCCCGTGAATATGGCGGTCTCCTGACCAACCGTTCGTTCGGTGGAGCACAGGTATCAAGAACTTTCTATGCCAGAGGGCAGACCGGCCAGCAACTGCTGCTTGGTGCCTATGGAGCGTTAAGCCGCCAGATAGCTGCAGGCAACGTTACGCTGTACAACCGTCGTGATGTCCTTGATATGGTGCTTGTCGATGGAAAAGCACGGGGGATAATTGCCCGTAATCTGGTTACCGGTGAAATAGAGCGTCATGCAGCTCACGCAGTAGTTCTTGCTAATGGTGGATATGGCAATGTCTTTTTCCTTTCTACCAACGCCATGGGCTCCAACGTAACACCGGCATGGAGTGCCTATAAAAAAGGGGCGATGTTTGCCAACCCTTCGTTTACCCAGATTCATCCTACCTGTATTCCGGTGCATGGCGATGCTCAGTCAAAGTTGACCTTGATGAGCGAAAGCCTGCGCAACGATGGTAGGATATGGGTGCCCGCCAAATTAAAGGATGTTGAAAGGCTCAGGAACAAAGAGGTAAAACCTTCTGATATTCCAGAGTCAGACCGTGATTACTATCTTGAGCGTCGCTATCCCGCATTCGGCAATCTTGTGCCAAGGGATGTGGCTTCAAGGGCAGCCAAAGAGCGCTGTGATGCCGGTTTCGGTGTTGGCACTACCGGTGTTGCGGTCTATCTTGACTTTGCCGATGCCATAAAGCGCAAAGGTCACGATACCATCGACTCTCTCTATGGCAACCTTTTCCAGATGTACCAGCAGATTGTGGCGGAGAGCCCTTATGAAACACCGATGATGATCTATCCTGCAGTTCACTATACCATGGGAGGGCTTTGGGTTGATTATGAACTGATGACCACCATTCCCGGTCTTTACGCTATTGGTGAATGCAATTTTTCTGATCACGGCGCAAATCGTCTTGGTGCTTCTGCACTTATGCAGGGTCTTGCAGATGGTTATTTTGTGCTTCCCTACACTATCGGCAACTATCTTGCCGCTGAAATTCATACACCCCGTTTTGATCCAGCTTCGTCTGAATTCAACACAGCGGCACAAGCGGTTACTGACCGTTTGAAGTCCATAAAAAACACTGGGGCCAAGGAATCTGTCGACCACTTCCATCGTCGTCTTGGCAAGATCATGTGGGAGTATTGTGGCATGGCGCGAAATGAGGCAGGACTTAACGAAGCGCTCTATCTTATTGCGGAGTTGCGCGGCGAGTATGCTCGAGGTGTAAAAATTCCGGGAGGAGTGAACGAATACAACCCTGAACTTGAAAAGGCCTGCAGGGTTGCTGATTTTATCGATCTTGGTGAGCTCATGGTGCGAGATGCCCTGCAAAGGAGCGAGTCATGCGGAGGACATTTCAGAGAGGAGTACCAGACCAGCGAAGGCGAAGCACTTCGCAACGATGATGAATTCGCATTTGTCGGTGCATGGGAATACAAGGGTCGTGATGCTGCACAGTTGCACCGCGAGGAACTTCAATTCAAAGAGATCAAGCTCTCCCAGCGGAGCTATAAATAACAGGTTATTATGAATTTAACGCTGAAGATCTGGCGACAGAAAAGCGCAACAGCTGAAGGGCAGATGGTTTCCTACGATGTTTCAGGAATCTCTGCCGACAGCTCTTTTTTCGAGATGCTTGATACCCTGAACCAGAAGCTCATCATGAGCGGTGGTGACCCTGTTTCCTTTGACCACGATTGCCGGGAGGGTATCTGCGGCACCTGCAGCCTTTACATCAACGGACGTCCTCATGGGCCTGAAAAAGGGGTAACTACCTGCCAGCTGCACATGCGCTCCTTTAAGGATGGTGATACCATCCATATCGAACCATGGAGGGCACGAGCTTTTCCCGTCATCAGTGACCTCATTGTCGATCGGAGTGCCTTCGACAAGATCATTCAGGCTGGTGGTTATGTCTCAGTTAATACTGGTGGTGTGCCTGATGCCAATACCATTCCAGTACCAAAAGAGAAGTCGGATGAAGCTTTTGATGCTGCAACCTGCATCGGCTGCGGAGCCTGCGTGGCTGCCTGCTCCAATGCCGCGGCTATGCTCTTCATCGGTGCAAAGGTATCGCATCTTGCCCTGCTTCCTCAGGGACAGGTAGAAGCGGCCAAACGGGTGCAGCAAATGGTAGCCTGTATGGATGAACTCGGTTTCGGCAACTGCAGCAATACCTATGCCTGCGAAGCTGAATGCCCTAAAGGAATTTCAGTATCCAATATTGCCCGCATGAACCGCGAGTTTCTCAGTGCAAAGCTGTTTGCCGAAAAGGAAAAGATTATCCAGGACTCCCTCTAAAAGAGAGAAATGGCCCCCGCTTCCCTTCACCGTAGGGCCAGTAATTAAATATACCGCGCCGACATGATCGGCGCGGTATAATGAATAACCTCTTTTTCATTACAGCGAGTTGTCGACTCAGCTTTTCTCAACATGCAGGATTTGTGTGAACTCAACCTCCCGTGCGGCAGACTCCCTTGTTTTTGGGTAACTTGCAATTACGTGCACGAGAATCTTCTCTCCTGGCTGGACGTTTTCGGGAATTATCCCTGAAATATGGAGTGTCGCCGAGCTGTTTTTCGAGAGCTCAATTCTGGCTCCTGGCTTTATGACAGTTTTGAGATCAATTTCATTCAGCTTGTCATGCAAGACAGGGTGTAAGTAAAGTGGAATCTCACGCTGTACCTCATACTCAAGCAGGTTCGCGATTGGATTGATATTCTCAGACGTTCTCCAATTAAGCGGAACGTGGTATGTGATTACCTTGATATCGATTGGTCCCGGGTCAGGAACGTGTAGCGCATTAACCTCCAGGTTTATTTCCCATGGTTTATGAATAAATACAATCTGGGCATCAGTATTGCGCCATGCTGAGCAACTGTGATTGATATTTGTTAACGGATCAGGCACCTGAGATGCCGTTACAGCATCTGGGCAAGTGCCGGCAAGGGCATTATAAATGCTGATTGCGGCACATTTGTGATGACCGGAAGACGCGCTTTTGAATGGATGTGCAGAGGGAACAATAATTGAAGTGAGAGGCGGAATTGCTGCAACCTGAAGATCGACCTGTTTCCCTGCCGAGCCAACACCGCCATTAAATTCCCAGAAACGTACAACAGTATTGATGGCGGAAGTGATGGAAGCATTGTGTACCCGCGCAGCGAATCCATATTCCTTGTTCGGAAGCATTACGGTGTCACCGTTTGGTCCACCACCGATTGGAAGCGGGATATTTGTGACTAAATCGTAAAGAATAATGTCAGGGCTGTGATATCCGCCGATGACGAACGGATCACTCTTGACTATGGCAAGAGTTGATGCGTTGACACGAATATCAACACTGCCTACATTTTCCACTCCGACCGTCCCCTCAATGTGGAAGATATGGGTGCCAGTAGCTGCTGAAGGAGGGGTCACCTGCAATCCCATGGAATAAAAACTGTTTGCAGGAAGATTCAAGTTGATGGATGAAGGTGCAGAAGCAGGTGAACCGATACCGGATGGAGCTACCATCAGTGGGTTCCACGTTCCTGGTGTGCCATTATCATATTCTGTCAGTTTCAGGTTCATGACTTCTGGCATAGTACCACCAAAGACTAAAAATGACAGCGAAGAAGTTATACCGGGTGGAACTCCAATGACATCAGTGTTTTGGCAAAGAGTTTCACCATTTGGTTGAATCGTTGCACATAAACAAGCGTGACCTCCGGCAGGAGTTGTGTAATGAAATGTTACGGTGGCTAAACCATTACCACCTGGGCCGTTCGGAGGTACATTCACAAGGAGAGGCTGGACAAGATTGGTCGTGGAACCAGGTAAACCGATACCGAAAGGGCTGTGGGTTATTTGTACCTGAATATTATCCGCTTCGATTTTGGAACTATTCTGGATAACAAAGAAAACTGTATAATCTGTTTGAGGTGACAACTTCCAGGCATCAATCTGAGACCCGTTGTGTACAAAGGTCATCTGTTGCGGTTTCGTATAAAATGTTAATGACATTGTGCTTTCTCCTTTTTTTATTAAGATTTAACTGTTCATTTCGTCTTAAAATCAGGGCTCACACCAACAAAAACATTGTCTTGTTTTTTTAGTTTAAATGGATATCACCTCCTTTAGAAGTTGTTCATAATGATACCATAATGAGTAATAAACTACTTTTTGTGAATAATTCGTTTGTTTTTCTGGAAGGGGTATTCCTTACCGTGAGTGTTACACTCAGAAAGCTTATGGCTTGAATGATGTGAAATCAGCTTATAACAGCGAAATAGATATGTATATTTAACGGCGTTTTAGAAGCTATCCCGATACGCAAAAAAAAAACAGCAATAATACCCCGGCTATGTCAAGAGTGATTCAAGAGAAGGTAAAACAATCCCTCCATGCTGCAGAAGGGCTCTATCATCGTCTGGTATTGCTGGTTGGAGAGAGTGGCTCAGGCAAAACTGAGGTTCTTCGTGAATTTGCCGGTGAGATTGGCACTGTAGTCATCAATATAAATTTACAGCTATCGGCCGAGTTGCTCGGGTTGACCGAAAAGCATCGTGTGCTTCATTTACCGGAAATTCTGGATAAGATCGTGGATAACGAGCAGGGGACATTGGTGCTTGATAACATAGAAATTCTCTTCGATCAGCGGTTGAAGCAAGACCCGTTGAGACTGTTGCAGCTTATGTCAAGAAATCGCTCAGTCATAGCAGCCTGGAATGGAAAAATTGCACATGGCAAACTCATCTACGCTGTATCTGGACATCCAGAATATCGGCACTATGACGCTAACGAGCTGCTTTTTGTTGGTATGGATGGAACAGCAACAATCGATGATGTACAAATAAATATTTGAGGCAGTATGAAATACGGAGAGCTTATACAGTTTGACCCTATTGAGTCAGTTGTTCAGTTGCGCGATGCAAACAAAACCAGTGCCGCTGAGCAACTTGTCAAGACTTATGTCATTTCAGACGAAATGGCTGACCGCCTTACGCATCTTGTGTTTCCGCAGTTGCAATTCGATCATCCTGTCGATAACAAAGGTTTGCTGGTAGTAGGTAATTACGGTACCGGTAAGTCGCACTTGATGTCGGTGATTTCAAGTATTGCGGCAGATGCATCATTACTTCAGGGGCTAAGTCATCCGGTTGTCCGTGATGCAGCCCATCAGATCGGTGGCCGGTTCAAGGTGATCCGCACCGAAATTGGTGCTACCACCATGTCACTGCGGGATATACTTGTTTCCGAACTGGAGGAGCATCTCGATAAATTCGGGGTTGAGTATGTTTTTCCCTATGCCGATACTATTAGCAGCCATAAGCGCTCATTTGAGGATATGATGGAGAAGTTTGCCCAGGTTTATCCAGAGCAGGGCTTGCTTCTTGTGGTCGATGAATTGCTGGACTACCTCCGCAGCCGTAAGGATCATGAACTTATTCTGGACCTCAATTTCCTTCGCGAGATTGGCGAAGTATGTAAAGATCTGCGTTTTCGCTTTTTGGCTGGCGTTCAGGAGGCTATTTTTGAAAGCCATCGCTTCGCCTTTGTTGCCGACAGTATCCGCAGGGTAAAAGACCGTTTTGAGCAGGTGCTCATCGCTCGAAATGATGTCAAGTTTGTGGTAGCAGAGCGCCTGCTCAAGAAGAGCGTTGAGCAGCAGGCCCGCATTCGCGAATACCTGCTCCCTTTTGCTCGTTTCTATGGCGCTCTTAACGAACGTATGGATGAGTTCGTGCGTCTCTTCCCTGTGCATCCCGATTATATCGATACCTTCGAGCGGGTTACCGTCGTGGAAAAGCGTGAAGTGCTTAAAACCCTGTCGTTCAGCATAAAAGCCCTTCTCGACGAAGAGGTGCCGCCGTATGAACCCGGAGTAATCGCTTTCGATAGTTACTGGAGTACGCTGCGCCAGAATGCCTCATTCCGCACGCTCCCGGAAATCAGGGCGGTTATTGAATGCAGTGAGGTACTCGAATCACGTATTGAAAATGCGATTACCCGCAAACAATACAAGCCGATGGCCTTGCGCCTTATTCACGCTCTTTCGGTGCATCGCCTGACCACGGGGGATATCTATGCTCCGATGGGTGCATCCGCCGAGGAACTTCGTGACCGCCTGTTTCTTTTTGAACCATTGATTGCTGAAATGGGCAGTGATGAGCCTGACAAGGATCTGCAGACTCATGTGGAAACAGTGCTGAAAGAGATCATCAAGACGGTCAGCGGACAGTTTATCTCTTTCAATCCCGACAATCGCCAGTTCTATCTTGACCTGAAAAAAACCGACGACTTCGATGCCCTGATTGACAAACGGGCTGAAAGTCTGGATAACAGTCAGCTCGACCGCTTTTACTATGAAGCGCTGAAAAGGGTTATGGAGTGCCAGGATTCGACCTGGGTTTCGGGTTATAAGATCTGGCAGCATGACCTTACCTGGCAGGAGCGCAAAGCCGCCCGAACCGGGTACCTCTTTTTTGGAGCCCCAAATGAACGCTCGACGGCTGTTCCTCAACTGGATTTCTACCTCTACTTTATCCAGCCGAACGACCCACCGCGTTTCAGGGACGACAAGCAGAACGATGAGGTTTTCTTCAGGCTCAAAGGAACCGATGAAGAGTTTCTGATCGCACTCAAGAGCTATGCTGCTTCACTGGATCTTGCTTCGACTTCATCAGGTCAAGCCAAGTCCACTTATGAATCCAAAGCCAACTTTTTTCTAAAAAAACTGGTACAATGGCTTCAAAAACATAGTAGCGACGCCTTTGAAGTCACCTGGCAGGGGCGTACAAAATCCATGATGGAGTGGGCAAAGGGCAAGTCCATCCGTGATCTTACGGGCATTCTTCCCCACGAAACCATTAACTTTCGCGATTTAGTCAACACGATTGCCGGTGTATGTCTTGCACCTCACTTTGCTGATCAGGCTCCCGACTATCCCTGTTTTTCGGTGCTGATTACTGCCAATAACCGAGCGCAGGCTGCACAGGATGCCTTGCGGGCTATTGCAGGGCAAAACCGCACAAAACAGGCTACCGCCGTCCTCGACGCATTGGAGCTTCTTGATGGCGAAAAGATTGATCCTCACAAGTCGCGCCATGCCAGGTTTATTCTTGAGCTTTTCAAGAGCAAAGGCCATGGTCAGGTTCTGAACCACACCGAGCTTATTCGGGATGACCACGGAATTGAGTATATGAATCCCGGAGCCTCCCGTCTTGAACCGGAATGGGCTGTTGTGATTATTGCTGCACTGGTCTATTCCGGAGACGCAGTACTCTCCATTCCCGGTAAAAAGTTTGATGCTACCATGCTTCAGCAGCTTGCCGCCACAGGTATGGATGAGCTTATTCGCTTCAAGCACCTGGAACAACCAAGGGAGTGGAACCTTCCTGCACTGAAGGCACTCTTTGAACTGCTTGGAATGACACCGGGGATGGCCCAACTGATCACACAAGGCAGCGAAGAACCTGTGCAAACTCTGCAACAGGCTGTTGAAAAAACAGTCACCCGAATTGTCATGTCAAGACGGACGCTTTCCGACGGCCTCTCTTTCTGGTGTTTTGATTTTCTGACGATGGCGGGCATTACAGATCCGATCAAAGCTCTTGACGAAGCAAAAAACTTCTTTGAATCTCTTCAGGTCTATTCCACACCGGGCAAATTGAAAAATTTCCGCTACAACCCGTCTGAGATATCGGCTTATGAAAAATCAATCAAACTTCTTTGCAATATTGACGCTTTGCGTGATTTTGTCGTGAAAATCAGTCCTGTCGCATCATGGCTCTCAGCAGCAGAATCAGTGCTTGGTGTAGATCATGACTGGGTAAAACGCATGAAGATCGCGCGGCAAGATTTTCTTGATTCACTCAGAGAGGCTGATGTTTCTTTCCTTTACTCTCAGCCTCAAGGCATCACCGCAAAGCTGTTGCAGCTTAAAACGGAGTACACTAACGCCTACATCGCTATGCACACCAAAGCCCGTCTTGGTGTTAATGACGACAAGCGTAAAGCTGCACTGCTCAATGACTCTCGTATTCAAACCCTGAACAAACTTTCCGTTATTGATCTGATGCCTCGTCAGCAGCTTGGCGACTTCCAGAACCGGCTTGCCGGACTCAAAAGCTGTTTTGCTTTGACCGAACAGAATCTTGATTCTACTCCTGTTTGCCCGCATTGTGGGTTTCGGCCACTTCTCAATGAATCCATCATGATCGGGGCAGCATCAACGATTGAAAGGATGGATACCGAGCTTGACACAATGGTGGCTGTCTGGAGCGCGACAATTCTCGGTAATCTTAAAGACCCGATTACCCAGGCTAACATGAATCTGCTCAGCAGTGATGATCGCAGGCCACTTGAATCATTTATCAAGTCAGGCGAACTGCCCGAACCACTCGATAGCAACTTTGTTCATGCCCTCAAAGAGGTATTGTCAGGACTGGTCAAAGTCACGGTTAAGGCCAAAGACCTCGAAAAAGCTCTTCAGGTTTATAGTGGAGCAGCCACACCAGGGGAGATGAAAAAGCGCTTTGAGGAGTACATTGATCAACTCACCAAGGGCAAAGACCCGGCCAAGGTGCGAATCGTCATGGAGAGCTGACCCTGCATGTACCCTGCAAGTACCCAGCAAGTAAAAGCTTTTTTTCTGGAGGGATGAGTCAAACAAGGAAGATGAAAAAGACAGAATCGAATAAGGCCGCCGGACAGTTGGATTTCAATCAGCTTGTTGCGGCAATCCGGTATGCTGATACCGAACTGTCTGCACAGGCCAGCCGTGCCGTTAATATCAGTCTGACGCTTCGCAACTGGCTGATCGGTTGCTACATTGCTGAATATGAGCTCAACGGAGCGGATCGTGCGGTTTACGGCGAAAAGATACTGTTGGAACTGTCTTTTCGGTTGAACGATATCAGCAACTGCAATCGACGGCAGCTCTACCGTTACCTGCGCTTCTACCGACTCTATTCTCAAATTGTGGCGACATTGTCCCCACAATTTCAAAGGCTTCTGCCTGTATCTGTACATTCTGGAAAAGTGGGGACGGCGTCCCCACAATCAGAATACCAGGGGCTGCCGCTGCTGGAAAGAATCTCCTATAGCCATATAGAGCAGTTGGTCGCTATCGAAGTGGATACAAAACGCGCATTCTACGAAGTTGAGTGCATCCGGGGCAACTGGTCTGTTCGGGAACTGAAAAGACAGATCAACAGCCTGTATTATGAACGGTCAGGGCTTTCTCTGGATAAAAAGAAACTCTCTGAGCTGGCTCACCTGAACGATGAACACGCATCACCAAAATTAGCGATTCGAGACCCCTATATCTTTGAGTTTCTTGGTTTGAAACCCCGAGAGGTCATGAGCGAATCGCATTTGGAAGAGCAACTCATCGATAAGCTGGAGGATTTTCTCCTTGAACTTGGTCATGGATTTTGTTTTGAAGCTTGCCAAAAACGTATTCTTATCGGCGGTGAACATTTCTTTATCGACCTGGTTTTCTATCATCGTATTCTAAAATGTCATGTGCTGGTTGAGTTGAAGCTTGAACCATTCAATCATGAAAATATCGGCCAGCTCAACACCTATGTGAATTGGTACAAACAGAATATGATGATCGAAGGCGACAATTCGCCGATAGGCATCTTGCTTTGTACCGACAAAAATCACGCTTTGGCAGAGTATGCCCTGGCAGGAATGGATAACCATCTCTTTATTTCAAAATACCTTCTGGAACTACCCAAAAAAGAAGAGATGCAACTGTTCATGGAAACACAGATAAAAAAACTGGCAGGTACCGAATGAATTCAAAGCAAGAAGCACTCTTTAAAACAGAAATGGTCCCCGCAAAGGATGGTTCTGGCCAGTTGTTTGAAGAACAGATGATACCGAATGCCACTCCAGTCATTTGCCTTGGCAAAAGCTTCCCTGATGATCAAGCCCGGCGGACATATTTCACCGAACTGTTAGCAGAGAAGCTTCGCGATCCTGAATTCCGCAAGATCGAAGGTTTTCCCATTGGGAGCGATGAAGATATCCTGAAGCTGAGTGATCCACCATATTATACGGCCTGCCCGAATCCCTGGATTGCTGATTTTATTGCTGAATGGGAAGCACAAAAGCCGGAGAAACCCGAAGGTTTTACCTATCATCGTGAACCCTTTGCTGCGGATGTAAGTGAAGGCAAGAACGATCCTATCTACAATGCGCACTCCTATCATACCAAGGTGCCGCACAAGGCTATCATGCGCTACATTCTCCACTACACCGAGCCGGGTGACATTGTGTTTGACGGGTTTTGTGGAACAGGAATGACCGGTGTGGCGGCTCAGCTTTGCGGTGATCGTAAGGTGGTAGAATCACTCGGATTTCTTGTTCAGCCGGATGGTACCATTTTGCAGGAAGAAACCGATGAGAACGGCAACAAAACCTGGACACCATTCTCCCGCTTGGGAGCACGCCGTGCGGTACTCAACGACCTGTCGCCAGCCGCCACCTTCATTGCCTATAACTACAACACTCCGGTAGATGTAGCAGCCTTTGAAAAGGAGGCAAAGCGCATTCTGAAAGAGGTTGAAGATGAGTGCGGGTGGATGTATGAAACGCTGCACACTGACGGAAAGACGAAAGGCAAGATCAACTATACCGTTTGGTCGGATGTGTTTGTCTGTCCGAATTGTTCAGGGGAGGTTGTTTTTTGGGAAGTAGCGCTCGATAAAGAGGCGGGTAAAGTAAAAGATGAATTTCCCTGTCCGCATTGCTCGTCAAGTTTGACCAAACGCAACATGGAGCGTGCATGGGTCACCAGGTTTGACTCGGCAATCAATGAAAACGTAAGGCAAGCAAGGCAGGTGCCCGTGCTGATTAGTTACACGGCCGAAAAAAAACGATATGAAAAAGCGCCTGATGCTTTTGATTTGGAGCTTATTGAGAGGATTGATCGAAGCGAGATTCCGCATTGGTTTCCGACAAAGCTATTACCCAAAGGCGATAAAACAGGCGAGCCGCTTAGGATCGGAATTACACATACAAATCACTTCTACACGGCAAGAAATTTAACAAATCTTTCGGCATTTAGGTGCAAAGTAAAAACATCAAATAATACCTTGTTTTTGTGTAACAGCATTGTTAATCGGTCTACTCAGATGAACAGGATTCATCTGAAAAATTTTTTTTTTGGAGGCGGGGGATGGAATGCTGGATATATGAAGGGGACATTATACTTTTCTTCTTTACCTGTTGAGACATCAATACTTGAGCAGATTGAGGATCGGATATCTTCAATTAGTAAAGCTTTTTCTGCAATAGGGCACGCATATCCTAACATTGTATCAACTTGTTCATCAACAATAACAAATATTGATGACTGTAGTCTTGACTACTTGTTTATTGATCCCCCTTTTGGGGCAAATATCATGTATTCTGAGCTCAACTATCTTTGGGAAGCTTGGCTTGGTGTTCTGACAAATAATTCATTAGAAGCGATTGAAAATAAGTCGCAAAATAAAGGAATATCTGAATATCGCCAGCTTATAACTGCCTGTTTTAATGAGGCTTATCGAGTTCTTAAACCCGGTCGCTGGATGACAGTTGAGTTTTCTAACACAAACGCATCTGTTTGGAACAGCATACAAACTGCAATGACCGAGGCAGGCTTTATTGTTGCTAATGTATCAGCCCTTGACAAAAAGCAGGGTAGCTTTAATGCAGTAACAAATACAACTTCTGTAAAACAAGATCTGGTCATCTCCGCCTACAAACCCAATGGAGGCTTTGAAGAGCGATTCCTGAAGGAGGCGCAAACCGAAGAGGGTATCTGGGATTTTGTCCGAACACACTTGCAGTATCTGCCAGTTACCAAGCGACAAGGGTCATTGATGCAAGTGATCCCGGAACGCGATCCCCGTATCCTGTTCGACCAGATGGTGGCCTATTATGTCCGCAAAGGTTATCCCGTGCCAATTTCAAGTGTTGAATTCCAGATTGGGCTTTCACAACGCTTTATTGAGCGCGATGGCATGTATTTCCTGCCAGACCAGGTGGCTGAATACGACAGAAAAAAAATGCACTCTGGCGGTATAGAGCAGGCCGTCATGTTTGTCAAAGATGAAGCGACAGCCATCCAGTGGCTACGCCAGCTCATCAAAGAGAAGCCACAGACGTTCCAGGAGATCAATCCCCAGTTCATGCAGCAGCTTGGTGGCTGGAGTAAAAATGAAGCCCAGCTCGATTTGCGTGAACTGCTGAACCAGAACTTTATCAGCTACGAGGGCAAAGAGCCTGTTCCGGAACAGATTCATGCCTATCTTTCATCAAACTGGAAAGAGCTGCGCAACCTTACAAAAGACGATCCTTCGCTGGTGGCCAAGGCCCAAGATCGCTGGTATGTGCCCGACCCTAACAAGGCAGGTGACCTCGAAAAATTGCGAGAGAAGGCACTGCTTAAAGAGTTCAGCGAATACCGGCAGTTCCCCAAAAAACTCAAGGTTTTCCGCCTCGAAGCTGTCCGTGCCGGATTCAAAAAATCATGGCAAGACCGCGACTATGCAACAATAATTACTGTGGCAGAAAAAATTCCAAATAACGTGCTCGAAGAAGACCCGAAATTGCTCATGTGGTACGATCAGGCAATAACCAGAATGGGAGAGTGAACCGCAAATGGGTACAAAACATTCATTAAGGAGATGGGGAATATGAATATCAACGCAAGTATCATTGACCAGCGGGTTACAGGTATTATTGAGGATCACCCAGAGTGGCTTCTGGCAGGTAATGATCTTAATAAGCAAAAATCAGCGGCATTTGTGCTGTTATGCATTGCAACTTGCCTTGACGTGCCTATGGATGAAGCATCTGAGCTGATTACTGAAGGCGGCAATGACGCTGGTGTTGACGGACTCAATGTAGGCGAGGTGGAGGATGGTGAGTTTTTAGTTACGATATTTCAGGGCAAATACAAGGTGAAGGATCTGAGTGGCGAAGCAAATTTCCCTGAGAACGGCGTCCAGAAAGCTGTAGATACCATTCAAGTGCTTTTTGATCCTTATCGTAAAGTAGCTTTAAACGAAAAGATAGCGCCAAAGATTGAGGAAATCCGTTCTCTCATCCGTGATGCTTATATCCCTAACGTCCGTGTTATTTTGTGCAACAACGGTGCCCAGTGGACAGTTCAGGCTGACAATTGGATACATGAGGCGAAAAAAGATTATGGGGACAAGGTTGACTTTGTCCATTTCAATCATGACTCAATAGTTAACATTCTTCAACGCAGTAAAAAGGTTGATGCCACATTAACGCTGAGTGGCCAGGCGATTGTCGAAGATATGAACTACATGAGAGTTTTGGTCGGACGTGTTTCTGTGCAAGAAATCCACAGGCTTTTTAACGATCATGGTGACAAGCTTCTGGAACGTAACATACGTCGTTACCTTGGTCTTCACACCAATCGAGTTAATACAGCTATTCATCAAACTCTCTGTGACCCACAAAGGTCAGATAAATTTTATTTTTATAACAACGGGATAACCGTGGTCTGTGACAAGTTTGACTACAATGCGTTTCAAAAAACGGACTATAAGGTACAGTTGAAAAATATGCAGGTGATCAATGGCGGTCAAACATGTAAAACGATTCAGGAAACATTGAACAGTGTTTTGAATAGTCTTTTGACCAACATGATAGGCGAGTCAGCCTATGTCATGATTCGTATCTATCAACTTGCGGAGACACATAAAGATTTCGTACAAGATATCACGTACGCAACCAACAGTCAAAATCCCGTTGATTTACGAGACTTGCGTTCGAATGACGAAATTCAAAAACAACTTGAGATCGGAATTTCCGATCTTGGTTATACATACAAACGTCAGCGAGAAGAGGGTGGTGGTGGTTCAAATGTTGTAACGAGTTCCATCGTTGCTGAATCGGTTCTTGCGATATGGCGGCAAAGACCGCATCAAGCAAAATTCCGTCGCAAAGAGCACTTTGGGAAGCTGTATGAGGATATTTTCAAGGATTTGAGTGCTGCTCAAGCGCTTCTTGCAGTTCTGATGTTTCGTGCAGTGGAGAACGAGAGAAAACGTCCTACATCTTTGACTCCACCGGATTTTTTGCCTTATGCATCACACTACATTTCGATGTTGATCGGTCGAAAATTGCTACATGACATGGGCGTTTCACTTTCAGAGGTTTCTCATCGAAACTTCAATGAAATCCTAAAGAAGTTTGAAGATAATGAAGCTGCTTATCGTGCCAATGCAGAGGAAGATGTAAGGGATGCATTGAAAGCCTGTTATGGATTAAGGGAAGTCTCATTACAACAACTTTCCGCGACCTTCAGGCGAGGTGATCTTCTTGAAATGCTTGGAGCTGTTGGATTGAGTGAAGCGTAAAACATTAGATACACTAATTGATGCAGGATTGCTTGAAATGACAAATCCGGGAAAACCCAATGCAAGCAATCAGAAATATGTCATTTCTCAGCATTGTTTTAGACTGTTGAAAGTATGGGAGGGGTCGAGTGACTAAGCTTGTGACTAAGTTTGCGTCAGCTTACAATCAACTTAGTCACTGTGTTCTGACTAAGTCGATGGGAATTGTTCGATATGGATAAAACCTGGCAATACAGCACCATCCACCACTCTCCATGCAAGGTCATCGAAGAGCAGACCTTGTGGGGCCAAACGGTTTGCCGAGTGTGGTTGCCGAATCAGGATGCGGTTGTGCGTGTTCCGCGCTCTGCATTGCAGCCACTGAATTTTGCCCTGCGTCCTGAGATTGAGGCTCACCGGATTGGATATATTGCGGCAGCAGCAAAGGTGGCGGAAGTGCTGGACGGGGGAAGTAACGCTACTGATGACCATGTCTTGCTGGCTCCAATGGAGTCAAACGTGATTCCTCTTCCTCATCAAATTCATGCCTTGTCAAGAGCTGTTTCCGCTGATCGGGTTCGATATTTGCTGGCTGATGAGGTTGGCCTTGGCAAAACCATTGAAGCTGGCCTTATCATGCTGGAGCTTAAGCTTCGCGGATTGGTTCGTCGTACACTGGTGGTTGCTCCCAAAGGTTTGGCGACTCAGTGGGTCGCGGAAATGCGTACGCACTTCAACGAACAGTTTCGGCTGGTGCTTGGTGATGATATCGGAACGCTCCAGCGTTTGGTTCCGGGATCGGATAACGGTGATTCTCCGTGGTCAATGTTCGATCAGGTTATTGTCTCTCTGGATTCGGTAAAGCCAATGGAAAAACGGCGGGGATGGTCGGCTGAACGTGTTGGAGAGTATAATCGCAGCCGCTATGAAGAGCTTATAACTGCTGGATGGGATCTGGTTATTGTCGATGAAGCTCACCGTTTGGGCGGCAGTACTGATCAGGTTGCACGTCACAGGCTTGGTCAAGGGCTGGCAGAGGCAGCGCCTTATGTACTGTTGCTTTCGGCTACTCCTCATCAGGGAAAGAGTGATGCTTTTCACCGGTTAATGACGGTACTCGATAAGGAGGCCTTTCCCGATTTGGAGAGTGTGTCTCGTGAACGGGTGATGCCCTATGTGATCCGTACTGAGAAACGAAATGCTGTTGATGCCGACAATAAACCGCTTTTCAAGCTTCGCCGGACGCAGTTGATCGCGGTATCATGGGAGCCACGCCATCATCTGCAGCAAAGTCTCTATGAAGCGGTGACCGAGTATGTTCGTGAAGGGTATAATCAGGCAATCCGCGACAAGAAACGGCATATCGGCTTTCTCATGATTCTCATGCAGAGGCTGGTGGTTTCAAGTACCCGCGCTATCCGCTTTACTCTGGAACGCCGTCTGGAAATATTGAAAGATGGTGAACGGCAAACCAGCTTGCGTCTTGAAGAGAACAGTATTGGAAGTGATGAGTTCTATGATATGGATGCGGAGGAACTGCTCGATGAGCTTTTGACCTCGAAGGTATCGGCCTTGCAGAACGAAGCTCTCTTTGTTGAAACGCTGCTTGAAGCTGCCCGCAAATGTGAAGAGGCAATACCCGATGCCAAAGCGGAAGCCTTGATTGAGTGGATATATCAGCTTCAGTCGGATGAGAACGACTCTGAGTTGAAGGTGCTGCTTTTTACGGAATTTGTGCAGACTCAGGAGATGCTGAAGCAATTTCTGGGAGATCGAGGGATTACGGTTGTAACGCTCAATGGTTCCATGAGCATGGATGAGCGGAAACGTGCACAGGATGCTTTTTGTCATCGTGCGAGGGTACTTGTTTCTACCGATGCCGGTGGCGAGGGATTGAATCTTCAGTTTTGTCATGTCGTCATTAACTACGATATGCCCTGGAACCCGATGCGGGTAGAACAGCGGATCGGACGTGTTGATCGTATTGGGCAGACGAAGGTTGTCAGGGCAATTAATTTTGTGCTTGAAGAGTCAGTCGAATTTCGGGTACTTGAAGTGCTTGAAAAAAAGCTGGCAGTCATTTTCGAAGAGTTCGGTATCGACAAAACCGGGGATGTTCTCGATTCTGCCGCCGCCGGTGAACTGTTTGATGAGCTTTTTACTTTCGCCGTTCTGAATCCTGAAGGGGTTGATAGTGCGGTTGAACAGGGTGTGGAACGTCTTCGGCATGAGATCATTGATGTTCGTAACTCATCGGTTCTCTACGGCATTTCTGACGAACCTGATCTTCAGGCGGCAGAACGGCTACGCTCCCATCCTCTGCCTCACTGGCTGGAGAGGATGATAGTCTGCTATCTGAACGCAAATGGAGGCAAAGCAACACAAAAACGCACTGGGTGGGAGTTGACCTGGCCTGATGGCGATGTTTCTCATCGGTGCGTATTCAGCTCCAGAGATGCACAAAACAAGCCGGATACACTGTTGCTTAATCTGGAAAATAATCGACTTCGAGGGCTTGCACTCAACTTGCCGCAAATTATGGCTGCTCAGCCCATACCTTGCATCTCCTTAAGTGGACTGCCTCCAACGATTTCAGGTTTCTGGGCTCTTTTTGAAATCCGCCTGCAAGCAGGGACTCACCAGAAAGGTGGGCTTATAAGAATCCCTCTCGTTCGTCGTCGCTACATTACAGTTTTTCAGAGTGAAGAGGGTGACGTCTTTATGCCGACTGCCCGCCATATTTGGGATTCATTACAATCAGAAGAGCTGAAGGTACTTGCTTCCATGGAGCCAGATCAATCAATTGCCATATATAACAGTCTTCTGAAGGTTTGTGAAGATGAGGGTAAAGAGTTGTTTGATGCATTGCAGCAGCAACATCAATCGGCTGTTGATCGTGAAGAAGAGCGGGGGGCTGTTGCTTTCAGCTCACGGAGACGGGCTATCGAACGGGCAGGGTTACCGGAGGTACGTCATTACCGGACAACGCATTGTGATATTGAAGAAACCGGATGGCGCAAAGAGCTTGAATCAGCAAGGCAGATAGTTCCGGAGATTCGTCCGCTGCTGCTCATGCGCATCATGAAGGGAGGTTCAGAGTGAGGAGCTGGAGAGAGAGTATTCTAAACGACTTTGTGCCGAATGTGAGCCGTCTCACCCTTGTTGCGGATCCTGACAGCCTGTTGACGGAAGAGACTCTTGCGCTTGAGCTGCGCCGTCGCGGTTTTGAGCTCATTGAATTCAATGATCCGGTAGAGTTTCGATATGCCTACGAATCAAAATACCGCTCCATTTGGGACAGGGGTGAGCATACCGATTTGGTGGTTATTCTTCGACTTCAGGATACAGAACTGGAATCTCTGCCTTATGACCTGTTGCAGGCTGGAAGAAAACTCTCGTTTAACCTTGGCAATCTTTTCCCAAACTTGAGCTACCCGGTTCTTGAGCAACTGGATCGCTCGTTTCTGGATGCATTGTTCGAAGCTCAGCATACATTCTCGCCTGACCGTATGGGTGACAATGCGACCAGGGATTTTATCCTGCGCCATGTTTTCAGGGTTGCAGCAGAGCTGATTGTGTCCGATGTCGATCTGCTCAGGGTTCTGCTCCGCCTGCATTACAGTAAAATTGCTCTTCCTGAAATTTTGGCCCTTCGTCTGGTCCAGCAGCTCCGGGGGCAAGCAGGGTTTCATGAATGGCCACTGGATGTTATCGTTTCGGATGAAGAGGCTTTTTTTGCATTCCTTCAGGAGCGGTGGCCACTCTTTCTGGGTAGAATCAGTGATGACAGACAGCTTCGTGAAATTCCCATGAAGTACCAAGGGCCTGATTATCTTCCTTTTGATCATCATGACATACGGGTTTACATCGACAATCTTTTTGTTGAAGGGAAATTGCATCCGGTTCAAAAACCTGGAGTCTCCATTGATGTATCGTCCTGGATTCGGAGTGGTATTGTTGACTCAGGGGCGGCAGATGATACGTTACGGATTTCCCGGCTTTTTGAGATTATTGAAAAAGAGATACCGGATGAGGCTTGCCGTTATTCTGACTGGATCACTTATGCCTTGAAATGGGCGGAGCTGACGGCATTGGTTCATTGCGCTGAGGATGAGGAAAGTAAAACACGGTTGCTGCAAATCGGTGATAAACTGAATGCCGCCTTTGCTCAATGGTTAAGAACCCATTATTCAAGTATCATCAATCTGTCGCCAAAAAATCCGGCGATGCTGCACCATGTGCCAAGAGGTCTGGCCCGAGAACTCGATGATGACAAAAAAAGTCGTGTAGCACTGCTCGTTATAGACGGTTTATCGCTGGCTCAGTGGGTCTCTGTTCGTGAGATTCTCCGGGTTCAGAACAGCAGTTTAATCATGAGGGAGTCAGCGGTGTTTGCTTGGATTCCAACATTGACCTCGGTGTCAAGACAGGCGATTTTTTCAGGCAAGCCGCCACTTTATTTCCCTGCGTCAATACAGTCTACAAATAGTGAAGGTAATCTCTGGAAACAGTTCTGGGAGGATGCAGGGCTCTCTCGTCTTGACATCGCCTATCAACGAGGTCTGGGCGATGGCGATGTTTCAAGTATCCTTGAAGCGACTGTACATCCCGGTAAAACAAGAGCACTCGGGCTGGTCGTGGACAAGGTTGACAAGATCATGCATGGTATGCAGCTCGGTTCGGCGGGCATGCACAATCAGATCAAGCAGTGGTGTCAGGGAGGGTTTCTCAATTCGCTTATCGATTACCTTTTGCTTCATGGTTATGACGTCTGGTTGACCTCTGATCATGGTAATATTGAGTGCCAGGGCAAAGGTCGTCCTTCTGAAGGTGTCATTGCTGAAACTCGCGGAGAGCGGGTTCGTGTCTATCCGACGTCTGAACTTCGCACAACGGTCGCTCGTGAATTTCCTTTTGCATGCGAGTGGCAACCGATCGGGTTGCCTCAGGGTTATTTTCCACTTATTGCCAGCGGCAGGGATGCATTTGTTACTCCAGGCACGGCAATTGTCGGGCATGGAGGTGTTTCAATCGAAGAGGTTATTGTTCCTCTGATAAAGTTTGAGAGGGGTTTATAATATGAGCAAGCGCCATGAAAAACTGGGGATCAAGCAGACCATTCAGAAAGAGTGGATGGACAGGACGTTGAGAATGGTGCTGGCAGGAATGACTGAAAAGGAGATCCGCCAAGATCTTGACCAATATCTCTCCACGCAGAAGCAAAGCGGCGGTATTGGAGAGCGAGGTCAAAAAACTTATGGGATGGCTATAGGGATACTTGCCTCATGGTTTGCTCCAGAAGATGATCTTCGCGGGTTTCGAGATGAAGCGTTGAAAATTGCGCGTGTAATTCCAGAAGAAGAGTGGCTGCCACTGCATTGGGCAGTTATTTCGGCAGCATATCCATTCTGGTTTAATGTAGCAAAACAGGTTGGCCGGCTATTCAACCTTCAGGAGAGCGTGACCCAGGTACAGATTTTTAACCGTATCAAGGAGCAATACGGAGACCGGGAGACCGTTGCCAGAAATGCCCGGTACACCGTTCGGTCTTTTGTTGCCTGGGGTGTTTTGCAGGAATCAGGTGTCAAAGGGTGCTACAAGAAGGCGCCTTCAAGGCAGATTCATGATCGAAAGCTGGCTGTTTTGATGATGGAAGCTGCACTATTTGCTATCCCGGAAGGCAAAATGGCTTTTGGTGCATTATTGCGAAACCCTGCTTTTTTTCCATTTGAACTTTCAGTGATGACCAGTGATTTTATTTCCAGAACCTCGTCATGTATTGATGTAATCCGTCATGGGCTGGACGATGAAATAGTGATGTTAATCTCAGCTTCGTGCGCCTGAAGGAAAATATAAGAAAAGCCAACTATTGGTTATCTTGAGATGAAGGATGAATTCTTTTCATTGCAAATCTGTTAATCAATCGAGTGAACTCTTAACATACAGGAGGTTGACAGCCATGAAAAAAAACACAGGACTTTGGATTGATCACAAAGAAGCCATTCTGGTTTCAATTGAAGGGGAAAAAACTGATGTTCAGCGGATTGAATCTGCAGCTGAACGTCATCATAAGCCATCTGGTGGATGGAAGTCAGGTGGCACTTCTGTCGCGCAGACGGTCTCAAATGAACATATTGATGAAGAAAGGCGAAAACACCAGTATCATGCATTTTATCAGAAGGTGATTGAGCTGCTTGGAGATTCAGCTAACATTGCCATTTTTGGGCCCGGTGAGGCAAAAATTGAAATTGCCAAAGCGCTTGCAAAGATCAGTGAGCTGCATAAGAAAGTTGCAGCAGTTGAAGCGTGTGATCGGTTAACAGAAAATCAGCTGATTGCGAAGGTTAAAAAGTTTTTTTCTACTCTAAAGTAAAGAGTTTGTTGAATGTTTGGAATTAGCTGAATAAAAGTGTAGTTGGTACCATAGTTGTACTGATTAATGGTTTAAGAACAGGGCTTTCAGGGACTCTGCCCAGAGTGGTTATTGGCAGGTAAAATGTTGTTATCTCATGTCCCGAGAAGTTCAAACCCGAATGTATGGAAATACTGTTACTTTTTGTTCTGATTATTATTAATGGCCTTTTTGCGATGTCGGAAATTGCGCTGGTCACAGCAAAACGCTCCCGACTGTCAAGACTTGCAGAGGATGGGGAAAAAGCTGCAGCGGTTGCCATGAAGCTTGGTCAGGAGCCGAGCAGGTTTCTGTCGACCATTCAGATAGGTATAACCTCGATTGGGATTCTCAATGGTATTGTCGGAGAAGGTGCTCTTGCGAGCCCTTTAGCCTCACGGCTTCAGTCGTTTGGTATGGATCCGGAAATAAGTCATATAATTTCCACTGTTCTGGTGGTGCTTTCGATTACCTATGTGACTATCGTGATTGGAGAACTTGTTCCAAAACGGCTTGGTCTGTTCAATCCGGAAGGAATTGCCTGTCTGGTTGCTCGTCCCATGCTTACACTTGCGATGATAACCCGTCCTTTTGGCAGGCTGCTTACCGCATCGACAGATGCCATTCTGCGTTTGATGGGAAAGAACTCTCAAATTATGCCGGGTGTTACTGAGGAAGAGATTCATGCCATGCTAGAGGAGGGGTCTGAAGCTGGTGTGATCGAGCAGCATGAACATGAGATGGTTCGTAATGTGTTCCGTCTCGATGACCGTCAACTTGGTTCGCTGATGGTACCGAGGGCTGACATTATCTCACTCGATGTTTCGCGACCGCTTGAAGAAAATATCAGCCGAGTGACCGAATCGGAGCACTCCCGTTTTCCGGTCTGCAATGGAGGCCTTCAATCCCTGCTTGGTGTTGTCAATGCCAAACAGCTGTTATCCAAGACACTCAAAGGTGGGCTTACAGAATTTACCTCACAGTTGCAACCCTGTGTCTATGTGCCTGAAACCCTTACGGGCATGGAGCTCCTCGATCATTTCAGGACCTCTGGCTCCCAGATGGTATTTGTCGTTGACGAGTATGGTGAAATTCAGGGGTTGGTTACCCTGCAGGACATGCTTGAGGCGGTAACCGGTGAGTTTGTCCCTCGAAATCTTGAGGATTCATGGGCGATCCAGCGTCAGGATGGTTCCTGGCTGCTTGATGGTCTCATTCCTGTTCCTGAGCTTAAAGATACGCTTGAGTTGAAATGTGTCCCGGAAGAGGATAAAGGACTCTATCATACCCTCAGTGGCCTTATGATGTGGCTGCTTGGGCGCATGCCGCGAACGGGCGACATTATGACCTGGGAAAGCTGGACTCTCGAGATTGTAGATCTCGACGGTCAAAGGATCGATAAAGTGCTGGCTTCAAAGTTATCCGATGTTCCGAAGTCAGTTGTAACTCATGAAGCAGACTCTGTTTCTGCAGTGTGACTGTATTTCTCTCAGCCGAGAGAGTTTTATTCGCCTATGGTGGAGGAAATACAACTATTTCCTCTTTACCCGCATTTGCTTACATTATGAGTGTATAGTTGTTAGGATTTTTTTAATGACATAGAGAGATTTTTTTATGCCTATTCAATCGAAAGTTCGTTCTGCGGTGATGTTACTGCCACTTTTTGCGCTCACCGGAACGTTGTCTTCCTGCCAGAAAAAGATTGAGGATGTACTTGTGGATAAAGTTATCGAGCAGTCAACTGGGAAGAAGGTTGACTTCAAATCCGGCAGCGAAAGCATAACGATTGAGTCTGAAGGAAAGAAAATTGAAATTCAGGGGAAAGGTCGGGAGTGGCCCAATGATATGCCTGCTGATGTGCCGAAGTTTTCCTATGGTCAGGTTAAGGCCGTAACCAGGGCAACCATGCCTGAAGGGAAAAGCTGGACAGTTGTGTGCGATAATGTTCCGGGTAATATTATCAAGGATTACGAGGGGAAGCTTAAAAACAAAGGGTTTAAAACTGTTGCAACAATTGTGACTTCTGATAACGGAGAGGGCGGAAGTGTTTCGGCGACTAAGGAGAAGCTGAACGTGACCCTCATAACAGGCAGTGGCAGCACCTCAATCTCAGTAGTTCAAGAACATTGATTGCTTAAGTTTCAATAAAGGAATATGACACACCAGAAATCTGACTGTTTGTTTTGCCGGATAGTGAGTGGAGAGATTCCCGCCACAATCGTCTACCGTAACGATCATGTTCTGGCATTCAGGGATATCACGCCTGTTGCTCCTCAGCACGTCCTGATCATTCCACTGAAGCATATCGCATCATTGAGTGATCTTACTCCGGAAGAGGAAGGGATAGCTGGTCATATTCTTCTTGCTGCTGGAACGGTTGCAGAAATCCTCGGCATAAGGGAGTCGGGCTACAGGCTGGTATTTAATTCTGGAAAGGATGCCCTTCAGAGCGTTTTTCATATTCATGGGCATCTGATCGGAGGAAACATGATGGGCTGGCCACCTTTCCCAGGCTTACCTGCAGAGCACGGATAGCCTTTGTTTGCCCCCTTAACATAACCCAATAACACTGAAACGGTTACTCTTCTTCGGTAACAGGAAAAAAGCGTGCAATTATTCCTGTGCGTTTTTTGTTATTTAGGCTATAATTGATCCTGTTTATTTTTTATTGTTTTTGCAGGAGATTGGTCTATGCGGTTATCGGAATTAAAAGTTGGTGATAAGGGAGAGGTTACTGCTGTAAAGGCAGAGAGTGCTGTAAGGCGTAGGATTATGGATATGGGGCTGATAAAGGGTACCCGGTTCAAGGTACTAAGAGTTGCCCCTCTTGGCGATCCGATGGAGATTTTTTTCAAAGGGCTTCATCTTGCCATGAGAAAAAATGAGGCCGACGGGATTGTGGTGCGTAAAGTCGTGGAAGGTGCTGAATGCGTTCCATGTCCGGCAGCAAAACAGCTTTTTGGAGGTCTGGAGGTATTGAATGAGTGAAGGCAAAGAGATCAGGATCGCGCTTGCAGGTAATCCGAATTGTGGCAAGTCATCACTCTTTAATGCTCTTACCGGTGCTCATCAGAAAGTTGGCAATTTTCCGGGGGTTACCGTTGAAAAGCATGAAGGTTATCTCGATTACAAAGGGTATCGGATCAGGGTTGTCGATCTTCCTGGCACCTACTCTCTTACCCCCTACTCTCCTGAGGAGATAGTCACCAGAGAGTATCTTATCAAAGAGCGTCCAGATGTGGTTGTCAATGTCCTTGAGGGGCCGAACCTTGAGAGAAATCTTCTGTTGACAACGCAGCTTATGGAGCTTGAGGTTGATTTTCTTGTGGCACTGAACATGATGGACGAGGTCGTGGAAAAGGGTATTGTTATCGAGATAAAGCAGTTGCAGAAGCTCCTTGGCTGTCATATTATTCCCACATCGGCCAAAAAGAAGACCGGACTTGATTCACTGCTTGATCATATCATCAGGGTTTTTCGTAAGGATATCCAGATTCGTAAAAACAAGCTCTTTTTTCGTCCTGAACTTGAGGCTTCTGTAGAAAAAATTACAACACTGCTTTCCCATCAGAAGGAGCTTGATCTTTTTAATGCCCGATGGTTGGCCATCAAGCTTCTGGAGAATGACAGGGAGGTCTATCATGAGGTTCAGCACTATCCGGTCTGGGTGAAAGTTGAGCTTGCCCTGCAGGAGGCAATCAGGGAGGCTGAGCACCTGCATGATTCGGAGCCTGAGATTCTTGTTACCGAAGACCGTCATGCCTTTATCCGTGGAGCCATGAAAGAGTGCGTGAGGCAACCGGAGGAGGGCAAGGCTACCGTAACCGACTATATCGACAAGGTGGTGCTCAACAGGGTGCTTGGTCTGCCGGTTTTTTTACTGGTGGTCTGGGGGATATTTCAGATGACCTTTACTCTTGGAGCCCTTTTTACAGGTTGGCTTGCATTTGTTTTCAGCAGCATTTCTGCGGGTATATCACCGTTTCTCTTGAATGAGACTCTTCGTTCTATTGTGGTTGACGGTATTATTGCCGGGGTTGGCGGTGTGTTGATATTTTTACCCAATATTGTTCTACTTTTTATAGGACTTGCTTTTCTTGAAGCATCCGGCTATATGGCCCGTGCAGCCTTTGTGATTGATCGGGTTATGCATCGCTTTGGTCTTCATGGCAAATCCTTCATTCCCCTTATAACTGGGTTCGGTTGTTCAATTCCTGCCATGATGGCTACCCGGACACTTAAAAGTCCGACAGACAGGCTTGTAACCATCATGATTATTCCCTTTATGAGTTGCGGGGCAAAATTGCCGGTCTATGTAATGCTGACCGCGGCTTTTTTTGCTCCCGCTGTGGCCGCCAACGTCATGTTCGGGATATATCTTCTCGGGATTGCTGTCGGGCTCTGGACCGCCTGGCTCCTGAAATCCACCATTCTTAAAATTGATTCCGAGCCCTTTGTGATGGAGCTGCCTCCTTACCGCTGGCCGACACTCAGTTCCGTACTTTTTCAGGCAAAGATAAAGGCCCTGATGTATGTAAAGAAAGCTGGTACGCTTATTTTAAGCGCAGTCATCATTATCTGGGCTGCAAGCAACTACCCTCATTATGCACCCCTTGATGCGGAGCTTTCGGCAGAAACAGCGCGTATTGCCGCAAGCGGAAAGGGTCTTGCTGAAAAAAATGCCAGCAAGAGTGCGCTTGACCTTCGCATCAAATCGGCACAGCTTGAGTACTCTCTGGCCGGAAGAGCGGGCAAGGTGCTTGAGCCATTGATCAGGCCGCTTGGTTTTGACTGGCGGATCGGTATTGCCCTTGTGACCGGGCTGGCAGCAAAAGAGGTTGTTGTCTCCACTATGGGAACGATCTACTCTATCGGACAGAGCGATGGAGCACCAAAGGAGCTGAAAACAATTCTCAGGAGTGATCCTTCTTTCAGTCGGGCCACGGCCTTGAGTCTGATGGTGTTTGTGCTGCTCTATATACCATGTGTGGCAGCTATCGGTGTCATGAAAAAAGAGGTCGGTCGCTGGCGCCCGGTACTTCTCTATTCAGGCTATTCGCTTTCGGTAGCCTGGGTGCTCTCTTTTGCCGTCTATCGTATTGCCCTTCTTATACAGTAACTTCAGTGGGCTCTTCAACAGCAGCGGAAATCAATCCTGACTCTTCAGCTGTCAGAATGATATCGTCCACAGGAGTGGTCATTGGTACCGGTTTCCCATCGATCATCACGAGCATTACCGCCGGATGAGCGTTCTGGTGGTCGGCCATGATCGATTCCCAGTGGTTGCAGATACTTTCGTCGAGTGAGCTCCATGCGAGACGTCCTCTGCACTTCGGAAATTTTGAGCATCCAAGCCAGAGCCCTCTTTTTCCGCTTCTGAGGTAGAGAGGGGAACCACACTTTGGACATGCAAGATCTGTTGTTACCGGAGGGGTTTTCATTGGCTCAATGTGTCGCTGCTTGTTGAGGTTGAGCAGCGTATTGCACTTCGGATAGTTGGAACAGGCAAGAAAAGCGCCGAGTCTGCCCTTGCGCAGGAGCATGTGTCCCTCTTTGCAGGAGGGGCAAAGAATGGCGGTATCTTTTGGCTTTTCCCTGTTTGAGCTTATTGCCTTGATGTTTTTGCACTTAGGGTAGCATGAGCAGCCTAAAAATTTTCCACTCGCGGTCCATTTGATAATCATCTGGCCCACTCCGCATTTATCACAGGTGGTGGTTTCGCTGTTCTGCGGAATAACGGGATCGCTTTTGCGCAGGCTTAATGCGGTTTCAAGCGGTCTGTAGAAGCTGTCGAGTACCTTTTCGTATTCGTCATCTCCATTTGCCACCTTGTCGAGTTCATCCTCCATGAAGGCGGTAAAGCCGACGTTGAAAAGCTCGGGAAAATTGGCAACAAGAATAAGTGAAACATCCTTGCCGAGTTCAGTCGGAGTGATTTTTTTCTTTTCCAGCTCCACGTAGCGTCGATCCTGGAGTGTTGAGAAAATTGAGGCATAGGTTGAAGGACGTCCTATACCGAAATGGTCGAGATCTTTGACGAGTGTAGCTTCACTGTAGCGTGCGGGAGGTCGGGTAAAGCTCTGCTTCTGGTCAAGATCTGCAATAGTAAGTGGGTTGCGCACCGAAAGCAGCTCGGGAAGTTTAACAGGGGCCTCTTTTTCTACATCCTCTTTTGTTGATGTTTGAGCTTCGTAATCAAGCTCCTTCTGGTCATCAAAGACGCGCATGAATCCCGGGAAGACAACTCTGCTGCCGTTTGCCCTGAAAAGAAATTTCTGCAAACTATCCTCAACATCAACCCGAGTCTGCTCGATTTTGGCAGGGGCCATCATGGCGGCAAGAAAACGTTTCCATATCAGTTCGTATAACTTGTACTGATCGGTTGAAAGGTACTGTTTCAGTTGTTCCGGTTTTTTTAAAATCGAGGTCGGGCGTATTGCTTCATGGGCATCCTGGGCATTCTTTCCGGCTTTCGCTGCTCCGCCGAAGCCGATGTACTCTTTTCCGAACTGTTTGTGGATATATTCTCTGGCCTGAACGATTGCTTCCGCACCAATGCGTGTTGAATCGGTTCTCATATAGGTGATGAGACCAGCTGCGCCTTCACTGCCAAGATCAATTCCTTCATAAAGCTGTTGCGCTGCACGCATGGTTCTCTTTGATCCGAAGCCCAGCTGGTTTGATGCAGCCTGCTGAAGAAGAGATGTTGTAAATGGCAGAGGTGGCTTGCGTTGCTGGGTTCGTGGAACGATCTCCACTACAGAATAATTGCCTCTCTTGACAAGAGCAGCAATAGCCGCAGCCCGGCTCTCATTGGTTATCTCCGGCTTGTCACCTTCAAAGCGCACAAGCCTTGCTCTGAAGGTCTCCTTGCCGGGGGTTACAAAATCCGCTGCAATGGTCCAGTACTCCTGTATCTGGAAACGGCTGATCTCGGCTTCACGTTCGCAGATCAGGCGCAGCGCGACGGATTGAACCCTGCCGGCTGAAAGGCCACGCAGTACCACCTTCCACAAAAATGGGCTGATCTTGTAGCCTACTATTTTGTCGAGACCTTGACGGGTTTGCTGGGAGCGGACAAGGTGGTAGTCGATCTCGCGTGGTGCCTGAATAGCGGCAATGATGGCATTTTTGGTGATTTCGTTAAAAAGCACCCGGAATACTGGTTTCTTTGTTTCTCCGATTTCATTGGAAATATGCCATGCGATAGCCTCTCCTTCGCGGTCAGGGTCAGTGGCTATGAGGATTTCGTCAGCTTCTGCAGCCAGTTTTTTTATCTGACGGACAACTTTTTCTTTTCCGGGAATAATTTCATACCGGGGCTCATAATGATGGTCAAAATCAAGTCCAATCTCTTTTTTCGGCAGATCTTTGATGTGACCGACCGATGCGAACACGGTATACTTGTCACCAAGATATTTATTGATGGTTTTCGCCTTGGAGGGGGATTCGACTATAATCAAGGTTCTGTCCCTGGCAGATGGTGTTGATACTTTTAAAGCCATTGATCAGTCCCTGGGGTAAGAGCGTTACAATTAAATTTTGAAAAAGATAGGTGTTGAAGAGCAAAAAACAAATTTTACCATTGTTATGAACTATACTAACTCTGGCTTTATGGCAGGGAAGAGCTCCTTTCCTCTTATAAAAGAAGGTTCTGCGGGGCAAAAAATATATTTTATTATTATTGATCTGTTCCTGCAATGTTTTGGCAAAAAATGTATTTGACAATTATGTTTCACTCTTTGCTGCCTATGCGTTATCGTTTGACCAGCCTCATGCTGCTCACTCTTTTGATGCTCTCTTTCAAGGCTCTTTCTGCGGCTCCCCCTGCTCCGGTCGAAAAATTAACAGTTCCTCTTCATGTTACCACGGGAAATAATCAGGGATACACTATAAAGGTTCTGGCCCGCAGAAGCGGCAAGAGCTTCCTGATCGATCTTGAATCCATGGCAAGGGCCTTGCGGTTGAGCTTCCGCCATGATCAGGGAGGACTTGTTATTGAGGAGTCTCTCGGCAGTTCCGGCAGTTCATGCACCATCATGACCAGTAATAATTTTGTGCGTGTTATTTCAAGGGATACGGAGCATCCCAAAAGAATTATCCAGTTGCAGTCGGCCCCTTTATCGATAGAGTCAAGGCTCTATTTGCCGGTCAATCAAGCGTGCCGACTCTTTACGGTCTGGCTTGACAGGGAGATTATTTATAATTATTCCTCCGGCTCGATCAGTGCATGGTTCAGCGGAAAACGTTTTGGTGAATCTGTCGGGATGATAGGAGCGGTAAAAAATGAAGAGTCACAATCAGTTCAGAGCAACATCAAGTCTCCTGAAGAGGGCTCAACGGTGATTACCGGTATTGAGATTGAAAAACGTGCCAATGGAGCAATCATAAGCTTCTCAGCTTCCGGCAATCCTACACAGTCATCGCTGCTTAAGCCCGATGCTGATGGGTATGTTTATTTTTCTTTTGAAAAAGCCACCTGTGATCTCAATGTATTGTCAAAAATATACAGTGGGGGTGTAGTCAAGGCAATTACTCCGAAACAGTTTCCCGAAGGGGGTCTGCAGTTTACGGTCGCGCTTGATAACCGGTCGTTTGTCATTACTTCTGTCGAGTTTCATCGCGATGAAAAAAGTAACCGTTATCTGCTCTATGTTCGCTGTAATGCTGATGTGCAGGAAATTCGACAAAAAGAGAAGGCTCTTCAGATCGCTCAGGTAATCAGCAACGATGTTGAAAAATGGAAGCTTAATACTATAGTACTCGATGCAGGTCATGGAGGAAAGGATCCTGGGACGATAGGTTTCAGTGGTACTCGTGAAAAAGATGTTGCTCTGAACATTGTCCGTGATCTTGGTACTTTTATTGCCCAGAAGTGGCCAGATGTTAATGTTATCTATACCAGAAAGGATGATCGATTCATTCCTCTGCATGAACGCGGGAAAATAGCAAATCAGAGCGGAGGAAAACTCTTTATAAGCGTTCACTGCAATGCAAGTCCAAACCGCTCTGCACGTGGTTCGGAGGTTTATATTCTTGGTCCGCATAAAACCAAGGCAGCTCTTGATGTCGCGATGTTTGAAAACTCGGTTATCCGCAAGGAAGAAAACTTCGAGGAGCAGTACAAAGGGTTTTCGGAGGAGCACCTTATCATGAGCAGTATGGCCCAGAATGCATTTGCCAAACAGTCAACATCGCTTGCTCAGCATATTCTCAAACCTGCTGGTCGCGACGAGTCAGTCACGAATGCACGTGGAGTTCGTCAGGCTGGTTTTATGGTATTGTGGACACCCTCTATGCCGAGCGTTCTTGTTGAAGTTGGATATTTGTCCAATCCTGAGGAGGAAAGAATGCTTCGGGATCGTCAGGTAGAGGCCAAGATTGCCTATGGTATTTTTCAGGGAGTGCAGGCCTATCGTAAGAATTACGAAACATCGAGCAAGGCCTCCATGGAGGAGTAAAACTTAAAAGAGCGTGTGTTTGTGAGCTTTTTTTTATATTGCGCAGCTGTCAACCGTGAGTTTAATTCTGGTTGACAACTTGCCGTTTATTCTATTGATCTTTTTTTTGTCCACTCTCCTTTTATGAATGTTGTTGCCGCTCAGATTTTAAATCGATTGTCGAAGGCTGGTGATTTTTTGTCGGGCGAAGAGCTTTGCCTGGCATTTGGTATTACAAGAAGTGCAGTATGGAAGCATATTTGCATCTTGCGTAAGGATGGATATGAGGTCGATGCGGTAACAGGACGGGGATATCGGCTGTCTGGCCTGACAGGACGTCCTGTTGAGGCCGAGGTTGCCCCCTTTTTGACCTGCCAGCGCTTCGGAAGGAGTATGCAATATCACGGGGTTACTGCGTCTACCAATCTTTTGGCCAAGGCACTGGCCAGTGATGGCGCTCCGGAAGGAAGCGTGGTCGTTGCTGATGCCCAGACCGGTGGGCGCGGTAGAATGGGCAGAACCTGGGTTTCGCCTTCGGGGGTCAATCTCTACTTCTCTCTTATTTTGCGGCCTGCACTTCCTTCGATCCGTATTCCTCAGCTTACGTTGCTTGTGGCGGCGGCCATTCATCAGGCATTAAGCAGTTTCGCTGTTGATCTGCTACCTCTGATCAAGTGGCCGAATGATATTCTTGTCAATGGCAGAAAGCTTTGCGGAGTGCTGTGCGAAATGCAGTCAGAGGCTGATCTTGCGCACTTTGTCGTTATTGGCATTGGTATCAATGTCAATCTCTCTCTTCTGCCGTCTGAACTTCAGGATAGTGCAACCTCACTTTTTCTTGAGACCGGGTGTCAATTTTCGCGACCGGAGCTTTTTGCCTCTGTTCTGAACCATTTAGAACCGCTCTATGATGCATGGCTTCTCAAGGAGGACCTTGGCTTCATTCTTCCCTATCTCGAACAGTACTCACTTCTTCAGTCGAAAGAGGTTACTGTCGATCAGCTGAACCGTACTGTGTGCGGAAGAGTCTCAGGAATATCTCGCGTCGGAGAGCTGAAGATTGACGGTGCAGAGGGGCAAACATACCTTATTTCATCAGGAGAAGCTCATCTTCGCAAAGGAACATTATAATTTTAAATCGCTCTTGTTATGAGTCTAAAAACACTCCATCCACAAATTACTGAAGCATATCGCGTGCTTGAAACCGGTGAACCGATCAGTCGTGCTGAAGCCACTCTTCTGGCAGAACTGCCTGGTGAGCTTGCGCTTGATCTTGCAGCTCTGGCAAACAAGGTTAAAAACCGCTATGGCAGTGGTCCGGAATTGATGCATGCCTGTTCTATCATGAATGCCAAATCGGGAGTTTGCGGCGAAAACTGCCGGTTTTGCGCTCAGTCCCGGCACAACCATGCCGATATTGAGGTCTATGATCTTGTCGATGAAGAGTCAGTGCTTACAGAAGCACGCAATTGTATAGCAGAGGGAGTTTCCCATTTCGGTATTGTGACCAGTGGTTACGGGTACAAGAGAATCAATGCAGAGTTTCAGCGTGTGCTTGACATGATTGACCGGCTGCATAAGGAGTTACCAGAACTGAGTGTCTGTGCATCACTTGGTGTTCTGGGCCAGGAGCCTGCCGAAGCTCTTGCAGCACACGGTATAGCCCATTACAACATTAACATTCAGGTTGCCCCGGACAGATACCATGACCTCATTGCCGATACGCACACCGTTGAAGAGAGGATAGAGACTATTAAACTCTTGAGAAAAAACAACATCTCAGTCTGCTGTGGTGGAATTATGGGTGTCGGGGAGAGTATGCAGGAGCGTATTGATATGATTTTTGCGCTTCAGGAGCTCGATGTTACCGTCATTCCGCTCAATGTTCTGGTACCGATCAACGGGACGCCGCTTGAAGGAAAAGAGCCGATCTCTGTTGCCGACATTGTGAAGACCTTTGCAATCTGCCGTCTTGCGCATCCCGCTAAAATCATCAAATTTGCTGCTGGTCGTGAAACGATTATGAAAGATTTTCAAGGTCTTCTGATGCTTTCGGGCGCTAACGGTTATCTTACCGGTGGCTATCTGACCACACGGGGAAGGGATACCGCTGACGATCGCAGGTTTGCAAGCCAGATTGCAAGTTTTAACTGACGGAGCAGGAGCAATGCAGTTTTATGAACGGATCAAGCGTGAGCTTGATGATCTCAAGACACTTGACCGGTACCGGGTACTCCCGGATATTACCGCCCGGAGCGGGAAGAATATTACGGTAAACGGGCAGATCCTTCTGAATCTCTCCTCGAACGACTATCTCGGCCTTGGTGATGACAGGGAGATGCTTGAAGGGTATGGCAATAATTTCAGGGAGAGTTCGTATGCCATGACCAGCTCTTCATCCCGCCTTTTGACAGGCAATCACCCCCTTTACGACCAGCTTGAAACAGATCTGGCAAAGCTCTACCAGCGAGAGGCAGCTCTAGTTTTCAACAGCGGCTATCATGCCAATATCGGTATTTTGCCAGCGCTTTGCACGCGTCATGATCTTGTGCTCAGCGACAGGCTGAACCATGCGAGCATTATTGACGGCATGAAGATAGCCGAAGCCCCTTATCAGCGCTATCGTCACCGGGATTACGATCATCTTGAAGAGCTGCTTGTCAGTGCCCGAAACCGTTACCGCCAGATATTTATTGTTACTGAATCTGTTTTCAGTATGGATGGTGATCTTGCCGATCTTTCCCGGCTTGTTGCCTTGAAAGAGCAGTATGGTGCTCTACTTGTTGTTGATGAAGCGCATGGCGTCGGGGTGTTCGGTGAACACGGTCTCGGGTTGTGTGAAACAGCAGGTGTGGTTCAGCAGATCGATATCATTACCGGAACATTCGGCAAGGCACTCGCTTCGACGGGAGCATATGCCGTGATGAGTTCCCTTTTAAGAGAGTACCTGCTCAATACCATGCGCTCTTTTATTTTTACCACCGCACTGCCGCCCGTTATTCTTGGCTGGAGCTTGTTGACTCTTGAGAGACAGTTGTCCATGTCTCAAGAGAGAGAGGCTCTTCTGCAGCTTGCTTCCAGGCTCCGCACTGAACTTATCGGGTGCGGTTTTGAAGTGCCGGGTGAAAGTCATATCGTACCAGTGATTACAGGTGCCAATGATCTGGCCGTAGCCTTAGCTGTAAAGCTGAGAAATGCCGGGTTTCACTGTATGCCGGTGCGTCCACCTACGGTTCCGGAAAAGGGGGCACGTATCCGAATCTCCCTCCGCTCCCCCCTGCAGTGGGAAGATATTGCCCGGATACCTGAACTTATAAAAACGTCATGGGCGTAATCGGGGTAATAGGGATAATGGTATCATGAAAACACTATGGCTTAGAAAAGAGGGTGCCGACGAACTTCTGCTTTTTTTTAATGGCTGGGGCATGGACCATCGTATTGCTGCTTATCTTTTGCGTGAATCGCTTGCGTCAGATTTTTTACCGGATTTCCTGCTCTGTTACGATTACCGCACACTTGAGTCTGAGCTACAGTTTATGAAAGAGGTTAGCTGTTATAAAAGCATAACGGTTATAGCCTGGTCATTCGGGGTCTGGGTGGCGCAGCAAACTGAGCTTCCCGCAATTGAGCGTGCTATTGCCATTAACGGGACACTGCATCCGGTTGATGCCGGGCTTGGGATTCCACCAGAGGTTTTTCAGGCAACTCTTTCAGCCTATTCTGAAGAAAATCGCCATCGGTTTAACCGACGGATGTGTGGAACCGGCGAAGCTCTTGCTCTCTTCTCGACCATGCAGCCTGATCGAGAAACTTCCGATCAGTTGGAAGAGCTTCAACGGCTTCAGGAGTATCTACTGCCCGGAAAGTTACATGAAGTTGCTCCATGGCACTACAATCATGCCATTATTGGCGGAAGAGATCTTGTGTTTCCAGCACGTCAGCAGTTCGCTGCATGGAAGGGTGTTCCTCAAACTGTTATTGCTGATATGCCTCATTTTCCTTTTTTTCATTTCACCAATCTGCAGGAGATTCTCGCATGCTGCAGCAAATAAAAATAGACAAAGAGCTTGTGCGGAAAAGGTTCCGCAGGACATTGAGCAGTTATGGCAACAATGCTGCAGTGCAGAAAACAATGGCGGTGGAACTGTCGGAAATGATCTGCCAGGAGAATCCGGGTCGTGAATTCAACCGTGTTCTTGAAGTTGGTTCAGGGTCAGGTTTACTGATGGCTGAACTGCTGCGTCGCTGCATTGTAAAGAGCTATTATGCCAATGATCTTGTTGAAGAGAGCCTGCACTGCCTTCGCAATGTGCTTGACCGCTTTCCAGTTGAGGAGTTTCACTTTCTTGCCGGGGATATAGAGTCCCGGGATGTTTTGCCTTCATCGCTTGATTTGGTGGTTTCAAATGCCACCTTGCAATGGCTTGATGATCTTGATGATTTTTTCAGAAAGATATACGATCATCTCAGGCCTGGAGGTATACTTGCTTTCACGACCTTCAGTACCTCAAACATGCAGGAAATCTCAACTATCGAGGATGTCGGGCTTAATTACCACTCGCTCGGAGAGCTTGAAATGCTTGCTGGACGCTATTTTGATCTCACTGTTGCACGGGAAGAGGAGTTGCGCATGGAGTTCAGCACGCCTGAGGCCGTGTTGCATCATATCCGTCAGACAGGTGTCAACGGCCTGCTTCGCCATGCATGGACAAAAAGCCGATACCGCCATTTTGTTGCAGAGTACCGACGACTCTTTTCCTGTGAAAACGGAGTCTACCTTACCTATCATCCAGTCTATTGCTCTCTGAAAAAAAGGCTATTATGAAAGGCGTTGTTGTTGCTGTTGCCGGCATTGATACAGGAATAGGAAAAACCTACGCAACAGGCCTGCTCGCCAAAGCTCTTCTCTGGCAGGGCAGAAGCGTTATTACCCAGAAAATTGTCCAGACGGGCTGCGAAGGTATCGCAGAAGATATTGTGGAACATCGTCGTCTGATGGGCTTTGGTCTGCAGGATGTCGACAGGGAGGGCTTCACCTCTCCCTATGTTTTCCGCTATCCCGCCTCTCCTCACCTTGCAGCCCGCCTGGAAGGAGTTGAGGTTGATGTTTTGCACATCCGCAGGGCAACCTATGCCCTCCAGAAACGTTACGATCTGGTGCTTCTTGAAGGGGTTGGCGGGCTGCTGGTTCCCCTTGCACATGATCTGCTTTTTGCTGACTATATACGCGATGCCGGGTACGGGCTTCTTCTTGTGACCGGCCCGCGGCTTGGCAGCATCAACCATACACTACTCTCGATTGAAGCCTGTGTAAGGCGGGGAATTGTTATCAATGGGGTTATCTATAACTCTTTTCATGGTACCGACACGATGATAGCCGATGATACTCGAGAGGTTATCCGTCACTACCTTAATAAAGAGGGATCGGTGGCTCCTGTGGTTGACCTGAATGAGGGAGAGTTTGATCCTGACGCCATCAAGCGCCTCTTCCTATAATTACCCATTATTAGTATGACCACTCCTTTCTCCACTATTGATCTCGATTTTGACCGAACGCATATCTGGCATCCCTACACCTCAGTAACCAATCCTCTGCCGGTCTATCCGGTCGCACGGGCTTATAATGTCTTTCTGGAACTTGAGGATGGTACTAAGCTAATTGACGGTATGTCATCATGGTGGGCAGCCATTCACGGTTACAATCACCCTGTGCTCAATGAAGCGCTGGTCTCACAGCTTCAACGAATGAGCCACGTCATGTTCGGAGGTATTACCCATGAGCCAGCAGTGACTCTTGCCAAACAGCTGATTGCCCTGACTCCTGAAGCTTTGCAGAAGGTTTTTTTCAGTGATTCAGGCTCGGTTTCGGTTGAAGTTGCCATGAAGATGGCCATACAATACTGGACGGCTCAGGGACAAACTGTCAAAAACCGTTTTCTGACTGTCAGGTCAGGCTACCACGGTGATACGTTTGGCGCCATGTCGGTCTGCGACCCGGTAACAGGGATGCACTCCATCTTCAAAGGCACGATACAGGAACAGTTTTTTGCCGAAGCTCCCTCATGCCGGTTTTATGAGCCTTGTACGGAAGAACATCTTGCCGATATTCGCTTGATGCTTGAGACTCACCATAAGGAGATTGCCGCTGTGATTCTTGAGCCTGTTGTGCAGGGAGCGGGAGGAATGCGCTTTTATGCTCCCCACTACCTTGTTCTGCTCAGGGAGTTGTGCGACCATTATGATGTACTCCTGATTTTCGATGAGATTGCTACCGGGTTTGGGCGTACGGGTAAAATGTTTGCGATGGAACATGCAGGAGTTGTGCCGGATATTTTATGTCTGGGCAAAGCGCTGACTGGCGGCTACATGACTCTTGCAGCAACATTGACAACCGATCGGGTGGCCGATACCTTATGTTGCGGTAATCCCCCTCTCTTCATGCACGGCCCAACTTTTATGGCAAATCCTCTCGCTTGTGCCGTGGCATCGGCAAGCATTCGTCTGCTCAGCAGCTATGACTGGCAGGCATCTCTCAAGCGTCTTGAAGCCGGACTTCTTACAGGGCTTGAACCCTGCAGAGCTTCAGGCAGTGTGGCGGATGTTCGTGTCCTTGGTGCGATAGGGGTCGTAGAGATGCATCGTCCGGTCGATATGGCTGAAATTCAGAAACAGCTGGTAGACAAAGGTGTCTGGGTACGTCCTTTCGGGCGCCTGGTCTATCTTATGCCGCCCTATATTATGCTTGACCGTGAGCTTGAAATATTGACCGCAGCCGTGTGCGACGTTGTTAAAGCAATACGGTAGTTTTTGTTTCAGAGTATATTAGTGTACTATATCAGATTTACAAGATTAACCAGTAAGAACAGCCATGAGAGTCAAGCCCTGGATCAGCCATTACGACAAAGGGGTTCCCCACACGCTTCAACCTTATCCGGAGAAGACACTGGTCGATGTCGTTCAAACGACGGCAGAAGAGTCTCCGGAAAGCATTGGATTGTTTTTCAAGGGTTCATCGATCTCTTATGGTGAAATGGAAAGGCAAAGCAATGCACTTGCCGCAGCGCTTCTCTCTCTTGGTCTCGGTAAAGGCGATCGTGTGGCCCTGGTCATGCCCAACTCCCCTCAGATGGTAATCAGCGAGCTTGGTATATGGAAAGCTGGAGCGATTGCGGTACCCATGAACCCGCTCTATACCCTTAACGAGTTTGAACATGCCCTTAATGAGTGCGGTGCAGAGACAGTTATTGTCCTGACTCCCTTTTATGAGAAAATCAAGAGTGTTCAGCCTGATTCCCGTTTGAAAAGGGTTATTGCCACCAATATCAAGGAGTACCTTTCGCCGCTCAACCGTTTTCTGTTTACAGTGGTTAAAGAAAAAAAGGATGGGCACAGGGTAACACTGCAGCATGGAGATCACTGGTTGAGTGACCTTATTGCTGATTATTCAAAGGCTGAATTTTCGCCGGTCGTGATCAAGCATGACGATCCTGCTATTTTTCTCTTTTCAGGAGGCACCACCGGCAATCCGAAATGTGTTGTTATTACTCATCAAGGCCTGGTGATAACAGGAATGCAGATAGCCAGCTGGTTCAGTGTCATTCTCGAAAAAGGAAAAGATGTTATTCTTCTCAACATGCCACTGTTTCACGTCTATGCCCAGGTTGGTATCATGAGTGCGGCTTTGATTGAGCGCTATCCCCTTGCTCTGGTTCCAAACCCCCGTGATATTGACGATCTCCTGCACACCATTAAAACCCTCAAGCCAGCAGTGCTGCCCGGTGTTCCGACTCTCTTTACAGCGCTCATCAATCACCCAAAGGTAAAGCGCGACAACTCACTCCTAAAATCGCTTAAACTCTGCGTATCGGGTGCAGCACCTCTCATGCTTGAAACCAAAAGACGTTTTGAAAAGCTTACCGGAGGCAGGATTATTGATGCATACAGTCTTACAGAATCAGCACTTGCATCAGTCTTTACGCCAATCCTTGGTACCTACAAGTATGGATCTGTAGGCATTCCTCTTCCGGATGTTGAGATTCGGATCGTTGAGCAGGAGGATGGTCTTGAGACTCTTGCTTCACTTGAAGTTGGAGAAATCATTATGCGAGCCCCCCAGATCATGCAAGAGTACTGGCAGAACCCGATGGAAACAGCCCTTGTTCTTCGGGAAGGCTGGCTCTATACCGGTGATCTTGGCTATCTTGATGAGGACGGCTACCTCTTTATTGTCGACCGAAAAAAAGATGTCATAAAACCCGGCGGCTTCCAGGTCTGGCCACGAGATGTCGAAGAGGTCATAGCCATTCACCCCGCAGTGCTCGAAGTTGGTGTTGCCGGAGTACCCGACTCCTATCAGGGAGAAGCCGTCAAAGCCTGGATTGTCCTGCGCCCCGGCCATCAACTCACCGTAGAAGAGCTCCGCGACCACTGCCGCAAAGACCTTGCCGCCTACAAAGTCCCAAAACACGTAGAATTCACAATCGCTTTGCCGAAATCCACAATAGGCAAAGTCCTCCGCAGAAAACTCGTAGCCGCCCATTGCGAAGAGGCAGGTTAAGATTTTTTGGGTTATTTGTAAAAATGACGTATATTAATAGTGTTGGAAGAAAGGTAAGCAAAGTGACAACAGGGACACAAAGGACGAATGTCAATTGATAAGCTGGAGCTAAGTTTTTTTTGTCCCTGCTGTCCCTTTCTCAGTTAAACTCCAAGTTTCCATCAAAGCCCTAATTCCCGGAGCCACTCCAAGTGCTCGATAGCTTTATCCCTCCTCATGGCGGCTACAAAAACCTCCTCACCTACCGGAAGTCCCAAATTATTTACGATGCCACTGTCTATTTCACCCGGCGCTTTTTCCGCAAAGGTGACCGGACAGTAGATCAGATGGTTCAGGCCGCACGTTCCGGAAAACAAAATATTATCGAGGGAAGCATGGCCTCCGGAACCTCAAAGGAGACAGAGGTCAAGCTTACTAATGTTGCACGCGCAAGCCTTGAGGAGCTTCCGGAAGACTACTGCGATTTCTTGAGAGTCAATAGTTTTACCGAATGGTCACCTGAGCACCCCTGCACAAAACGCCTGCGCCAGATTAATCGAGCGACAGACGCTGATTATGAAGCCTTCCGAAAAGGCATTGAACACGAAAACCCTGAAATTTGTGCCAATGTGATTTTCGGCCTGATCAAAGTCTGCAACTATCTCCTCTAACGTCAACTCCACCACCTCGAAAAAGAGTTCATACAACAAGGCGGCCTCCGAGAACGAATGACCCAAGCCCGCCTGCACCATCGAGGAAAAGGCAAAAAGTAGTTCCCATTCTCAGTATATGTCCCTTGCGTCTCTTGAGTCCCTTTGTTCTTTTCAAAAAAGCCAAGCATCAATTTCCCAAGACATTCCCTCTTCTGCCAGTTGCCTCTCCTCCTCAGGATCAAGTTTTGCACACTCTTCGACAAGCTGGTAAATTTTCATGATGGTTTGTGAATCAAGGGTTCTTTTCATCATAATAATTGCTTTTGATCTATCCACTGAATTCAATACCAAGGATCTCCCTGCAGTCGTTTGTGTCATTTTGGTACTTTCAAAAACCTCCAAGTTCAAGCCATCAGAACTAACCACCGTCAGTTTTAAGGTATCAATCTCTGGCGTTCAGCACAACCTTTCTTGAGCGGAGCAATCATCTACGCCATAATAACAATTATTTCCTTGATTTTAAGACAATAATCTACATCAAATCTTGTTGTTAGTGTAAATTATTATTACATTACTAATAAATTAATTGTAGTCCTCGATGGCAGTCAGTAATTACAAATTCAATGCCCACGATGTTAAACCTTCCTTCACAACTGCCGCTCTACAAAAGTTCCCACAGCAAGTGGTCTTGTATGGGCGATGGGTTCATGATTATCGATAGTATAGGTCAAATTGATAAAAAAAGCAGAGTTAAAGACTTCATTCTAAAAAACCTCTACTATAAGTGCGTCTAAGAAATTAACTCCATAAAATAAGGGCAAGCGCTAAACAGAGACACATTTACATTATAATAGATATGCGGATACTCTTGAAGAAAATGTCCAACTAACACACTGTAGTGTTGGGATATTTACGGAACTATTTTTTTATAGAGTACTTATTATTGCTTGATTATTGCCATGATAAGACATTATATCATTAATATTATCTTCATAGGCTGTTATCTTGTGTAGGCCATCTATACTGTTATAATGGACATTTTAATAGTTACCTAAATTGAGCGATTAGTAATGAAAAAGTGCTTCATCTGATATTTATAACGCATTATTATAAAATAAATAAGCATCGATTTGTCGTTTCAAAACAGCTCTACCCAATGGGTTGAGAACGCCATTGCAGACAATACAACCTATAACGGCCAGAAAAATAAACACTTAAGTCCTGTAATACTCAAACCAATCGCCGATAAATCGCTCAATTCAGGAGTTATTTTCATTTTTTATTTTAAAAACAGTTGTTTAATTTTATTGGTTCTTTCATGGAGAATAAACTATCAACATCATTAAGCGCACTTGCACTTATTGTATCTGTAGTTTCTGCAACATTTACTTTTAAAGATAGCAAGAGGACTGATAGAGAGCAATTAAGTAAAGCAGTATCAGAACTAATTGGCTTAAATCAAAAAAATATTACTTGGTCAAATATACCACTTGATAAAAGAGATCCTTCATATTATAATGAAGGATCTATCCTAACTCAAACAGTTGCATCAGTTACTCGTCAAGCTGTTTATTTAATAAATAATGATCCTGAAATAGTTAATGATGTAGATTATGTTACTATTGCCCAAGGTTTATTTATAGTTGGAGATTACCAACTTTCAGATAACTATAGGCAAAAAGCTGTAGATGCGTCACCAAGTGATCTTTATAAGATATTTAATTTAAGAGGATATGCTGATTTTTTATTTAGCCAAGGAAAGTTTGAGCAAGCAAGGGAAAAATATAGGTTGGCGTTAAAAATATTTAATGATGATACTGATTTTAATAAAACTACCAATTGCTATACTTATCAAATGTGGATGGTTAGTGAATTTTCAAAAGGCTTTAAAAGTAATGCGGAAAATAATTATCAAAATGCATTACGTACTTGTAACCGTATTTCTGATCAAAACGTTAAATCATATTCACTTAATATGTTAAATAATGCAAGGAGTTATTTTAACTTTTAAGGTATAAATAGTTGAGTATCAAGAATTAGTTAAACGTTACCTGAAAATTGATATTTTAATCTCTATGGGATATATTCCCCGAAGCTTTGCTTCGTGAAAGAATGATAAAAAAATGTACTCATACCCCGTAGCTCTGCTACGGGGTTGTTGATTTAAGGGCAAATAAAATTATTTTGGAAAGGTTTATGGATCGACTTATTGCTGAGTATTTAATGTATAAAAAGTTCCAGGGCGATCTACCAATAATTTCATTAAGTCCCTCAATAACGCGAACCAATTCTTTGGCAGAAATCTTTCCAATTTTGCTCCCTATCCGTTCTACGGACAAAGTTTTGATCTGGCTGATTTTAACCCATGACTTTTTTGGAAGATCGGTCGATTCTATTGGCAGGGTAAGTGGAAAATCTGCTTTTGGAGGTTGGCTTGTCAGCTCTGATGCAATAACGGTACCTGACCGGGCATTAAAAATATCGTGTCTGAGGACCAGAACAGGTCGGAGACCGGATTGCTCATTTCCCCGTGTAGGGTTCATCTCTGCCCATCGGATCTCTCCCCTTACCCTTAGTATTTCCGGCCATGTTTCTATCTCGCTGGTTATACCCGCTTATGCCAGTTGACTTTCTTCGACAGGATCAAGTTTTGCACACTCTTCTGTAAGTCGTCTATGCTCAATACGCTCTATTTTTTCATAGAGTGCCTCCTGTATTGCCTGACTACGGTTTGTAAACACATTCCTTTCGACAAGTATGTTAATTTTTATGATAGCCAGAGCATCAGTGGTTACTGCAATCTTTGTTTTCCCCATTATTATTCCCTCCCTATCTTTTCCTTACAAATAGCTATCATAATTTTTATCATACTGATTGCTTTTAATAAAACAAAGAGTATTTATCAAGAAAATTCACAATCACCCATGACCCTCGATGAACTGCAGGGACTTTTTGATCAGGAAGTTCAGTCGCTGATACATTCACACAACTCTGACGACCCTGCGGCTTTTGCCATGCAGTTTCATGGGCGAAGTGATTTGCCGGTGCGGGCAATGGCGGAACAAATCGCCTGCCGTCAGAAAGCTGCAAAAAAGCTACCTGCACTTTCACAACATAACCTGCTTTATACACCGCTGGCTCTTGAACAGTCCTCTGGGGAGAGGACGGCGGAATACAAGGCTTCTTTTATGTCAGGGAATAGGGTAATTGATTTAAGTGGTGGACTTGGCGTTGATTCGATATTTCTCGCCAAGGGTTTTCAGGAGGTGGTTTACTGTGAGCGTGATCCGCTGCTTTGTGCTGTGGTTGAGCATAACCTGAAACAATGCTGTATTGCCAATGTGCAGGTTAAACCATGCGAAAGTATCAGCTTGCTTGCAGAGTATCCGGATGATTTTTTTGACTGGATCTTTGTTGACCCGGCACGTCGTGAAGAGGGGGGGCGTTCTATAGCGCTTGAGGCGGCGAGTCCGGACGTTGTGGCTTCTCATGATATGATGCTCAGTAAAGCCCAAAAAGTATGCATCAAGGCCTCTCCGGCTCTTGAGATAAGTGGGTTGAAAACGCTTTTGCCTGCTTTGCATACGATTATTGTGGTTTCGGTTGATCGTGAATGCAAGGAGATTATGCTGCTGCTTGATCGGGAGGCTTGCGAGAAACCGGTGACGGTTAATGCGGTCTGTCTCTCGTCGGATTCTGAGGTTGTGATTGAAATTGTGGGAGATGGTGTGGTTGATCGGCCTCTTGCCTTTTCGGTGAAGGAGTATTTCTATGAGCCTGATCCTGCTATTATCAAAGCAAGGCTTTCAATTATGCTTGCGAAGGATTATACCCTTCAGTTTGTCAATAAAAGTGTGGATTATCTCACCTCAGACCACAAAATAGCGGCTTTCCCCGGCAGGACGTTCCGTGTGATTGAGTCTGTGCCCTACAAGCCGAAAAGCTTCAGGGGTTTTCTGAATCGTCATGCCATTACAGGGGCAAGCATTCAGCGACGTGATTTTCCTCTTTCACCTGAAGAGTTGAGAAAAAAGTTTCGGCTTCTTGAGAGTGAGCGGGCATTTCTCTTTTTTACCCGTGACCGGGAGGGTCATCCCATCTGTATCTATGCTCTCAGATGTTTCCCTGGAGACGAAGCAGCTCTTTCTGGGCCATGCCAAAGCGGAGGCCCTGGATGCTGACCCGGATCTCCGCGACTCCGAGCAGGCGCATGAACTGGTGCAGGATGAGGGTTCCCATGGTTATGACGTCGGCCCGACCATCGGGGATCCCAAGCCTGACGATCTGCTCAAGGTTACTCTCTTTGAGTGTTTCGAGAAAATCGTGCACCTCCTGAAAGCTGAGGGGATAGTCGTGTACTTTCAAGGCATCAAAGTGTTTCATTCCCTGGGCAAACTGGGCGATGGTGGTGAGAGTTCCGGCAACTCCGTAGACATGCTCTCTTGCGGCGAAAAAGGGTAGCAGGTTTGAGGTGAGGAGTTCGTTGATGCTCTTTTTTGCGGCATCTAACTCTTGTTGAGGTGGAGGCAGTGTGGTAAAAAACCGTTCAGTCAGTCTTACTGAACCGATATCAAGGCTCACGCTTTCTTCGAGAGCAGTGGCCGACCCAATGGAGATCTCAGTGCTGCCGCCTCCGATATCGATGACGGTGTAAAGCTCTGGAATGTTGGTCATACCGGCAACCGCACCGAAAAAAGTCAGCTCAGCCTCTTCCTTTCCGGCAATGCATTGTATGGTGATTCCTGTTTTACTGGCTACCTCGTTGATGATCTCAAGATGATTTTTTGCATCCCTCAGGGCACTGGTGCCTGCGGCAATGATCTCCTCTGCATCATGTTCATCACTGATCCTGCGGTACTCGGAGAGGCAGTTGATGAGGCGTTGCAGTGCGGCCTGATCAATGATTTTTTCTGCATCCACATTTTTCCCAAGCCTCACAATGGTCTGCTGGTGGTAGACCGGGTTGATGGTGCCGCTTTTCGGCTTAAGGTCGGCAATCAGCAGAAGGGCTGTGTTTGTGCCGATATCAATGCATGAAACTCGTTTCATAGTGGTTGTATAAAGCTTGAGAGCCATTCATCCTCATAGATGATTTTTTCAATCCTGTAGTCGAGGCGCTTCAGCAGTTTTTTCAGCCAGGGTTCATCGTAGACAAGGATGCCGGAGAGCAGCACCGGTGCCTGGGGTGCGTATTTCCGGATGACTGGCAGGATTCGGTCGATCACGTTTTTATTGATGTTGGCAAGGATAAGGTCGTAGCCCTCTTTCAGATTTAAAACAAGATCCTCCTCTGCATCAAGCAGCTTGATGGTGATATCCTCGGCATTGTTCTCCTTGATGTTTTCAATGGCATTTTCAACCGACCAGGAGTTGTTGTCGAACGCAAGAATGGGCTGGTTGTTGCCGAGTTTTCGGGCGGCAATGGCAAGTACACCGGTACCGGTGCCGATGTCCATTAATTTTTTCTCTTTCAGGTCAATATTTTCCAGTTGTCGCAGCATCAGGCGTGTTGTGGCATGATAGCCGGTACCGAAAGACATTTTAGGGTTGATTTCAATGACAATCTGTCCGGGTTTCGGCGTGATTTCACTGCTTTTCTGGATAATCAAAAGGCGATCGGAGATCTCAATGGGTTGCAGGGTTGCTTCCCACTCAGCATTCCAGTTTCTGTCGGCCATGAAGGTTGTCTGATATGGAGGAATGGTTCCAAACCGTTCCATCAGGAGGGTATGAATGGCCTCTTTCCTCTCTTCTGTCCAGTCGGTTTCAGGCAGATAAGCGAGGAGTCTGTTATCCTCTTCCTGAAAATATTCTATTCCCTCCCCGATAAGCAGTGCAATGTAAAGTTCATGAAGGGTGGAGCTTATTTCAAAGGATAGTTCTATATAGTGGTGTGTTCCGGGTTGGGGCATAACAACTTTTCGGCAGATTATAAGAGATACGATCACCTTAAATATAAGATTTTCCTCTAGCAAAGAAGATCATCCATTCAAAGCGAGAACGGGAAGAACTCACTCCGTTGTTATCAGGCGGGCAGCACAGGCATAGTGGAAGTTATAATAGCGCTCTTGGAGCTGGTTAATCATGATGCCGCCAGTTGCAGCATGAGCAAAACGGTTTTCACCTATAAAGATACCGACATGGTCGATTCTGCTTCCATTACTACTGAAAAAAACAAGGTCGCCTGGTCGCAGTTGTTTCTTTGGTACCATACTGCCTAGTAGTGCAAGTTCTCCGGAAGTACGCGGCAGGAGCATCCTGAAGTTTTGTTTATAAATATAAAACACAAACCCCGAGCAGTCGAAGCCGTGAGAGCTGGCTCCGCCAGGTCTGTAATTGGTGCCGAGGTAATCATCAATTGATGAAAAAAGCTGTTCAAGCGATTTTTCCGTAACCTTCAATGGAAGGTGTCGGGTGACTGTGGAGCCGCTTCCTTCCTGCATACAGGAGATATACGATTTTCTTTTTTTTAAACTATATTTGCTCTCCATATTGTATCCTGGAGCTGTCCGAATACTTTGGCAGCCAGTTATGCTTAACAGAATCCATGTCAGTGCGCTGAAAAGGAGAGCTATTTTGCATGGCGTAGCACATGGCAGTGATGCATTACAACGATCTCCTGGTTTCACGAGATAAGGGTTATGTTGAAGAATACTCATTGCTCAATGGCTGCGGTGAGAAGTAATAATAAGTGAAAAACACAAGAATTAAGATAACAGTTAACTTATTGGTTTTATAGATATGGCGGTGATGAAATTCGGAGGGACCTCAGTGGGAACTGCTCGTGCTATACAGCAGGCGATCTCCATTGTGGTTCGGGAGCAGGAGAAAACAGTGCCACTTGTAGTGCTCAGCGCATGCAGCGGTATAACGAATAAACTGGTTCGCATTGCCGATGCTGCCGGCTGCAGTCACCTTGATGAGGCTGTTGCACTTGCCGGAGAGGTTCGTAGTTTTCACCTTGCTCTGCTTGATGAGCTGATTAAAAGCAGTGCATTGAAAAAGGATATTGCTCTCAAGATTGAAGCACTTGCCGATCGTCTTGAAATGCTGATAAAAGGTGTTGATATTGTTGGTGAGCTGACTGAGCGCTCCAGGGATATGTTCTGTTCGTTTGGTGAGTTGTTCTCCACAACTGTATTTGCTGCGGTCATGAAAGAACAGGGGCATAACGTTGCGTGGATTGATGTTCGCACGGTGATGATTACCGATGATAATTTCGGGTTTGCCCGCCCAATTAACGATGTGTGTGAAGAGAATGTAAGCCGGATTATCAGCCCATTGCTTCAACAGGGAACGGTTGTCGTTACCCAGGGCTATATAGGAGCAACCAAAGATGGCAGGACGACGACACTTGGCCGAGGTGGATCCGACTTTTCAGCGGCTCTGCTTGGTGCATGGCTCAATGACAATGCGATTCAGATATGGACCGATGTTGACGGTGTCATGACCTGCGATCCGAGGCTGGTGCCTGAAGCAAGGAGCATCAGGGTTATGACCTTCTCTGAGGCCGCGGAGCTTGCCTATCTTGGTGCCAAGGTGTTGCATCCTGATACCATTGCTCCGGCAGTACTGAAAAACATTCCGGTCTATGTGTTGAACTCACTGCATCCGGATGCCAAAGGGACTATTATTACCAATGATCCAGAGAGGCTTTCGGGTATGAGTTATGGTGGTCTGGTCAAATCAATTGCGGTTAAAAAAGGACAGTGCATTATCAATGTGCGCTCAAATCGCATGTTTGGCCGTCATGGTTTCATGAATGAATTGTTTGGTATTTTTGCCCGTTACGGGGTCTCTGTGGAGATGATTTCAACCAGCGAGGTTTCGGTCTCTCTTACCGTTGACGAAACCAGCTTCAGCGATGAGCTGATTCACGATCTGGAAAGCTTTGGAGAGGTGGACAGAGAGCATAATGTTGCAACAATAAGCGTTGTTGGCGATAATCTTCGCATGTCGAGAGGAGTTGCCGGCAGGATTTTCAGTGCGCTGAAGGATGTTAATCTCAGAATGATCTCTCAGGGTGCATCGGAAATAAATGTCGGATTTGTTGTTGAAGAGGCTGAAGTTGTTACTGCGGTCAACAATCTTCACCGGGAGTTTTTTTCCGGATGGCAGAATGAGGGTATTTTTGAAACACCGGCAGGGAGTCGGTAGAGAGTTTGTTGTTTTCAATGAATAAAACAAGAGGTACGGAAAAACAGATGGATTATAAAAAAGCTGGAGTTGATATTAGTGCGGGCGAAGAGTTTGTCCGAATGATCAAACCCCAGGTTCGCAAGACCTTTACACCGGGGGTTATCACTGATATCGGAGCTTTTGGCGGTTTCTTTCAGCCGGACTTCTCCCAGTATAAAAAACCGGTGCTGGTCAGCAGCATTGATGGTGTTGGCACGAAACTCAAGATTGCTATTGAACTTGGCAACTATGAAACTGTCGGCTCATGCCTTGTCAATCACTGCACCAATGATATTCTTGTCTGTGGCGCAAAACCGCTTTTTTTCCTTGACTACTATGCTTGCGGAAAACTAACCCCAGCCATTGCCGCAGGTGTAGTTACCGGTATGGTCAATGCCTGTCGCGAAAACGGCTGTGCACTTATCGGTGGTGAAACTGCGGAGATGCCGGGCCTTTATCAGGAGAGTGATTTTGATCTTGCAGGTTCTATCGTCGGGGTTGTCGATCATGAAAAAATAATCAACGGCTCTTCAATCAAGGCTGATGATGTACTTATAGGCCTTCCTTCGACCGGTCTCCACACGAACGGCTATTCGCTGGCAAGAAAAGTACTGGAGGGCAGGATGAACCAGACTTTTACAGGTCTTGAGGGAACGGTTGGTGAAGAGTTGCTGAAAGTTCACCGTTCCTATCTCTCTGTCATTGAACCCTTTTTTGGTTCGCCCGATATCAGAGGGTTGTCGCACATTACCGGTGGCGGTCTGATGGGCAATACCATGCGCATTGTGCCTGAAGGATTGAAGCTCGATGTGGACTGGTGTTCATGGCCGGAGCCGGTGATTTTTGATATCATCCGCCGGGAGGGTCGTGTGCCTGAAGAGGATATGCGCAGGACCTTCAATCTTGGCATTGGACTGGTGATGATTGTTGAGAAAAAAGCAGTTAACAGAGTGCTCTCCTGTTTGAAATCACAACAGGAAAATGCTTACATTATCGGTCAGGTAAACAGTAGGTGATACTATTTCTCTTTTTTGTTGAAATAAAGTAATAATCAGAAAGGTTTATGCTGACTTTACTGGCCATTTTAGTGGTGAGCTACATCATCGGCTCCATTCCGACCAGCCTTATGGCGGGAAAAATGCTCAAAGGGATTGATATCCGGAACTTCGGAAGCGGCAATGCCGGTGGCACCAATGCTTTCAGGGTACTGGGCTGGAAACCAGGCCTTGTTGTAACGCTGATTGATATTTTCAAGGGTGTTATTGCAGCGGTATCAGTTGTTGCCTTTTTCAGAAATCACCCGATCGGATCATTTCCTGACATGAATGAGGTCGCCCTGCGGCTTCTTGCTGGAATGAGCGCCGTTATCGGTCATGTCTTTACTCTTTTTGCCGGATTCAAGGGGGGCAAGGGTGTCAGTACCGCTGCCGGTATGCTGATCGGGATCGCTCCCGTAAGCATGCTTATGGTTGTCGGTATTTTTCTCATGACAGTCTATCTCTCCCGCCATGTCTCTGTTGCTTCCATGCTTGCGGCAATCGCCTTCCCTCTGATTATTGCCATACGTAAATATATTTTCGAACTTGGCGGCGGCCTTGATTACTATATCAAGCTTTTCGGCTCACCGGTCTTCTTTCATGACAGCCTCGACTACCATCTCATGATTTTCGGGCTTATTGTTGCACTTGCCATTCTCTTCACACATCGGGCCAATATCAGAAGGTTGATTTCCGGCACCGAAAGTCGTGTGACCTTTGGCAAGCATTCATGATCTCTTGAGACCCTTGATGAATATTGCTGTACTCGGGGCCGGAAGCTGGGGAACAACTCTTGCTGTGCTTCTTGCCAAAAAAGGTTATCAGGTGCGGTTGTGGGCTCACCGTCCGGAATTTGCCGCACTCCTGGAGGCTGAACGTGAAAACAGCCGATATCTTAAGGGTGTCCATTTTCCTGATACTCTGCAAGTCGTTGATCATTTGCAAAATCTTGTTGCATGGTCGCAGATGATTGTAACCGCAGTACCTTCCCAGGCACTTCGGGATACGGTACTTGGGTTCCGGGATCTTTCTCTCGATGGAAAAATTATAGTCAATGTTGCCAAGGGGATCGAAATTGGCACAGGAAAGCGCATGTCTGAAGTGCTGCTTGAAGTGCTTCCTGCTCTGCAGGCTTCACAGGTTGCGGCTCTGTACGGTCCCAGCCATGCCGAAGAGGTTTCTAAAGAGCAACCAACAACTGTCGTTGCATCCTCTCAATCGCTTCAGACTGCCAAAAAAGTTCAGGAGGTTTTCCATACCAATATGTTCCGGGTCTACGTCAATACTGATATCATTGGTGTTGAAATTGCCGGTTCGGTCAAAAACATCATTGCCATTGCCGCTGGGATATCTGATGGCATTGGATTTGGCGATAATGCCAAGGCGGCCATTATTACCCGGGGAATGGCAGAAATATCAAGGCTCTGTTTAAAGCTTGGCGGTGATCCGGTGACTATTTCCGGCCTTTCGGGCATTGGAGATCTTGTTGTAACCTGTTTAAGTCACCACAGCCGGAACCGCTATGTTGGAGAGGAGATCGGTCGGGGTCGTTCGCTTGACGATGTTATCAGCCAGATGAATATGGTTGCCGAGGGCGTCCTCACTTCAAAAGCGGTTTTTGAACTGAGTAGCTCTGCCGGAGTTGAAATGCCGATTACACAAGCGGTCTATGAGATGCTTTTTAAGGGCAAGCCAGTCCAACAGGCGATTTTAGATCTGATGACCAGAGATCCGAAACAGGAGAGATACTAACCAGTTAAGGGTGTTTTTTTGGGAATTCGTACCAGATCAACTTGCCTGTATTACGAGCTGCATCTTTCCATGATTCAATATCCATATCAATACGAACCACAGCACAGGTCACCATACTGTCGATCTGGTTACCAGAAAGCAGTGTTGAGAACTCTGTCATTGTCGGATTGTGTCCGAAGAGCATCACGGTGTTTTTGCTGTCGGGTAGCTGTTGAACGATCTTCAGCAGATTGCCGGCTCCACCCTCGTAGATCTCAATTCTCTGTTGGATCAGCTCTTTCGGGTATCCGAGAATTTCACAAAATAGCTCAGCAGTAGTGAGTGCCCTGTTTGCCGGGCTTGTTATAACCAGTTCAGGGGTTACCTTCTTTTCATTAAGAAGTGTCGCCATCAAGGGGGCTGATTTCAAGCCACGTTCGTTCAGTGGCCGGTCGAAATCGCCTGTTTGTGCATTTTTCCAGTCCGATTTGGCGTGACGGATAAGGTAAAGGGTTTTCATCTCTCTCCTGCTCTATAACGGTTTTTAAGTTCCATGATTCTTTTGTACGACTGCTCTATACGTTCAGCTGTTATGATGTTCTTTTGAAGCAGAGATCGGATTATCTCCGTAGCTTTTGAGGCAATGGCCGGGTCATAGGAGGTATTGTTCCCAAAAAGCAGAAGATCAACACCTGCCTCAATGGCAAGTTGTATGGCAGTTTCAAGCCCGTAACGGTCAGCTATGGCTTTCATCTGCATGTCATCGCTTACGATAACCCCCCTGAACCCAAGTTTACCCCGTAGAAGGTCAGTGAGAGTTTTTTTTGAAAGTGTTGCCGGATAGAGAGGGTCGAGCTTTCCATTGAAGACATGAGCGGTCATTATGGCATCATGGTACCCCGAAGCAATAAGTGCGCGATAAGGCTCCAGCTCATGTTCCGACCAGCTTTCTGTTATGTCAGTAAAATCAAGGTGTGTGTCGGTAGCCGAACTGCCGTGCCCGGGGAAATGTTTCAGCGTGGCAATAATGCCATCGTTATGGTATGCGAGAATGATCCAGTTAAGGTTGCTGATTACCACTGACGGATCGGACGAAAAGCTTCTCCCGAGCCTGCCGATAACAGGATTGTCGGGATTGGTATTGAGATCGGCGACTGGAGCAAGATTCATGCCGATATGCATTGTGTTCAGCGTATGGGCAGTCTGTGCAGCAGCAGCAGTTGTGCTGTCGGGATTGTTCACTTTGCCAAGATATTCTGCAGAAACGCTTGCTGGAAATCCTCTCGCTTGTTTGAGACGGTTGACCTTTCCTCCTTCCTGATCGATGGCTATAAGGAGCGGAATTTTCGACCTTTTTTGCAGCTCAAGCGTCAGGCTGGCAAGCTGCTGTGGGTTGATGATGTTTCTTGAAGGTGAGTGAGCAGGCACGTCATAATCAAAGAGGACAACTCCTCCTATATGCCGCTCGGTGATATCAGCCTCAATCGCTGATGCACTTCCTATAGTGCTTCCTCTGAAACCGATCAACAGCATCTGGCCTATTTTAATCGAGAGACTGTCAGGTTGTTGTGCAGCGTAAAGAGGTAATGAGAGCATGAAAAAGAGCAGCAATACGGAAGCTGTCAGTGATTTTTTTTTCATGGGTGAAAATGTTGCTATAAAATACAGACCCCGCCGATGGGGGTACAGCAGTGCCTGTATTGTAGATATATGACAAGAAATCTCTTATGATGCCGCCTTGACGATAGTAAGCTCCCCTCCGGCCATATCAATGGCAACTGACTCTCCCTCCTTGACCTCTCCGGAAAGAATAAGCTCTGAAATTTTGTTCGTGATTTTACGCTGCATTACCCGTTTGAGAGGTCTGGCACCAAACGCAGGATCAAAACCCGCATCGGAAAGCCATGCAATAGCACTATCAGAAATCGTGAGGATGATGCGCTGGCGCATTGCTGTCTCCTTGATATGGTCAAACTGTATCAGGACAATTTTTTTCAGGTCTTCTCTGGTGAGCGGTGTAAAGAGGATAACTTCATCAATCCGGTTAAGAAACTCAGGTCGAACCTGCTGCTTCAGCAGTTGAAAAAGTTTCTCCTGCAATCCTGACAGCACAATGTCCCGTTTCATCCCATCCAGTTTTTCCATTTCAGCCTGGATAAGCTGGGCGCCAATGTTGCTGGTCATGATGATGATGGTGTTCTTGAAGTTCACCGTACGCCCTTTGCTGTCAGTCAGCCGTCCGTCATCGAGTATCTGCAGAAGGATGTTGAAGACATCAGGGTGTGCTTTTTCTATCTCATCGAGCAAGACAACGGAAAATGGCTTGCGCCTTACGGCTTCGGTGAGCTGTCCTCCCTCCTCATAGCCAACATAGCCGGGAGGCGCGCCGACCAGACGGCTGACCGTATGTGCTTCCATGTATTCGCTCATGTCGATGCGTATCATGGCATCCTCATCATCAAAAAGATAGTCGGCAAGTGTACGGGCCAGCTCTGTTTTTCCTACGCCGGTAGGACCAAGAAAAATAAAGGAGCCTATCGGTTTTTTTTCATCGCCCATGCCTGCCCGTGAACGCTTGACTGCCGCACTGACGGCACTGACCGCTTCTTCTTGGCCGATCACCCGTTTATGCAGCTCCTCCTCGATAAGCAGAAGCTTCTGCCGCTCTGACTGAAGCATCTTGCTGAGTGGTATGCCTGTCCATTTCGAGACAATATCGGCAATGTCTTCTGCATCGATCTCCTCTTTCATGATTAAATCGCCGGAAGCTTTTTTCTCCTCGATTTTCAGACGATTTTCTTCAAGCTCACGTTCAATCGCCACAGTTTTTCCATAGCGGATCTCAGCCACCTTGCCGTAGTCACCCTGGCGCTCAAACTCCTCAGCCTGCACCCGGAGTTGTTCAATCTGGGATTTTAAAGTGCGTGAAGACTGTATCAGTTGCTTCTCGCTCTCCCATTTCGCCTTGATGACAGTCTGTTCCTCAATAAGATTCGCAAGCTGTTTTTCTATCTCATCCAACCGATGTTTTGTGTCAGCGGTGCTCATACTTTTTTTCGAGTTTGATTCGGAGTGTGAATAAGAAATTTTGTTGTAAATTTAAGGCTTATAACTATAAAAGTCACTATCGACATTCACATTACAGAAAAAAGAGTAACGGAAAACAACGTGCAAAAGTTCTCAATCGGTTCATTGTCATTTCCTGATAACAACAGCCCTCTTTTTATTGCAGGTCCTTGCGTGATTGAAAGCCGTGCAATGGCCCTGGAAACAGCTGAAGAGCTGCAGCGAATAACAGAAGCAGAAGGGGCGCGTTTTATCTTCAAGGGTTCCTATCGCAAAGCCAACCGCTCTTCAGCCTCTTCATTTACCGGTATCGGCGACATTGAGGCTCTTGAAGTGCTTGCCGAGATTCGCGAGACCTATAAAATGCCGGTGATTACCGATGTCCATGAAACAAAGGATGTTGCACTTGCGGCCCGATATGTTGATGTTCTTCAGATACCGGCATTTCTCTGTCGTCAGACGGAGCTTCTTGTTGCAGCCGGAGAGAGCGGCTTGGCGGTTAACATCAAGAAAGGTCAGTTTATGGCACCGGAGGATATGGTGCTTGCAGCTGCAAAGGTTGCCGGGACAGGCAACAGGCGAGTTATGCTTACCGAAAGGGGATCAAGTTTCGGCTATCACAATCTTGTCGTCGATTTCAGGGGGCTGGCTAAAATGGCTGAGTCAGGCTATCCTGTGCTCTATGATGCTACACACAGCCTCCAGCTGCCGAGCGCAGGTCAGGGCGTTTCTGGAGGGGAACGTCAGTATGTGTTGCCTCTTGCCCGTGCGGCAGTGGCTGTCGGAGTTAATGGCCTGTTTTTTGAGATCCATCCTGATCCATCCAAGGCTCTCTCGGATTCAGCCACACAGGTTCCTCTCGCTGATTTCAGGATAATTGTCAAACAACTGCTCCACCTCTACCGGTGCGTGCACACTCTTCATTCACTTTAAAATCTCATACTCATTTGGCCGGTTTTCAATATTTTGGAATGCAGCCTTCTCAGGCCGATCCATCTTCACGGATAGAAGATGCGCTTAAGGCCATACGGGCCCTTATTTTTCCCGTTGACGGAGTGCTGAATGGCGGCAGGATTACATTTGACAGCAGGGGTGGAGAGCTCTGTTCACTCTCGGTCAGGGATGCCGTTGCCATAAAGGAGGCTCAAAAACAGGGCCTGCGCATTGCCGTTGTTTCAGAGAGGGATGTGGAAGGTTATCGTCCCTTGCTGGAAGAGCTTGGGGTGCAGGATCTCTTCCTCAGTGAATGTAATCTTCTTGATGCCTATGATGCTTTTCGGCAGCTCTATGACCTTTCGGATGATGAGTGCGCCTATATTGGCGACGATGTCGGCGACATTGCGGTGCTTTCAAGAGCGGGCTTTCCCGCTACACCTATAGACGGGGCTGATTATCTCAGAAACCGTGTTGGATACATTGCGGGATATGAGGGCGGAAAAGGGTGCGTGAGGGAGGTTGTTGAGATGATTCTCACTCACCAGGGTAAATGGCCATACGTTGAGTGTGCTGAAGAGGAAGAGTGAAAATATTCTCCGGATTAACAGGGTTCAGGATCTCAGCTGTTTCTGCAAGCGACAGCATTCCAACAATGTTGGTGCCGTGATTCGGTTCGACATGCACATCCCCCCGGTACTCTGTACCATTTACCAGTGCTTTTTCCAGTGCTGTAATTTTGCCCCGAAGACTGTATGCGGCTGATTGCGGGGTTGAACAGGATACCGGGGGATTCTGTTCACCATGCAGGAAATAGCCTTCAGGAAGCAGTTCAGGTTGTGGATAGTCATGCCAGTGTGTTATTGAAGCTCCGAACCGGGCAAGATGGTACGGGAACTGTTCTTCCGGCCTCAGTGTCATCAGGATACTTGCCGCCAGGGCATTGCCCAGTGCATGCGCCAGAATGGTCAAGGTGTCGAAGGATGGTTTAGCTGCATTGGCCTGTGAAAATCCTTCAGGAGTTTTAAGATAGATTCTGCCACCATCAGGCTTCTGAACAAGCCCGATTTCCACAAGATCTTTTTTCGGGTCAAGATGGTTTTTTCTGCATCCTGACCTCGTTGTGATGACTCTGACCTGTGGCACTTCAACAAGAAAGCTTTTTTCCTGAACACAGATTTCAATCATGCTCTTTTTCTGCCTCTCATTCATCCTCACCGGCTCAGTGCTGCTGACATCGAAAGCTGGCTGCACGGCAACCGGAAGCTGGCGGGCAAAGAAGCCGTAACTCATGCCGCTGCGCTGGTCGAGATAGCGGGCAACAATCCTTTTATAAAAGTCGCTGCGGTACTCAAGCCCCGCTGTTGATGTATGCGTTAAAAGGGAGGTGTTGCTGCTCCACAGGGAGCTGCATTGCAGAAAATCGTCAGCAATATCATTAAAATCCGGAGTGGCGGTATGCAGCTGGCCGTACATTATATCAAGCTCTTCCGGTCTTGGAGGGACAACCTGTGCCGTAAGTTTAGGCACCAGGGTGCAACGGACATCCTCCCTGGAAGGGTAAGGTGTGTTGAAGGTCACTACCCCGCCATTCATGGTGCAGATTGTCCATGTCTGGTCTGTAACAAATATCAGGATATGAACCATATCGCGTGCAAGCCTTCCGACAATGGCGTCAAGGCGCAGCTGAGGCAGAGCGTCAGTGGTGATTGGTGCAGGTTCGTCGTAAATGCCTACAATGATATTATTGTAGAGCGTTGCGACACGGTTGATGGCAAGCAGTTTGTCAGGAAAATAACCTGGCGCAAAAATAACAGTACCGGGCGCAAATCGGCCAGCTTTTTCAGAGGCATCCTCTTCTGAAAGCACGTCTATCCCCAGAGAGTTCATTGCGGCAACAAGGGCAAGGCAAAACTGCTGAAGGCGGCTCGTGAGATCGGGTGCTGGATAGATGACCGGTTTGAGCCTTTTGCACATCTCGTCAATGCTTAGAGGGGTGTCCACTGGAATGCCAAGAAGCTGGTGCAGGGAGAGGGGCGTAATACTGTTACTCATGAGAAATGTTCAGCTCGATTTGATGAAAAAGTGTAATCGGCTGGTTAGAGACCGAAAGTATGTTCGCGGCCCCAGAGCAGTTTAGTACGCAGAATTTCACAGTAACTGCGCTGTTCGTTAGCGACAAGATTGATCACCTGGTCAGATTTTTTTACCGTGACGACCTCCAGGGGATTAAGAAATTTTTTGAAATGTCCATCACAGTTAAGAGGAAACTCTCCATCAGGAGAGTCGACAGAGATTTCGATAATCTTGTCATCGCTGATAACGATAGGTCGGACGGTCAGCATGTGCGGGCATATCGGCGTTATCACAAAAACGCTCGATTTCGGGGCTATAATCGGGCCTCCGGCAGACATGGAGTAGGCTGTTGAGCCTGTGGAAGTGGCAATAATTATCCCGTCAGCCCTGTATGAGCTGAGCAGTTCACCATCCAGTTTTATGACAAATGTCGGAATACGTGGATAGGTTCCTTTTTCAATGACCACATCATTCAATGCTCGGAACTGCTGAATCGCTTTGTTACCGCGAATTGATGCCTCAAGCTGCAAACGGGTATGAATGGTATAAGTACCGTTCAGCACCTTTTCGATTGCTCCAAGCATTTCCGCCTGGGTAAACTCAGTTAAAAAACCGAGGTAGCCAACATTGACGCCTATAACAGGCTTTGTTACAGCAAAATGCGATGTAAAGAGCAGTGTTCCGTCACCGCCCAGTGAAATAAAAGCATCACAGTGACTGCTGAGTTCCTCAATAGAAACAGATGTTTCCATTTGCAGCTTCTCTGCAGATTGGGTTTCAAAAACATAGTCGATATTTCGCTCCTCAAACCACACCACAAGCTTGCGGGCAAGATCAAGCGCAGTTTCCCTTGAAACATTGACAACAATCGCAAATTTCATTGCTGGTTCATCTCTTTAAGGGTTTGATAAAGCCGATTGGCATCACTGAAGCGCGACTCAAGCTTTTCAAGGTCATGGTGCCTTACATCGAGTGAGAGTTGAGCAAGTTCTTTGGAAAAATGTTCAAGTTCCTCAGCAATGTTATCGCTGTTTGTCGCGATGATATCCCGCCATATCTGCCATGAACTTCCCGCCAGCCGGGTAAAGGTGGCAAAACCCGGCCCGGATTTAGTGATCGACTCTCCACAGTATGCCATAAGAAGCGTCGAAAGCAGCTGGGGCAGATGACTTATTTTTGCTATGATGCGGTCATGTTCATCGGGAGTCATACAGAGTGTTGTGCATCCAGCAGAGTGAAGCAGTTCAATGAGAAATCTTCCCTTCTGGCCGGAAAGCAGGCTTTTGTCGTCACACAGGATAACGCGCCGGCCCTGAAGCAGCTCCTCATGACTTTCATGGTAACCTTGCTGCTCTTTGCCGGCCATCGGGTGCATACCAATAAAGGGAAGGTCAAGCTCCCAGGCTTTTCGGGCTATAAGAGACTTTGTGCTTGATACGTCGCTGACAAGTGTTGAGTGCGGTGCAAGCAGCTTTATCTCTTCGAGAAGAGCAATGTTGACCTCGACCGGGGCTGAAAGGATAATAAGGTCGGCGCTGTAGAGTTGGTTTTTGTTATCGACAAACCGCTCAAGCCCAAGCTCCATGACTTGCAACCGGTCGGCTGCTGTAAAATTCGGGTCAAAACCCTGTAACAGAATATTGTTTTCTATGGCAAGCGGTGAACGCTTTATTGCTCTCAACAGTGACATTCCGATCAAACCCAGGCCAATAAACGAAATGCTTCTGATAGGTGAATGAACACTCATGCTGTTCAACGTTGCTTGTTTGCCCTGCTTCCGGGGGCATCAATCGTCACGCCATCTTTGCAGAGAGGGCACTCTTCGGGCGTGTAGCTTACCACTTCCATTGAAAGCACTGAAAAATGGTCATCAGCAAGCCGGACAGCTCCGTTACTGCGGTCAACAACAGAGCCAACCCCGACCAGGGTTGCCCCGGCGAGCTTAATGAGTTCAATCACCTCGGCAACTGAGCCGCCGGTAGTTATGACATCCTCAATAACAAGCACCCGTTCATTCGGCTCAAGGCTGAATCCCCTGCGGATTGTCATGATTCCCTCCTTGCGTTCAGCAAAGATGGTTTTTACTCCGAGCTGTCGTCCAACTTCCGTCCCCACAACCACTCCGCCGATTGCCGGAGAGATGACTGTTTCCACACTCTTGCCGGAGAAATGCCGGGCAATTGTGCCGCAGACTGTGGTGAGGTGTTCTGGATACTGCAGCACTTTTGCACACTGAAAGTAGGTGTTGCTGTGCCGTCCGCTTGTAAGCTTGAAATGACCATCAAGCAGAGCTCCGGTTTTTTTAAAAACGTCAAGCATTGCTGAACTACTCATGAAAAATATTTACTGAAAATGTTGAGCGAGGAGGTTACAAATCAATGAACCTAAAGATAAAGAAGCTCTTCCCAAAAGCTAAAGGAAAAAGTGCTTGCTTCGTCAGGCTGCGATGAGCGTCTCCTTTTTTTCTCACTGACGGGTTTCAAGGTAATCGCTCAGGAGAACACATGCCGCAGCGCTATCGAGCCGTCCTTTCTGCTGTCGTGCTTTTCTGGAGCTTCCCGAGGCAATCAGGATGCGTTGCGCATCTCTCGATGAATAATGTTCATTGATTGTGTCAACCGGTATCAGGGGAAACGCATCACGAAGCTCCTCAATAAAGCGGTCAACGACTCCGGTCATGGCATTCAATTCGCCTGTATCACTGAGCGGGTAACCTACAATGATTTTTTCAATATCATTGGCTGCAAGCATTGTCTGAAGGGTCTTGAACAATCCTGCCCGGTCAAAGGTGCCCACAGGCTGCGCAAAGAGACACAAGGGATCACTCTGGGCCAGGCCGATCCGTTTTGTCCCGTAGTCGATGGCAACTACCCTTTTTTTTAAAGTAAAGCTTATATCACTCCCCTTGAAGGATTAAATAATAGTGAACATGACCGATATGCAGAGATTTTATCTTGAAAAGTATTCTGTCTCTAAATTAAAGCTGATTTATGACAAATTCAAGGAGCCTTTTTTTCTTGTGCGAGGAGCTTTTCATTCATGCAAACCTTTTCTCTCTAATGGTTGTTCTTCTTTATAACTGTTTTTTTAATCATGTTGATTGAGTGGAGGAGAACATGGCTACATGGTCGATGGTGTTGATGACAACGTTTATGCTTGCCGGCTGTTCGGTATTGGGTAAACGTACAGCAAATGAGCCTCAATACAAGGTGCTTGCAGAGGAAGGGGATATCGAAATCAGACAATATGGGGGAATGATTGTTGCTGAAACTGTTGTTGAGGGTAAATACAGTCAAACAAGCGGCATTGCTTTCAGTCGCCTTGCTGGATATATTTTTGGCAAAAACCGGGCAAAACAGAAAATTGTTATGACCGCACCGGTGCTGCAGGAGCCGGTCAGTGAAAAAATATCAATGACCGCTCCGGTGATACAGGAAAAAAAGGGCAATGCCTGGGTTATGTCGTTTGTGATGCCCGAAGAGTATACGCTTGAAACGCTTCCAGTACCGCTTGATCCGGCTGTGACACTTCGTCAGGTTCAGGGAAAAAAGGTCGGTGTAATCCGTTATTCTGGCTTGCATAGTGAAAGCAACCTGCAGAATTATGCAGGAAAACTGACTATCTGGCTTGAGAAGAGAGGGAAAAAGGTACTCTCTGAACCGCGCGCGGCCAGCTATGATCCGCCATGGACCATTCCGTTTTTGCGCCGCAACGAGGTGCATATTGATATTGAGTAATAGAGGGGAAGGACTGAGATATAAAGCGTTGTTTAACTGGGTTTTTCCTGACCTAATTATTACATTTTACAAGATATGCCTCACTTAATCAAACTCTGGGTATGAAGCCGCACTATTATTTTATCGGAGCATCGTTTTCCATACTGCTTTCTATATATGTCTTCATTTTTGGTACGGGGGTAAACCACGAGTTGATTGCAATTTTTATAGGGTTATGGGCCCCGACAATCGTCTGTGTGGGTATTTTTAATACGTTGCTTGGTATTCTCGATGAGATGTGCTGCGCACACAAGCGTATCGAAGAGGGTCAAGGAGGCCATCATCATTAGAGCTATGCGCACAGAGGTCGTTCATTCAGGGAGTTTCAGGCTATGAAACATGCCGGAGCTTTAATGCTTGTTGGTACAGGTGGGTTTCTTGGCTCTGTTGCGCGTTATCTGGTGACGCTTGTCTTCTCTCCGCTTGCCCCGGGGTTTCCTTTTGCAACATTAGCAGTTAATATTCTGGGGAGTTTTCTGATTGGTCTTCTAAGCGAGCTGGCGGTGGCAACCACCCTTGTCTCCCCGGAAGCGAGACTATTTCTTGTAACTGGTATCTGCGGGGGATTTACTACCTTTTCCGCGTATATGTTTGAGTCTACCGCGCTCATGAAAGATGCTCAGTTCTTCTATGCAAGCATCTATCTTGTTGGTAGTATCGCAGGGGGGCTGATTGCTCTCTATTCAGGAACGCTTTTTGCAAAACTTTGGACATAGGGGGAATTATGGAACTGAAAAATGTTGAATCGTTGCGGGTCTTTGTCGGTGAACATGTACGTTTCGGTCATCGGCCACTCTATGAGGAGATAGTCCGTGAAGCCCGGCAGCTCGGTATGGCGGGTGCGACGGTAGTGAAAGGGGTACTATCCTACGGTCACGATATGCATATCAATACCGCTAAAATTATGGAATTCGGTCTTAATCTTCCCATGATTGTTGAGCTTGTCGATACTCCTGAGAATATTGAGGAGTTTCTTCCACTGCTCCAGAAGATGGTGAGGGATTCGGCTGAACGGGTCATGATCACGAGGGAGAGTGTGCGGTCGGGGATTATTGAATAACGCAGAATTGCATATAAAGTGCTTGCGAAGCCAGCACGGAGGGCGACCACAAGGGTCGCCCGTACGACGGAATCATTTTCTGTGAAGCGCACTACTCTTTTTCAAACCCTTGACTTGTAAATTTCAGGGTACTGCTATTCTCGGTAACAGTTCGCACAACGTTATCCGGTGCACCCTCAGGCAATTCGGCTTCAATTTCGATGGTTACAGTAACTCTCGCACCGACTAAGCTGGCCAGATGAGCAATGACTTCCTCGGCAATCTTGCTGGCGTCACGTCCGACACGTGTGGTATCGAGTATGGCTGTACCATGAAAACGTTTAGGTCTTGTTGAGGCGAGCTGCAATGGCTGGTCAGTAAGATTTTCGCCTACATGGTTATTTTTACCCAAGCCATCTTTTTTCGCGCGTTTACCACCAGAAGCTGGAGTTGTTGTAAGAGCCACACGCTCAGCGTTAATATGCTTGTATGCAACATCTGGTTTCACAACTAACTCAGGTGAGTTAGGGTCAGTAATTTGAACCACCGAGCCATTGCGAAACCCCTTGTAGCGGCCTGTTGCTTCGTCAAAGCTATCGGCAAAACCAAAGCTATCCTGCGACCAGGAGAGTAACGTCAAGCCATCGCTGATCGCCCGCAAGAGCACTGCCGAATCCTTGAGGCGCGGTAGGTAAAGGTACCGTGCAAAATCTTCAACAAGTTGTTTTACTGGTACATGGTCACCACGCCAGAGTGGAACGCGATCTAATTCCATCCGTAAGCGCGTCGACGAAAAGCTGGTTAGATACGGTTCATCAGTACGAAGCTTCTTGCTTGCGCGCATAGCCAGTGGCTCAGTACCTGTGAGGCGTAATACTTCCCATGTTATAGCGATTGCGGTGTGCTTTGCACTGGCACAAGCAGCCATTGCCAGGTTTCAGGCAAACGAGCGGTAACAGCACCCTCAGCGGCACTCTTCTGTGTCTCTGCTTGTGTCACATGATAGGGCGACAGATTGAGATTTGTCTGTTCATTGAGTATCGACTGCCATGCGAGGTATTTTCTCGCTGCCTCGTCGAGGTCTTGCATACGAGTTTTATCTGCGGCGAGGAACACCAGGGTATTACGGTAGAGGCGAGGTGTACTTCCTCGTGTTTCAAGAATTGCTTTTGCTGACACCTCGGCCAGGTTATCCGATTCTCTGCTGTATGGTTGAGTCACACCCAGCACCACCAGGCGTGCATCCATATCGTCAGGGACATCAGCTCCGCTTTGCGGCATCGGGTGTATACGATAATCAATTCAAGTTTGCGCCCTTTAACTTCTACAAGATGTTCCGGAACAACATGAGCAACAGCGTAACCCTGAGCCTTCTGTTCCATATCTTTTGCAATCCATTGGCATTCCGGATGGTCGAGCAAGGCTTCAACACCAGGTTCTCCTGCTGCTAACGGGCGGTAATCCAAATAAGGTGCATATTGTACTTGACGGACCGTTCCTGTTTCGTCCATTTCCACATACATCAGGCGCTTGGATACAACACGACGGCTGCCACTGCGCGTAAGGCTTGCATCCTGAATAGCGTGTTCCAAATAGAACAGCACTCGTGGATGGGTACCATAATCGCGTTCATCGACCAGCACAGTGCCTCTTTTCAGGAGATCGCGATGACGTTCCAGGGTCAGATCGATAACAGAATCAAGAAGCGGGTGACCAGGACAGAGAAAGGCTGCCAGCGGCTGTCCCTGCGGTGCGACCAGGGATTTTTCAAAGGCGATGTGCTCATAGCGAGGTAATACGGATTCACCGATACCGATCAGACGGTCATGGTTTCTAACTGGTGCCGGTACATGAGTGATTTCAAATCGGCGGGTTTCGCGTTGTTTGGCCTGGCCACCAAGAATCTTGAGAGCTTCCAGAAAGAAAGACTCTATATAGTGCGGCTGTAATCTGCGAGCATCGGCCCTTTCCATATCTTCGCGGATTCTATGTATTTTGGTCGCATCTATGGCGTCATGCACCAACGCATGATCTTCAAGCAATGCTTGAAGATGGTTACGATCAAGTGCAGTATCAAGTACTGTGGTTAGAAAAGCTTTTGTTTCGGGTTTTTCTCCGTAACGGATCGCCTGAATGAGCAGGTCGCGTAACGACATCAGCTTGCCGTCAGCCTCAAAGGCGAGTTTACCCAATACGTCAAATACCTGACCGCCCAAGGCCTGGCGAGCCTGTTCGAGTTTTTCCAGTAGCTTGCGATAGACATCCCCTTCGCGGGTATCGTCGGCCACAAGATTCCAAAGATAGCAGACTTCTGTCTGGGCGATCCGGTGGATACGTCCAAATCGCTGTTCCAGTCTGTTTGGATTCCAAGGGAGGTCGTAGTTAACCATCAGGTGGGCGCGTTGAAGGTTAATGCCTTCACCCGCAGCATCTGTAGCAAGTAATACCTGAACGATAGGATCGTGCCTGAAAGCTTCCTGAACTTTGAGTCGATCTTCGTGGCCAATACCACCATGAATAATAACAACAGCCGATTTGCGTCCCAGAAATCCTGTGATCCGTTCTTCTAAATAATTGAGTGTGTCGCGATGCTCTGTGAAAATGACAAGTTTCTGGTGTGGTGAGGGTATTGGCGGAGGAATTGGGCCTGAGCCATAATGGACTCCTGATTCTGTTACCTGATTTCCGCACCCAGCTGGAGTAAAAATTTCACCCAGTAGACCGGCGAGCTCTCCCCATTTAGTGTCAGTGCCACTTCGGCGAACAATCAATGCGTTCGCTTCCAATCTCTTGAGGGTTTCGATCTCAATACGCAGTTCAGCAATCGAACGCGAAGCAGTGGCCTGATCGAGTATTTCCTCTTCTGCAGCTTCCACTTCGTTATCAGGAGCTTCATCGAGGTCTTCGAAAGATTCACTGTCAAATGTTGGTACTGTGAGAGATAACAGTGGCTCAATCTTACCGGCACGTTGGAGTAGTTCCAGCTCGCGCAGGCGGCTCTCCAATTTTTCTTTACGTCGACGTAAAGATTGATGAATGGCAGCAGGTGATGATGCAAGTCTTCGTTGAAGAATGGTTAAGGCAAAACCAACTGTACCTGCTCGCTTATCGTTCTCTAAGGCCTCAGCACGATTAAATTCTTGGCGCACATATTCGGTAACATCCTTATAGAGCGCTTCCTCTTGGGGTGACAAGTGGTAAGGTAGTGTGTAGGCAATCCGTTCAGGGAATAGTGGCGTACCGTCGAATTTCATCATGTTCTCTTTGACTACACGCCTCATCAAGTCAGAATAAACTGTTGAATGCACGCCATCGCGAAACTTGCCTTCGAATCGATCTCCATCAAGAAGCGCCATGAACAGTTGAAAGTCCGCTTCCTTGCCGTTGTGGGGGGTTGCCGACATCAGAAGAAAATGGCGAGTCAGCGTTGAAATTAATTGCCCCAGGCGATAGCGCTTGGTGTATTTAGTTTCACCACCGAAAACTGAGGCTGACATTTTGTGGGCTTCGTCGCAAACCACCAAATCCCATCGGCAATCAGGGGCTTGCAGCTTTAATTGCACATCCTCATTACGCGAGAGCTTATCGAGGCGGGCGATGACAAGGTTGGTTTCAAGAAACCAGTTGCCGGTGCGCGCTGCCTCCAGTTTATCATTAGTGAGAATCTCGAAGGGGAGGTGAAACCGCCGGTAAAGCTCATCCTGCCATTGCTCTGCTAAACTGCCAGGGCATACAATCAGGCAACGTTGCAGGTCTCCCCGGGCAATCAGTTCCTTTATCAGCAGTCCAGCCATAATGGTTTTACCTGCACCAGGGTCGTCCGCCAAAAGAAAGCGCAGCGGCTGACGAGACAGCATGGATTCATAGACAGCTGTGATCTGGTGGGGCAGTGGCTCAATATTTGAAGTATGCACTGCCAATATAGGATCGAATAAATGAGCCAGTCGAATGCGCTGGGCTTCTGAAACCAGTCGGAACATACCACCATCACCATCAAAACTCCAAGGTCGACCATGTTCAACAATTTCCAGTCGCGGTTCGTCATGGCGATAGATCAGCTCATTGGCTACTTTGCCGTCATGTGTTTTATAGGTGAGCTCAAGCGCTTCTGAACCAAACCATTGGACACTGACAACAGTAAACGAAGCATCCGGCACGATTCCTCGAAGAGTCGTGTTCATTTTTAGTTGTTCGAGTGTAATCATCCAAGAGATTTATCTATACTGTTGGCATTCATTGCAAATGGATATTACTCGCTATTTTGTGTCAGATTTTTACAAATTACGATAATTTAAATGTAATTTTTTCGATGGATACATATAAAAACGAGTGATCAAAACCAGACATGGGCAAAATAATGGAAGGAGCGAGACAAAAGCTGTCTGAGGTAGGGGAAAGATGCTTTAAACAAAAAAGGGAAGCCACAAGGCTTCCCTTTTTATGAAAGGCGATTGCAGACCTACTTGCCGGAAGCAACAAGGGCGTTATAGTTTGCCTTGATAGTTTTTTCCAGATCCTCATCGGTGTGTACGAAACTGGTGAACATTGCTTCAAACTGCGATGGAGCAAGATAGATTCCCTGGTCGAGCATTGAGTGGAAGTATTTACCATGCTTTTTAACATCTGCAGTGATTGCAGTGTCAAAGTTTATGACTGGTGTTTCTGTAAAGAAGAGGCAGGACATTGAGCCGACACGGTTCTGGACGTAATTCAGTCCGAGTTTTTTCAAGTTGTCACTGAAGCCTGCTTCAAGAATTGCCGATTTCCTTTCGAGTTCAGGATAGGGATCTTCTTCAATGAGAATTTTAAGGGTTTCAAGACCTGCGGTCAATGCCAGCGGATTACCTGAAAGGGTACCTGCCTGGTAGACATCGCCGAGAGGAGCAACGCGTTCCATGATCTCTCGCTTTCCCCCGAAGGCACCGACGGGAAGGCCTCCACCGATAATCTTGCCCATAGTGGTCAAATCGGGTGTAACTCCATAAAGACTCTGCGCTCCGCCGAGAGCAACACGGAAACCGCACATCACTTCGTCGAAAATCAGCACAATACCTTCCTTGTCGCACAGCTCGCGAAGAGCGGCAAGAAACCCTGGTTGTGGAGGAATAACGCCGGTATTGCCTGCAACTGGTTCGATGATGATGGCTGCAACCTTATCCTTGTTCTCATTGACAAGGAGCTTTACTGACTCAATGTCGTTGTATTTCGCATTAAGCGTATCCATTGCAGTGCCTTTGGTGACACCGGGGCTGTCGGGAGCGCCAAGTGTCAGAGCGCCTGAACCTGCCTTGATAAGGAAGCTGTCGCCGTGGCCATGATAGCACCCTTCAAATTTGATGATTTTATCGCGTCCGGTATAGCCTCTTGCAAGCCGCACTGCCGACATGGTGGCTTCAGTTCCGCTGTTGACCATACGGACCATTTCAAGCGAAGGCACAATTTTACAGAGGAGCTCGGCAATTTCAATTTCCATTTCAATCGGAGTGCCGAAGCTGGTACCGATGTTTTTCAGGGTATATTCAAGCGCAGCCGTTATTCTTGGGTGCATGCTGCCGAGAATGAATGGTCCCCATGAACCGACATAGTCAAGATAGGTGTTGCCGTCAACGTCGGTCATGTAGGCGCCTGAACCTTTAGCCATGTAAATAGGATTTCCACCTACGGATTTAAATGCCCGTACAGGAGAGTTCACTCCGCCGGGAATAAACTTCTTTGCTTTTTCAAAGAGTTCAGCTGATTTGGTATGTTGAAGCATGTCGGACAATGCTGTTTAGGATTGAGCAAGACGTTAAAAGAGTAATAAAATGCTTGCTCAAGATAGAAATACTCCGGAAGATATAAAACCCCAAAAACTGGCAGCGAGATTATTTCAGAAGGATTTGTGAGATGATGGAGAGGTTTTTCCCTGGTTTGGTATGCCCAAAATGCAGGGAACAATAGTCTTGAAGCAGATTCCAGAGCATTTCAATGTCAGCGGGATCGGCATTGATTGAGTTGCCGGACGGAAGGCGCGTTGATGCGAGGGTGCGTAACAGCATGGCCAGGCGAACAGGGATGAGTTGTTTTGTTGCGCTGCTCTCTCCTGAAGCATCGGGTAGAGCAAGTCCGCCTGGGTTCAGGACAAAATAAAGCTCTGTCAGTTTCATCGATTCAACGGCTGGCATAAGCTCCTTTCCGCTTATGACACAGAATCGCAGTGAAGGTTGAAAGCCCAGCAGTGAAACAAAGCGCAAGAGAAACCAGGTATAGAGCTGCTGGCAATTGATATTGTCATGATAGAGCTCCTCAAGGGTTCCAGCCAGCAGTGTGAAGAGCGACAGGTTTTTTTCATTACCCTCGGTTGTATGACGAACAAGGTCGATGATCCTGTAAAGAATGGCGAACCGTTCAAGGTCAGGAGCGGGAACCATTGGGCTAAAAACAAGGTTACCATCACTGACAAGTTGAATATCCCGGATGTTTTTTTTATAAAGCACAATATCGACAACATTCCCTGGGCTGAACAATCCGGATAGCTTGTTTTTCGGGTTGCGTGCACCTTTAATGATAACTGACATTTTGCCGAAATCTCGGGTGTAGAGAGAGCAGATTTTGGACTGGTCACGGTATTTGATTTCTCGTAATATCACGGCTCGGGTTTTGACGATCACGGCTTCAGCTTTTTTATTTTGGGAAATATAATTATATACGTTAACCCAGCCTGCATAAGGCCTGTAGACTTTAAAGAATCTACTGACTGTTGAACAATAACAGACGGAAAGATAATAATCAAGGAGAAACATAGATATGCCAACCTATCAGTATCGCTGTAACAACTGCGGGAATGAACTTGAAATTGTTCAGAAAATGTCCGATAAGACTTTGACAATATGTCCGGAATGTGAAAAAGAGAGCTTTGAGCGTGTTATTACTGGTGAAGGAGGATTTGTACTGAAGGGATCAGGGTTTTATAAAACAGACTATAATCCAAGCAAAAAAGAGTCAGCTCCAGCTGCACCGGCACCATGCTCAACGGGCGCTTGTTCAGGGAGCTCCTGCCCGTTAGCAAAATAGACCTTTTTTGGTTCAGAGAAAAGCTTTCCCTATCAAGGGAGGCTTTTCGGCTGTTTAAACGGATTTTCCTCTTCTCTCCAGGCAAACTTTGAAAGATTAATTTTTTTATTACCTCGGAAACTCTCGGGGTATTGCTTTCCTTCAACATTTCCCATGACCTTCACCTGTTTCAGGATGCCACTGGTAAAGAACATCCGGATCATATCTCCGCTGGAATAGTTGATGCCGGACGCTTGGCGCTCACTGTTATAGAGGTGGTAGAGGCTTTCGGCTTGAGTGGTAAGGGTAATTCCAGTTATCTTTGATTTGTCGTTGAGCAGGATAACCATTTTTTTCCCGCTGAACTGGTCATACACAATCGGTGACAGGGATAGAGTGTCCTGGGCAGCAAAAAACGCATTGCCTTCCACATCTATTTCATCAATGCTTTTGCGTTTCCCGCTAGTGCCAACCTCCTTGAGGTGGAGAAGAATAACCTCCCCGCTCATCTGCTGCCGGTCATGCCAGGCAATGGCGTCATCCTTGAGCCAGATCTGGCTGGTTATCTTGTTAACTACCGCTCTCTTCGATTTTCCGGAAAGGGAGTTGTCAAGCATCCGGCCCCGGACGTTGCCGTTTAATTCGCCGATTTGCCTGTCAGTGTTGTAGACTCCATTTTCGCCGTAAATTTCAACACTATTGTCGGTAATGAATACATTTCCGGTGAGTGCTATTTTGTTCTCCTTTTCATAATCAATGGCACTGTCACATTTCAGCGTTATGTTGTTGTGGAGAAATACAACATTGCCTGAGACAGACCGGTATGGCCCGGTTTCAGTTTCGCCGCCTTCAATGAGATCTGCGTGCTGCAGAATAATTTTATTTTTTTCCGCCCTGAGTATATTATGGTTCAGAGCCGGGAAAATGATCACCTGAAGAATCAGAACAGTGGCGGTTAATAACGTAACGGAAGTGATTCTTCGCATGGCGGATAATTAATGATGGAGTCCCGGAAAGTGCTTATCGTCTTAATGTAACAAAGCTTTGTTTTTACTGTGAAAAAATTACTCCTTATAGCCGGTACCAGGCCAGGTACTCATTTGCTTGCACCCTTATACGACGCGTTGAAAAAAAACAGGGCTTATCAGCCTGTTGCGATCCTTACTGTCCCGGAAGGGATTGAGCCGATCAGCAGCGATCTTGCCGCATGCTTTGGGCTTGGCGACGCGGCGGGTTCCATTGTCATGTCTCTCTTGCCAGGTTCACCGGTTGAACAACTTGCTGAAGTAATGACCGGTATGGAAAAAATTCTTGTTACCGAAAAACCTGATCTTGTTATGGTATGCGGGAGTGATAATGTTGCGCTTGGTGCCGCTCTGACAGCTGCAAAGCTCGGTCTGCCGGTTGCAGCGGTAGATGCAGGGCTTCGGAGCTATGAACGCGCGGATAGTGAAGAGATCAATCGTATTGCCATTGATGCCATGGCCGAATACCACTTTGTCAGCGAGCACAGTGGAGAGTACAACCTGATCAATGAAGGGGTGGCCGATGAAAAGGTCTTTTTTGTTGGCAACCTCGCAATCGACAGCCTTGTCAAAGTGATGGAGCAGGCAAACCAATTGCCCGTATCCAGAGCTCATGGCTTTCGTCCGAAAAGCTATGCACTTGTGCTCCTGAACCCTGAAGGCCATTTTTCCAGGAAAGAGCCGCTTGAGATGATGCTTCGGCTTTTGAAGGAGGTTTCCAGCAAGACGGCTGTGCTCATTCCGCAGTTTGACAGTATTGATACTCTTCTCAAGCAGCATGGGCTTGATGCTGCATTCAGTGAAATAGAGAATGTGAAGATTATTTCTGAACCGCTTGCGCATGCTGGACTGCTGCTGTTGCTTAGAGACTCGGTGATGCTGCTGACTGATATTGAAGAGTTGCAGTCGGAGGCTACCGTCATGAATGTGCCCTGTCTGACAATGATGGAGTCAGCTTCGCGCCCGGTGACTATAGAAATAGGCACCAACGTTCTTGTCGGCCTTGATGAGGAAGATATCATAAGCCGCGTTCACGACATCCTCCATCCCGGAAAGCACAAGCACGAATCAAACCGCACAAAAATTCCCGAAAAATGGGATGGTGCCGCCGCCGCCCGAATTGTCACCGTGCTTGATCGTATAGTATAATAGCCTTATGGATTCTGGCGGCTATCGGTTATTCCGTCACTGTGCTGCTCAAATTGCTTTGGCTTTTTATTCAGTGTTAATTTTTTTATAACTCGTTAGGATATGGCGTTTTTCATTACAGTATTGTGTTTTAACTGAATTGTTTGGTACTCTGTCCATGCCAATCATCTCAATGTTTTACGGGATTATCATTCGCCTTTATCTCCTTGATAACAGGCATAATCATTTGCCACATATTCATGCCAGGTATGGTGAGTTTGAGGCAACCGTTGGAATTTTGGATGGCGAGATTATTATAGGCGAGTTACCGCGCAAACAGTTGCGGTTAGTACAGGCTTGGATTGAGTTGCGTCGGGATGAGCTGGCGGCTGACTGAGAATTAGCAGTTAATGGCGAGACTCCTTATAAAATAAACCCGTTATGAGGTGACTATGTATTGGGATGTCAAGAGTGTTAAGCCGCTAACCGATTACCGGATTTATGTTGAAACCGAGGGCGGGCAAAAAGGTTTTTTTGATCTCACACCCTATCTTGATCATGGAGTTTTCAGCGAACTGCGTGATATCAACTATTTCAATCAGGTAGGGATACTCTTTGGTGCGGTCACATGGCCACATGAACAGGATATTGCTCCGGAAACACTGCTTGCCGAAATGCAGACAATAGATTCATCGCCCGCAGAATTTGTTTCATTGTGATCCAGCCGGCAAAAAGGCTTGACGTTTAAAAGGCAAATATATCAGAAATTAAATCTCAGGCCAACAAAGATGGTGTTGCTTGATAGTTTGTTGTTGTCATAAACTGGGTCTAAAATTACTTTGGGTGTTACAAAGTAGCGGTATCGTGCGTCGAGCTTTACGTTTTCACTGATCGGGACGGTGATACCGGCACCGAGCTGATAGGCTAAAGATGTTTGAGCACTGTTTAAAGCTCCGGGCGAGGGGTTGACGGTAGCGCCCCCTGCACCGGCAGTGATATAAGGTATAACGGCATCGGTACAGGAAATATCATAGTAGGCATTGGCCAGAATCAACTGAGTGGCTACATTGGTGTCTAAATTTGAGCCATATTCGCCATTATTGCCGACAGCCTGATAGCCAACCTCTGCCTCAAGTCGGAAGTTATTCTCAAAATCCAATCCTATTGCACCGATTATGGTGCCGCCTGTGTTGTCATGACCTCGACCCACATGGTTCATATCTGAGTTGCCGACAAAAGTGCTGAAATAAGGTTCTGAGGCTGAAACAGGTGCAGCCCACATTCCGTAAACCAATACTATTATTGAAACCTTTTTTTTCATTCTCAAGTTTGATTGTGGTGTTTGATGGTATGATTTCTTAGGGGACTGAAACCTCCAGCTCGGGTTAACCTTTTGTGTGACATACACCATAATTCCTTCTGGTAATATAGTGACCCGGCATAAATACTTAACTCATGAATACGTCGAGTTCTGCCGTTGATTGATTCATGAATAAATTGGAAAAGGTCAACGGAGTGCAAGATCGTATATGACACAACTGTTTTGACTGCGGATCACCATTCTATCGCTTCGCAGTTCAACGGTGCCGCAGGTGAATTGGGTATGCTCGTGCCGGTTCATGAATGCTGGCAGCACAACAAAGTGAATGCTGTTTCGCAGCACATAGCCACCATAATGATAATGGCCGCAGAGGCAAACCTTTACTGCATTGGATGAGACAAGGAGTTCAACAATCTCCTCGTGATTCCAGAGGAGGCCGTGTTTGCTGTCGGTTGTCTCGGGGATCAGTGGAAAGTGGCACACTATGATGACCTTTTCACCGGCCTGTTCTGCCATGTCAAGCTCTTTTTTCAGCCATGCTTTTTGCCTTGTACCCACTGCACCGCAGTAGTCGTGTTTTTCTGGCTGGGCAAGAAAGTATTCAAGGGTTTTTCGCTCATTCGGTGTTTCAGGCTCGTTCTGTATTGAGAGATCCATACCATCAAGCACGATAAATCGGAACCCTTTCGCGGTAAAGGTATAGTAGGTGTTTTGCAGGCCGAGTGCTATCAACAGTTCCTTTTTTTGCCGTGCAAGGCAGTGGTTGCCGATTACATGGTGGATAATACCGGGAAATTCTTTGAGAATGGAGCTGGCCTGCTGAAGTTCTGCCCTGTTATGGTTATAACTGCCTTTAATCAGGTCGCCGAGCTGAAACAGAAAATCAACGTTATCTTTCTTACACTGTTTAAGCCATGTTCGAAGCTCAGCGGCAGTTTCAATTGCTGCCGCAGGCTCTTCAGTTGTGGAGAAGTGAATGTCGGTGATTATGCCGAACCGGAGTACAGCACTGTTTTCAGAGTTGAACATCAGTCGCCGAACTCCGAGAGATATTTTTGCATGAACTCGTCAAGGTCTCCGTCAAGGACATTTTCAACATCAAACCGTTCATAATTTGTGCGGTGATCCTTGATCCGCCGATCATCCAGCACATAGCTGCGGATCTGGCTTCCCCACTCGATTTTTTTCTTTTTGCCTTCGATCTCTCGCTTTTTTGCCTCCTCTTCGTCCCGCTGTCGCTGGTAGAGCTGGGCCATCAGCATTTTCATGGCGCGTTCCCTGTTCTGGAACTGCGAACGCTCTTCCTGGCAGCCAACGACAATACCCGATGGAATATGCTTGATACGTACAGCTGTCTCAACCTTGTTGACATTCTGGCCACCCTTGCCGCCGCTGCGGAAGGTTGAAAGCTCAAGATCTTCCTTGCGCACATCGATTTCAACATCGGGAGGTGCTTCAGGGTAGGTGAAGACACTTGCAAAAGAGGTATGACGCCTTGCGTTTGAGTCGAAGGGTGAGACTCGTACCAAACGGTGAACGCCGTTTTCAGCTTTGAGATATCCGTAGGCATAAGGGCCTTCAATTTCAAGTGTGGCGGTTTTTATGCCAGCACCGTCGCCTTCCTGATAATCGTCGGTATAGATTTTATAGCCTTTGCGTTCAGCCCACCGCATGTACATCCGATAGAGCATTTCCGCCCAGTCCTGAGCCTCGGTGCCACCTGCTCCGGCATGAATGGTGATGAGGGCATTGCCTGCATCATCTTTACCTGAAAGCATGTTTTTAAACTCAATAGCTGCGATATCCTGCTCTATTGAGGCGATGATTGTGGTGAGCTCGTCGGTGAAGGATTCGTCTTCGAGCTCAGCAGCAATGTCAAGTTCATCCTGACAGATTGTCGCCTTAGAAGCGATCTTTTCATATCCTTCGGTCCAGGATTTATGTTCGTTCAGCTCCTTTAAAACTTTATGGGCCTCTTTCTGGTCACTCCAGAAAGTTGGGTCGGCTGAAATTTTTTCAAGGTCGTAGATCTTTTCCTTACGTTCTTCAACGTCAAAGATACCCCCGTAACTGTTCGAGGCGACGATGAATCTCCTGCAGTCTTTCTTTTTGTGGTTCAAACATGGTTTTCTCTAACTCATTGTTGACAATAAAACGGTATAGCATCCTCAAAGAACAATTTTTTTCAAAAGAAATCAAAAGCAGTGAAAAGGTTTGTGTTTTTCTGGCCCTTTAAAATTAGAAGAGTATCTACACAAAAAAGTAAAGGAGTTTTCATATTTTCCATTCTGTTAAAAAAAACAGGGAGCAGTACCGGAACTGTTCACGCTTCTTTTCGCATTTGCGGAACTATGATCGGAGCACCTGCTTTATGACCGGGATCCCCCCGGGTGCTAATCAGAGATGCTGAAGATGAATACTACATTCAAACGAGCCATTCCCAATTACAGCGATCGAGAGTTTGATGGCCGTCAACGCGTTGTTATAGAAAATGTTTCTCCTGAACTTGATGGAGGCAAGTACCCTGCAAAAGCGGTTGAGGGTGAGCGTATTATGGTTGAAGCCGATATTTTTGTTGACGGTGCCGACACAATTTGTGCAGAGCTCTGTTTCCGGCAGAGCTGCGAAACTGAGTGGCAGCGGTCGCTGATGGTTCATCAGGGCAACGATCGCTGGCAAGGTTCTTTTACTGTCGGGAACCCTGGCAGGTATGACTATACCATTGAGGCATGGGTTGATCATTTCAGGACTTGGAAAAAGGGATTGTCCAAAAAGATTGAGGCTGGTCAGGATGTTTCACTTGATCTGCAGACCGGGGCGCTCTTGGTCAACGCGGGAGCAACGAGAGCCGGAAAAGCTGATGCTTCTATGCTCAGTGCATGTGCTGCTCTGCTTTGTTCAGATGATAGCGATGAGGCTGCAGCCGCAGCACTTGACGGCAAGCTTGAAGAGGTTATGGATCGCAATCCCGATAAGCGTCACGCTTCATGGTATGAAAAAAATCTCGGATTGACCGTGGAGCAGAAAAAAGCAGGATGCAGTGCCTGGTATGAACTTTTTCCCCGGTCATGGAGTACTACCCCTGGTAACCATGGAACCTTTAAGGAGTGTCACCGGCTATTGCCTCTGATTGCAGGGATGGGGTTCGATGTCATTTATCTGCCACCCATTCATCCTATAGGCGACACCAAGCGCAAGGGCAAAAACAATGCTCTTGTTGCTGATTCCGGTGATCCTGGAAGCTGCTGGGCAATTGGAAACAAGGATGGCGGGCATAAGGCAGTTCATCCTGAACTGGGCACTATCAAGGAATTTACAGCATTTGTTGCCGAGGCTGAGGAGCACGGTATCTCTGTGGCCCTTGATATAGCTTTTCAGTGCTCACCTGATCACCCCTATGTAATAGAGCATCCGCAGTGGTTCAAGTGGCGTCCCGACGGTACTGTGCAGTTTGCAGAAAATCCGCCAAAACGATACGAAGATATCCTGCCCATTGATTTTGAATCTGCTGACTGGCAGAATCTCTGGATTGAGCTGAAAAGTATTTTTCTCTTCTGGATTGAAAAGGGGGTGAAAATTTTTCGTGTTGATAATCCCCATACCAAGGCTTTTCCATTCTGGGAGTGGGCTATTGCCTCGATCAGGGCGGAGCATCCCGATACGGTATTTCTTGCCGAGGCATTTACCCGGCCTAAATTGATGGCCCGGCTTGCCATGGTGGGTTACAGCCAGTCTTACAGCTACTTTACCTGGCGAAATACAAAACATGATCTTCAGGAGTACCTGCTTGAGCTGACATCATCACCCCTGAAACACTTCATGCGCCCTAACTTCTGGCCGAACACTCCTGATATTCTTCATCATGAATTTCAGACCGGCGACAGGAGCCGATTTATTATCCGCCTGGTGCTTGCGGCAACTCTCTCATCGAACTACGGTATGTATGCTCCTGCTTATGAGTTGTGCGAGCATATCCCTGTCCCGGGGAGCAAGGAGGACTATCTTGATTCCGAAAAGTATGAAATCAAGCAGTGGGATCTCGACCGGCCCGGCAATATCCGCGCAGAGATTACTCGAATCAACCGGATAAGAAAAGAGAATGTCGCACTTCAGCAGACCAACGACATCACCTTTGTGCGCGTCGAGGCTTCACCCGGCAAGGAGCACGATCAATTGATGGGATATCTCAAGCGAAGCGATGATGGAAGTAATATTATTCTTGCTGTCGTCAACCTCGATTCTGCGAACACTCAGGGCGGCTGGCTGCGATTCCCGCTTGAGCTGTTCAGCCTCTCGCACGATTATCCGTTCAAGGTTGAGGATCTGCTGAGCGGAGCACGCTACGACTGGAACGGTGAATGGAACTATGTGGAAGTGAACCCCCGGACTATGCCAGCGCATATTTTCAGGGTAACACTCGTCTGAATGACAGCATGAACCGGTTTTATTATTAATAACTTTTAGCTATACCTAACAAAGCAGAATATCATGTATCAACCTGAACCGCTCTGGTACAAAGACGCAATTATTTACGAAGCGCATGTCAAAACCTTTTTTGACAGCAACAATGATGGTATTGGAGATTTTCAGGGATTACGCCAGAAGCTTGGGTACCTCGAAAGCCTTGGCATTACCGCTATCTGGCTGCTTCCCTTTTATCCTTCGCCGCTCCGTGACGACGGTTACGATATTGCCGACTATATGACCGTTAACCCCGACTACGGCACCCTGGAAGATTTCAAGGAGTTTCTTGAAGAAGCCCATATTCGTGGACTGAAAGTAATTACCGAGCTGGTGGTAAACCATACCTCTGACCAGCATGCCTGGTTCCAGCGGGCAAGAAAAGCTCCTGCAGGATCACCTGAGAGAAATTTTTATGTCTGGAACGACGATCCGAACAAGTACTCTGAAACCCGTATTATTTTCCAGGACTTCGAGGCTTCCAACTGGACATGGGATCCCGTTGCCGGTCAGTATTACTGGCATCGCTTTTTCCATCACCAGCCCGATCTGAACTTTGAAAATCCTGAAGTTCATCAGGCACTGTTCGACGTTCTTGACTTCTGGCTTGGAATGGGTGTTGACGGCCTCAGACTCGATGCTGTACCCTATCTTTATGAGGCTGAAGGTACAAATTGCGAAAACCTCCCCCAGACCTATGAATATCTGAAGACGCTGCGTTCCTATGTTGACGAGCACTACCCGAACCGCATGTTGCTTGCGGAAGCCAACCAGTGGCCCGAAGATTCCGCAGCATATTTCGGCAAGGGCGACCAGTGCCATATGAACTTCCATTTTCCTCTTATGCCGAGGATGTACATGGCTCTTGCCACAGAGGATCGCTTTCCAATTATCGATATTCTCGATCAGACTCCCGAAATACCGGAAGGCTGTCAGTGGGCCTCCTTTCTGCGCAACCATGATGAGCTGACCCTTGAAATGGTGACCGATGAAGAGCGTGACTATATGCGCCGAGTCTATGCCAACGACCCCAAGGCCCGCATCAATCTCGGCATCCGCCGCCGTCTTGCACCACTCATGAACAATGATCGCCGCAAGATAGAGCTGATGAACATCATGCTCCTCTCCCTTCCCGGGACGCCAGTGCTCTACTACGGTGATGAAATCGGTATGGGCGACAACTACTACCTTGGCGACCGTGATGGTGTGCGTACCCCGATGCAGTGGAACTCCGACCGCAATGCAGGCTTTTCGCGTGCCAATCCCCAGCAGCTTCTGTTGCCGGTCATTATCGATCCTGAATACCATTACGAAGCCCTGAACGTTGAGGTTCAGGAAAGCAATGTCAACTCTCTGCTCTGGTGGATGCGTCATGCCATCTCCACAGCTCGTCGCTACAAGTCACTCAATCGCGGCACTATCGAGTTCCTGCAGGTCAGCAACCCCAAGGCACTTATCTTTATCCGTCGCTATGAGGATGAAACCATGCTTACGGTGATCAATCTATCCAGAAATGCCCAGGCGGTCATGATTGACCTCTCAGGGTTTGAAGGGTACATTCCTGAAGAGGTATTCAGCATGAACCGCTTCCCGAAAATCCGCAAAACTCCTTACATGGTAGCCCTCGGAGCTTTCGGTTATTTCTGGCTGAAGCTTGTCAAAGATACCGAGGATACCGCTGACCGCAGCTCTCTCGAAAAGCCGGTTGCCAATGTCTCCCGCTGGCAGAGCCTCTTCACCGGCAGAAGCCGCGAAATGTTAGAGACCAATGTTCTGCCGGAATACTACAAGGCAAGCCGCTGGTTTGGCGGCAAAGCCCGTAACATTATGCGTATCTCCATTATTGATACTGTACCTGTTGCCGGCATGGATCAGGCAAAGCTGCTGATGACTGAAGTGCGTTACTCAAGCGGTGAAAACGAGCTCTACCAGTTGCCGGTCACTCTCTCCCCGATTTCATCACTCAGCTCTTCTGACGACAACTTCTTCAAACGGGTCATTGCCCGTGTCGTTGTTGGTGGCGATGAAAGCTACCTCTGCGATGCCACCTTCGATAACCGCTTCCTCGGACATCTTTTTCACCTTGTTACCGGCAAAGAGGAGTGGCAGGGCAAGTCCGGTCTTGTTTCTGGCTTGAAAACTGCCAATCTTGACTCTTTCATTGAAAAGAGCAGTGGTCGCGAGCCCGAGCCATCCCTTATGGGAATCGAGCAGACAAACACCTCTATCAGGTTCCACAACGACCTCTGTTTCAAGCTTTATCGCCGTATTGAGGCAGGTGTCTCTCCCGAAGTTGAAATGTGCAGCGCATTGAGCACTGGCACTGCATTTAAAAATCTGCCGAGCTATTTTGGCTCACTGAATTACGAGCAGAGCCGTGTTAACCGCTATTCGCTCGGCATTCTGCAGAATTATGTCAAGAATGAAGGTGATGCCTGGCAGCTCTCACTCGGTCATGTGAAGCGCTACTATGATGATGTTCTTGCCAAAATTAATACGGGTATATCTCTTCCACTGCTTCCGCCACTCAGTGGCACTCCTGTGCAGATTCCTCAGCTCATGCATGAGCTGCTTGGTGAAGCCTACCTTGGCATGATTGAAAAGCTGGCTGAGCGGACTGCTGAAATGCATCTTTCACTGGCCTCGCTTACGAGTGATCCAGCGTTTGCACCAGAAGCATTTACAACGCTTTATCAGCGTTCTATCTACCAGGCGATGTGCGAACAGGTTAAACGCACTGTGATTCTTATTCGTGAAATCATGCACTCACTGCCTGCCGAGCAGCAGGAGCTTTGTTCACTTCTTTTGCAGAAACAGAAAACAATCCTCCAGCAGTTCGACCCTATCAGACGGGAAAAAATCGATACGCTGAAAATCAGGATTCATGGTGACTATCATCTCGGTCAGGTACTCTTTACTGGCAAGGACTTTGTCATCATTGACTTTGAGGGAGAGCCAGCCCGTCCTATCTCTGAACGCAAGATCAAGCGCTCGGTTTTCCGGGATATCTCAGGTATGCTCCGCTCGTTCGACTATGCAGCGTTCAATGTACTGCAGCCAAATCAATCAGTTTTTCGTTCTGAAGAGTCTCTTGCCCTCGCACCATGGGCCGATCGCTGGAGCTTCTATGTCGGGCAGCACTTCCTCGACACCTATTTCGAAAAAACCGCAGGGAGCGACATTGTGCCTGAAGAGCCGAAACAGAGAGAGCATTTGATGCGGGCTTATCTGATGAACAAGGCGGTTTACGAACTGAATTACGAGCTCAATAACCGGCCTGAATGGGCGGTTATTCCGCTCAGAGGGATATTGAAACTTCTGGAATTGTAATTTGTGCTTGAACGTAGAGGGTCTGATGCTGCATGGCAGGCTCTCTGCTTCATAAGCGCAACACAACAGGTAACTGCTCTGTTATGCAGGAACAAATTATTCAGACTTCTGTAAAAGGGCGCTACCTTCTGCGGCCACCAGCACACTCCGGTACAGCCCCGCTTCTGGCGGGGTTTCACGGTTACGGCCAGACGGCCGATGATGAGTTCAACCTGCTATGTTCCATCCCCGGCACCGAACGCTGGCTCTGCTGCTCCATCGAAGCACTTCATTACGTTGAGACACCTGCAGGCATTTGCGGAGCAAGCTGGATGACCACCAGCGATCGCGACCAGCATATCGAAGAGAATGTGCGCTATGTCGATGGGGTTATCGAGCGTATCAGGGCACTCTACAGTGTTAACGACACCCTTGGCTTCCATGGCTTTTCGCAGGGTACCGGCATGGCATGTCGAGCGGCCCTGCTTGGCCGTTACCGGGCAGCACATATCATGCTCCTCTGTGGCGACATTCCGCCTGAACTTTCTGTGGACGATCGTATGGGCCGGGTGCATCTTGCACGAGGCAGCCGCGACAGGCTTTACTCGCAGGAGCGGTATGAGCGTGATGCTGCACGGCTTAAGGAGGGCGGTATTGCGTTTGTTGCCAGCGAGTTCATTGGAGGGCACCGGGCAAATGGAGCATACTTTAAAGCTGCCGGGGAGTTTCTGGAAGGTTTATAACAGCGTGCTCTTATTGTTCCTTCGCCTCCCTCCAGAGCCCGTCAAGCTCTTCGGGAGTGTACTCCTGCCAGTTTCGGCCTGAGGTTTGCACTTTTTCTTCAATCCGGCGAAACCGGCCTATGAACTTGTTGGTTGCTTTGCGGAGTGAGTCTTCGGGGTTTGCGCAGAGGAATCGGCTGTAGTTGACAATGGTAAAGAGCAGGTCGCCGAACTCATCCTCCTTCTCTTCTTTGCTTGCCGCATTTTTCAACTCTTCAATCTCTTCAACAAGTTTATCGAGCACGCCCTCGTCGCTGGGCCAGTCGAAACCGACACCGGCAACTTTTTTCTGTACACGGTAAGCCCGCAAAAGCTCAGACATGGAGTTCGGTACGCCGTCGAGCAGGCTCTGGCGACCCTCCTTGAGCTTTAAAGTTTCCCAGTTTTTAAGCACATCATCTACAGTGTCGGCCTTTGTATCGCTGAAGACGTGAGGGTGACGATTGATGAGCTTGTCACAGAGTGCGTCGAATACATCGGCAAAAGTGAATGCACCTCTCTCCTCGCTGAGCAATACCTGGAACGAGAGATGCAGAAAGAGATCGCCAATCTCTTTTTTCAGTTCAGTTTCGTCATGCTGGTCGATGGCGTGAACCAGTTCGTAGCTCTCTTCGAGCAGCAGGTGGGCCAGCGATTCAGGAGTCTGTTTCCGATCCCAGGGGCACTCCTGTCGCAGTATTTTCACAAGGCTCAATACCCGTTCAAACTCCTCCTGGAGAGTTCGCTCTTTTTGGGCAACTATATTGGCTTTTAACTGCTCTATCGAAAGTTTTTCAGGCATAGGTCAAAGGGTGTTGTTCATTATCTTTCAACTCAACATGGAAGTTACTCTTTCTTGATGGTATTCCTTATACTTCCCAGATCGTATTGTTAACCATGCAACGCTTGAAACGATAAACTCCAGTAACACAGCCAGCTACTATGTCCACACCACGTTTACAGCCCGAACAGGGTGAACCGATTGCCGCTCTTGCCACACCGGTTGGTATCGGTGCCCTTGCTGTTGTGCGAATAAGTGGCCGGGGAATTTTTGCTATAGCCCAGCGGGTGTTCCGAAAAAAAAATAATCAAGAATTCCTGTTGTCGCACTCAATAGGGTTTCGAGCGCATTTCGGGATCGTCTATGACCGTGAAGGACTGATAGATGAGGTGGTCGCCCTGGTGTTTCGTGCGCCAAACTCTTTTACAATGGAGGATATGATTGAATTCAGCTGCCACGGAGGACCAGTTGTTGTTAAACATATTCTGCAGGTTCTGCTTGACGAAGGGTGCCGACTGGCCGAGCCTGGAGAGTTCACGCGGCGCGCATTTCTTAACGGGCGCATTGATCTTCTGCAGGCAGAGGCAATCGGCGAGATGATCCATGCCCGTTCGGAGTCAGCATTCCGGACTGCAGCAACGCAGATGCAGGGTACGCTCTCCCTGTGTCTGGATGCCATGCGTGAAGAGCTTTTGCGTTCCTGTGCCCTTCTGGAACTTGAGCTGGATTTCAGTGAGGAGGATGTTGAATTTCAGAGTCGCACGCTGCTCCAGGAAGAGCTTAAGGTTCTGCAAGCAGAGCTTCGCCGCCTTGTAGATTCCTACCAGCAGGGCCGGCTTTTAAAGGAGGGAGTTGCCACGGTGATAGCTGGCAGGCCGAATGCCGGCAAGTCAACCCTGCTCAATGTATTGCTCGGCGAAGAGCGCTCTATTGTGAGTTCTATGCCAGGCACAACTCGCGACTATATTGAGGAGTGCTTTCTTTACGAAAAAACCATGTTCCGCCTCACGGATACGGCAGGGCTTCGTGAAGGGAGTGAGGATATTGAGCACGAAGGTATCCGCCGCAGTTACCGAAAAATATCCGAGGCTGACCTGATTCTCTACCTTCTTGATATAAGCTGTGAGAACTATTGTGATGAAGTCCCTCAAATCCTTGACTTCCTTGAGCGTTACAACAATGCCCGCATGATTGTGGTTGCCAATAAAACCGATCTGACAGACGAGAGCATCGAAAGGCAGCAGCAGCTTTGTGTTGCGACCGGTTGCAAAGTGTGCGGTATTTCAGCTGCAAAAAAAGAAGGGCTTGAGCAGCTTAAGCGTTTAATGGGCACCATGGTGGAAGGGCTTGACAAACTGCACGAAGCAAGTGTACTCGTCACCAGCTTGCGCCACTATGAAGCGCTTCGAAATGCATCAGACGCTCTCGACAATGCACAGCAACTCATCACCAGTGGTTCGGGTACCGAGCTTATTGCCTTTGAACTTCGTTCTGCGCTTGAGTATGTAGGTGAGGTCACCGGCAAGGTGGTCAACGAAGAGATCCTGAACGTGATTTTCGACCGCTTCTGCATTGGCAAGTGAGACTGAGGGGACAAATATCCATGGGCCGTCATCAATTTGATATTCTGAGCATCATTGCTGCCCGCAACGAACAGGAAGCAATAACCGGAACGTTGATCAAAGATTTTGAAGACAAGATTGTTGAGTTTTTTCGCCACATCCGCGAGTTGAAGGAGTGCGAACGTTTCATTGTTAAAATCAAATCGCATGTTTCGGAAGAAGAGATTTACAACGATTTTGCCATAATCTATCGTCGCTACAAAGCGTTCCACCGCCAAATCATCGGCGACTATTTCTTCAAAGAGACAGAGGATTTGGTTGAGAAGCTGTGTGATGATTTTGAGAGAACGGTTGAGGGGTAGAGGACATGGGGTTAGTGAAGACCGTGACGCTGAAGAAAACTGATTGTCAACACTTATTTGTTTCTCGATGGATGGTATTCCTTATAGCGATTATCTCATTTTTGTCGATGAAAGTGGTGACCACGGTCTTGTTACGCTGGATAAGGAATTCCCCGTATTTGCGCTCGTGTTTTGCATCATCAGCAAGTATGATTATCTGAACTATCTTGTGCCGAACGTTCAACAGTTAAAACTTGATATATGGGGTCACGACCAAGTGATACTGCATGAACGTGATATCCGAAAAGAGAGTGGCATATTCGCCATGCTGAGAACGAACAGGACATTGCGAGAGGAGTTTTTGGAAAGGCTTTCTCAAATCATTGCCGATGCACCCATACAGGTTATCACTTCGATCATTGACAAGCCAAAGCTCTTGAACAAGTATGCCAATTCCATCAACCCATATGAGTTGGCATTACGTTTCTGTATGGAAAGGGTTTTAACCTACTTGAGCAGTCAGGGAGAGGATGGTAAACGATTACATGTACTTCTCGAAGCGCGGGGAAAAATTGAAGATGCCCAGCTGGAGCTTGAGTTCAGGCGCATTTGTGCCAATCAGTGCGATTGGTATTACAAAGCGATGGATTTTCAGAAAATGAAGTTCGAACCTGTATTTGTTCCAAAAGCAAGCAACTCTACCGGTCTGCAAATAGCTGACCTTGTGGCACGGCCACTGGCACTTCAGTACTTGCGACCTACTCAATCCAACAGAACCTACGAAATTCTTAAAAGCAAAGAGTTGAGCAGAAAAATTTTCCCATAAAAACAAAAAGGCCCCGGAAACAGTCCAAAGCCCCATTGTCGACCGGGAAAAGCCCAATCCTTTGATCTAATTTATCTGAAAAGTGCTGTTTTTGCAATTTTATTTTTAATAAAGCCTGTAAGCATCATGAGGACGTCGTAGCAGATTGCCTCGAAACTCCTTCCCTATCTTTTTATCAGGTCACTCCTCAAACCCATCCGATGAAGTGTTAGATTTAGAGGTGTCTTCAGTAACCTTCGGAGCAGAAGGGCTTAACCAGTCTATGAATTTTATTATACCGATCACTATACCGATGAGTACAGCAATTCCAAGCACCAGTTGAAAAAGCGAAAGCAGGACGGAGAAGCCAAAGAGAGCAACCAGGATTATCAGAAAAAGTGCGCCCAAAATTAGTAATTCAACCATTTCCCGTTCTTTTTTATGCCTTGATGTTTACAGGCTTGTAATTATGGTTGTTTCTGCACGGAACTGTTCATGGCAGAAAGTGATTGATCGCCAGTACAGCAATCGATGCCGTCAGGCAGTAATAGCCAAAAAAGTGCCATTTCCCATGCTCCAGCCATCCGGAGAGCCATTTCAGTGCAACCAGCCCGGCGATAAAGCTGAAAACCATTCCCAGCAGGCTTGGCCAGGCGATGCTTACAAGGTTGTGTGTAATAAGGAGCGAAGCCTCGTGTGACTTGAATAACCGCAACGCCTCTTTTACGATGACAGCCGGTGTCAACACCACGGCCAAAGCAAAGCTGAACTCTTCTGCACGCATTTTGTCCAAGCCAAGAAACATTCCCGTTGAAATTGTCGATCCGGAACGGGAGAAGCCTCGAAAAGGGAGGCAAATTCCCTGTATCACACCAATCCATGCCGATTCACGTATGCCAAGGCTTTGAGATGTATCAACACTCTGCCGTTTCGCCGAGATGATGATCATCACGCCAACCGTTGCAAGACTGGCAGCAATCACATAAGCGTTTCCGAACAGATGTTCAATTTCAGCATGGGCGGAGCCGTGCAAGATAACTTTTTCTATAAACGCCATCAGTGAAAGCCCGATGACTCCTGTACATGCAGTTGCCACAATCACCAGTTTGGCAAACTGCCAGAATATTTTGGAAGAGGCAAAGTAACGTTCCTTCCATGAATTCCAGAAGTAGACAATGACAGCAAACATAGTCCCTGTATGGAGCATGACAAGAAACAGTGTCATCTCAGGTGAGGTCGGATCGAGCCCCATGAGTTTTTCAGCAATAATGACGTGCGCCGAACTCGATACAGGAAGGAGCTCGCAGACACCCTGAACAATTGCAAGGACAAGAATGGTAAAGAAGTTCATAGAGGAGTTTCTCTGCAGTTTATGAAATCGAAACCTAAGTTACACCAATATAATCAACAAAGGAAGTTCTCTCTCTACCCGTCAGGATTTTTTAAAGCGCAGGAAGAGAGCCCACCAGATAATGGCTAACTCCAGCACAAATGCCCAGTGAGCGAAATACGACAAGCCCAGGGTCGTATACTCCAGATCATACGATGTCAAGGAAAAGGGAGTATTTGAAAATGGTTCCAGCCAGTAGATAGCTCCTGTAAAGGTATCCAAAACCATATGGGTTAAGCCACCAAGAGAGAAAATAAAGGCATAAGCTGGATTTTGGCTATGCTTATCGCTCAGGTTTAACCATAAGAAAGAGATCAGAAAGAGGGTAAGCCAAAAAACTGGTAAATGGGTAAGGAATGTGTGGTGATTGTGTTGAAACTCATCAATGTTGTAAGCATACAACAAATCGAAATCAGGAGCGATAGCCCCAAGCATACCTAAAAAATTAAATCCATCACTCGAAACAGAGCGGTGTTCAAATCTTTTGATGAGCAGCTTTGATGTAATATAGCCAGCAGGTAGATGTCCAAAGATCATTGGTTCACAAAATATTGACGGTCAAGTTCTCACCTGGCGGAATGGAGCTCTGGACATCATTGCTTTTTTTAACTATCGACTCACTAATCTGTGTGGTGAGATTATCCATCATGGCATAACGTCTATGGTACATGGCACGCTTGTTCGACTTCATCTCTTTATCTGCCCGTCGTTCACTCTTCAGGGGAAGTTTAAACCAGCCATCCTGATCGGATAAACCGCCCAACTCCTTCCACAGCGAATCATAATCAAAGGTTGTCTCGTGTACGAAAGGCAAATGGATCAGATATTTTTGATGATGCGGGTGGATTGTATTGCCAACGCCAAACAGATGTGTCATACCTAAAGCGCTCATGATCTCCTGGACTATGAATAACATGACTACATGCGGTCTCAGGCCGTGCATTGCTTTTGTTATAGCTTTCATCTCATCTTTACTGGATCGTCCCTGGATGCACCCAATATAGCAGACTCGGTTTGTTGCGGATCTCTCTTCAAGAGAAAAGGCTATCTGAATAACAGGTTCATGCAGAGAGGCGCATTTCAGCGACACCATCAATGCTCCTTCCTTTCGAAGACTATTATCATAACAAAGGATAACACTTACTTCGCCATAACCTTCAAGGTTAAAACGCGCAAGCGTAGAACCTCCAGCATTGAGAATGGCCTCCTGGAGGGCTCCCTTGTATGTCCGAATAAAGTGATAGGTATCCTCAATGACTTTTTTTCGTTGGGCTATATTCCATCTGGTGGACATAAAGACACGCATAGGTTTAAATGTCAGATAGGGTATTCGCTCTGAAAAAGAGCGCATCTCTTTAATATCCAACCTGTTAAACCAATCTAATGACTCGCTTGGACTTATAGCGGCAATGAGCGCCCAACGAATTTTATTTTTTGAGCGCAAGCCAGCACCTGATGACTTGTATATGGAATTTGATAAAATCCAGGCAGTCCTGCCTGCCTTCAGAGAACTATGAAGCATATGGGTTTATCCGGTGAACGGTGTACAGCTTCGTACACAAAGCTATCACTTTCTAAATGGGAGTATAGCGACAACAATTTTTACTTGTCAACAAGGTACTATGATTTTCTTGCATACGTAAAAAAAATTTACCAATACTTTTTTACGTCTTAACCCTCAACTCTGTGGTCTGTTTGAAAGTTCCCTGCACGATATCTCATTATCGCATGCCGTACAGGGTGCTTCATCAGCTTTGTGTGTAGGTGTGAACACTGTTTTGTGCTGATGGAAGATAGTTGACTCCGAACCAGCAGACCAGGAGAACAAGAAAAGCAAGAGCGAGATACCACTGTAGCTTGCTCTTGTCTATCTTGTAGCGGAATGCATGAAGGTAGCCCAGATAGGCAAGCCACGAAAGAAACGCCCATGTCTCTTTTGGATCCCAAGTCCAGTAATGGCCCCATGCCTCTTTTGCCCACAGAGCGCCGAATATCAGGCCAAAGGATAAGAACACAAAACCAAGCAGTGCCAGATAGTGTGATACAGATTCTCCTGTATTATCTTTTTTGCTACGCAGCTGTAGATAGACATTGTGCAACGCTGTCACAGATGATGCTGCAAGCAGAACATAGCCGACCAGATAGACGACAACATGCGGTATAAACCATGGGCTTTGAAGCGCAGGCATGAGAGTTTTGTCGAAGACCTCTGGATGAAGCATGTTGATGCCGAGAAAAAATGCTGCAAGTGACATACAGTAGTACTTCAGCCATCCTATTTTCCAGCGGTACTCAACAAGAAAGCCGACAAGTGGAATGAGCGCAGCATACCAAAGCCGGGTCTCTCCAAGTGTTCTGAGAGGTGGACGGTCGAGGAGTGTCCAGTAAAAGGCAATAAAACCAGCCATGACCACTGAACCTGCAAATGAAAGAATCAAAGCAGGAAGTTTCAGTGCGGGAGTTCGCAGGGCAAAAAGAGCAAGAAGAGAGCCTGTGGCCCAGCAGGCAATGGCCAGTTCAGCCGCGGTGTTAAAATTAATTATCATTTTCCAGCCTCTGTTCGTTTAATGCCATTCCAGAAAAACAGAATGTTCCCTGCCATAATCATAAAAAATCCGAGATAAACCGCAGGCAGCCAAGGATCGTGGATAACTTCGATCAAGCTTAACTTAGACCATCGTCCAGCTTTTTCATCGTAGCCCATCTGGTAGAGTTTCCACCCGTTAAAACTTACAGGATGATTAACCTCAAGATTTGCCATGGTTTCATGACCCTTTTCATCCTGAATAGTTACCGCTGAACGGAATGATTTTGGTGTGCCAGGTACCATGATAAGATAAAGTCCGTTCAGTTGGGCAGCATCTGGTTTTATTAAAGGACTGCCGGTGCTGATCCAGGACTCGCGCTGTGTCGCGTCACTATTGATCCTGACTTTTGCAAAAGGAATACCGGTTGATCGGTCTGCTGGCTGAGGCACACCATCTTTTCCTGGAAGTGCAAAGGGAAGATAGTCGAGCACAAGAACATCTACTCCATTCCAAGTTCCAGTTGTGCCTTTACGGACTTCTAAAATGGCTTGCGATTTGTCCATAAGAAGTTTGTCGCTGTGCGGATCGTAAAGAAGTAGTTGTGGAGGGTACTCTTCAAGAGCAAAGTCATGGAGAAAAATAGAAAACGGCAGATGCTGAGGAGTATCGCTTTCCATCGTATAACCAAGGTTATTTGCCTTCCCAACATTAATTGGCACCACGAGCCGCTGAAGGTCGGAACTGCCGATAATGGCGCATGAGAGGGCAATCCAGAAGCCTGCATGAAAAAAGATAAACTGAAGATTCTGCAGTTTAAATGGTATTAGTTTCCATGAAAGCGAAATACCGAGGTTGCCAAGGAAAAGCAGAACAGCAAAGGCAAAAGGCCAGCTTGAAAAAATCTGATTTAATCCTAAGAGGGCTGGCAGTGAGTTTTTTGCAATGGCCTGCTGAGGCACAACACCGCCGATCAATGAGAGAAGGGCAATCGCAAAAATAAGGCACAGGCCAAGAGGAATTCCTCCAACCCATTTGACAACAGCAGAGTTTCTGAATGCCATGCCGAGGGTTATAACCACAAAAGCAAAAAGAAGGAGTGCTATTGCGTTGAATGGCAAGTGAGGAATTGCAATGCCGTATCCAGAAGCAGCATATTGAATGATAAATCCTGCACTGAGAGCAAGAGCTGTAAAGAGAGCAGATTCCCTGAACTCCCAGGGAGAGTGAAACCAGCGACGCCGGACAACCATCATAATGATAACCTGAATAATCTTATTATTAATAATAAAGCACTTAAAATGGCTTTCAAGGCTTTCAGTAAGCTAACTCCGTTACTTTGTGAGATATCTTTGGATTACACAGGCTTTCTTCGCCTGTTATTAGTCAACCAGAACTACTTGCTATTCGTTGACTGCTGATCTATGGATCAATTGATCCATAGATCGTCTACAGTAAAAAGGCAATAGTGACCAGCAACATGCAAAAATTGCATGCAATTTTTGCTATTTTCAGGAGATTGCCGTAACAGTTCTTGTTATGGAGCGTACAAATATAATAGGGGAAAAAGAGTAAACAAATAACACTCTTTGTCTTTTTTTCAGATGCACCACTTTTTTCTGAAAGGTGATATGGGCATTACTTTAAGAAAGCCGATAGCATGCTTTATTTCTTGATTTAGAGTTTTTTCAGTTGCAAGCACAAAAAAAACAGAATTTCATGGTTGTTTTTACTGGGTATGGCGTAAATATTATGTATTGACGGCTACTGAAAATGGCTTTTTGTTAAATTAATTTTAATAATTAATTAACGATTGTTATAATGAATAAATGTTGGTACGATTGAATACCATGTTTCATGGGATATGTCAGGGTAGGCTGGATTGTCCATGTCATTTTTATGAAAGCTGCTTAAGTTGTGATTTTTAATAAAAAAAAGCGGTTTGGGTTTTTTTATTTGAAATTTTATACCATATTTATAGTAGAATTGATTGATATATGCTGATTTGTTGTTAAGCGTTGGTTGTGTTTTGTTGCGTTTTTTCAAGATTTCTACGTTGCAGTTTTCGATTTCCTGAGGCGAATATTTGTGGATAAATACGTTTTGATATTTCCCACTCCACATTCCCTTACATAATACGTTTTGTCTTTCATACTTGCCAGTTTGGCTACAAGTCATCTGGTCGTTGCTCAATCAAAGATATGAGGCACTGAAAAAAAGTGCGGTATTTAGATTTGCCTTGAGCCATTTCGCGGAAATTCTGTGTCTCTGGTAGTTATGTTGTCGGGTAGATTCGTGCTTAATTTCACAAATGATAGAAACTTGAGCCATTCTTTCTCTGATCAGCGAATTAACTCATTGGAGGCCTCCGGTTTAGAGTTTTGCCAGGTATTGGTTGTTGTGTCTGAGGGAGGTGTGCTTGCAAAAAGGAAATATTTTTATCCATTTGTTCAGGTTTTCCGTTTTGTCAGCATGCCTTTTTTGCGCACCGACAGGGAGTGCCGTTAGTTGTTGTAAAGTTCAGGTTTCAGTTCAGAAAAGATCTTATTGAAAGCAAAAAAAAAGCTGCTATGCCGGATGACAGAGAGCTCGTGACAGAGCAACAGGAAGAATACATTGGTCAGACTAATTCTGAAGGCGGTCAGGCTGAGTCCAGCAACCGACGGAAATTTCTGACACGTGTTGGATGGGGAGGTGTTGTTGGCTTCCTTGCAATTAATTCAGCAGCCTTTTTACGGTTCTTCTACCCGAGGGTACTGTTTGAACCTGCATCACAGTTTAAGGTGGGGCTTCCGGCTGACTATCCCCTTGGGACGGTCAACTCCCAGTATCAGAGAGAGTACCGTACTTGGATAATCAGGCTCCAGGATGGCTCATTCTTTGCACTTGAGTCCAAATGCACTCATCTTGGATGCACGCCAAACTGGATGGAAGCGCAGAAAAAGTTTAAATGTCCCTGCCACGGCAGTGGATACTATATAACAGGTCTTAACTTTGAAGGCCCTGCACCGAGGCCTATGGATCGCTTTAAGATAACTATTGCCGAAGATGGTCAGATGCTTGTTGACAAGACGATAAGATATCCGGGTGTTCCGGGTAAGGAATCCAATGAGGTTTATCCTGAAAGTTTATTGAGAGTGTGATAGTTACCTGATAACTGAAATTTTACAACCATGGGTAGTGATGAGAAGATAACAGCGGCACTGGATCAAAGCCCGCTTAAGAGAGTGACGGGAGCGCGAAAACGTGCGGCGGCAAGGGTGATCTCCGAACTCTGTACCGGTTGCAGGATTTGTGTTCAGACCTGTCCATCGAACAGCATAACAATTGTTGAGTCCGACTTGAATTTTACGGGCATAGCCCAGGTGGATGAGAGTTGTACGGGATGTAATATCTGCGCCATAGACTGCCCTTGGACAGGTGTCGAGATGCTTAATCCGGATGGTTCAAAAAAGAGTGAGGTTGAGTATGAGAGGCAGTTAAAGAGGCTGCGCGGGTATCAGTAAACTGTTTAGCAAATAAAACGTGACGGGACTATGAAAAGCCTACCAGAGATAACTGACAAGGTCAAAAAGAATCTGATATGGAAATCCATATTCAGGCGAGATTACCGCAATACCGTAAGAGATCGTGCCCAGGCTGTTTTCGGCAACGTCTTTCTTCACCTTCACCCAGTGCAGGTTCGTGAAAGCGCTGTGAAGCTTCGGTTTACCTGGGGAATGGGAGGCATTACTTTTTTTGCCTTTATCATTCTTGTTATTACTGGTGTTGTGTTGATGTTTTATTACCATCCTTCGATCGAACAGGCATACACCGATATCAAGGATCTTGAATACCAGGTACCCTACGGCGTGATCCTTCGTAATCTTCATCGTTGGGGAGCGCACTTCATGGTTATTGTTGTGATGATCCACATGTTCAGGGTCTTCATGACTGGTTCCTACAAAGCGCCTCGTCAATTCAACTGGGGCGTCGGTGTCATTTTGCTTGTTCTGACCTTTCTTTTGAGTTTTACCGGTTACCTCACCCCGTGGGATCAGCTTGGTTTCTGGGCCATCACCGTTGGAACCAATATGGGTGCAGCCACGCCGTTTCTCGGTTATCAGGGGCCATTCAGTGAGTTTTTACATATAACTCCATTCAACGATGTTCGTTTTGCACTTCTTGGTGGCGCTCTGGTTGGCGGCAATGCTCTGCTCAGATCGTACATCTGGCATTGTGTCGCTATTCCGCTGGTAGCAACCATTTTGATGATGGTTCATTTCTGGCGCGTCAGAAAAGATGGTGGAATTTCAAAACCTCAAAAATAACAGACCGGGCATAGTCGATTATGAACCCTTTTATTGAAATCATTACCCAGCCAGATAATATCGCCATTGTGATCATGATCTTTATGGTGAGCTTTTTCATGGTATGGGCTTTTCAGCAAGCCTTCCATAACGACAGGCTTCTGGCAGCGGGACTTCCCGTAGATGGTGAAAACGACAAGTTTGTTGACACCTTCAAACCTCTTGTGCGTATTGAGCTGATTATTGCTCTTGTTGTTATGGTAGGTCTTACGGTATGGTCGATATTGGTTGATGCTCCATTGGAGGAGATCGCCAACCCGACACTTACTCCAAACCCGGCCAAGGCTCCGTGGTACTTTCTCGGACTTCAGGAACTGTTGGTCTACTTTGATCCCTGGCTTGCCGGTGTCGTGTTGCCATCATTGATTGTTGTTGGTCTTATCGCAATACCTTACATCGACATCAATCCAAAAGGGAACGGCTACTACACTTTTGCTGAAAGAAAGTGGTCTATCATTATTTTCTCCTTTGGCTTTTTTGTCCTTTGGCTGCTTCTTATTGTCATAGGCGTTTTCTTCAGAGGTCCAGGATGGTTGTGGTACTGGCCTTGGCAGGAGTGGGATCACGCGAGAGTTGTTTTTGAGCCCTTCAGGGATTTGAGTTCTGTTGTAGGAGTTGACTCCCGCTCAATGGCTGGATTTATTATCGGAGCGGTTGTTACTGGAGCCTATCTGATTGGCGGCATGGTTGCTCCCTACATGTACTGGAAGAAGAACCATCCTGAATTTTTAACCAAGTTGGGGATGATCAGATATATCACGATCGTGTTTTTATTTATAAACATGATGTCGATACCGATCAAGATGGTTCTGAGGCTGGTTTTTCTTATTAAGTATGTATGGATAACTCCCTGGTTTAGTATTTGATTTCAAGTCATTAAGTGCAGGTATACGGTAACAGGTCATTCTAAAAGCCTAAAAAAACTCTTGAACATGGCGAATGAGAATAAAAATAATTCATCCCTCAGAGTCTACCTCTTTGTGTTTTTCAGTGTAGTATTGTTAGCTCTCTCGGTGTGGGTGGTATGGGACGATGAGTTTGGCCTGAGGCCATGGAAAAAATACCAGGAAGATTACAAGACTCTTAAGCACGATAAGTTGGAGCGTGACTACAAGAAGGCTGTCGTTGAATTCGAGCGATCTGGGGGTCATAAAAAGCTTGCCGAGCTTGAAGCAAAGCTCGACAAGGCTGAAGCGGCTTTTCAAAGCAAGGAGACCCAGGAAAAGTACGCCAGGCTGAACAAACAGCTGGATGCGGCTCATGAGGCGCTGACAGTTACACAAAAAGAGCTGCGGAATTTAAGAGGTCAGTTTCTTGAAACAGAGTACTACTTCACCAAAACCCAGCTGCCTGAATACAAGGCTAAAATGGATGTGCTTCAGCGTCAGATTGACTCTGTGGGATTGCGTGTAGCTGCTCAGCAGAAGATTGAGGATTCATTCAAAGAATCGTTATCAATTGTGACGGCACCAAAAGCGGCGATACAGGGTGAGATCGAGAAAATGAAGAATCCTCTCGAAGAAGCAAAAGAGAAGATTGCCAAAAACGAGAAGGTCTCTGTGGAGATCAAACAGATTCATATCCCGGATATTGACAAAGCTGATCGTTGCCAGTCGTGCCATATTGGTATAGACGCTAAAAGTTCGGTTTCATCTGTTCAGCCTTTTACAAAGCACCCTCTCAGTGTTATCTATCTTGAAAAGCACGATCCAAATAAGTTTGGCTGTACCTTCTGCCACCGTGGTCAGGGGCGTGCGACCACCACCGCTGAAAAGGCGCATGGTAATATAAAGCATTGGGATGAGCCTATGCTTTCCGGCGATATGACTCAGACCTCGTGCCTGAACTGCCATGGAGATATCAAGGGTCTTCGCGGTGCAGAGAAGATTATTAAAAGTACCGAGCTTATTAAAAAGTATGGTTGCTACAGCTGCCATAAGATTCCTGGTTATGAAACTGTCGGTGATGTAGGTCCGATTTTAACTGAAGTCGGCACCAAGGTTAATTATTCATGGGAAGTGAAGTGGCTGATGGATCCAAAGTCATACTCATCGATATCGAGGATGCCTAAATTTTACTTTACCCAGGATCAGGCTGAATCTATTGCTGACTATCTGTTCAGCATGACAGGGACGACTCGTCATGATATAGATAATACGAAGACCAAGCCTGATGCCAAGCTGGTTGAGGCAGGTAAAGCATTATGGGCTCAGTCACGCTGTAATCTTTGCCATGTTACCGGTGGAAGAGGCGGCAATAATGTAAAAGTCTATGCGCCTGAATTAAGCAAGGTCGGTGGCAAGGTGAACAAGGAGTGGTTGTTCAAATGGATTAAAAATCCAAATGCCTATAACCCTGGTACCAAGATGCCGAGATTCCGCTTTACTGATGAAGAGATCAACTCATTGGTCGCCTTCATTACAACCGAGTACCAGGATGAAGATATGGAGTATAAATATGTTCAGCCTGTAGAGATCAAGCCAGCATCAATTGCCAAAGGTAAAGAGCTGGTACAGAAATATGGATGCTATGGCTGCCATAAAATGCTTGGAATGGAGGATATGGTTCAGGTAGCTCCATCTCTGAAGAAACAGGGAGTTACCTTCCTGAGAAATGCTGAGATGCGTGAAAAGATCGGAATGGAACTCTCATCCATCGGCAGCAAGCCAGTAGATATGCTTGATTTCGGTAAGATGAAAAAGTCGATATCAAATGACCGTCTGACCTATATCAAACAGAAACTGAGAGATCCAAGAGGTTACCGCCTTGGTCTTCGGATGCCGAATTTCAGGTTGGCTGAATCAGAGATCAACGAACTGGCCTCTGTGCTCTATGGCTTTACTGATGCCAATGTTCCTACCCGTTTCCTTGTGCCTTCACGGCAGGAGCTTGACAGGATGGCTGGTGTTTCGTCGTACAAGTTTACGGGCGACTTCGCCAAAGTTATTGCTGATGTCAAATGCACAAACTGTCACATGATACGTGGTATTGGGGCAGACTATGCGCCGGATCTCTCCTTTGCAGGCAGTAAACTTCAGGAGTCCTGGATCCGCAACTTCCTTGCAAATCCAGATGTAATTCGTCCGCTACTGCAGCAGATGCCTAAGTTTGGTTTGACATCCGGAAAACCTTTAGCCAAGGTCACCATGCCAAGGTTTAATCTTGGAAAACAGAAGGTTGAGGACACGAATAAAACAGATGTTGATGTTGTGATTAATTTCTTCCAGCAGGAGCTTTTGTCAAGTGATATACCGAAAGATATACCGAAAATCACCTCGTTGACACTGCCGGAACAGATCACAAAAGGCAAACAGCTCTATGATCTCAAGGGCTGCAAGGCTTGCCATCAGATTGGTACGGATGGCGGCGCTCTTGGACCTAATTTGACGAATGTCGGTAATCGCCTGAATCCCGGCTTTATTTTCAAACATCTTGAAAATGCCCGTAAATTCAAGCAGGATATCGTTGAGCCTAACTACGGATTCACAGAGACGGAAAGAATTTACTTAACAAACTTTTTGATGACCCTGAAACTGAATACTAAGTGATGCAAAAAACCTTAAACATCAGGAAATTCGCCGCGCTGGCAGTACTCTCGCTGCTTGTGGTTGCTGGATGCGGCAAGAAGCCGGGAACATCAGGAAAAGCTGACCTTAAAAAAACGATGACGGCTGCTGATTCAGCCGTCACGGCAACAAAGGTACCCTATGCCCTGAAAGAAGGTAAGCGGCTTTTTTCTCACTATTGTGCGGTCTGTCATGGAGAGACAGGTGACGGAAGCGGTCAGTACTATGGGTTGACTCCTACGCCTGCCAATTTCACGGATAAGGCTTTTATGAAGACCTTGCCGGACGAGAAACTCTTTAAGGCGATAAATGAAGGATCAGCCTCTGTTGGAAAGTCCAACATGTGTCCGCCCTGGGGCAAATCATTTCACACGGAGGAAACAGAGTTCATTGTTGCCTATATCAGAACACTCGCGGGCAGTTGAGCATTATCGTGATGTTGTTTTTTTTGTATATTTTCATGCAGGAAGAATATTTATTTAACACATAAAAATTGATGGAGTAAAAAAAATGTTGAATTCAAAAAGCAAGTTTTTAAAATCAGCACTGTTAATGACAAGTTTCGGGTTTATTGCCTCGAATGCATTTTGTGCTGGAACCATTACCGGTAACGTCGATGCAAGCATAGCAAAGTACAAAGCTGATGCCGTTGTCTATTTGAAAGATGTAAAGGGCCCTGTTACCCCAAAACATGTATCGGTTGATCAGAAAAGTCTTGTATTTGTTCCTCATGTAACGGCTGTACCTGTAGGATCAACTGTTGACTTTAAGAACAACGATAAAGTAAATCATAACATCTTCTCAGCATCACCAACTAAAAAATTCAATCTTGGTACCTATAATCCAGGTATGTCCAAGCCGGTTACCTTTGATAAACCAGGTGTCGTTAATTTGCTCTGCAATGTCCACTCAGAGATGTCAGGCTTTGTTGTTATAACAGAAAATCAGTATGCGGCTGTAACCGAACATGATGGCAAGTTTACCATTGATAATGTTCCTGCTGGCACATACAAGATCACTGCATGGAGTGAAAAACTCAAGGCACAGGAGACCACAGTCACCGTTACTGATGGAAAAACTGCTACTGTCGCTATCAAGCTGGCAAAATAACTCCCATCTCTCATACAGTTAAAACCAAAAGAGGAATCTGTTTTACAACAGGTTCCTCTTTTGGTTTTATGTAAAGTGGATACCATAATAAATCCCTCCAAACCTCTTCTCGTAGATTATCCTCTAACATTGCCGTTAATAGAAATGTTGAAGAACGATTACATCGCAATAAGCTCTCAATTGAAAGAAGCGATTACTGTGTTTGTCTTGAAATATTAAGCGTTTTTTAAGAGTGCCTTAATGTTCCATTAAGCTCTTATTCATTACTATGATTGCGTGAATAGCTTAATGCGCAGCGTATTAGATATCCTTCTGCCGGCAGATGTATGGTGTCGAATTGTTGTGTGTGGCAGTTTTATACTCATGTCTGACCGGCAGATTTTTTTTCCTCTCTTTTAATTGGCTGTTTCTGGTGCAACATTATTAAAGAAAACATTACATCTATGATAAATATTCAGCGAAAAAAATTCAGGGTTTTGTTTCTGGCTTTACTCTTTTGTATGAGCTTCACTGCTGTATCGTACGCTCTTGAAGCAGGCAGCAAAGCGCCAGATTTTGAATTAGAGGGAGCTCAGGGTAAAGTAAAGCTTTCGAATACACTTGGTTCTGTTGTCTATGTTGATTTCTGGGCATCGTGGTGTGGGCCTTGCAGACAATCATTTTCATGGATGAATGCCATGCAGGAAAAATACCGTTCGCAGGGATTGAAAATTATCGGTGTAAACCTTGATACCAAAAATGAGGATGCCAAAAAGTTTCTGGCACAGATACCGGCAGAATTTACCGTTGCGTTTGATTCGAAAGGAGTTACCCCTAAAAATTACGGAGTGAAGGGCATGCCTACCAGTTTTTTAATTAGCAGAGATGGTAAAATTGTTTTTCAGCATTTAGGATTTAAAGAGGCTGATCGTGATAATCTGGAAAAACAAATTAAGGCTGCACTGGAGGCGAAAAAATGAAAAAGGATTTAATACAAAAACCACTCTATGCTCTTCTGTTGATGATTATGCTTGGCCTTTCTGGATGTGCAATTGGAACGGCAGTTCAGCCTTGGGAAAAAGAGACATTGGCCAGACCTGAAATGACTTTTGAGGGTGACAAGCTTGATACAGCTTACACCGAGCATATTTATAGCAGCAAAGAGGCTGCTTCCGGTGGAGCCGGAGTTGGCGGTGGTGGCTGTGGATGCAATTAGCATAAATTTAAAATTTAGGATACTGTAATGAAATCCGTCACGAAAAAATCAACAAATGTAATTGGAGCAGCCCTTTTTGCAGCAGCGATGGCCCTGCCATCATCTCATTCTGCGTTTGCTGAAGCCGCACCGGAACGTGGTATCGTCAGTTTCAAATACCTGAATTACGAAGACAGTCAGCCAGATGCGAAAAGAATTGGAATTAATGCCAACTCGGTGACAGGATTGGTGCCCGTAGCCGGTGAGTGGTCCGTCGGGGTTACCCTTACCAACGATTCGGTTTCAGGTGCATCTCCGGCATATCATACCACAAACATCACACATATGACTGACCTGCGACGTGCCGTCGATCTTCAGCTTACCCGCTATTTTTCAAAAGGAAGCGTGACTTTTGGCACCAGCTATTCCAAGGAGAACGATTATCTCTCCCGTAGCTATTCAGCGCAGGGAAGTTTGTCAACTGAAGATAAAAATACAACAGTTACACTTGGTTGCAGTATCACCAATGATGATATTTTCCCCGCATATTTTGAAGGAGATGATGAAAAAAAACAGACATATGCTGGCATTATAGGTGTTACAAAGGTGCTTACAAAGAATGATATTGTTCAATTAAACGTCGGTTTTTCAAGGGGCAGTGGCTATTTCTCAGACCCGTATAAATGGTTTGACTCAAGGCCACGTGAACGAAACAGCACGACCATCTTAACCCGATGGAACCACCACTATGATGGAACCGACGGCACAAGTAGGTACTCTTATCGTTTTTATACGGATTCATTCAGTATCACAGCGCATACTTTCAGTGCTGAATATGTTCAGCCACTCTCTCATGAATGGGTTGTTACTCCAGAGCTTAGATTTTATTCGCAAACAGCAGCAAATTTTTACCTGCCTGATCCAATAGAGCCCTCTGTTGATGCAATATACTATTCAGGGGATCAGCGCCTTTCAGCTTTTGGAGCAATAACAGTAGGTATAAAGTTAGCAAAGCGGATAGCTAAGGAGTGGCTGGTTGATGCCAAATATGAGAATTATGAACAGCGTGCAAATTGGAGCCTGGCCGGTGGAGGTGACTCTGGACTGGCCCCGTTTAGCGCCAGAAGCATACAACTTGGGGTTTCGCGGGAATTTTAGTTCTCAATCAAGTAGTAACTAATTTTAAGAATAAATAAAATGAGATAATTATGGCTGCTATAGATTTTATTTCAGGTGCGAGTAAACCGGTTGTAGTTAAGCCGCCAGTAGTTGTCACTCCACCGGTTGTAGTTACTCCACCGGTTGTAGTCACCCCGCCGGTTGTAGTCACTCCACCGGTTGTAGTTACTCCACCAGTAATCGTAACACCGATTGATACCACACCGCCGACAGTTTCTTCTTACAGTCCTGCTGTTGGGGCGTTGGGTATCGCTGTTGGGAGCGATATTGTGCTAACCTTTAGTGAGGCAATACACATTGGAGCAGGAACGATAGCCATTCATAGTGGATCGGCAAGTGGTACAATTGTGGCAAGCTATGATGCTGCGACGAGTACAAACCTGACGGTATCTGGCAATACTCTCACTATCAACCCGACATCTGATCTTGCGAGCGCTACGCACTACTTTGTGACACTGGCTTCAGGCTCCATTAAAGACTTGGCAGGGAATAATTATGCGGGTACTACGGCCTACGATTTTACAACGTTCTCTCCGCCAGTTGTTGCTGATACCACACCACCGACAGTTTCATTGTATAGTCCTGTTGTTGGTGCGTCAGGTGTTGCTGTTGGCAGCGATATTCTTCTTACGTTCAGTGAAGCTATACAGAAGGGCACAGGCGTAATTGTCATTCACAGTGATTCGCCAACTGGCCCGGTAGTGGCGAGTTACGATGTGGCAACGAGCACCAATCTTACAGTTTCTGGCAGTACTCTCACCATAAATCCGACTGTTGATCTTGCAAATGGTACTCATTATTTTATCACCCTTGCATCCGGGTCCATTAAGGATGTCGCAGGTAACAGCTATGCAGGTACCACGGCCTATGATTTTTCTACGGTACCAACTCCTGTGGTCACTCCGAGCGATACCACCCCACCGACAGTGGTTGCTTTCAGTCCCGCTGCAGCGGCAACAGGAGTAAGTGTCAGCAGCGATATTATTATTACCTTTAGTGAATCAGTACAGAAGGGTACAGGGGCGATTGCGATTCACAGTGATTCGCCAACAGGAACTGTGGTTGCAAGCTCTGCTGATCCAATGACAGAAAGTATCTCAATTTCTGGTACGACGCTTACGATCCATCCGACCAATAATCTGGCGCATAATACGCACTACTTTGTGACGTTTGGACAGGGATCGATCAACGATCTCGCAGGGAATCACTTCGATAGTACGGCGTCTTACGATTTCACTACTGTTTCGGTACCGAATGCAGGCACAGTTCATGGTATGAGTGATGCAGGACCTGCCTTGGTAGGAGTAGGTGTACTTGGTATCCTTGCGTGGGTGATTCTTTAATCAGTGGTTATGGTATTTATAAGTTGCAGCATTCAGTTTTATGAGAAAAAGGCTGATTGGGAAAAGAACATAACAACATCAAAAATATGATATCGGGTTCTACAACAACGTCAGCGTTTTTTGGCGCTGCTCTCGCGACGGCCGCGATTGTTTTGCCATCGTTGCAGTTTGCCTATGCAGAAGCTCCGCCGGAAAGAGGTATTGTCAGTTTTAAATATCTTAATTATCAAGATAGCCAGTCCTTTGGAGAGAGTCAGTCAGGAGCAACGCACTCTGGAGGCACTGAGTCAGGAGAAAGTACATCAAAAAATAATACGCACATTCATGATGTTATTTCTGGAGCATCTACTGTATCAACCACTACAGGAGGCACATCTACCGGAGGCAGATCAACAGGCGGAACTGCTGTTTCGGGGAATCAGAACCGGATCGGAGTCAATGCCTACTCAATAATGGCGTTAGTACCTGTTGCAGGTGAATGGACCATAGGTACAACCCTCACCTCTGATTCTGTTTCTGGTGCATCACCCACATACCATTCATCAGGGTTGGCAAAGATGACGGATTTACGTCGTGCAATCGATCTCCAGCTTACCCGATACTTTTCGAGCGGAACCTTGAGCATTGGTACCAGCTACTCCAAGGAGACCGATTATCTTTCTCGTGGCTATTCCGTTCAAGGGAGTCTATCGACCGAAGATAAAAACACAACGTTAACTCTTGGTGGAAGCCTCAACAATGATGACATTAATCCTGTTATTCCACCTTATGCTGAATATCACAAAAAGGTTTATGCTGGAATTTTTGGCATTACCAGGGTTTTGTCAAAAAATGATATCATACAGCTGAATCTTGGTTATGCAAACGGTAACGGTGATTTCACTGATCACTATAAGCTTTATGACAACAGGCCAGACGAGCGCAATAATTCTACACTTGTAACGAGATGGAATCATCATTTCGAGGCTACGGATGGCACAGCCCGGCTCTCATATCGATATTATTCAGATACCTTTGGTATTCGGGCGCACATGCTTGGTGCTGAATATGTTCAGCCACTCCGGAACGGCTGGACGGTCGCTCCATTGCTCCGGCTCTATTCTCAAACTGAGGCTGATTTTTATGTTGCTGCTGGAGCAGCAGAAAGAGCAAATTCAACTGCTCCAACTCCACCTCCAGTTAATGCACTCTATTATAGCGAAGACCAGCGACTTTCAGCTTTTGGGGCTGTCACACTCGGCCTGAAGGTGAGCAAACAGTTGAATGCTGACTGGCTGGCGGATGTGAAAATCGAGGGATATGAGCAGCGAAGTCAATGGGCTTTAAGTGGTAAAGGAGATCCTGGATTGGCTACTTTTACCGCGAGGAGTATTCAGGTTGGTCTATCCCGCTTGTTTTAACACAGATTACTTCACTATAAATGAGGATTGCTATGTCATGTAACGTTACAAAAGCGATAGGATCCATTATTTTGATGCAACTGATTGCTTTTTATAATCTTCATGCAGCCTCTTATGTCCAGGGATTATCCTTTGCGCTCGCCCCTTCATTATCACAGTTCACTTATCAGGAGCCGGGATATATGGAAGACAAAGGCGTCATGTATGGCCTTACAGCTTCTTATACATGGCGCGGGGAAAAGCTGGGCCCTGTTGAGATGATCAAGGCAGAAATTGCCGCTTCATGGAGCTCGGTAGATTATACGTCGATTAATTCCGGATCAATCAATGGTATTCCAGATTCAATGATTGAGACCAGGGCTCTGATGGGCACAAATCTTTTCCCTGAAAGCCGGACAGTGATCACACCTTATGCTGGATTAGGGTACCGCAGGTTGACCGACAAGTCAGAGGGGATGATCTCCACATCGGGAGCTTTTGGTTATGACAGGCAGGCAAATTACTATTATTCACCCGTTGGTATTGAAATTTCATCTGATTTTGAGAAAGGGTGGTCGTTGGGCGGTTTGCTGGAATACGACTTTTTTATTAATGGTACACAGATCACTTCCATTCCCCAGGATATGCGTAATAATGGATCTACTGTTTCGAGCAACTTCACCAATGCTCAGCATGGTGGATATGGTCTGAGAGCATCACTCAAGATCAAAAAGAAAATTGACAATGCGTATGCTATTGTCTTTGAGCCATATTATCGCTACTGGAATATCAAGGTATCCAACCCTGATTCTGTTGTTATAACAGATTCCCAGCTTAATCAAAAAACAATCACAGTTGTTGAGCCTGCAAATAACTCTTCCGAATATGGTATAAAGGTTGAGCTCAATTTTTGATTCCAGAATGAAGCCTTTTTTTGTTTTAAGCTGGCGGAATTATGGATTTTTATTGTAATATTGCGATTCTGGGTAATAGCTGTTAATCTTCTGTAAAATAGAAGATTAACTGATACAACTGTTTTTATTCCCCTGTTTATTTACACATAAAACTTTATTAGCGGCACATTTCAGTGCTCTGACTGGCCATGAAATGACTTTGTGCTTGATTTTGTGTTATTTCATGGCATGTCTGTTTTTTTTAACCAAACGTTATGACGATGATAAACAGTCAGCAAAAAAAAATTGCTTTACTCCTGCTTGCGCTTTTATTCTGCATGAGCTTCAGCGCAAATATATATGCGCTTGAGCCTGGCAGCAAAGCACCAGATTTTGAATTGCCTGGAGCGCCGGGAACAGTGAAGCTTTCGAGTACAGCGGGTTCGGTTGTCTATGTTGATTTCTGGGCATCGTGGTGCGGACCGTGCAGGCAATCCTTTTCCTGGATGAATGCCATGCAGGAAAAATACCGCTCACAGGGCCTGCAGATTATTGGAGTTAATCTTGATGCAAAAAATGAGGATGCCAAAAAGTTTCTGACACAGATTCCTGCTGCGTTTACCGTTGCGTTTGACTCAAAAGGTGTTACTCCTAAAAATTACGGGGTTAAGGGTATGCCTACCAGTTTTCTTGTTGGCAGGGATGGCAAAATTGTTTTTCAGCATTTAGGTTTTAAAGAAGCGGATAGGGAAAATCTTGAAAAACAAATTAAGGCTGCATTGGAGGCAAAAAAATGAACAAAAAGGTCATGCAAAAACCGCTTTATGCTCTTCTGTTAATGATTATGCTTGGCTTGTCTGGATGTGCTCTTGGAACAGCAGTTCAGCCTTGGGAAAAAGAGACTTTGGCCCGGCCTGAAATGACTTTTGAGGGGGACAAGCTTGATACTGCCTATACCGAGCATATCTACAGCAGCAAAGAGGGGGCTTCAGGTGGAGCAGGTGTTGGCGGCGGCGGATGCGGATGTAATTGAGATAATCTTCAAAATAGGACGACTATGGTATCGGTTTCGACAACGAAGTCAACGTTTCTTGGCGCTGCTCTTGTAACTGCAGCTATGGCAATGCCATCATTACAGTTTGCCTATGCAGATGCTCCGCCGGAGAGAGGTATTGTCAGCTTTAAATATCTCAATTATCAAGAGAGCCAGGGAGTAGTCACTCAACCCGGGAGTAGTTCCAGTGGGCTTAATGCTATATCGGGAGCATCTTCAGTGGCTCCAACGGGTACTTCAGGCACATCAGGAACTTCATCGTCTGGATCCCAGGACAGGATTGGTGTTAATGCATACTCAGTCATGGCGCTGGTTCCGGTTGCCGGTGAATGGTCTGTAGGAACTACCTATACTTCTGATTCGGTATCGGGTGCATCCCCCACCTATCACTCTTCTGGTCTGGCAAAGATGACTGATTTACGGCGTGCCATCGATCTCCAGCTTACACGGTATTTTTCAAGGGGCAGTGTAAGTTTTGGTACCAGTTATTCCAAAGAGAGCGATTATATCTCTCGCGGTATCTCTCTTCAGGGAAGTTTGTCGACGGAAGACAAAAACACAACATTGACTCTTGGCGGCAGTTATAATAATGATTCCATCAATCCAATTATTCAGCCCAGTTTTGATGAGAAAAAGCAGGTTGCAACCGGATTGATTGGGGTTACACGGGTGCTAACGCCGCAGGACATTGTTCAGCTTAATTTTACCTACTCAAACGGCAAGGGTTATTACTCAGATCCCTATAAACTCTATGATAACAGACCAAGAGACCGAAACAGTGTAACAGCGTTAGCCCGATGGAACCACCATTTTGATGATAATGGTACAGACGGCACTGTCCATCTCTCCTATCGCTATTACTCCGATACTTTCGGTATCCGTGCTCATACGTTTGACGCTGAATATGTTCAGCCATTGTATAAAGGTTGGACAGCTACTCCACTGCTCCGGCTCTACACACAGAATGCAGCTGATTTTTATGTTTCTGTTGGTGCTGCCGAGGTGGCAGACCCAACGCAACCAACGTTACCGCCGGCTGATGCCCTCTATTATTCCGAAGACCAGCGGTTATCAGCTTTTGGCGCAGTTACGCTCGGGATGAAGGTTAGTAAACAGATTAATAAGGATTGGCTTGTTGATGTCAAGTATGAGCAATATGAGCAACGTGGCCAATGGAGCTTGTCGGGCGGTGGAGATACGGGTTTGACGCCATTTAAGGCAAGAAGTATTCAGGTTGGTCTCTCCAGGCAGTTTTAACAGATCGACAGGGATTATAGATAACTTTTATTAGCAATGATCACATCTTTTTCAACAATAACGTCAAAGGTTCTTGGTGCTGCTTTTGTAACTGCAGCTTTGGCATTGCCATCACTGCAGTTTGCCTGCGCTGAAGCTGCACCGGATCAAGGTGTGATCAACTTTAAATATCTGCATTATCAAGACAGTCAGATTGGTAATGGTGTAAGTGTGATAACCGGTGCATCTTCAGCTGGATCGTCAAGCCGGATGGGGGTCAATGCCTACTCAATGATGGCGTTAGTGCCTGTTGCCGGTGAGTGGTCTATAGGAACAACCTACACCTCTGATTCAGTTTCTGGCGCATCACCAATGTACCACTCCTCGAACCTGACAAAGATGACTGATTTACGGCGTGCAATCGATGTCGAGCTTACACGCTACTTTTCAAGCGGTACCTTGAGTTTTGGTGCTGGCTATTCCAAGGAGTCCGATTATCTTTCCCGCAGCTACTCTCTGCAGGGAAGCCTCTCAACAGAAGATAAAAACACAACAGTTACTCTCGGTGGCAGCCTGAACAGTGATAACATTTTTCCGGTTACCAATCCAAATGCAGATTACAAAAAGAAGGTCTATGCAACTATTTTGGGAATTACAAGGGTCTTGACCAAGAGTGATATTGTTCAGCTCAACCTTGGATACTCAAATGGCAATGGTGATTTTTCCGATCCCTATAAGTTCTGGGATAACAGGCCAACCCAACGCAACAATACAACGATATTAACTCGCTGGAACCATCATTTTGAATGGAGTGATGGTACAGCCAGGCTTTTGTATCGATATTATTCAGATACTTTTGGTATCCGGGCACATACATTCGAGGGTGAATATGTCCAGCCTCTGCGCAATGGCTGGACAGCTACTCCATTACTCCGTCTCTACAGTCAAAGTGAAGCTGACTTTTATGTTTCTGTTGGTGCTGCTGAAAAAGCAGATCCTACACAACCGACGCCACCCCCACTTGGTGCTTTCTATTATTCCGAAGACCAGCGCATGTCGGCTTTTGGCGCAATCACCCTGGGCTTGAAGGTCAGCAAACAGTTGAATCATGATTGGCTGGTCGATGTTACATACGAGGAATATGAGCAGCGAGGCCAATGGAGGTTGAATGGCAACAGTGATCCCGGATTGGCACCGTTTGGCGCCCGAAGCATTCAGGTTGGACTGTCGAGAAAGTTTTAAGGGGCTTCACATTGACAATGGATAATGAATAATGGACATTTTTCGGTTTGGGTTTGAAGCAATGGGCAGCGGCTGTGAAGTAGTTATTGCGTCAAGCAGTAAAAAAGAAGCGCAGTCAATTGCCGGTACTGCTATTGAAGAGGTGACGAGAATAGAGCGCAAGTACTCCCGTTACAGGCCGGAAAGCATTGTTTCGCGAATAAATGCCGCAGCGGGCCTTGAAAGTGTTGAGTGTGATGATGAGACACTCTCCTTGTTTCACTATGCTGATACGTTGTACGAAAGCAGCGGTGGCCTGTTTGACATTACTGCAGGTGTTTTGCGCCATGCCTGGGATTTTAGTAATCCGGTTGTGCCCGATCAAGCCTTGCTGTTCAAGCAATGCCGCTTGATTAACTGGCAGAGTGTAGAACGTCAAGGCAATTCTGTTCGCCTCCCTGTTGCTGGCATGGAACTCGATTTTGGCGGATTCGGCAAAGAGTATGCGGCTGACCGGGCTGCAGCTTTGGTTCATGGAAAAGGGGCTAAGAATGGATATGTAAACCTTGCCGGAGATATAAGGGTTGTTGGCCCCAAGCTTGACGGAGCTCCATGGATGATCGGGATTCAGGATCCGCGCCATAAAAAGCGTACGATAGCTTCGATTCCTCTTTATACCGGTGCATTGGCGACAAGTGGAGACTATGAGCGCTTTATTGAGGTGGACGGTAATCGCTACTGCCATATTATTCATCCCCGATCAGGCTATCCAGTAAAACATTGGCGTTCAGTAACTGTTGTTGCCCCATTAGCCATCACTGCAGGGAGCTACTCGACCATAGCAATGCTGAAGGAGGCTGACGGATTAGCCTTTCTTGATAATTCAGGAATGGGATATCTGGCCGTGGATTCTCTGGGAAAGATCTATCACAAAAATGCATAATGAACAATGAAGTATTTCGCAATTATCTTAGGAACTGATTAGAATGAATCAATTTTCACTCAAGCGAACAGCAACACTTTTCGTTGTTTTCATGGCATTTCTTTTTCGGGTCAATGCCTGTTTTGCAGCTGATTTTCTTGACCCTGAAGAGGCTTTCAAGGTCAAGGCTGAGCTGAACAATACCCACTCTGTGGTTGTGCATTGGGATATTGCCAAAGGGTATAAATTGTATCGCGACAGGGTGAAGATTGGTATCGAAAGTGGCAATGCCCAGTTGCAGACTCCTGTTTTACCAAAAGGTATCAAGGTCACTGATCCTTCAACCGGCGAGACAGTTGAGATCTACCATGACAAACTGACGGTAGAAGTGCCTCTTGTCAAGGCCGATGGTATTTTCAGGCTGAATGTTGAATATCAGGGGTGTGCTGAGGATGGCCTCTGTTATCCGCCAATGACTCGCCTTTTCACGGTGGATTCGAACCAGCCCGGGGTATTGGTGCAAGCTGGCGATCAGCCGGGTAAAGGCGCTATTGGAGCTGAAAAATCAACTCCACCATCTCAGCCAAAAAGCGCTTCACCGAAAGAGAGGGTGGCGGACAATGATCTTTCCCTTGCCAAGGATACTCTTGCAGGTGGGAGTTTATGGAAAATCGCTCTTGCATTCCTTGCGTTCGGCTTGCTCTTGTCGTTTACACCATGTGTTCTGCCGATGATACCAATTCTTTCTTCGATTATAGTGGGAGAGGGAGAGGTTAACCGACGCCGCAGCTTTTTAATGGCGGTTGCTTACTGTCTTGGAATGGCGTTAGTCTATACCAGTCTTGGCGTTGCTGCTGGATTAGCTGGCGAGGGGCTGGCTGGAGCCTTGCAAAAACCATGGGTGCTTGCGGTGTTTGCGCTTTTGCTTGTGCTTCTTTCTCTCTCGATGTTCGATGTTTACCAGTTGCAAATGCCGATTTCTATACAAAACAAACTTAACAATACATCACGTCATTTAAAGGGTGGTCGTTTTGCCGGGGTATTTGTTATGGGTGCGTTATCAGCCCTTATTGTCGGACCTTGTGTTGCTGCACCACTTGCCGGTACACTGGTCTATATAAGTCAGACGCGTGATGTGATTCTTGGTGGTCTGGCTCTCTTTTCGATGGCAATGGGGATGAGCGTTCCCCTGCTGCTTGTCGGTTTGTCAGCAGGAAGTCTCCTGCCCAAGGCTGGAGTATGGATGATCGGCGTGAAATATGTTTTTGGGCTTTTGTTGATAGCTGTTGCCATCTGGATGGTCTCCCCGGTTCTGCCAGTTTCGGTTCTTCTGCTTCTCTGGGGTGCTTTTGCTATTCTGTGCGCTGTTTTTCTTGGTGTTTTCACAGCGTTACCAGCCAAACCTTCGATAGCCCAGCGTTTTGGAAAAACCTTTGGTATCGTCTTGTTTATAGTCGGGGTACTGGAGCTTGTCGGATCGGCTTCAGGCGGAAATAATGCACTCGAACCGCTCTCACCGATTCATACAGCATCGACAGTCAGCACAGAAGAGAAGGGAGTGAATTTTACCCATATCCGAACGGCTGAGGAGCTTGATCGAGCGCTGCAATCAGCAAAAACACCTGTAATGCTTGATTTTTATGCTGACTGGTGTGTAGCATGCAAGGAGATGGATCGGTTTACCTTTCATGACCCAAAAGTCATTGAGCAGCTTAAGAGCCTTACACTGCTTCAGGTTGATGTCACCGCAAATACTGGTGATGATCGTGCACTCATGAAGCGTTTTGGGTTGTTCGGCCCTCCAGGAATAATTTTCTTTAATAATGAGAAGGAGATTCCTGAAAGCAGGATTGTTGGTATTCTTGAGGCGAAAAATTTTATTGATCATGTCACCAGGCATGTGAAAAGTCATTAATCGACTATCTATAAAATAAGGGGTGCGATGTCTTTTTATTCACTTTTTGCTCCCTATTACGAGCAGGTATTTCCATTCAGAAATCAGGTATACTCTTTTCTAAGGACGTATTCGGGCAGACCTGGGGATGCTATGCTTGATGCTGGATGCGGTACGGGCCACTATTGCGGTATGTTTTTACGTGACGGCTTCCGGGTAACGGGGATAGATCTCGATCCGATGATGATTGATGCCGCTTCTGCAACCTATCCGCAAGGGTCATTCCATTGCATGGATATGGCAGGGATAGGTTCCCTTCAGAGCTCGTTTCAACTGATTTATTCCATAGGTAATGTTTTAGCTTATCTTCCGCATGAAGAGGTAGAGCAGTTCCTTCGTGCGGTTCATGCTGCTCTTGAAACGGGAGGCTACTGGGTTTTTCAGGTCGTGAACTGGGACTATCTGTTGACGCTGAAGGAATATTCTTTTCCGGTAAAGAGTATTGCAGGGGGCTCATTAACCTTTCATCGTCGTTACTCTCTTATCTCCCCCGAACAGGTAATTTTTGACGTGAAGCTTATCTCATCGCAAGGCATAACAGTGTTCAATGAACACTCCAAGATCTATCCATATTCCACGGAAATCTATCTTCGTCTGCATGAGGCCGCAGGGTTTACTTTGGAAGGCATTTACTCAGGGTTCGATAAATCACTGTTTGTAAAAGAGTCTGACTCTGCGCTTGTCCTGGTGTTTACAAAGCGGTAACGTAAAGCTGATCGTAAGCCTAATCGTATGCTTCTATACGAACATTTGCAGTTCCATTGCCAAAAAGCCCGATCTCTTTAGCTGCCGCGGGTGAAACGTCGATAATTCTTCCTCTCATGTGAGGTCCGCGATCATTGATGCGCACCACGACATTTTTTCCGTTTTCAAGATTGATAACCCTTACGCTGGTACCAAAAGGAAGGGTGCGGTGTGCGGCGGTTAAGTGGCTGAGGTTGAATGACTCGCCACTCGCTGTTTTTTTTCCGTGGAACTCTTTGGCGTAATATGATGCTTTTCCTTCAGCAACAAGATATCGTTCTGCGGAGGCTATGGTTTTACTGGTGGTTGACGATACAGGACTGGCACTGCTGTTTTCAGGTAACCACTCCATTTTGGAAATGGCTGGGTCGGAAGGTTCCGTTGTTTCTGCGGCCTGAAGCGTACCTATGTTGAGTGCAGCACAACTGAAAAATATAAAGAGTGCTGAAAGATAATATTTGGGAGTGAATTGTTTGATTTTCATCATAAAGCCATGGGTTTGAGCGTTTTATCAAACGTTGCCATTCCAACCGTTTCCGGTATCTCTTTGTCATGGTATTGCATGGTAGCGTCATCAACCCATGGGAAAGAACTCCATTTGTGCATGGAGTTGCGGGCGTTCTGCTCTATAGTACGGATTGAAAAAGGACCCATCAATACTGAGTGGGCAAAAAAAGAGATGCCCTGGTACTTCGATAAACGACAAGACTATAAAATCCTCAACGTATCAATATACAAAAATCTCCTCTCAATACATCATATTTTTGAGGATTATAGTAGTAAAATCTTTCTGCATGGCTAACATGCAGCAAGAGCCAAATCAGCCAGTAATGGATGCCGAGAAGCCCGATTTGAGTGTCTCAAGTTTTACGCGCACTGTTCCAGATTTCATGATACCGATCTCTTTAGCTGCATCAGTAGAGAGATCGATGATTCTTCCTTTGACAAACGGCCCGCGATCATTAATGCGAACAACCACGTCTTTGCCATTGTTCAGATTAGTTACTTTTACCCATGTGCCGAACGGCAACGATGGATGTGCAGCGGTTAATTTATGTGTATTGAAGGTTTCACCGTTTGCAGTCCTTCGGCCATGAAACTGATCAGCATAATAGGACGCTTTGCCTTCCGCAACAAGAGAATGTGTGTTGTTTTTGTTTGAAGAATCTGTGGTTGACCTGTCACTTGCTCGCTGTGCGGCTTCAACAGAGTTATTTATTGGGTTAAAGTGTTCACTGATACCTGAAAATTGTATACCATTCAGGCTTAATAACAAACAAACTGAAATCAGTATTGCAAAAAAAGATAAAGAAAAAGATGGTTTTTCATGCGTCATAAGCTCACAGTTTAAAGGTGCTGTTTATTCACAGTACTCAAGCAAAAAAGAGATAAAATGAATAAATATTAATATGCCATTCACTCCTCTGCTGTGTGTCAATATAAATAAAATAAATCAAAGCAAGCAACATTTACTGAAAACCTCTTTTCTAAAGGGTTTATGGGCAGTTTTAATGCGATATTATCACAATATCCGCTCATATCTCTTGGCGCATCGCTGTTGTATTGGCTGGCGCGTCGAGCTCTGTTGGTCTGTTTTGTATCCGCTATAATGAATATTATTCATTATTTTTTAACGGCACTTTTTCAGTAATGATTGTAAACGGCTTTTTAGTCATTTAAAACTGATAAGGTGATTAAAAACGAGGATTTGAAGTGCAGTCCGGAGTCAGGGCAAAGATCAGGATTCAGGTTCGCTTTGTTGGCTTAGTTATTTGATATCAGTGTTTTCAACTATTGGTTATATTATGTGACTATGTTATAAACGCAGTAGCCCGATCCTTCCGCGGCGGAGTTATAGCTGTTCTCTGGAGTAACTGTTTTCTGATCTTCACTCATTCACGATTATGATTTTTTTTATCAATCATGTCAACACTCTCTGAACATCCAGATACGGCTTTACATTCAGGACAACCTGGTCTCAAACGGCTTGCCGGGCTCTCTCTTGCTGCCCTTGGGGTGGTATTCGGTGATATTGGTACCAGTCCTCTTTATGCTCTTCGGGAGTGTTTTCATGGCGAGTATGGTATTCCTGTTACACATGCGAATGTTCTTGGTGTTTTGTCCCTGCTTGTCTGGGCTCTCATTCTGATTGTCAGCCTTAAATACCTTACCTTTATTATGAAAGCAGATAATGATGGAGAGGGAGGAATTCTGGCCCTTACAGCATTGATTATCACACAGAGCAAGAAAAATGGTTATGAGCGCTGGTTTCTGGTAGCAATCGGGTTGTTCGGAGCTGCATTGCTTTACGGTGATGGGATGATTACTCCAGCCATATCAGTTCTTAGTGCGGTAGAAGGGGTACAGATTATTGCACCGGCATTCAAGGATCTTGTCATACCAGTCACCATTGTTGTGCTTGCCGCTCTTTTTCTCTTTCAGCATCATGGTACTGCGAAGGTTGGTGCACTGTTCGGTCCGATTATTTTTGTATGGTTTGCTGTTATCGGCATACTCGGTTTAGCTGAAATTCACCGCTATCCAGAGGTACTGCAGGCGATACTGCCCTGGTACGGCATCTCTTTTTTACTCACCAATCATTTACAGGGTTTTATGGTTCTCGGCGCGGTTTTTCTTTCTGTTACCGGAGCCGAAGCACTCTATGCCGATATGGGTCATTTTGGTAAACAACCTATACGATTGACATGGGTGCTTCTGGTGCTTCCTGCATTGTTGTTAAACTATTTTGGGCAGGGGGCTTTGTTACTGAACTATCCTCATGAGTCTCATAATCCATTTTATGGTCTTGTTCCTTCATGGGCAATGATTCCGATGGTGTTGCTTGCTACTTCTGCAACTATTATTGCCTCTCAGGCGCTGATCACTGGTGTTTATTCGTTGACTCAACAGGCAATCCAGCTTGGGTATTTTCCCCGTCTGACGGTAACGCATACTTCGGCCAAACATATTGGGCAGATTTATGTACCCGCGGCAAACTGGTCGTTAATGATTGCAACCATTGGCCTGGTTGCTGGCTTTGGTTCTTCCAGTCGACTTGCTGCGGCTTATGGAGTTGCCGTTACAGCAACCATGCTTATCTCTACCGTTCTTTTCTATTATGTTGCCCGTGATCTTTGGAAGTGGAACAGGAGTGTGCTCGATCTCATGATCACTTTTTTTGCGATTATTGACCTCTCTTTTTTTGGAGCAAGCATGAGCAAGCTGCTGAATGGCGCATGGTTTCCGCTGGTCATTGGTTTGGCAGTTTTTACTCTTATGATTACCTGGAAACAGGGCCGCATTCTTCTACTCCAGCAACTTAAGGAGCGTACATTGACTGTCGAAGAGTTTCTGCAGAGTCTCTTATTGCAAGGACCTCAAAGAGTGAACGGTCAGGCGATCTATTTGACAGCAAATCCTGATGTGGTTCCAATGGCTATGCTGCATAATCTTCGTCACAATAAGGTTTTGCATTCGGAAGTGGCACTGTTTCATTTCAGCATAGAGCGGGTGCCGAGGGTTCGGGGTAGTCGTAAGGTTGAGGTAACAAAGCTGAGTGATGGTTTTTTTAAAGTTGTAGCGCGATACGGATTTCTGGAATATCCGAATATTCGTCAGGTTATTGCCCTGGCAAATCATCAGGGACTGAACTTCAGACCGGAAGCCATAAGCTTTTTTCTGAGTCGCGAAAAAATTGTCACTGGGATAAAATCGAAAATGGTTATGTGGCAAAAAAAACTCTTTGCCATAATGGCTCGTAATGCACTCAGTGCAACCGCCTATTATAATCTTCCTGCAGGCCAGGTCATTGAGATAGGTCTTTTGGTTCAGATCTGAATCATCTCATGGCAAGCGTATTTAGCTGAAGTGCAGCTTTAAATCTGCGTAGCAAAGTAGCTCATTAAGCTTTATATTAAAAAAGTATGTGTTATACGATCAAGTCTCCTTGAATACTATGTTAATGATGAAAGAATCACACTCTTCTATTCCGTCAAACAGCGGATTCAGTCAACGCCTCAGGGAATACATTCTGAAAAAGCATGGTTCAATCAACTCGTTTTGCAGAACAACCGGGATAAAATATCCCGCACAGATGACTCCGTATCTTAAAGGAAAATGTTTGCCTGGCAAAAAAATGCTGGACCGGCTTGAAAAAGATGGAGCTGATATCCAATGGCTGCAGAGTGGTTATTCAAAAGCTGATGCCTTTGCTCCACTCAGCAATGCCTTGGCGATGTCACGGTATCGAGTTGAAATAGATAATCTTTTCCGGCACGTTCGTCTGGATTCTGGCAGTAATTTTGGTATGTACAAGCCTGATATTGATGCTTATGCCGTCTTTGATCATGCTGAACATCTTGTTGATATGACAGGCTCGATTGAAACCTTTTTAGGGTATGAAAAAAATGCCTTGTCAGGAGTTGCATTGGCAACGCTGATTCATCCTGAAGATTATGTTGCTGTGCATAGTGCACTTCAAATGCCCCGATCAGGAGATGAAATTGTTTCTTTTCATTCACGATTTCTTTCGGGTGAAGGGGTCTACTCTAATGTAGAGTGGTGTGTCTCAATAAACAGTAAACCGATGTCAGAACTGAGTGAATATGCCGTTATTTTGAGGCGATTGGGCAATTAGCATTTTTTTCATGTTCAAGGCTTATCCGGCGATCAGCTTTCTTGATGACTCTATAATTTCACTTAAGGAACAAAAAGTGAGGAGTATGTATGCGGCTTATTCTCATGACAGGGAAAGGGGGTGTCGGGAAGACTTCGATGGCTGCCGCCACCGGGTTGCGCTGTGCTGAACTTGGTTATAAAACGCTTGTTCTGAGTACCGACCCCGCTCATTCACTTGCCGACAGTTTCGATATTGAGCTTGGTCACCAGCCAAAAAAAATTTGTGACAATCTTTGGGGGGCCGAGCTTGACGTGCTTCAGGAGCTTGAAGAGAACTGGGGAATGGTCAAGCGCTACATTACCGAAGTGTTAAAGGCAAGAGGGGTTGATGGTGTACAGGCTGAGGAGCTTGCCATATTGCCCGGTATGGATGAGATATTTGGACTTGTCAGGGTGTTCCGCCATCATAAGGAGGGGCATTATGATGTTCTGATTATTGATTCTGCTCCTACGGGTACTGCGTTAAGGTTGCTGAGCATTCCTGAGGTGGCTGGGTGGTACATGCGGAGGTTGTACAAGCCGCTGGAAAATGTTGCCATATATCTCAGGCCGCTTGTGGAACCTATTTTCCGCCCTCTTGCAGGGTTTTCGCTTCCGGACAGGGAGATGATGGATGTGCCTTACGAATTTTATGAAAATATAAATGAGCTTGGCAAGATTCTGATCGACCATACCGTTACCTCGGTACGGCTGGTAACCAATCCTGAAAAAATGGTGATCAAGGAGTCAATGCGTGCTTATGCCTATCTTGGACTTTATAATATCTCTGTTGATCTGGTGATATCAAACAGGATTATTCCTGAAGAGGTGCATGATCCCTATTTCCGATATTGGAAAGAGAACCAGAAAATATACCGACAGGAAATTGTTGATAATTTTAGACCTCTTCCAGTGAAGGAGGTTCCTCTCTATACCCGTGAAATATGTGGTATGGAAGCACTTGAAAAGCTCAAGGAACTGCTCTATGGAGATGAAGATCCCGCGCAGGTTTATTTCAATCAAACTACCTTCAAGATTCGACCGGCTGCTGGAGGGTTTGATCTTGAGCTCTATCTTCCGGGAATTCCCAAAGAACAGATAGGCCTCAGCAAAAGTGGTGATGAGCTGACCATCACTATTGGTAATCACAGGCGCAACATGGTTCTTCCTCAAGTTCTTGCAACATTGAGAACAAACGGCGCAGAGATGGATCATGATCTCCTTATTATCCGCTTTGTAGAATAATTTTCGGGTGTGGATCAACAGGTTATGGAACGGTAAAAAAAATACCTTTTTTATATGGTATTTTTTTTATACATAGCAAGATTATATCAATAATACTAAAGTTCGGCTATTCTGCCGGAAAGGAGGTCGAGATGATACAATTCAGGGTCGGTGACAAAATTGTTTACCATAAGCCTAAAAGCTCTTATTGCCCAGGTCCAAGGGCCAAGCAGGTTTTTCCTCTCGAACATGGTGAGGAATATCATTATGTGGTAGACAAGTTTTGGAAAATCGTCCAGGTCAATAATGATCGGACACTCGATGTGATTACCAGGAAAGGAAAAAGACACAGGCTTGAAGCCAGTGATCCCAATATTACCAAAGCTCGCCTGCTTCAATATATTCTCTATCGAAAACGCTTTCTCGAATTGAACGAGGTGTTGTGATTTTGTGCTTGCCTTTACAAGGGCAGATGGGGTTATTATTTTGGTATGGTTACAAATCTTGCCTCTCTCAGGATTGCCCAATCAGAGGTTGCCTGTTTTCCTGACGGGAGAATAGTAAGAGGTGACAGAGTTGCATTATTGAAATTTGCATCCGTAATGTTTGCTCCTTTCAGGTTTGCCGCTTCAAGATTTGCCGCTTCAAGATTTGCATCAAAAAGCGATGCTCCCTCAAGATTTGCCCCGCACAGGTTTGCGCCAGCGAGCATGGCGCCGTAAAGAACGGCTTGTGATAGATTTGTCTTGCTGAGATTGGCCCCTTTAAGAAAGGCTCTATCAAGGTTTGCGCCCTCAAGATTTGCACCTTGCAGTTGGGCGGATTTCATGTCGGCTTTATGGAAATTGGCATGACCAAGATCCGCACCTGCCATGTTTGCATTATTGAGATCAGCTCCTTCAAAACTGGCGCCTGCAAGAGTAGAGTTTTGGAGATTGACTCCTGTCAGACGGGAATTTTCCAATTTAACTTCTCTGAGTGTTATGCTTGTTTCTGGGTTCTTGCTTCTCATCTGATTCCATGATTCAACATCTTCGGCAATCATTACCTCCTGTTTTCTGCTCTTGTTTGCAGTTTTTTCAGCAGTGGGTATCACTGCAGTGTCCTTAGTGTCTTCAGACTCTGCAAGCTCAACAGGAGGTTTGATGTCATAGCTTATCCGTGTTGCTTCAGCTTCCTGGACAAATTTTGCATTGTGCAGTGTGCTCCACTGTAACGTCGCTTTATCTCCTGACGGGAGGATGGTATTGTTTGAGAGCGTTGACCCGGAAAGATTGGCCTGATCGAGGAACATTGCTCCTTTGAGGTTGCTTCCCTTCAGGTTTGCATTTTCAAGATTTGCTTCAAAAAGAGTGGTATTGGCCATGTTCGCATTGCTGAAGTCTACGTTTTCCAGCATGCTCCATCTCAGGTTTGCACTCTGAAGGTTTGCTTCAACGAACTTTGCGCCTTTCATAAACGACCTTTTCAGATTTGCCTTGACCAGGTAGGCGCCCGATAGGTCACTACCCTTGAGATTTGCTTTTTCTATAAATGCCATCATGAGGTTTGATGCCTTCAGATCGGCCATATTGAGATTTGCTCCACTCAGTTCTGCCCTGACAAGAACAGCTCTACTGAGGTTTGCTCCGGCCAGGTTCGCACCTTCAAGTTTTGCCTTGTAGAGATCAATACTTTCGCCGGGTTTTGCAAGACGCATGGTATTCCACTCTGAAACGCTTCTTTTAAGTATACCGATGGTTTCATGATCAAATGCAGATGCCGCTTGAGATAGCAAAAGCGTTATACCGGAAAAGATAACTGCCATAATATTACGATGATGTTTCATAGGTGGTGTTTTGATAATTGCTGTATTAAAAAGCCTTTCAAGAGTTCTCTTCAGAGTGTAGGTCGCTGTTATTTTTTAAAAGTAATGAAATTAGTACGGTGTACCGGAAACTTAAATGCAGCGGCAAGAGGTTTATCTATTAATACTTTATTTAATAATAAGTTATTTATAATCTATTAATTGACTTTGTCATGCCTGAAAATACAGTTTATAAAGGTAAAGTTCTTGTCGCAGGCGCCACGGGTAGAACCGGGCAATGGGTGGTAAAACGGCTTCAGCATTACGGGATCCCGGTAAGGGTTTTTTCAAGGGAGCGGGAGAAGGCGTTGCGTCTGTTTGGTGAGAGTGTTGAAATTTTTACCGGTAAAATTCAGAGTAGTGTCGATATTGCTCATGCGGTCAAGGGTTGTGAAGCTGTGATTTCTGCACTTGGTTCGAGTTCGGTTACTGGAGAATCGTCGCCAGGTGATGTCGACAGGGATGGGGTGATCAGACTTGCCGATGAAGCTGCCAGGGTTGGTGTAAAAAAGTTTGGACTTGTAAGCTCTATGGCCGTTACCCGATGGTATCACCCGCTTAATCTGTTTGCCGGAGTATTGCTGAAAAAATGGGAAGCCGAAGAGCATGTGAGGAAGGTATTCTCAACTGGCGGACGTTCATACACCATTGTGCGGCCCGGGGGGTTGCAGGATGGAGAACCTTTGCATCATAAGCTCCATGTTGATGTCGGTGACAGGTTATGGAGTGGGTGGATTAACCGTTCTGATGTTGCTGAGCTTCTTGTTGAGGCATTGTGGCTCGAAAAGGCAAAAAATAAAACCTTTGAAGTGATCAATGAGTCTGAAGAGTTGCAGGCAAGTCTTGAGCACTGTTATGATACCATCTCCTGAATACCGGAGTCAAAGATTGTCAAGGGTACGAATCAGCTCCTGTCCGCTGAAAGGCTTTTTAAGTGTTGTGTGTGCGCCAAGGGCATCGGCCAGAACGAGATAGTTTTCTGCACCGACTTGTCCACCGCCGGAAATGGCGATTATTTTTATCGCTGGATATTGTTTTTTAACGTCGATAATTGTTTCAATACCCTCTTTTTCCGGCATGACCAAGTCGGTAATCATAACAGAAATGTCCTTTTGTTCTTGCAGAAGAAGAAGGCCATTTTTGCCGTTGTCAGCATCGAATACGGTATGGTTTTCTCTCTTCAGTATGGTAGTGATAAATTTTCTTACAGCCGCGTCATCGTCTATAACAAGAATTTTCATGATAAAAAGGTTACATGAATTGTTGCTTTTTGCTCGTTCATTAATTTGATAGCCCTGAGCCGATATTTATAAGGAAGATACATGTTTTCGCCATAAATAATTACCGGGATTGCGAAACTCTTTTTTTAAACAAAGTCATATCGATACCTACAGTTACTAAAAGATTTACTAAAACCGACACAGAAATATACCAGGTCCATGCAAGTCCCAGAAATTTCAGGACGAATACAATGCCCATACTGGCAACCAGTCCGATGCCAAGAGATACTGGATTGAAAGTTCTTTTACTTTTTGATAACAGAAAGAGTCCCAGAAGTCCACCGTAAGTGAAGGATGCGATTTCAAGGCCGACCATAACAATAGCATTGTTGCCCGTGTCAAACAAGAGTGCAATAATAATCAGCAGGATTGCCCAGACAAGACTGATAAGCCTTGAAAAACCGAGCGAAGCCTTTCCGCCAAGCATGTCGTTCACCGTTGAGGAAGCAAGAGCGTTGATAGCTGAACTGTGTGTTGACATGGCTGCAGAAAGGACGCCGGCAATCAGCAATCCTTTTAATCCTGCAGGAAGATAGTGTACAATAAAAAAAGCAAATTCCCGGTCTTTTTGCATGGTGGCCCCGTGCATGAAGATTGAGATAAGTGAGCCTGCAAACAGAAAAACAGAAAACTGGAAAAAAACAAAAAATCCACTGCCAATCATGGCTTTTCTGGCCAAACCAAGATCTTTGCAGCCGAGCACACGTTGCACCATCATGTAGTCAACCCCGTGCGATGAAAGAGAAAGGAGTGCTCCGCCGATAAATGCACTGAAAAAAGAGAGAGGGTTGGTTAACAGATGAGTGTCGGTATTGATGATGTTGAGTTTTCCAGATCTTTCGAGCGATGCCATTATCTCAGGTATACTTTGATCCATGCTATGAAGCAGGAAAACAATAGAGAGAATTCCTCCGAGGAGGTAAAGAGCGAACTGAAAGCTTTCAAGCCATATCACGGTTTTGATTCCTCCCGAAAGAGTGTAGACAAGGGTGACAATGCCGATGATCATGATTGAGAGTGGCAACGACCAACCGGTAACCACCTGCACGACTACACCGGCAGCTAGAAACCTGATGCCATCCCCAAGTGTTCTGGTGACAAGAAACACCAGGGCAGCTAATTTCTGCATACCTCTGCCGAACCGTATACCGATTACCTCATAGATAGTGCTCACACCATGTTTGAAATACATCGGCAAGAGGACGAAGCTCACCAGAATTCTGCCGATAATGTAACCCATTGCAAGTTGCAGGAAGCTCCAGTCGCCCCGGTATGCAAGACCGGGAATACTGACAAAGGTCAGTACCGAGGTTTCTGATGCGACAATGGAGAGCATCGAAATAATCCATGGCATATTGTGGCCGCCGTGGAAATAATCACCGGAATTTTTATTGCTTTTACCATGCCAGAGACCGAAAAGGGTATTGCCAATGAGAAAGAGAGTAATGATGGCAAGATCGATGTTCTGCATAGTCTGTGAGAATTCAGGAGTGTTAAAAAAGGTATCAAGAGTGCTCAAACCTCAATGGTGAAAGCATCTCCTTTTTTTGGTTTAATCGTACAAGTGAAAGCCTTGCTTGATTCCTGAAAATTCAGTTTCATCAATCTGCCATGAGGCAAGAATAGTGCTGGTATCAGAACCGCTCACTATTGCTGAGCGTATATTACTGTTCCCGGCAAGGAGATCGAAGGCCGGAAGGTTATCGTTGAATTCATATACACCGTTGAGAAACTGAAGATGTTCCGGGTAGAGTTCTTGCAGTGCGGCAGTCATCGCAACTCCAGTGGCAAATGAATTGAATCGGGAGTGATCGGTAACCTGCAACCAGATGCCGCCGATAACTTCCCCGCAGAACTTATGAAATGTTGGTTTAAACCATACGGGACGGAAAAGAACTCCTTCGAGTCCATACTCACTACACCGTTCAGCAAGTTCACCGGGCTTGATGAACGGTGCTCCAGAAAGCTGAAATGGGGTTGTTGTGCCTCTCCCTTCCGAAACATTCAATCCCTCAAACAGGCACATACCCGGATAAACCTCGGCAGTAGCAAAGGTTGGCATATTGGGTGAGGGTGGAATCCATGGCAGGCCTGTTTCAGGGAAGAGCATGGAGCGGTTCCAGCCTTCCATTGTGATAACGCTCAGGTTACTATCGAGTTGTTTAAAGTCACGGTAGAGGTGGGCAAGCTCTCCTGCGGTCAATCCGTGGCGCACCGGTACCGGGAATATGCCTACAAAGGAGTGGAATGCTGCATCAAGCAGAGCTCCTTCGACAATGCTTCCACCCAGGGGATTCGGGCGATCAAGCACCATAATTTCTATGTCCATGCCGGAAACTGCCTCCATAAAGAGTGCCAGTGTGTTCACATAGGTATAATACCGTGAACCAACATCCTGAATATCGAACACTATGAGGTCAAGCTGGTCAAGCACTGCCTTGTCAGGCAGAAGTGAGTCAGCACTGTCACCGTACATGCTTATCACTTCACAGTCAAGTTCCGGCTGGTAACGGACGGCAATCTGATCCTGTTCAGTCGCAAAAAGTCCATGTTCAGGCGAGAAAATTTTTCTGAGATGAAGCCCTCTCTCTTTCAGAACATTCCATGAGTATTTCAATTCAGGTGTTACAGAGGTCTGATTGACAATGAGCCCTATCTGCCTGTTACGAATACTGTTGGTATTTCTGAGCAGAATGTCAAGTCCTGTTGCTACCATGAGCTGATATTATTTTTTTTCGGAGTTTCCATCATTGTAGTGCTGTAAGGATCGACAACAGAATTGATAATAGTGCTTCCCGGCTTGATTGTAACCCCGGGCAGCAGCACTGAATTCATTATGGTAGAGTGTGCTCCTATGTGGCATCCTTTCCCTATAACCGATCCGGTAATTTGCGTATCGTTATGGATTACAGCTTCCGGAGAGATTGAATGCGGATACATGCCAATTGTCAGTTCCATGTTGTTTGACATTGAGGTGATCACTGAGTTTGTATCAAGATTTGCATGCCAGTAGTTCTGCATGGTGCCGATATCCATCCATAATCCCTTGTGCAGGTAGTGGCTGAGGCCGCCGTTATCAATAAGCCCGGTAAATCCTGTAGTAACTATGCTTGAATACTCCTCTTGCAGAAACCGGAAGATCTTTGGACTGAGAACAGCTATTCCGGTATAGATGTACGAAGAAACAAGTCCGGTATTGCGCTGGTTTCTGAAATCTTTGACAAGACCATTTTCGATCCCTATATGCCCTATTGTTTCGGCTTCCGGCGTTTTATAGAGAGCAAGGGTTCCAGGCCTGCCTGACTGTTGATGGTGTCGTATGAGTGACCTGAAATCAATATCCGTAATAATGTCGCTGTTGACCAGCAGAAACTCCTTTGTTCCAAGAAGTTTCTCACATTTTTTCAGACCTCCGCCTGTGCCAAGAATAACAGGTTCTTCTGAAAACGTGACCGTCAGATCGGGTAGGTTACTGGATCCGATAAACTCTCTTATAGCATCGCCATGATGGTGAATGTTGCAGATAATCTCAGTGATTCCCGCCTGTTTCAATAAAAAAAAGATATAGAAAAGACTGGGAATATTGAGAATCGGTATCAGAGGTTTCGGGATATGATCGGTTAAGGGGCGCAGGCGGCTGCCAAAGCCTGCTGCAAGGATAAATGCTTTCATCTGGCGGTGTCTTCAAAAAGCGGCTGCAGGATTTGTCCAGCGGCTTTCAGCTCCTTTCTTGCATCGATATAATCGGGCAGATAGTTCAGTGTTGGAGCAATCGAGTGCTGAAATGTATTTTTTTTTAAAATTTTGGTCTGGTAACAGAAAGTTCCTACGGCCTTTATATTTCGTTGGAATGCCATAATATCAAAATAAAAAAGATATTCATCAAAGCTCATTGCAGTCAGCTTGTTTTGGCAGAGAGCATTGTAGTGATAAGCCTTCAGCTCCTCGGTCAGAGCGGTATCAAGCTTGATATAGGAGTCACTTATCAGTGAAACTGCATCATATTGCGGCAAGCCCATGCGGGCATCCTGAAAATCAATAATTACCGGTTTATCACGGTGAACCAGAATGTTGCGGCTATGAAAATCCCGGTGGTTCAGCACAAAGTGACGTGGTTTGACAAGGATCTCTGCAATAGTTTCAAATTCACGACGTAATCTCCCGGTTGAATGCTGGTCAAAGAGGGGAGAAAAGTAGTCAAGCAGCCCATGTTGAATAAAAAAATCAAATTCAAACATAAGTTTGTCATGATCAAAACTGATGCTGAACGGAATTTTGCTGTTTTGTCCGCTTATAGCTTGAAACGTAACGAGGATATCGATGATCTCCCGATACCGGCCCGGAATAGTGTGCTGAAGTGAAGAACCGAAGAGGTCCTGCAGCAGCAGATCCCCGCAATCCTCAAGAAGCAGAAGGCCTTTTGCGGCATCAAAGGCAATTATTGTCGGAACAGGAATGGCATGACGGGAGAGGAGGTTGTGCACTACCAGAAAAGGGTAGCTTTCGGGCGATGACCCTTCAAATATGGGATCGTAACAGGCAACGAAAGAGCCTTTGGCTCCTTTTACCCTGAAATATTGACGGCTCGAGGCATCACCCTCTATTTTTGTAATGGAAAGAGTATTGCCGCAATGAAGAGTGAATTGGTCAGCGATATTTTGTTTGATGAACATTGAAGATTCCGTTATGGAAAGCAAAAAAAAAGCGCCCTATACTTAGAGTATAAGGCGCTTTTTTTAAAAAAGAAGCAGCTCTTACTTTTTAGGAGCAATAGCTGATGAAACGCTCTGCAGAACCTGGGTAAAGGCATTTAAAAGGTTTCCTGCAAGATCGGTGACTGTTTTTCCAACAGGTTCAATAAGCGATGTTGCTGTTTTGATTCCGCTGGTGAGCAAATCGACCTGTGACTGGGCCAGTTTGCCTACGGTTTCAACAAGATTGCTGATGGCGCCTGATACATCATTTGTTCCGTTTGACATAGTTGTTATTGTTTTAAGGTTTAAAGGAAAGTGTTTTTGGTAAAAATTGATCCCGGTGTATGTTACCGTTTTTATAATAATTTAAAACATTTTCATGTGCAGAGCAAATAGAAAAGTATTTATGCAAGACTTTCAGTTCACTTATGCATTGATGGCAGGATATCAAGTTGGCAGAAGAATAGGTGGTAGGATTTTTTCAAATTCTATCGCTTGGGGAGCTCTTTTCTCAGTGTTGGTTTTCCGTGAACCTAATTGTTTTCTCTGCCACACCGATGAAACCGGTAGGCATAAATGTGCAATTTCTTCAATTGAACGGTGTAATGTGTATTAAAAGCGCTTTTTTTAGCCAGAGGCCCTTCCTATTGAGCTGTTTTATGTAATATATTTCCATAAAGAGGTGGCTGAGTTATTTTGCCACTGTAGGTGATGCAGCCAAGCTGTTAATTTCAATGCAACCTTGATCACTTAATCAATGAAAGCTGTTATACTATATGATAGCAGGAAGCAGGGCGGTTCCACAGAAGCTCTTATCGATGCTGTCGGGTTGAAGCTGGCGGAATCCGGGGTATATGTGGAAAAGGCAAAATGTAAAGCTTTGGCAGATTACAGTTTTATCAGGGATTTTGATCTTGTTATTCTTGGTGCGCCGGTCTACTATTTTATTGTTTCCTCACAGCTCCTGGGGGCCTTGAACTATGGTAATCTGAAAGCCAATCTGAAAAGAAAAAAAGTAGCCTTGTTTCTGACATGCGGAAGTCCTGAATCCATGGCAAACGTTCTTTATCTTCCGCAGTTGAAAATTCATTTGGTCAGTAACAAAATTCTTGTAGAAAAAATATTTCCCCCTGATGTTCTTTCAGAGAGAGATGTAATAGATTCGTTTGTCGATGATGTTCTTCATGAGTATAATAGAATAACAAAACCCAGGGTTCTGTCAGCGAAATGGACCGAAGAGTCCCAGGAGTGGCTTCAGACTATCCCCTCTTTTCTGCAGGGAAAATTCAGAACGATGGCTGAAGAGTATGCTGATAATATGGGGTATAGTGAAATTACTCTTGAAATGCTTGAGCTGGCCAGGGATGAAATGGGCGGCACATAAATTTAATAATGGTATCCTGTTGTTGTAGAGGCGCGGACAGAGTATTATGATGAGCAGCGGAGAAGCTGAAATTATTTAAATGTAAAATGCAGAGAAGTTTATGGCAAACGAAGAAAAAAAAGGTGGGTTTTTTGCGGGATTCAGAAAAAGCAAGGTATCTGGCAATGAAGGTTCGAGTTTAAAGGCTTCTGTGCCTCCATCGAGTCAAGGGCAGAATCGCAACGCAGCACCTGAAAACAAACCATCTTCACCAGGTATAGTGCAGCCTAAACCAGTTGTGGTTCCGAAGGCTGTTTCTGCTCCAGCAGTTTCAGAGCCGGTTATTGATACCTTTACAAGTTTCAATTTTTTATGCAGCACTCTGATTGATATTGGCGCTTCGCAGTTGAAGGTTGTTGATATGACCCTGACCATGCTTTCCAGCTCAATTGCTAAAATTGCAGAAGGGTTGAAGAAGAAAGGATAAACAAGGAAACAGGAACTCTAAGTAGATCACAGACGTTAAGAAATCCACAGCTTATTAGTGGACTATAATTTTTTTGTAAATCATGGAAGTTGTTGGTAAAAGTAATGCGCACATTGTTCTTGACTCATGCCTGCATGAATCGAGCATATATTTTTCGAATCACGAAAAACTGATCAAGTGTAATCCGTACTGCAGTAACGTGAAGTATCTTATGGATCTGGATATTTTTCAGTGGGTTTTTCAGGTGGATGATCCCCGAAATCATCCAATCACTGCAGTTTTTTTTGTTCGTCAACAGGAAGAGAGTTTTACTCTTGATGATGTTGATGATACTTACAGCAAGAAGTTTGTTGCCAAGGTAAAAAACAGAGAGCACTTCAATGGTAAAGGCAAACGGATCCGGTGGCATCCTGTTCATGACCATCCTGAATTTGAAGCACCCTCTCCCCACACCTTTGTAGGGAAAGCAAGCTCCGAGATCTGTCTTCTTCATCACAAAGATGACCGTACTTCTGTCTATTTCGACACTGACATTTCTTTGGATTTTGACCTTACCTTTCCTTTGAATCTTATGCCGGAAGGCATTCTCAGGTTTATGACTGAGGCGGTCATGTCGCAGATCATGCAACAGGCAACTGAAAGCATGCTCTGCCAGGTTAAGTCAGATATATGCTGCTCTGCTGCAGAAGTGGCCATTAGTAGCGGAGGGAAATAGCTCTCCGCTTCTAATATTATCACTGATAATGTTTCATGCAGCAAAAAACTGTTTGTTCGGTATCATTTTTTTAATATTATTATACCCTTACGGGGTATAGGTATTTTTTCACTTTTATTGCTACGATTATGGTTTCATCTGTTGATTCTATGAAAGATGTGATTCTCAGGCTGAAAAGGGTTGCCGGTCAGGTTGAGGGATTGGTCAGGATGATTGAGAGGGAGGAGGAGTGTGCCCAGATCATTACGCAGTTCCAGGCGGCAAAGGCGGCTCTTGATAATACCTTTTCGCTTGTGCTCCAGCGCAACCTCAAGGAGTGTATGAGCCATGACGATTCGAAAAGTGTAGAAAAGATTTTAAAACTCATTTCCAAACAGTAGAACACTATGAAGGTATATAAGGCCTTGATTGGCTTTTGTGTTGCGGGTGCCTTGACATCCCCGCTTCAGGCTAAAGCCGGTGATACATCGGTGAGGCTCTCTCTAACCGATGCCATCATGATGGCCCGTCAAAACAACTATACCATTAAGGCTGCCCGGAGCAGGATCGATCAGGCTGAGGCAAGGGTGGTTCAGACCCGTCAGTCGTCGTTGCCGAAAGTCACCTTGTCGGAGACTCTTATGGTGACCAACGATCCGGGTGCAGCGCTTGTGTTCAAACTGCAGCAGAGCTCTATACAGGCTATCGATTTCATGCCTGACAAGCTGAATAATCCCAATGTCATCAACGATTTCAATACCTCTCTTCAGGTTATGCAGCCACTGTACAACGCAGATGCCGCAATAGGCCGGAGCATTGCGTTAACCGCAAAAAAAATCGAAGAGCATATGGCAGTCAGGACTGAGGAGAACATAGGTTTTCAGGTCAGCAAAGTTTATTACGGGCTTATTCTTGCCCGAAAAAATATTGAGGCGGTTGATCAATCAATAAAAACCATGCAGGGGCACAGCAATGAGGCTGCGAAAGCCTATAGTGCCGGGTTGATGACCAAATCCGACAAGCTTTCAACAGAGGTCAGGCTTGCTGAACTGCAAGAGCAGAAACTTATGCTGCATGATGCGATAAAAGATGCGACCGACGCGCTTAGAGTAATGTTGCACCTCGACTCTGCGGTAACTATTGTGCCAACCGGAGAGCTTGTGGTTGATGGAGTACTACCGGTTGTGGATGCCAAGGTCGTGCCAGAAAACAGGGCCGATCTCAAGGCTCTCGAAACAGGTAGCCAGATTGCCGTTTTTCAAGCAGATATGGCCCGTGCCTCCCGGCTTCCCCGTTTAAACGCCTTTCTCCAGACCAATCTGCACAGTGACAATATTTTCAGCGGAGGTTCAAGTTGGGCGCTCGGTTTGAATATGCAATGGAATGTTTTCGATGGCATGGCTTCTGCTGGCCGTATTCAGGAGGCCAAAGCACAGGAGCGCGAAGCGATGTACAACTATGAAGCGGCAAGGAGCAACAGCGTTGCTGAAGTGGAGAAATCGCTTAGATCGATGAAAACTGCCAAGGCAAGAATCGCCGTTGCCGAGAAATCACTGGAGGAGGGCAAGGTCAGTCTTGAGTATATCGGAGCGCAATACAAGACCGGAATGGCCATGACCTTTGAACTCTTGATGAGGGAGCAGGCCTATACCTATGCAAAAATGAGGCTGAACCAGGCAAAATATGATTACTGCGTGGCAAAAAGTGAGCTTGCATACAACAGGGGAAACTGAGAGGCTTTCATAACTGAAGTGAAACAACGCAATGAGCATTGATAGAAAAAAAAAACTTGTACCACTCTTGCTTGCCCTTTTCCTTGTTTTTTCAGGGTGCAGCAATCATGAACCGGAGCATGTCAGAATCCTGAGCCCAGTGGCTCCTCTTGCTGTAGAAACTATTGTGCCTGTTCTTTCAGCCACTGAAGCAGGAGGGGGAGAGGTGCTGCTGGTGCCGAAATCGGCCATTTTCCACAATGGGGAGCTTACCGGCGTTTTTGTTGTTGGAACCGATAACCGCCTCTCTATGCGCTGGATAAGTATAGGACGATCCATAAATGGCGATGTTGTTGTTCTCGGTGGGCTGAATAAAGGAGAGTTTGTGGTAGGACACTATGATCCTGCACTTAATGAAGGAGTAACCGTAAAAAAGAGTCCACGTGTGACTGAGGAGGTTCAGAACCAATGAATGAAGGAATTGCCGGTAAACTTGCAAAACAGTTTATCAATTCGAAGATAACGCCGCTCTTGATGGTAGCCTCTCTCCTTGTGGGAATCATGGCGACATTTATGACGCCGCGGGAGGAAGAGCCCCAGATTGTGGTGCCAATGGTTGATCTTTATATCCCTTATCCTGGCGCAACGCCAGCAGAGGTTGAAACACGTGTGGCCAAACAGGTAGAGCGGACGTTGACCGAAATTCCAGGAGTGGATTATGTCTATTCCACCTCCATGCCTGATGTTGCACTGGTGACTGTCCGCTATAAAGTTGGTGAGGATGCCGAAAAGAGCATGGTCAAGCTATGGTCGACCCTGATGAAAAATATGGACAAAATGCCCCAGGGCGTTCAGTTCCCGTTAATGAAAAAGGTCTCGATCGACGATGTCCCTGTGCTTAATCTCACCTTCTGGAGCAAGAGCAAGGATCCATTCCAACTCAGAAAAACAGCAGTTGAAGTTGCCGAAGAATTGAAAAAAATAAAGAATATCGGTGATGTTGAAATAAAGGGTGGGCTGAAGCGTCAGATCAAGATTGTGCTTGACAAGGGAAAACTCCTGAAATACAACGTCAGTCCGCTGCAGATTACCCGTCAAATTCAATTGGCCAACAGCCAGATGACCTCAGGTGATTTCAAGCAGATGAACCAGGAGATTGTTGTCCGCACTGGAAAGTTTCTTGAAAGTGCCAGCGATGTTGCCAATATTGTTGTTGGTATCTACGGTGCCTCCCCTGTTTATCTTCATGATGTTGCCACTGTGGTTGATGGACCTGAAGAGGTCAATAACTACAACTTTTTTGGATGGGCCGCAGCAGCTCCGGCAGGTTCGGTTTCAGGAGAGTATCCCGCGGTGACGCTGACGGTTGCCAAGCGCAAAGGAGGAGATGCCTCGGTGCTTGCCGACAAGGTTCTGGCAAGGGTCGACGGTCTCCGTCATACCATTATTCAACCCGGTATAACGGTGACTGAGACAAGGAACTATGGTGCAACAGCCTCTGAAAAAGTATTTACCCTTCTTGAGCACCTTCTCATGGCTGTTGTGGCTGTAACCATTGTAGTAGGATTCTTCCTTGGCTGGAGAGGCTCACTTGTTGTTCTGGCATCGGTACCAATAACTTTTGCCCTTACCCTGCTGATCTATTACCTGCTCGACTATTCACTCAACAGGGTTACCCTTTTTGCGCTGATCTTTGTTACCGGTATTGTTGTTGACGATTCAATTATCATTGCCGAGAACATTCATCGTCACTTCGCCATGAAGCGGCAGCCAAAACTGCAGGCCGCCATTACCGCGATCAATGAGGTGGGTAATCCAACCATTCTGGCAACCTTCACCGTCATTGCCGCAGTGCTGCCGATGGTCTTTGTATCCGGTCTGATGGGCCCTTACATGAGCCCGATGCCGATCGGTGCTTCACTGGCCATGATATTCTCACTGCTTGTTGCTCTGATTGCAACTCCATGGCTCTCTTTCCGTCTCCTGAAAACCGAGAGTGGTCATCACGAAGAGTATGATGTTACCAAATCCGGTTATTACAAGGTATTCAACACCATACTCTCACCGTTTATAGAGAGCCCTTTAAAACGGTGGCTTGCTTTCGGTGTTGTAGGATTAATGCTGGTTGGTGCAATTGCTCTGGTGCCGCTCAAGGCTGTGCAGATGAAGATGCTGCCGTTTGACAACAAGAACGAGTTTCAGGTTATTCTTGATATGCCGGAAGGTACCTCGCTTGAGCAGACTGCAAGAGTAACCAAGGAGATTGCCCTCTATCTGAAAACCATTCCGGAGGTCAGCAGCTACCAGTACTATGTCGGTACCAATGCACCCATTAATTTCAACGGCCTTGTACGTCACTACTATCTACGCCAGAAAGCCAATATGGCCGATATCCAGGTTAATCTTGTTCACAAGGGTGAGCGCAAGGCGCAGAGTCACGATATAGCCAAACGGGTCAGGCCGGGAGTTCAGCAGATTGCGCAGCGGTATAATGGGAATGCCAAAATAGTGGAGATTCCGCCCGGTCCTCCTGTTATGTCGACGCTTGTTGCTGAAATCTACGGGCCATCAGAGAGTGAGCAGATTGCCCTTGCAGAGAAGGTGAAAACAGTGTTTAAAGCTACTCCAGGTGTTGTCGATGTTGACTGGCTTGTTGAAGCAGATCAGAAGGTTTACAATCTTGTGGTCAATAAAGATCGGGCTGCATTCCGTGGAGTGAGCGCTGAGCAGATTGCCCAGACGCTGCGTATGTCGCTTGCCGGCATGGATGTAGGGCTTATTCATACAGCAAACGATCTGGAACCTGTAACAATTCAGGTACGGCTGCCACAGTCTGACAGAACCTCACTGCATGATCTTTCCGGTATTTTTGTGCAGTCGCAGGGCATGGGAACCCTTACAACACGCCTTCGTGCCGGCGAAATGATTCCGCTCTCTGAGCTTGTGAAGGTTGAGGAGAAAATCCAGGACAAGAGCATTTATCACAAGGATCTTCGCAGGGTAGTCTATGTTACTGCGGATGTTGCCGGTGCAACGGAAAGCCCGGTCTATGCCATGCTCGACATGGATAAAAAAATCCAGCAGATCAAGCTTCCCGGAGGCTACTCCATTAATCCGCTCTATACTGCGGCCCCTACATCGGAAGATAAACTTTCAATGAAGTGGGACGGAGAGTGGCAGATTACCTTTGAAGTTTTCAGGGATCTTGGTACAGCGTTTGCAGTCGTGCTTGTCATTATTTACCTTTTGATTATTGGATGGTTCCAGTCCTTCAAGACACCATTGATCATGATGATAGCAATTCCGTTGAGTCTTGTAGGCATTATTCCCGGACACATGCTGCATGGAGCGTTCTTTACGGCCACCAGTATGATCGGCATGATAGCGCTTGCTGGCATTATGGTAAGGAATTCGGTACTGCTCATTGATTTCATACAGATCCGCAGGGCGGAAGGAATTGAGCTCAAGCAGGCAGTCATTGAGTCGGCAGCTGTCCGTACACGCCCGATTATTCTGACCTCCGGCGCAGTTGTTATTGGTTCCGTTGTGATGCTTTTTGATCCGATTTTTCAGGGACTGGCCATATCGTTGATATGGGGCGGTGTTCTTTCAACCATTCTCACGCTTGTTGTAGTGCCGATTGTCTATTACATGGCTGAAAAAAGATCAGAGAAACCTTCTATCACAAAAAAATCATGAAATTCCTCGCCATTATGGGACATGAAGAGACCCGCCCTATGGTGCGGCGTCTTTTTCAGGAGCATCAGGTGTTAATGATCAGCAGTATGGATATCAGGGGATGCAACTGCGAAAAAACAGGATCAATGGGGCAGGCGTGGTGGCCTACCGATGAGTCGATCGGTACCTATTCATCACTTTGTTTTGCCATTCTTGATGATGACAAAGCTGAAGCGATCATGCGCGAACTTGAAAAAAAACCTATAGCTGTAGACAAGGATTTTCCTGCCCGTGCTTTTCTCATGAACGTTGAAAAAACTGCCTGAAAGAGGAGTCATCCATGATTGTTGAACAGTTTCATACAGGTGGCGACAGGAACTTCGGCTACCTTGTCGCTGATGAGGTTTCGGGTGAAGCGCTGGTTATTGATGCCTCTTTTAATCCGGGCATGATTGTCCGGTTTGCTGCCGAGCACTCTGTTGTCATCAGGTTTGTTTTTTCAACGCACGGTCATGACGATCACACCAATGGCAATGATGCCATGAGGCATCTGACAGGTATCACTCCCCTCCTCTATGGTGATACTTGTCCAGCTACAGGCATCAGGGTGATTGATGGTGCACTTTTTCCGCTTGGCTCTCTTGAAGCGCAAATCATTTATACGCCGGGTCATACAAAGGATTCTCTCTGCATTTATATCGGTGATGCCCTGTTTACTGGCGACACCCTCTTTACGGGGAAGGTCGGGGGTACAGGCACTGAAGAGCAGGCTTTAATGGAATACCACTCTTTGCACCACAAACTGTTGCAGCTCGCCGACAACACAAAAGTCTATCCCGGTCACGATTACGGGCTCTCTCCAACCTCATCCATCAGCCATGAGCGGTTGACGAATCCTTTTCTTCTTCAAAAAGATTTCAACGCTTTTCTCCACTTGAAGCAAAACTGGGCTGCCTATAAAAAAGCTCATGGGATAGCATAATTCCATTATTAGTAAGCTGTTTTTGCAATTATGGTGTTTTTTTTTATAAATTAAAATCTTGTGCCAGTTTTCATGTGCTGGCTGACCGTACCCGCCTTATTCAGCTTTCAGATATACTATCGGTACTCTATTATTGATTCTTTTGAACATTAATAAGGGATACACTCTGTGTTTTTTTAATATTTAAGCAACCTGACGACTATGGATCAGCTTATAACATTACGGACGCTCCCGGTATCTGCACTCATGCAGAAGGATTTTCATATAATTAAAGGAAGCTGTACTGTTGCAGAGGCGCTTCAGATTATGAAAAAGAGCAACGAGAGCGGTCTTGTTGTTGAACCTCGGAATGAGGACGATTGCTATGGTATTGTCACTGAAAAGGATATTCTTGAAAAAGTAATCGATCCCGGTGAGGATGTGCATCGTGACCCCTGGAATACCCCTGTTTTTCAGATCATGAGCAAACCTGTTATCAGTGTCAATCCAGGCCTCAGGATTAAGTATGCCCTTCGCCTTATGAAAAGGACCAATATCAGGCGTCTTACCGTTATGGAAAACAATAAGGTGTTGGGACTCCTCAATATGACCGATGTGCTTCATGCTGTCGAAGAGCTTCCGATTCATGACAACCATGTTGCAATGTAGCAAGGCCATCATCATGAGCGGTTTTGGAGCAGTGATGCTGGTGTGGCTATGCAGCGCACTATTCAAATCCGTATCAGGTATAGATATGTCCGGCAGTAAGGTTTTCTAAGTACTGCATTCCTCAGTAATACCAGAAAGACAATTTCAACGAGCGGTGCACTGGCTTGCGCCAGTGTACTTCTGTTTAATCAGTGAGGCCATCTTTATAGCCTCATACAGAGATTTGAGCGCATGAAACCATTTGATATTGTTATTGTCGGAGGCGGGGGGGCCGGTCTCTATGCCGCAATGGAGGCTATGAAAACCAATCCCGCGTTGAATATAGCCGTTCTGACCAAAGTCTATCCGAACCGTTCGCATACCTCTGCGGCTCAGGGAGGCGCCAATGCTGCACTTGGCAACAAGGCCAAGGACGATACTGTTGAAATGCATATTTTCGATACCATCAAAGGCAGCGACTATCTTGCCGATCAGGATGCTGTTGATGTGCTCTGTTCTGAAGCACCCAAGATAATCCGTGAACTTGAAAATATCGGGACTCCATGGTCCAGAATGGAAGACAACACCATTGCCCAGAGGCCTTTTGGCGGAGCAGGTCGTCCACGCTGTTGCTACTGCGCTGATAAAACAGGCCATACCATTCTCCAGACACTCTACGAACAGTGTTTGAGAAAAGGGGTTATCTTTTTTAACGAATATTTTGCACTGAGTCTCTCTGTTCAGGGCAGTCGTTCCAGAGGATTGATGGCTATGAATATGAAGAGCGGCAAGGTTGAGGCCTTTCCAGCCAGGACGGTGATTTTTGCTACCGGCGGCTATGCCAAGATGTATTGGAACCGATCAAGCAATGCGGCAGGCAATACCGGCGATGGTCAGGCCATAGCATACCGGGCAGGTATACCGATGAAAGATATGGAGTTTGTCCAGTTTCATCCAACAGGACTGAGAAAGAGTGGCTTGCTTGTTACAGAAGGTGCCAGGGGAGAAGGTGGCTTCCTTATCAATAAGGATGGTGAACGTTTCATGGCAAGGTATGCCAAAGAAAAGATGGAGCTTGGTCCCCGGGATCTTGTTTCACGCTCGATTGAAACTGAAATTCTTGAAGGAAGAGGGTTTGACAGCCCTGCAGGTAAATATATTCATCTCGATCTTACTCATCTCGGAGCCGATCTCATAAAATCGAGGCTGCCCCAGATACGCGAGATGTCATTGAACTTTGAAGGGGTTGATCCTATTGAGGAGCCGATTCCGGTCAGGCCAACCGCTCATTATTCAATGGGGGGAATTGATACCGACAACTTTGGTCGAACGGTTATGGATGGTGTCTATGCTGCCGGTGAGTGTGCCTGTGTTTCGGTGCATGGAGCAAATCGCCTTGGTGGAAATTCGCTGCTTGACATTCTGGTATTTGGCCGTATTGCAGGTCACACTGCTGCCGAAGAGGCCGGGAAATTTGAACCAGGCAAGATTTCAGAGGAAGAGATTAAAGCGAGTGTTGATGAGCTTAGAAGCAGCATGCAACCCTCCGGTCACTATGAGCGTTATGGCGCACTGCGTGAGGAGCTTGGTCAGACGCTTGCCCTCAATGTTGGTATTTTCAGGGAAGCCTCCTTGTTGAAGCAGGGTATACGAGATATTTCCGAATTGAAAGAGCGCTTTAAAAAAGTCCGCGTCTTTGATTCAAGCGATGTTTTCAACACCAATCTTATGCAGGTGCTTGAACTGAAAAACATGCTTGATCTTGCTGAAACTGTAGCCATTGGCGCTTTGGCCCGAGAGGAAAGCCGGGGTTCTCATACCCGGATAGATTTTCCTGTCCGGGATGACGAAAAGTGGCACAAGCATACCTTGGCGACTCTCGTTAATGGTAAAACCACTCCTGGTGAAAAACCGGTAACGATGGGACGCTATGAACTCCAGGAAAGAACTTATTAATCATTTCGCTCTCATGACGGAAATAATAGATCAGCATCAGGAAGGGAAAAGAGATGTAACCTTCCGGGTTTTTCGCTTTAATCCCCAGGTCGACAGCAAGCCCTATTTTGATGATTATACCATTTCAGCGGAAAGAGGTATTACGGTACTCCGGTCGCTGAATTATATCAAAGAGCATGTTGATCCCTCGCTCAGCTTCAGGGCCTTCTGTCAGGCAGGAATCTGCGGCTCCTGCGGTATGCGGGTTAATGGAACATCCAAGCTTTCCTGCACAAGCCAGGTATGGGATGAGCTCGATAAATGCCGGGAGCCCGGCATCATCAAGGTTGAGCCATTGCGCAGCATGCCGATAATCAAGGACCTTATTGTCGATATGGATCCCCTTGTAGACAAAATGAAGCGTTATTCCAACTGGATTGATTCGACCATGCCACTTGCCGAAATGGGCAAGAAGGAATTTCTTGTTTCAGAAGAGGAGTTTCATCGGTACGATAAGGCGACCGACTGTATTCTCTGTGCATCATGTGTTTCGGAGTGCAGCATTTTAAGAGCCAACAAAGAGTATGTCTCTCCTGCTGTACTGTTGAAATCCTATCGAATGAATGTTGATAGCCGCGATTCCATCCATGACGTGCGTCTTGCCGAACTTGTCAAGGATCATGGCGTCTGGGACTGCACGCACTGCTACCGTTGTCAGGAATCCTGCGTAAAAAGCATTCCAATTATGGAGGCAATTCACTCAATACGCGAAGATGCACTTGAGTGCAGGGGGCCAAAAGATACGAGTGGCGCCAAACATGCCGAAGCCTTTATGGAGGATATTGAAAAGAAAGGGAAACTGGTTGAGGCCACCCTTCCGATCCGCACCAACGGTGTTGTCTGGACGCTGCGGAACCTTCTGCCAATGGCCATGAAAATGATTGTGAAACGCCGGACACCACCGCCACCGCCGCTTGTAAAACCGGCTAAAGGAATAAAAATATTCAGGGCGATGTTCAGGGAGATGAGTGAACATGTAAAGCAGGATCATCTGAAATCTCATAAAAAATAACAAGGGAGAACTGCTGGATGAAGCGATATGCATATTATATGAGCTGCATCAATGAGTCCATGACCAAAGAGGTGGACCGTTCGATCGATTTTTGGCAGAAAGACCTTGGACTTGAGTTCGTTAAACTCCATGAAGGCACCTGCTGCGGGGGGAGTAATCTCGACTATGTCAGCCCGAAACATTTTGCGCTGGTCAACGCACGCAATATTGCACTTGCCGAAAAAATGGGTCTCGATCTCATTGTCTCCTGCAATACCTGCCTGATGACAATCCGTACAGCAAAGAAAAAACTTGATGAAACGCCCGCACTGAAAAAAGAGGTCAATGACATTTTGAAGAAGGAAGGGCTTGAATATCGGGGTACTTCCGAGGTTCGGCATCTCTTGTGGGTATTGGTTGACGATGTCGGTCTGGACACAATCAAGGCCAAGGTAACGGTTCCTCTGAAAAATTATCGCATTGCCCCCTTTTATGGTTGTCATATTCTCAGGCCCTCAACAGTTCTCGGCCGGGACAATCCCCTTGCACCAAGCTCGCTTGACCAGTTGATTGAGGCACTTGGCGGTCAAACCATACCGTTTGAACATAAAAACCGTTGTTGTGGCTTTCATACTCTTCTTGTCGCTGAGGAAGAATCGCTCAACGTTGCTGCCGAGGCGCTTGAAGAGGCGATCAACGCAAAAGCTGATTTTATTGTAACTCCCTGCCCACTTTGCCATACCGTGCTTGATGGCTATCAAGCCAAAGCGCTCAAGCAGGCACATATTGAGAACTCAATTCCTGTTTTTCATATTTCTGAAATGGTCGGCCTTGCCCTTGGCTACACAGCAAAGCAGCTCGGTATCAAAAGGCATATAGTCTGCTGAACCAGTGTCGCCGGGAATGAAGAGGAACAACGCTTTGCGTGCTGATTTGACGGAAAGTTTTAATAAAAGGCTAAAAAACCGTAACTTTGCACTTTTACTTTGCTCTCAGCTGCAGATAGTCGGACGTTCTGAGGGGGATCTTGTTTTGTTAAACCATCAAATTATTGCATTGCATGCTCAAAAATGATCTTTTTCTCCGGGCATTAAAGCGTCAGCCATGTTCCCGGACGCCAATCTGGGTAATGAGGCAGGCCGGACGTTATTTACCGGAGTATCGTGCTGTTAGAGAAAAAACAGATTTCTTGACGCTCTGTAAAACCCCGGAGCTTGCAACCGAGGTAACTATTCAGCCCGTTGAACTGATGGGTGTGGATGCAGCTATTATTTTTTCCGATATTCTTGTCGTGAATGAAGCCATGGGCATGAATGTCGAGATTATCGAATCCAAAGGAATCAGACTTACTCCCCCGATCCGTTCCCAGGCCGATATCGACAAACTGATTGTACCTGATATCGATGAAAAACTCGGTTATGTGATGGATGCACTCCGGATGACCAAAAAAGAACTCGATAACCGCGTTCCTCTTATTGGCTTTACCGGTGCGGCATGGACACTCTTTACCTATGCTGTTGAAGGCGGAGGTTCCAAAAACTATGCATACGCCAAGCAGATGATGTATCGTGAGCCAGCAATGGCCCATGCGCTTCTCGGCAAAATTTCAGGTGTCATTACTGCTTATGTGTTGAAGCAGATCGAAGCTGGCGCCGATGCCATTCAGATTTTTGATTCATGGGCAAGTGCACTCTCCGAGGATGACTACCGCGAATATGCTCTTCCTTACATCAAGGAGACCGTACAGGCGATCAAGGCAAAACATCCTGATACCCCGGTTATTGTTTTTTCAAAGGATTGCAATACCATTCTTTCTGATATCGCCGACACCGGTTGTGATGCCATGGGTCTCGGTTGGGGTATTGATATTGGCAAGGCACGTACTGAAATTAACGATCGCGTTGCCCTTCAGGGTAACCTCGATCCTACAGTGCTTTACGGTACTCCAGCCAGAATCAAGGCTGAAGCTTCCAAGATTCTCAAATCTTTCGGTCAGCATACCGAACATTCCGGCCACGTCTTCAACCTTGGCCATGGTATTCTGCCTGATATGGAGCCTGAACACCTGAAGCTGCTCGTCGAATTCGTTAAAGAAGAGAGCGCTCAGTACCACTAAGCGAATCACTCTTTTCCCGTCTTTTAACTCCGCCTGATGTTATGCATGAGGCGGAGTTTTTTTATTATCAATGCTCATTTGAGTTTTGCAATAAAGCGGCAATATCCGATACGCTCAAACCTGTAAGTTCGGCTATGGCAGCAATATCAATACCTTTACCAGCCATGTTTAATACAATGGCTTTTGATGCTTTTTCGATGCCCTTTTCAATGCCTTTTTCAATATTTTTTTCTGCTCCAGAGGCGATGATGCTCGCTACATCGGCAAAAGATTGCATGCGAACCTCATAGACTTGACGCTCTTCTTCATTAAACATGCGATCAATAGCCGCAATTGCTTTTACGATATTTTTGTCGGACGCCAGCTCTTTTGGCGTATGCTCCTGGTCAAGCTGATGCGCTGTCGTTAAAAAGCTGCTCCAACGATCAAGCGCCGTTGTAATTTGATGGGCTGTTTTGTTGAACTTTTTTAACTCGATATAATGTAGTTCGAAAACATCGTGCAGTTTATCATCTTTGCCGGTGGCGGTATTGATGATTTTATAACAACTGTGAACTTCCTCTGTATCAGGCACAAAGTCGTAATCGAGGATGTTGATGCTGATGGTTTTCTGCAGCTCTTTGTACATCATACCTTCACTGAGCTGTTCAGTCACCAGTTTTGCCCAATAGAAAATGGCCCGCTTGTCGAAATGGCGGTCTTCGCTGATCTGCATTTCGATGTTGAACCAGCGCCCATTTTCAGCTTTGGCCTTTATATAGAGTATGGAGAGTTTTCCTGCCCGGTAATCTGCCAGGCTATAGGGATTTTTCAATTCAACTTCCACCACCTGCTCCTCTTCGGAGACAATAGCGTTGATCAAGGAGATAAGTAAATCCTTGTTCTCTTCGCTGCCAAAGAGTTTTTTGAAGGCGAAATCAACACGGGGATTTATTTTACACACGGCTGTATCCTGTTCATAATCAAGAAACGGTAAAAAATGGTTTGCCGGCATTGAACGGCAACACCGCAAATTTACGTTGAATAAAATATAACAATTTTTTTGCTGTAAGCACTCATGCTGATGCCGTTACTGTTACTTCGATCTATCAGAACGGAAATCTGAATAGAAGTGCAACAGAATAAAATACTTTCGGCTGCTGAAGTGATTGAAGAGCTGATCACCATCAGTCGGAAGATTGTTGCCTCGTTTTCTGACGCGATGCCGCTGGATTAGAATCATTACAGTTCTGTTCATTCACCATTGGTCGCGCTTAGTTGCGTGTCCGATTTGTCCGAAAAGCCGATCTGGTAGGATCTTTTGGATTTTCATTATATTAATTGCTTGTGTCAGGTAACATATTTTTAACATCGATTTTATGACCAAGCAATGCTGCTGTTCCGACAGTCTTACCGATCGGACTCGTTTAGAGGAGGTTGTTCTTGATACAATGCTTTACAGCGCCCGACTCAAAGAGAGTGTGGCGCGCCAGAACAGTACGGTTATTGTTGCCATGGCAACAATGATTGCCGATACGTTTGAGGCTGGCGGGAAGGTTCTTCTCTGTGGTAATGGAGGGAGTGCTGCTGATGCCCAGCACCTTGCAACAGAGCTGACTATCCGTTATCGCAGCACTGTTCAGCGACCGGCACTTCCGGCTATTGCGCTTTCAACCGATACATCGGCTATTACGGCTGGGGCGAACGATCTTGGGTACGATGCGGTCTTTGCCAGGCTGGTTGAGGCTTATGGCCGTGAGGGGGATATTCTGTTTGGCCTATCTACCAGCGGAAACAGTAAAAGTGTGGTCAATGCTCTCGGCTATGCGCAACAGCATGGCATGAAAACCATTGCCCTTCTTGGCGGTGACGGTGGAGTATTGAAGGGAGCTGCTGACCTTGAAATTATTGTGCCTCATTCAGGTTCCGCAGATCGGGTACAGGAGTGCCATATTACGATAGGACATGTTATTATAGATCTTGTTGAGCGGTTACTTGGGTATTGCCATTCGTAGAAATAACTAAAAAAAGAAGATTGCCATGCAGATTAAACAGATTGAAGGTTTATTGAGTGCAAAGGATACAAGATTTGCCCTGGTTGTGTCGCGTTTTAACGATTTTATTGGTCAGAAGCTTGTAGAGGGTGCTGTAGACTGTATTCGCCGTCACGGAGGATCGGAGGAAAATATTACAATCGTTCGTTGCCCCGGAGCGTTTGAACTTCCATTGGTTGCCAAGAAGGTGGCTGTTACTGGTAACTATGATGCGATCATTACGCTTGGTGTTATTATCAGAGGTTCCACGCCGCACTTTGATGTTATTGCTGCCGAAGCTGCTAAGGGCATAGCGCAGGTTGCCCTTGATACAATGATCCCGATCTCTTTTGGGGTTCTTACTACAGAAAATATTGAACAGGCTATAGAACGTGCAGGAACGAAGGCTGGCAACAAGGGCTTTGATGCTGCCATGACGGCTATTGAGATGGTGAATCTCTACCGGCAGATTTAGTTGTTGCTGTAACGCGTGAGATTGTTCTCGATGATTTTTGAAGAGGTATTCATAAGCTCTTCTGCTGTATTGAATTGTGATGGCTGAAGAGGGGGGGCGATGATTATCCTGATTTTTCCCTTGTGGATTTTAAGGCTTTTTTTCGGGGTGATGAGATGACTGCCTATGATGGTGACGGGCAGTACCGGAGCGCCACCCTTTTGGGCTACAAGAAAAGCGCCCCGCTTGAAGGGAAGCAGTTTTCCGTCGACTGATCGGGTGCCTTCGGGGAAAATATGGACGGAACGGCCGCTTTTCAGGACTTCTGATGCAGCAAGAAGGCTCTTCACTGCCTCTCGGTTCTGTCCCCTCTTGATCATGATAAATCCAGCCTTCTTTATTACTCTGCCGAAGAGTGGTACTTTTCCGATCTCTTCTTTTGCAAGCATTCTGATATTGAGGTTAAGGGTTCCAATCAGAAGAGGAATATCAGCCATACCGGCATGGTTGCTTATAACAAGGTAGTTCAGGTCGGGATTGTAATTTTCCCGGCCTTCAATATCAATGGAAATACCAAAAAGTTTTATGTTTAAACGACTCCACCAGGCAGCTATTTTATTGAAGCTATCTCCGGTTGGATCTACAAGATTTATAAAAAAGGAGTAAATCAATCCGAAGAAAGTGATAGGTATCAGGACAAAAATAAATAAAAGTGTTCTAAAGTTCATTCTAACCAGGTTAAGAGGGTTATGTGTCAAGGCCAGTGAGAAAAGAGGCAAGCTCACTGTACTCTGAACTTATTGTGGTAGCCTGTTTCTTTTTTTCGAGCACTTCAAGCAGACGAGCAGGTATCTCGATCTCTTTGTCGAGTGCATCCTGAAGAACCTCAAGAAATTTTGCAGGATGGGCAGTTGACAGGACAATGCCAGCTTTTTTCCCATTGCTCTCTGTGGTTCGGTGCCTCTCAAGAGCGCGGAACGCAACGGCACTATGTGGATCCATGATATAGGCAAATCGATCGTACACCGACCTGATTGCTGCAAAAGTCTCTTCATCCGAAACCGCAATGCCGGTGATATCTTTGCTCATGGATGCACGGTCGTTGTGGTAGAAATACCTCAGACGTGCGAAATTGCTTGGATTGCCTACGTCCATTGCTGTTGAGCGTGTTGTGATTGTGGGACGTGGGTCGTAGCGCCCCTCATCAAGATATCGCGTCACGCTGTCGTTGGCATTTGAAGCAGCTATAAAGTGACCTATCGGAAATCCCATCCGTTTTGCCAAAACGCCAGCAGTAAGATTTCCGTAATTGCCGCATGGAACAGAAAAGAGAGGCTCACTGAAGCCATAGAGCTCCTTGAGCTGAAGGGCTGCCCAGGCATAGTAGAATGACTGGGGGATCAGTCTCGATATATTGATCGAGTTGGCTGAGGTGAGGGTCAGTTGTTCTTTAAGGGTTGGATCGATAAAGGCCTGCTTGACCATGCGCTGGCAGTCATCGAAATCGCCGTTGACTTCAAGGGCATGGACATTGCCTCCGGCAGTAGTCAGCTGCTGTTCCTGCAGGCGGCTGACCTTGCCTGAAGGATAGAGCAGAACAACCCTTGTATTGGGAATACCCTGAAATCCGTAAGCAACGGCGCTGCCTGTATCTCCTGATGTTGCAACCAGTACGGTAATAAGCTTCTCCTCTTCTGCTGCAAAATAGCCGGTCAGTCGGGCAAGAAACCTTGCGCCGTAATCCTTGAAGGCCAGTGTGGGCCCGCAGAAAAGCTCTTCTATAAAGGTATCACTGTCAAGCTTGACAATCGGAGTCTCAAAAGGATAGCAGCTTTCGATCATATCGCTGAGCTGGTCGAGGGGTATTTCACCTCCAATAAACTTTTTTGCAATGGCAAAGGCGATATTGTTGAAGCTTGCGCCTTCAAGCAGTGCCAACTCATCCGGTGAAAATCGTGGTATCTCAGATGGGATGTAAAGGCCGCCGTCTGGAGCAAGTCCTTCAAGGGTGGCTTTTTTTATGGAAACAGGTATGGATGATTTATTGGTGCTGAAATAGATCATGATATAATGGTGCTCTCAATTGATGATGGTTCTTGCACTATTCTTGCCCCTTCCTTGCAGATAGGTGAGACCCACATGTCGGCCATAAGATGGGCTTTTGAATGGAGAAATGCCTCCTGCATGGCTAGCCCTACAGCAAGCGCTGTTTTTTCAGAAGAAGAAAACGCAAAAAGTGATGGGCCTGAGCCAGCAATGCTGCATCCGAGTGCGCCGGAATCGAGAGCGGCCTGTTTGACTTCAAAAAAGCCAGGAATCAGAGGAGCGCGTTTCGGTTCAGCGATAACGTCAACCAGCGATCGCCCGATAAGGTCATAGTCAGAGGTGAGCAGGCCGGTTACAAGAGCCCCTACATTGCCCCATTGCTGTGTTGCTGTTTTAAGCGGAATGCTTGTGGGTAGCACTGATCGGGCATAGGAGGTGCGCAGTTCGGTATGGGGATGTACCAGCGAACAGTAAAGGTTTTCAGGTGACGGGATTGTAATGAGGTCAAGCGGTGAATAGCTTCTTATAAGCACGAAATTGCCGAGAATTGCAGGTGCAGCATTGTCAGCATGGGCTGATCCGCAGGCAACCCGCTCTCCTTCAATGGCGAAGTGTACCAGTTCCATTTTCGAACAGGGGTGACCCATCAACTCGTTTGCTGCAACCAGTGCTGCTGCCGCGCTTGCCGCGCTGCTTCCCATACCGCTGCTGAGTGGCAGGTGCTTTATAAGCTCAAGGGAGATATGACCGGTAAAGTCAATCTGTTTATGAGTACGGATGTATTCAAGAAACTTCAGAACAACAAAGCTTGAAGTGTTTTTTTTGGGGTCAAGAGGCAGCGCTCCGCCATCGCCAGTGATGCTGGTTATAGAAACCGGAGAGCCGGACTCTATTTCATCGGAAAGGGTTAAAATGACTTCATCACCGGGCTCGGTAATGGCAAAACCCAGGACATCAAAGCCACAGGCAACATTTCCGACGGTTGCTGAAGCGAATCCTTTGACAGTTTTCATACCGTTTTGTGCGAACAAAATTCCTGTAGGTGTTGGTGTAGGATTAAAACAAATAAAAAGAGTATAGGCTCAAATGAGAGAGAGAATTTGAATAACTAAAAGCTTTTCATTAAATTTGAGTTTTCATCTTTTGGAATGGTAATCGTCCGTTGGACTTTCAAAAGAAGGTAAGCAGAATCTTTCTCTTTTCTTAAACAAATAACCAAGCGGAATAAGATATGTCTATAACAGTCAGGCCTGATGAGGTTTCATCCATACTTCGCAAGCAGCTTGCCGGTTTTGAATCCGAAGCAGACGTTTATGATGTGGGAACAGTGCTGCAGGTTGGCGACGGTATTGCCCGTGTTTACGGCTTATCGAAGGTCGCCGCAGGAGAGCTTCTTGAGTTTCCCAATAAAGTGATGGGGATGGCTTTGAACCTTGAGGAAGACAACGTTGGCGCAGTATTGTTTGGTGAATCAACTCTGGTAAAAGAAGGCGATACCGTTAAAAGAACCAGCATGCTTGCTTCAATTCCCGTTGGCGAAGCTATGCTTGGCAGGGTCATCAATCCGCTCGGAGTACCGATTGATGGCAAAGGCCCTATTGAAACCCAGATTCGTCTGCCTCTCGAACGCAGGGCTCCCGGTGTCATTTACCGTAAATCAGTTAATGAGCCGCTCCAGACAGGCCTCAAGGCTATCGATTCAATGATTCCTATTGGTCGCGGACAGCGCGAACTGATCATCGGAGATCGTCAGACAGGAAAAACAGCGGTTGCGCTTGATACGATCATCAACCAGAAAGGTAAAGGGGTTTATTGTATCTATGTTGCGATTGGACTGAAAGGTTCAACTGTGGCTCAGGTTGTCAATACCCTTGAAAAATATAACGCGATGGAGTATACCACCGTTATTTCTGCAACAGCATCTGATCCTGCCCCGCTGCAGTTTATCGCTCCGTTTGCCGGTGCAACTCTTGGCGAATATTTCCGCGATACCGGTCGCCACGCTCTTGTTGTCTATGATGATCTTTCTAAACAGGCTGTTGCCTACCGTCAGCTCTCCCTGCTTCTTCGTCGTCCGCCGGGACGCGAGGCATACCCTGGCGATGTTTTTTATCTGCACTCCCGTCTACTTGAAAGAGCTGCAAAAATTACAGACGATATCGAAGTTGCACGGAAGATGAACGATCTTCCTGATGTTTTGAAGCCTATCGTGAAGGGAGGCGGAAGTCTTACCGCGTTGCCGGTTATTGAAACCCAGGCTGGAGACGTTTCTGCATATATTCCGACCAATGTAATTTCTATTACTGATGGTCAGATTTTTCTTGAATCAAACCTCTTCAACGCCGGTCAAAGACCCGCTATCAACGTTGGTATATCGGTATCCCGAGTTGGTGGAAGTGCCCAGATCAAGGCAATGAAAAAGGTTGCTGGTACTCTTCGTCTCGATCTTGCCCAGTTCCGTGAACTCGAAGCCTTCTCGAAATTCGGTTCTGACCTCGATAAAACAACCAAGGCACAGCTGGACAGGGGTGCGAGGCTTGTGGAAATTCTCAAGCAGGGTCAGTATATCCCAATGCCGGTAGAAAAACAGGTTGCCATTGTTTTCCTTGGTACCCAGGGATTGCTCGATACGGTTGATTTACGTTTTATCCGCAAGTTTGAGGAGGAGTTTTTAAGCATGCTTGAGATCAAGCACAACGATATCCTTAAATCCATTGCAGAGAAAGGTACATTGGAGACCGATGCAGCAAACAAGCTCAAGGAGGTTGCTGTCAAGTTTGTAAACACCTTCAAGGAAAAAAACAAGGCGTAAGGAGAGAGAGAGAGAGGGTTTTTAAGCAATTTATTAACAGTCCCGTAATACATGCCTACATTAAAGGATATACGTGTACGAATCAAAGGGGTAAAGTCTACACAGCAGGTCACCAAGGCAATGAAGATGGTGGCCGCTGCAAAGCTGAGAAGGTCTCAGGAAAGGGCTGTCATGGCTCGACCTTATGCCGCGAAGCTGAAGGATATGCTTGGTTCCTTGTCTTCAAAGGTTGATACTTCGCTCAACCCCTTGCTTTCGGGCCGTTCTGAGGTCAACAAAGTGCTTGTGATTCTTATCACTTCCGATCGAGGCCTTTGCGGTGCATTTAATACTAATATCATCAAGGTTGCATACAAAACTATTCATGAGGACTTCGCCGATATTCACAGCAAGGGCGGAGTCAGCTTGATTTGTGCTGGCTCCCGTGGTTTTGACTTTTTCAGAAAAAGAGATTACAAGATTGTCAAGGGCTACCCAGCGGTTTTTCAGAACCTCGATTTCAGTACGGCAAAAGAGATTGCCGATACCGCATCAGGTATGTATCTGCGAGGCGAAGTTGACAGGGTGATTGTGGCCTACAATGAATTCAAATCGGTACTTGCGCCGAATCTGAAAGCTGAGCAGCTTCTGCCGATTTCTCCTGAAACGACAACCAAGACAACCAAAGAGAGTAGCAGTGACTATATCTATGAGCCATCACCATCAGCTATCATTGATGTGCTGGTACCAAAGCATCTCAATACCCAGATATGGAGAATGATGCTTGAATCGAATGCGGCAGAACAGGCTGCTCGTATGTCAGCCATGGATTCAGCCACCGAAAACGCAAAGGATCTTCTGAGGGTACTCAATATCAGTTACAACCGTGCCAGACAGGCTGCCATCACTACTGAGCTTAGTGAAATTGTTGCAGGTGCAGAAGCATTGAGTAACTGATCAGAGCATTTCAGGATAAAACCAATGATTTCAAGCGCCTGCAAGGGCGCTTTTTTTTTATATTTTATACGGTAATGATTTAGTGTACATCTCATTTTATAGTCAATGAAGGCATAGGCAGGAGCATGAAGATATACAAGTTTGGGGGTACCTCTCTGGGGTCGGCAGGGCGGGTTAAAAAAGTTGCCGCTATTATTGCCGCTGGATTGGAGAAGAGCAAGATTGTTGTTGTGGTTTCGGCTATTCATCGGGTTACCGATCTTTTGCATGAGTCAGCTACAAAAGCCTGCAGTGGTGAGAGCGGATATAGAAGTATACTTGATGAGCTCGATCATCTCCATCTCTTGATAGCCGGTGAACTTTTTTCTGGAGAGATTCTTGAAAAGGTTACCGTGGCCATACGTTCCGAACTTGCCGATCTTAATGATATTGTACACGGCGTTTTTCTGCTCAGGGAGCTTTCTGAAAAAAGCCTGGCTCTGGTGCTTGGTTTCGGTGAACGTCTTTCAGCCCGGATGGTCAGCAGCTATCTTCAGGAACACTCTATGGCATCGTTTTATCTTGATGCCCGCGAATTGATCGTGACCGATACCAATTATGGGGATGCTCTGGTTGATACTCATGCCTCCGAACTGAAAATCAGAAAACACCTTGCACTGTTTGACGGTGTTCCTGTCGTAACCGGATTTATTGCTGCGGCACCTGATGGTACGTTGACGACGCTGGGTCGTGGGGGCTCTGATTATACAGCTTCAATTCTTGGTGCCGCACTGGGTGCCGCTGAAATCTGGATATGGACCGATGTTGACGGCTTTTTCAGTGCAGACCCAAAACGGGTACGTGATGCAAGGATTCTGCCTTTTATAACCTATGCTGAAGCTATGGAGCTCTCTCATGCAGGTGCCAGAGTGCTTCATCCTCTTGCTGTTCAACCTGCCATGAAAGCAGGCATTCCAGTGCTGATAAAAAATTCTTTTAATACGGCAGCTGAGGGGACAAGAATTGAAAGTTCCATTCCTTCAGAAATCAGCCGAACTTTGCCGGTAACCGGACTTTCATCGATCAACAAAGTTGTTCTCCTGAATCTTTCAGGAAGCGGTATGGTTGGCGTTCCAGGCATTGCATCACGATTGTTCAGCTGCCTTGCCCAGCATCGTATCAACATAATATTTATATCTCAGGCTTCAAGTGAACAGTCGATCACCCTTGCCATTAATCCCACGCAAGCTGTAAAGGCAAAAAAAATCCTTGAGGAAGAGTTTACAAGTGAAATTGTATTCCGCCAGATAGATCCTCTCGTGATCCGTCGAAACCTTGCCATGATCGCTGTGGTTGGCAATAACATGTCGGGCCACCCAGGTGTCTCTGCACAGTTGTTTGAAACGCTCGGAAAAAATGGTATCAATGTCATTGCCGTTGCCCAGGGGGCCAATGAGATGAATATCTCTCTTGTCATAGACAGCCATAATGAGGATAAGGCACTGAACTGCATTCACCAATCGTTTTTCCTCTCACAGCGCAAGGTGCATATTTTTATTGCTGGTACGGGTACTATTGCAAAAAGCCTGATCGGTCAGATCAGCGCCCATCGTCTGAACCTGCAGAAGGATAACGATCTTGATGTGGTGGTCTGCGGGATGGCTAATACCAGAAATATTGCGCTCGACGATAACGGGATTAATCTTCAGGATTGGCAGTCAGCTCTTTTGCCAAGAACTGAGCACCATGATATAGAAGGCTATCTTCAGCTTATCAAGGAAAGAAATCTGCATAATACCATTTTTGTAGATTGTACAGCAAGCGCCAAGGTTGCGGAGGTCTATCCCGATCTTTTGCTTGCCAATATTTCCGTGGTAACAGCAAACAAACTCGGCATGGCAGGGTGCAGGCCACTCTACCAGAGAATAAGGGATGCCCAGCGGAAAAGCAATGCCCGCTTTCTTTATGAAACCAATGTTGGTGCCGGACTACCCATTATCAACACGTTGAATGACCTTAAAAACAGCGGTGACAAAATTATCAGTATCGAAGGTGTTCTCTCTGGAACACTGAGTTTTATTTTCAATGAACTCCGCAAAGGCGGTCTCTTCAGCGACATAGTCCGTCGTGCGCAACAGGCAGGCTATACCGAGCCCGATCCGAGAGATGACCTTTCAGGTGCTGATTTTGCCCGGAAGTTTTTGATCCTTGGCCGTGAACTCGGATATAACCTGGAGTATGGCGATGTTGTTTGCGAGACTCTTGTGCCTCAAGAGTATCGTGAAAATATGGCGGTTGCTGATTTTCTTGACCGGTTATCCAGCGTTGACGGCTGGTATGCCGATGCAATAGAGAGTGCAGCAAAAGATGGCATGACCATAGCCTATGCTGGTGAGATCCGGGATGGAAAGGCAAGCATCGGGGTAAAAAGGGTGCCGCTTTCAAGTCCTATCGCTGGTCTCAGCGGATCTGAAAATATGGTGGTCTTCACCACTGAGCGCTATCGGGCGACTCCTCTTGTTGTGCGGGGACCTGGCGCAGGCGGTGAGGTTACAGCAGGAGGTGTTTTTGCAGATATCCTGCGTATTGCAAGCTATCTGGTTTAGGAGAACGATCTATGCGTGCAGAAATTGTTTCTGTTGGGGATGAACTGCTTAAAGGTCAGAGGGTAAATACCAATGCAGCTTTTATGGCTGTGGCGCTTTCCGGTATTGGAGTTCCTGTCGGAAGAATTGTGTCATGCCCGGATATTGAAGAGGAGATGGTTTCGGTGTTTGCCGAATCACTTGAACGGGCCGATATTGTGCTTGTGACGGGCGGTCTTGGACCTACCCGGGATGACCGTACACGGAAAGCAGTGCAGCAACTTCTTCATAGAGGGCTTGAAATGAGCAAGGATGCCTATGAGAATCTTGCCGGCAGGATGAAAAAAAGAGGATTGGAGTTGTCGGCTTCACTCCGCGATCAGGCTATGGTGATTGAAGGATCCCATGTTATTGCAAATACCAAAGGAACTGCGGCAGGGATGATTATTCGGTGCGGCGAACGCTTTTACGATCATTATCTGGTGCTGATGCCGGGTGTTCCATCAGAAATGCAGGCCATGATGGAGCTTACTGTCATTCCTTATTTCGCATCACTCTCTTCCTTGGTTATTCGTCATACTCCAGTAAAAACACTTGGCATTGGCGAGTCAACCCTTGCAGAGATGATTGTGGATATTGAAAACCATTTGCCGGAGGGAACAACCCTTGCCTATCTGCCACATGCTGCAGGAGTTAACCTTATGATCACTACTCTTGGGCAGGACGAGGATGCGGTTGATCGCGATAACCGCAACGTCGTTGATGCCATTGTCGAGAGGGCCAGCAAATATATCTATTCGACCAGTGAGGTTACTCTTGAAGCCACGATAGGTGCTATGCTTTTAGCGACAGGAAAGAGTATTGCTGTTGCTGAATCCTGCACTGGCGGACTTGTTGCAAGCCGGTTGACCGATGTTCCAGGGTCATCTTCCTATTTTCTTCAGGGTTTTGTTGTCTACAGCAACCAGGCAAAACAGAAGAGTCTTGGTGTGCCAAAGGAGCTTATCGAATCGTTCGGAGCTGTCAGTGAAGAGGTTGCGCGAGCAATGGCCACAGGATGCCTTGAAAAAAGCGGGGCTGATTATGCTGTTTCTACTACGGGTATTGCCGGGCCGGGGGGTGGAACGGCTGAAAAACCGGTCGGCATGATTTGTCTGGCGATTGCAAATAAACGGTCAGGCAGTGTGCTTTCCAAAACACTCTTTATGCAGGGAGATCGTGAACGCAATAAACTTCGCTTCAGCGAAGCTGCTCTTCGTGAACTTTGGGAGTGCTTGCGGAACAAGTAATGGTTGAGTCAGCAATGATGATCAATTGTATAATTTATTCTCATTTTCATAAAAAAGACGCTGTTTAATCGATAACTTGCATAACGAATAAATTTTTTCAAAGTCGTTTACGAAAAGATAAATAGTTCTTATGATCACGTATGGCAAAAATTGCAAGATTACCTGATAGAGTAGCGAACAAAATTTCAGCCGGTGAAGTCGTTCAGCGGCCAGCTTCAGTTGTTAAAGAGCTTCTTGAGAATTGTATTGACGCTGGAGCAGATAAAATAACTGTTGCCATAAAGGATGCCGGAAAGGAGCTGATCCGGATTGTGGATAATGGTGCCGGGATGTTGCGGGAAGATGCGCTTTTGTGCGTAGAGCGTTTCGCAACCAGCAAAATTACAAGTGTTGAGGATCTGGACTCTCTTCTTAGCCTTGGTTTCAGGGGTGAAGCACTTGCAAGCATCTCTTCTGTTTCGCATTTTGAACTGAAAACCCGTACAGCAAAAGAGACGCTTGGTTTGAGGCTCCGTTACGAGGGAGGAGTCCTTGCCGAAGAGTCGGGGGTACAGGGAGAGCAGGGGACAACCATCAGCGTCAGGAATCTTTTTTACAATGTGCCTGCCCGCAGGAAGTTTCTGAAGTCTAACGCTACCGAGTTTCAGCATATTTTTGAAATTGTCAAATCCTTTGCTCTGGCATACCCTGATATTGAGTGGCGAATGTACAGTGATGACGAGGAGCTCTTTCATGTCAAGACACCGGATATTCTGGAACGGCTCAATGTTTTTTACGGTAATGATTTTGCTGCCAGCATGATTGAGATCTCTGAGGAGAATGATTACCTCTCGATCAGGGGATTTCTTGGCAAGCCAGTCATGCAGAAACGCCGAAAGCTGGAGCAGTATTTTTTTATAAATCGTCGGGTTGTTCAGAACCGGATGCTTTCACAGGCAGTTCAGCAGGCTTATGGTGACCTTCTCGTAGAACGCCAGACCCCTTTTGTACTTCTTTTTCTTGGCATAGACCCTTCACGGGTTGATGTAAACGTACATCCTTCAAAGCTCGAGATCCGGTTTGATGATGAGCGCAATGTGCGCAACATGTTTTATCCGGTTATAAAACGGGCAATCCAGCTACACGATTTTTCTCCTGATCTTACCAGCAATGATAGCGATGAATTCAATGTTGCACCCTCCCGTGAATCGGCCTTTAAAAAACTTGCTTTCCAGGAGATACCGTCACGGTCTGTAACAACAGATGCTCTCTATGCAAATTATCGTGAAGGTGCCTTTCTTCACTCACCTCTTCCACGCTCTGCTTCCCCGCAGCAGTGGGACATGTTTTTACCTCCGCCTGTTTCCGGAATTGCCAACCCGGAGCCTGAGTTGCGGGAGGGGGATGAGGTACTTTCATCCCTTCTGCTCTCTCATCTCCATGATGATGAAGCTATTCCCAACCCTAAAGAATCTGAGCCAAAAATCTGGCAACTGCATAACAAATACCTTATCTGCCAGATCAAGACAGGAGTGATGATCATTGATCAGCATGTGGCTCATGAAAGAGTGTTGTACGAACGTGCGGTTGATGTTATGAACCAGAATGTTCCAAACTCACAGCAATTGCTTTTTCCACAGAAGGTTGAGTTTCGTATGTGGGAGTATGAGATTTTTGAGGAAATCCGTGAAGATCTCGACAGGCTTGGCTTCAATTTAAGGAAGTTCGGCAAGCAAACCGTCATGATTGAGGGAGTTCCCCAGGATGTGAAACCAGGCTCTGAGGTTACTATTCTTCAGGATATGATTGCTGAATATCAGGACAACGCTTCCCGGCTCAAGCTCGATAAACGTGACAATCTTGCAAAGTCCTATTCATGCCGTAACGCCATAATGGCCGGGCAAAAGCTCAACCTTGAAGAGATGCGGACACTGATTGACAACCTCTTTGCAACCCGTGAGCCCTACTCATGTCCGCATGGCAGATCAGTTATTATCAAGCTCTCCCTTGATCAGCTCGATCGGATGTTCGGAAGAAAATAACAAGAAGGTTGCAAGTTTGTTCAAAAATAGTAAATTTGAACCCATGCCCTTGTAGCTCAGTGGATAGAGCAACAGTTTCCTAAACTGTAGGTCGGCGGTTCGAGTCTGCCCGAGGGCACTTGTTCTCCTTTTAGCCATTCTGGTATTCATCAGCTCTGCGGTCACCATTGATGCCGAACCGGCAAAGAATTTCTCACTTCATGTCCTTCCTATTTGGTATTTTACTGCCGTAAATATTTTTATTGGTAGCCTTTAATTGTCAGGACAGATGAAGCTTGTCAGAATTATACTCAGCACTCTCCTGTTGCTTTTCTTTGCCGATATTGCGCGATACTTTGTTTTTCCTGATATAGGAAAACTTGTCGAAGAGAATCCGGCAAAAACAGCTTTTATGGAGAACCGTGAGGCTGAATGGAAAGAGGCAGGGCTCAACGAAAAAAAAATACACAAGAAGTGGGTATCGCTGCACAATGTTTCTCCAAACCTTATTAAAGCTGTTCTGATTGCTGAAGACGACAAGTTCTGGAAACATGCAGGATTTGATTACCAGGCAATTGAGCGATCAATAGAAAAAGACATTGCAGCAAAACAATTTAAAATGGGTGGTAGTACGATCAGCCAGCAGCTTGCAAAAAATCTCTATCTCTCCTCTTCAAAAAACCCGGTTCGCAAAATCAAGGAGGCCATTCTAACCTGGAGAATTGAAAAAACACTTTCAAAACGCCGGATTCTTGAGCTCTATGTAAACCTTGTTGAATGGGGTGACGGAATTTTCGGAATTGATCAGGCCGCGCGCCACTACTTCGGTGTCACTCCAGCACGGTTAACCGCACAACAGGCTTCAAAACTTGCGGCGATACTTCCGAACCCGATCAAATTTTCTCCTACAGGATCTTCTTCCTATGTTCGTAATCGTTCCAGAATCATCTATGCCATCATGCGAAAGAGGGGAATCTTTGTACCTGATTACAAGGAGGTTATGACCGTTACGCCTGATATCGTACCGGTGGATTCAGTTGTTGTTGGTGTTCCGGAGTCTCTGATTGATCACGCACTCTCAGCCGATAGCACTTCAGGCAAGGTATCTGAAGATAAGAGGGATATTCCTGCCGGAAAAGGAGATGGTGTTCTTCCTGAAACTCCAGCCCGCGAGGAGAAGCCCTGAAGAAAACAATGAGTAAAAAAGGAAAACGCACAGTGTTCTGTGCGTTTTCCTGTAGAGCGTAATCAGTGATCTGCTTTTTTATTCATTGTAAGGTTCAAACAATGTTTTGTCAACTCCGCAGACAGGACAGACCCAATCATCTGGCAAGCTCTCGAAGGGAGTTCCTGCTTCAATTCCGCTGTCAAGATCGCCAAATTCAGGATCATAGACATAGCCGCAAGGTACACAAACCCATTTTCCCATAAAATTATTCTCCGGTTTAATTAAGAGTTATCTGAATTGTAAATGATGATACGTAAAAAAAATAGCCAATGAGCACTCTTGTTTGGCATGATGTTTAAATAAAGCGAAAGTGCCTTTAAAAAGTTCTTTGCCATGCATACAAAAAAATGTCCTTGCGGGTATCTGTCACTGGGGCGGAGATGTTCTTGGGGCGTGTAATACTTTGAACTCTCTCGAACCTTATGTATCTTTTCTACGCTGTTCTTTCTGTGTTCCCAATCCCTGTTGCCGAGAATCAGATTTTTATCCACTCCGTCAACCCGGCAAAGCATGAAAATAAACACTTACATCATCTGCGTTGGCTTATTCGCATTCATAAGCACGTTTTTTTATCCTTCTTCCAGCTTTTGTGGCAGGCCAGCCATAACCTTTAATGGTGACAGCTTTAATAATGCCGCTGGCAATGTGAAGGTGCAACAAAAAACGATTATTGTTCCTGCTGCAAAACAGAGTTCAGATGTTGAGAAGCGCAAAACAGTACCATTCGACAAGCGTATTGCCGCTTTAGGGGAAAAAATAGAAAGCCACAATTTGCAGGAGATCAAAAGTGACCCTTTTTTCAAGATTTTTGCGCTGAACAAATATGGTAAGGAGCTTGATCAGCTCGATAGTTCCACGATGGCAACTATATGGGAAGAGTTATCGCAATATCTGGTTGAAATCAAGATGGCCGAGGCAAACTCCCAGCAGGTCAAGCTGGGAACCGTTAACGAAGAACTTAAAGCTTACTATTCCAAAATAGATCAGGCAAGAAACGACTTTAACTACCCTGAAGTCAATCGATTCTTGCAAGCGTTTCTGGAAAAGCATAAAGAGATAAGCAAGCAGGATATTGCAAAAATTTATTATTTGCAAGGCCAGAACTATGAGCTGCAAATCAAATACCCTGAAGCCGAAAGATATTATAGAAAAGCCGTAGCAATGGAAGAGCAAAATCCGTTATATCTTCAGGCTCATGCATATATACTCCAAAACCTGCGTCGCTACCCTGAAGCCGAACAGAGTTTTCGTCGAGTGCTGGGAATTAATGAAAAACAATTAGGTATAGCGTCAGCAAATGTTGCGATTACCCTGCACTATCTGGCAAAATTACGGCACATTCAACTCAAATACGCTGAAGCAGACTCGCTTTTCCGTCGTGCGCTGACAATTAATGAAATTATTATGGGTAGTGAACGTCCTAATGGCACCTCTTCTCTGAATAATCTGGTGGGATTATTGGGAGGGAAAGATAAAACGGTCGAGGCTGAGTTGTTTTTTCGTAAAGTCATTAAAATTGATGAAAAGCAGTTGGGCAATGCACACCCGTCGTTGGCCATTAACCTCTACAGTTTGGCAAGATTGCTGCAATATCAAGGCAAAAACGCTGAAGCGGAGCAGCTGTATCGCCGTGCGCTGGCTATTGATGAGAAAGCGTTGGGCAAGGATCATCCCAGCACAGTAATCATCCGAAACCATCTCAGCGCTCTTCCCAGGTAAGCTGCCATTCTTGCCGGTATTCAAAAAAACCGCTTGCGCAGTCCATTATTACAGCAGGATTGGCAAAATATTTAATCAATTTATAAGCGTTTATTAATGTTCCGTTAAGCTTTGATGAGCTAAATTACTCCGTAACAAGTTTCGTAATGATTCTGCTTAAGGGGTTAGTTGTGTTGTGTGGAAGAGGCTTGATTTCAATCCTTTGAGAGGGGTTAAATCAGGCCTCTTTTTTTATCAATATATCCTTGATAGGATTGAGCGGTCGAACAGCAATAACCATAGGGAAGCAAAATATGAAGCAGTCACAGGCTCCTCACTCTCATGATGTTAAGAGGGTGATAGTTATAGAGGAAGATCAATCCCTTAAAAAAGGCATTGTCACATATCTGGAGATGGACGGGTATGAAGTCACTGGTATAAGCTCAGCGCAAGAATTTTTTCAGCAGTTCACTAATCAACCCTTCGCTGTGGCAATCCTCGATGTCGACATGCCCGACCAAACCGGTCTGGCCCTTGCCAGATATCTCCGAAACAATACTGATATGCGCATCGTTACGCTTACGAACTATCCCCTTTCCAATAACAGGAAAGCTTGTTTGAAAGCCGGAGCTGATGTCTATCTCGAAAAGCCTGTCAATTTACGGCTTTTATCTGCCAGTGTTGGAGTTCTTTTCCCGTGTATTGAGCGGTCACTATTATAGCGGAAGAAATGCATGAATACCACCCTCTCAGCTTCATAGCCTCAGCCACACGTTCAACAGCTACAATGCAGACGGCAAGTCGGTTATGCACCTTATGAATTTGGCCTGTTTGTTCCACAGTAAGGAATGCAGTTTTAATTTTCTTGTCCAGTGGTTAGGCTATTATTTCAAATCAATGGTAAAACTTCCTTTATAGACGATTTTTGCTGGACCGGTCAGGAATACCTCATCCATTGATTCACTGAACTGAACTTCAAGGATATCTCCGCTTTTAACTCTAACATGAACCAATCTGGCTGAAATTTTGCCAAGGTGATGGCTCATCAAGGCTGCAGCCACTGCTCCGGTGCCGCAGGCAAGTGTTTCATCTTCAACTCCGCGTTCAAAAGTGCGGATAGATAGAGAGTCGGGAGAGGTGATTTCGATAAAGTTGACGTTGGTGCCTTGGGGAAAAAAATCGGTTCGGTGTCTGATTGCACCTCCAGTTCCTGTAACATTGGCGGCTTGCAGGTCTGAAATATAAATGATAGCATGGGGAGAACCGGTATTGAGAGCGTGGCATACCAACCCCTCAATTTCCAGGTTGTTTCTGAACTCTTTTGGTGCAAGCATCTGCAGTCTGACGGTTTCAGAAGCAGTAATCCAGGCATTGTAGCGGTTTCCATTGGCTTCAAATGCATAGCCGTTGCGGGAGGTGGCAGGAATACCAATGGTGTAGGCAAAATATGCAGCGCACCTTCCTCCGTTTCCGCACATTGATCCGGGAAAACCGTCAGCATTATGGTATTGCATGCTGAAAGCGTATTCTTTTGATGGTTCAATGAGAATAAGTCCGTCAGCACCTATTCCAGTTCTTCTGGTGCATAACGCATTGATCTGCTGGTGGGTGAAATGGATGGAAAGCTCTCTGTTGTCAATCACAATAAAGTCATTACCCGCTCCGGACAGTTTGCTGAACGTTATCTCCATACTTGTATAAATGTATTCCTTGTTGAGAAGCTTGTCGTTGCCTGACAGGGTGTATAAACGCTTGAAGCAACTGTTTTCAAGTTGTATAATAAAACAATAGCTCATTAATGCGCCAGCAAAAGTATTTATTATTAAATAAATTTTCTTATTTTACTCACTGTTATATCTGTTGATTTGTTTGGGTAAGTACCTTTCTAAAGCTGACTTTTTAGTTGTTGTTCCATAGATTTGAAAGTAATCATATGCATTGCGTTGCAGGATACAGAACAAGCTGAGATGTTTTTGGGCACTTTTTCAGCCCAGACTCTGCAGATTGATGGTAATGGCCCGTTATAACGCAACGGTTTTCTTTTTGGTTTCTTTAACATGAAATAGGTCCAAACAAAGGAGAGAATACAATGGCTGAACAAGTGAATCCGGCAGGAGTAAAGCCAAAGGGCAGTGTCCCACCTCCCAAAGGGAACGCTCCTTCTCCCAAAGGAAATGGCGCACCAGGCGCCCCTTCGGTAATCAAGGAGCAGGATGCGGCAAAAATGAGAAGATTTCTGTTCCAGCGAACAGAGACGCGATCTACAAAGTGGTATCAGATTTTTGATACCGAGAAGATTGATGACGAACAGGTCGTCGGAGGTCATCTCGCGCTGCTTGGTGTGCTGGGCTTTCTCATGGCAATCTACTACATTTCAGGGATCCAGGTTTTTCCCTGGGGAGCACCAGGTTTTCATGATAACTGGTTTTACCTGACTATCAAACCGAGGATGGTTTCTCTTGGTATTGATACTTACAGTACGAAAACAGAAGATCTTGAGTTTGCAGCTTCAAAACTTATTGGCTGGGCACTCTTTCACTTTCTTTCTGGTTCCATACTTCTTTTCGGTGGATGGCGCCACTGGACCCACAATCTCACGAATCCATTTACCGGACGTGCCGGTAACTTCCGCGATTTCAGGTTCCTTGGAAAGTTTGGTGATATAGTTTTCAGTGGAACAAGTGCAAAAACCTACAAGGATGCGCTCGGACCACACACCATCTATATGTCACTGCTTTTCCTCGGCTGGGGTTTGCTGATGTGGCTGGTGCTCGGGTTTGAACCTATCCCTGATTTCCAGACCATTAACTCAGAGACATTCATGTCCTTTGTGTTTTTTGTCATCTTTTTTGCTCTTGGTATTTACTGGTGGAACAATCCTCCGAATGCAGCCATCCACTTGAATGATGATATGAAGGCAGCCTTTTCTGTTCACCTGACAGCAATTGGCTACATCAATATCGCCCTCGGTGTCATCGCCTTCGTTGCCTTCCAGCAGCCCTCTTTTGCCGCTTACTACAAGGAACTTGACAACCTTGTTTTCTATCTTTATGGTGAGCCATTCAACAGGGTAAGCTATAATTTCGTTCAGGAAGGCGGTAAAATTATCTCTGGTTCAAAAGAGTTTGCTGATTTTGCTCCTTATGCAATTCTTCCGAAGAACGGTCACTCATTCGGTATGTCAAGGGTCGTGATTAACCTCATTACCTTCAACCATATCATCTGCGGTGTACTCTATGTTTTTGCCGGTGTCTACCATGGAGGTCAGTATCTTCTAAAGATCCAGCTTAACGGTCTCTACAACCAGATCAAATCTATCTGGATTACAAAAGGACGTGATCAGGAAGTCCAGGTCAAGATTCTTGGTACAGTAATGGCACTCTGCTTTGCAACCATGCTTTCAGTTTATGCAGTGATCGTCTGGAATACAATCTGCGAGCTGAATATTTTTGGTACCAATATCATGATGTCCTTCTACTGGCTGAAACCTCTTCCGATTTTCCAGTGGATGTTTACCGATCCAAGCATCAATGACTGGGTAATGGCGCATGTTATTACAGCTGGTTCGCTTTTCTCACTGATTGCTCTTGTGCGTATCGCATTCTTCGCCCATACATCACCATTGTGGGATGATCTTGGGCTCAAGAAAAACTCTTACTCTTTCCCATGTCTTGGCCCGGTCTACGGTGGTACGTGCGGTGTATCAATCCAGGATCAGCTTTGGTTTGCAATGTTGTGGGGAGTCAAAGGTCTTTCTGCTGTCTGCTGGTATATTGATGGTGCATGGATTGCTTCAATGATGTATGGTGTTCCTGCAGCCGATGCAAAGGCATGGGATTCTGTTGCCCACCTTCATCACCACTATTCAGCCGGTATCTTCTATTATTTCTGGACTGAAACCGTGACGATTTTCTCAAGTTCACATCTCTCGACCATTCTGATGATTGGACATCTGGTATGGTTTATCAGCTTTGCTGTGTGGTTTGAAGATCGTGGTTCACGTCTTGAAGGTGCAGATATCCAGACCAGAACCATTCGTTGGTTTGGCAAGAAGTTCCTTAACAGAGATGTTCAGTTTAGGTTCCCGGTATTGACCATTTCAGATTCAAAGATGGCTGGTACATTCCTCTACTTTGGCGGAACCTTTATGCTGGTCTTTCTCTTTCTCGCCAATGGGTTCTATCAGACTGATGCCCCCTTGGCTCCAACTGTAAGTGATGCATCAGTATCCGGACAGTTAATGCTGACACAGGTTGTCGATTACCTGATGAAGCTGATTGCTTGAACCCGATCATTGACAAAGGAGCCTGAAAGCTCCTTTGTCAATGATGTTTTCTTACTAAAGTTTGCCACGTAATTTAAGAGGAGGGTTTTTATGGCCGATCCTGTACAACAGCCAAGTAAAGTAGCACCTGCACCGAAAGCTCCGGCTACCGCGCCAAAAGCGCCAGCTCCGGCAGCAAAGCTGGGACAGGCAAAACCAAAAGAGGCTCCCCCGAGACAATCGGGAAAACCTCGGCTTGCACCACTGAATACAAATCTCGGGAGAAGCGGCGTACGTCAGGAATCTGCCCTTCCGGTAAAAAAAGCAGCTCCGAAACCTGCACCGGGAGCTAAGCCTGCACCAGGAGCAAAGCCGGCAGCACCGGCTGCAAAGGGAGCACCAGCCCCGCCAGCAGCAAAAGCCGCACCTGTCGCTGCTGCAGCAGCTCAGCCTGCTTTAAAGAAGGCTGCACCGAAAGCAAAGTCCCACTATTTTATTATTGAAAACCTCTGTGTTGGTTGTGGACTCTGTCTCGACAAGTGCCCGCCGAAAGTCAATGCTATAGGATACAAGTTTTACGGTGATGTTCAGGAGGGTGGATTCAGGTGTTATGTCGATCAGGATGCCTGTATTTCATGTTCCGCGTGTTTCTCCGCAGACGAATGTCCTTCAGGAGCATTGATAGAGGTACTGCCTGATGGCGAAGTGCTTGATTTTACCTTCACTCCACCTGAAAGACTTGATTTTGATCTCAGGTTTCTTCACAGGTTTCACAGGGAAGCACGTTAGGGCAGGCAGGCATTGCCATGTTGTTGTCAATAGTATTTTATAAAGCATTGCTTCACTGAAGCAATGCTTTTTTTTTGAAGATTGTTATCTCTCATGACGGAACAAAACAACAATACCTTACAAAAGCCAGACTTCAGGTGCAGTGATGCAAACGAGCCAAAAAGTCAGGTGCTTGTTATTATACCAACATTCAATGAGGCTGAAAATATTGGCAGGTTGCTTAACGAGCTTGCAGAACTCTATCCCCTTTCAGTTGATGTTCTTGTCATTGACGACAACTCTCCCGATGGTACCATTGCAATTGTTCAATCGATGCAAAGTACAATGAGAGGGCTTCATGTTATACAGCGTGAGCGAAAACTTGGGCTTGGCACAGCTTATATTACCGGTTTTCGCTATGCCATCCAAAAGGGTTACCACTATGTTGTTGAGATGGATGCTGATTATTCGCATGATCCCTCAGTCATACAACGTTTTCTTGATACCATGATCAAGGCTGATCTGGTGATTGGTTCCCGCTATATGAACAATACGGTGAATGTTGTGAACTGGCCGCTTGGCAGGTTAATTCTTTCAAAAATGGCGAGCATTTATACACAGTTCATTACCGGGTTGCCAGTCGATGATCCGACAAGCGGTTTTAAATGCTTCAGTGTCAAAGTATTGCATGCTCTTGATCTTGGTGCGGTTAACTCTCAAGGCTATTCATTTCAGATTGAGATGAATTTCAGGGTGTGGAAGAAAGGATTTGTCGTTAAAGAGATTCCTATTGTCTTTGTTGACCGATCGGTTGGAAAATCAAAAATGACGAAAAAAAATATTCGTGAAGCCATCTGGATAGTGTGGTGGCTTAAAATAAAGTCACTGTTTGGCTTACTGTAATCCGAAGTGAGCGTAAACACAAAGCCCCTTTTTTCGAGAGGGGCTTTGTGGAGAGTTCTGTCATGACTCTTTTGCTGCAATGATCTGCTGTGCAATATCGGGAGGAGCTTCTTCGTAATGGCTGAAGCTGTATGAGTAGCGAGCCCTGCTCTGGGTCAGTCGCGTGAGGGCATGATGAAATGTTGTCAGTGCTGCCTGCGGTACAAGGGCTCTGATGATCTGCAATCTGACATCGGCATCCATCCCAAGAATTTTACCACGTCTGCTTGAAATATCACCGACAATTTCACCGGTATATTGATCCGGTGCATAGACAGTCAGGGAGTAAATAGGTTCAAGAAGAAGTGGTCTCGCCTTGTCGAAAGCATTTTTAAAGGCCATGCTGGCGGCAATTTTAAAGGCAAATTCAGAACTGTCGACGGGATGAAAGGAGCCGTCGTAGGCTACAGCTTTGAGGTCAACGACAGGATAGCCGGCCAGAATGCCTTTTTCAATGGCATCACGAAGCCCTTTTTCAACAGCTGGCAGATAGCGTGTCGGCACAACTCCTCCGACGACCTCACTTGAAAACACAAAACCGGTATCGCGGGCAGTGGGTTCAAGTCTTACCCATACGTCACCATACTGTCCACGCCCTCCCGATTGTTTCTTATATTTTCCCTGTGCGGATGATGTCACGCGAATGGTTTCGCGATAAGGAATTTTAATAGGGGCAATATCGACTTTGACGTTGAATTTTGACTGTAACCGGCTAATAATGATATCAAGGTGTGTTTCACCAAGGGTTTTCAGAATGGTCTGGTTGAATTCAACATCATGTTCAATGGAAAAGCTTGGATCCTCTTCATGCAGGTGATGCAGACCGGCGGAAATTTTATCTTCATCACCTTGGGTAAGAGGTATAATCGCAGTTGCAAGCATTGGTTCAGGAAAAACAATAGGGCTGATTCTGCAGTTGGAACCTTTGTCGGCAAGGGTATCATTGGTATGTGCATCCTTCAGTTTGACGACCATGCCAATATCCCCCGCAAGCAGTTTTTCAACAGGTGTCTTTTTCTGGCCGATCATGGTGTAAACCTGACCGGGCTTTTCAACTTGTCCAGTCTGGACATCAATCAGTTCATGGCCTGTCTCCAGATGGCCGGAGTAGACCCTGATATAGGAGATTTCGCCAACCCGGGGTTCTGACATTGTTTTGAAAATAAAAGCCACAGTTGGACCTTGAGGGTCGGGCTGAAGAAGAGTTTTAGTTTCATCAACGGTACAGATCGAATGTTCCGGACCACGTTCAATTGGAGAGGGACAGAGGTTGACAATTGCATTCAGCAGTCGTTCTGAGCCGATGAGGTGAAGGGGTGAGGTGCAGAAAACAGGGAAAAAAGTTCTCGTGACCAATGCGGATTTGATTCCAGCTCTCAGTTCATCCTCGGTAAGAGTTCCAACTTCAAAAAACCTGTTCATCAATTCCTCATCGGTTTCAGCAATTGTTTCAACAAGTTGCTGATGCAGTTCTTCTGCCTGTTTCAGGTGGAGGTCTGGAATATCGGAGATTGTCATGCCTCCGGTTTTATCAGGGCTGAAGGTAAGCTGCTTCATCAGCAGGACGTCAATGAGCGTATGATGTCCGACTCCCTCCTCTGCGGGAAACTGTATTGGAGTAATAAGATTGCCGAAATGGTCCTTTAGCCCCTGCATGGTGGCATTGAAGTTTGTCCGGTCTGCATCAAGCTTGGTTAAGATAAACATGGTGGGTTTGTAGTACTCTTTGGTATACTCCCAAATTGTATCAGTACCTACTTCGACTCCAGATGCCGAATTTACGGTAATCAATACGGTATCGGCAACCCGCATTGCCGATTTGACATCTCCATGAAAGTCAAGCAGGCCCGGTGTATCTATAATGTTTATTTTACGGTCGTTCCAGAATCCATGGATAAGGCTGGTGTTAAGGCTGTGCTTTCTGAGAATTTCATCTGCGGAGTAATCGGAGAGAGTGTTTCCTTCGTCAATACTGCCAAGGCGGTTTATGACTCCCATGGTCAGGGCAAGAGATTCAGTAAGCATGGTCTTGCCACTACTGGCATGACCTGTAATGACAATGTTTCGCAATTGATCCGGTTGGACGGCTTGCATGGCAGGACTCCTTTGTTGAATTAATTATGGTCTTGCAGGTCAAAGAAAACGAAGTACATGGTTATGGGTTTCGTTGATCAAAAACACCCAAGAATGTAATTAACAAAAAAAAGTGCTATTTGCTGATGTGTCAACAATGAAATGGAAGGGAAAAAAAAGATATATTTTCAAGTTATCGCTGAACAGCAATTGCTCTTTTGGTTCCTTTGCGCGATACAAGCATGTAACAACCATTAACATATTTTGTTATGCCTATTATCACTAAAATTCTTGCCCGGCAGATCCTTGATTCACGAGGAAATCCCACGGTAGAAGTTGATCTATACACTGAAAGCTCTTTCGGTCGTGCTGCCGTACCAAGCGGTGCATCGACAGGTGTCCATGAAGCTGCGGAACTCAGGGATGGCGACCCGAGTGTCTATCTTGGAAAAGGTGTTCTTCAGGCTGTTGAAAACGTCAATACGGTTATTAATGATGCCCTGAACGGAATGCTGGTGACAGAACAGGAAGAGATCGACGAGATGTTGATTGCCCTTGACGGTACACCGAACAAATCCCGGCTTGGAGCAAATGCCCTTCTCGGGGTTTCGCTGGCCTGCGCTAAGGCTGGAGCTGAATATACAGGACTCTCTCTTTTCCGTTATATCGGTGGCACGATGGCTAACACCCTTCCTGTCCCCATGATGAACGTGCTCAATGGTGGCGCCCATGCTGATAACACCGTTGATTTTCAGGAATTTATGATCATGCCGGCAGGCTTCAGTTCATTTTCTGACGCATTGCGTTCCGGTGCTGAAATTTTTCATGCTCTCAAGGCTCTCTTGAAAAGCAAAGGATTGAGCACATCTGTTGGTGATGAAGGCGGTTTTGCGCCCAATCTCCGCTCAAACGAGGAGGCCATTGAACTGGTGATCGAGGCAATTGGCAAGGCGGGCTATAAGGCAGGGTTACCGACCGATAAAGGCGGCATTGGTGACGCACAGGTTATGATTGCCCTTGATCCTGCAAGCTCTGAATTTTATGATGCCGAAAAGAAAAGGTATGTTTTCAAAAAGTCGTCAAAACAGGAGCTTACCTCTCTGCAGATGGCTGAATATTGGGAGAAATGGGCCAGCGACTATCCGATTATTTCAATCGAGGACGGTATGGCTGAAGATGATTGGGAAGGCTGGAAAATTTTGACCGATAAAATCGGCTCCAGGGTTCAGCTTGTTGGCGATGACCTCTTTGTTACCAACAGCAAGAGACTTGCTGAAGGTATTGAGCGAGGTGTCGCAAACTCTATTCTTATCAAGGTCAACCAGATCGGTACGCTTACCGAAACCCTTCAGGCGATTAATCTGGCAAAATCAAACGGTTACACCAGCGTTATCAGTCATCGCAGTGGTGAAACAGAGGACAGCACTATTGCGCAGATTGCTGTAGCAACCAATGCTGGCCAGATCAAGACTGGCAGCCTGTCACGTTCGGACCGTATGGCCAAGTACAATGAACTTCTCCGGATTGAGCAGGAGCTTGGCAATCAGGCTCGATATCCCGGAAAAAATACCTTTCGGGTATAATGAATTCTACAGCAGGAAACCCTTTTTGCAAAGGGTTTCTCTTGTTGTACCGCACTTGTCAAATCCAAGCGTTATGAAGTGTGAAAAAGATTATCGATAAAATCTGGGAGTATATTCGTTCGCACCCCAAAAAGTTTTTTTTTCAGGTTGCCTTTGCTTTTTTTGTGCTCTGGATATTTTTTGACGATTACGGTATCTTGAAAAGAATCCGCATGGAAGAAGAGCATCGGGCGCTCCTTGTCCTGCAGAAAATTGAGGAAAACAAGATCAATGATAACGAGCTGCGTATTCAGCATGCCCGTGAACCTGACAGCATAGAAAAAGCGGCAAGGGAAAGATATAATTTCCGAAAACCGGGTGAAACCCTGTTTATCATTAGAGCGCATTAATTTTTTATACCAATTTATTCAATGTAATGTATCACTACCGCCGTCGTTTAACCCGTGAAGTAACCTTTGGATCCATACAGTTAGGAGGGTATCAGCCAATAAGAGTCGAGTCCATGACCAATACCCACACCATGGATACGGCTGCTACCGTTGAGCAGTGTCGGAGGCTTTACGAAGCTGGTTGTGAAATTATCAGACTTACCGTTCCGACCGAAAAGGATGCTGAAAATCTCAGGAATATACGTGACCAGCTCCGTTGTGATCGAATTGATACACCGCTTGTTGCCGATATTCATTTTTCTGCGCGTGCAGCACTCAAGGCTCTTGAATTTGTTGAGAATATCCGTATAAATCCCGGTAACTATGCTGCCCGCCAGAAGTTTACAAACAGTGAATATAGTGCAGCCGATTATCTCCAGGAGCTTGAGCACGTCCGGCTTGAATTTATTCAGCTGGTAGAAAAAGCCCGCCAGTATGGGGTATCAATGAGAATCGGCACAAATCATGGTTCATTATCTGACCGGATTGTGAGCCGCTATGGGAACTCTCCTGAAGGCATGGTTGAAGCAGCCCTCGAGTTTGCCAGAATCTGTGAAGATACAGGCTATTTCGATATTCTCTTTTCAATGAAATCCTCTAATGTCCGGGTGATGATTCAGGCATACCGGCTTCTTGTTCAGAAGGGTGATGCCGAGCTTCACTACCCCTATCCACTTCATCTTGGGGTAACTGAGGCTGGAGATGGTGATGAAGGCCGCGTTAAATCGGCTATGGGCATCGGAGCACTCCTTGAAGACGGACTTGGCGATACCATCAGGGTTTCCCTGACCGAGGATCCTGTCAATGAGGTACCTGTCGGTTTTGCTATTGTTAAAAAGTATAACGACTTTCATCTTGTCAATGGTGACAGGGGGCATATTCCTCTGAAGCACCTTGTTGAAAGCCGTAATCAGAAGGCAATCGATACGCCTCATGCTCAACACCAGCTGCCCTTCAATCCGTTCAGTTATCAGCGACGTGTTTCTTCGCGGATTATGCTTGCTGATCTTCCGGTCGGGGCGGATACAGTTCCCAAAGTGGAAACCGAACTTCACGCCTCTCTTAGCAATGGTGATGCGGTTTTTGCAGAGGTTATGAAGAGGATTGCGCCGGAATTGCCTCAGGATGCTATTCGTTCTGAGTTTACCTCTGTTCGTGTTAATAATCCGGCAGACCTTGAGCTCCTTGACGATCTGCTTGATAAACTTGGAGAGTCTGCCCGCTTTATTGTTGCCTCAACAAGCGATATCTCACTGCTTGTTCCGCTGCTTGATAAAGTTACAAAAGTCCGGCTTGATATTGTTGAAGGTGAACAGCTTGGAAAGGATCTTTTCCAGCATCTGGGTAATGATCGGCTTGCAGCCCTGGAGTTATGCTTTATGCATGAACATGCAGGGAACTCAGTACCTGCGGAGGTTCTTGCCCATCTTGCAGAAAAACTTCAGAAGCAGGGTGTTCAGCGACTCTTATTTTCGGTTATCACGAATAATGCTGTTTTTGTTTATCGAAGGCTTGTTGAAGCTTTCAACCGCCGATCGCTCAACTATCCTCTTGTTGTACGTTTCAAGGGAGATACTTCTAACCGTCTTGAAACCCTCATTGAAAATTCAGTCCAGACCGGGACACTATTCTGTGATGGTATTGGCGACATGCTGGCACTGTATACCAGGCTGTCTGTGGATGACGAGGTCTCTCTTGCATTCAACATTCTTCAGGGCGCAAGAATCAGAATGTCCAAAACAGAGTTTATTTCCTGTCCCGGCTGCGGCAGAACCTATTTTGAGCTGGAAAAGGCAACCGCGAGCATCAAGGAGCGTACCGCCCATCTCAAAGGGTTAAAGATAGGAATCATGGGCTGTATAGTTAATGGCCCCGGAGAGATGGCGGATGCAGATTTTGGTTACGTCGGTGCAGGAAAAAATAGAATAAGTCTCTATGTCGGTCGGGAGTGTGTGGAGGAAAATATTTCAGAACTGGAGGCAGTAAACCGTCTCATAGCTCTCATAAAAGAGCGCGGAAAGTGGGTTGATCAGGTTAAAGCAACGATATAGTATTTTACCATTATAATCTTGTTCTTTTAAGATCGTATGTTATTTACCTTGATAACCGGGGCTTCTATGGGAATTGGCGAAGCCTTTGCCAGGGAATTTGCCCATAGCGGTCGCAACCTTGTACTTGTTGCGCGCTCGGGTGAGAAATTGCACTCTCTGGCTGAAGAGCTTCAAGAGGAGTATAGCATTGAGGTGGAGATTTGTGTTGAGGATCTGAGTGATGCTGAAAGTCCAGGTCGCATTTATGAGTTCTGCTCTCGCAAAAAAGCATCTGTTGATCTCCTGGTCAATTGTGCTGGATTGTCCTGTGCAGGCGATTTTGCAGAAATGCCGAGCGAAAAGCTTCATGACATTATTATGATCAATGTCATGGCAATGGCCAGGCTTACTCGTTTATTTCTTTCCGACATGGTTTCAAGGAATAAAGGGGGGATTATCAATGTTGCCTCTCTCGGTGGTCTTCAGGGTGTTCCCGGTCTTGGACTCTATTCAGCAACAAAGTCATTTATGATAACGCTTACCGAGGCCCTTCATGTAGAACTGAGCGGAACCGATGTACAGGTTGTCGCTCTCTGTCCTGGCTTTATCGATACAGGCTTTTATAAGCATGCTGGCCACAATGCAGCTAATATCCGTTTGCCAATGTCGGGAACTGAAGTTGTCATCAAAGCAGCCATCAAAGGCTTGAAGCAAAACCGTATACGGATATTTCCCACAGTGATGGACAGTGTGCTGGCTTTTTCACAAAGGCTGGTTACAAGAAGGATCGTCATAAGACTGGCAGGTTTTTTCGCTGCCGTAAGAGATTATTAATATAATAATCCTTTTTTTCTTTGTATTTTAAACAACTGTCATTATATTACCAGCCCTGTTTTTTGAGTGTGAGCCGCTGGTGTAGCTCAATTGGTAGAGCAGCTGATTTGTAATCAGCAGGTTGCGGGTTCGAGTCCCATCACCAGCTCTGAAAATCAAGGGTAGGTAGCGAAGTGGTTAAACGCAACAGACTGTAAATCTGTCGACTATGTCTTCGGAGGTTCGAATCCTCCCCTACCCACAGTTTTTTTTGCGTGTCAGGCTGATGTAGCTCAGTTGGTAGAGCACTTCCTTGGTAAGGAAGAGGTCATCGGTTCGAGTCCGATCATCAGCTCGGGTTTTGGTGGTTTTGTTTGATACGTCAGTAGCTTAATTGGTAGAGCAGCGGTCTCCAAAACCGCAGGTTGGGGGTTCGATTCCCTCCTGACGTGCATGCAGAAAAGCGGGTTCACTGTAGTTTATTTATTTCAGGCTTGTATTCATGAATAAATATTTCGGCAAAGCAAATCAATATTACCGTGATGTTATCGGTGAGATGCGGAAAGTTGTCTGGCCGAGCAGGGAAGAGATCAAGGACTTGACGATTGTTGTTTTGACGGTTTCGGGTATTCTTGCCTTGTTTACGTTTCTTGTCGACTGGGTCATAAATTTTGTTATGGGTAAGTTATTGTAAGAAACAGTGTTAAGGTGAATTGAATGAGCGCGAAGAAAAAAGAAATTGATATTGAGGGTGTTCCGGTCGCACGCTGGTATGCGCTCAGGATTTATTCAGGCCATGAGCGCAAGGTTAAGGAGTCGATTGAGGCTGATGTTGTTCGTTGTGGTCTTGAGAGCAAGATATTGCAGATTTATGTTCCCTATGAGCGTTTTGTTGAGGTTAAAAACGGCAAAAAAAGAAGTTTAACCAAGAATGCCTTTCCTGGTTATGTTCTTATCGAAGCTGTCCTGGACAAGCAGACAAGAAATCTTATACTCGACATTCCCTCAGTCATGGGTTTTCTTGGTGTCGATGATGTTCCTACCCCACTGAGACCGGATGAGGTTGAAAAGATTCTGGAGCCGGATAACGCTATAGAGCATCGTTCAATTATTGAGTCGCCGTTCAAAATTGGTGATTCTGTCAAGGTTATTGACGGTCCATTCAGTTCGTTGACCGGTGTTGTTCATGAAGTATGTACCGAAAGGATGAAGGTTAAGGTTATGATAAGCTTTTTTGGTCGCAGTACGCCGACCGAGCTTGATTTTTCACAGGTTAAGTCAGTTTCCCAATAATGAGGGCTTAAGTAATTTTAAGCTTCTGAATAGAAATAGTTTATGGCAAAAAAGGTAATCGGTTTTATCAAGCTTCAGATCCCAGCTGGTGCAGCAAACCCTGCTCCTCCTGTAGGTCCCGCCCTTGGCCAGAAAGGTGTCAATATCATGGAGTTTTGCAAGCAGTTCAATGCAAAAACCCAGTCTGAATCAGGGATGATTATTCCGGTAGTTATTACCGTTTTCTCTGACAAGTCATTCACCTTTATTACAAAAACTCCTCCGGCGGCAGTTCTTCTCCTGAAAGAGGCGAATATCAAGAAAGGTTCCGGCGAGCCGAACCGTAACAAGGTTGGTTCCGTAACCCGTGAGCAGGTGCGCAAGATAGCTGAACTGAAAATGCCCGATCTTAATGCTTTCAATATCAAGGGAGCTGAAGAGATGGTTATGGGTACTGCAAGAAGTATGGGGATTGCAGTTCAGGATTAAGATCAGGTTGTAATGGTTGTATGCTGTGGGAGGCTGAAAAGCCGCTTTTTTAACCACTTTTATAAAAGAAAATAATGGCTGGAAAAAAATACAGAAATGCTGCGCTGAAAATTGATCGTTTTCATGAATACGATCTGGTTGATGCAGTGGAGAAAATCAGGGAGATTACTGAGGCAAAATTTGATGCAACGGTCGAAATCGCTGTAAGGCTTGGGGTTGATCCCCGGCATGCAGACCAGGTTGTCCGTGGTACAGTGATGTTGCCGCACGGGACAGGCAAAACCGTCTCTGTGCTCGTTGTCTGCAAAGAGGCAAAGGCTGAGGAAGCACGTGAAGCTGGTGCCGATATGGTTGGCTTTGAGGAGTATATCGAAAAAATCCAGGAAGGATGGACAGGTGTTGATGTTATTATTGCAACTCCTGATGTTATGGGTCAGCTTGGCAAGGTTGCAAAAATTCTTGGACCTCGCGGTTTAATGCCTAATCCGAAATCCGGAACGGTGACGATGGATGTGGCCAAGGCTGTTAAGGAGGTCAAAGCTGGTAAAATTGAGTTCAGGGTTGATAAAGCCGGAAATGTTCATGCACCTGTCGGCAAGGTTTCGTTTCAGCCTGATCAGCTGGTTGCCAATATTGGAAGCTTCCTCAAGGAGGTTGTTCGCTTAAAACCATCGGCAGCCAAGGGTCAGTATGTGCAGGGTATTGCGCTTTCAAGCACGATGTCCCCAAGCGTGAAGGTTAAAATGGAAAAATTTGTCGCCTAATAAAAACGGTTTATAACGATGAAGCGAGATACAAAAGAGCAGATCGTTCAGGAAGTTGCTGAAAAGATCAATAAGTCACAGGGTATATATCTGACGGAATTCCAGGGATTGAGTGTCGCTAAAATGGCAGAGCTTCGTCGGGAGTTTAGAAACGTAGGAGTTGAGTATCGTGTTGTAAAAAACACGCTCATTAAAAAAGCTCTGAAAGAGCTTGGAGCTGCTGACAAGCTTGCACCAGGCCTTAAAGGAACCACAGCACTTGCATTTGGATTTGATGATCCAACAGCTCCGGCAAAGGTTATCAAAAAGTTCTGCAAAAACAATGAAGCGCTGAAGTTCAAGATGGCGGCAATCGACGGTGTCGTTTTTGGTCCCGACTCGCTTCCGATGCTTTCTGAAATGCTCACCAAGAAGGAAAATATTGCCCGTACTGCTGGTCTGATCAACAGTCTGGTAAGTTCTGTTCCGATGGTGGTCAATGCTGTTATGAGAAATCTTGTCTATGCTCTTGATCAGGTAGCCAAGCAAAAGCAGTAGCAGTAGGATATACGAAACTATTACGCACTCAACAAATTATTATAATAGTAAATTACTAAACAAGAGAGGGGAATAATGTCTATCGAAACACTTGTAGAAGAGATTGGTAAGTTGACTCTTACAGAGGCTTCCGAATTGGTGAAGGCTCTTGAAGAGAAGTTTGGTGTCAGTGCAGCTCCTGCTGTAGTTGCAGGTCCTGCAGCTGCAGCTGCTGAAGTTGTTGTACAGGAAGAGCAGACTGAGTTTGATGTTATATTGACCGCCGCAGGCGAAAGCAAAATCAATGTAATCAAGGCTGTTCGTGCCATTACCGGTCTTGGTTTGAAAGAGGCCAAGGATCTTGTCGATGGTGCTCCAAAGACTGTGAAGGAAGCCATTTCCAAGGACGAGGCAGAAAAGATTGCCAAAGAACTGAAAGACGCGGGTGCATCAGTAGAGTTGAAGTGATCTTTGAAAAGAGTCATTACTATAGCAAGCTCCGTTTCCATTTTGAGACGGAGCTTTGTCTGTTTGTGTAAGTACAGTTTTGATGATAGTTTCTGTGATGATACGATTAAAGTTCAGTCGGATATTTTTGTGAACCGGCAAAGTTTCTGTGGATCTTTGTAAGAACTTAATCTGTAAGTAATTCATGCAATTGATAAAAGCGAGGTGCATGTGAAAGTGGCTGATGCAAAAACACCGTGTATTGACTTTTCAAAAATTCAAAGTGTTATAGAACCTCCCGACTTATTAAAAGTTCAGTTAGATTCATTCCATAATTTTATACAGGATAGCGTTCCTCTTGCCAAGAGAAAAGATCAGGGTCTTGAGAGGGTATTACGCGGCGCATTTCCGATTACCGATACCAGAGGCCTCTATCTGCTCGAGTATATCACCTATAGCTTTGATAAACCGAAATATACTGTCGAAGATTGTATTGAGCGGGGTCTGACCTATGATGTCTCTCTGAAAGTCAAGCTCAAGCTTTCATACAAGGATGAGGCCGATGAGACCGACTGGAAAGAGACCATTCAGCAGGATGTCTATCTTGGCAGGATTCCTTATATGACGGAACGCGGTACCTTTATTGTCAATGGTGCCGAGAGGGTTGTTGTAGCGCAGCTTCACCGATCACCAGGGGTGGTGTTCAGTGAAGCTATTCATCCGAACGGCAAGAAAATGTATTCGGCTAAAATTGTTCCTACCAGAGGTTCATGGATTGAGTTCCAGACCGATATCAACAATCAGATTTTTGTTTATATCGATCAGAAAAAGAATTTTCTGGTCAGTGCGCTTCTGCGTGCCATAGGATTTGCGAGGGATGAGGATATACTTGGTCTCTTCGACCTCGTTGAGGAGGTATCACTGAAATCAACGAAAAAGGAACAGCTTGTTGGACAGTATCTTGCTTCAGATATTGTTGATATGCAGACTGGTGAAGTTGTCAGTGCAAGAACGGCAATTACTGAAGATATTTTTGAACAGATTCTTGCTGCGGGCTACAAAAGCATCAAGGTAATGAAGACATACTCCGGCAGCGATAAAGGGCCGGACAAATCGATCATAATCAACACCATTCTTAATGATCATTCAGCGACCGAAGAAGAGGCGCTTGAAATTGTCTATGAAGAGCTCAGAGCTAATGAAGCTCCCGATATCGATGCGGCGAGAAGTTTCCTTGAGCGAACTTTTTTCAACCAGAAAAAATATGATCTTGGTGAGGTTGGCCGTTACAGGATCAAGAAAAAACTGAGCAAAGAGTTTGATGATCTGAATGAATATCTTGCTGGAAAGCCTGAGCTTAAGCAGCTTTCTGATACCATTTACGAAAAAATACTTCAGACTATTCAATCTTTTTCTGACGAGCCTACAGGTGAAGATATTCTGGTTCTGACACATTACGATATTATCTCTGTTATTTATTATCTGATCAAACTGGTCAATGGACTGGCTGAAGTTGATGATGTCGATCATTTAGCGAACCGCCGTGTACGCTCTGTGGGTGAACAGCTTGCCGCCCAGTTTGTTATAGGACTGGCCCGTATGGGCAAGAATGTCCGTGAAAAGCTCAACTCAAGAGATTCTGATAAAATCGCTCCAGCTGATCTTATCAATGCAAGGACAGTGTCGAGCGTTGTATCAAGCTTCTTTGCAACAAGCCAGCTCTCACAGTTTATGGACCAGACCAACCCTCTGGCTGAAATGACCAATAAGAGAAGGGTTTCTGCCCTTGGACCGGGTGGTCTTACCAGAGAGCGTGCAGGTTTCGAAGTTCGTGACGTTCACTATACCCACTATGGCAGGCTCTGCCCGATTGAAACTCCTGAAGGCCCGAATATCGGTCTTATCTCATCGCTTTCAGTCTATGCGGAAATCAACGACAAAGGCTTTATCCAGACACCATACCGGGTGGTCGACAAAGGCCAGGTGACCGATACCGTGCTGATGCTTTCGGCAGAAGACGAAGAAAACAAAATTACTGTACCAGTCAGTGTTCCTCTCGATGAGAATAATAAAATAGCTGTTGAGACTGTTCAGGCTCGTACAAAGGGTGACTATCCGGTAGTCGCTGCAGAGGACGTTAATTTCATGGACGTTTCACCTGTACAGATTGTCAGTGCTGCAGCAGCATTAATTCCTTTTCTTGAGCATGATGATGGTAACCGCGCACTTATGGGTGCCAACATGCAGCGCCAGGCGGTTCCACTCCTAACCTCTGAAGCACCCGTCGTTGGAACCGGTATGGAGGCAAAGGTTGCCAGAGATTCACGTTCAGTCATTATGGCTGAAGGTCCAGGAGTGATTGAAGATGTGACGGCGGAGTATATCCAGGTTCGTTACGATCTTGACCCTGATAATAACGTCCTTTCGATGCTTGATCCAGACGAAGGCCTGAAAACCTATAAGCTGATAAAGTTCAAGCGCTCAAACCAGGATACCTGCATTTCACAGAAACCTCTGGTGCATATCGGTCAGCGAGTTGAAAAAGGCTCAATTCTCGCCGACAGCTCATCGACAGATAATGGAGAGCTTGCGCTCGGAAAAAATGTTCTTGTAGCATTCATGCCATGGCGAGGCTATAACTTTGAAGATGCTATCATTCTCAGCGAACGGCTGGTCTATGATGATGTCTTTACCTCAATTCATATTCACGAATTTGAGGCAAATGTACGTGATACCAAACGAGGCGAAGAGCAGTTTACCCGCGACATCTATAATGTCAGTGAGGAGGCGCTTAGAAACCTTGATGAAAACGGTATTGTGCGCAATGGTGCTGAAGTCAAGGAGAGGGATATTCTTGTCGGAAAAATAACACCAAAAGGAGAGAGCGATCCGACGCCGGAGGAAAAACTGCTTAGAGCGATTTTCGGCGACAAATCAAGTGATGTTAAAGATGCTTCAATGCATGTTCCTGCCGGAATGAAAGGAATAGTCATCAAGACAAAACTTTTCAGTCGCAAGAAGAAGGTTGGCATGGACTCTAAGGAAAAGATTGAAGTTGTCGACAAGAAATACGACTATAAAGAGTACGATTTGAGAAAGCGCTTTGCCGCCTGGGTTAAACAGCTGCTTGAGGGCAAGATTTCAACAGGTATCTATAATGACAAAGGCAAACAGCTGATACCCGAAGGTACTCCCTACGACGCTGCCTTGTTAGCGAGATTCAGTGCTATGCCATTTCTTGAATCAATTGATTTTACAAAAGGTGTGAGTGACGCTCCTAAGGTTAATGACAATGTTATTCGCCTTGTCAAGGAGTTTCGTTTCAAGCTGAAAGATCTCTCGGATGAGCGTGACAACGAAAAATACAAGATCAATGTTGGTGATGAACTTCCTCCTGGTATCGAAGAGCTTGCCAAGGTATATATTGCCCAGAAAAGGAAAATTCAGGTTGGCGACAAGATGGCAGGCCGTCATGGTAACAAGGGCGTTGTAGGCAAGATTCTGCCGATTGAGGATATGCCGTTCATGGAAAATGGCACCCCGGTTGATATTGTTCTTAACCCGCTTGGTGTACCGAGTCGTATGAATATTGGTCAGCTTTATGAGACATCACTCGGCTGGGCAGCAAAAAAACTTGGTGTCAAGTTTAAAACACCTATTTTTAATGGCGCCACCTATCAGGAAGTACAGCATGAACTTGAAAGGGCCGGTCTTCCTGCACATGGTAAGGTCAGTCTTTTTGATGGTCGTACTGGTGAGCGGTTTGATGATGAAGTTACCATAGGTTATATCTACATGCTCAAGTTGAGTCATCTTGTTGATGACAAGATTCATGCCCGTTCTACTGGTCCATACTCGCTGATAACTCAGCAGCCCCTCGGTGGTAAAGCACAGTTTGGCGGTCAGAGGTTTGGAGAGATGGAAGTGTGGGCTCTTGAGGCATACGGAGCAGCTAATATCTTACGTGAAATGCTTACGGTTAAGTCCGATGATGTCATAGGTCGGAACAAAACCTATGAGGCAATTGTTAAAGGCCAGAACTTGCCGGAACCGGGTATACCCGAATCCTTTAATGTTCTTATAAGGGAGCTGCAAGGGCTTGGTCTTGAGATTCGTATTGACGACAGGGTTCCTTAGTAATGTGTTAATAAGCGTTTACATCATTAACGGACATTAAACAGAGTCGTTTAACAAGAGGATATTGACTATGATTTTTTCACAGGGAGCTTCGCCTCTTAAAGGCGAATTTTCAAGGATAAAGTTCAGTATTGCATCACCTGAAAGCATTCTTGCTCATTCAAGGGGAGAGGTACTGAAGCCTGAGACAATTAACTACCGCACATTCAAGCCTGAGCGCGACGGATTGATGTGCGAGAAAATATTCGGTCCCACAAAGGACTGGGAGTGTTACTGCGGAAAATATAAGCGCGTACGCTATAAAGGGATCATCTGCGATCGTTGCGGTGTTGAGGTGACGACCAAAAGTGTCCGCAGGGAGCGTATGGGCCATATATCCCTTGCAGTTCCTGTTGTGCATACCTGGTTTTTCCGCTCGGTCCCAAGCAAGATCGGAGCATTGCTTGATCTTTCGACCAAAGAGCTTGAAAGGATCATCTATTATGAAGTCTATGTTGTCATCAATCCCGGTGAACCTGGTGAGAAGCAGGGGATAAAAAAACTCGATCGCCTTACCGAAGAGCAGTATTTCCAGATCATCACTGAGTATGAAGACAATCAGGATCTTGAAGATTCAGATCCCGACAAGTTTGTAGCAAAAATGGGTGGTGAAGCCATTCATATGCTGCTGAAAAATATTGATCTTGATGCATCGGCAATACATCTGCGCAAAGTGCTCAAGGAGAGCAATTCAGAACAGAAAAGAGCGGATGCACTGAAAAGACTCAAGGTTGTTGAGGCATTCAGGAAAAGCTACGAACCGCAAAAGAAAACCCGGAAAAAGCCTATGGGACTCTTTCCGGAGGATGAGCTTCCTGAGCCCTATGTCTATGAAGGTAACAAGCCGGAGTATATGGTGATGGAAGTAGTTCCGGTTATTCCTCCGGAGCTACGTCCACTGGTTCCGCTCGAAGGTGGCAGATTTGCCACATCGGATCTCAATGATCTTTACCGGCGTGTTATCATCCGCAACAACCGGCTGAAAAAACTCATCGATATTCGTGCTCCTGAGGTTATTCTGCGCAACGAAAAGAGAATGCTGCAGGAAGCTGTCGATGCCTTGTTCGATAACTCCCGCAAGGCTAACGCCGTGAAAACAGGTGAGTCGAACAGACCACTGAAATCACTTTCGGATTCCCTGAAAGGCAAACAGGGACGGTTCCGCCAGAACCTGCTTGGCAAGAGGGTTGACTATTCTGGCCGTTCGGTTATTGTTGTCGGCCCTGAGTTGAAGCTGCATGAGTGCGGCTTGCCGAAAAGCATGGCTATCGAGCTTTTTCAGCCATTTGTGATTCGTCGTCTTGTTGATCGCGGGATTGCCAAATCGGTGAAATCAGCCAAAAAACTTATTGACAAAAAAGATCCAATTGTCTGGGATGTGCTTGAAAAAGTCATCGATGGCCGACCGGTAATGCTCAACCGAGCTCCAACGCTTCACCGTCTCGGTATTCAGGCTTTCCAGCCGGTACTTATAGAGGGTAAGGCCATTCAGATTCATCCGCTCGTTTGTACAGCGTTTAATGCTGACTTTGATGGTGACCAGATGGCTGTTCATATTCCGCTATCCCAGGAAGCGCAGCTTGAAGCATCGCTGCTCATGCTCTCTTCACATAACCTTATTTTGCCTCAGTCAGGCAAACCGGTTACAGTACCTTCACAGGACATGGTACTTGGCATGTACTTTCTTACCAAGTCACGAGTTGGTGATGTGGGTGAAGGGCAGATATTCTATAGCGCTGAAGATGTGCTTATTGCACATAATGAACAGCGTGTCGGTCTTCACGCACAAATATTCGTCAAGTATTCCGGTCAGATTGATCAAAAATTTGATCCTCTGCGCGTCCTTGATACTATTGTTGAGGCAAATACAGAAAAGTCTATCTGGCTGAAATCACAGATTGAAAAGAAGGCTATTCTGCTTACGACAGTGGGCAGGGTGATATTTAACCAGAATGTGCCCGACGAAATCGGGTTTATCAACCGCGTTATCGACAAAAAGGTGGCAAAGGAGCTGATCGGGCGACTGAGCAGCGATGTTGGTAATGTTGAAACAGCGAAATTCCTTGACAATATCAAGGAGGTTGGCTTCCACTATGCTATGAAAGGCGGCCTTTCGGTAGGTCTTTCTGATGCTATTGTGCCTGAAACAAAGGTCAAGCATATAAAAAATGCGCAAAGGGAGAGCACCAAGGTTGTAAAAGAGTACAATCGAGGCACACTCACTGACAATGAACGGTACAACCAGATTGTCGATGTCTGGCAGAAAACATCCAACATTGTCGCTGAAGAGTCATACCAGAAGCTGAAAAAAGATCGTGACGGCTTCAATCCACTCTATATGATGCTTGATTCCGGAGCTCGCGGCTCCAGAGAGCAGGTTAGGCAGTTGACAGGCATGAGAGGTCTTATTGCCCGTCCGCAGAAGTCAATGTCGGGGCAGCCGGGTGAAATTATTGAAAACCCTATTATCTCGAACCTGAAAGAGGGACTCACCGTTCTCGAGTATTTCATTTCAACACACGGTGCGCGTAAAGGTCTTTCCGATACATCGCTGAAAACCGCCGATGCCGGTTACCTCACCAGACGACTTCACGATGTTGCCCAGGATGTCATTGTTACCATTGATGACTGTGGAACTACACGAGGTCTCTATGTTCACCGCAATATTGAGGAAGAGACAAGCGGTCAGATAAAGTTCCGTGAAAAAATAAAGGGACGAGTTGCGGCCCGTGATATCTATGATACCCTGAACAACAGGGTGGTCGTAAGTTCGGGAGAAATAATTACTGAGGAACTTGCAGAGCTGATTCAGGAAACTGCTGGTGTTGAAGAGGCTGAAATTCGTTCAGTGTTGACATGTGAGTCGAAAATCGGCATTTGTTCGAAATGCTATGGGACAAACCTTTCGGTTCATGAGCTTGTTGAAATCGGCGAAGCGGTCGGTGTTATTGCCGCACAGTCGATTGGAGAGCCTGGAACACAGCTGACGCTTCGTACCTTCCACCAGGGCGGTACCGCACAGGGTGGCATTACTGAGACCGAGACCAAGGCATTCTATGATGGTCAGATTCAATTTGAGGATATCAAAACGGTTGACCACACCGCTATCAATGAAGATGGCGTCGAAGATCACCGCGTCATTGTCATTCAGAAAAACGGTAAGATCAATATTGCTGATCCAGAGACCGGCAAGATTCTGAAACGATATATTGTGCCGCATGGTGCGCATCTTAATTGCAAACATGGTTCCCTGATTAAAAAAGATCAGATGATGTTCAGCAGTGAACCTAACAGCACGCAGATTATTGCAGAGCTGCCCGGGTTTATAAAATTTGCTGATATCGAAAAAGGTGTTACCTACAAGGAAGAGGTTGATCCACAGACCGGCTTTTCACAGCATACCATTATCAACTGGCGTTCCAAGCTGAGGGCTACCGAAACAAGGGAGCCGAGGTTGATGATTATTGATGCGAACGGAGAGGTGAGAAAAACCTATCCTGTGCCTATTAAAACAAATCTTTATGTGGAAGATGGTCAGAGGATATCTCCTGGAGATATCATGGCAAAAGTGCCAAGAAATCTTGACCGTGTCGGCGGCGATATTACAGCCGGTCTTCCAAAAGTTACAGAACTTTTTGAAGCCCGTATTCCTACAGATCCTGCAATTGTAACTGAAATTGATGGTTATGTAAGTTTTGGGTCGCAGCGCAGAAGCAGTAAGGAGATCAAGGTTAAAAATGATTTCGGTGAAGAGAAGATCTACTATGTACAGGTTGGTAAGCATGTGCTTGCTAACGAGGGTGACGAAGTCAAGGCTGGTGATCCGTTGACCGATGGCGCTGTATCGCCACAGGACATTCTGCGAATACAGGGCCCTAATGCCGTGCAGCAGTACCTTGTGAACGAGATACAGAAAGTCTACCAGATCAATGCCGGCGTTGAGATCAACGACAAGCATCTTGAGGTTATTGTGCGTCAGATGCTTCAGAAAGTCCGTGTTGAAGAGTCAGGTGACACCAATCTGTTACCCGGTGACCTGATTGATCGTAGTGCCTTTGTTGAGTCGAACAATGGTATAGCCGAAAAGGTACGTATTACAGAGAAAGGCGATGCTCCGGCAAGGATTCAGGATAGTCAGCTTCACAAGATGCGCGATATTACCAAGCTGAATCGTGAGCTTCGCAAGAACAACAAGATAATGATTGCTTTTGAACCTGCCCTTCAGGCAACTTCACACCCAGTGTTGCTCGGTATTACCAGCGCGGCCCTTCAGACTGAGAGTGTGATTTCGGCAGCATCGTTCCAGGAGACCACCAAGGTTCTGACGGATGCTGCGGTTGCAGGAAAGGTTGATTATCTTGCCGGTTTAAAGGAAAACGTTATTGTCGGTAAACTGATTCCTGCAGGAACAGGATTGAAGAGATACAAGACAATAAAGCTTACAGGCGAGGGTCAGGACTCTGCTGCAGATGGAGAGCGTAAGGTTGAAGAACCTGCAACAAGAGAGGGCTTTGCTAATGAGCGGTAGTCACTATGCAGTAAATGGTTGAGTAAATAAAAAAGGGAGATTTTCATCTCCCTTTTTTATTTGTCTACTTTTTCTCAAACCTGAAAGATTCCAGAAAACTGGTATCAAATTCACCACTCTGAAATGCAGGAGAGTGCATCACCTGTTTATGGAATGGAATGGTGGTTTTTACCCCCACGACAATAAATTCATCGAGGGCTCGTGACATTCTTGCAATTGCTTCCTCTCTTGTCTGGGCTGTAACGATAAGCTTGGCAATCATGGAATCGTAGTTTGAAGGCACAACATAGCTTGCATAAGCATGAGAATCAACCCTTACGCCGTGACCGCCAGGTGTATGGAAAACCTGAAGCTGCCCTGGAGAAGGACGGAAGAGGTGCTCGGGATCTTCAGCATTGATACGACACTCCATCGAGTGACCTTTTGGGGTAAAGACGCGATTTTCGATTGATTCACCAGCAGCGATAAGAATCTGTTCCTTGACGATGTCGACATCATAGCGCTCTTCGGTAACTGGATGCTCAACCTGAATACGCGTATTCATCTCCATGAAGAAAAAATTCTTGTGCTTGTCAAGCAGGAATTCGATAGTACCGGCACCTTCATAATTGACAGCCCGTGCAGCAGCTACAGCAGCATCACCCATTTTTTTTCTGAGCACATCATCAACTACCGGGGAAGGAGTTTCCTCGATAAGCTTCTGATGCCGTCTCTGGACGGTACAGTCACGCTCTCCAAGATGGATAGTGTTGCCGTGCTGGTCAGAAAGGATCTGGATCTCAACGTGGCGAGGGTTTTCAACAAATTTCTCGATATAGACACCACTGTTTCCGAAAGACTGTTCAGCTTCGCTTCGTGCTGTGTTCAGTGCTTTTTCCATCTGGCTGTCCTCAGTTACCACCCTCATGCCCTTTCCTCCGCCTCCGGCGGTGGGCTTAATAATAATGGGGTAACCAGTTCTGTTTGCGATTTCGAGAGCTTCCTGAAGATCGATTACCAGATCAGGGCTTCCGGGTACAACAGGAACACCAGCCGCAATCATGGTTGCTTTGGCTGTGTTTTTATCACCCATCTGGTTGATCATTGCCGCTGTCGGTCCGATAAACTTTATGTTTACCGAATCACATACTTCAGCAAAATCGGCATTTTCAGCAAGAAAACCATAACCGGGATGAATGGCATCTGCGTTGGTAACCTCCGCAGCAGCAATGATGCGAGGAATGTTCAGGTAACTCTCTCTTGATAAAGCAGGTCCTATACAGACAGCTTCATCGGCGTATTTGACATGCATGGATTCAGCATCTACTGTAGAGTAAACTGCAACAGTACTGATCCCCATTTCGCGGCAGGTCTGCATAATACGCAAAGCAATTTCGCCGCGATTTGCGACAAGTATTTTATTGAACAAGGTTATTTCTGATGAATGTTTATGGTTTAATCCGGAACAAAGGCTGATCATACTCTACTGCCTGTCCGTTTTCGACGAGAATTTCAACAATAGTACCGGAAACCTCGGCCTCAATTTCGTTCATGAGTTTCATGGCTTCGATAATACAGAGAACATCACCTTTTTTGATAGTGTCATTGACCGCAACAAAGGGAGGTGAATCTGGTGACGATGACTGGTAGAATGTTCCGACAATTGGAGATCGAGATTCGATCAAGCCCCATGTTGCCTCCTCTTTTGCAACTTCCGGAACAACATTTAAAACTGGGGGTGCTGTTTGTTGTGCGGGTTCTCCAGTCAGAAAAACATTCGGCTGGGAAAATCCTGGTGCGGTGGATGCACGCCTCAAGATAATTTTAAAGTCTCCTTGCTCGATGATGGTTTCCTGAAGATCTGAGCTATCGACAATGTCGATAAGCTGTTTGATTTCGTTAAAGTTCATGATTTATGTTACTTAAGTTTAAAACACGCGTCTTGATCTATCGCCAACAAACAGAAGATAACTACTTTTTAACTCTTTCTATATATTCACCAGTGCGAGTGTCTACACGAATAATGCTTCCAATCTGGATAAACATTGGGACGTTGACCTCGGCGCCAGTTTCAACTACTGCCGGCTTTGTTCCACTTGTTGCCCTGTCATCCTTTGATGCGGGGCTGGTTTCAGTAACCTCAACTTCAATAAATGTAGGGAGCTCCACAGCCAGAATGGCGCCGTCATCAGACAAGACAATCGTCACCATCATGCCGTCCTTGACAAAAAGAGCGGAAGAGCCGATAGCTGCTTCCGGAACATTGATCTGGTCAAAAGTATCACTGTCCATCATCACATAGTCGCTACCGTCACGATAAAGATATTGATACTGTTTTCTCTCCGTTACAATAACATCTACTGATTCTGTAGCACTGAAGCGGTATTCAACATTCCTGCCGGATTTCAGGTTTCGCATGTTAGCCTGGTAAAATGCCCTCAAGTTACCGGGAGTACGGTGCATAAGGCTTTCAATACTGTGTGGTTCTCCTTTAAAACGGATGATTGAACCTTTTGAAACGTTACTGATTGAAATCATAGGCCGGAAAAAAATTTATCTTGCACAAGTAGTCTTGTTTTATGAAAAGAAATTAAATATAACACAGTGTCTGACGAATACAAATTGCAGTGAAGGCGTAAACACAGGATAATGCTAAAAAGCCATTGCATGTTTGTAAAGTACTGTTTAAATTCATTGAATTAAACGGGGAAGCAAAAAGTTGGTTTTACTTCAACAAAAATATAAATAGCATATGTCAAAAGCTGAATTAGTAGAGAAAATCGCCGAGCAGGCCAAGCTGACAAAAGTCGATGCCGAACGAGCTGTCAATGCCTTCATCAGTGTTGTAACAGCATCGTTGAAGCAGGGAGATGACGTTACTCTTGTCGGCTTCGGGACGTTTACCACTGGCGATAGAGCGGAAAGACAAGGACGGAATCCCCAGACGGGTGAAGCTATTACAATTTCAGCAAAAAAAGTTGTTAAGTTCAAGCCAGGCAAAGCTTTGAAGGAAGAGGTCGGAGGGTGAACCGGATTGGTTAAGAGTTCCTTATCTTTTAAAGTCCATCAATAGCTACTGCTTGATGGACTTTTTTTTATCATTAATATCATGCACTATGACCACGAAAGTTGTCCTTGATTTTGAAAAGCCACTCTTTGAGCTTGAAGCGAAACTCAAAGAAATGCGTCAGTGCCTCAGGAGCAGCACGAGGGAGCAGTCCCCTGCTGAAAGCGAGCTGCTCAATCATGATATAGAGACTCTTGAGCTGAAAGTTGATGCTCTTCGTCGTTCGATCTACAAAAACCTGACTCGCTGGCAGAAAGTTCAGCTTGCGCGCCATCCTGAAAGACCCTTTACGCTTGATTACATCTATATGATGACCAAAGAGTTTGTAGAACTCGCCGGTGACAGGCATTTCAGCGATGACAAAGCCATTGTCGGTGGTTTTGCCCGCATTGAAGAGAGTTCAACGGGCTTTTCACAGCCAGTCATGATCATCGGGCATCAGAAAGGTCGCGATACCAAATCCAATCTCTACCGGAATTTTGGAATGGCACAGCCTGAGGGATATCGCAAGGCTCTGCGTTTAATGAAACTTGCAGAGAAATTCCGCAAGCCGGTCATTACCCTCATTGATACCCCAGGCGCATTTCCTGGTATAGAGGCTGAAGAACGGGGGCAGGCTGAGGCAATTGCCCGGAATTTGTTTGAAATGGCGAAGTTGACTGTTCCGGTAATTGTTGTGATTATCGGTGAAGGAGCAAGTGGAGGAGCCATAGGTATTGGAGTCGGTGACCGGATTATAATGGCAGAAAACAGCTGGTATTCAGTGATTTCTCCTGAAAGCTGTTCTTCAATTTTATGGAGAAGCTGGAACTATAAGGAACAGGCTGCCGAAGCCTTGCAGCTTACCGCAGAGGATCTTCTTAAACAGGGTATTATCGACAGGATTGTACCCGAGCCTCTTGGGGGGGCTCATACTGACCCTGACAAAATGGCTGCTACACTGAAGAGTATCTTGATCGAGGAGCTTAAAGTACTGTTGTCGAGGGATTCCGCTAATCTCGTTCATGACCGGATCGAAAAGTTTTCAGCTATGGGCGTCTGGAAGGAAGAAGTTTAAAAGAGTGCAAAAGCCGGAGTTCAAACCGGCTTTTGCAGTCGAATTGACATCTTACTTGATGACGTAGGAACTTTCACCCTTGAGCAGTTCTTCAAGAGTAGCAAATCCATTTTTCTGGGCATCCTTGATCTGTGCGGTAAGAGCATCTTCATAGGTTACCCGTTCCGCAGCATAGAAGACACCGAAAGGTCTTGGCAGAAACTCTTCCGAATCAGCATGATCATCAGCAAAGCGGGCAAGAATGGATGCCTTGTTGATGTCCGCTTCATTGTGCACCCAGAGGTCAGAGGTCGAGAGGCCCTCTTTGTCGAGATCGACCACAACTGGTGTAAAGCCATCCAGTATGATTCCCTTGTTTTTCTCTTTTCCAAAGACAAGAGGTTTGTCCTGTTCAAGATAGACAGTGTGATCAGCTTTATTGTCGGGTGTGGCAAATGCTTCAAAGGCGGCGTTGTTGAAAATAGGACAGTTCTGGTAAATTTCCACCAGCGATGTGCCCTTGTGCAGAGCAGCGCGCTTCAGTATTGACCTCAGGTATTTACCGTCGCGATCAAAAGCTCTTGCAAAGAAAGAGCCTCCAGAACCAATAGTCAGTGCCGCGGTATTGAATGGCTGATCAATGACGCCGGATGGAGAGGTAATAGTTCTCAAACCGACTTTTGAGGTTGGTGAATACTGACCTTTTGTGAGACCATATATCTCATTATTGAAGAGTACAACGTTAATGTCGGGATTTCTTCTCAGGGTATGAATGAAATGATTGCCGCCAATTGATAACGCATCGCCATCACCCGTTGCAACCCATACATTCAGTTCAGGACGTGAGACTTTCAGTCCGGTTGCCATTGGCAGTGCCCTGCCGTGAATGCCATGAACGCCGTATGTTGCCATATAGTATGGGAGTCGGGACGAGCAGCCAATTCCGGAAAGAATGACGATGTTTTCCGGGGTTACACCCAGTTCAGGCATAACATTTTTGAGTTGCTGCAGCACGGCATGATCGCCACATCCAGGACACCATTTCGCTTCCTGGTCGGAAGCGAAATCTTTTGCAGTAAGAACCGGTGCAGCTATTATTGATGTATCGTTATCGCTCATTATTGAATCTCCTTGATAATGTCAGTGATTTTAGCCAGAATTTCCATTTCATTGAACGGCACTCCCTGCACCTTGCCGTATCCAACGGGGGCTATGAGGAAGGTATCACGGATAAGATGGATAAGCTGTCCGCTGTTCATCTCGGGTATCAACACCTGTTTGTAGTTGCCGAGAATCTCTCCAAGGTTTTTAGGAAAAGGATGGATATAGCGGAGGTGGGCATGAGCTACACTCTGCCCAGCCTCAAGTGCTTGCTCGACAGCGGTTTTAATTGCTCCGTATGATGAACCCCATCCAAGCACAAGAAGATCTCCTTTCAGTGGCCCATTGTCAATGGACTGCAGCGGAATAGTGTCGGCAATACGTGCTATTTTCTCAGCGCGAAGCTTAGTCATCAGCTCATGATTTTCAGGGTCATGAGATACATTTCCGGTTTCATTCTGTTTTTCAAGTCCGCCGATACGGTGTTCGAGCCCCTTTGTTCCAGGGATAGCCCAGGATCGGACAAGACGATCGTCTCGCTTGTAGGGGAGATAGGGAGGCTCTTCCGGTTTTCTCTCAGGCTGAAAACGTGTCTTGATTTCAACGAGATTATCCGGGCTTTCGACCTTCCATGGCTCTGAGCTCAATGCGAGGTAGCCGTCAGAGAGGCAGATGACCGGGGTCATATGTTCTATGGCAATTCTTGCGGCCTCATAGGTGGTATAGAAGCAGTCAACAGGAGAGCGTGCTGCAATAACTGGCATAGGTGCTTCACCATGTCTGCCGTACATGGCCATGAAAAGATCAGACTGTTCCGGTTTGGTAGGAAGGCCAGTTGATGGGCCACCACGCTGAACATTGATGATAACCAGTGGTATTTCAAGGATGACTGCCAGACCGAGAGCCTCTGTTTTCAGAGCAAGTCCCGGACCGGAAGTGTTTGTTGCAGCAAGAGCACCTCCATACGCAGCACCGATACTGCTGACGATACCGGCAATTTCATCTTCAGCCTGAAAGGTCTTGACACCATATTTCTTCTTTTTTGCAAGGGTCTGCAGGATCTCTGTTGCCGGTGTGATCGGGTAGGATCCAAGAAAAAGATTAAGGCCAGCTTTCTTGGAAGCAGCAGTCAAGGCGATAGCGCACGCTTCATTACCGGTAACCCTGCGATAGACGCCGTGCTGTTTTTGGGGAGCGATATCGAAGCGGCCAAGATTTGCAAAGAGTTCAGTTTCATCGCCAAAGTAATAGCCAGCCTTCATCGCTTTGATGTTTGCTTCGGCCATCTGGATATTCTTTTGGAACTTGGTTTGCAGTGTTTCAATTGTTCCCTCAAGTGGAAGGGTATAGAGCCAGTAGAGCAGCCCTAAAACAAACATGTTCTTACACCGGTCGACCTCCTTGCTGCTGAGTCCGCTCTCTTTCAGTGCTTCGCGGGTTAGCTGCAAAACAGGAACCGGAAAAACGATATAGTTGTCGAGAGTACCGTCTTCCAGAGGATTAGCACCCTCAGGATAGCCAGCGAGCTTAAGATTCTTTTCATCAAAACCCTCGGTACCAGCGATAATGATACCGCCACGATGCAGGTCTTTCAGATTTGCTTTCAGTGCTGCCGAGTTCATGGCTACCATAACATCAAATCGTGCGCCCGGTGTATAGACAGGCTTGCTGCTGAACTGGAGCTGAAATCCTGATACACCCGCAATGGTACCCGCAGGGGCCCTTATCTCTGAAGGAAAATTAGGAAATGTATTGAGTTCTGTCCCGTGCACCGCTACGGTATTGGCAAATTGGGTGCCGGTCAGCTGCATACCATCGCCGGAGTCTCCTGCAAAAAGCACGGATACGCTGGTTTTCGATGTTACATTGACCTGTCTGGTTGTCTTGTTTGTATCAGTCATTGGCCCTGTGAATTACTTTTCAAAATTAGTAAACAACAAAAAAATCCCTGTGTCAATGAACATCGCGACATGGAGGTCATTGAGTTGTTATCTGGTGAAATGTATATTACTGGTGGGTAAGGAGAGAAGACAATAATTATCCACTACAGTCTTCTGCATGAAAAAAATATAAGCGATAGATATGGCTAAAACAAGTGTTCAGCCACTTTATCTATGATTTCTTTTCAATAACAATATTGTTTTTTGTCAGATACTCCTGCCATTCCTCTTCTTCCCTAATCGGGCAATCAGGTGACAGGTCACAGAAATCACAGCGCTGCATGCCGTACATCTGCTCCATCCAGCAACCAGTGGTGCTTTTATGCACTTCATTGACATGATTGGGGTTTGTCTTCATTAATCTGGCTGAAATATCCATCAGCTCCATAACACCCTTTCTTCGCCGCTGATCTTCCACTCCCCAACTCATAACACTCTCCCTCTTTGTTTAATGGAAAAATAGACTGGGGCCAATAGCCGAGAAACAACCCTTTAATATAATTGTTTTTTAAAAAGAACATACTCCAGTCAACCACTTCGGCATGCCTTGAACCGACGAGTCACAGCCATGAGCGGGAAGGTGAATAAAATTAAGTTGGCAACAAGCCTTAAAAAAGAGTAACTTTGAGGCCGTAAAAGGCACCTGTTCAGCCATGTAACGCCGTGCCTGAATGCATTGTAACAAGATGATAATCGCTATGAGATCCCCAGAAATCAGACAATCTTTTTTGGATTATTTTGCTCAAAAAGGTCATACTATAGTTCGTTCAGCCCCGGTTATTCCTGCAGATGATCCTACACTGCTCTTTACCAATGCAGGCATGAACCAGTTCAAAGATCTTTTTTTAGGAAAAGGAACAAGGCCTTATGTGCGGGCTGCCGATACCCAGAAATGCATCAGGGCATCAGGCAAGCATAACGATCTTGAGGATGTTGGCCGAGATACCTACCACCATACCTTTTTTGAAATGCTCGGCAACTGGTCTTTCGGGGATTATTACAAACATGAGGCTATAACCTGGGCCTGGGAACTTCTGACAACAGTTTGGGCACTGCCGAAAGATCGTCTCTATGCAACAGTTTATCAGGATGATGATGAGAGCTTTCAGATATGGGTGAACCAGACAGATATTGATCCGGAGCATGTTATCCGCTTCGGTGAAAAAGATAATTTCTGGGAGATGGGTGAAACAGGTCCCTGTGGTCCATGTTCTGAAATTCATATTGATCTTACAGAGGATGGTTCAGGCCGTTCTCTTGTCAATGTCGGTGATTACCGAGTTATTGAACTCTGGAATCTTGTATTCATCCAGTACAACCGTCAGAGTGATGGACATCTTGAACCTCTCCCGATGAAACATGTCGATACCGGCATGGGGTTTGAGCGGGTTGCTGCGGTCTTGCAGGGCAAGGGCTCAAACTACGATACTGACGTTTTCAAACCGCTGTTCGACCGTATCACGGAAATTACCGGTGTTGTTTATGGCGCATCAATGGATGACCCCCTTGATATTGCCATGCGGGTTATTGCCGACCATGCCCGTACCCTCACCTTTGCTCTCTCCGACGGAGCCATGCCTTCCAATGAGGGGCGTGGCTACGTGCTTCGCCGCATTCTTCGCCGTGCCCTGCGCTATTCAAAAAATCTTGGTTATAACGAACCGATTCTTCATCAGCTGGTTACGACGCTTGCCGATTCTATGGGCGAAGTATTTCCAGAATTGCAGAAGCAGCAGGATACAGTCAGAAAAATTATCAAGGCAGAAGAGGAGAGCTTTATAGTCACTCTCGACCGGGGGATTGAAATATTCAACGATCTTATTGAAAAACTCCGTTCCGCCAAGGGCAATACCATTACAGGTGTGGATGCATTCAAGCTCTATGATACCTACGGTTTTCCATTCGATCTCACTCGTCTTATGGCAGCAGATGTTGGCCTGCGGGTTGACGGCGAAGGTTTTGAGCATGCCATGCAGGAGCAGAAAACCAGGGCGAGAACAGACCGCAGGGAGAAGCAGCAGGTTGAGGATAATGGCACACAATGGCTCTGGTTCAGTGAAGTGCATCGAACCAGCTTTTCAGGCTACAATCAGCTTGAAATGCCAGTAGTGATTACAGGCGTCAAGCATGCAAGAGGCAAGCTTCTCATGGTGCTTGAGCAAACTCCCTTCTATGCTGAAAGCGGTGGCCAGGTGGGTGACAGTGGCTGGATAGAGAGTGCTCGATATCGTTTTCAGGTGACCGACACCGTCAAGGATGGTGATGCCATTGTTCACGTTATCACCACCCTTTTCGACAAGATTCTCGATACTGCAGTTGCTCCTGATGATCTGACACTTGAGAGTGAAGAGCGCTCTGCTGAAGCCTCAGTCGACAGGCATCTGCGCCAGGATACGGAGAGAAACCATACAGCTACGCATCTGCTCCATGGGGCACTCCGCAGGCTTCTCGGACCGCATGTTCAGCAGAAAGGATCATTTGTCAATTCTGAGCGCCTTCGTTTTGATTTCAGCCATTTTTCAAGGCTTACCGATGAGGAGATTTTGGCGGTTGAATCGGAGGTGAACGAACAGATCAGGCAGTCAGAAGCTGTGCTCAAGCATTCCGATGTTCCTTACGACGAAGCGGTAGCAAAGGGTGCCCTTGCATTTTTTGGCGACAAGTATGCTGACCTTGTCAGGGTGGTTGAAATACCTGGCATCTCGATTGAGCTGTGTGGTGGTACACATGTCGACAATATTGGTCGGATTGGGATTGTCAAGATTATCAGTGAATCCTCTGTAGCAGCGGGAGTCCGCCGTATTGAGGCTCTGACGGGAAAAGCAGCTGAAAAGCTCCTTTGGAAGGAGTATCGCGAACTCCAGCAGGTTCGACACATCCTTAAAGCAAAAGGGGATGAGCCGGTATCAGGAAGGATTGTCGAATTGATTGAAGCCAGAAAGGAACTTGAAAAGCAGCTTCAGGACGGAAAAATTGCTTCGCTTCTCAGCACACTTGCAGCAGAACTTCATGCATCTTCTGAGATCGGCGGTTGCCGGATCATGACAAAAGTTGTCGAAGAGGTCGATGCTGATACACTGCGCCAGGCCGCTCTTGCCCTGCGTGAACTGCAGCCCTGTTCCGCAGCCCTGCTCTGCAGTGTTGAAGATGGAAAAGTATCGCTGGTCAGCTTTGCTTCCGATCAGGCCGTCCGGGAACTCGGTCTTGATGCCGGAAAACTGCTTCGCGAGGTGGCAAAGTGCGTGCAGGGTGGCGGCGGTGGCAAGCCCGAGTTTGCTACTGCCGGTGGCAAGAACCCTGAAGGAATCCCGAGAGCAATTGAACTCTATACCGACTCGGTCAACGCTGCGTTGCAGGGATGAAAAAACAACAATTGACTGGTTTTCTGGTGCTTGACTGCTTTTTCGGGCGATGCTCAAAACCCTCATGCGACAAATGCGTTTTACGGTTTGTCCGTTCACTGCGCCTTGCGCTCAAGTCGCGTGCGATGCAGAAAAAAGAAGACTCTGCCGTCGGAGTTGTAGGTTCATGGGAGAAAGCTGCGCCGGCGACGCTGCACGCCGGTGTGACGCTACAGAAACAGGATGCGACGAAAAAACGGAAGCGTCTGCTCGCTCCAAGGGAGGAGATTGCGTGGTATCCAACGATAAAGCCGGAGCTTTGCAACGGTTGCGGCGACTGCAAGGTTCTCTGCAAACCGGGCGTATTCGAGTTGGGAGCGCCAGATCCGACAGGCATCCACCGCCCGAAACTTATTGTCGGGCATCCTTATAAGTGCCTCGTGCTCTGTACCCGGTGCCTGCCTGTTTGTACCTCCGGAGCTATTGTTCTCCCTTTGAAAGAGGAGTTTGAGCACTTCGTCGAGTATATTGATTAACGTAGGGACAATCCATCGTGGTTGCCCTGATGAAACGAAAATTTTTGTGCCACGAATGACACGAAATGGCATGAAATGGAGCAGGGGCAATCCCTTGGGGTTGCCCTGATGGCGAAATGTTGATAGACAGGAATACTGCGTGAACAAACCAAAAAAACGAAGGCTTCTTCTACCCCGCGAAGAAATCGCCTGGTTCCCGGAACTTGACTCTACACTCTGCAATGGCTGCGGTGACTGTGAGGATTTCTGCAAACCGGGAGTTTTTGCCCTTGGTGAGCCCGAAGGAGTCAAACGGGCAAAAATGACCGTCACAAACCCCTATCTCTGTATTGTGCAGTGCACCCGATGCGAACCAGTCTGCCCTTCTGGAGCAATCAGCCTGCCACGCCCGAAAGATTTTGACCATTTTGTAGAGTATGTTGACTGACCGACATGTCGTCCCGGTCTCTGAATCCCATCAGGTAGAGGATAGCATCAAGTCCAAGGGTTGATATGGCCTGCTTTGCACTCTCCCTGACAATTGGTTTTGCTCTGAAGGCGATGCCGAGTCCTGCTTTTCCAAGCATTGGCAGGTCATTGGCACCGTCGCCGACTGCTATGGTTTGTTCGAGCCGTATATTTTCCTTTTTTGCAATAAGCTCCAGCAGTTCAGCTTTTCTGTTGCCATCAACGATTTGGCCGAGAACTTTCCCGGTTAAATGTCCATTCTCTATTTCCAGGGTGTTGGCATAGACATAATCGATATTGAGTTTTTTCTGCAGGTAGTGGCCGAAATAGGTAAATCCGCCGGAAATGACCGCGGTTTTGAATCCAAGGTTGTGCAGGTTATGAAAGAGCGTTTCAGCCCCTTCAGTAAGTTGCAGTCTCTGGGCAATGGTTTCAAGGATATGCTCATCCAGTCCCTCCAGCAGGGATACCCTCCGTTGCAGACTGCCGGTAAAGTCGATCTCCCCCCGCATCGCTTGTTCTGTAATTGCTGCTACCTCCTGGCCAACTCCTGCTTCAAGGGCAAGTTCATCGATCACTTCGGAGGTAATGAGGGTTGAGTCCATATCGAACACAACCAGTCTGCGGTTGCGTCGGAAAATGTTGTCTTCCTGAAACGCTATGTCAATGCCCAGGCTGTCGGTAATAGCAAGCATCTGCTCCCGGAAACGGTTTTCGCTGTGCAGGGTACCTCGAATGGAGAACTCAACGCACGCCTTGGTATGTCGGGTCTGGTTGTTTTCAAGAGGAATACGACCCGAAAGCCGGTTGATGGTATCGATATTGAGATCATGCGAGGCAATGATTGACGATACCCGCTCAAGCTGTTCCGCCGTGATTCTTCTTGCAAGCAGTGAAAGCAGATATCTTGGTTTTCCCTGTTCCTGCACCCATTGTTCATACTCTGTATCAGATACAGGTGTAAAGGTGATCTGGATGCCAAGCGTATGAGCACAGAAGAGCAGATCCTTCAGTATTGGTGATGAGGCAGACTCTTTGGGTAGCTCCACCAGCATACCAAGGGAAAGATGATTATGGATGACTGCCTGACCGATATCAAGCACCGGTATCTTGTAGCCTGAAAGGATAGAGGTTATTTTCGATGTCAAGCCCGGTTTGTCCGGGCCTGTAATATTGATAAGGAGAAGCTCCCTCATATCAGATAGTGTTAAAGCGTTTGGCGTTATCTACGTATAAATCCCCATTTCCCTGTTGTTCCATTACCAATTCTAACTGGTGCAAGACCTTGTGAAAAGCTTCCAGCACAATCAAATTGAGGATTAATGACCATTTTTCCCTGTTTGTCAATAAATCCCCATTTTCCACTATTTTCATCCCCAATTCTCACTGCGGCGAGACCTTCTGAAAAGTCACCAACTTCATCAAATTGCGGATTGATAACCCTCCTGCCTTGTTTATCAATGAACCCATGTTTGCCATTTTTTCCCTCACCAATCTTTACCCAGGAAAGAGCCTCTGAAAATCGGCACTCTTTGTCAAATTGCGGGTTGATGACCATTTTCCCCTGCTTGTCAATAACGCCCCATTTTCCCGAGTTCTTGTCACCAATCCGGACAACGGCAAGCCCCTCTTTAAAAGGCTCAACATAGTCAAATTGCAGGTTGATAACCATCTTTCCCTGTTTGTCAATAAATCCCCATTTGCCCGATTTTTCACTCCCCATTCTCATTGGGGCAAGACCTTCTGAAAAGTCACCCACAAAATCAAATTGCGGAGTGATCACCTCGGTACCTTGCTTATCAATAAACCCCCATTTCCCCGAAATTGCATCACCAATTCTCATTGCAGCAAGGCCCTCTTTAAAGCCTCTTTCTGCATCGAATTTTGTAGCGACCACCTTTTTTCCCCGCTTGTCAATAAATCCATATTTCCCTGTAAAAGCATCACCATCCCTCATCAGAGCAACACCCTCTGAAAAGTCACCCACAAAAAAGAACTGTGGAGTAATGACCATTTTCCCGCGCCTGTTAATAAATCCATATTTACCGCCATTTTCATCACTAACTTTCACCGCAGCGAAACCTTCTGAAAAATCATGCACTTCATCAAATTTCGGAGCAATGAGCATTTTTCCCTGAAGATCAACAAAGCCCTGTTTTGCAGCAATTGAATCGCCAACCTTGATCGCAGCAAACCCTTCCTTAAACTCTTGTACAGCAAAGAATTGTGGATTGATGACTATCTGACAGCTCTTGTCAACTGAATACTCCGTCGCATCCTTGCTACATCCCGACAGAACGCTTAAGATGCAGATGCTTATGAGCAATATTCCACGGTATACGACTGGTTTCAAGATGGATCTATGTCTGCTATTGGTTGTAATACAAGTAGATCCCAAAAATAGGAAAAAAAGATTAGCCATTACCATTTGTACCTAAATATCCCCGCCGTAGGCACCCGCCGAGAAGCTGCGGGAAACAGAGCGCGCAACTATTCAAATGAGGGCATGGTGGTTGATTGGGCTAAAGCCTCGGCAGCATTACCGCAGCCAAAGGCACTCCTCAACATGCGCAATAATTATGATATTATGTAAAATTTGTGTAATTAAGAAAAGTCCGATTAGACAAAAATCAACGCAGTGTGCCATTATGTCGATCAACGCACGCGCCATGACAGGGGCAAACTACGACACCGTAACTGGAGAAAAGAGATATGCCGTCGCTTCCAAAGATTGATGCTATTGGTCTCAAAATTTTGTTTCTTTTAATCCCCGGGATTATTGCGCTCGGGATTGTCAAGTCGATTGGCCAAAAACGACCAAGATCAGATTTTGAGAGCGGATTACAAATATTTTTGTATGGTGTTTTTTGTTATTTGATTACTGGCATTCTCGAAGGTTTGTTCCTCTGGAATTACTTACTTCCAACAGGTAAAAGTTTTTGGCAAACCATTGCAGAAAGCGGCCTCGGTCTATCAACCTTAAACTCTACAACAGGCTTAGATTCTGGTCAAATTGCTTTGGCTTCAATCGTAGCCCTTTTTGTTGGGGCTTCTGTTGCGTACCTTGAACATAATAGTATTCCTCATGCTCTTTTACGTAAGCTCGGGATTACGCAGAGAACCAATGATGTTGGTATCTGGGAACTAACACTCAACTCACCTGACTTAAATAATTGGGTAACTGTTCGGCACCACAACAACGGCAAGGTCTATCAAGGGTGGGTTAGGGCATATTCTGATGGGGGGGATGAGCGCGAATTGCTACTTACAGAAGTGACAGTATCGCCTCACTGCAAAACACCAATGAGCTGATTGAGGTTGATAACATCCCTGTCTTATACCTTGGCATCGATAGAAAAAATGCTGTGTTAGAATTGACCCAAAAATTGAAAAAGGAAATGACATGACAAACCAAAGCCCTTTCAAAGAGCGTGTTATCATAAATGAAGGCATGCTCAAAAAGAACATGAATCCACCACCACCAAACGGTGAACGCCCACCACCGCCAAAAGCACAGGTAGCGATACCGCCACCACCACCACAAAAAACAGAGCTGAAACAAACAAACAATTAAACACCTATACAGGAACAGCTTGTTCAGGCGATAGCACGGGCAAGCTGCTCGTCAAGGCGTTCCTTTTAAGCGTTTTTCTTTTTAGCAATGCAGAACTCTTTTATAAGGATTGTGATTATTCTGTTACTGCTGTCATTCGAGCGATTAAACGGCAGGTTAAATCATGGGGTTTTTCTCATCATCAGAATTTTCTTCCTGCTGCCAAGTAGTATGACGTAATTGGGGGAACCGCAATTGCTGATGGCATCAAAGACCGATTAATCGGAAATGTTCATCGGATTTCCCGTGGTGTAAATCATGGTTTACTTTATGTTCCTATGTGCAAGATAGTTCTGAATAGTCCGCGTCTTGACTTTTCAGTTGATAATGCTGGGTAATTAAAATAAAGTCGTATAATAAGTATTGCTTTACAAGATTAAGTGGCAGGGGAAAAAAACACAACTATAAATGGGTATTTTACGGACATTATTTGCTATATCGGTTGTTTTCGCCCACTCTTATGGACTTTTTTTTGTTGGTGGAAGAAATGCTGTGCAACTGTTTTATATAATTTCCGGTTTTTTAATGTCTTATGTTTTAGTAGAAAGGAAAACCTATTCTAAAATAAAAGACTTCTATATCAATAGATATCTTCGTCTTTATCCAATTTACTTTTCTGTAGCCCTGCTTGCACTATTATCTCATTTTATTATCAGAAGAGATAATTTCTTTAATAGTTATATGAGTGTTCCGTTCTCTGCGAAAATTTTATTGGTATGTTCAAATGTTGGTATATTTTTTCAAGATTGGGTTATGTTTTTTGGCGTTGTGAATCATAAATTGGTTTTTTTAACAGATTTTAATAAAAGCTCTCCACCTCTTTACCAACTGCTGATTATACCTCAAGCGTGGACTTTGGGTCTTGAGCTTACATTTTACATAATCGCTCCTTTTGTTTTACTTAAACGAAATCTGATTTATTATTTATTAGCCTTTTCTATTGCTCTGCGCATTTGCCTGATTTGCATTGGACTTGATGGAGACCCTTGGAATTATAGGTTTTTCCCAACAGAACTGACCTGGTTTTTATTAGGGTCTCTTTCGCATCAGATATTGCTTCCATTATACAAATTGAAATTAGGGGAGGGTATAAATAACATATCTAAAGCGGCATCTTATTTTCTGATGTTTATAACCATTACTTACTCTTTTATTTTAATCAGTGATAATTTTAAGACAATAGTGTTATTTTTGATCTTTTTACTTTTATTGCCGTTCACTTTTATATATCAGAACAATAATAAATTTGATAAGTGGGTAGGCGATTTAAGTTATCCTATATACATTGGTCATATGCTTGTTCTATCGATTTTTGTTCCTGTTCTGAAAACGTATGGCTTTGAAAATCCTGCAATTAATTCAATAATTTATGTGATAATATCAGTAATATTTTCGATACTATTAAATCATTATATAGGAAATCCATTTGAGAAAGTCAGGAGTAAGTTTAGGGCGAAATCATAACGTTATTTCTTCAACCACTACGCTTGTCCATGAAATGCATCTCGCTTGTTCCCTATGACAATCAATGCTGATGTATCAACAAAAATATGCTTTATCATCGTTTTGCAATCCCATAGAGGTACTGATCATGATTCTCGGCAAAATCTACCCGCCCGGTATCAACTGCAATTTCATCAATAGTGAGGTTATCCCAGGAGTCATCTGACAGCGTTTCTGGCTTTATTTCCACAGCAATACCTTCCTGAGTAAAAAGAGCTTTCACTTTTTTAATAACCTTCGACATTTCATCCGGCAGAATATCAGGTAATGTAATTGTCAGTTGCATTGATAGTTACTGTTTCAGAATTTTCAGACCAGCTCATATTTTCAGATGAAATTTAAATATTTATTCATAATGCTCAAAAATTGCGTTTCTCTGCATGTACCATTGTAAACCGGTGGATCTGTATCCAGGAAGCTTTTTTCATCACGGAGAGCAAGCAAGCTTTAGTTTCATATAACCGGTAATAAATATTACCAGTTAATCTGTTATCCGGAAAAAAATCAATACAGATCAAAGAGCATAATAGAAATATTGAAAGAGATAATCCTCGATTTTCAGGAGGCTGATCTGCCGACTCGCCTTAAAGTTGAGCAAGTCGGCGACAGTCATTACTCCTACTCAATGATAGTCGCGATTATAAGCTGCTAATATAGGATAACTTAACAATTTTTTGGAAGTTATTGTGAAGTGTGATGACGAGTTATTTTCGAAATAATTAATCAATTTGTGACCAAAAATCAACCCATAACTCTCTCTTTTTCATGCATCTTCTCATCAATATAATGTTGTAAGGATTATTTTTAGACTAAATCCACAACCTTTCTCTTGGCATCCTTGTTCTCGCCAATATACCTATGTGTTGTCTGAAGAGATGAGTGTCCTGCCAGCATCTAAATGTGCATCTTACGACAGAGTTCCATCTGAAGTCAGTAGCATATTCCATTTTAGAGAGGCAATGCTCTTTTGCTCTTAAACCTGCTCTCGTGGAGAGAAGAAAGATGACAAGGTTTCTTTTTCTGTTCTGATGAGAAGGAAGGTATTCTCCCATGATGTTAATCTGGCTTTTTGTCAGAACCTTTGCTTGCTTGCCAATGCCCATTTTGCTTTCTTAACTGATTCTGAAATCTTTATAATCAATTTAATATAATGAGTTTGACTGGGCATGGAAATCGACCTTGAATAAGTGATTGTTTTATATGGGATTAGGGTAACTCGTTATACAATCTATCTGTATTATATAATGGGTTGGGTAAAGTTAAAGTTGACGATTCTGCTTGATCAATTGTTGCTGATTACATAAGTTTCTAATACTTTGACATATAATTAAAATTCCTTCATTGTTCACTGAATACAGTCTCCGTAACGTTACTTCAAATGTCATCTTCCCAATCTCATCTTACACATCCAAAGTATCGTCCAGATATTGACGGATTAAGGGCTATTGCTGTTCTTGCTGTTGTTGCTTTCCACGCATTTCCAAGTTGGTTTAAGGGTGGATTTATTGGTGTAGATGTATTTTTTGTAATTTCTGGATATTTAATATCTACGGTTATTTTTGAAAACTTAGATAAAGAAACTTTTAGTTTTTCTGAATTTTATGCTCGCCGTATTAAGCGTATCTTTCCTGCTCTTATTATTGTATTAATCGCTTGTTTAGTTTTTGGTTGGTTCGCTTTACTTGCTGATGAGTATAACCAGTTAGGTAAACACGTTGCTGCTGGTGCTGGTTTTATATCTAACATTGTGTTTTGGAATGAGTCTGGTTATTTTGATAATGTCTCAGATACTAAGCCATTACTACATTTGTGGAGTTTAGGTATAGAAGAGCAGTTTTATATCGTTTGGCCGTTTTTGTTATGGTTTGCTTGGAAGCGCAATTTTAATATTTTAACAATCACTGTTCTTGTTTGTATTGCTTCATTTGTCCTCAACATTAAGGGAATTAAGCAAGACGTAGTTGCTACTTTTTATTCACCAGAAACACGTTTTTGGGAGTTGTTAAGTGGGAGCTTATTGGCTTGGGTTACTCTTTACAAGAAAGACGCTTATACCAATCTTAGAAATAAGATTGATGGCTACCTTATTTTTATTATTTATAGAGAAAAACAAGAAGCAGATGGCAATACTTTATCTAATGTCCTATCTTTTTTTGGTTTACTGTTACTATCTTACGGATTTTGGCAAATTAATAAGGAATTAAGCTTTCCAGGTAAGTTGGCATTAGTGCCCGTCTTAGGTTCTGTACTAATCATTACGGCAGGTACTAAGACTTGGATTAATCGCACAATCTTGTCTAATAAGATTGCCATTTGGTTTGGATTAATCAGTTTTCCTCTGTACTTGTGGCATTGGCCAATTCTTTCTTTCGGACGAATTATTTACAACGAAGTTCCCACCATAAGATTTAAATTGATCGCAGTTTTTGTTTCAGTTTTGCTTTCGTGGTTCACAGTTCAAGTTATTGAAAAACCGTTTAGGTTTGGAAATAAAAGAATTGGTTTAAAGGTCGCTATACTTTGCGGTTTAGTATTTGTAATTGGGGTTTCTGGTTACGTTGTTAATAAAACCGATTTTTCTCAATCACATAGATATGAAAAATTAGCCATTAAGAGGAAAGGTTTTGAACACGCATTCGGCTTTTCGTTGTCTTGGTATAGAGGAAAGGATGACTGGTTATTTCTAGGTAATGCCTACGGCAATACTGTGGCAAAACTAAAACTTGCTATTGTTCCTACCAAGAGCGAAATAGAATCCACCAAAGAAATATTCTCAAAAATTGCTAAAACAGCGGCTCAATCAAACACTAAAGTTGTTTTGATTGTTGGTCCCAATAAATCAAATATCTACCCAGAATATTTGCCAGATAAACTCATACCATCAACAAAAAAATACAGTAGTTTCTTTTTGGACAATCTAAAAGATATCCAAAATCTTACTGTTTACAATCCGATGGATGATTTTCTTCGCCTCAAAAAAACTGAGGGAATTCTTTATTGGATGACAAACACCCACTGGAATAACAAAGGTGCCTTCTTAGCCTATTCAGGCTTTTCAAAGCTTTTTGGATTGCCTGTTCCACAAGTTGAATTTCGACACGGTTCTACCCATAGTGGTGACCTTATTGGGATCTCTAAATTAAAAGATTTCCCACTACATGCAGAGGACAACTGGGATGTAGTTTGGAAAAATAAACCAGTGTGGACAGAAAAAGAAATTCAAGATGAGCAAAAAACAGCGTTTGGAGCGGCTACTATTGTGACCAATCAGAACCCACTTTCAAATAAGTATATTTGGGTTGTCGGCGACTCATTCACGGGTAGTTTAAGACAGTATTTTAATGCCACATTTAAAGAGGTTCACTATGTCGGACACTGGGATAACAAATTCAGAGATTTACCTACAGATTTGACCAAGGCTGATAAGAAACCAGATATGATTATTATTGTCAGAGTAGAACGGTCTTTTTAACTTGCTCAACTTTAAAAATTTTCGATAGTATTTAGAGGGAAAATCAACTTCTAAAAAATTAGAAGTTATTAAGACGTATATTGTGCCCAATCCGTTTAAATACGATCTAGCGAAATATCAATGTTAATGATAGACAAAGGTTATTAAAATGATACGTATATAATATTTTGCGAAGATAAAAATCGCAACGTAGATTTAGATAAAGGTTGTTTGTATAACAATATTTAGTTGAAGCAGATACAGGTGTATTTGTCTTGTCTGAGGATGGATGGTTTTGTCCGTTTTGTTGTTTAGCAATGGATGAGGTTCTTGAGTTCTCTATGATCAAGGCCTTTCACATCTGCAGTCAGGATGACGATGTAGGAGTAGCTTATCATTTCTAATTGCAGGTGCTTGCTTCGTTATTAAAAATGATTTTTTTTGTACATCTTCTTCCATTTGTTATTGGCATAATGGTCAAATGCTCATACATTCAGCTTATTCATTTCTGTAGGTAGAGAAATGATGCCGTGAAGATGAAGGGTTTCTGGATTTCTGGCACTATCAGAACTTTCATCTCACGATGCCGTGATGATTTCCCCCATTAATGTTTGATTGTAGTGTGGATAGTGTCTTTTCCCCGAAAAATCTTTTGCTGATTTGAAAGCACTTGCTGTTCTTTAGGGTAGTTGTGTATTTCAATAATGTCGGTAGTTAGTAAAAAAAATTAGAAGAAGAATGATAAAGACCCTTGAAAATCAAGGGTCTTGGATGTTGCTTGGAAGAAAAAAAATAACTATAAGTCTATAAAAAAATAGATAAAAAACGACCATCACTCCCACTCAATTGTGGCCGGTGGCTTTGACGAAATATCATAGGCCACCCGGTTGATGCCGCGAACCTCATTGATGATGCGGTTTGAAACACGGGCAAGAAAATCATGCGGAAGCTGGGCCCAGTCCGCAGTCATTCCGTCCGTTGACTCAACAGCTCTCAGGGCAAGAACATTTTCATAGGTACGTTTATCACCCATGACGCCAACCGATTGAACAGGCAGCAGGACGGCAAAGGCCTGCCATACCTGTTGGTAGAGTCCGCTTGATTTCAGCTCTTCAATGTAGATTTCGTCTGCCTCACGAAGTATATCAAGCCTCTCTTTGTTGACTGAACCAAGGACTCTCACGGCAAGACCGGGGCCTGGAAAGGGGTGGCGCATCAGGATATCTTCGGCAATGCCGAGTTCACGCCCTACGGAGCGTACCTCATCCTTGAACAGCTCGCGGAGCGGTTCGATAAGCTTGAGCTTCATGCGCTTCGGCAATCCGCCAACATTATGGTGTGACTTGATGGTTTCCGATGGGCCTTTGACGCTGACGCTTTCAATAACGTCAGGATAGAGCGTGCCCTGCACCAGAAATTTTTCCTGGAGCATGTGTTCTTCAAATATCTGTATAAAAGTTCTTCCAATGATTTTGCGTTTCTTTTCAGGAGCGGCAACATTTTTCAACCGCTTTAAAAAGAGGTCGGATGCATCGGCAAGAGTTACCTTGAGGCCAAGGGGTTTGAGGAAGCTCATTACTTTTTCTGCTTCATTTTTTCTCAGAAGGCCGTTATCGACAAAAACACAGTGCAGTTGCTTGCCGATGGCCCGGCTGACCATCACAGCAGCAACGGTTGAATCGACACCGCCGCTAATGCCGCATATAACCGTATCATTGCCTGCTTTGCGCCCGATCTCTTCGATCTGGTGCTCGATAAAGCTTTTTGATGACCAGTCTGGCTTGATGCCCGCAATAGTGATAAGAAAGTTCGAGAGAAGCTGTTTTCCATAAAGGGTATGCTGAACTTCCGGGTGAAACTGCAGTCCATACACTTTCAGAGCAGCTTTTTTGCCGTAGCTTTCAAGAGCGCACATTTCCGAGTTTCCACTGCTTGCTGTTATCCTGAATCCTTCGGGAAGCCTGGTCACCTTGTCCCCGTGGCTCATCCAGACGTCGGAGTCCGGAATGTCGCGGAAGAGCAGGCTTTCATGATCTGCGTCTCGGGTCACAATAATTTTAGCTCGTCCGAATTCGTGTTTCAAAGAGCTGGCAACTTCCCCTCCGAAATGCTTTGCGATAGCCTGAAGGCCATAGCAGATGCCAAGTATTGGAATACCGAGTGCAAAGATACCACCATCAGGAAGGATTGCAGATTCGCCGTAGACGCTTGTAGGTCCTCCTGAAAGGATGATAGCTTTCGGATCGTGTTCCCGGATGGTCTCGGGGGAGGTATTGTAGGGAAGAATTTCAGAATAAATACCCAGTTCACGGATACGACGGGCTATCAACTGAGTGTATTGCGATCCAAAATCAAGGACTAAAACCGATTGCATAACAAAACGATTGTTGGTTAAATAAGCGAATGATCAGAGCACTTCCTCTGGTTTCGGGCGAACTGCCGGAACCGGGTTCTGCTGGTTTGAAGCTCCATTGTCATTCCCGGGAGTACCTTTATCACCCTCTCCGGGTATAGTTGTTCCTTCGGATGATTGGCGCGGACGGGTCTGATAGTATTTAAAACCTTTCGGGGTATAATATTCAATATAGACATTATTGCCGAGCAGGTCGGAAGGTGTATTGGTTTGGCCGGACATTGGTACGGCAATAACCGTTTCAGGAATATGAAAATACCTGTTTTCAAGTTTCAGCGATCTGTCACTGTAGCAGCGTTTCATAAACCCGGCCCAGATTGGAAGTGCAGCGCGCGCTCCCTGACCGTACTCCATCGAGGTAAACTTTATGCGCTCGTCATCAAATCCAGTCCATACAACGGCGACGAGCTGGGGAGTGAAACCCGCAAACCAGGCATCCCTCATGCTCTGGGTGGTGCCGGTCTTTCCTGCGGCCTCAACATCAAAGCCGTAACGGGCACGGACTGCTGCACCGGTACCCTTATTGATAACATCCTTGAGCATTGAGACCATCACAAAGTTGGTGGTTGAGTCAATGGCAAAACGGCGGTTCAGGGTGTATTTTGAAAGGAGGCGGTTATGTTTGTCCTCGACCTTCAGGAGAGAGACCGGTTCATTCCAGACACCGTTGTTTGCAAATGTTGAAAATGCTCCAGCAAGTTCAAGCGGGGTGACTTCTGAAGTTCCGAGGGCGATTGAGAGGTTTGAAGCCAACGGTGAAGAGATCCCCATTCTTTTTGCATAACTGATAATTTCTGATGGGGAAAGGTGTTCATAGGCAAGACGGACGGTAACCTGATTCAGGGAGTGAGCCAATGCTGTACGGAGTGTGGTCATCCCGCCCGATGAACCGTCCGAATTTCTTGGTGACCAGATAGTGCCGTTACCGCTGTTCAGGGCAAGGGGCTGGTCGAGTACCTGGAAGTTCGCAGGAATCCCCTTGTCGATGGCTGCAGTATAGACAAATGGTTTGAAGGTTGACCCCGGTTGACGTTTTGCCTGCCAGACATGGTCAAACTGATACTTGTAATCATCAGGTGAAAACTTGTTGCCTCCCACCCATGCTTTGACATGGCCATTGGTCGGGTCGATAGCCACCAGTGCCACCTGTATTCTGGTTTTTGCCTGCAGCAGATCATTCAGCCATGCTTTGTCAGACTTAAGCTTAGCCATTGCCTCCTGGTCAGATTCTCCATCATCTATGAGCCCCTTGAATCGCTCGCTCTCTCTGATAATCTGGTTTTTCAAAGGTTCAGGCCATCTCCATGCCCGGTCAAACGAAGCCTGCAGTTCCGCAAGGTGTTCTGCTGCTGCGAGCTGTGCATAGTTTTGCATGCGGCTATCGAGTGTTGTCTGAATAGAAAGACCATCACGGTAGAGGTCAATGTTTCCAAGCATTGCAGAGGGTTTGATGGTCTGTCGGATATATTCGGTAAAGTAAGGGGCCAGCCCCTGGTGGTTTACCGGTGTATATTTCAACACAAGCGGGGTTTTCTGGGCTGTTAAGGCTTGTTTTGGGGTAATGAATTTTGCCTTTTCCATCAGCGAAAGAATAAGGTTCCTTCTGCTGGCCGAGCTGGAAGGATCTTTCGCCGGATTGTATGCGGTTGGGTTTTTCAGCGTTGCAATAAGTGTGGCACTTTCCGGGAGTGTCAGGCGATATGCTGGTTTGCCGAAATAGGTGTGGGCTGCAGCCTCAATACCGTATGCTCCGGATCCAAAATAGACGGTGTTGAGATAGAGCGCAAGGATCTCATCCTTGGTGTAGGTTTTTTCCAGTTCTATTGCTGTAACAAACTCCTTGACTTTTCGACTGACAGTGCGCTCCTGACTCAAATAGAGATTTTTAGCAAGCTGCTGGGTAATTGTACTTGCTCCCTGCCAGCGGGTCCGTCCCTTAAGAATATTTTCACCCATCGCCAGTGTAAGTCGTCGGAGATCTACGCCCCAATGCTGGTAAAATGCTACGTCCTCAGTAGCGATCAATGCATAGCGTGCTGAAAGCGGAATGGATTTAAGAGGAATAAATGTTCGGTTTTTCAGAAAAAATTTGTGGAGCAGCACACCATCTTCCGAATAGACAAGAGAGGCAAGGTCTGGATTTGGATTTTCAAGTTCTTCAAGGCTTGGCAGACCTAAAAAATTGCTCATCGCATATAACGTCGTATTTGTCAATGTTATAACGATAAAAAAGGCCAGGAGCGGAAGCAAGCCTTTGGTATATAGTTTACTCACAGTATCGATTGATCTTTAATGTTTGTTTCGTTGTCATGTCGGTAACCAGATGCTTGTCAGGAAATCGGATGTTATTTATTGCCGGTATTTTCTGGCGCTCTCTTTTTATAAAATTGTTCAGCAAATTCAAAATGTTTTTTAAGCTCACAAGCAAATTCAGCAGTCGCTTCAAGCATCGGCAAATGACCGAGATCATTGAATTTCGCAAGCCTGGTTGGTGCAGAGGACTCTGTATGTCGTCTTTCATAGAGCGAAATGGTACCTTCTGGAGGAATGGTATTATCAGCCACCCCTACACAGCAGAGTACCGGTGAGGCGATAGTAATAACATGGCGGGTATAAGCCCTCAACGCTTCAGGATCAATGGAAAACTTGCCGACAGCATTGGTAGCCTCTTTGTCGGACTGTGTAAAGTCTTCAATAATAATATCGTGGTACTCTTTGGGGATCTCTTTGGATGCCGCCCTTTTGATAAACAGGCTTTTCAGTGGCTCGTGCAGGAAAATATTGCGAAAATGCATGGAAAAATCAATCAGTCCGCCAAGAAACATGAGGCCGAGCGAGGTAAAAGCATTCTCTTCAAAAATTCCGCAGGCAATGATAGTTGCTGAGAGAAGTGCTTCACGGTATCGGATACAAAGCTCAGTTGCAACCATGCCACCCATCGAGTGCCCGACAATATGCAACTCTCTTGATCGCTGCAATCCTAAATATTCAATGAGAGCACCAGCCTCATCGGTAAAACCCTGAATGGTAAAGGTTGGCTTGTAACTTTGTATAATTGTTTTTCCCGTGCCGCTCTGGTCATAGGTAATGCACCGGTATTCTGCCGACAGGATGTTGACCAGCGGTTTCCAGTATCGGGATGATACGGCCCAGCCGTTCACAAAAAGTACCACAGGTTTCTCCCTTCCTGAAGGATCGGAATCTGCAGTGTCTTCATAATAAAGCTTACAGCGGCTTGATTCTAAGTAACTCATTGGAGTTGCATGGTTTCTTATGGAAAAGACAAACCTAATATATAACAATAATAGCTTTTCTCCTGCCATCACCCACAAGTGCATTCAGCCCTGTATTTTGCGACTAACCGGTTCAATGAGTACATTACGTTGGCAAAAAAAGAGAGAGGTTTCATTCAACAAAGAGCATAACAATGGATTATTCATTTACCCTGCTGATCTCTTCCCTCGCAGACTTTATTCTCCATATTGATACCCATCTTCAGCTTCTTGCCGCACAATATGGCATCTGGCTCTACGCTATTCTTTTTCTCATAATTTTCTGCGAAACAGGACTTGTCGTTACGCCTTTCCTTCCTGGCGACTCCCTGCTTTTTGCTGCCGGGTCACTTGCAGCCCTGCCTGACTCATCGCTTGATCCTCACCTGCTTTTTGTTCTCTTTTTTTCTGCAGCCCTGCTTGGCGATAACCTCAACTATCTGATTGGTCACAAGCTTGGACCAAAAGTGTTCAACTATCAAAAATCCCGCTTTTTCAATCCAGAACATCTTGTCAGAACCAATAGTTTTTTTGAAAAACATGGAGGCAAGACAATCATCATCGCCAGGTTTATTCCTGTTATCAGGACATTTACTCCTTTTGTTGCTGGAATAGGTGCCATGTCCTACACTCGCTTTCTTCTTTTCTGTATTACTGGTGCGCTATTTTGGGTGGGATTGTTTTGCTACGGTGGTTACTTTATAGGACAGCTTCCCTTTGTGCAGCAGCATAGAAAGCTGATATTCCTCGCTATCATTGGCCTCTCCCTTTCGCCCCCTCTTATAGGGTATCTAAAGCACCTGTTATCTCGCAGAGAGAATACGTCGGGCCGTTAAATAGAATGTTGATAACTTGTTGACGCTTTGGGTGTTTGCTCATATTGTCGGCAATAGTGTTGTATGTGTTAATGGCGTTATTCTATTGATAACTGATATTTATAAAATAAGTTATTGAATTATTTCAAGGCTGAATCACGCTTGTTGTCACAGTTGTGGAAATGTTTATACTTTCGTGGTGTGGTGCACCGAGTGTGGATAAGTTATAACGAAAGAATCGGATGTGGCGTAAATGATGCTCCGGGAGATAAAAGAAGAGTGCGAAAGCGCGAAATTATATTATTATAATTGATAGAATTTCTTATAATTACTTCCTCATCAGTCATTCCGGCGTATAGCGCAGCCTGGTAGCGCACTTCCTTGGGGTGGAAGGGGTCGTGGGTTCAAATCCCGCTACGCCGACTCTCTTACCTGCACTCTCATCAGATTCTTTCTCTGCACATCATCTAACCAATGTGGATCACTCTTGCGTTTAACAATGCTCAAGCGGAGTATTGTTGTTCAAGAACTTCATAAGAATATCTGTGGTTAGTTTATAACGCAAAGGGAAAACCAAAGAGTAATCGCATGGAACTGCATAATCTGAACGTTGTCGTGATTGGTGCGGGAGTTGGAGGGCTGGCTGCCGCAGCCCTGCTTGCCCGGAAAGGAGCAATAGTTACCGTGCTCGAAGCGCAGGACTATCCCGGAGGATGTGCGGCAACATTTGCTCGAGAAGGGTATCGTTTTGATGCAGGAGCTACGATTGGCTGCGGGTTTCATGATGGCGGGCCGATGGACATCCTCGGTAAAGAGCTTGGCATTATCTGGCCGGTTTCACCCGAAACAGTCGCCTGGCAGTATCGTCACAACTCACTGCACCTTGATCTTCCTTCTCAGCGTCTTGGTATTCTTGAACGCTTTCCAAGCTCAGCACCCTTCTGGAAGGAGCAGGCCGACCTTGCAAAACTACTCTGGCATCTTGCTGAAGGAGGGCTTTCATGGCCGGTAAAAGGGGCGCGTGATCTTGCCCGTCTTGCTCGTAAAGGTATCGCAGGACTTCCCGGATCGGCCCATCTGCTTACATTTTCCACAAAAACAGTGTTTGAATGGCTTGCCTCCCATGGCCTCGACAGCGACTCGGATTTTGTCCGCTTTATTGATGCCCAGCTACTGGTTTCAGTACAGACCACCTCTCGGTATGCCAATGCCGTCAATGCAGCCATAGCGCTTGACTTACCCCTTACAGGTGCCTACCGTGTTAAAGGAGGGATAGGAACAATTGCAGAGTTGCTCGCCGGGGCTGTTGAGGATAACGGTGGGGCTGTTCTTTACCGTAAAAAGGTTATTCGCATCGATTCGGTTCGTCGACAGGTTTTCGGTCTTGAAACTTCAGATGGCAGCGCTCTTGCTGCTGATTTTGTGCTTGCAAATCTCCCGCCTGAATCTCTTGCTCTGCTCACCGGATTGGAGAACAAACCCGACATTATCATAAGCGAGAGCAAGCATTGGAGCGCGTTTGTCCTCTATCTCGGCATGGATCCAGAGCTGTTCAGTACTTTACCGACGCATCATGTGCAAATTGTCGGTGCCAGTGGTGAACTTGCAGAAGGGAACACTATTTTTGTTTCATTTTCGCCAGGCGACGAGCCAGGTCGTGCACCCGAAGGGCTTTGTGCAGTCACAATTTCTACCCATACAAGGCCTGAACAATGGTTTCAAGCAAAAGAGAAAGGGAACGCTGCCTACAAGGAGCTGAAGAGTGCTTTTTCCGAACATCTGCTTGATGTGCTTTCAGAACAGTTTCCTCAAGCCCGTGCTGCAATTCGAAGCATAACTGCCGCAACACCGGTTACCTGGGAGCACTATACCGGCCGTTTTCAAGGCTTGGTGGGAGGTTATCCCCAGACCTCGTTGTTCAAGGTGCGTGGACCGGCAACTTCGTTCGACAATCTTTTTCTTGTTGGCGACTCGATTTTTCCAGGACAATCCCTTCCAGGTGTTGTGACTGGAGCCAGACGCGCTATTGAATTGCTTTTACAGCGGAACGAAAAAACAGTGCGTGAGCCATAATAGACTATTATCCATTCGCATTCTCTTTCGTTCTTTCTTCACTATATTTCATTCATGGATACCCAGGCGAAATTACAGATTCTTTCCGGCGCAGCGCGTTATGACGCCTCGTGTGCTTCCAGCGGAAGCAAGCGTGCGGGGCCCTCATGCGGTACCGGCAATACATCCAGCAGCGGAATATGCCACTCATGGGCGGATGACGGCCGATGTATCTCCCTTTTGAAAATTCTGCTTTCCAACGACTGTATTTACGACTGCGCCTACTGCGTGAACCGATCCACCAATCTGGTTGAACGTGCATCCTTTACTGCCCGGGAAGTGGTTGATCTTACCCTTGAGTTCTATCGCCGCAACTATATTGAAGGGCTTTTTTTAAGCTCGGCTGTCATGCAGAGCCCCGATAACACCATGGAACGTATGGTCAGGGTTGCCGAAGCACTGCGTACTGAAGAGCAGTTCGGTGGTTATATACATCTGAAAATCATTCCTGGCTGCAGCAGTGAACTTGTGCGAAAAGCCGGGCTCTATGCCGATCGCATCAGTGTCAACATTGAACTGCCCTCGCAGGCATCGCTGCAGCGACTTGCACCACAAAAAACCAAAAATGCAATTATCGAGCCTATGTCGCTCATTGGGCGGGAGATAACAAACAGTCTTGTTGAACGCAAGGCAAGTCGCCGGGCGCCTCGATTTGCACCGGCAGGCCAAAGCACCCAGATGATTATCGGAGCGAGTCCCGAAACTGATTTTCAGATACTTCGTCTATCCCAGGGGCTTTACAAAAAAATGAATCTCAAGCGGGTCTACTACTCGGCCTATCTACCGGTTACGGAGGATAACCGCTTGCCCGTGCTTGCTGCACCCCCACTTTTACGCGAACATCGACTCTACCAGGCCGACTGGCTGTTGCGCTTTTACGGCTTTTCTGCTGAAGAGATTCTTTCAGACGATGCACCCCATCTCGATGAATCGTTCGATCCAAAAACTGCATGGGCTCTGCGCCATCCGGAATTTTTTCCGGTCGAGATTAACCGTGCGGACTATGCCACGCTCTTGCGTGTACCGGGCATAGGAGTTGTTTCAGCCAAACGCATTGTCGCAGCCCGCCGCTTTTCACTTATAACTCAAGAGGGTCTGAAAAAAATCGGGGTAGTTATCAAACGCGCAAAATATTTTATAATCTGCTCAGGCAGGTCGTATGAAAAACCTGATCAGTCATCAACTGTCATCCGCCAGCGACTGCTGCTTGGCGAAGGCAGCGAAGCTGCAGTGTCGGCACTTCCCAAACAACTGGTATTGCCCGGTCTTTTCACATCATGATGAATCGTTACCTCTACGACGGTACTGTCGATGGTCTCCTGTCATCCATAGCTTGGATTCTTGAAGAGGAGCCAGATCTGGAAAAGGTAACTCTCTCAAAGCGGGAAGATACCTTGTTTGAAGAGGGATTTACAATCGCCACTGATGTAACTCTGGCTGAATCACTTTTTTTCCGATTCAAGCAGCATGCCCCTGATGCCGCGCACACTCTCTATTCCTGCATGCTTGCCGAAAAGGAGGGTATGGAAACAAGTCTGCTGCATTATGTCTCGTTAGCTTTCAGGCATGGCGACAAGGTAAAGGGCCATCTCACCCACCCAGCAGTGTGCGACATTGTCAATGTTGCTAAAAAAGCAGGAAGGGAGCTGCATCGCATGAAAGGTCTTCTGAGGTTCGAAAAACTCCAGGATGGCGCATATCTGGCAAAAATGGAACCCGACAACAATATTATTCACCCCCTCGCCTACCACTTCAGCCGCAGGCTCAGGGCACAGCACTGGTTCCTCTACGACGTCAAACGCCGCACCGCCGCCCGCTGGAACAATGGCTCCCTACAGTTCGGTACCATCGAACAATTCACTACCCCCGCCATGTCCGAAGACGAAAAAAAGGTACAGGCTCTATGGCAGGCCTTCTTTAAAACCATTGCAATACCAGACCGCAAAAATCCCCGCCTCCAGAAATCCAATATGCCCATGAAGTACTGGAAATATCTTGTTGAGAAGCAGGGGGAGTGAGGGCAGTTGTTTATCTTCCAAGTGCTGCTTGGTGAATAAAATGTATCCAGCTGCTCGGTAATCGCTGTATTGTAAAACAACTAAAATGCTTACCTATGATGAATGTTGAGGACCTTCATGCAGAATATGTAACCGATATAAACGGGGTCAAAAAATCGGTGATTCTTCCGTTAAGCGATGTTTATGAGTTACTTGAGGATCTTGAAGATTTGGCATCTGTTGCTGAGCGCAAGGATGAACCTACAATCTCTCATGAACAGGTTGTTGAAGATCTAAAGAAAAATGGCTTCTTCTAGCATTCAGTGGAAAAAATCCGCTGTCAAGGAGTTGGAAAAACTTGCCAGGCAGGTTATTCCTGACATTGTGCAAGCTGTTAATGCGCTGGCAGTTGATCCCTTGCCCCTTGGCAGTAAAAAGATTCGAGGGTCATTGCACACCTATAGAATCCGTAAAGGCGACTTCAGGATCATCTACTTCAATAGAGAATAATCTGTTGGTTGTTCAGGTTATAATGGTTGGACATCGTAAAGATAGTTACCAAAAATTCAATCCGTAATGCGACGTATTCAGAGGAGCAACGCATGATTTATAAAGCATGGCTATTCTTGCAATCGATCAGGGAACCACTTCAAGTGCTACGCCAGACAATGGTTGTATAGATGCGTCAACACGTTCAATCATAAACCTGTTTTCATTATGACAAATTCCATCGATCATACTATCGGCAGCGGAAAAACAGTAACCTGTCCTCAATGCGGAAAATCGTTTACCTGCAGCCTTTCGCCAACATGCTGGTGCGCCACCAGAGTTGTGCCCGTTGCAGTGAAAGAGCATCTTGCCGAACGCTACAAAACATGCGTCTGCAGCACCTGCCTCGACGAGTTGATTGCAAAAGCAGGTTCAGGAGAAAGTGCTTGATTGTTTTTTGCAAAGGCATAGAACGTCAGTGTGAATTCAGTTGAAATGCAGCTGTTGATCCACTACATTAGGTCATTGAATACAGTAACCGCAAAACACTCTCATGCAAAAAGAAACCATCACAATTCTCGGATGCGGCTGGCTCGGGCTGCCACTGGCAGAAGCCCTCATCAAAGCAGGTTATCATGTTAAGGGATCGACCACGCAGGAGGATCATCTTGAAACACTGCGCGATGCAGGTATTGAGCCTTATCTGGTAGAACTCGATCCGGAGGTGAACGGCGAGGAGATTACCGATTTTCTGCACAGCGATATTCTTGTCATCAATATACCGCCTGAGAGACGCGACGACATTGTTGAGTATCACATCGAACAGTTTTCCTCGCTTATTGATGCTCTTGGCCAATCGCCGGTTCGCTCGGTACTGTTTGTCAGCTCTACCTCGGTCTATCCATCCCTCAACAGGGAGGTTACCGAAGAGGATGCCGTTGATCCTGAAGCTTTATCTGGCCAGGCTCTGCTGCTTGTCGAAGAGATGCTGATGCAGGAGAGCGGGTTTCAGACAACCGTGCTGCGCTTTGGTGGCTTGATTGGTTATGACCGTAACCCTGAAAAGTATCTTGCCAGCATGAAAGAGATAGTCAATCCCGATCAGCCAATGAACTTTATCCATCGTGATGATTGTGTAGAGATAATCACTGAAATCATCCGTCTGCAGCAGTGGGGCGAAGTGTTCAACGCCTGCAGTCCACTTCATCCATTGCGACGTGACTACTACACCAAGGCGGCTGCAAAATCAGGAATTGAGCTTCCTCCCCTGGTATCATCCGCTGAACCCGCCACGTATAAAATGGTGAATAGCGACAAGCTGATCAGTGCGTTGCACTATAGCTTTATTCATCCCGATCCGGTAGCTTGACTGGGATATTTACAATATAAACTCCAGATCGCACTCATCTGCCTCCGACTCCTCCACAAACTGCTTGAGAGCGGCGATAAAGGCAAGAAACCTTGCAGGGTCAATCTCACGGAGATATGCAACCGTATGCGGTTGATCCTGCCAGCCGAGCAGAACTTTTTCCCTGTTTTCAGGATTGATTGAAGCGATGCATTCATCGATAATGCGGTTCATCGAGACAAGGCTGCTGTTATGAAGAAAGGCTTCATCCCAGCTGTCGAGGCCATTGCTGCTTTCTGATATGAAAGGCAGTTTGTTTAAAGCCTCTGTCATGCCATAATGAAAAAATGCGGCATAGTCGTGGGCATCGATTTCAAGGGAGTTGTATGTTGTATAGGTTTTATCAAGAAGTCTTACCCTGTTTATCTTTCCGGTTCTATAAATCGACAATTCACGGTGTTCTGGATTGTTGTCGTTGATAAGGATATAGTGAACATTCATAGTTGAGCCAGCATAGGAAGAACCTTTAACAGGTTAAAAGAGTTTTCTGATTTATGGAATTGCTTTTATAGTAACTATCTTTATATAAATAATTTTTTATGTACTCTGTTTTGATGAATGCATAGTACAGGATATTCACAACAACTATACTGACAGATAAAGAATGGAAGGGAATTTTTCAAATAGAGTACAGGATGTCATTCGCCTCAGCCGGGAGGAAGCTCTCCGGTTAGGTCATGACTATATTGGTACCGAGCATCTTCTCCTTGGGCTTATCAAGGAAGGTGAGGGTATCGGAGCCAGAATACTGAAGAACCTCAAGATAGATTTGTTCAGTCTCAAGCAGAAAATCGAGGAGAGCACCCATCCCAAAGTTCCGGCAACACTGATGGGCAACGTGCCTCTGACCAAGCAGGCGGAGAAGGTACTGAAAATTACCTACCTTGAAGCGAAAATCTGCAAGTCAAATATTATTGGAACCGAGCATCTTTTGCTGTCGCTCATGAAAGGGGATGATAATATTGCTGCCCAGATTCTTGAACAGTTCGGCGTGACCTACGATCTTGTCAGAGATGAACTTATTAACATCACAAGCAGCAAGAGTGATTCGGATGAACCATCGATGGAGAGTGCCTACTCGTCGGGTGGGGCTGAACGCCAACCGAAAAAACCAGATCCAAGAAAAGGCGAGAGAACAAAAACTCCGGTGCTCGACAACTTTGGTCGTGACCTTACCCGTCTTGCCCTTGAGGACAAGCTTGATCCTATCATCGGACGTGAAAAAGAGATTGAACGCGTTGCCCAGGTTCTGAGCCGCAGGAAAAAAAATAATCCGGTGTTGATCGGTGAGCCCGGTGTGGGCAAGACCGCTATTGCCGAAGGTCTTGCACTCAAGATTGTTCAGCGGAAAGTGTCGAGGGTTCTCTACGACAAGAGGGTTGTTGCCCTTGACCTGGCTGCGCTTGTTGCCGGTACCAAATACAGGGGGCAGTTCGAGGAGAGAATGAAAGCTCTCATGAATGAGCTTGAACGGTCACGCGACGTGATTTTATTTATTGATGAACTGCATACCATTGTTGGTGCAGGCGGAGCTTCCGGTTCGCTTGACGCAAGCAATATTTTCAAGCCTGCCCTTGCTCGTGGTGAATTGCAGTGTATCGGAGCAACCACGCTTGATGAATACCGTCAGTTTATTGAAAAAGACGGTGCTCTCGACCGGAGGTTCCAGAAAATCATGGTTGAGCCAACCTCCGTGGATGAGACCATCCAGATCCTCAACAATATCAAGTCGAAATATGAGTCGCATCATCATGTGAACTATTCGGAAGACTCTATCGAAAAAGCGGTAAAGCTCTCTGAGCGTTATATCACTGACCGCTTTCTTCCTGATAAGGCCATTGATGTAATGGATGAAGCTGGCGCCAGGGTTCATTTAAGCAATATCCATGTACCGCAGGAGATTCTTGAACTTGAAAAATCCATAGAGGAGATCAAGGCAGAAAAGAATCAGGTTGTGAAGATGCAGAATTTCGAGGAAGCAGCAAGGCTTCGCGACAAGGAGAAAAACCTGCTCGATGCCCTTGATTACGCAAAACAGGCTTGGGAAGACAGGGCCTCCGAAAGTATTTACGATGTTACCGAGGCAGATATCACCTCTGTCATTGCTATGATGACCGGTATTCCGGTAGCAAGGGTTGCCCAGTCGGAATCCAAACGGCTGCTCACCATGGAGGCTGATCTTACCAAGGAGGTTATCGGTCAGGATGAGGCGATCAAAAAGATTACCAAGGCCATACAGCGTACCCGTGCAGGGTTGAAGGATCCTTCACGCCCGATCGGTTCCTTTATTTTTCTCGGCCCAACCGGTGTGGGTAAAACCGAGCTTGCCAAGGCTTTGACCCGCTATATTTTTGACAGCGAAGACGCTCTTATCAGAGCTGATATGAGCGAGTATATGGAGAAGTTTTCGGTCAGTCGTCTTGTTGGTGCGCCTCCCGGATATGTTGGTTATGAAGAGGGTGGCCAGTTGACGGAAAAAGTTCGTCGCAAACCCTATTCAGTTGTTCTTATTGATGAGATTGAAAAAGCGCATCCCGATGTTTTCAACATACTGCTTCAGGTACTTGATGAGGGTATTTTAACCGATGGAATGGGCAGAAAAGTTGATTTCCGCAACACCATCATCATCATGACATCGAACATTGGAGCTAAAGACATCAAGAGTTTCGGTGCGGGATCAGGTATGGGCTTTACAGCTCCCGATGATTCTACCGGAAACTACAAGGCAATGAAGTCCACAATTGAGGATGCTCTTAAACGTGTCTTCAATCCCGAGTTTCTGAACCGCATTGATGATATTATTGTTTTTCATCCGCTCGAAAAACAGCATATCTTCAAGATTATCGATATTACTGCCGGCAAGCTCTTCAAAAGACTTCATGAAATGGGGATTGAGGTCGAGATTGATGAAAAAGCCAAGGAGTTTCTTGTCGACAAGGGTTACGACCAGAAATATGGTGCACGTCCCCTGAAAAGGGCCCTGCAGAAATATGTTGAAGATCCTCTTGCCGAAGAGATGCTGAAAGGACGCTTTTCCGAAGGCAGCACCATCAGGATCGCCTTCGATGAAAAGGAGAATGAACTTCGTTTTCTTGACGGGGCACCTCCTGTAAAACAAGGCAAGCCAGAAGAAAAGCTTGACACTGAATAAGACATTAAAAAACCCCCGGTTTCCGGGGGTTTTTTAATAACTAAGATTGCCGCGGAGGCAGTGGATTGTCTTTCACCGCTGCAAGCGATTGCTGCAGAAGCTCTTCGGGCAGTGGATAATCAGTGAGCTTTCCAGAAAGGAAGGCATCATAACCCTGAAGATCCATCAGTCCGTGGCCCGACCAGTTCATGAGAATCACCTTCTCCTTTCCTTCCTCTTTAGCTTGTTTCGCTTCACGGATAGTTTGCGCAATGGCATGTGACGTTTCCGGCGCGGGTATGAAGCCTTCGGTATGGGCGAAGAGCAGTGCAGCCTCATAACACTCTGTTTGAGGAATAGCAGTTGCCTCAATAAGACCGAGCTGCTTGACATGGCTCACCAGCGGTGCCATGCCGTGATAGCGCAAACCACCGGCATGAATGGCTGGAGGAATAAAGCCATGACCAAGGCTATGCATGGCCAGCAGTGGTGTCATTTTTGCAACATCTCCATTATCGTAAATATAGGGTCCCCGGGTGAGGGTAGGGCATGCCTCAGGCTCTGTTGCAATGATCTGAACCTCGCGACCGTGAATTTTATCACAGATAAAGGGAAAACTGATGCCAGCAAAGTTCGAACCGCCACCAGCGCAACCAATGACGATATCTGGATAAAGGCCAACCTTTTCAAGCTGTTTACGGGCTTCAAGGCCGATAATGGTCTGGTGCAGCATCACATGGTTTAAAACGCTTCCGAGCGCATAGCGCGTATCATCTCGCTCTACAGCCTGCTCTATAGCCTCGCTGATTGCGATAGCAAGGCTTCCTGGAGTATCCGGTGTTTCACTGAGAATCCTGCGTCCTGTGGCGGTTTGATCGCTGGGACTTGGAATGCACTCTGCCCCCCAGGTCTTCATCATGATTTTACGGAAAGGCTTCTGGTCGAAGCTGATACGCACCATAAACACCTTGCAGTCAATACCGATAAGCTTGCAGCTCATGGCAAGTGCGCTACCCCACTGTCCGGCACCGGTTTCAGTAATAAGATGTTTTATACCAAACTGCTTGTTATACCATGCCTGGGCAACAGCGGTATTGGGCTTATGGCTTCCTGCCGGAGAGACCCCTTCATTTTTATAGAAGATCTTTGCCGGAGTTTGCAGTGCAGCTTCAAGCCGCCTTGCCCTTGTCAGTGGTGAAGGTCGCCAGAGTTTCAGGATTGCCTGTATCTCCTGGGGAATATCAATCCATCGCTCAGTGCTCATCTCCTGCTCAATCAGGTTCATCGGAAAAACCTTTGCAAGAGCATCCGGGCCAACCGGGTTGCCATCAGGGTCTAAAGGCGGTGGCAGCGGTACAGGCAAATCAGCCTGGATGTTATACCACTGGCGAGGCATTTCATCCTCAGTCAGCAAAATCTTCGTGAATTCCGAACTCATGATGGTAATGATTTGTTATTCGTTGCGGTATTTCTGAATATTAATTCCGAACGGAGTGTATTGTCAAGTATGTTCTTTTACTGCATCACTATACACAGTATCTGGGTATATCCTGCTCATTGGGCCAGACCACCGTTCCGTGTAAAACCTGTACTTTTTTGAAATAATTTTTATCCTGCAGCTCCTTGAATACCCCAAAATTCAACAAACCCGTGCAGTCGCAGAACCCACGCTCTCCATTAGTAAAGAGCAACTTAAGTTTGTCATCATCGGTTGGAATAACTTCCAGAATACGTGGACTCATATCTCACCTCAATGGATCAATTTTGTAGGGTTGCGGCCAGATACTGTAAGATCCCAATCAGCAATAAGTTCATCTTGGTGCAACTCAACCCAAGCTTGCAGAAGCTTCATTTTTGATTGTGGAATATGACCGTCAAGTACCTCACCATTCGGGATTTCGATAATCACTTCCATTCATTGATAATCAAAGTGGATATGGGGCTTTTTGTGTTGTTTATTATCATTGAAGTACATGTACATGATGATCCCATAAAACATCGATATTGAAGGCATATTAGATTGTACATATTCATGGCTAAGGAATCATGTTAAGGCAATCTCTTGCTGTAGCTTGAACATTACAAAACCAAGATCAAAAAAGCAATATCGAAGGAAAATGAAAAGAAGATGTGGTGCCGAAGACGGGAATCGAACCCGTACGTCCATTGCTGAACACAGGATTTTAAGTCCTGGGCGTCTACCAGTTCCGCCACTTCGGCCTGCGCTGTGAATTGACAGGGCTAACAATTTACCATCTTCAACGTGTTTCCCAAAAAATAAATATAGAGGCTCAACTCTTTTTTTTCAAGCAAAGAGAAGCCGTTACGAACTGAAATGATCGAATCCCTTAAGAGAGGTGAGATCAATGCTCATACCGTAAATATCGCTCAACAGAATCCCTTCCTCCGTGTCGGTTATTTCGCCGATGACTGATATCTCCTTTTCATCGCTAATTGCCTGATACTCCTCTTTCGGAATTGTAAAGAGCAGCTGATACTCTTCGCCACCCGTCAAAGCCCAGGTCAGAGCATCTTCCTGAAGCTCATCGGCAATGCGGCGTGTATCTGGATGGATTGGAATACGGCTTTCATGAATCAGTGCGCCGGTATTGGAACGGCGGCAGATATGCTGGAGGTCGGGGCTGAGACCGTCGGAAATGTCGATCATCGAAGATGGGCGGACATTTTTTGCATGGAAAAGCCTTACAATATCGAGGCGTGCAATGGGTAGCAGCTGGCGTTGTATCACCTCGCGGTACTCTTTCAGCTCAGCCATGGCACTTTTTGTATAGGGCTCGTTGTTTTCAATATGCTCCAGCATGATCTCTTTTTCACGCATAAGCAGTTTGAGTCCTGCGGCTGCACCGCCAAGAGTGCCGGAAACACAGAGAAGCTCTCCCGGTTTTGCGCCACTTCTGTGCGTCAGCTGCTCAGGGGCTACCTCCCCGATCATTGTAATTGAAATGACAAGTCCCGAACGAGATGAAGAGGTATCTCCTCCCGCAATAGCCAACCCGTACTCCTTTGCAGCATAGCTCATGCCCTGGTAAAGCTCCTCAATCATTTCAACTGAAAAGGATGAGGGAACAGCAATAGAAACAAGAGCGTAGCGTGGAAGGGCATTCATAGCGCAGATATCGGAGACATTGACGCTGATAGCTTTGCTTCCGAGAAGTTTCAGAGGTGTTGTCAACAGATCGAAGTGTATCTGGTCGACAAGCAAATCGGTAGTTGCCACCTGTAAAAGCCCTTCGGCAGGCTGATAGACAGCACAGTCGTCGCCGATTCCAGTCAGGAGTCCCGGTGCGGCTTGAAGTGTTGGCTCAACAAGAGAGGCAATTCTATCGATCAAACCGAATTCTCCAATCCCCGAAATAGCTTTATATGGCATTTTTTTTACGTAATTCGTTGTGGTGTATTATTGTTATTTACAATCCGTTAGAATCATACAGTCAACTCATTAGCAATCATCTCCGCCTGTTTTAATACTGTTTCCGTAGCCAAAAGCTGCATGTCGGGCGGATAGCCGAATTGGCGGAGGGTGCGTTTGACGATTACTTTCAGTTTGGCTTTAACACTCTCCTTGATGGTCCAGTCTATCGAGGCGTTGTCGCGGACTCGCTGGGTCAACACAACTGCCAGTTCACGCAGTTTGTCCTGCTGCATGAGTTCCCGGGCACTGTCATTGCTGGAGACTGCTGTGTAAAAGGCATATTCGAAGTCGCTGAGGCCCATGTGTTCGGCCTCCTCGTCTGAAGCAACAATCTCTTTGCTGATCCTGATCAGCTCGTCCATGACTTCGGCAGCGGAGAGGATTTTGTTTTGGTATTTCTTGATAGCAGTTTCGAGCATCTCCATCAAGCTCTTGCTCTGAACGAGGTTCTTTTTGGCGCGTACTTTGAGTTCGTCATTGAGCAGTTTTTTCAGTACCTCAAGAGCAATATTTTTGTGCTGAAATCCTTTCAGTTCAGCAAGAAACTCTTCGGAGAGAATGGAGATATCCGGTTTTTTGATTCCGGCTGCATCAAAAACATCAATCACCTTTTCGGAGATCAGCGCCTTATCGATCACCTGGCGAATGGTGGTTTCGATATCCTCGTTGCTGTAGCCGTTGCCTGTACCGTCAAATTTGGCGAGACGTGCTTTTACTGCCTGGAAAAAGCCAACCTCGTCTTTAACGCCCATTGCCTGTTCATGTGGAATTGCAATGGCAAAGCTTTGTGAAAGAAGGGTCACTTCGTTGCTATAGCGCTTCCGGCCATCGTCAAGGCCGAGAATATGCTCTTCGGCTGCAAGAATGAGCGAGAGCTTTTTTGCTGTATCGGCATCGAAATACTCTTCGTAGGGGAAGCCGTGGTACATCGCTGATACCACTTCGATCTTTTCAAGCATCAACGTAACAGCCTGTTCCTGCAAAAGTGTTGGATCGCCCTTCCCGCCGGAATCGGAATAGAAAGAGAGCGCCTCTTTCAGGTCGGCAGCAATCCCCAGATAGTCCACCACCAAGCCGCCGGGCTTGTCTCTGTAGACCCGGTTCACGCGAGCAATCGCCTGCATCAGGTTGTGCCCTTTCATCGGCTTGTCGATGTAGATGGTATGCAACGAGGGGGCATCAAAACCGGTGAGCCACATATCACAGACGATCACCAGTTTCAGCGGATCGTCGTCATCTTTCATGCGCTCGCCCAGCAGTTTACGCTGTTCCTTGGTGGTATGATGCTTGGACAACAATGGGCCGTCACTTGAGGCGGAGGTCATCACCACCTTAATAGTACCTTTGTGTATCTCGTCGGAATGCCATTCAGGGCGGAGATTGATGCTTTCTGCATACAACTCGGCGGCAATGCGCCGGGACATACAGACAATCATCCCCTTGCCAGCAAACACCTCCTGTCGGGCCTCGAAGTGCGTGACAATATCCTTCGCAACATTTCGGGTGCGGTTGGCACTGCCAACCAGCGCCTCCATTCTGGTCCATCTGGCCTTGCTTTTTTGCGTGTCACTCAGTTGCTTCTGGTCAAGCTCTTCATCAAGCTCGGCAATCAGTTTTCTGCCTTCATCTCCGAGCTCAACCTTGGCCAACCGGCTTTCGTAGAAAATCCGCACAGTGGCACCATCTTCAACAGCCTGGGCAATGTCGTAGATATCGACATAGTTGCCGAAAACTGCCGGAGTGTTGATGTCCGTCTTTTCAATTGGCGTGCCGGTAAAGCCGAGATAGGTGGCATTCGGCAGAGCGTCGCGCAGATACTTGGCAAAGCCATAGACAACCTTTTTGCCAATCACAATACCATCACCATTTTTCTCATCAATGGTTTTGGCGGTGAAACCATACTGGGTACGGTGGGCTTCGTCAGCAATAACCACAATATTTCGGCGAGAGGATAACTGCTCATAAACATTACCCTCTGAGGGCTGAAACTTCTGGATGGTTGAAAAGATCACCCCGCCGGAAGCGACTTTCAACAGCTCTTTCAACTGTTCCCGGCTCTCTGCCTGCACCGGCTCCTGCCGCAACAACTGTTTTGATGCCGCAAAGGTATCGAACAACTGATCGTCCAGATCGTTGCGGTCGGTTATGACAAGAATCGTTGGGTTGTCGAGTACCAGTACAATCTTGCCGGTATAAAAGACCATCGAAAGCGATTTTCCCGACCCTTGGGTATGCCAAACCACACCAGCCTTCATGTCGCCCCTTGGCTGGCCAGCTACGCCGGGAAGGCCATAACTCAATGGATTTTTGCGAGCTTGCAGGTGTGCATCCAGGTCAACCGCCCGCAGGGTTGACACTATAGCGGCATTGACGGCATAGTACTGGTGATAAGCTGCCAACTTCTTGACTGAAGTGATGGTGACGATACCGGTAGCGGGGTCTTCCTTTTTACTTTTCTCAAAAACAATAAAATGACGCACAAGATCAAGTAGTGTTGCCTTGTTCAACATGCCAGTAATCAGCGTTGCAAGCTGGCTGACCAGATGCGAGGCTTCAGCTTTGCCGTCAGCACTTTTCCATGCCATGAACCGAGAGAAACCGGCAGAAAGTGAGCCCGCCCTGGCCTCAAGCCCGTCGGAGATGACGACAATGGCATTGGCTGTGAAGAGCGCTGGTATGGCCTGCTTGTAGGTTTCTATCTGCCGGAACGCTGACTTGATCGTTGCATTTTCATCAGCAGCGTTTTTCAGTTCGAGCACCACCAACGGAATGCCGTTAACAAAGAGCACTATGTCGGGGCGTTTGTTCTGGTGGTTCTCAATAACCGTAAACTGATTTGCCACCACAAACTCATTATTTTCGGGAGTCTCAAAATCAATGAGGCGAACCAGATCGCCGCGTTCGTTACCATTCTGCTGATAGCTGACCCCCACACCTTCAGTTATCAGTCGGTGAAAGGCTTCATTGTTGGCCAAAAGATCAGGCGAATGAATTCGCTGAACCTCCTTGAGTGCAGCCTGTAGCACTGCTGAAGAGTGACGGGGGTTAATACGGCGAAGCGCGTTTTCAAGCCGACCGGTGAGCAACACATCATCGTAATGACGGCGTTCAGGGTTGGTCCCGTCAGGGGCAATATCCGGCCCGTAGAGGTAGCTGTAGCCCTGTCGCTCAAGCAACTTGATAGCAAACTCTTCTATGACAGATTCAGTCAGTCTGCTCATAACTTCCTGCGCATTTTGATGATCATCTGCTTAAAATTGTAAAACGTTACATCTACCGATACCTCGCCTTTCCACCAATGTTCTTTCAGCTTACCGACGGATCAGGAGCGAAATGTCTGAAAAAAGAGAGCAACAAGAATGCTGAACGCGTTTTGGGATCGCGTAAAGCTTCACATACAATCAAAATTTACGAAACGCTAAATCACAATATTTATGATATTTACATAAAAACCATTAAGTTTTCTTTTCGTAAACTTTTTCTTCTTGACCTATTTTACGAGAACCCATTGAGGATTGACCATGCTTCCGTTGTTAACGATCAATCGATTCCTGCGAAGTTCTCCAATAAGGTTGCCGATCTTATACGTTTTCTGCTTGTCGTTCATCCAATCAGGCAACTTATTCCATAGTAATTCATTAATGTCTTTACGAGTCAGTGACCCATGTTCGCCGATCGCCTTGCGGATAAAGTCAAGGTAATACTGTTTATCAAACGCCCTGTTTTTGCTATAAGAGGCTTTTTGGTCAGTCTTTTGCGCAACGGCTCTGGCTATATAAAAATTTGGTTTTCGCCCTTCTATAAGGGACTTGCCTTTAAGCTGTTTTTCTTCGTCGCCAGTGAGTGACTGCCGTTTTTGAACCTTGTCAAGCCCCATGATTTCGCTGAGAGTCAACTCTCCATTTACAGCAAGTAGCCTGGCATAGTCCATATTCAGTACCTTACCAGTGAGCGTCAATTTCACCCGATTACTTGAAAGCTCGTAATCAGGCAATGGGAAAAAACGAGCTTTCTGGAACAGAAACAACTTGCGGATACCACCGCCTGCCGTATCAACCATCTTCAGGTTAAACATCGCTGTAGCCAAAAAGCGGTTGCGGTAGTACTCCTCAGGGGCATCATCCATCACGACGCGCTGCACATTACCAGGCACAAAACTCCCCAGATTGGTAAAAGTCAGAGTCTCTTCCCCCTCAATCACATTGATGCGCCCTGCCAAGGTATAATCCTGATGGGCAATACAATTATTCACAGCCTCACGAATGGCATAGGGCTCGTATTGATCAAGCTCTTCAGGAAAAAGAGTTCCTTCAGGGATATAGCGATATTTCAGATTACGGATTTTTGCATAAACCCTGTCAACAGCAAGCAACAGGGGCAATCCGAACAATGCATAATCACGATCATTACCCTGATGATCTTTGAGTAACCAGCGGATTTTGACGTCGGCTGGCAACAAAAAATGCTCAGACTCATCTTTCCCCAGCAATATTAGTGCAGTGCGGGTTAATTTCCCTTTGACGGCAAGCTTGGCCTTGTTCAAAAAAGTAACATCATTCCAGGAATCTACTTCAACAGCTTTATCAGGGAACTTGCTTTTGTAATTGTTTCGCGCAACCCGCAATGCGTCTTTATCGAGATCATCCAACCCAGCGTCTGGTACTATTGCTGCGCTCCAATCTTCCAATGTCGCTTGCGCACGAATGCGTTCATATTCCTCCATGTTGAGCGCAGACAAAGACTCTCCGTCCCGGCCATAATTGTGCCCTTCAAATGAAATAGGTATGCCCTTTGGAGCCGCAGGAATTTCAAACATAATCACTCTGCCTTGTTCATGCTGCACTTCATGAATGGCAATAAAAGTAATCCGGTTGGTAGTTTTATCTGCAATCTCTTTGTTCAAGCTGTCCAAATCATTGCGCTGACGGCGATAATTCGAACCCACTACCTGCCGGTGATCGTTAACACCAAACACCAACCAAGCCGCAGGCTGGCGTTTCAGGTTAGCTTCGTTGCTCAGAGCAGAGAAGTATTTTCCGAGTTTTGTGAAATCATAGCTCTTTTTTGCTTCCTTGAATTCTACCACCTCATTTTCAGAGGCTAAAGCGAGCAAAGTAACAAGTCTTTCTGCTGGTTCCATGTGCTGATGTTTCATACTGCCACCCTCACTTCGCCGCTCATCAGCTTTGGAAGAAGGGTATCGCGAAGTTTTTCAAGAGTAATAATTTGTCTTTTATTCTGATTTATTTTTGAATAGTAGTGAGAGACGCTTTCATTAAAACGAAAAACCAGTTCTTTACTTGGCATCGGATATTTCAAGTCGAACAGTAATGCCTTGTAATTTAGGTTCTTAATTCCAGAACTTCCATTTTCAAGACAAAAAAACTCATCCTGATTATATAAGTAACGCAAATATAAAAAAATAAAATATGAGTATCTTTTATCAAGAGGTCTTAACAAACGGCAAAAATTTGAAAATATCAATGGGTATGAAAATAAAGCCTTTATATCGCCATTAATGTAAATCGCTCGTCCTGTTGATTGATTTTCAGTGCCACCAAATATTTCAAAAATAATATCCCCATTTCTTGGCTCAATATTCGCAAATTTCTTTTTATTGGTATAGCGCAATGGGATTTTTTTTGCTAATCCTGTTTGTAGATCTGCAATATCAGTACCCCGAATACAATTTACTGGAATAACATAATCAGCCTCTGGATTCTCCTTACCCCATTCGCCACCAAAAGTATTTTCTATCAAATCACCAATTTTACCAACTTCCCACTCCTCTTGCGCCTCTTCAATAAACCACTGGCGAAAGAGGGTTTCGGCCATGGATTCAAGGGTTTCGTTCTGGCGATGCAACAGATCGATTTTGTCGTCAAGGCTGCTGAGGACGTTAGCTATGGCTTTTTGTTCGGGAAGGGATGGGATTAAAACAACTTCCTGATGAACATCGTTTCTGTTTATTCCTGGGACAGCACTTTTGTCGCTATATTTTTCCTAATCTAATTGCTTTAAAAAATAGCAAATAAATAACTCGTCATTGCCTTTGAAATCTTGGACATATAAAGTAGTGTTCAACGGCCAGTAGGGTGTTTTTGAGAACAAAACCAGGCCTATAGTTCCATATCGGCCTGTTATGACACCAGGAGAAAAACACATTTTTTCATTATGATATCCAGAAATACCACTTGATGAATAAATCGGTACATCTCCACTTTTACGCAAACGGCTGGGTAGATCGTAACCCCTTTTTAAATTTATTGTATCACCGAGCTTACATTCCCGCCATCCACTCAAAATCCCACTCATCGCTCCCCCTAATTCCGAAATTATTCACCAAGGGTATTTGGGCAGCAGCTTGCTGCCTAATTGCGGGTTTGTCCAATTGCGAAACAGCTTGTTGCGCAATTGCTGAGCAGCCTGATTGTGCAGCAGCTTGCTGCACAATTGTATTTGTCCCATTCAAGAACCGATACCACTGGCACATCAGCTCCAGATTTCTGCGGGAAAACCAGTTCATACCTTCACCCTCGCTAAATTCTCAGCAATTGCCTTGTTCAGCTCAGCTTCTTCCACCAACTGTGCTTCAAACTCAGCCTTCAGCGCGGCAAAGCGTTCGGCGAAGTCAAAGTCGTCCTCTTCTTCAGCGAGACCAACATAGCGCCCCGGTGTGAGCACGTAGTCGAGTTCCTGCACTCGTTCCAACGGGACGGAGGCACAAAAGCCTTTGCTATCCTCATAATCGCCTTCGCTGGTTCGCCAGTCGTGATAGGTTTTGGCAATGAGATCAATGTCGTAACCTGAGAGTTCACGAGTACGGCGATTGATGAGGTGACCAAGGTTTCGTGCGTCAATAAAGAGGATTTCATTCTTGCGCGGGTGGCCATTGTTCCTTGCCCGGTTCAGAAACCAGAGGGCAGCAGGAATCTGCGTGTTCAGAAAGAGTTTGGCTGGTAGGTTGACAACGCAGTCAATCAGGTTGCCGTCGGCTATCATGGATTTACGGATATCGCCTTCTCCACTGCTTTTGCTGGTGAGTGCACCTTTGGCAAGTACGACTCCAGCAACGCCGTTCGGAGCAAGGTGAAAGATAAAGTGCTGCAACCATGCGAAGTTGGCATTGCCTGCCGGTGGAATGCCGTACTTCCAGCGGCCATCGCCACGGAGTTGTTCGCCGCTCCAGTCGCTGTCGTTGAAGGGGGGATTGGCAATAACATAATCAGCTTTGAGACCATCGAGCTTGCTGGGGGACAAAGAAAATGTTTTCTCCTTTGTACTCATCCTTGTCTTCCGGGTCGGCTCCGGCATATTCACCTTCGCCTTTCTGCAATCTGAAATACATCTCCTCAAAAGAGTCGGAGATGTATTTCAGAAACATCAATCCAAGCACCACATGTTTGTATTCGGCTGCATCAATATTTTTACGCAGCTTGTCGGCTGCTTTCCAGAGTTGCTTTTCTATCGGCTCTTCTTTGATCTCTTTTTGTGACTTGGTTCTGGCCATGGTTATAAATAAGTCCTTTGCTGATCAATGGTTATCTTGAAATGAGATTGGTTCGGTTTTCCCTCGTTGTAAATAGTACTTTCTGTATGTCTCTTTTCGTTCAAGTTTAGGAAACCAAGCAAAACCCGCTTTATGATTATCCATTGATGAATATGAGTCAACAAGATTTCCCATGAAGTATGAAGGTGCCATGCTCTCTATAACAGATAATCACTTGATAGTAAAGAAAAATGCAAGTGATAATATAGTTTATCTCAGTCTGAGGAGCCGAATACTTTTTATCTGAAGGCTTCTATTGATTTGATAACTTTTACTCAGGGGAAAAACTTTGCTGCTGAACTGGGAACAATAGAAACGACAAATATTTCTTGTTGGTTCAGACCGAACCCTATGGGAAAGCGTTATATTAAAAAGTTTGTTGATGGGGGTTGTAGATATCAGTCCAGTTTTCACCTTGATAAAAACCAATTTTCGGGTTTTTGTAACGGATTTGAAATAAAAAGGCTGAAAACACCACCAAAACAAGGGTTGCGTATGAACTTACGTGAATTAAATTTCACCCTGAACTATTCATTGGCGTGTCTCAATGTCAGTCACGCTGCCGGGTTTTCAATATTTCAATAACAAGATGGTAATATCTCCTTTTTATGGGTTTTTTTGACAAGTTCAAAATATCAAGGCTGAAAGAAGGGCTCGAAAAAACCCGGGATACCCTTCGGGAGAAGCTTTCCGTTATTACACAGGGAAAAACAGAGATAGACGAAGCGTTTCTTGAAGAGCTTGAAACGATTCTTGTAGCTGCCGATGTCGGTGTTGAAACGACGCTCGGGATTGTTGATGCTATTACGGAGCGCGCAAAAAAAGAGAGCTACCGTTCTGCCGAAGAGCTGAACAGGATGCTGATGGAGGAGATTCAGCTTATGCTTCGTGAAACCGGGGAGGAGCATCCGCTTGATTTTGACGCACTGCTTCCTGCAAAACCCTATGTGATTCTGGTCGTCGGTGTGAATGGTGCTGGTAAGACCACCAGCGTTGCCAAGCTGGCACATAACTATGAAAAAGCGGGCAAAAAAGTTATTATTGCCGCAGCCGATACCTTTAGGGCTGCCGCCTATGAACAGTTGAAGATATGGGCCGACAGGGCTGGTGTTCCGCTTATTGGTCAGGGCCAGGGAGCTGACCCGGCTTCAGTTGTTTTCGATGCTGTCAGTGCAGCTGTTTCCAGAAATGCCGATGTGGTGCTGGTGGATACTGCTGGTCGTCTGCATAACAAAAGTCACCTTATGGAAGAGCTTGCCAAGATCATGCGGGTGGCTAAAAAGAAGATTCCCGAAGCTCCTCATGAAGTGCTGCTGGTGCTTGATGGTACCACCGGGCAGAATGCTGTGCAGCAGGCAAGGGAATTTACACGATTTGTTCAGGTGACTGGACTGGTTGTTACCAAACTTGACGGAACTGCCAAAGGCGGAATTGTACTCTCCATTTCACGTGAACTCACTCTGCCCGTCAAGTATATTGGTGTTGGCGAAACCATCGATGACCTTCAGCTCTTTGACCGTGCACTCTTTGTTGAAGCGCTTATGGGTCGATAAAGGCCGGAATATATTGCCCAAGTTGCCCAAGAATCTTTTCCCGATCAGTGATACGGAGAATGTGTGTACTGTTCCGGGTATCCTGAGCGCCAAGGCGGGGGGCAAGCTGAGAGGTTTCATTGAGGGAGGCGAGAAGCTCCGACAGTTGATGTTCCATTGCTGCAGGGCTGCGTATGATTACGATATGCTCTATTTCAGCTTCAGCGTGATCAAGAAGATAATCGATATGCCAGTGAAGTTTTTTATCCGTCGGTTCCGTGGCGCAGTTTCCAATACCATCATCGCTTGAGAAAAGTTTTATTATTGCAGCCCGAATTTCATGGGGTTGCTTTCCATTGCTCCGTGAAGCATGTCGGATAAGCCTTTTGGCAAGAGGATTTCCCGTTCTGCCAAGTGCAGAGCCGATGTAGAGATAGTTACCTTTGGAGATTGTAAACAGCCTGCCCTGCTGAAACCTGCCGAATGCAAGCTGAAAAGGGCTGGAAATCCGGATAAGAAGAAGATAGGAGCCCATAGGGTATTTATGGCCGAAAATGGTAAACTGTGAAGCCGTCATGGTTTTTTGTTGTTTTTATGCAATATTAGCGAACGGGGCAAAGGAGAGGAAAACCTGCTCCATGTGATTGAAAGATAAGTGTTTCATGATTTTTTCGAGAGGTAACTGCAAAAGGGTGTTCTTTCGATGAAAGAGTCGGAAAAACTTCTGGAGTTGAGACGCCGGGAGATGGTTGAAGGGTTGAAAGCCTATGGTATTGCTAACCGGCGCGTGCTTGATGCTTTTCTTGAAGTTCCACGCCATCTTTTTTTTGATGGCGACGCATTGGAGTTAGCATACAACGATGCAGCATATCCTATTGGGTTTCGGCAGACCATTTCCCAACCCTATACGGTAGCTTATATGACTACATTGCTTGTTGAGCGTTGCTCCTCGGGAAAAGTGCTTGAAATTGGTACGGGATCGGGTTATCAGGCAGCAATTCTTGATGCGCTCGGGTATTCAGTCTTTACGATAGAACGGATTGGAGAGCTTTATGAAAGGAGCAAGAAACTCTTTTCAAGGCTTGGTCTCAATATCTCCTGTCGTTGTGGAGATGGGACACTTGGATGGATTGATGAGGCACCATTTTCTGGTATTATGGTAACTGCAGGAGCACCTGGTGAACCGCAGACGCTCATGGGTCAGCTTGCCCAAAACGGCTCTATGGTAATTCCTGTGGGTGACTCCTGTTCACAGCTTATGACGGTTATCTGCAGATTGGATAACGATTTCAAGAGAGAGGTTTTTCAGCACTTTTCTTTTGTGCCGCTGATTGGTAAGGAAGGGTGGGAAGACACTGTTTTTTTTACAACATCTTAACGAAGGGATGATCTATGGCTGTAATGTCCAGCTTGCGGGATAAAACTCATATTATATTGTATACCCTTTTGGCAGCATTTCTTGCGCTGATTGTTTTTGAGTGGGGTATGAATTTTTCAGGATTTACCGGCAAGGCCAATCAGGCAGGTAAAATCAATGGAAAGTCTGTTCCATTGGCTCAGTACGATGAGGTATATAAAGAGTATGCCGAGAATTACAGGCGCAGTAATCCTGGAGCCGAAGTTACATCGGAAACCGAACTCGGGCTTCAGGAACAAGCATGGAATACCATTGTTGATCAGACTTTGCTTGAAGAACAATTTGTGAAATTCGGTATTGGACTTCAAGACCAGGAAGTAGTCGAAGCTTTGGATAGCCCGACACCTCCTCTCGTTATTCGCCAGAATTTCAGTGATCCAGCGACAGGGGTTCTCGATCGCAAAAAACTGGAGAGTGCCCGTCGTGATCCTCACAACAAGGAGTTGTGGCTGCAGGTTGAAAAGATTGTCCGTCGTGAACTTAAAATCAACAAGCTGATCAGAGCCCTTCAAACTCTTGATCATGTTACTGACCGGGAGATAAGCGATATTGTCAGCAGGCAGTATTCACGTTTTTCAGCCTCTTTTATTCCTGTCACCTACAGCTTTGCCGGAGCTGACAGCAACTTTCCAGTAAAGGAAGAGGAGACAAAAAAATATTTTGATGAGCATAAAGAGCTTTTCAAACAGGTGCCATCAAGAAAAGCTGATTTTGTTTTTTTCCCTCTTACCCCTTCATCAAAAGACAGTCTTTCAGTTCGTAAGGAGCTTGAAACAATCCGCACCGAGTTTGCCGGACCAGTCAACGATGCTGATTATGTTAAAGTACAGAGCGACCGTCCGACAGGTATTAACGCGACCTATAGCCGAGCAGATTTTTCTTCTTCTGCCGGGGAGGCTCTTTTCACAGCTTCAAATCTCAAGCCAGGAACGATCGTCGGCCCTATAGCTGACAGGGGTGAATACCGCTTGATAAAGATCAAACAGATTACCACGTTGGCCCAGCCAATTGCCAGGGCATCGCATATTCTTCTGCGCTTCAATCCTGCAAGCAGGGAGGATGTTCAGAAAGTGCGCGAGCTCACCATGCTTATTTCCAAACAGCTTCAGGCAGGCGTGCCGTTTGAGCTGCTTGCAAAAAAATACTCCGCTGATCTCCCGAGCGCCGTTAATGGTGGTGATGTAGGATGGTTCAGCAAAGATCGTATGGTACCTGAATTTTCTGCAGCTGTTTTCAATGCCCGTCCGGGATCAATTGTCGGGCCGGTGCAGACGCAGTTTGGTCTTCATATTATCAAGGTGACTGGATTTGATCAGTCTGCTCTTCTCTGCTCGGAGATAGTCAGAAAGATCAAACCGTCAACTGAAACGGTTGACAGTGGACGGCGACTTGCCATGGCCTTTCAGATGAATGCCAAAGAGAAGGGATTTGAAAAGAGTGCCACCAGTGCAAAGCTGCCTGTCGGTAAGACCGTCGAGTTTGGCAGGCACATGCCAGTTGCCCCGATTGGTTACAGCGAAAAAGTTACTGCATTTGCCTTTAAGGCCTCAGAGGGAGAGCTCTCGGAGGTTCTTGAAACTGAAAAAGGTTTTTTTGTCATGCGACTGACCGGCAAGAATGACACCGGATATCGGCTGCTCGACAAGGAGCTGAAAGCAAGGATTAATGCCGAACTTGTCAGGGAGAAAAAAGGTGCTGCTCTTGAGAAAAAACTTGCTGCTATGGTAAAAGGGCCAGGCTTGACTCTTGAAAAACTTGCTGCACAGAATCCTGGCTTTCATATTGTCACTGCGGACGAGATACGGTGGAGCGATGGGTTTATTCCCGGTTATGGTGTTGACAGACCTCTTGTTGAAGCCATGTCAGGGCTTGATGTCGCTAAACTCTCTAACCCGGTTAAAACATCTGATGGTTACGCTCTTGTTGTTGTCAGCAAGAAAACACTTCCAGCAGGGCTCGATATCAAAGCCGAAAAAGCTGGAGTGGCACCGCAGTTGCTTCGGGCAAAACAGGAACAGTTGTTTGCTGAATATTTTGCCTCACTACGTAAAAATGCGAAAATTGAGGACTTGCGCCCCTGAGAACTCTTTGTCTTGTGCTGTTTTTGGCTGTCAATGAGCTGCCTGGAAATTTTCCAGGCAGGCCTTGATTCCTGCCGGACTATCGAGTTTCAGACACTGCTCAACAAGAGCTTCAGTTTCAGCAATTGTGTAGCAGGAGACCAGTGACTTAAGTTTCGGGATATCCGAGGTCACGACGCTGAACCTTCTCAGTCCGCATCCCAGCAGGAATGGCAGTGCGAGAGGGTCTGAACCCATATCTCCGCAAATTGTTACTTTGCAGTGGTTTCTATTGGCAGTTTTGATTACCCTGTACAGTTGCCGGATAATTGCCGGATGGAATTTTTCAAAGAGATTCTGCACAATGACATTGTTTCGATCAACGGCAAGAGTGTACTGAGTAAGGTCATTGGTTCCAATGCTGATAAAATCAGCACACCTTGTAATCTCTTCAATAAGTTCCACTGCAGCCGGTACCTCTATCATTGCACCAACTCCGGGTCGTTCAATCTGAGAATCTCCATCCTTGGTTAATTCCTGATAATGCTTGCTGATGACCGTCCGGACATGCTGGATCTCATCAACCGATATAATCATTGGAAGCAGGATAGCAAGATTGCCATGTATGTTTGAGCGTATTATAGCCCTGATTTGGTTATCGAGTATGTCGGGCAGATCCATCAGGATTCTTATACCCCGCCACCCAAGATTGGGATTTGGTTCCTTGACAGGAGAGTAGATCAGTTTGTCCCCGCCGATATCAAACAGGCGGATATCAAGAAGCATTGGGGTAATCATTTCAGCCATCTCCCGGTAATAGGAGTACTGTTCAGACTCTTTAGGCACGTTTGTGCCGTCGGTAAAGAGGTTTTCACTTCTGTACAGACCTACGCCTTCAGCTCCGGCAGTTCGGATGGCTTGCAGCTCTTCCTTGAAATCGATATTTGCATAGAAAATGATTCTTATGCCGCATTTCGTTGTAGCTGGAAGCATCGCTGTCAGGGATGTATTCTCTTCACTTTTTTTCTCTTCATCTTTTTTGCTGAGATAGTGTACAACCGTTTTTTCCTCAGGGTTTGTGATGACGGTTCCAGTAGTTCCGTCTATGATCAGCTGCATGCCGGTTGTAATCTTTTGTGAGAGGTTGCCAAGCCCGACAACTATTGGAATGTTGAGTGACTTGCATATAAGAGAAATATGCGAGGTCTTGCCCCCTGAATCAGTCACAAATCCCTTGATATTGCTGCGGCTCAAAAGAATGATATCGGCAGGTGAAAGGTTATCGGACGAAACAATCACCCCCTCTGGTATCCATGAGTGCAGTTTTCTGACGTGAAGGTTTCTGATAATCCGGTTTTTGATATCGTGCAGATCGTCCGCCCGATCCCGAAAAATCTCGTCATCAGACTGTATGAATTTTTCCAGATAGTGGTCGAACTCCTCCTCAATAACCAGATGCGCCGGTTTATGCTCTGACCGGATACGGCCAGCAATGGCATCAATCAGTATCGGGTCATGAAGCATCATAATCTGGGCCTGAAACAAATTGGAGTATCCCTTGCCAAGTTTTCGTATGGTGACCCGTTCAATTTTTTTCAGCTCTTTTTCAGAGCGGCCAAGAGCGGTCAAAAACCTTTCAATCTCTTCGCTGATATTTTTTTCATGCAGCTCCTGGTTCTCATGATGAGCCTTATCTTTGACGAAAGCATAGCACTCCCCGATCGCAATCCCTCTTGATGCACCGATTCCTGCAAACCTCTCTTCGGTACTCTTGACTGCAGGCTCAGGTGTTGTTGCCTTGATGGAGTTCAGTGGATGTTTTTCTTCTGGCATAATGGAGGTTTAAAATGGTGCTTCGTCCTGAGTGATAAATGCGCTGGCATTCGATTTTCCCTGTTCCGGCAGTGAAGGCTCATAATGCCTCTCTGCTTGAGAAGCTCCGGCTCCCTCTCCGCTTGTAACATAGGCATTGGCTGTAGATTGAAAGCGGCCATAATTTTTCAGGAACAATAACCGTATATCCCCGATAGGGCCGTTTCTCTGTTTGCCGATAACAATTTCAACAACATCTTTTGTCGATGAACCGTCTTCAAACGTTGTTTTGCCATACATCTCCGGTCTGGAAAGGAACATCACAACATCAGCGTCCTGTTCGATAGAGCCCGACTCCCTGAGATCGCTGAGCTGGGGTCTTCGGTCACCTGAGCGTTGTTCAACAGAGCGGTTAAGCTGCGCAAGGGCGATGACTGGTATGTTCAGCTCTTTGGCCAGAGCTTTCAGCGATCGGGATATCTGGGCAATTTCCTGTTCACGATTGGTTCTGCCATCCCTGACAGGAGTTACCAGCTGAAGATAATCAACCACAACCATGCCGATATTGTGCTCCTGCTTCATCCGACGGGTTTTGGCGGCAAGTTCCATGATGGAAATACCTGCAGTATCATCAATAAAGAGCTTCGCTTCATTGAGCTTATCCATGCTGTTGATGATCCTTCCCATCATTTCCGGTGTGATACGCCCGGTTCTTACAAGCTGGGATTCAACATAGGCTTCAGCGCACATAAGCCTTATGGCCAGCTGCACCTCCGCCATTTCAAGACTGAAAAAAAGTACAGGGGTATCGAAATCCACGGCGGCATTACGGGCAACCGCCAACGCTAACGCTGTTTTACCGGCAGAAGGCCTTGCTGCAATAATAATCATATCGGAAGGCTGAAACCCGGCGGTAAGCTGATCCAGTTCCGAAAAGCCCGATCCGACACCGGTAACAGATGATTGCGATGCCCTGAGGCTTTCAAGCATCCGAATACCGTTTTTAACAAGCTCTTTTATTAAAGAGGCTTTCTTTTTGATACCTGCCTGGGAGATGTTAAAAAATTGCTGCGAAGCATGTTCGACCAGATCAAAAATATCCATTGATGAGCTGTAGGCAGCACCGGAGATCTTGGCAGATATGGAGATCATCCTCCGATAAAGGAACTTTTCCTTTGCCAGACGCGCATAGTACTCAATGTTCGCCGCACTGATCACTTTCCCCGACAGTTCAGCCAGGTAGTGCCTTCCGCCCACCGGTTCAAGCTCATTCATTTTCAGCAGCTCTTCACTGACCGTGATGATGTCGATTGCCTGCCGTTTATGGTAGAGCTGCATCATTGCCTTGAAAATGAGCTGATGGCGCCTCTCATAAAAGACCTCCTCGCCGTTATCGCCGAATATCTGTATAACCTGTTCAATTGGGTCATCTTCAAGAAGAATACAGGCAAGAACCTCCTGCTCAATTTCAGTTGAATAGGGAGGGACGCGGCTCTCCTTGCTGAAATCGATATCCTTGTTAAAATCTATGGCAGCTATTGCTTGCTTGTTCATCGTTCAATGGTGTTTATCCAAAGCATTTCCCTGTTCAGTGATCTCTGCGTAATGGCGCATCATCCTTTGTATATCTTCCCAGCATCCATGTTTCCAGCTTGGGTTACGAAGCAGGGCTGCTGGATGATAGGTAATAAAACAATCATACTCTTTCCATTGTATCACTCTTCCCCTCATTGACCCTAAAGAAAGATTGTTTCCAAACAGCGTGTTGGCTGCAACCTTTCCAAGAACCAGAATGATCTGAGGATGCACAATCTGCAACTGCCTGAGCAGCCAGGGCGTGCAGCAGGCAATTTCACTGGCGAGTGGGTTGCGGTTTCCGGGAGGACGGCACTTCAGAATATTACAAATATAAACATCCTTGCGGGCAAATCCGGCTGCAGAAAGAATTTTGTCGAGCAACTGTCCGGAACGACCAACAAAAGGCCTCCCTGAAGCATCTTCTTCCGCTCCCGGAGCCTCTCCTATAACAACAAGTTTGGCACAGGGATCGCCTTCGCCAAACACCAGGTTGAGTCTGGTTTCAGCTAAACTGCATTTTCTGCACTTTTTTGCATCCTTGCACAGTGCCGAGAGCTCTTCTGAAGCTGATTCTCTCTGTAGTGGAACCGGCGGATGCTGTTCATCCTTTTCGGATAAAAAATCTGGCATGATAACAATCGATCTTTTTCAGGGGTTAATGCCGGCTTGTTGTACGAAGAGTTTTTCTATGGCGTCAAGAACTCTTCCTGCTGCGGCATATTTCGTCAGTTGCGGCAGTTCAGTAGTTCCTCCATCGCTTTCTATCAGGGTAATAATATTTGTATCGACTTCAAAGCCTGAGCTTTTACGATCAAAAAAATTAAACGCTATAAGGTCAAGATTTTTGGCTTTCAGCTTTTTGCGGGCATTGTCCAGACCGGTTTGAGTTTCAAGCGCAAAACCTACAGCAAGCTGTCCGGGAGCTTTCTGTATCCCGAATTCAGCAAGGATATCGGGATTTTTTACGAGGGTCAGCTCAATTTCAGGCATCTCCTTTTTCATTTTTCCCTCGATAGCTGCTACCGGGCGGTAATCCGACACAGCGGCAGCACCGATAAAGATGGCGCAGCTCTTGAAAAAGCTTTGAGCGACACCGTGCATCTCCACGGCGCTTTCAACATCAAGACGTGTTACCCCCGGAGGAGTCGCCAGATGAACAGGCCCGGTAATAAGCGTGACAAGGGCGCCACGTTGTGCAGCAGCACGGGCAATGGCAAACCCCATTTTGCCCGATGAGTAGTTGGAGATAAAACGAACGCCATCAATTTTTTCACGTGTTGGCCCTGCCGTTACAACAACGGATTTGCCATAAAACGCTGAGTCTTGGGCAGTGCAATGGAGTGCCTCTTCAAGGGAAGAGAGAATAGACTCAGGTTCAGGCATACGACCAGTACCGCATTGCCCTGAAGCAAGTTCACCGCTTTCGGGGCTGATGACAATGCACCCTTGGGCGGCAAGGGTAGCAATATTTCGCTGAACAGAAGGCGACAAAAACATCTGCCCGTCCATGGCCGGAAAAATCAGTACTGGTTTTCCCGGACGAAGAGTAATAAAAAGAGCGCTGAGCATGTCATCGCAAAGGCCTGCACTCAGTTTTGCAAGGGTATTGGCTGTTGCTGGAGCAATCACGAGGGCATCAGCCCATTCACCAAGTGAGATATGGCGGGTATAGTCAGTTCCTGTGGTATCCGCAGGGGGAAAAATCGAGCGGTATACTCTTTCTTCGGAAACAGTTGCAAGGGCAAGTTCACTGACAAAATGGGTGCCGCCATCAGTCAGGGCAATCCTGACATTGGCACTGCATTTTTTTAATAATCTAACCAGCTGCGGCGTTTTATAGGCAGCAATACCGCCCGAGATACCAACAATTATGTTTTTTCCTCTCAAGATGTTATCCATGATTTATTGCAGAATTGAGTACAAAATAAATTACAAAAACCGCAAGACTTATTTCTTGTTGTCGGATGAGGGCATTATACGTTTCCAGAACTGATCCCAGGTTTGAAACCGCTCCCGATAGGAGATGCTGGCACCCCATATTTCAGAAGGAGGCTGCAAATTGGTACTCGATGTTCCATTCTCGCTTAGCCCATAAGAACGGTATGTTTCAAGATAAATTTTTGGAGTAACCCGGTATTCAATTTTCTGTTCGGTGCCATAATAGTTTGAGAGGGGGGAATCCTTGATGGTTGGTGCGCTTCCGGAACCGATAAAGCGGACTTTTCCGTCTGTACCTGGAACACTGAGAGCAACGTAGAGGTCGAGACCGCTCAGTGCACCTCGTTTATCCATCCCGACATTGAGATTGAAGCTTTCAAAACCGCCAATATCCTGAATAACCCTTGAAAACTGTGAGGAAAGCATGCCGGAGCCAGCCGACATCCCGACACTTGATACTGGAATATTGGAGACCTGTCCCATGCTTCCCGGTCTGGCGTACCACTGCTTGGAAAGAAGCATTGAGATGACGTTCAGTTCCGCGTTAGGGTCGATCTGGCTCGATTTTCCGCCGATCATGCTAAGCGATGCATAGGGCTGAGTTTGTTCATTCAGGTAATAACCCATAGTCACCATAGGGTCATTAATGGTACCCATAATAGCAATCAGCAGCTTGACATTATCGCGCTCACCATTCTGCTGGTTTGATGCGCTCACATATTTGTTGCCATAGAGGTTATCCATAACACCACTTCGGATATCAACACTGTTCCAGGAGATTTTTCCTCCATCCTGCAGGTCAAAGTTGGTATTTGAAAATTTGTATTTGCCGCCAACCACATTAATGGAACCGAAAAGCCGGTATTGCTGATTGTTTTTACTGACAATCAGGGAGAGATTGTTGACTGACGTTTCAAGCTCTTCACCTCTCGTGCGATCAAATATAACTGTACACTTGAGCGGCTCGACACTGCTCAGCTTCAAATTTTTTATCTGCAGGATATCAATCACCGAGTGGTAAAACTCTGCGGGTTTTACCTGTTTGTTCACTCTTTCGATGCCAGCTGCACCAGCAGAAGGGTAGCGTGGCACAAATTCAACAAACTTGTTGATGCCAAGATACTTTGCGCTTTCATTGGCACCCATACGGTAGAGCGAGTAATCTGCTGCGTTGATCCTCAACTCACCTTCAGCAACCGGTGCTGAAAGAGGACCGTGAAGCTGAATATTATTGGTTGTGCCGGTGATGGTGCCAAAGGAGGTTTCATCTTGGCGATCTTTTTTATTGAACAAAAGGAGATTCTGAAATCGGCCACCGAGATCAAGAGCTATGGGTTGCAGCTTTTCAAGCTTTACCACTCCGCTTATTTTCCCGTTTCCATTTACGTTGTCATTGACGGATATATTTCGCAGTTCTATATTGTTCGGGGTGACATAGACCTCACCGTTGAGCAGGTAGGAAACCTGCGTCGGTTCTATCTTTATCGTTGTGTCATGAAGATGGGTGGTCAGATAGATGTCGGGGTTCGGCGTTCTGCCCTCGATCTTGAAGGTTGATGGTATAATGCCTTCCGCTGATTCCAGAAAGGGCAGCAGGATGGTCAGGCACTGTGCTGAAAGATTATCCGAGCGGAACGATGCGTTGATTGCCTGCTGGTCTGCCATTCTGAACTGCAGGGGATAGAAGTTGAGTACAAGTGGAATGGTTCCGCTTCCCTCGATCGTGTTCACTGATGATGCGCTTCGTTCTGTAACCCTGCCTGGCTCCGGAACCCTGCTGTGAAGGTCAAAACGCAGAAGGTTGCCATTGTGGAGAGCATTGCACACCATGGAGCCAATGGTAAATTTACCGTAACGAACCTCTTTGCCGCTTACCTTGAGGGTACTTGTTTTTTTATCGGGGTTCCCGGTTACTGCCAGAGAGGCATCGACTATACCCGAAAGCTTGTCGAGAGAGGAATTAATGGAAAAGCGTTTTAACTCGTCGAGGTTCACATTTGACAAGCTGCATTGAAAGTTTCCAGGCTGCGAGTTGCTGAGCTCACCCTCCATTACAACTTGCTGCAAGCCCTTGGCTATCGTGAAACGGTTAAATCTTGCCGATGTTCTGCTTACTGTAATATGGGAGTTATCCGCTGCCTTCCACACTCCTGCACTCTCTTTTATTGCCAGGTGATGAAGGAGCAGGTTATAGCTCTCGTTCTCCCTGGTGGCTGAAAATTTTGTCGAAAAGGTCTGTGCTGGATTGGGAAGAACGAGATCGAGGGTGCCATCAAGATGTGATGGGGTATAAAGGCCTGAAAAAATTGCGTTCCCGCTCTTTTTCCGGCCAAGAGTTACCGCTGATGCCCTTCCGCTTACCGAAGCCAGTTGTGTTCCGCTGTTCCTGAATTCCATTGCTGTTTTCATGGAGAGATTTTCAAACAGAAGATCATTGCGGGGTTGCAATCGTGCGAGATTTATCGAAGAGTTGATTGAACATTGTCCGTTGCGGTAAATGGCACCTCCATCAGCGCTGCCCTGAAGGGTAACTCCCTCTACCGGAAACAGCATGGTTAACGGAGTAATATCTTTTACCGTGATGTGGTAGTTGACCGTGAATGGCTTTTTTAATGCATTCAGCTCAGAGAGAGGGTTGGGCAGGGTTGTATGCCAGATATTCTGAATTGCCATCTCTCTTGACAGAGCGGAGGCTGCAAGTCTGCCAAGAGCGATAAGTTCTTCAAGCGAATAATCACCATTGGCAAGAAGATCAAGAAAATCACTGCTTAAACTTGTTTTGCAGGAGAGTGCGGTCTGGGCAATTTCGAAGGTTACTTTTGAGCGCTCTTTCAGTTTGAACCCGTTGATGGTGGAGGGAGAAAACTGCATGACAGCAGCCATATTCACATCCTTTGCTTCATACCCCGATCCCTGCACTGCAAAAACCCCGTTCAAATCAGTTTTCAAAGTCGTATTGTAGGTTGTTGGGCCCACTATTTCGGAAATGTCAACTCCTGCAGCTTGACCGGAAGCGTGGTAACGGGGAGTTTTATCGTTCCAGTTGATTCCACCGTCAAGATTGAAACTGCTGCGACTGTTTTTCAAAGAGAGGGTACTCTTCAGCTCTCCGCCATCGTATTTCAGAGAGAGTGCACCCTCTTTCACCTGCAGATTTCTCCAGGAGGAATTGGCCATCTTCATGGCAAGAGTAAGCTGGCTGATCTTTTTGTTGCTTGTCTTTCCGTCAAAAGTGCCCGAAGCGTTCAGAAGGCTTGTTTCTCCGTTTCCGGCAGCTATGAGTTTGAGCGGTTTAAATCCTTTCAGCACAAAAGCTCCCTTGCCCGCAAGCTCTTCCAGCTTTTCTCTTTGCGCCTCACCAATGAGAGTGACCTCTCCGAGAGAGGAGAGCGTGGTTATATCTGTTTTTACTGCATTCAAGCCTCCTTGTGCATGGCCAAAAAAGGTGACAGTGCCAATGTTACGGGCTATATCCTTCGAAGAGTTCTCTTTCAGGAGCGCCTCAACAAAAGGTGAGGCAATTCTGGAGCTGTCGCATTTCAGCCGAAAAGCAAAGGCATTTCTGTTGTGCAGGTTAAGCAGCTCACCCTTTACAGCTACTCTGCTTTTCAGGTGAGTTACCAGAGCATCAAGAATCTCAACATTATCTTTTTTCCCTCTTGCGTTGCCTTGAAGCGTATAGATTCCAGCTGGCAGGGCAAATGCAGGATATAGAAGCTTCAGGTCGTCGCTGTGAAGGGCAAGCTTCTGAACATTGAGAAATGTTGAGCTGAGAGCAAGCTGCTTTTGTAACTCACGGGATGAGAAAATATTGAAATGATCAACGCTCGCCGATAGCTCTGCGCTGCTTTTATTGCTCACCGCATTTAATCCAAGAAGCTCTGACCGGGTTTCAGAAAAAAGAAATTTTCCAACAGCTTGTCGCAACATGAACTGCTCCTTCGGGAGGCTGAGTTGCCCGTGTTCAAGAGTGCCTTGCAGGAATTTTTTCTTGACGGTGAACTCAGAGAGTTCAAGATTGATATTTTTTACACCAAGCTTCATACGGGAGGCATTGGTGGTCTTCCCGGAATAGGAGAGGCTGCTGTTGGTAATCTTGAGATGTTTACAGAAAAAATGTTCCAGTTTATTTTTTGTGGAATCGGGGTCGCGTGAGGTAAACAGAAGCTCAAGATTGAACTTGCCGTTTTTTTGCATGATAACGTTTGCGCTGAGCGAATCGGCTGAAAGGTGACGCAAATATACTCTTTTGATTTGAGGCTGAAGGAGAGTGAGAAAGTTGAATTTCAGGGAAACAGTGCGGGCTTTGAGAGCAGGAGTTAATTCTCCAGGCTCGTAAATGCGCGGATTGACAAGCGTGACCCTGTTTGGAAACTGAAGATGAAGCGCCTGCAGCTCAAGCCGGCCAAACAACTTTTCGTTAAAAAGGGCAATAGCCTCATCTTTAGCCATACGGTCCAGCACACCGCTGTTCAGGACAATCAGTAAGGTAAGCGACAGCAGAAGCACGAAAGCAGAGCATGCAACGAGCACTTTGAGGATATGAAGTTTAATCCGTTCCACTATCTGTTGATTATTGTGTATGGAGCTGAATGATTTTCTCAATGATGCCGCTTGTTGAACGGCCTTCAAGCAGGGGCAGGGTCAAGACAGCGCCTCCATGTTCAAGGACAGCTTTGGCACCGGCAATATACTTGACCGCCCAGTCAGCACCTTTGACCAGAATATCCGGTAGTAGTATGCCGATAAGCTCTTCTGGCGTATCCTCGTTGAAAAGGGTGACTCCATCGACCATCTGCAATGCCGAGAGCACCGCGGCACGATCTGTTTCACAGCAAACCGGGCGCTTAGGCCCTTTCAGCCGTTGAACCGAAGCATCACTGTTCAGACCGATAATAAGTGCATCACCAAGCTCTCTTGCTGCCGACAGGTATTCAACATGCCCGGCATGCAGAATATCAAAACAGCCGTTTGAAAACACAACTTTTTTGCCTGCGCTCTGCCATGCCCGAACTTTTTCCAGAGCCTCATTATGGCTCAACAGCTTGTTTGAATTACTCATACCGATAACTTTTTTGCAAGGATTAGCTCTAAGCTGGATAAAGGTTAAATTGCTGATATTTTTCCAGAATTCAGCGTATACTCTGCGATTGAGCGGAATATGACAAAAGATAGACGATTTCTATGAAGCGTAACTGGGATGATGACGATAATGTTGCAGATAAGGTACTCTTTGGCCTTATCATGATGCTTGGTCTTCTTGTCAGAAGCATAAGCCGTAAACATTCAACCGCAATAGCTTCCATTATTGGTGATTTTCTCTATAAAATCATTAAGATGAGGCGACCGCTTGTAGAAAACAACCTTGCACTCACCTTCCCCGAAAAAAATATATCTGAAATAAAAGCCATTGCCCGCCAGGTATATCGTCACCAGGCTGAAAATTTTATCGAAGTGCTTCGTCTGCCCATGATTAAAACTGTCGAGGCGGCGGCAAGGCTTGTCGATATTGATGCCCATGATTTTCTTGCCAAAACCATTGATCGCAAACAAGGCGTGGTTGTGGTATCAGCACATTTCGGTAACTGGGAACTCATGGCCCATTGCACAGGTTTATTGATGGCACACCTCACCCTTGTGGTAAGGCCACTTAAAAACCATGCTGTCGACCGGCAGATCAATAGATGGAGATCCATGAGTGGCAACCGCATCGTCTATGACGGGCAGGCCCTTCGAGAGGGGCTCAGAGCCCTTAAAAAAGGAGAGATTTTAGTACTTCTTGGTGATCAGTCCGACCCTGTGGGAGGATTTTCAACAGAGTTTCTCGGTCGCAGCTCCTCAGTTTTTCTTGGTCCGGCCTATCTTGCTCTTAAAGCAGGAGTCCCCCTCTTTGTCGGGATCTCCCGAAGGGATGGTCAGGGCCGCTATGCAGTTAATTTTGAGGAAATTGACCAGACAGGCCTCGGAACCACCAAGGCAGACGCCGAAGAACTTGCCCGCCGCTACACCAAAGTTCTTGCCCGCCACATCTATCAACACCCCGAAGAGTGGTTCTGGCTCCACAACCGCTGGAAACTCCCCTGGGCCCGACCTTTTTCGTTACCTAAATGTTAAGATATTTTTTAATGCGTTTGCGAATCGAATTAAGTTGTTTTCTAAGAAACTTTTTTGGTTTCCAGCTCTTAATATTAAATAGTTGAAAGTGGATAGGGGGAATAAGTGATCTTTGTCCATGGCTGGAATACCAGCTTAAGTAGCTGGGTTCATTTGTGGAAAATGGGTCAGGAAATGCTGTTTTTAAATCTTCTCGTGTCCGGTATAAACTGCGGGCATCTACCGAAATAATATTTCCGTTATCATAATAGTCATATTTCCATTTGCTTAAATTACTATGGCCGTGATCTGCATTTTCAAGCTCTCTCCGGTATTCATCCCAGATTTCACTCGCTATTGCCTGATCAGCTGCATATTTATTCAACATGATAAGTCCTTCGCCGCTGTCATACCCGGTGAAATGGTAAAAGCGTAAAGGACTGGAGCCAGCAAGGATAGTATTGTCGTTGTTTCTACTGAGAGGACGATGAAAAATATTCCAGGTTGCTACATTGTATCCTCGGTCTCTTACTATATTAAGCCGGTCGAAAAATACGGGCGCAAGATCACACCATCTCTGATCAGTAAAAAGGCCATTTGGTATGTCATTAGTACAGAAATGGTACAAACGGTTTGCCCACCACAGAATAAAGTCTAACCCCTGACCAGATGTTTTTGCAGCAAAAAAACCAAGATTAAATATACCGTGTTTGAGCGAGCAGATCTCATTGTCTATAATTGCATCAAGCTTGTCTTCAGAATCAAGCATATGAGGCGTTAATAAAATATCGTAGGTATCAAGTAGTTTATTAAGAGGTTCCAATGAATTAAATACCTTGATATCAGGATCAAGATACATTATTTTTTCGTGACTATGTTCTTTAGCAAAATATGCAGCTGCAGACCCTTTAATTGCAGTACAAAGTTCAACGACTGTATGGCCGTAAATCCAGGCTTTTAGATTAGGTAAAGGTAACTGCTCAAGAGTTAATATTTCATCGAAAGGTTCATGAACAAGATCAAATCCAAAGGGTATACTATCAGCTAACACAAGAACAAAAAACCAATCAGGATGGAATTGTTTTAGAGATTTTGCTAAAACTCTTGCTTTTGGAATATAGCTACTTGTTACGGATGTATAGATAAGCATTAAATTTTTTTTATTGTTGAGTAATATTATTGCTTGTAGTTATAAAAATTAACTCAACGGTATTTGTGTAATTATATTTATAATTGATATATGTGGTACAGCTTTTCTTTTCAATAAGTTACATTTAGTTTTGTGTTACGCTGCAGGTGGCGCTGATATAGTTAGTTATTTCCTCAAGTGCTGTTCTGGCATCGATTTTAGAGATAATAAGAGCTTTATTGTAATGTATAGCTCTTTCAGCAGGTGCACCTATATTAAATACTGCCAAAGGCAAATTCATTTGCATTATTTCTTCGGAAGTGTATGAGAATGTTTCTGGCCAAATTGCAGGTATCAGGAATATATCGATATTACTTGTTTGAATTATATGTGGCAAGCTGTCATGTGTGTATTTTCCTGTTATCTTGAGGTGTTTGCTATTTACTGAAGTAGCGATCTCTCCAATGATAATTATTTGAATATTTTTTTGTTCTTCTTCAATTATAGCAAGCATTTTTTCGACAATGGCAGCACCTTTAGGAATCTGTATATTGCCAAGGATCCCTATTCGCAAAATATCGGTATTAATCTGCCGATTAGTACTTAAATTTTCTTCTAATAGCAGATTATTAAGGTGATCTGTGCCGTGAGGTTTAACAAGTATTTTGCCATACGGAATATTTGGATACGCTTTTAACAAAATCTCTTTTGATGCATTTGAAAAACAAATGATTTCATGACTTTGATCCAGGACATACTTCCATTTTCTCCTCCAGAAAATTATATCAGGGTTTTTGTAGAAAATACGAAACTCCTGGTTGTTTTGCGGTAAGCAATTCAAGCAGTGTGAAATATTGTCGGGTGGTCCGCAGAATGTATCATTATGATCAAGCAAAGTATAGCAAGGACAAATGCAGAAATAATCATGAATAAGTGTCGTCAGTTTTGCATTGTGGGTCTCTTGTAAGGAAAGAATTAAGTCCAATAAGTTAGAAATTGTCGGGAAGCTAACGGTTTCACTTAAAATTATACTGTCAATCTTAACATATTTTGTTAAAATATTTTTTATTTGTTCAATGTTTGTGGCGTAAAAAGCAAGATTATGATTATTGTATACAAAAGTTAAATCATAAGTTTTTCTGTGAAAATTAAAGGTAAAGAGCAGGATTTTATGTCCACTTTCCACCTCTCTTTTTATATAGTTATTACGATAAAGGTTTGCCCCTCCTCCAAGATCGTGATCAATGAATAGAATGCAATTGGATTGGCTTATATCAGTCGATAAAAGATAAAGCTTAAGGAATTGGCCTATCTCTCTCAATGGATAAGCTTGAAGGTATTTATTATGAGATACCTTTTTTTTGAATTGCTTTGATACAGGAATAGAATCAGAGGCCGTTCCATTTCGGTGATGAGAAACAAAAAGATTAGGGACAAGGATGTTCCGATACCCTTTTTTAATGGCGTTGATGCACCATTCCATTTCATCTCCATGCTCCTTTCTGCCAGATTTTGTGTGAGATATAGTGATATGATTAAATATCATTCTGTTAACGCCCATACAAAAACCACTTCCAGATGAAATATCAGGATAGTTATTTATTGGCGTTAAGTTCTTAAAAAATCTATCAATATTATTTCCCAAGAGGTTGATGCCATGATTATCATCTTTCAGCGATGCCAATACCGTACTTAAGCTATCATCATTGGTAAATGGTGTAGTCGTGGCAATAGATGTATTTTCAATAATAGGACGCATAAGTCTCTCAAGCCAGCCCGGAGGAAGCTCACTGCATGAATTTAATATAACAAAATGATTTGTTGACGATTTGGCAGCATGATGGACTGATTGTAAAAATCCAATAGTTGTGGGATTTTTTAAAAGCACAATTTCCAATTGTGGATGTTCATATTTGAATTGCTGCAAAAATGGGTATACCTTTTCGTCTGTGCTTCCGTCATCGATCAATATAAGGCGATATGGAGAAGAGGTATTATGAACAATGCTTTTGCACAACTCCTCTAAACGGCTGCGTTCATTGAATACAGGAATGATAATATCAACAGTTACATCAAGTATATCTAATAAGAATTCGCTGGATAGTAAAAATTCATTATATAAAATTGAGAAGTTGCATGAATAATCATGACTTTCTGGTGTATTTTTATGTAAGTCAGTTATCTCAGATTTATTAAAAATAGAGCGGATTTTTCTTGAACGCTTTCTGATAGAATGTGAAAGATTCCTAATTGGTTTTGTCATTCGCCAACTACTGGAATGTGCCATTTTATGTATAGCAGTTTCAAGAGTGTCAATTCGGTACTGCAGAGTGTCAATATGGGTATACAAATTTTCAATCGTTGTTTGTAGTGTATTGTTTTCCTGCTCTTTCCTGCTTACAGTAGTTATAAGCTGGTTAACTTCATTGTCTAAGTCAACTATTTTAGTGTTCAAGTCAAATATAAGGGCATATTCTTCAGGAAAATAGTTATGAACAATGGCTTTTCTTTCGTCAATAAAAATCTGGTCTTTATTATTTGAAGAATATCCATCGGGATTATATACGGCAATTGTTTGATCAAGATAGTGTATTCTGCTATTTTCCCTGAAAAACCATTGCATATTGAATACCCAGTCGGCAAGGGCTTTGTACTTTGTCTCAAATCCTCCTAATTGGTAAAAAAGGTCTCGTGTAAAGAATATGGCCTGATGACAGATGTTTTTGTTCAGCAACTTAAGTGGTGTGAATAGCCCGTCATAAAGAGGCCCACCTTTTCCCCACTCAACATTTCCGTAAATGACATCCATTTGCTCGATTTCATGAGAACAAAAGATGCAGGAAAGAACATCATCATTATAAAAAGTATCATCACAGCCTATAAAATAAAGCCAATCGCCTGAACATTTCTCGATACCCTTATTCATGGCATCATAAATACCATGGTCTTTTTCTGAAATAAGTCGAATATGCGGGTACTGAAGCGCATACTTCCTTACGATTTCAACTGTCTCGTCAGTTGAGAGATTATCGACAATTAAATGCTCCTTGTTTGTGTAGGATTGCTGTGCTACGCTGAGAATACAAGCCTTGAGATGTTTCGCAGAGTTGTATGTCGGTGTAATAATCGAAATTTTCGGGTAACTCATACAATAGTGCTCTTATTTGAAGCTATCCAGCTCTGCTTCGATCATTTGTAAAACAACACCTGCCATCTCAGTTTCAGCTTTCCATCCTGTCATACGCAATGCTTTCCGGGCATCACCGCAACCGTACGGAATATCAGTAGGACGGAATATCAAAGGGTCAATATCGGTATGATCTTGCCAATCAAGACCAAAATGCCGAAAAGCAAGTTCAGCAAAATCGGCAAGAGCATGGCTCCTGCCCGTTGCGATCACAAAATCTTCCCCGCTCTCTCTTTGAAGCATACGCCACATTGCCTCAACATATTCCGGAGCCCATCCCCAGTCACGCTGAATATTCGTGTTGCCTAAATGAAGTCGCTCCTTGCTTCCCCTTGCGATACGGCATGCAGAAGCAATTATTTTTCGGGTAACAAACCGTTCCGGGCGTAATGGTGATTCATGATTGAACAGAATTCCTGTACAGGCAAACAAGCCGTATGCTTCACGATAATTGGCAACCTGCCAGAAAGCTGCAGCTTTTGCAACGGCATAGGGACTTCGTGGCCGAAACGGCGTCTCTTCATGTGCCGCTTCCTTCAGTGTATCGCCGAAACATTCTCCGGAGCCAGCGTTATAAAATCGGATAGGTCGGTCAAGAAAACGAATGACCTCCATCAGATTGATGGTTGCAGACAAGATGCTTTCAAGTGTTTCGACAGGTTGATCAAAAGATAACCCGACTGAACTTTGGCCTGCAAGATTATAAATTTCATCAGGTTGAATGCGGCTTACCACCTGGAGCACACTCCGGAAATCATTAAGTGCCATAGACTCAAGCTGAACATCATCCCTTATTCCTAATCGAATGAGGTTACTGAAACTGCTGATCTGGGCATCCCGCGAACTACCGATAACCTCATACCCTTTTTCAAGCAGTAACCGGGCAAGATATGCGCCGTCCTGTCCTGAAATACCACATATCAGTGCTTTCATTATTTATTTCTAAAATACAGAAGTATCACAAGTGTTGATTTAGTTCACTGCTTTCCTGAGGCCACCTTTCCTGCCCTTATCATCAGAGAGATTGTCAATAATTCCAACCCGAAATGGTCCAATTTCCTTTCCATGACTCAAGCACCTGTTTGCTCCGAGAATTGGTTCTACAACCAAGTCACCCATTTTCAATTTCTTTGTGCCGAGTTCAGGTGGCAAAAGTTGATAGATGTATCCATCATCCTTCCAGTCCGCAGAGAGTTCTCTGTCAAACAAGTAGAGAGTTGCCATTTGTCTGAATTTAAGGTGTTCGCCTCCAAGAGCAAGATAAATTTGTTTGTTATGAGGGAAAGATTTAAGAATGGTGTTCCGGAACTCAAGATAAAAGCGGTTCAGGTCATTTACGCCCTTGTAATATCCCATAAGGGGGAGAGTGCGGGATATACTGTTTTTTGCAGAGCACAGCAAGGTAGTTGTGAAGAGTATGAAAAGCACAACATCCCACACTTTTTTTTGATTAGCTCTCAATGAAGCCAGGGAAAATAAAATCACGACCATGGCAAATGGATGTGCCCATTCAGTGAGTTTGAATTGACTCCAGCTTTGACCGATACCTTTCGGAAAGGGTGAAGGAACGACATATCGGAAATAAAGAAACGCTGAGAAAAAAAACAACAGTAAGAGAACAGTTGGCAAAAGCGCCCAATACGATTGTTTATTCCGCAGGAAACCTACTCCCCCAAGAACTATTCCCGCAACAAAAATTAACAGCAGTAATCCTGTAAAAAAGGATGATTTCATGATATTATCCGGCATAGACCATTGAAAAACATCCCAGGCCCCGCCATGAACACCGAGCGTATGAGCTAAAAAGCCCGACGGCGACCACTCAATAAATGAGCCAACAACAGCGCCGGATTGTTCTTTCAGTGCAGAATAAGCACGTAACAGCTCAGTGTTGAGCAAGAGTACCGATATTCCGAGTAAGAGGCTGCAGTGCAGTAGCAACTTGCTCCATGCATGAAATAGCAAAGCTGAAACAACTCCACTGATAACCAATGTCGCCAAAAGAAAAGGAGCAAATTCTGAGTAAGCCAATGTTGCCCCTGTTAATAACAGTGCCATGGGGAGAGCCGCTTTTCCAATGGTAATATTGGTGTTTCTTGTCGTGGAAACCCATAGGAACATTGGTCCAGCTGTAAACACGAAACCAGCACCTAAAGCAAGCCCGAGTGTTTGCGGCAGAAACCCAAAATTAGCCCCAAACACCATACCGCCCAGAGTAAATGCCGGCAGAGCGAGCAGCATCAGGCGTTTCCCGCGGTGCATAGAAACAAGAACCTGTGCGAGAGGAAATCCCATAGCTAAAAAACAGGCCGCAAGTGAGGCAATGACGATTGAGGGATAGACCTCATACGACCAGGTAACATGAAACAAGGCTTGAAAAAAGGCAAGAAGAAATGATCCCCCCATGCGTAAATTTGCAACCTGATAGATCGCAATCTGGGAGTTTTGAGGAATCACTGCTTTTGGCGAAATGATTTCACTGAATGCGTGAGCCTGTAGCCAGTTCCCATGTGCAAGATAGGTGAATGCATCATTGTGTGCAATGAATGCCCCGAACATAAAAAGTGGTACCAGCACACTTACACCGCAAACTATTCCGAAGAGAGTTGTCGACAAGGCCTGACGAAATGCACTCCCTTTATTTTGCTCACGCATCAGCGCCATAAGCAGTAAAGCTATGGTCACAAGAGGAACAATCGCCGATTTTCCTATGGGAAGAAATCGCCCGATCAGACTGGCGACAATGGTCAGTGTTGAAAGACCAAGCACCGGTGCAAGATAAAACCGAGCCATCGCCTGGAGTGGTGGGGGAAACAAAAAGCTCCACATGCGGCCTGTCAGTGTAGCCAGAGAGAGAATTACTGTGACATACAGCATGGTTGACCAGAATATTTCCGTTCCAATAAAGTTCATGATGATGGGATTGCAGTTGTAATTTGAGTCACAAGTTTTATGGCAAGTGCCCGCCCCTCTCGGATAGCATAGTTTGTACCTCGATCCTCAGGATAGATTTGTGCCATAGAGCAAAGATGCAATCCCGGCATAGGCCCCTTTTCTGCTGGAATAAGCTGACTGTAATGTTTTTCCACCACCGGCTGCGACCATCGAGCTTTCCAGAGATGGCACTTCACAACCCAGTTGCGCTCCAGCTTCGGGAACATTTTCTGCAGATAAGGAAGTGCGTAATCGAGCATCTCAAGGGCATTCATTGCGTAAAGCGGATCGGTATGCGGCAAGTATTTTGAAAGATAGACAATATGCCGTCCACCGTAAGTCTCAGGACGCTCGAAATTGGTATGTTCAATCACCCCCACAAAAGGAAAGCCTTGATCATTCACATTCAGCCAGTAGGTATCAGAAAGTGAATGGTCAAGTTCAAGGACAAGGCAGACATTCGAAAGATAGTTGATTCTCTCAAGCCTTTTAAGGTACTCATTATCGGCCCAGCTGCGAACCATCTCAGCTGTCACTGGCAGTGCTGTCGTCGCGATCACATGCTCCGAGGAAATAATGCCCTTTGCCGTTTCAGATTGCCATGAAGTACCAACAGGTTTTATGGAGTGCACCTGAGCGACTGTTTCAATGCGACCTCCGAGTTCCCTCACCCGAGAGGCCAAAGCCTCCGCAAGTGCAGAGAAACTTCCTTTAAAGTAAACCAGGCGTTCTTCCCCCTTCTTGCCACGACTTCCGCCACGAAGTTTAAGTTTGTTCCAGAACCAGACCGCTGAAACATCACCGGCCACCTCTCCGAATTTTCCCTTAAGCAGCGGTTCCCACATCACGCGATAGACCTTTTCACCGCCAAGCTCTGTAAGCCATTCGACTGCTGATTTCCCTTCAAGCTTCATCCAGTTTTCTACATGGCGGACCCGGAGCGTAAGCACCCCGAGTCTTATTCTGTCAAGAAGCGGCAATGGAGTAAAACGCAAAAGGTCCCAGGGAGTTGAGAGTCTGAAAACCCTGTTGGCGTAGTAGACACCGGTATTGGTGGGGTTGATCTCCACGCTTTTATTCAGGCCAAGCTCATCGATCAGCTCCATAACATACAGGTCATTGGTAAACCAGTGATGGTAGAATCGGTCCAGTATTTCGTCTCCTACGTCAAATGCCGCTGCAAGACCCCCAATTTGAGGTTCAGACTCCAGGATTGTAACAGCAACACCCTTTTTTGCCAACTCATAAGCCGCTGCCAAGCCGGTAAACCCACCGCCAACAATAGCCACAGTGGTGGAGTGAGAGATATTCATGGAAGTGTGTCCTTTCTCTTATCCTGTTTTGTCGGGTAGAGGACAACATATATTCCTCCAGCTATCGTTGGCGGCAGCCAGACGAGGAGATGGACAAGAATCGCATAAGCTGCACTTGCAGGATTTGAATTACCAAGGGCAACCATTGCTTTCATCGTGAAATAATCAAATGTTCCTACATAGCCCGGCGCACTTGGAATCAGTGTTGCAAGTGTCCCGACAGGGAGCGCCAGCCAGCCGGCAACCGGAGCAGTGATCGCAGGCAACGCCTCAGCCGCTATCCAGAACATGCAACCCTCAGCCAGCCAAGCACCCATAGACCACAAAATCAGTTTTCCCATGATGCTGGCTTGGGATAACTCCTGAAGTGTTAACAAGCCATTATCAACCTCTGTTCTGAATTTTTCGCCGAAATTAGGAAACACTCTGGCAGGAAAGGCGGCTGCAAAGCGAACTGCTGGAGCAAAGAGCGCAGGAAAGAGCAGAACAGCAAGAAGAAAAAGTGCAACGATGAGGAGCGACACACCACCGATACCGGCAAAACGGCTTATATCAAGACCAAAAGAGACGATAGCACATCCAAGCAGCATGAACACCATAAGCAGGTCAAGCAGACGTTCCACGAAAAGTGTTGCCAGCGAAGTTCCTGCGCTGATGCCGAGCCTTCCATTAAAAGCAAAAGCACGTAATAGGTCACCGGCACGAAAAGGGAGCACATTGTTAGCTGCAAAACTTGCAAGAAGGGGGCCTGCGCAATTTCTCCAGTGCAGTTGCGGGTTGTCGCGCAACAGCATGATATGCCAGCGTGAAACCCTGCTGCTATAACCTATGGCAAATGTGATGAATGCCAAGCCGATCCTTTCGGGGCGGCTGCCTGAGAACGCATGGGATAATTCATTCAGATCAATCTGGCGTGCTGTAAGCCAGATAAAAAAAGCTGCGAAAAGAAATCCAAGGCCGAGTCGGGTTGCTTGCCGTACCTTCATGGTACCATCCTTTCTGAAGTGCGTGAAAAAGTCGGCTCTTTCTTGGTGAATCCTATATATTCGTCAGCGACGTACATAGGCCGTTGTTTCATTTCGTTATAGATTCTTCCGATATACTCGCCAACTATTCCAACAGAGAGCAGTTGGGCGCCGCCAAGAAACAAGACAGCAATCATCAAAGCGGTCCACCCTTCGACCCATATATTGGTAAAGAGCCTCAGCGCTATGGCATAGACAATGCCAATGAGAGCAATAGTTGCAGAAATCATGCCCAGACCAATTGAAACCTGCAATGGTTTGGTAGAAAACGATAAAATCCCGTCAATGGCAAAAGGCAGCATTTTTCGTAACGGGTACTTGCTCTCTCCCGCATAGCGCTCGGCGCGTTTATAGGGAAGAGCAATCTGGCGAAAGCCAACCCAGCTCACCATACCACGCAAAAATCGGTCACGCTCTGGCATCGCCCGAAGCACATCGGCCACGGCGCGGCTCAACAACCGGAAATCCCCAGTATCAAGGGGGATTGGTATATCTGAGAGTTTGTTCAGAACCCGATAGAAGCCGCGGGCAGTTGCAAGCTTGAATGCAGATTCTCCAGGTCGTTCCGTTCGTGTGCCGTAAACAACGTCATACCCCTCTCTCCATTTTTCAATCATCTCAAGAATAACTTCAGGAGGATCCTGCAAGTCTGCATCAATTAAGACAACAGCATCACCTCTTGCAGCGTCTATTCCGGCTGTTACAGCAATCTGGTGACCGAAATTCCTGGCAAACCCAATCACCTTGATCCGAGAATCCTTATCTGCAAACCCTCGGAGCAGTTCACGGGTGCGATCCCGGCTTCCATCATCCACAAAAATAAGTTCAACATTGACCAACCCCCCTCCTTCGCACACGCATAGTAATCGGCGGATGCTCTCAGCTATCACTGCCTCTTCATTATAGCAGGGAATGACGATCGATACTCTATTATCTGTCAGGTTAACCATGCCATATCATTGCATTAAGATCGTTGTTGAACAGCCCTGCAGGCCGGTAGATAAAAAAAGAAAAATCTGCATTGAACGTATCGAAAAACAAAATATGTAACTGCAAGATATGAATATCGTCACCTACATTACGCTCCATCTACCTCTTGAAAGTTCAGGCATTGGGTTTATTGCTTCCTCAAAAAGGTTCCAGTACTCACGTGCCATGCGCTCTCGATCTGAGAATTCCTGAGCCCGTAGAAGTCCAGCCTCAATAAGTCTTGCGCGTAGCGATTCATCCCTTGTCAGTGAAACCATAGCCTGGGCAATCTCTTCTGGATTATCTGGGTTAAACAGCAGCGCAGCGTCGGACGTGATCTCCGGCAGAGCGCGTGTATTGCTGCATGCAACGGGAATACCCGCAGCCATCGCTTCAATGACTGGCAGTCCAAAACCTTCGTAGAGCGATGGGAATATGAGGCCGGCAGAGTTCGATAGCACTACAGCAAGCTCATTGTTTGGCAGGTATCCAGGAAAAATCACCCGTTCAGCAAGTCCCATAGAACTAACCATTCCGATCAGGAACCTCTGCCGTTCAGTAGGAGCACCGGTGCAGACAAGTTTCATATTGAGGGCCAATCCATGAGCTATTGCCAATTCAAAAGCAGTCAAAAGCACTTCATGGTTTTTGTGTACCCAAAAATTGGCAGGGTAGAGAAAATAGTGATCTCTCTCAAGGTCAAGTCGGTTCAATACCATGTTATCCTCCTCTTTATCCTGGCCGTTGCCTGAACAAATACGGTGCGCCATACGGTGGTAGATTGTGCGTATTTTATCAGGATTAAAGTCGCCATGGTAAAGAGCAGAGATCCTCGAATACTCTGAAATTGCAACCAGCATGGTGCTTCGTTCACAGGTATCAATGAACCACCTGTCACGGAGTGCTACCTCTTCATCGGTAAAGAACTCTGGATATGTTTTGTACTGAAGGTCGTGAACTGTACAAACCGCTGGAATGTCAGCTTCGGCATAGTCAAGAGAGGTGAACGGGCAGTAAAGAAGTTCAACTCCCATCTCGCGCAGTGTTTTGTTTGCATTGGGCATACCTTGGTTCTTCCTGTGAATTCGCTTTTTCAAGCTCCTTTTCCACCGTTTTACCGTACGCTTCCACCATGAAAAAATGTTCTGTATCATCCCTGCATTTTTCTCTGTTTGCTTATCGTTAGCAACAGTTGCGGGTGGCAGATCAGCAACTACCATAACTCGCTCGATATTTGGACGATCAAGCATAGCCAGCTCGTTGTGTGAGCTCTCACGGGTAAGAAGAATAAAACGTGTTTTTGGCTGCATTCGGGCAAGCATGAGCAGCAACTCCAGGAGAAACACTTTAGCACCACCATTCTCCCCGCCAGCAAGCACAAGAGTTAAATCAACAGCAATACACTTGAGAGATTTTTTGACGAACCTATGCTCTACACTATTTATTTTTTGCTTCGAGGTGGTGTCGGGTTTCCACCGGTATACCCATTGGGAGTCCTTGTCATCAGAAAGAAGGTTTACAATTTGCACAGCACACTCTTTCCAGGTCAGGCATGGCATACCGGATGATTGGCGTGCCACTCCTTTCTTGAGCTTGCCAATCCACTGTTTCAAGGCAATAGCAAGTTGCAGGGGAGAGTTCCCGCTGAAATAAGAAGCATGTTCTCCGGCTACCTCACGAAATACAGGTAGATCCCGGGCAAGAATGGGGCAGTCGTGCTGGGCAGCCTCGATAAGTGGAAGTCCAAATCCCTCACCCTCTGAAGCCATCACCAAACCATCGGCAGCTTCATAAAGCTTTTGTAGTGCCTCATCACTGATGGCCTGATACCAGAACAGCTGTTTGTTTAACTGTTTATGTCTTATCAGGCGGTTTTCAAACTTTTCAACCAGCCAGCCTTTTTTGCCAACAATGACAAGATTGACTTTCATCCCCGACATCCAAAGCAACTCGCACGCCTTGACTACCTGGAGGTATCCCTTCCGGGGTTCCACTGTCCCCACCATAAGGATTGTTGGTGATTTGGAAAGTTTCTCCACTGTTTTATCAAATCCCTCAAGGAAGCCTCGAGTAGGCATACTGTTTTCAATATCTGCTCCAAGATGGAACCACCCGATCTTGAAGGGCCTGTAGCGCAGTGGCTGAGCCTTGTCAAACCACTCCTTAACGTCATCAGCAACGGAACGGGAGATGCACAGTACACCATCACTTTGCGCCGCAATCTCCATCCATTCGTTGTGTTCTCTGTCAATACCAGGATGAAAGTATTGAGGAAAAAAGCAAGGGAGCAGGTCATAGATCACAAAATAAAGCTGACCTCCGGTATTTCGGAATTTTTCAAAGAATTTCTTGCTATGCCTCATGGTATAACAAAGGTCAAGTGCCAGATAGATATCCCCTGAATGAATCTCCACCTCTTCGTCAGTGAAGAGGTGAGGTGAAGGTATGGAAATGGAAAACAGATTAAGGCTGAACTGACGGGCATAGCGGCAATGAAAACCTTGCTCGTCTGTCTCAACATAGACCGGTTCTATGCGGTACCCCTTTGGAGGATGCTCCAGAAGTTCCATCAACACACTGCGTACAACTCTCTGGATACCTGTTTTTAAATCTTTGAGCACCAGCTCGGAAACATCAATAAAAAGCTGTCGTGCAGGAAGTGGAACTGGAAAGCTATCTGCAAGATTTGCCTGGCCAGAAAGAGTGCTGTCATGACGACCAATACTTCTCAATACGGAATTGCGAATTTTTTGCGGAGAGGAGGAAAATCGTTCAAGAGCAGCCCTGTACTGTTCAGCAACCCTGTGGGGCGAGTGAAATGTATGGGTAAAATTGCGTGCGGTTTCACCAAGCTTTTTTCTGATTGAGGCATTATCCACTAAATATTCCAGAGCCTTAGTCAACTCGCTGGGGGTAAACTGGTCCTTCAGTTTTAAGACGCAATCTTCAGGAAGTTCTTCCATGCTGCCGTTGGCATTCACAAGAGTGGCAACACCATAATTCAAGCAATCCAGCACTGCAGCCGAAGTTTCACCCCTCGAAAGGGTGCGCAACTGCACTCCTATGTCGGCTGCAGCAATATAAAGAGAGTACTCATCCTTGGTCAGCCAACCTGTCATGTGTATTCGCTCACCATAACCACTCTGTTCGATACTCTCTCGAAGTGTTTTACAATAGCCCTGCTCGGTAGCTTCACCAACAAAAAAAAGTGAACATCGTTTGTTATTGACCAGGCTTGATGCCAGCCATGACTCAAGCAAACGGTGGCTAAGTTTGTAGGGGGTAGGCATTCCGAAACTGCATACCACGATGTCATCATCGGCAAGACCAAGCTTGTGACGAGCTTCAGCACGGGTATGAGTAGGGGATGGAACACGTAACAGGGGAATGACCTCATACTGAAGGCTGTCGTTGTTGCTATACCACAATGAGCTAAGCTTTCTGGCATACCTTGAATGGACAATTACCCCCTCGGCACAACGCAGCACGTCAAAGTTGCATGGATAAGTCTCCTCAACATCAGATAACCCCGTCGGACTGGATAACTGAACGAGCGCCTTATACCCATGAGAACGGTATAAAAGAGAGGCAAAGCTGTCGCGCGGGATCTCCGAGTAATCACGATGGGCTAAAAAATTTGAAAGAAAAAAATCGTGTAACACAACAATGCCGGGAACCTCATTGAGCAGGTCAAACATATAATTATGAAAATGTGAGTTACCTATGTGATAAAGCACATGATCATAATCATCGGCATGCTCCCTCAACCATGCAGCAGTTCGCACCTGGCAGTTATCCCTGATCCATCTGTCTGAAATCTCATCCTGTTCCACAATCACCTCTATATTATAATAACGAGATAATTCAGGGAGGAGGTCACTACTGTAATCGCTGATGCCTGATCGCTGAGGTGGCAGGGGTGAAACATAGGCAAGATTTTGTCTCTGTGGTAGCTCCAGAGCTACAGAGAGTGCTGTTGATTGTTCGTACCATGCCTCCAAAACGCTTAAAGCGTTAACAACCTGGCACTCCAACGAACTCTCACCTTTTTCATCGAGAGCCACAACTCGTCCTTCATCAATAGTGAGCTTACGTAGCCATTCACGGCGAGCCAATCCGTCACTGGTCAGGAAAAACAAGGGAGGTTTGTTGTTCTTATCCAGCTGCAAAATTATTTTTATAAACGTATCAAAAGGATGAGAAGGCAACAGCAACACAATTGGAAAACTGTATGTTACAATTTCAAAGGAGCTTATTGAGGTTTTTCCCTCTAAAAGTCTTTCTATTGCACCAGTAAGGAGAACAATATCCGGCTTCAAGCTTGCAAGAAAAGCTTGGAGAACCATTGTTGAAATTTCCTCCTGGCAGGCATCTACAGGAGTGTTGTGCTTTACAAATTCAGGTTGAGTATACCATAACCTGATGTTTTCCCGTGGTAGGATCCCGTTGAAAGCTGCCCGCAACGGTTCAATGGTATTGGTAAAAAGCCCGTCAAGGGCAAGGATGACCTCATGCTCACCCTTGCGACGGCATAACTCCTGAACCAATTCAATACTGTTAGGGTGAGCATTTTTCTGTAACACCTGCAGAACTACAACAATTCTCATTTTATTATAATAAATGGTAGCCATGAGAGCATTTCAAGTGCTCCCTTTTTATCGATTCGCCAAAGTTAGTGGCGAAAATAATATAAAATTCGTAAGCAGAAGAACAACCTCATGCATTTTAACACTTATGATGGCTGATGTTACGGCAGTTCCTTTCAAACACAGGATAGTATCGTCGAGAAAATTTAAAATGCTTTGAGTGCAATAATGAATTTTTTATCTTATCAGGTTCGGGCTCGTTGGTAGCGGTAAAGCTACAAGCGTACTGTTGCCGTGCTTTTGGTTTATTTATGATTTTTTATCGTTAATGCTAAAAGTGTGGTATTTTTTGTTTGTTTGTTTTTTTATTTTTGTGTAACCTAAATGCATCAGTAAATAATACGGATGATAGGGAAGTGTATTAATAGGGTAATGTTAAGTCAGGATATGATGTTCATTATGAAAATAATGCGATGTAGTAGCGGAGCAGATTGCTTTTTTATTTAAATTTCAGTTAATAATTACTCTCTCGGATAACAACTAAAAAAATACAATACTATGTCAATTTACACTTCGCAAATTCAACAGCTTTATGTGGCCTATTTTGGGCGACCTGCGGATGCAGATGGATTAGCTTTTTGGGAACTTCAGGCTGCAAACTCAGGCGGAAGCGCATCGACCTTTGCGGCAATCAGTGCTTCATTTGCGACCTCTGCCGAGTACTTGGCCACCTATGCCGGTCTTACGGCATACCAGAAAATTGACGCAGTTTACACAAATCTTTTGCATCGCACAGCTGATGATATTGGTCGTGCCTATTGGGGTGACAAGCTTGCTTTGGGTGCGCTGACTATCGATAATTTTGTTACAGAAATTCTTAAATCAGCACTTCAGGGTCCTAACGCTGCGGACAAGGCTACAGTTCAGAGCAAAATTGACGCCTCAGTTGCATTCACTGCTGCCTTGGTGACTCCTGAACAAAAATCAGCGTATACAGCGTCTGCTGCCAATGCTTCAGAGGTTGCATGGCTTGCCGGTATATACGATGCTACCACAGAGGCCGCTGCAATTGCGCCAGCTACTCTGAATACAACTATTGCGAATCTTGTCAGTTTGCATGATACCTACACACTCACTTCAGTTCCGTATACCGGACCAGCACACAATGTGTTTCTTGCACCATTGGTTTCTAACGGAGCTGGATCATCTATTGTTAACTCCCTTCAAAATGGAGATATCCTTACAGGAAGAGGCGTAAACCCAACATTGACTGCGACATTGGGTGCTTATGACGTTCTTGGTCTCAGTGGTGTAGGTAACAGTGTTCAGCCGACACTTAACGGTATTCAAACCATTAATGTTAATTTTAATGGTTCATTCAGTGCAGGTAGTGGTGCCTTTCTCACACCTGGCTCGGTCACTAAGCTTGATTTGCAGAACGCAACTGGTGTTCAAACCGTTAATATCACAGGGATAACTGATCCTCATAATAGCGTTTCAGTAACTAACTTCACAGCGGTTCCAACAAATCTCTCGGTAGCTAATACCAGCAGCCCAGCAGGTTCTGTGACATTCGCAACACTTGACGCAGCAGCAAAAAGTGCAACAGATGTAACAAAGTTAACCGTCACTAATGTTAATGTCGGTACACTGAATCTGAATAGCGGTACTGGTAATGGCATTGAGACGGTAAATCTTGTTTCCGCTGGTTCAGGCGCAAACACACTTGGATCATTCAACGATTCAGATATCACAACGCTGAATATTTCTGGAGCCGCAGATCTCAAGATCGGTTCAATCGGTTATAACAATCAGGGTAAGTTTATAACGGTAGATGGCTCTACAGCTACAGGCAACCTTAACCTCACTCTTGATTCGCTGCAGGGGGCTGCTACAGCAACAAAATATGGTACAACTGGTGGTGATGTACTCTTTACCGTGAAAACTGGTTCTGGTGCAGATACAATCAACTCCACAATTAATTTCGGTAACGGCAATGACATCGTTGATGCCGGTTCTGCTCCTTTAGGCGGTGTTGATACTCTTGCTCTGAGCAGCACTCATACCCAGTCCTTTACTGACTTTGCAACCTACAAAAATTTTGAAGCTGTAACGGTAACCCGTACAGATGGTGGTAGCGGATATGCAATTCTCACGGTAGACTCAAAGAATGTCACCGGTGATCAGACATTCTCTCTGGTTAACCAGACCGATACAGCAAGTGCTCCGACAGAGTATGACCTCAATAATCTTTCTGCTGTAGAAGCAATACAGATCACCATTGCCCATAGCGGTTTGCAGGCTACATCAAGCGCTAACAATGATGGTCTTCTTGGTAACAACTTGATTGTGGCTAATCTTGCTACACAGACAACCAACGACACCGTAGGTGTTACCGTTATTGATGGTCTTAACACCGAGCCTCGTTTCAACTTCCAGCTGTCAGCACCAGGTGCAGAGAACATCATTATCACAGATAGCGACACAGAGTCTAACACCGTTCTGCTGAACAACTTTGCTGATCATACCGGTACCATTACCTTGACTGGTGGAGTTGCAACTCAGTTCCTGAATCTTGATGCTTCAGCCAATGGTTATGGACTTGACGTATCTGGTCTTGCCGTTGACCTTAAAAACATCGTATCCAAAGCAGGGAATCTTGACCCTGTTGTTTCAGGTGTATACAGTGGCGATTATCGCACAACCTACAATGCCACAGGTGGCGGAGAACTTCTGACAGCAGCAAACATCATTGGAACTGGCGAAAAGAGTGATGTCATTGTTCGTGTAGTTGGAACCAATCTTGTTGGTGGCGTTGCATTAGGCGGGCAGAACATTCAGCTTGGCAGCGGTAACGACACAGTTATCTTTGCAAATCGTTCATCTTTCAAAGACACGATCCACACATCTGGTCTGACTATTGCCGACACGGTTAGTGGTGGCACAGGTCAGGACACTATCATTCTTGATGGTTCAGGTTATCAGCAGCTTGGAGCAAGCGAATGGACCAATCTGACTGGAATTGATGTTCTTCGTCTTGCAGGTGCACCAGGCAGTACTTATCAGCTTAATGCCGCTAATGTAGAAGGTTTTTATTCTACCAATGGTTATGATGGTCATACTTTTAGCGGTGGTAGCGGTGGTAGCGGTGGTAGCGGCTATTACACCGGTGGCAGTGGCACAGGCGGCTCAACAGGAGAAGTATCCGGCACTGGCTATTCTAGTTCTTTATCTTTACCAGGAAGCGGTGCAATTAATTTGGCTTCTGGTTCTGGTAGTGGTGTTGTTTATACTGGTCATGGTGTTGTTTATACGCCTGGTACCTTGGGTGCAACCACATCAACCACACCTTTTGTAATCAAGATAACCAATGAGTTTGTCGCTCAGACCGATGCGCACAATAACCTGACCATTATAAACAATGATGGTAATTTGGCTTCTGGCAATGAGAACACAGCGACGATTAACCTTCGCGAACTGAATGCGGCACATAATGTAGTCTTTGACGGACCAAATGGTAACAAGTGGGATTTCTACTCTGGCAGCGGTACTGTGCGCCATGCTCAGCAGATCGTTCAGGTCAGTGACGCAAGTTCAAACGGTTTAAATAAGCTGGATGGCGGAAACCCTGATTTTACCTACTACGGTACAGGCAAAGCTACCGGTTTAACACAATCAGCGTCTAATATTGAGTGGAATGCTACCCGCTTTATCGACGGTAGCAACAACAATATTTATCAGGTATGGAATACGGCAGAGGTTACTGCAGCTGACCTGGCAAACACAAAGAACTTCGATACCATTGAGTTCCGTACAGACAAAACAGGAAGTGCATCGGCTCCTCAAACACTGGCCTTGACGTTGACTGATACCGTGCTTCATAATCTGGTACAGCCTCTCCGTACAGCATCTGCAGCTGCTCCTGACAGATTGTGGATTCAGGCAGTTAATAGCTATGACTCAAGTGCAGCCGATGTGACCGGGTACGCTCAGCTGAACATTGATGCATCGCAGTTGACATCAAAGTCCGACCTTGTAGTTTATGCAAGTGGTGATGCTGATATTATTCGCGCTGGTGGTGGTAATGATGTGATCTATGCGTTCGACCCAGTCAATGGCGATGGCATAGGAAAGAACCTTGGTGGTGCCCTTATCAATGGTGGCGGTGGAGAAGACTATATCTACCTTGGTGTTCATAAGAATGCGGATACCATTAATGTCGATACAGTTGACAACATTGTCCATTTGTTTGGTTTCGATGCGAGTGGTAGTATAGGACTTGATGTCATCAACATCAGCGCCGATTCTACGGTTTATTTAGAGACACACAATACTATTTCAGGTGGTGGAATCATCAATGTTACTGACGGCACCGTAGCGATCGATAGCATCTTCCAGGCTGACCATTTGAACATACATGGTGGTGTTACAACTCTTACGAATTCATGGAGTCAGTATATCCTTATTGATGCATCCAGCACGCTTAATTTGGGTCTGCATAATTCACCTGATATCATCGCAATCACGGGTGGCAGCAGCGTATTCCTGAATGATTCCTATAGAGACGTCTTGAATGTGACTGGCGGTACTACAGTTCTTGGTTCCACTCCTACTCATTCAATTGGACTAGATCTTATCCACTTTACAGCTGGAACAGCCTCTGTTGATTTGGGTACACATTCTTTTGGGGTTGATACAATCACAGTTTCCACAGTTTCTGGATCAGGTACAGATGCCACAATCCTCCACACCTATGGATCTGGTGAGACGATTACTGTAAATCCAGGGACAACCAGTCATATCAGCGGTGATTTTGGATCGTGGACATCAGGTACAGCTACGACAGGACACCTTATTGTTGCCGTTGATTCTGTTGCTGCATCTGCAGGTACTGATACCATCCTTTTGACTCATACCGCATCTAGCCTTGGTGGCACAACAATTCAGTCTGGTATCGCAAACCTCTCTGGTAATGCTGACCACATTATTGACGTCACAGGTGCAATTATTGGTGCTAATCCAAATTACGATACCTTCGACTTGACAGCATTATCAACAGTTTCGCTGTCAATTACTATGCAAGGAGGGAATGTTATTCCTGGTACGACAGGGTTTGCAGTTAATGTAGATGGTGTCATTACGCTTTCAGGTACACCGACAGGTACGTTGCTAGATACTGCACACCGCATCCTGAATGATTTGGAAGTAAGCACATTTGCAAATGTTGTTGGGACTACCGTAACAAAAGTTCTTACGACAAGTCATGACTTCGTTTACAATGACAATGCCGGTGGTGCGTGGGTATTTGAAATCGGTGATGCTAATACTGGTCAGATAATCCATCTGGTTGGTATAACTAATGTAGACGGATTTAACTATACAACCCCTACAACAGGCAATCAGGTACATGTTATCTAACATGACTGAAGAAAAACAATGCTTGCCTCGGTAAAGCGTGTTTGCAGAAAAAAAATAAAACCCCGTCTCTCAAAAGGAGGCGGGGTTTTTATTTATCTCTTTTAGGGGAGGGTTTTCATAACGAGTAGTTTAAAGAGACCAAGATTTATAACCAATAAAATGATGTTGTATCATGAGCCAAGACCAAACAATCACTATTGATAATGTAGATTATCCACTATCAAGCCTGACAGAAAATGCAAAGATGTTGTTATCAAATTTACAGTTCAGTGATAACGAGATTACACGTTTGAGTAACCTGCTGGCAGTTGTCAAAACAGCGAGAGGTACCTATGCGCAGGCACTGAAATCCGAATTACTTCAATCTCCAAAACCTTAATATTGAAATAAATATAAGGCTATCGACCCTTATGAAGCATCGTAGTAAAACACAAAAAAACAAGCATTATAGCAACACCCCGGCTGTTTTCAGTGCATCTGGGCCATCAGTGGCTGTTTGTTTAAAAAAAATACAATCAGCATTGATACTGCACCAAAAAGGATGTTTGAGTGACGCTGAAGTGATTTACAAGGAGGTACTGCGTATAGAACCTTATAACTTCGATGCTCTTCATCTTTTGGCGGCAATTGCCCTTCAGCGAAAGCAGTTTACAGAGGCAGTTCACCTTTTTGAACGAGCGCTGAATATCAGTTCCTCCACTCCCAATCCATTGAACAATTATGGTTTAACTTTGTCTGGACTACATCGGTATGAAGAAGCTGTAGTGGTGTATGACAAGGTGATAGCGCTTAAGCCTGACTTTGGTGAAGCTTTTTTTAATCGTGCAAATGCTCTGCTGCAGTTGCAACGTTTTGAAGAGGCAATTCTGAGTTATGATAATGCGGTATTGCATAGACCAAATTTTGCTCAAGCTTATTATAATAGAGCGAATGCCTTGCATAATGTGGAGCGTTTTGAAGAGGCTATTCAGAGCTACGAGAAAGCTATCATGCTTAAGCCGGATTTTGTAGAAGCTTATTATAATTGTGGAAATGTATTTCATAAGGTGAAGCGTTTTGAAGAGGCTATAGCTAAATATGAAAAAGTAATTGTGTTACAACCCTCTTATGCTGAGGCATACGCTAATCATGGGTTATCTTTATATGAGCTGAAGCGCTACCCTCAGGCATTATTAAGCTATGAAAGAGCGAAAGCAATAAATCCTGATTTTGTTGATGCATGGTCGAATAGCGGGTTAGCCTTATATGAGTTGCATCGTTATGATGAGGCTATCCAGAGTTACAATAAGGCGATAGCATTAAATCCGAGGTATGGTGATGCATATTACAATCGTGGAAATGCATATCTTGAGTTACAGCGCTATGAAGAGGGTATAAGCAGTTATGACAAGGCAATAGAATTAAATGCAAACGTCGTAAAGTCCTATTATAACATTGGAAATGCATTTCGCGAGTTAAAGCAATATGAAGATTCTATACTGAATTATGAAAAAGCGATAGCATTAAGCCCGAATGGTTTCTATTTGCTGGGAGAGTGCTTGCATACTAAAATGCAGATTTGCTCATGGAGTTCATTTGATAACTATGTGCATCAGCTTATTGAGCAAATAGAGTGCCATGAAAAAGCAACAACTCCATTCCCTTTTTTTGCTATGCTCGACTCTCTTTTATTACAAAAAACAGTTGCGGTGATTTATGCCTCTGATAAACATGCTTCAACTGTTGCTCTTCCGCAGATTCCTCATCGTGCCAAGGGTAGTAAAATTCGGATTGGATACTTTTCTGCTGATTTCCGTAATCATGCGGTTTCCTATTTAATGGTCGAGCTTTTTGAGCGTCATAACAAGGACGGGTTTGAGATTTATGCTTTTTCTTATGGGCCAAATATCCATGATGATATGAGGCATAGGCTGGAACCTGTGTTTACAAAATTTATTGATGTACGCACCCTCACTGATAAAGATATTGTAATGCTCTCAAGGAGCCTTGACATTGATATTGCTGTTGACCTGGGAGGGTATACCAAAGACTCAAGAACAGGATTATTCGCTTTGCGGGCTGCACCAATACAGGTGAGTTATTTAGGTTTCCCTGGAACGATGGGTGCTTGCCACAGTGATTATCTTATTGCTGACCATATACTTATACCTGATTATAACCAGCAGTTCTATACTGAGAAAATTGCATATTTGCCCAACAGCTATATGGTAAATTCAAAGCGTAGCATTGCAGACAAGGTTATGCACCGCGAAGATTATGGTTTGCCTGAAAATGGTTTTGTCTTTTGCTGTTTTAATAATAATTACAAAATAACACCTGCTACCTTCGATGGTTGGATGCGGATTCTAAAGCAGGTACAAGGGAGTGTTCTCTGGCTTTTTGAGGATAACGCAAAAGCAGCTTTCAATCTGCAGCAGGAAGCGCATCTTAGAGGGGTTCAAACAGAAAGGCTGATTTTTGCACAGCGTATGCAATATCATTCCGAGCATCTCGTCAGGTATCGGTTAGCCGATCTGTTTCTTGACACACTTCCGTTTAATGCTCATACGACGGCAAGTGATGCCTTATGGGCTGGGTTGCCAGTTTTAACATGTGTTGGAGAATCTTTTGCAGGCAGAGTGGCGGCAAGCTTGCTCAACGCCATTCACATTCCAGAGCTTATTACTTCCACCCAACAGGACTATGAATCACTTGCAATTGAGCTTGCTAACAATCAGGAAAAAATGAGAAACATAAGGCAAAAGCTTGAGCAAAACCGGTTGACAACCCCATTGTTTGACACAGAATTATTTACCCAGCAGATTGAAGATGCATATACGGCAATGTACGATCGTTATCAAGTATCTTTGCCACCAGAACACCTGTATATCAATAACCGGGATTGAAGCGCCAAGAATTTATCCCGCTGGATATAAAACCGTAATAAAAAGCGTATAACGATGCAATCAAATCAGTTACTGCGTAAACCACGCATATTGTGGACAAGCGTAATTTCCCTTTTGGATACATCGTGTGGCGCTGCCATTGATGCAAGGGAGATGCTGCGTCAATTGGTATTTTATGGCTATGACGTTGCTGTTGTTGGTGCGACAGTGTTTGACTCTGAAAAAGGGGTTTCGAGGTTACCTGAAAATTGGAGAACTCAGGTATCGGAAAAGAATTTAATTCTTAAGGTCAACGATGCGCCTCTTGATCATAAACTGCTGATAACAAGGAGTACGAAGCGTCTTGAAATGACTTCCCAGGAGGCTGATAAATGGTATTGGCTCTATGTACAGACGCTTGAAGAGTTCAAACCGGATCTTGTTTTTTTTTCTGGAGGCAATACTTTAGAATTGTTGATTTCCGATGAAGCAAGACACAGGGGAATTCCTTCTGCAATGTATCTTGCCAATGGGAATTACATGAAAGGGGCACGGTGGTGTCGTGATGTTGATCTCATTATTACAAATAATCAGACAAATTCTGATTATTATTACCGCCAATTTGGGATTAAATCGACACCTGTAGGTCTTTTTATTGATTCTACAGCTGTAAGAGCATTGACCAAAACTCGAACAACAGTGCTCTTTATCAACCCTTCACTGGAAAAAGGTGCAGGTTTAGTCATTCAGCTGGCAACATTGCTTGAAAATAATAGGCCTGACATCTTGTTTGAAGTGGTTGAATCTTGTGGTAACTGGACTGCACTTGTCCGGCTAATCACAAGCCATTATGGTGAGTCTCCCCGTGATAAGCTTGATAATGTTATGGTGTGCCAAAATACCAGTGATATGCGAGCAATCTATAGCCATGCACGTTTGCTTCTTGCTCCAAGTTTCTGCTGGGAAAGTGTCGGTCGGGTTACAGCAGAAGCTATGCTTAACGGTATTCCCGCTATTGTAACAGACCGTGGAGCTCTCCCTGAAATGATGGGTAATGGAGGTTTTAAGTTGAAGCTTCCTGATGCATGTCATAAAGAGCCCTATACATCAATTATCAAACCGGAATTACTCCAGACACTGGCGGAAAGGATTATTCAGCTCTATGATGACGAAGCCTACTATGATGAATATGTTGCTCGGGCATGGCATGTTGGTGAGACTTTACACAATATGGCCAACAGCACACAACGGTTGATACAAGCCTTTCAGTTATTGATACAAAAACGAATGGAGGCAAATAGTGATGAAATCACTTTGGAAACGCCACAAAAGCAAGTTCTGCCGTTGGCCTCTAAAGATATTTTGCCTGCTGATACAAGAGCACAAACACTAAAGCCAACAGTTCAGTTGACGAATACTCTTGAGGCCAAGTTTGAATCTGCATTTGCTTTGCAAAAAAAGGGGCATTTGTTAGAAGCAGAACTATTGTACAAGGAGATACTCCAGTTACAACCCGATCACTTTGATGCACTGCAGTTATTGGCAGCTATTACCGGGCAAAGGAAGAATTACCTTTATGCTATTGACTTATTTGACCAGGTACTTAAAATCGACCCTGATCACCGGGCTTCGCTCAATAATCGAGCTGTTGCACTACATGGATTGAAACGAAATGAGGAGGCTCTGCTCTGCTATGACAGAATTATAATGCTCAAACAAGGCTCTGCTGAAATTTACTGTAATCGAGGAACTGCTTTACAGGATTTGAACCGATATGAAGAGGCATTGTTAAGTTATGAAAGGGCAATAGTAGTTCAGCCAGACTATGCAGATGCTTATTTTAATCTGGGCAATGTGTTACAGGAGTTGAAGCGGTATGAGGATGCTGTAGTGAACTATGAAAAGGCAATACTCCTCAAGCCTGATTATGCGAAGGCTTATTCTAATCAAGGCAATGCGTTACGGAAAATGAGCCGGTATGAAGAGGCATTAATGAGCTATGACAAGGCAATAGCAGTTCAGCCTGATTATGCTGAGGCTTATTCGAATCGAGGTGTTACCTTAAAGGAGTTGAAGCGGTATGAAGATGCAGTAGTGAGCTATGACAAGGCCATTGCATTCAAGCCTGATTATGCTGAGGCCTATTCTAATAGAGGTAATGCGTTACATAAGATGAACAGTTATGAGGAGGCGTTGCTGAGCTATGACAAGGCACTGGCTATTCAACCAGACTCCGCTGAGGTTTACTTTAATCGTGGAAATGTGCTCAATGAATTTGGGATGCTTCTTGGTGCTGAAGCAAGTTATGACAAGGCTATAGCTCTTGACCCCTACTATGCGGATGCTTATGCTAATCGTGGCCATACGTTACAGAAGTTGATCCGGTACGAAGAGGCGTTGCTGAGTTATGACAAGGCACTGGCTATTCAACCAGACTCAGCTGAGGTGTATATTAACCGTGGAAATGTGCTCTATGAATCCGGTATGCTTCAGGCAGCTGAGGCTAGTTATCGATGTGCGATGGAGATAAAGCAGAATTATACAGATGCGCATAGCAATTTGCTCTTCTGCTTAAACTATTCTGCAAGTCATCACTATTCGTATAGTTATGTCGAGGCGTGCCGATATGGAGAAATAGTTACCAAAAAAGTAGGTAAACCTTTTTCTGTCTGGGATTGTATGCCTAAGCATGAACGCCTCCGCGTTGGGTTGGTGTCGGGTGACTTGTTAAATCATCCTGTAGGTTATTTTATCGAGGGTGTTTTAGCACAGATAGATCCATCCCGTATTGAGTTGATTGCTTATCCGACTGATGAAAAGGCTGATGATCTTACAGCGCGTATAAAACCATTTTTTTCTGCATGGAAACCTTTAGCTCGTTTTGATGACGGGGAAGCTGCACATTTTATACATGCTGATGGTGTGCAGATTTTGCTGGACCTTGCTGGTCATACGGCAAAAAACAGATTGCCCGTATTTGCCTGGAAACCAGCACCGGTACAGGTTAGCTGGCTGGGGTACTCCGCTACAACAGGAATGTCGCAGATGGACTATTACCTCGGTGATCCCTATGTCTCACCAAGCGATGAAGCAAACTGTTTTTCTGAAAAAATATGGCGTCTACCTGAAAGCTACCTTTGTTATACCCCACCTGCTTTTCCAGTTACCATTCAGCCATTGCCAGCACTAAGTGCGGGCCATATTACGTTTGGTTGTTTCAATAACCTGACAAAGGTTAATGATGCTGTTGTGGCACTCTGGTCTAAAGTTTTGAATGCTCTCCCAGGTTCTGTTCTTTTGCTCCGAACCAAACAACTGCAGAGTTCAAGAGTAAGTGAGCATATTCTTCAACGATTTGCTGAACAAGGTATTGCATCCGGCAGGCTTATTTTGGACGGGACTTTTTCTTCGAGACAGGAGCTTTTTGAAGCCTATAATCGTGTCGATATTGCCCTTGACTCTTTCCCTTATACCGGTACGACAACCAGCGTCGAAGGATTATGGATGGGAGTGCCGGTCATTACTCGTAAAGGCAATAGTTTTCTTTCTCATATTGGCGAGAGTATCGCTCATAATGCAGGATTAGCAGACTGGATTGCCGATAATGATGACGACTATGTGGCCAAAGCGGTCATGCATACCCAGAATTTGGAATGTCTTGCAGAGTTGCGCGCTGGATTGCGGCAACGCGTACTTGCCTCTCCACTTTTCAATGCGCCCCTTTTTGCTCGGAACTTTGAAAATGCACTGTTGGATATGTGGAAGCAATACGAATTTCAAGCCAATTGTTTTCTATAAAAACATTAATGTCGGATTACAGCAGTTATGGTCCGATGTTGTTTTTGTTCGTGATTTTACCCGGCTGGATGTGCTTACTGAGAGGCAACTCATAACCTACATTATCATCATGTATGAGTTGTATAAGGCGGTTGATCTTACTGTGCACATAATTGATGAACTTGGAAAGCTAATCGGAAAACCACTCCGGGAAAGCTATATAGGATGGCTGGCGAGTAAATAATGTATTCGAATAGTAATATCCGGTGAACTCAAAGATAATATACGGAGGCCTGAAATGGTCATTATGATTTAACAAATCAAATAAAAAATGAGTATTGATATCGCTGAGGAGTTATGCCGGAAGATAGAGAAATCTTATTGATACCACCGAATTGATTTGCCTTATGGGGTTGTCACTCCCGGATGGGCACCTCTTAACCAACAAGCTTATCGGATTCCTGAACGGCTGGATAAAATGCGTGTATTGGATGTAGGAGCCTGGGATGGGTACTGGACATTTGAAGCTCTGAAGCGAGGAGCGTCGGAGGTTGTGGCTATCGATGATTTCTCTGATTTTCTTGGTATTCTTGAAAACAAGGATAGGCATGCCTGGGAAAATTTTGATCTTTGTCGTGATATTTTTGGATATAATGAAGAGAAATGCAAGCGTTTTGATATGTCAGTTTATGATGTTACCGAAGATAAACTTGGTCGTTTTGATATAGTGTTTTTTTTCGGAACACTCTATCATCTTCGCTATCCGTTACTTGCCTTGGATAGATTATCGGCACTCTGTAATCGGGAAATTTATGTCGAAAGTGCCATTCTTGATGATTTCAGTCCATACAGGGGGGGAATTGGTTCAGGATATCCAAATGAAAATCAGATAGTTATGGAGTTTTATCCAGGCAAAGAGTATGGAAATAATAGTACTAATTGGTGGGCGCCAACATTACGATGCTTGGCACGTATGGTTCTTTCCTCAGGATTTAACAACGTAAAAGCTTGGAAGTTGACTGAAGGAGTAGCAACTCAATTGCCACATTGCAGAGGTTTTGTGCATGGAGTTAAGTCTGCAGTTTAGTGGGATATAGGACAGTGATGGATACCTTGTCAGCATAATATGTAGATTACAGTGGCAATATTTGCAATTTATGGCAGTTTGAGGATGCGAGTCGCTCAATTATTTATGGTTCGCATGTATTGGAGCATATTGGTCAGCGTGATATGGTGTCAATATTAAATGGATTAAGGAGATTGTTAAGCGCTCCAGAGTCGATATCGAAGTAAAAGAAGGTCGAATATTAATGAATATGGCTAAACTTTTTAATGAGCGCTTAATACCAGGTGGAAAGATAATGATTTCGGTACCAGACCTGCATACTCTCTATATCTTCCGTTAAAGAAGGATTATAGTAAACGACTAAAGTGCAAAAACAGTCCACTTCATCTTAGTATAGGTTATCAGTTATGGATCCAAAAATATCGGTTATTTTTCCAGTAGGTAAGAGTGAGGAGTATCTCAAGTATCTCAGGCCAGCTATTGAATCAATCTTGGGACAAAGTTTAACTGATTTTGAATTTCTGATCATTGAGGATGGTGTTTCACCACAGGTTGAGGCAATCATTGATAGTTATCGTGATGAAAGAATCAAGATTATAAAACTTCCAATGAATATGGGTGCCAGCGCAGCAAGGAATGCCGGTCTGCTTATGGTCAGGGCTCCCTATATTGCAATGATGGACTCGGATGACGTGGCTATGCCCAATCGTTTTGCCCGGCAATACACCTGGATGGAAAGTCATCCCGAAGTGACGGTTTGCGGTTCTAATTTTATCAAGATGTTTGTTGATGGACAACAAATGCCAATGCGCTATCCTGAAACTGATGGCGCCATAAAATCCCGTTTGCTGATTGTTGACTCGGCAATTCATAATCCGACAACTATGATTCGCGCCGAGTTTGTCAGAAAATATCATCTGCAGTATGATGCCAACTTTCCAAGGGATCAGGATTATAGATTTTTTGTGGAGATGATGCGAAACGGGGGGGCGTTTTATTGCCTGCAGGAAGAACTTCTGCTCTACCGACCCTATGTGTTAATATAGATGTCGCCTCAACCAAGGAGACAAGATGGGCTATTCGAGATCAATAAAGGTAAGTATTTTAAGACGGGTTTTACCCCCTAATAACGAAAGTATTACCAAGGTGAGTGAG